>Ga0081527_100015_pt1 | contig 205936 bp, 187 predicted proteins | sample HotLakmasection5_FD_70992 | JGI IMG/M metagenome (GOLD analysis project Ga0081527, IMG submission 70992) | Hypersaline microbial mat communities from Hot Lake, Washington, USA - Section #5 (SPADES assembly) (version 2) | ecosystem: Environmental > Aquatic > Non-marine Saline and Alkaline >...
CGGCGGCAGACGCCGAGGGCGCCGAGACCGCCCAGCCACAGCCCATCATGGCGACCGGTGGCGGCAATCGCCAGCGTGGCGGCATCCGGGGCCAGCCACGACCAGGCGCGCTCATCGTCGCGCAGGCTCAGAGGCAGCGGCGTCAGGGTATGCAGCGTCTCGCCCTCGCGGTGATAGCACTGCAGGACCGTCTCGCCGTCCACATCCCGTATGAGATAGATGTAGCGCGTGTCGGCGTCCTTGCGCCAGTAGGCCGGCGCTGGATAGTTATTGCCGGGCAGTTCATCCGTGGCGAAGAGCAGTTCATACGAGGGGCCAAGCACGGACTTGAGATAATATCCGCTGACCGGGTCGCTATCGGCATCAGGATACGTCGCGCCGACGATCACGCGCTGGGCGTCGTCCGTCAGACCCGGGACCGTCTGCGAAGTGTCGTTGTTCTGCAGCGTCGCGCCGATCAGACTGCCGCTCATAGAGCCGGTCAGATAGCGGACTGGCTCGCCATACGCGCCGAAGTAGTAGGCGACGAAGTTGCCCGCCGGCGAGAAGTTAAAGCCCTGCAAACTGTATTGATACAGGTTGTTATAGACCACGCGCTTAAAGCTGCCGTCACGCTCTGATGTGACCAGCGTGTGCAGGTCCGTCTGCCAGATGATGCGCCGCGACTGCGTGGGGAACGTCAGATAGGAGCGGAAGAAGAGCTGCGGGTCGTCCAGGCGGCTCTGGGTAACCTGATTGATGCCGGTCTGGCGCAGCATGGCCTCAGTGATGGTCTCCAGGTTGGGGGCTTCTTCGAGCGTTTCGCTCTCGCCAGCGGCGAGATCGTAGCGGTACCAGTCATACGTCGTGAAGACCAGTTCATCGCAGCCGACGCCGTAGTTCAGGCTGCTGGCATCATCGGCCCACTGCACGGCGACGACGCTCTCCTCGCTGACGAGCGTCAGGCCGGTATAGCGGTCGGGGTCATCGGCAGGCTCCGGCTCAATCGGCTGCGCCTGCGGGAAAACCTCGTAATCGGTGATGTCGCCGTCTTCGTACAGTTCCAGCTTCAGCTCGAAGCGGCGGCTGTCACCCGGTTGCAGGGCGAAATCCGTCAGCGCGACGCCACAGCCATCGACAATGAAGCCGAACGCCTCACCAATCGGCTCGCCATCGGCGTTGAGCGCATCCGCGAACAGGTTGATCCCGGTGTAGGCGACGTCGCCCACATTCAGCAGGTGACCGCTCACCAGCGGCACCTCCTGGCCGAAAGCATCCACACGGGCTATCAGCGCGATGTCTTCTACCTGTAAATCGTCAGCGACGTCCTGGGCATCTATGGCGCGGGCTGGCAGCAGCGTCAGCAGCCCCAGCAGCAACCCGATCATCAGCCAGCGGTGCATGGTCAATCCTCAAGCAGCAACGGTCCGTTGATTGCAGCGCAGTATAACCCAGGGACAATCGGGCGGGTAGACCGTGACGTTCGTCAAGGGTATATAGCCCGATTCGCCCTTAATATAGGTGATGGAAATGCGGGTAAGCCCAATGCTTCGCGCCGCCCCCGCCCCCCGTTGCATTTACCCTGGCGGCGTCCCATGGAGAGACAAATGATTGCGCTCGTCTCACGACTGCGGCATCAGCTTTACATTATGATGGCCATGCTTATCGGGGTGGCTGCGCCTGTCACGCTGGCGCTGGAAGACGTCATGATCGGCCTAAGTACCGGGATGGTCGTCGCGGTGCTGGCCGGTGCCGTCCGCCTGACGGTGGATGATGGCGAACTCTAAAGAGAATTCGTCCCCTTCTCCGTGAGCCTGCGTGAGCAGCACAGGGGAAAAGCAGCCTGTTCTAAAGTCTTCGCCCTTTCTGGCCCTCTCGTGTGTTTGGAGAGGGCTTTCGGCTGAAGTCAGATTCATCGCCACTCAGTCGCCACTCAGTCGCCGCGCTGGCGCTGTGCGTAACGCGCTTCTTCTTCGACGAAATCGACAGCGGCAGCAATGGTGACATCCGGTCGCAGTCCTGGCGGGCACCTGACGATCTCCGCTGAGAGCAGGCGTGGCCCGGCGCTCAGGTCAAGCTGAACGCGGCCGATCTGCCCCTTTTCGACGGCCTGCAGATACAGCGTGCCGTCGCTGATCTGGGTGGCGTCGGCTGGCGTCAGTACGATGTTGAGGCGCAGGGCCGGGGTCGGCTGGGCGCTGACGACAATGCCATCATCGCGTACCGGCGGCACGTGGTAACGCCAGTTGCGGCGATCATCGACCAGCCCGAGCGTCGTCACGCCGTGCAGCTTGTGCCGTTCTGATTCTTCAAGCGCGACGTGGGCGGCGTGGTAGCCCATGCCATCCAGCACGATAAGCACGCTGCGCCCGCCGGTCGCCGCGCAGTGCCAGATGTCCGGCGCGCAGGTCTCACCCAGATCGAGCAGCAGCGGGCTGCCATCCTCAGCGGGGAACTGCTGCCGAAGCTGCTGCAGGCAGGTATACAAACGCGGCAACCCGTGCAGGTCGCCGCGTATGTTGCCCGTGTAGAGCAGATTGAGCTTCTCCATAGGCGGTACGCTCAGGCGGTTGAAGCCTCGCTGCGCTGACGGCCTGCCTGCCGTCGGCGCTGAATCTCCGGGATGAGCAGCAGGCTGATGAGGCCGTTGAGCACGACGATCACCGTACTGCCCTCATGGCCGAGCACGCCCAGCGGCAGCGGCAGATTGATGAAGAAGGCCCCCGCCACCAGCATGATGATCACGGCGATGGCGAAGATAATGTTCTGCCAGACGACGCGCCGCGCCTTACGCGCCAGATCAATAGCGAAGCCGATGCGCTCGATGCGGTCGGCCATCAGCACAATATCCGCCGTCTCCATGGCGACATCCGTGCCCGCTGCGCCCATCGCCACGCCGATATCGGCCAGCGCTAACGCCGGGGCATCATTGACGCCGTCGCCGATCATAGCAACCTCGCCATACTGGGCGCGCAGTTGCTCCACCGCCCTGACCTTATCCTCCGGCATGAGGTTCGCATAGACGCTGTCAATGCCGACCTCAGCGGCGATCGTCTGCGCCACGCGCTGGTTATCGCCGGTCAGCATGGCGACGGCGATGCCGGCGGCGTTCAGTCTGGCGACAACCTGTCTGGCTTCTGGCCGCAGTTGATCCGCCAGAGCGATCAGCCCCATCCACTCGCAGCCGCGTTCCGGCCGCTCGCAGGGAACTTCACAGGCGGCGCAGTTGTCTTCGCGCAGCACGCCGATGACCGTATGGCCTTTAGCTTCAAGCTGTTCGTAATCACCTCGCAGGTCCTGCGGCAGTGGCGAGATCGTCTCCAGGAAGCGGATACTGCCCAGATGAATGCGCTTGCCCTCGACCTGCGCCACGATGCCTTTACCCGGCAGCGCGTCGAAGTTCTCGACTTCAGGGACAGCGTAGCCGCGTTCGCTGGCCGCTTTGACGACCGCCCGCGCCAGCGGATGCTCGCTGCGCGCTTCGACGGCGGCGGCCACCTTCAGCAGATCATCCTCGGACAGCTCGCACCATGAGATCAGCTCGGTGACTTCTGGCTGGCCCTGCGTGAGCGTGCCGGTCTTATCGAAGGCGACGACCTTAACGCTCGCCAGCGATTCAATGTAGGCACCCCCCTTGAACAGCACACCGCCGCGCGCTGCCGCTGCAATCGCGCTGATGAAGGCCGCTGGCACGCTGATAATCAGCGCGCAGGGCGAAGCCACAGTCATCAGCACCATCGCGCGATAGAAATTGCTCTCGAAATCAGTCAGGCCGAGCAAGGGCGGTACGATGATAAACAGCAGCGTGCCGAAGATGATCAGCATGGCGTAGTACTGCTCGAACTTATCCAGAAAGCGCTCGGTCGGCGCTTTGCTGTCCTGGGCTTCTTCCACCATCTTGATGATGCGCGCCAGGGTCGTATCGCTGGCAGCTTTGGTCGCTTTGATGTCGAGGATACCCTGTTTATTGAGCGTCCCGGCGAAGACGCTGTCGCGCACCGTCTTATCGACCGGCATGGATTCGCCGGTGATGGGCGATTCATCAATCGCGCTGTGCCCGCTGATGACTTCGCCATCGACCGGGATGCGCTCGCCCGGTTCGATCAGGATTACGTCACCAACGCGGATTTCGCTGAGCTGTACGGTGACGACTTCGTCACCGCGCCGGACGCGGGCTTCGCTCGGGTAAAGTTTGAACAGGCTGCGGATGGCGCTGCGGCTGCGGTTGATGGCGTAATCCTGCAGCACGTTGCTCAATGAGAACAGGAAGAGCAGCAGCGCGCCCTCATGCCACGCGCCGATCACAGCCGCCCCAAGCGCTGCCAGGACCATCAGCAAATCGACATCGATTTTGCGTTCCGTCAGGCTTTTGATAGCGCTCTTCACGCCGAAGACGCCACCAGCCAGATAAGCAATCACCCCCAGCACCGCCGAGACCCAACCCGGCGCGCCCAGCGCATCCGCCGCCAGGCTGGTGAGGATGGCGACCAGCGTCACCACGACGAAGCGCGGTTCCAGCCAGTCCTGCGTCAACCAGACCGGCGTCTGCGATTCCTTTTCCGCGGAATGTGCCGGTTGATCTAATGCGGGTAAGGTTGACATGCGCGTTTCCTCTGATTGTTTCGGTGAATATTTTGAGTACCAGGTTATACCCTGATCAAGATGTATTTTTACACAGGTTAAATCAAAAGTCCACAAGAAGATTATATAAAATTGATGAAGGTTTATGATGTCAGTATGATAGAAAAAGCGCCGCCTGTCAGGTGATGAAAATCACCTGCCGGGTGTCAGGCTGGCACAGATGAAATCAAAGGTTATGGGGGAAATCTGCGGGGGCCAGATGGCACCGGCCCCCTCCGGCCCTCTGTCGCTTGCCTGATTATTCGCCCAGCAGGGCCAGGGCAGTTGCGGAATCCGGCCCACCGGCGAGCGTAGTCGCCGCGCTCAGGCAGACGACCTGCCATTCCGTCGTCCAACAGTCCTCCACGGAAGGCTCGCCGTGCTGTTCCGTCAGCGAGGCAACCACACCAGCGCGGAACTCATCGGCATCGGCGAGCGTATCCCAGACGGTCGCCAGCGTCCAGGCCAGGCCAGCGTCGCTGGTGTAGAGGTGATAGGCATCGCCACCCCAACCCGCAGCCGCCGCTTCAGCTTCCAAAGTGCGCAGGCCCAGATCAAGCATCTCGATCAGGTAGAACTCACCCAGACGGCCCTCGTCCATCAGCGACCAACCCTCACCAAGCTGTGCGCTGGCATCCGTCAGGCTGACGGACTGCGGCGCTTCGCGGGTGAGGTACTTCTCCGGGTGCAGGATTTGCTCCGTCGTCGTTGGCGGATCATCAAAGGCAGCGTTGACGGCCTCCCAGCCCCCTTCCTCGAACAGGGCGCGCACGAACTGCTCGCCCACCAGATACGGGAACAGCAGTTCAGCTTCGAGAATTGCCGGCGTGCCCGGCGGCAGCGTCAGATTGCCCGCCTGCAGCCCCCCAAGCAGGAGCTGCGCCAGCGTCCCGAACGGGTTAGCCTCCGCCAGGACGGCAGTGTAAATATTCATGATCAGGCTGGCATCGCCCTCCACCAGCGAGAGCCGGGCCAGCGTTTCGTCATAGCTCAGATCGTCGAGGGCTTCCAGATATGCAGCCAGGTCGAAGTGCATATCCTGTAGCGTGTGCACGTACTCATGCACATAGACGATCTGCTCCAAAAGCGGCAGGCTGTCGCCCAGTTCCTGCTCGCCCGTCAGCAGAATGACGTTCATCGTCTCCGTGTCAGGATCGTAAAAGCCGCCGATCTGGCTGCTGTAGAGTTCGTCATAGGTGGCGACGAGGTCAAAATCCGGCGGCAAAAAGCCGAAAGCCGCATAGAATGCCTGCGACTCCGACACGACATCAGGCGTCAGTTCTTCCAGCAGCAGCTCACCGACGAATTCGCGCAGCTCATCACGGCTCGGGAAGACCAGCTCAAAGCTGCCCATCTGATCCAGCTCGCGCGTCTCGCGGGTGAAGTCCTCCAACTGATCGAGCTGTTCGCGCAGCTCCGGCGTGATGACAGCTTCCGCCGCTTCCTGCGCCTGTACACCTGGCAGCAGACCAATCAGCAGCAGTAACAGCAAAGTGATCACAATATGCTTGGGCGCCATAGGTCCTGGCTGTTCTCCTTCGTTGACGTCAGATGTATCTCAGGCTGGCAGACTATGGGGCCTGCAGATCGCCTGCAGGTCGTTTGTGCAGCCACCTGTAAGCCCTGTGAAATGCCAATAATTGACATCTCCATATCTTATTTATTGTATCAGACGCGCCACCTTACAATTGTGAAGAGAATACCAGTGTTGTCTTAGAAAGTTCGGCGGCAGATGATGATCGAAAAGCCAACGCGTCGGGGCGAAACATCAGGCGACTACAACCACCTGTACAGCGGCTCAGCAGAGGGCAGTCAGGTACTGGGGCAGACTCAGGAAGAGCGCAGCAGCGAGCTGATGGCAGGTGCGCGTGCGATGGTCCTGCCTTCGCCATTGAATTACGCCCTCAGCAGCATCCGTGGCCGGACGATGGCGCGCCTGTACCTGAACATGCCCGGTGGCCAGGACCTCCAGCGCTACGTTCAGTTCCGCAACTCCGCACAGATCGAGATCTTCCGGCGCGGCATCCCGGCGGGCTGCGAGCAGCCGCGTCTGCTGGAGCCGTATGTCGGCTTTGGCATCCTCAGCCTGAGCCTGGCAGAAACTTTCCCGCAGGCGACTGTCTTCGAGCTGGACCGGCCCGACACCATCGCGGAGCGTCAGCGGCGGCTTTCCGGGATGCAAAAGCCCACCAACGTGCGGACGCTCTCAGCCAACCTGGATCAACGCCCGCTGCATGAACTGCTCGGCGGCGAGCCGATGCACGTCATCCTGTCGAACGGGCTGTTCCTCACCAGCGAGGAGTACACGCAGGCGCTGCGCTACCTGCGAACACTGCTCGCCCCTGATGGCGCGATCTTCGCCATATTGCCGTGGGCCGCCGGCACGGAGCAGAACGTCTGGGGGCGCATGTACAAAATGCAGATCAGCAAATATCCCGGCGCGATCCGCAGCCGCGACCAGTTCATCCAGATTCTGAACCGGGCTGGTTTTTACGATGTGCAGCTCTTCGACATCCGCGAATTAGGCCAGGAAATCGGCTGCCCCCACGTCGCAAACTTCGAAATCTGGGCGCTCGCGCGGCAAGCTCACCCTTGACACCTGACCTCTTGTGACCCCATAATAACCCTGGAACTCGCGTCACAGGGGTAAGACACCCTGCCCATTAAGCGTAGATTCATCAGTAAAAGCGCCTCGCAGCGCAACCTGAGGGGTTATAATACGATGAAGACATGAGCAAAAACCCGCCCGTGACGTTGAAATAAGTGTGCCGCGATGATAAAATCGAACATGATGCGTGTGGCCAACCTTCAGATCATACGACACCAGAAAGTGGCAGCCTGCTGCCAGCCTGAGCCCGGTGACGGCGGTTCTCTGAACGGTCATGCGACGACACCATCATCCAGCGCACCGCTATCACCGGCGCACCGCTGGTACGCTGCTGGAGGATAGACGATGGACGCACCAGATACCCGCGCCATAACACTCGTCGATCTTCCGCTTATCCGACGGTTAAGCGGTAGTGGTACCGTGCTGGATAGCCAGCGCGGGCTGACGCGAGACGCGCGCGGTGCCCACAGCGCCCTGTTGAGCAGCATTCTGTTCCCACGTGGTCTGTATACGCTGGTCGCCAAGAGCGACAGCCAGCGCGTGGTCGGGCAGTTCCGCTATCACCCGGAAGAACCCTGCGCGCATATCGTCTACCTGGCGCCTTCTGTGGTGGAAGGCGGCGAAGACACCATCTGGCTGCACATCCTGGATGCCATGTCCCGCGAGGCAGGCAAACACGGTGCGCAGGCCCTCATCGCTGAGGTGGAACCGAGCAGTCCCCTGTTCGAGACGCTGCGCACAGCGCGCTTTGTGCCTTACGCCCGGCAGATGATCTGGCGGCACAACCCCGTCCAGATCGACCCGGCAGAGTATGCACTCACGCTGCACGAAGCCACGCCCGATGACGCCGTCAGTATTGGCGCACTGATGAACTGTGTTGTGCCGCGTATGGTCCAACAATATGCCGCGCCCCACGGGGATATGCGCGGATTCGTCTACGAAGATGACGGACGGCTGCTGGCGTATCTGGCACTGTCCGAAGGTGAAAACGGGGTTTACATCATCCCGTTCATTCACGCCGATGCACACGCTATCGCCAGTGACCTGCTGGCGCTGGCCGTCGCCCAGGCTTCGCGCGCGCCGCGCGTGCCGGTGTACGTCAGTGTGCGCAGTTATCAGGAGTGGCTGAGCACGACACTGGAGCGCATCCACTTCGAACCCTGGATTGAACAGGCGATCATGGTCAAATCGATTGCCGCCGGGATACGTCATCCGGGCTTCCGCCGTCTCAATCTCAAGAGCGGTGAAGTCGCCAAACCGGTGGTGCCGAATTTGTGGTCGCTAAACGTCGCTATTGAGGGGGTGTCTCAGGAACCTTTTGACCCGGATTGGAGGTACACTGGCACACCTGAGATCGTCGTGGCGGCGCCATGCACCACGACGTTAGCTGATGAGGTACGAACGTAACCTATATGGAACAACGGATAACAGATAACATCGACATGCTCATGCGCGTGCTCCCGATGAACATCACCTACGCGCTTGAGGAGAATGGCAGGATCAACGACTTACTGGAAGTGGTACTCGACCTGGGCCGTTTGCCCGCCGCCCGCTATATCGATCGCGAAGTTGTCCTCTCCGATAAGGAAGTCACCCGCGAAGACCTCGACAAGATGGAAAGCCGGATTGGCGAATTCGATGCCGACAACCGCGCCGGCATGGAGCGCACGCTGCATCGTATCAGCGCCATCCGCAACCGTCGCAACGAGATCATCGGGCTGACATGCCGCGTCGGGCGTGCCGTTTACGGCACCATCGACATCATCGAGGACCTGGTCACGGGCGGGCAGAGCCTGCTCATGCTGGGGCCGCCGGGCGTCGGCAAGACGACCATGCTGCGCGAAGTCGCCCGCATCCTGGCGGAGAAAAAGCGCGTCGTCATCGTCGATACCTCCAACGAGATCGGCGGCGATGGTGACGTGCCGCATCCGGCTGTGGGTAAGGCCCGCCGCATGCAGGTCAGCCACCCGGAGAAGCAGCACGAGGTCATGATCGAGGCCGTCGAAAACCACAACCCGGAAGTCATCGTGATCGATGAGATCGGGCGCGAATCCGAAGCGCAGGCAGCCCGCACCATCGCGGAGCGCGGCGTGCAGCTCATCGGGACGGCGCACGGTAACACCCTGCAAAACCTGATGCTCAACCCGACGCTCTCCGACCTGGTCGGCGGCATCGAGAGCGTGACGCTCAGCGATGACGAAGCGCGCCGGCGCGGCACCCAGAAAACCGTGCTGGAACGTCGCAGCCCGCCGACCTTCGACGTGCTGGTGGAGATCCGCACGCGCACCAGCCTGGCCGTCCACCCGGACGTGACCGAGGCCGTGGACGGCATCCTGCGCGGTAACCCGCTGCCGGTGGAGATCCGCACGCGCATGCCGGACGACAGCATCCAGAAGCACGCCGAAGAACTGGTGCTGGAATCGCGGCTGGCCAAGCGCGGTATCGAACGCCCGACACGTGGCGGCGGCGGTGGTGGCAACGGCAGCACGAGCACGCGCATCGTGCGCGGCAACCTGGGCAGCACCAATGGTGCGCTCAGCCGACAGGAAAAGGTCGAGATGCTGTCGGCGACCAGTCACAACAACCTGCCGCCCAAGACCGTCTTCGCCTATGGGGTTGCGCGCAACCGGCTGGAGCAGGCCGCCAAGCGGCTCAACGTCCAGTTGAGCGTGACCGAAGCGCTGGAGAGCGCCGACGCCGTCGTGACGCTCAAGAGCTACTATCGCAATCGGCCCAAAGTGGTCAGCGACGCGGAGAAGCGCGGCATGCCGATCTACGTCCTGCGGGCCAATACCGTCTCGCAAATGGAGAACTTCCTGGTCGATATGTTCAAACTGGAGGAACGCGGCCACGACCCTTTTGGCGAGGCGATGCTTGAGGCCGAACGCGCCATCATGCGAATCCGCGCCGGGCAGGACTCGGTGATTGATCTCGCACCCCAGGCATCGCATATCCGGCGGCAGCAGCACCAGATGGCGCGTCGCGCACAGCTCACCAGCCGCAGCTATGGCAAAGACCCGAAACGGCACGTCCGCATCTCGGACGATGAAATTGCCTGAGTCAGAAGGGCGCTCTCGCGAGCGCCTTTTTTGATGCTACAACGTCGAATAGCCCAGATTGCGTACCAGCCGATTCATGGCGTCATCGTAGTTATCAATGTTCTCTTCAAGAACCCGATGAACCTGAACCGTTTTGAGCTTTTCGCGGATTTCTTTAATCTCCTGAGATTCGTCGTCTTCGTTGTCCAGTCTGAAACCATTATGCGTTATAGAAATAACGATTGAATCCGACTCAAACGCCCAGTTGATCTCTTTACGTACCCATTCTGATTCGAGCGTATCCGGTGCAAGCAGACACACGAAGTACTTCGTAGAGCGTACCCGTTCCTCAAGCAAATCAGCCCACTGCTCACCGAGGGGAATGTCCTTGTCAGTGAAGACCGAGATCATGCGGTCCGCGAGCTTTAGTCGCGCTACGACCAGCGCCGCAAACGCACTGCTGGAGCTTCGTCGATACGAGACAAATACCTGCGGGGCCGCCGCTGGTTTCTTGAGTAGTTCGAGGGCTTTGGGGGTGAGCGTATATCTGCTTGGTTGCTCCTCCTGAGACAAATATCCACTGTGGACCATTATCTCAATCTCTGGACGATAGTTATCCCACTTTTCCCTCAGGTAAGTGCTTATCTCATTTTCAGAACCAACTTCTGTCCATAAGATGAGCGGCTCATCTGGTTCTGACATGCGGGTGAAAACTCCGCCCCATAGCCCTTTATTAAAACCATAGGCCAGATCACGGGCGAAGGCTTCGATCTGCTCAATGCGCGATTCGGGGACAGGTTGTTCGAGAGGGTTATCAATCATGACATGGACTCCATCTTTGCGCGATGAAGTCCATTCTATGTGTGAGATGCTTAAATGGGAAGCGGGCGGCACAGCGCCCGTTGTCAGGCGTTACTGGCTCACCAGCCACTGACGGGCTTTTTCCAGGTCGGTGAAGATCATCACGCGCACGCCCAACCGGTGGAACGCCTCGACGATGTGGGCCATGCCCTCACGCCCCGCCAGGCTCTCCGGCACGACCAGCGCCCAGTACTTCCAGCCCGCTTCAGCAGCCCGTGGCCCCCAGTCGGAAAGTGCGAACTTGACGTCATCCGGGGAGAACTGCTCGTTCTTGCGATCGTCGGAGAGCCACTTCTGCGCGCCGTGTGCTTCCAGCGCCTGCAGGCCCTTGTTCATCACGGTGCGGAACATATCGCCACCGATGCCCTGATGGAAGGTGTGATAAATGTAGTTTTGGCCGGGGTGATAGCGAACCGTCGCCCACATATTATCCAGGATTGTCTGATATTCCATTTTGGTACTCCTCAAAACTAAAGGGAGATTGATCATCGATAAGTGGATTTTAACGTGATTTAACATTGAGAAACCTTAACGTTCTTAAATGTATTTAACGCTATTTATCACAGCGTCTCGCCCGGCAGCGCTCTGCCTCGTCCACCGATCTCGGCTTTACTTGCCCCTCCGGGGTTTGCGGTGAGGTTGAACTGTCTGTGGCAGCCAAATAAAAAAGGGCGAGATTGCTCCCGCCCCTGCATGACTTACCTGGCTGATGAAGTCTCGTTATGACTGGACGCCCTCGCCGACTTCCTCAGCGAACTGCCGGTGGTAGAGCTGCGCGTAAACGCCATCCTTTGCCAGCAGCGCGTCGTGGTTGCCCTGCTCAACGATGCGGCCATCGCGCATGACGATGATGCGGTCCACATCGCGGACGGTGCTCAGGCGGTGGGCGATGATGATCGCCGTGCGGCCTTCCAGCACGCGGGTCATGCCCTCCTGAATGTCGGCTTCGGTCTCGGTGTCGATGTTGCTGGTCGCCTCATCGAGCACGAGCACGCTCTCCGGGCTGTGGATGAGCGCGCGGGCCAGGGCCAGCAACTGCCGCTGTCCCTGAGACAGATTGCCGCCGCCTGGCAGCAGTTCGGTGTCGTAGCCTTTGGGCATCCGCTCGATGAACGGGGCGGCGCGGGCCGTCTCAGCACCGGCGCGCATCTGTTCTTCTGTGATCTCCGGTTTGAACAGGCTCAGATTATCGGCGATGGTCCCGTTAAAGCAGTACGGGTTCTGCGGGACGACCGACACGCAGCGCCGCAGATCAGCGAACGACATCTCGCGCAGATCAACGCCGCCCAGGTAAATTGCCCCGTCGCGCACGTCATAGTAGCGGCCCAGCAGCTTGACCAGGGTCGTCTTGCCCGCACCGGTCGCGCCGACGATGGCGATCTTCTCGCCGGGCCGCACGTCAAGGTCGATACCTTTCAGCACGTCGTGCCCCTCCTCGTAGCCGAAGCGCACACCCTCAAAGCGGATCGACTGGTCGAAGTGTGACAGCGCCGTCGGCTTCTTTGCCTCTTGCACGTTCGGCTCCTGCAGCAGCATCTGTGCGATGCGCTCGCCCGCGCTGAACGCGGACTGAATCTGGGCGAACTGCTCAGAAAGCTGGAGGATCGGCTCGTAGCTGGCGCGGTTATATTCGATGAAGGCGACCAACATACCGATCGTCGCCCACTCGGCCAGGACGCCCGCGCCGCCGCCCCACAGCAGGATCGCCGTGCCGAGCGTCGTCAGCACCTGCAGCAGCGAGGCATAGTAGGTGTAGACGTCGCGCAGGTCCGTATGGACGTCGAAGTAGCTGCGGTTGACCTGCTCGAAGTCATCGCGGGTGCGCTGCTGCCGGTTGAACAACTGCACAATCAGCATGCCGTTGAACTGCTCGTTCAGGAAGGCCTGGTACTCGCCCATGATGCGGTGAAACTTGGACGAGATGCCGCGAATCTTGATGCGGAAGTAAGCGCTGCCAGCGATCATCAGCGGCAGCACGATGAAGCTGATCAGCGCCAGCCGCCAGTTCAGCGCCAGCATAACCAGGACGATGCCCACCAGCGTCACCATGTTGCTGAGCACCATGACGATGCTGGTCGACAGCAGCTCGGTCAGCGCTTCGATATCGTTCGTCATGCGGCTGACGATCTTGCCCACCGGCGTCCGGTGGAAGTAATTCATGTCCTGCCGGACGATGTGCTCATACAGCGACTGCCGCAGCGCCATCAATGCATTCTGGCCGATGGTCTGCAGCCAGTAGGTATAGGCGAAGCGCAGCGCGAACAGCAGCGCGACCGCCCCCAGATACAGCAGGCCCAGCGGGATCAGCCCATCCAGGCTGCCGCCCGTGATCGGGCCGTCGATCGCCTGCTGGATCAAATAGGGCAGCAGCAGCGTCAGGCCGCTGACCATCATCAGCAGCACGAACACGCCCACAAGCTGCCAGATGTACGGCTTCAGAAAGCGCCACAGCAGCTTGGCCAGGTAGCTATCGGTAATGCTGACGCGCTGCGGCTTGTCGTCCACCTCAACTGCGGGACTAATCGCCATAAGCTGCCGCCTCCTCTGCCAGTTCGCGTTCGACCATATGTGTGTAATGCCCGCCACGGGCCATCAGTTCCTCGTGGGTGCCATCCTCGACGATGCGCCCCTGGTCCATGACGATGATACGGTCCGCTTCGCGCACGGTGGCGATGCGATGGGCGATGATCAGGCTGGTGCGGGTCTTCAGCACGCCGCGCAGATCATGCAGGATGTCGGCGGCGGTCTGTGTATCCACACTGCTGAGTGCGTCATCCAGCACCAGAATAGCCGGGTCGCGGGCGATGGCGCGGGCGATGGCGACGCGCTGCTTCTGGCCGCCGCTGAGCATGACGCCCTTCTCGCCGACCATCGTCTCCAGGCCGTGCGGCATCTGCGGCAGGTCATTCGACAGGCGGCTGATGTGCACCGCGCGTTCGAGTTCGTCCATGGGCAGGTCGGGCACGCCCATGCGGACGTTCTCGTGCAGCGGCTGGCTGAACAGGAAGGTCTCCTGCGGCACATAAGCGACTGCCGCCCGCAGATCATCCAGTTGCAATTGCCGCGCATCCTGATCGTCGATCAGCACGCGGCCTTCGCTTGGATCCATCACGCGCGCCAGCAGATTGACGAGCGTCGTCTTGCCGCAGCCAGTCGGCCCAACCAGACCGACCACCTGCCCGGCGGGGATGTGCAGATTGATGTTGTGCAGCAGCGCGTCATCGCTGATCAGGTAGCTGACATTCTCAAGTTTGATGTCCCCCTGCGGATTCTCAAGCGGCAGGGCGTCGTCGGCATCGCGGATATCCGGCACCTGCAGCAGCGGCGTGATGCGCGAGAGCGCCCCGCGCACCTGGATCGCGCGCTGGTAGATCGTGCCCAGTTGCAGCATGACACTCCGGATCAGGCCGAGGTACAGCAGAAACTGGGTGAAGTTCCCCAGCGTGATCTCTCCCTGCACGGTCATAGCACCACCGATCAGCACGACCAGACCCGTCGTGAGCTGGATCATCATCTGCGGCAGCATACCGACCGGCTCATTCCGGCGCTTGAAGTACAGCCACCGGCGGCGGTACTCGCGGTTTTCGCGTTGGAAGGCTTCGCTGACGCCTGCCTCGCGGCCAAAGGATTTGACCGTCTCGATGCCGGTGACGCTGTCCTGCACCAGCGAAGACATGACGCCCGCCTGATCCTGCACCTGCTCCGAAATCGGAATCAGGAACAGACCAGCGCGGATCTGCAGATAGGTGTTGAAGGACAGCACGATGAACACGATGATCGTCAGCGGCAGATTGACCGTCGCCAGCAGGGCGAACGCCAGCACCGCTACCACGATGGCGCTGCCACCCCGTGTGAAGCCAATCGCCAGCAGACGCCACACCCAGTTCAGATCGCTGAACATGCGCGAGATCAGGTCGCCAGTGGGGAACCGCTTGTAGAACCCGTTATCGAGCGTCATCATGTGCTCGAAGACGGCCTTGCGGATATCGTAATGGACGCCATAAGCGACCACCCCGCTGAAGTATCGCTGGCCGAAGAAAGCCACCACGGAAAAGGCCAGCAGCCCCAGCAGCAGCAGCACGTCGCGGGTAATCACGGAGAGATCGACCCCCGCCCGGATATCATCAATGATGTACCCGATCAGGTAAGGTTCAAGGGCCTGGGCAATACCCCCAAGCGCACCCGCGATCAGAGCCAGCGCACCGGGCCAGCGCCGCCGCAGGATGAACGCCAGCAGCCAGCGCAGATTGGCGTCGCGTCCCGGGAGGCTTGTATTCGGTTCCGATCTTCGTCCATTAGTAGAGTGTTTTGGCAGCGAAGGAGAAGCGCTTGTCACGGCGCGAAGTACCTTTCGGCTACGAGCAGCTAATTCCCTGGAGTGTCTATGGTAGCAGAGCCTTTTAGTGCCAAGTAGCACCAATAAACCTATGATAAGCCCGTTTTTGGACGAAAAAGTATTGTCAAGTTCAGGGGTTTATGAGGATTTTCGAATTATGTGGGTTATTGCGACGTTTCATCTGGTGCGGCCTGGCTCACATTCCCCGGCACGCCCGATGCCCTGAACAGCTCTGCAACCGTCAGCCCGAAGCCAGACAGCAAGAGGTCACCGGTCAGATACTCGACCAGCCGCAGCGGCTGCGGCGGCTGGCCAGGTTAGTCATCTCACGCGCTCATCGGCTGAAGGCGCTATGTGACCCGCAGGCGGCGGTCGCGCTGGGTCTGCTCACCATCGCCCGGTTCGGTGCTCTCGCCGGGATCGCTGCTGTCCTCCTGTTCGACGGGGCAGCCATTGTTGCTGGCCGGGCCGGGTTCGTTGACGCACTGATCGATGTCATCGGGCACGCCGTCGCCATCTGTATCAGGGACCTCCGGGCAGCCGTTCAGCAGCGGGATACCGAACTCATTCGGGCAGGCATCCTCATTATCCGGGATGCCGTCACCATCGCTGTCGAGGTCTTCCGGACAGCCGTTATTTGCCGCTGGCCCAGCCTGATCCGGGCACTGGTCCTCGCTATCGGGGACGCCATCGCCATCGGCATCAGGGCAGCCCTGCGCGCTGGCGACGCCCGCCGTGTTCGGGCACTGGTCCTCGCTATCGGGGATACCGTCGCCATCGGCATCAGCGGGCGGCTGCGGGCAGCCGTTGTTGCTGGCCGGGCCGGGCGTATTGATGCACTGATCCACGTTATCGGGCACGCCGTCGTCGTCAGTATCCGGGCAGCCGTTGAACTGCGGCGGTCCGGCAGTATCCGGGCACTGGTCGTCGCGGTCGGGGATACCATCGGCGTCGTTATCCGGGCAGCCGTTGACCGTGCCCCACTGATCGGGGCATTCGTCCTGTGCGTCCGGCACGCCGTCGCCGTCCCGGTCGGAGGGCGTCAGCGTGGGCGCTGGCGTATCAGTTGGGAACTGGAAGGGCGTCTGCGTAAAGATCACCGCCGGTGGCTGGAACTGCCAGGGCGTCGGTTCCAGATCAATAAGCGGGGTGGGCGTGCGCAGCGGCGTCGGCGTGCGCGTCTCCGTGACCGTCAGCACCAGGTCGCCGCCCAGCGGCGTCGGCGAACTGGTCACATCGACCACATCACCACCGCCACCTGTCGGCGCGCCGGGGTCCGGGGCAAGCGCCCAGGCGATGATCAGGATCAGGTAAATCGGCAGCGTGCCCAGGATGATGAAGAATAACACGCTGCGCAGGACTGTCCGGTTGCGTCCAACAAACGTCGCCATGATCGCCCATTTCGATCTACGTCAAACACGCACAGATCGCGCTTGATCTGTCATTTCAGCCTACAACCCCTTGCCGCTGTGCGCAAGTGACGATGGGCCAGCGATCGCCGGGCGGTGGGTCAGGCGTCGGTTTGATGTGTGCGGCGATTGCCCTTCACAACGGTTCAAACTCACCCCAAACCCCTTTTCCGGTTGGAGAAGGGGCCGGGGGATGAGGTAAAAGTCTGCCAGTTTAGACCGGCTCCAGCTCGTTGATGGTGCCTTCCAGCAGGTCAACCGCCTGACCGAGCGTATCAACGTCGAAGGCCAGCTTGACGCCCGCCGCCGCGAACAGCTCCGGCAGGGTGACGGTGCCGCCCAGCGCCAGTGATTCGCGGTATTTGGCCAGCGCCGCACCCTGATCTTTCAGCGCGTTCGCCCAGACCTGCACCGCGCCGAGCTGCGCCAGACCGTATTCCACGTAGTAGAACGGATAACGGAAGATGTGCAACTGCTGACGCCAGCGGTTCGGCAGGAACTCTTCCAGATTGTAGAAATCGACGCCGGGCATGAAGCGCTCCCACAGCTCGATCCACTTGGCATCGCAGTTGGCCGGGTCGGTCGCTGTCGCGTGATTGTTGTAAATCCAGTGCTGGAACTCAACGACGACCGCCATATAGGGCCAGAACAGGATGATCTTGCGCAGGTGCTCCGTGCGCGAGCGGGCCGCGTCGGATTGATCGTAGTACACGTCGCCGTTATCACCGCCAATGTAGGGCATCGCCAGCAGCTCCATCGCCATTGATGCCACCTCGTTGAACTCCATCGGCGAGCTGGCCTGCATCGCGTACGGCAGGTCGAAGCGGGCGAAACCATGGAAAGCGTGCCCGGCTTCGTGCAGCAGCGTGCGGATATCACGGTCTAGGCCGACAGCATTCTGGAAGATGAAAGGCCGCTCGCTGACGGGGAAGCCGGTGCAGTAGCCGCCCGGCCCCTTGCCCTTGCGATTGTCGAGATCGAGCAGGCCCTCAGCGCGCATGATGGCGAACTGCTCGCCCAACTGCGGATCAACCTGCTTGAAGATCGTTTCCGCCTTGGCTTTGAAGTCCTCAATATCAGCGAAGGGCCGCAGCGGGGTGCGCCCCTGCGGGTCAACGTCCAGGTCCCACGGGCGCAGGCGATCCACGCCGAGCTGCTGGCGGCGGAGCTCGTAGATGCGGCTCGCTGCCGGGACGACCACCTGCGCGATCGCATCCGTGAAGCGCAGCGCGTCTTCCGGCGTATAGTCGAAGCGCCCCTTGCTCAGCCAGACGAAATCGCGGTAATTCTCAAAGCCGGCGTTGGCCGCGATCTGCTTGCGCAGGTCCATGAACTGCCGCCACAGGTCGTTGAGCTGCTCCCGGTCCTGCTTCTGACGCTCAGCGATGAGCATCCAGGCGTTCTTGCGCGTGTCCCGGTCGGGGTCCTGGAAGACTGGCCCCATCTGCGCGATGGTGCGCTCTTCGCCTTCCCACTCGACAGTCTGCGCGCCGATGATGCGGTTATAGGCCAGCCCCAGGTCGCTCTCCTGGGTGAAAAGCGGCAGGTTCTCCTCGCGGAACAGATCAATATCCGCTTTGACCTGACGCATGGGCACAGCGCTATCGGCAGGCTCAAGGCCGCTGTTGACCAGCTTCTGCTTGATCCTGAAATCCGCCTGCCGCAGCTTGGGGAAGATTTCCGACATGAAGCGGCGGTAGCGGGCGTCGGCTTCTTCGTCGGTGGTATCGACCGTAGTCGCCACCCGCAGACGGCTGACGACTTCCATCGACAGCTTGCTGAAATCTGACCAGTGACGCATCCAGGCGTCCAGCGTGTCGGCGGTCAGCTCCGCGTTGAGCAGGGCCTCGACGTGCGGCTCATAGTCCGCCCACGTCCAGTCCATCGCGGCAACTACTTTGTCCGGGGGTGATTTCATCATAGGAGATTTCCTTTCAGCACTTCAGCTCAGCATTTCAGCGAATCAATGACACGAGATGGTAATTCGTGGGCTATCAGCGAGGGGCCATGCGGATCGCACCATCCAGCCGGATAACTTCACCGTTCAGCATGGGGTTTTCGATAATCGCCTGCGCTAGCTGCGCGTATTCCGCCGGATCGCCCAGGCGCGGCGGGAACGGCACCTGCTGCCCCAGTGAGATGCGCGCTGGCTCCGGCAGACCCGCCAGCAGCGGCGTGTCGAACAGGCCGGGGGCGATGGTCATCACGCGGATGCCCTCACGGGCCAGGTCGCGGGCGATGGGCAGGGTCATGCCGACGATGCCGCCCTTGCTGGCGCTGTAGGCCGCCTGCCCGATCTGACCATCATACGCCGCGACCGAGGCCGTATTGATGATCACGCCGCGCTCGCCGTTGTCGTTTGGCGCGTTGACCTGCATCGCCGCCGCCGCCAGCCGGATCGCGTTAAACGTGCCGATCAGGTTGACCGCGATGACGCGCTCGAAAATGTTGAGCGGGTGCGGGCCTTTCTTATCGACCGTCTTGAGCGCCGCGCCGATCCCTGCGCAGTTGACGAGCACGTTCAGCCCGCCAAACTGGTCACGGGCTGTGGCGATGGCCGTCTGTACTGCTTCTTCGCTGGTGACATCCGTCTCCAGGAAGACAGCGCGCTCGCCGAGTTCGCCAGCGAGCGCTTTGCCGCGCATATCGTTGACGTCCGCGATGACCACCTGCGCCCCACCGGCCACCAGACGGCGTACGGTGGCTTCGCCCAGGCCGGACGCCCCGCCGGTCACCAGCGCGATGACGTTCTGCACATCCATACAAAAAGCTCCTTGTAGAAAAAAATCCTTATGTGGCGCGGCTCGCGCGCCCTGCACCGCCAGATACATTCAGCCTGTCGGCAACATTGTACCCATTTTGAACGGTCGCGCCGCCGCAGATTAGCAAGCTCTCATGTGACCTCAGGCGTCGGTGAAATCGACGACGACTTTGCCCACGTTGCGCCCGGCGTAGAGGTGCTCCAGCGCTTCGATGGCCCCGGCAGCCCCTTTAAACGGCGTCGGATCAACGGCGGCCTGTAGTTTGCCGCTGCCGATCAGCTCGACCAGGCGGGCCGCGTGTGTGCGCGTCTGCTTCATGTAGTGCATCAGCCAGAAGCCGCGCACGCTGGCGGATTTGCGCAGCAGCGCGTAACTGTCGCGCACCCGGTTGACAGGCTGCGGGCCGCTCTCATATTCGCTGATCGCGCCAATCACGATCAGCCGCCCGAAGACGGCCAGCGCGTTCAGGGCGATGTCGTACATCTCGCCGCCGACGCTCTCGAAGACGATATCGACGCCGTTGGGGAACTCCGTCTTCAGTACATCCTTCAGCGATTCCTCGCGGTAGTTGACGGGCCGATCACAGCCGAGCTGCCGCAGAAATGCGACCTTATCCGCGCTGCCGCACGTCCCGATGACGGTGCACCCGGCCAGTTTCGCCAGTTGGACGACGAAGCTGCCCGTCCCGCCAGCCGCCGCCGTCACGAGGACTGTCTCGCCGCCCTGCATCTCGCCGGCTTCTTCCAGGGCAATACTCGCCGTCAGGCCGCTGACGCCCAGGCTGACGATCTCAGGGCGGATGATCGGCACCGGGATCACACGCTGCGCCGCCACCGTGAAATACTGCTTATAGCCCGCACCGACGGCGAAGACACCATCACCGACCTGCACGCCCGCGACGCCTTCGCCGACACCAACCACCTCACCGACCGCTTCCGACCCCATGTCGAAAGGGGGCGACGTCGCCGCCAGATAGCGCCCGGCAGCCGCCAGATAATCCGCCGCGTTGACGCCGCTGTACGCCGTCCGCACGAGCAGTTCGCCGGGGCCGGGTGTGGGCATCGGCACCGTCTGCACTTCGACCGCTTCGCGCAGCGTGTCGCTGTGGCGCACGCAGACCAGTTTTTCGTAAGTCGGGGGCAGGTCCATCGCAAATCCTCTTGATCAGGCTTCAGTAAAGAACAGGCTGATTCAGCGCTGCTGAGTGTAACACGCGCCCCTGCGTCATGCACAAGTAGCCCCACACACGCCGCGCAGATGCCCCTTATTCATAAACCTTAATGCTCCGGCCCGGAATTGCCCTGTCTGAATATTGCCCTGCACGCGCTTGCTCGTTACGATGAATAAGAGGCCAGTGACGGCAATCCTTCTTCGCTCTGGTTTGCTCTGGCTGGATAATTTCATCAGAACAAGGAGCACGTATGGCACGCTACTTATTGACCGGAGCCGCCGGCTTCATCGGCGCGCGGGTCGGCGGGCTGCTGGCGGAGCAGGGGCATACAGTCATCGGCGTTGATAACCTCAACGATGCGTATGATCCGCGCCTGAAGGACTGGCGTCTGACCCAGTTGGACCCGCTGGCGAACTTCACCTTCGAAAAGCTCGATATCAGCGACCGCGAGGCCACCACCGCCCTGTGGGATCAGCACGGCCCCTTCGACGCGGTCATCAACCTGGGAGCGCGGGCAGGCGTCCGCTACTCGACCATTGATCCCTGGGTCTATCAGGATACCAACACGACCGGCACGCTCAACCTGCTGGAACTATGCCGCCATCGTGGGACGAACAAGTTCATCCTGGCCTCGACAAGCAGCCTCTACGGCAGCGATAACCCGATGCCCTTCACCGAAAACGCCGATACCTCGCGCCCGCTGTCGCCCTATGCCGCCAGCAAGAAAGGCGCAGAGGCGCTGTGCTTTACGTATCACCACCTGTATAACATCGACGTGACGGTCTTCCGGTATTTCACGGTGTATGGGCCGGCAGGTCGCCCGGATATGGTCATCTTCCGCCTGATCCAGTGGATCCACGAAGGCCGCCCGGTGACGATCTTCGGCGATGGCCAGCAGTCCCGCGACTTCACCTACGTTGACGACATCGCACGCGGCACCATCCTGGGCCTGAAGCCAGTCGGCTATGAGATCATCAACCTCGGCTCGGATTACCCGCTGGTGCTGATCGACGTCCTGCGCATGATCGAAGAGCGGCTCGGCAAGCAGGCGGAGATCATCCACAAGCCTTTCCACGCTGCCGATATGAAAGCCACCTGGGCCAACGTCACCAAAGCCCGCGAGCTGCTCGGCTGGGAGACACAGGTCAGGTTCGAGGACGGGCTGCAGGCCTGCATCGATTGGTACCTTCAGCAGCGCGAATGGGCCAAAGACGTGCCCACAGGCGCGTAAAACGCAGTGCACGCCGACATATACAGGGCGTGGGACGGTGCTCCCGCGCCCTTCTCTCATAACTTCTAACAAATCGTTTGTTGTCTCATGGCGCATAACGGGTTATGCTAGGCTCAAAACACACCTAGCCTTGAGAGACGCATGTCCCCCGACCCCCACTTACTGTTATTCTCACCCATTGTGCAGTATGCAGGCGTCCCCGGTGGTTCGAGCGCCGCCGGAACCTGGGAAGGACTGCTGGTATTCATCACCGGCGCTATTGGCCTCTCGTTCCTGTGCAGCATCCTGGAAGCCGTCCTGCTGTCGACATCCGTATCCTTCATTGAATCGAACGTAGAAGCCGATCGCGGCTGGGCACGCCGCATGCAGGCCCACAAAGCGGGCGTGGAACGCCCCATCGCCGCGATCCTCACGCTGAACACATTCGCGCATACCATCGGCGCGGCAGGTGCCGGTGCGGAAGCGCAGGCTATCTTCGGCGATGAACTGTTCGCCGTAATCACCACCATCCTCACGCTGATGATCCTTATCTTCAGCGAGATCATCCCCAAGACGCTCGGCGCGACCTACTGGCAGGCGCTCAATCCGTTCGCCGCCTATGCAATTCAGGTCCTCGTCTGGGTGATGCTGCCGCTCGTCTGGACGTTGGAGCAACTGACCAAACTCCTCGGCGGTGGCAGCTCCCATGCGCCGACCATCAGCCGTGCGGAGATCGAAGCTATGGCGCGCATCGGTGCCAGCGAGGGCGCTCTGCTGGAGCGCGAAGACCGCATCCTGCGTAACGTGCTGCAACTCAACAAAGTGCAGGTCGGTGATATCATGACGCCCAGGACGGTTGTGCTGGCCTTCCAGCGCGATATGACCGTGCGCGAGGTACTGGCCAAGCACACCAGCATCCCGTACTCCCGCCTGCCCATCTACGCCGAAGACGCCGACGACATCGAAGGCTTCGTGCTGCGCCACGAGATCTTCCTGAGCTACGCCAACGGCGAATACAACAAGCCGCTGCACACCATGCAGCGCGAGATCATCGCTATTCCGGAATCCGCGAGTGTATCCGCCGCGCTGGAAGAACTCATCAGCAAACAGGAGCATATCTGCCTCGTCATCGATGAGTACGGCGGCACCGCCGGTATCCTCACCATGGAAGACACCATCGAGACGCTGCTCGGCATCGAAATCACGGATGAATCCGACCTCGTGGCCGATCTGCGCAAAATGGCCGAGGATCGCTATGCACGCCAGCGGCGCGTCCTGGACGTCGTCACGGCGCGGCCCACCGATGGATCAGTCGCCAATGGCAAACCGCCGGCACTCGCCAGCGAAACAAACCCGCCCGTGGAACCATCCGCCGCGCTGCCTGCAGGCGATGTCGATAGCGCACCCGACGCTGATAGCGCACCCGACGCTGATAACGCACCCGACGCCACAGACCCCGAACCCGCCGGTAACCCGCAGGATGCACCCAGATCGGAACGCAGCTAGCAGATTCGCAGCCGACACCCGGATGCAATGTCATAACAATCATGAAATACTTAAGCATTCATCATGGCCAGCGGCGTATTTACGTTTACACTTATGGTACGATGGCGTCAGTTAAACGGTGTCAGGCATACAGCACACAGGCGCATCACGCATGAGCGCGCTGCGCACAAAGGCCAAGCTTCATGTATGGCAGTTCTCGGTATTCTGTCAAAAAAATGATGTCAGTCTTGAGTTCACCGACAGAGAATCTGATGAACATGTTTGAGCACCAGCGCAGCCTGCTGCGGCGTAAGCTCGTGGAATCTGGCGACAACCCGGCTATCCGGACGGAGCTGCTGCGGATTGTGCAGCCAGAGTACATCCAGAAGGCCGCCCAGCGCGGCATCTTCATCGCGTACATCAAGGATGACGAAGACTTTGCCAGTGAGTTGTACGCGGTCCTGCGCGAATCCGGTCTGCCTGTCTGGATGGATGTCGCCGACATCGGTCAGGACGATGACGGCCCCCGCGAAGAACAGCGCGCCCTGCAGCGCTCTGGTGTCATGCTGCTGGTGGCGTCTCAGGCGACTATCGAAGACGAGCGCGTCGGCAAGATGGTCAGCTATTACTTCGACGCGGGCAAGATTGTCGTGCCCGTCATCTATCAGATGCTCGAATACGAATTTAACGAGTTCCTGGTGCAGCCGGTCGATTTCCGCAGCGATTATTTCGTCGGTATGAATCGCCTGATGCAGCTCCTCGGCGCGCAGGACAGGAACGACAGGAAAGATAAGAAAGACAAGAAGTAAGCACACCGCTTTCGACACTTCAGCCCCTGCCAGCCGGCCAGGGGCTTTTTCATGCGACCCTCTTGACACTGATGATTTTTCCGCGCACAATAAGGGGGTCACGGCGGGTCAGGGTGAGCAACGCTGGCTCCCCCGTGAAAGTGTCAACCTGAGCGCGGCAGGGCCTGGGCCGCGCCCTGATGACCCACGTCATGCACCAGATGCGCGCCGCCAGTCTGGAACACGCGATCGTCTGGCATGAATCGGATAACCCGGCCAGCAGCGGCCTGTATGCCACGCTCGGCTTCCTGCCGAAATTCACGATCCAGGAACACAAACGGCCCCTGACCAGCTTCTGAACGGCTGGCGACGGGACCGCAGGTTGGACGACAACGGGCGGACTCAACAGGTCCGCCCGCTTCTGTTCGTATGATATCGCTATCTGACGGGGACAGCGCCCAGCTCGCCCTGGATGATCTCCAGATAGCCGCTGAACACCCAGCCGATGGTGCCCTTCCACAGCACCTGATACCAGTCCCCGGCGGCGGTACGCCCGACCACCGGCAGGAATGCGCCCCAGGTGATGCGCCCGGTCTGCTCTGAGAACAGGTCCGGTGCCGCACGCATACGCATACCCGCGCGGGCCTGTGCCAGCACCCCGGTATCGACGAAGCCCTGCGGCAGCGCGAAGAGCGTCGTCGCACTGCTGACCGGCGCCGTGAACTCGTTCAGGTTGAAGAACAGATAGTAACCGTAGGCCCAGCCGGTCTTATCCGCCAGTTGCAGCAGGAACCACGACGCGTCCTCGTTGCGACCGACGACCTGATACGTCTGGCCGCGCAGGATGCGGTCGATGCGGTTGCCGCCGAGTGACGGTGCATCGCGGATGTTCAACACGCTGGCGCGGATGACCGTCGCTGAAAGCGCGCCCGGCGGGATGGGCGGCAGGCCCGTCGGCGTGACGGTGGCGGTGGGGCCGGTCGTCGGTGTCGGGCCGGTGAAGGCTGGCTCCCAGAAGAACTGGACGGTCGCCGGGCCGGCACGCTCGACGTATTCTACGACGATGGTCGCCTCGCCTTCGGGCAGGTCCAGATCAGCGCTCTGCGTGAGCTGGCTGCCAACATTAGCGAAGAAATCCATAATGGTCGTGCCGTTGACGGTGACCCGAGCGCCGTCATCCGCCGTGACGAAGAAGCGGTAGCGCCCCGCAGTCAGGAACTCCTGAGTCGTCCAGCGCACGCTGAAGTTATCAACCGGGATGATACCCGGCAGCGGGCTGGCCTCCCCAAAGGAGAAGTTCACCTGAGGATCAAGCCGCGAGAAAGCCGGGCTGCCACTCAGGTCCGGATTGTCGTAATACTCGCCGATCCAGTTCGTGCCGAAGACCTGCGCCTGTACCAGGCCGAAGCTCAGGACAGCCAGCAGAAGCACGCTGAGGACAGCGGCGGGCAGGAGGACGCGCGTCATTTTCTTCATCGGGAACCGTCTCCCTGATCGGTTAGCCTGCAGCGGGCGCATGATCCGCCGCAATCGGCGTGCGCCCTTAGCTGTAGTATACCATTCTGCGCAGATTCCACACCCTTATCGTCGGGCCACTATAGGAATAACGGACTACTCCGGCGCGTAAGATATGGATACGAACGGCTGCATCAGGCGTCGTCGTCGCTGTCGTCAGGCAGGGCCTCGCCCGGCGTCAGACCCACGCGCGATTCAAAGGCGGCCAGGGCATCCTGCAAGCGCTGTTGACGCAGGCTGTGGGTGACATCGCCCCGCGTGCGCTCCAGCACGCCGCGCACCACGTCTGTCTGACGGCGCAGGCCGTGCGTCAGCGCGTCGGGGAAGTCGAACGTCACGAGCTGGTCGTAGATGGTGTCCATCCAGCCCAGCAAACGCTCGGCCTCGTCGCTGTGGCCTTCCGTCCGGCGCAGAATATCCAGGATGAACCGGCGCAGTTCGGTCGCTGCCTCGCCCATGCCCAGCAAATATGTGGAACTCTCCGCCTGTAGATGTTCCGGGGTCGGCAGCGGCTCATCGCGGATGATGGCGTATGTCAGGTGCGCCTCGATCACCTCTTTGAAGGCATCCTGCGTGTAGCCTGTGTGGTACAGCTCAGGATAGGGCACGACGATAGCGCGCATTTCCGCCGCCTTATCCCTGACGAGTTGCAGACGTTCATCGGCGGATTCCCAATCGCGGCGGTGAATGGCGCGGATCGTCTCGGAGCAGTAGCGGATCAACTCCCGCGAGAGACTGATCGCCCGGTCGCGGGCTTCGTTCTTCTCCGTGAGGTTAGCGCGCAGCGTCTCCGAGATGGCGTTCAGGCCCTTTTCGTCATTTGCCATCGTTGCCGTCCTCGGGTGCGTCTGTATCATCGTCGTCGTCGCTCTCATCGTCGCCATCGGGCTGTTCGCCACCGATCACGCCCTGAAAGAGCTGATCTGCGAGCGATCCGGGCCGCTGCGGTACGTGAATTTCGCCGTGCTGCGCTTCGTAACGCTCCAAGTTCTGGGTCAGCGCCCGCAGGAACAGTTTAGCGTGTGCGGGGGTCATCAGGATGCGGTGCTGCACGCGTGCGCGAGGATCGTTGGGCAGTATCTGCATGAAGTCAAAGACGATTTCCGACATGGGGGTGGTGCTGATGATGACGCCGTTGGCGTAAGTGGCGGTGGTGTTAGGCATCTCAATGCGCACCTGGCGCTTAGAACCGGGTTTAGGCTGCATGAAGTGACCTTCTCTGAAATGGACAGTGTGCACCGCAACGCCGCTGTGTATCAACCGTCAGGCATCAGCGGGTGAGGGACGGCGCAGCAATTACAGTGGATTATAGAAGCCAGCTCGCCAGACGGCAACGGGCGTCCGGGGATATGGCGCTTTGCCTCATCCCCGGAGATGCGCCTTTAGTCTGGTCCTTCTCTTCTGGAGAGGCGTTCAGGGTGAGGTTACACCGCTAGCGTCTGACGCGGCACTCGAAGAAATAATGATAGGCGTTATCCGGGCAGAAGTAAGCACGCTCGACCATGAGTTCTTCTTCGATGGCGGCGCGCACACGCTTCAGCGGCGTCTGACGTGTGCCGATCTCCCAGTAGTGCTGGCCGTCAAACTGCCAGTCGTGCGGCGGCGTCAGCTTGAAGCCCCACGCCCGATCCCAGCTAGAGCGCCACCAGCGCAGCCGCATCTGCACGAAGAGGCCATAATGCGGCAGCGACAGTACCACCGCCTCCCGGCTGACCGTCGCCATCTGCTGCAGACACAGCCCGAACTGATCAAACGGCAGATGCTCCAACACCTGAAACGCGCACACGACATCGAACTGCTGCGGCTCAAAGAGCGTACTGAGCTGGCGCAGATCACCGACCACGTCCGGCTGCAGATCGTCAGCGATGTCGAAGGTCGTCACGTCCAGGCCGACGCGCTCGCGCAGGTAATGCGACAGCAGCCCGGTCCCCGGGCCGATTTCCAGCACACGGCGCGGCCCACTGCGCACCACCGCCTGAATCTGATACCAGTAGGTCATCCAGCGATAGAGATCGTCGTACTTCCTGAGGTTGTAATGGGATTTATCCACCTGTGCCATTGGGCTGTTCCTTGAGTGTGTGCAGTGTTCGCCGCACGCCCGCCAGCAGTGCCTCGACCTGCGCCGGTAAGATGGTGCGCGGGTCCAGGCAGACACGATCCGCAGTGATGCGCGCGATGATCGGCGGGTCACTGCGGCGCAGCGCCGTCAGCAGGCGGTCGGGGCTGGCCGCATCCAGTGCGACCAGGGCCGTCGGCAGCGTGGCACCGGGCAGGCTGCCCCCACCAACGGTCGATTCTCCAAAGATGACTTCGCCACCGAGCGCTGCGGCCCACTGCCGCGCCTCCGCTTCGATCTCAGCCAGCGGGCGGGCGATCATGCGCCAGATAGGGAGCTGCGTCAGCGCCTCATCGCGGCGGTAGTGTTCGAGCGTGGCCTGCAGCGCCGCATACGTCAGCTTGTCGACGCGCAGCGCCCGCGCCAGCGGATGCCGCTTCAGCCGCTGGACCAGATCAGCGCGGCCCACGATGATGCCCGCCTGCGGGCCACCCAGCAGCTTATCACCGCTGAAAGCGACCAGCGCCGCACCGGCGTCTATGCTGGCCTGTACGGTCGGCTCCGGGGCGAGGCCATAGTGCGCGGTATCCAGCAGGGCACCGCTGCCCAGGTCATCGACCAGCGGCAGGCCGCGCTCCTGGGCCAGCGCGCCCAGTTCGGCCAGTTCCGGCTGCTCGACGAAACCAATCTGCTTGAAGTTCGAAGAATGGACGCGCAGCAGCAGCCCGGTCTCCTCATCGATGGCGGCGGCGAAATCGGTCAGGCGCGTGCGATTTGTCGTGCCCACTTCGATCAGGCGCGCCCCGGATTGCGCCATGATCTCCGGGATGCGGAAGCCGCCGCCGATCTCGATGAGCTGCCCCCGACTGATGACGACCCCGCGCCCGTGCGCCAACGCTGAGAGGATCAGCACCAGCGCCGCCGCGTTATTGTTGACGACCAGCGCCGCCGCCGCGCCGGTGAGCTGGCACAGCAGGTCTTCGGCGTGTGTGTAGCGGCTCCCCCGCTGGCCCGCCTCAAGATCATATTCGAGCGTGTTGTACTGTGCGGCGACTTCCTGCATGGCCTGCTGTGCCGCCACTGACAGCGGTGCGCGCCCCAGGTTCGTATGAATGATGACGCCCGTCGCATTGATGACCGGACGCAGCGACGGCCTGAACTGCGCCTGCAGATGCGCGGCGGCTGCGTCCAGCAGGGCGTCGGCATCGGTCGGCGCGGCCTGACCAGCGCGCAGCGCGGCCCGGCTGGCCTCAAGCACGGCGCGCAGGGCCTCTCGCGTGGCAGCGTGACCAAATTCAGCCACCAGACGGCGGCCCGTGTCGGCATTCAGCAGGCTGTCAACGGCAGGGAGGGCGCGCAGGCGATCCGAGAGCAGAGTCATGATGGTGATTCCATTGTGGCAGGTCGTGCCGATTATGCGTCCTGCGTGGCGATCCTGCAAGATGGCGTCGTGTACGTGGCCGTGTACGCGGTCGGCTGCGGTCGCTTCAAACGGGCGGGTTGTGTGTTAAGATCGTGCCCGTTGTTTACAGGACGCAGCAGGGGCAGCTATGACACGTCAACGCATCAGCAGTGGCACCAGGTGGGAACCGATCGTCGGCTATTCGCGGGCGGTGCGGGTCGATAATCACGTTTACGTCAGCGGCACCACCGCTACCGATGGCGAGGGGACGCTCGTTGGGGCGGGGGATGCCTATGCACAGGCGCGCTTCATCCTGCAGAAGATCGAAGCCGCCCTTAAAGAAGCCGGGGCCAGCCTGAGCGATGTAGTGCGAACGAGGGTCTACATCACCGAGGCGTCACTCTGGGAGGCGGTCGGTAAGGCGCATCACGAGGCATTTGCCGATGTACGCCCGGCCAACACGATGGTTGTGGCCCAGCTCATCGGCGATGGTTATCTGGTCGAGATCGAGGTCGAAGCGCTCATACAGGCGCAGTGACGCAGCGGATCGCACAGCGGCTGGCAGCCGATGCACCCTCGTCACAGCCCTGGACGCTAAAGCTGCCACTCGCCGTTGGTGCGGACGACCTTCTGCTGGTAGTTCTCGACGTAATTCAGCAGCTTGTCTTTCATGCGGGTCCACTCCGGGCTTTCCAGTATGCGGCGCATCGTCGACACATCCTCGGCCAGCGCCTCCGCCCGGATGCGCGGCTCGCCCATATTGCGGTTGTAGATGCTCAGCCACAGGCCGACCATAGTCAGACCCATGCGATTGGTCTGCGTGGCCCACTCCCGGACGATAAACTCAAAGTAGTCGCTGTCTTTGCCTTCTTTAACATCCCAGTGCATGATGAGCATGACGCTCATAAGCAATACTCCCATTGACTAACGGCTGCCAACGCGACAAAGCCGAATCAACTGTGTTCGTTAGTCCGCTATAGTCCGCTACTCTCTAATCAGATTGCGCGCCGCGCGGGTTCAGTACGATCACCTGCGGTTGCTCCGGCAGGCTGGTCGTGCCGACGCGCAGCATGTCTTCTTCGATGACCTTGCTGACGCCCATCGCCTTCAGGAACTTCTCGACTGGCTCCAGGGCGATGTTGAGTCCCTCCTGCGCGTAGTGCATCGGGACGATGTAATTGGGTTCAATCAGCGCGATGACGTCGGCTGCTTCGTTAGCACGCAGCCCGTTACCACCGCCGACCGGCACCAGCAGCACGTTGACTTCGCCCAGTTCCTGTATCGTGGATTGATCAAGAACATGGCTGAGGCCGCCCAGATGCAGCACCGTCAGGTTGTTGGGATATTCGATCACGTACGCGACGTTAGGGCGAACTACGTTGCGCGCCTCGTCGATGTGGTGCATGGCGATGCCCCGGATGAAGACGCCACCTATATCATACTCGCCCGGGCCGGAGAGCACGTAATCCTGCCCGCGCACGTTATGAACCGCGTTATGGCCCGGCTCATTGTGGCTGACGGTGACAATATCGCCTTTGGGCCGGGGTGCTGGCAGGCCAATTGTATCGCCGAATGGGTCGGTGACGACGGTCATCTGGCCACGCTCAACAATCCTGAAGCAGCTATGCCCGTACCAGGTAATATCCACGCGTTTATCCTTCGTCCTAGATCAGATCAACCGCGCTGTGCTGGCCCTGCGGCCCGCGTCGCGGTGCGCCCCATTGGACTGTCCGACGATTATAGCGGAACAGGTGTGCGGTGTAAATCGGTGGGGTGGCGCATTAAGTGTTGACCACCTACCCGGCCTGATCCAGCACCACAGCCACCCTCACGGCAATTTACCTCACGCTGGCTGACCTCACTCCAGCTTCGCGAGGTTCTGCCGTTCGAGCTGGTAGATCGTGTGCACCGGGCCGATGACGATCAGGACGTCGCCCAGGCTGATCGGATGGCCGAGGTCAGGCGTCAGCACCAGCTCGCCGCTGGGCCGGCGGATGCCCAGAATGTTCAGCTTATGGACACGATGCAAATCACAGCTACCGATCGCCTGGCCGACCAGATCCGACGCTTCATGGACGGTGATCTGCCCGATGTCGATGTTGCGATCTTCGCCAAAGTGAAAAATCTGATCCAAAAAGTCGTGTACCATCGGGCGCAGCAGCGTCAGCGCCATGCGGTGCCCGCCGATCTGATAGGGGTTGATGACGCGGTCGGCCCCGGCGCTGAGTAGTTTACTCTCAGTATTCAGGCGCGTCACACGGGCGATGATGAACAAACGCGCGTTGCGCTCGCGGGCCGTCAGCACCGTCAGCACGTTGGCCGGGTCGTTGCTGAGCGCGGCTACGAAGCCCCGCGCATGTTTCACCCCCGCCTGATCCAGTGTGTCGTCGTGGGTAGCATCGCCGATGACGTAGTGATAACCGTCCTTCACGAATTCCTCTTCGAGGTCCGGGCGGCTATCCACCACGACGAAAGGCTCGTCACGGGCGCGCAGATCCGCGCAGATCTGGCGGCCCGTGCGACCATAGCCACATACAATATAGTGATTTCTGAGCTGCATACGTTCACGCTCCAGGGTTCGTTTACGCAGGCGCAGCGGCCAGTGCTCAACCGTCAGGATGCCGATGGCGTTGCTGAGGGCGGTCGTGGCGACGCCAATGCCGAGGATGATCAGCACTGAGGTAAAGGCGCGCCCCAGCCCACTCAGCTCCTGGACTTCGTCGAAGCCCACCGTCGACAAGGTGATGATGGTCATGTACATCGCATCGATGAAGGTCATATCCTCAATGAGTATATAGCCAATGATGGCGAACACGGTCAGGAACACCAGCACCGTTAACGCCGCCTGAAAGCGCCGCAGCGGATCGCTGAGCAGCGTCTGATACAATTGGCTGAGGAATGAAAAGACCCGCTCGAACATGTCAGCGTACCTCATATGCCGATCATACCGCAGAACGGAAGAGAATGCGCCGCCCTTCCTCCGACGGCATGCCGCAAAAAAGACACCTGATGAGGGTGCCTTCGCTAGGAATAACGGTACCGGGGAAGTGTCCCGGCCAGGTGATCCACGCTGCGGATCAGCAGCCTTCGTTGACCATGCGAGCGGTGATATCGCGGGCGACCTGATCGGCCTGCTGCGCCGATAGGTTCATATGCAGGAAGTAAAACATCCATTCTTCCGCATCGCCTGCCGCACACCGTCCCACAGTCGAGACGAACTGATGCACGCCCTGCGCCACCTCGGCGCTGACTTCCCGGGTTTCGTACTCATTGGCGCTGTTGGCCCTGACGATGAAATGCCGCCTGCGCACGGGGATACTCCAATACAACCCATAAACTTATGTGCGCCGAATATCATAGCGGAGCGACCTTAGTCGGAGATGATATTGGCGTAAAGGCTGACACAATGGCCGCGTCTGAGTACGACGCCTGCCCGCCAGCTCTGCACGCCTCGGTTGACTGGCCGATATTGCCCTCCGTCGGCTGACCCGCTATCGAATGGGGATCATCCGCTATAATAGGGGCTGCAAGCGCACCTCGGCTGGCTGCACAGGCAACGCAGACCAGCTCGCCAACGACCTGCCCGCTAATCAGGAGAACCGCATGAACCTGACGCAGCTCATTCAAACGTTTTTTCTGGGTGAAGGCATCGTCTTCCTTGCGTTGTTCCTGATGTTCGGCGGCCTGACATACTGGGCGCTGAGCGTTCTGAAGGAACATGTCGGCTATCTGGCAGGGGTGATGGTCGGGCTGTTATTCATCATGATCTACGGCGCACTGGCCGGCTTCGACCCGACGATTACGATTTCTGCGCAGACGGCACCTACGGGCGCTGTCGTGCTCGATATCTTCCAGGTAGGGCTATCCGCGGGCTGTGGTCTGATCCTGGGCGTATTCGCTGTGATCATCTCGCGCGCAGGCAGCAGCGAACAGCGGTTGCAGAATTTTCTGAAAGTCGCCGGGTTGACTGCCCTGGGCATCATCCTGATCTTCCTGATGTTCGTGGCGGGGCCAGCGCTGCGCCGCGTGATCGGCATCTTTGCGGTGTCCCTGGCCGTCACCACGCTGATTACGCTCGTCATCGTGCAGCGCGTCCTGGAAAGCCCCCCCCGCCCGCGCCACAGTGCCAGCGCCCAGACGAGCGACCCGCGCGACCCACTCGACCCACGTATCCCGCGTGACGAAATCGCCATCGATATGGATGAGGCCCCGCCCAGCCGGTTGGATGTCATCCGCAACTCATGGAACCGCCGCATTCGCAATCGCAACATCCGCGACCGGCGCTAGCCCGACCGGCGCTAACGAATCAGCGCTGGAGTGACCTGCAACAACGCGAGATTGCGTCACTGTAATGCCCGCCTTTACGCCATTCTGATAAAAATGGATGTATGCTGAAGGTAATAAACAGAAAGAACTTTATTTCAGGAGTTTTGCCATATGCGCATCGACGTTCGTCGGGCGGATTCCCCGGTGATGCCAGTCATCCGCTGGGAAATCCGCAGTATTGATGTGCCGTCTGATATCAGCCTGGCGCTGAATGAGACCCGCATGTATCTGAGATCAGCCCCACGACCCACCCGGATCGAGCTGGTATTTCACCCGCAGGCGACGGTTTCGCTGCGGGCCGTGCCCGATATCCGGGGGATCTTCAAGGCTCTGGAACAGCATCAGGTCGTCCTGATCGGCGTCCCGGCCCGGCTGCGCAGTCTGCTGGAAGGCATCACCGCGCAGTTCACCCCGCAGCAGGTGCAGTTTTTGCCTGCCGCTCCGTCGGAAGAAGCACCACTCGGGCGCTGATGCCCGTCTGCTCAGCATCACATCTCATGGGCCGGCGCTGACCGGCCCTTTGTCGGTGGCCCAGTGCGATCGCGCCGCGCAGCTTGTATCTCGCATTGTCGCGTTCGCCTCATGATGCCAAACGACACGTTCTGCCCCGCCACACCGCCAGAAATCTCAAAAGCTATTGTTGCCAGACAAACTTTAGCCTACGATGAAATAAAACGTCCCAGGCTGCCGGAGGAAATAGACTTATGCCACCCAAATTAATGACCATTGAGCGTCACATGCAGGAACAACAGCAGCAGTTCCCCAATGCGACGGGCGTTTTCACTTCTATGCTGCAAGATATGGCCCTGGCGGCCAAACTCATCAGCCGCGAGACGAACCGCGCCGGGTTGACCGACATCCTGGGCGTCACCGACCAGGAGAATTCCACCGGCGACCGCCAGCAGAAGCTGGATATGTTCGCCGATGATGTCATCTTCCGCATGAATGACCACACCGGACGCTGTGCGGCGATGGTCAGCGAAGAGCACGACGACCTGATCGACATCCCCCCGCACTATGATACCGGCAACTACGTCCTGCTGTATGACCCGCTGGATGGCTCGTCCAATATTGATGTCAACGTCTCAATCGGCACCATATTCAGCGTTCACCGCAAGTTCACACGCGGCGAACGCGGCACCATCGAGGATGTGTTACAGCGCGGCAAACGGCTGGTCGCCGCCGGTTATGTGATCTACGGCAGCAGCACGATGATGGTCTACACGACCGGGCAGGGCGTGCACGGCTTCACACTCGATATGGGCGTCGGCGAGTTTTTGCTGAGCCACCCGAACATCACCATCCCCCAAAAAGCCAAATACTACAGCGTCAATCACGGGCACGAAAAATACTGGACGCCCGGTTTCCGGCGGTATGTGAAGCACCTGCAGGGCCTCGAGGGCGAAGGCAGCCCACCGCTGGGCCATCGCTATATCGGCTCGCTCGTCGCGGATTTCCATCGTAACCTGCTGGAAGGCGGCGTCTTCCTGTATCCGGCGGACCTGCGAGATAAGGATAAGCCCTACGGCAAAATCCGCCTGATGTACGAAGCGCAGGCGCTGGCCTTCATCGCGGAGCAGGCCGGGGGCTATACCAGCGACGGCATCGGCGACATCCTGGAACTGCGCCCGCACAGCCTGCACCAGCGCGTGCCCTTCTTCATCGGCAACCGCGACACCGTCCAAAAAGCCGAAGAATACATCCAGAAATACGACCGGGAATGGTGCAGCGCCTATCTGCCTTACCGTAACCGTAAAATCATCCTGGAACAGGAAAACGGGGCCGATTAAGGGTCAGAATGGGTCATGGCCTAAGAGATGACGATCATGTGACATACGTCACTAGTGACTGTTTAGCCACAGGCGCATAATCAGGGTGGAATAAATCAGCGCTGTCCAAGCAGCCTGATTGACAAGCCAGGTTCCGGCGTCGGGGATACGCTGGGGCTGATAAGCTTGTCCAGAGCCTCTCTTCTGGTTCAAGGATGTCGATGCATCCGATATGTCCCCTCTCTAGCGACAAGCGCCACCCCGCCCCTCGGTGGCGCTTGTGCTTATCCACCCGCCGACACCTTATTCCGACGCCCCATCTTCAGCGGTTGTGTCGCCTTCTGGTGGGAGTGCGACGGGCACCTGCGGCCACGTCCGCTCGATCCGGTTGAGCGTACCCCGGTCGCCGATGTAACTCTCAACGTAGCCGCAATCCAGGCAGACATAGTTATCCAGCGCGATGTGCTGCACCGCGTCAATCGGGATGCGATTCGCCCCCCGGTCGCCTTCTTTGCCGGGGACGCGGTCGCCGCTGTGGATACGGTCGCTGCCGCACTGCGGGCACACGCCGTCGAATCTGAGACTACTCGTTCGTTCCATACCGGCGATTATAGCGCCAGCCGCCACACAGGGCGCAAAAAACCCATATAGATTGCCCTCTGACCGCTTCGAGCAGTGCTTGCCTCACAGGACAACACCCAGCATAATGAAGAAACTGATTTCACAGGGGTACAGGTATGAAAGCCAGACGTCGCGGGCTAAGCATATTCGTCATCATCCTGATTCTGCTGCTCGTCGTCGGCATCTTTGGCGCTCTGGTCGTGCTCGGCCCGGAGATTGGTATCACCTTCGATGATGTCATCAACGGCGGTTTGAATGGCAACACAACCAGCAGCCAGCCGACCGCAGACAGCACCGCCACCAGCGACCGCGTCACGACGGAAGCAGAGTTCGCCCTGACCCGGACCGCTGTCATGGAGCGATCCACCCAGGCCGCCGGGTCGGTCACTCGGACGAGTGTTGCGATGGTGCCCACACAGACGAGCACGCCAACCAGCACAGCCACCGTCACCATACCCGCAACGCGCACGCCGCCCCCGCCCCCGGCCTTCGTATGCGATGGCGCCCTGCCGGCGCAGTTACGCCCCGGCGATACCGGGCGCGTCACGCTGGAAGGGACGGCCAACCGCATGCGGTCAGGCCCGACGCTGGGCGCGTCCATCGTGACGACCATCCCGCCGGGCGGTGAATTCTTCGTGCTGGATGGCCCCGTCTGCGCGGAGCGTTACGTCTGGTATCAGGTTAATTATCAAGGTCAGATCGGCTGGACGGCGGAAAGCTCCGACGCGATCTACTGGCTGGAGCCCATCTTCGCCACGATCAGCGGCGAAGAACCGGACGACGAATTCCCACCAGGCCCGAGCGGCGAAACCAGCCCGACGCCGCGCCTGCCCGACCTGCCGCCGACGGACGAAACCGTCACCGAGCCGGAGACCATCACGCCGACAACCGCCATCATCGAAGTCACGCCGGAGCCGGAAGAAATCGCCATGCTGCCGGTGCGCGTCGTGGATGCAGCCGGCGGCCTGCTGGGCGATGGCACCCTGCGCGTCTTCCACGCCGACCGAGTCACCCACCCGGAGACGACCCGCATCGAGCTGGACCTGAGCTTTGACAATCGCTACATCACGCCGACGCCCTTCGGCTCGGTCGTGACCATCGTCCCGGTGACGCCCATCACGCCCACGCCTGGCCCCGGCGCGCCGGAGCCAACGCCGCGCATCCCGCGTGAGACGCTCATAGGCGTGCTGATCCGTGAACGGATGGGCGCGTCGCTCATCTGCCTTGAGACGCGCTTCGAAGGTTGTGATGGCGAGATCGAACCGACGACGGCCCGCCCCATCGGCCTGAACGGTGCCCGCTGGACGTGGATCATCTCCCCGCGTGAGGATGCGCGCGGCTGGCAGGACCTGCGCGTCGTCATCTGGACGCCGCAGTTCGTCAACAACGCGCCGACGGCGAGCACCATCTGGGAGTATCCCTTCCGCATTGAGGTGCTGCCCGAACGCGACGATATGAGCGGTCTGCTGGCCGGGCTGGCCGGGTCCGGCATACTGGGTGCGGGGCTGTTGGGCGGGCTGATCGTCAGCCGCCGACGCCGTAAGCGCAAGCCGTCCGTATTCATCAGCTACCGCCGTCGGGCGACCTGGGCGGTGGCGCGCACGATTCACGATCATCTGACGCGCATGGGCGCGCAGGTCTTCATCGATGTGGACGACATCAACGAGGGACGCTTCGAGGAGATCATCAAGGAGAACATTCGCCAGCGCGATTACTTCCTGCTGGTGCTGGCCCCGGATACGCTCGAGAGCGAGTGGGTCGTCCGCGAGACGCTGTACGCCATCGAGCACGACAAGCGCATGATACCCGTACTGGTCAACGGCTTTGAGCTGACGCCGGAGGCGCTGCCCGACGGCCTGAAGGACATCACGCGGCACAACGCCGTCACGCTGACGCCGGAGTTCTTCCAGGCGGGGCTGGTGCGGCTGGCGCAGTTCCTCGGCCTGACCACGCCGAAGAAGGTCGGCAAATAGGGCGCGGTTCAGTCGCTGCGCAGGCGCTTCGCCATTAAGATATCCGGCTTACCGGGGCCGTTGGCATCCGGGATCAGGCCGACGATGACGTAGCCGAGCTTCTGATAAAAGCTGTAGGGGTGGTTGCGGTAATTCTGGAGGCTGGCGACGTGCGGCCAGATATCCGGGTACAGCTCAACGCCCGTGAGCGAGGTCATGCCGTTTTCGTCGTCGGTGCCGAGCATCATCGTATAGGCCCCGCGCGCTGTAACCTGCGCTTCCAGGTCCGCCACAAGCTGTCGCCCGACGCCGCGCCCCTGCCAATCCGGGCGGACGGCGAGCGGGTGCAGCTCCCAGACGTTGCCGTCGTACTCCGGGCGTCCACCAATCCAGCCGACAACCTCGCCCGCCGCGTTCAGCGCCGCCCGGCAGATCATCTCGTCATCCAGGCAGTCAGCGACTTCTTCGCGGGCGTCCGCCAGGGTCGGCCAGGCCTTGGGGGCCATATCGACGAAAGCATCGACAAGAATCTGCGCGGCCTGCTCCAGATGATCGGGCTGCTGCGCGGTGAGATCCACCAGGGTGATCAGGTGCTCGTTCATGGGCCGTGCCTGTATTCATCACAACGGGGCGATGCGCGCACCGCCCCGTCTCACTTGCGATAAATTGGGATAAGCTGCCGTCGGATCAGACGCCGGATCAGACGTAGGCCGCCGGGCTGGATTCGCTGCCGCGCTTGCCATCCGGCCACGTGGTGTTCTCATCGAACTTAACGCCCGCGACGGTCGCACCTGACAGATTCGCGTTGAGCAGGTTCGCGCCATTCAGGAGGGCGTTGGTCAGGTTGGCACCCGTCAGACGCGCACCCTGGAGGTTCGCCCCGGACATATTCGCCATCGTCATATTCGCACTGTTGAAATCCGCGAAGGGTGCCTGTGTGACCTGCATATCCGCGCCGGTCAGGTTCGTGCTGCGCATGATAGCTTCCTGCAGGTTGGATGCAGACAGGCGTGCCCCGCGCATATTGGCCCCCTCAAAATCGAGGCGGTGCAGATCAATCGCGGAGAGATCAACGCCCGCCAGGCGCGGCTTCACCCCGGCACCGATTAATGCCAGTATCAGCTCTTTGCGTGTGAGTTCGGCCATATCATCTCGTCTCCCGGTAGTAGGTGATGATTTGATCTATTGTATCATCAAGCGGCGTCGTTGGCTCCCATCCAGTTATGCTCTTGATGCGATTCAGGCTGGGGACACGCCGCCGGAAGTCCTCAAAACCGGACGTATAGGCGTCGTCATAGGGGATCAGCCGGATTTCTGACTGGCTGCCTGCCCGTGCGCGGACCTTCTCCGCAAGTTCGTGAATGGTAATCTCTTCGTTGCTGCCGATGTTGAAGACCTGGCCTTCTGCTTCGGGCTGCTGGCTGAGGCGAATAATCGCATCGATTACGTCGAAGACATTGCCGAAGCAGCGCGACTGCTCGCCATCCCCATAGACCTGGATCGGCTCGTTCGCCAGTGCCCAGCGCACGAAGCGCGGCACCACCATCCCGTACTGCCCCTGCTGACGCGGCCCCACCGTGTTGAACAGGCGGAAGATCACTACGGGCAGGCCCACTTCGCGATGATAAGCCAGCGCCAGGAACTCATCAACGGCCTTGCTGGCCGCGTAGCTCCAGCGGCTCTTGGTCGTCGGGCCGAGCAGGCTGTCGTCGTCTTCTTCAAAGGGGAACTTGATGCCCTTACCGTAGACCTCAGAGGTACTGGCGATCAGGATGCGCTTGCGATAGCGGCGGGCTGTCTGCAGCATGACCTCTGTGCCGTTGATGTTGACTTCAATCGTGTTGATCGGCTCTTCGATGATCTTCTGCACGCCGACGGCAGCCGCCAGATGAAAGATGACGTCGCACTCACTCACCAGCCGGTCGATGACGTGAATATTGCGTATGTCTTCAATGGCGTAACGGAAGCCCGGCAGGCCATCCAGATGGGCGATGTTCTCGAAGCGCCCGGTACTCAGGTTATCAATGACGGTGACGCTGTACCCCTGCTTCAGCAGGGCTTCGCTCAGGTGGCTGCCGATAAAACCGGCCCCGCCAGTGATGAGCGCGTGGGGCGATGTCTGGGTCATGCTTTCTTCTCCTGTGTGACGCTGGCATGGTAACGCAGGCATGGCACCACAGCAAGAGACGCTTCGGACGGCTGGCCCATGGTCGGCCCATAGTCGGCCCATGTTTGATGGACGCCCGCCCTGTGCCCGGATGACGCCGCCCTAATGCCGCCCCACTCAGCCGAGCATACGCTCCGTCAGTGGGGAGCGGGGCCGGCCCTGGCTATCGACCAGGCCGTAACCGTTGTGCATCCCCTGCGCCCAGGCATACCAGATCATACAGGCGATGCGGCCCGGATAGCGTCCGCGCAGGTGCGTGATGAAGCTGGTCGCATAGTTGGCGATCTCCTGCGGCGGGTCGTCCGGGCGATCCAGCACGCCCCATTCCGTGATCCACAGCGGCTTATCGGGCAGCAGCGGCACATAGGCGCGGACGGATTCGTCAATATGGCCGAAGGGCGCATAAGGTGGTCCTGGCGTTGTACCCCGGCCATACGGATGCACGGCGATGCCATCCAGGTAAGCGACGGCGCTGCCCAACTGCGACAGCACCTCACGGGCGTATTCCGCGCCGCGCAACGGCCCGCCGATATGCCCACCGGTGATGATGCGCGGCTGGCTATCGACGGCACGCAGCACCTGGCTCGTCTGTCGCAACAGGGCGGCATAGTGATGGGTCGGCACGGGGACGCTGGCCGGTGCGCCGTTGTTGGCGTCCTGCTCATTCCAGACCTGCCAGACATCAACCAGGCCACGCCCGGCCCACTGGCGGGCGATGCGCTCCACCGTGGCGACGAACCCATTGATGAGCTGCTGCCAGCGATCATCCGGCAGGCCGTGCCACGGCCAGAAGTGATCCTTGCCTTCGCCGTAGGTCTGATGTGTCAGTGTGAAGATGAGCCGGTAGCCCGCTCGGCGGTAGCGCTCCACCAGGGGCAGATAGCGATTCAGCGCGGCGTCGATGTCTTCTGAGCCGCGGAAGTTGGCGACGTTATAGGCCATGCGTATCCAGCCGAGCTTACCCAGCCGCGATGGGTCCGGCGTGCCGAGCGCGTGGCGGGCATCCAGATTAACACCGACCGGGTTCACCCCCGGGAAGAGCACCGTATCATCCCGGGTGAACGCCTCCAGAAACCAGGCCGCGCTGTAACCGGATTTGCCATCGGGCAGCCGCAACTGGACCCACTGCTCGTTCTGGCCGACTTTGGCCAGCGTGCGCCCGTGCGGCTCCAGCGGTTCGACGCTGTCCCAGGGCTGGACACGGCCCACGATCCGACCTTCCAGCCGGGGAATGCTGCGCACGCGCAGATTAACATCCGTAGCGCGCAGACGCAGGTCCTGCACGTAGATCAGGCTGAGCGGGTCGATGACGTCCGGCAGGCGCAGCCCACTCGTCCCCGCGCCCGGCTGCTGCACGATAAGCGTCAGGCGATCGCTATCGGTGGTACCCAACACCGCGCCCAGATCAACACTCTGATTGAGGCGCGCCGTCACCTGACGCAGCCCGGCATAGGTCACGGTATAGCTGCCGCTGAGGTGCGGCGTCGTCACCTGGACGTAACGCCCCAGCCGCAGCCCGTCCTCCTGGCGACCGTTCCACAGCCCGGTAACCCGCCCGGACGCGGACGCGATCACCGGCACGCCGGGCGACGTCAGCAGCTCGATGCCAGGGGTGCGCTGCGTCTCGCGTGGGTCGAATCGGCGCGTGACCTGCAATGGGCGGCTGGCGACAGGCCAATCCAGCACGAAGCGATCGTAAATGTGCGGGCCCTCACTGGTGGATTGCCCGAAGCGATCATCGGCGGCGACGCGCGCCCCCAGGATCTGCCGCAGTTGCTGCGGCGTCCGGGCGCGCACGACGTCCACGCGCACGACCATCGGGTAGATGCGCCGGATGTGCTGCACCGGGTCATCCTGAAACCACGTCAGCGGCGCGGCGACCGCGCTCACATTGCGGTAGCGATTCAGATCATATGCGGCGGGCGAGCGCACCACCGCCACCCGGGGGAAGTGCGCACTATAAGCGCTGAGCGCGTCCAGCCAGGCGTAAAAATCCTGGTCAGGCAGAACGAAGGCATGGGAAATCGAAGCGTCGCTGGTCATTCCGGTCAAGGCTCAGGTAACGGTTCCTTTCCGATTATAACCACGTCCACCACCAGCGAGCGAAAAGGCGGTCAAACAGACGGTCAAACTCATGGCAGACCACATGTTAATAGCCGGAAGCTCACACCGCATCCGGCGAAAAGCCAAAGCGCCGCAGCGCCGCCGATACGGCTTCCAGCGGCAGGCCGACGACGTTCGTATAGCTGCCGTTGATCTGCGCCACCGGTTGAAAAGCCGGGTGCTGGATCGCATAGCCGCCCGCCTTATCGAACGGATCACCCGTGGCGATGTAGGCTTCGATCTCGGCGTCGCTGTAATCGCGCATGGTGACCTGCGTCTGCACGGATTCCGTATGCGGGGCATCGGGGCTATCGGCGGCGAGCAGGGTGAATGCCGTCACCACCTGATGCGTGCGCCCCCGCAACTGACGCAGCATGGCGCGGGCTTCGTCGGCGTCGGCGGGCTTGGCGAGCAGCGTCCCTGTCTCCGTCACGCCGAGCGTATCCGCCGCCAGGATGACGACCGTATCCGCCGCCAGCACGACGCCCTCAGCGGGCAGGCGCTGCGCGACCGCCCGGGCTTTCTCTCGGCTGAGGCGGCGGGCATAGGCGATGTGATCTTCACCGGGGTGCTGGCGCTCGTCGATATCCGGCCTGATGATCTCGTAAACCAGGCCCAGCGAAGCCAGTAGTTCGCGGCGGCGTGGTGAACTCGAGGCCAGGATGAGGCGCGAGGGCGATGTCATGCGGGGCTTCCTCCAGGGCGTTGATGCAGCCGCCAACATAGCATAATCTGCCCGCAACGCAAAGGGGCGCAGCCTGCGCCGCGCCCCCATGTTGGCTACTCTCTGACGACCTGTCGCCGTTTAGTGGCGGTGATCGTCGTCATCGTCCTGGTAATCTTCGTCTTCCATCTCGTCGATCAGGCTCTGCGGCAGACCGGCTTCGAGTTCTTCGGCGGTGGCGTTGCGCACTTTGATGACCTCGACCTCGTAATTGAGCGTCTTGCCCGCCAGGGTCGGGTTGAAATCGACGCGCACGTATTCGTCGGTGATTTCAAGGACGGTGCCTTCGTAAAAATCACCTTCCTCGTCCATCAGCTCGATCTCCATGCCAGGCTCGAGGTCGTCGGCGGCATCGATGTCGTCCACGGGCAGGTCTTCGATGTCGTCTTCGTTGTAGTCGCCGTAACCCTCGGCGGGCGCAACATTGACGGCGAAGGCATCGCCAGCTTGCTTGCCTTCCAGGGCCGCTTCCAGGCCGGGCACCAGGTTATCAGCGCCATGCAGATATTCGATTGCATCATCCGCTGTGATTTCTTCGACAATGTGGCCATCCACGCGCAGGGTATAGGCGATCTCACCGATCATGCCATTAGTTAGCTTCGTCATGTGTTCGTTTGTCTCCCAGACATACAAAAGGCCCCAGAGCGGGGCAAACAGATGGCGGACATTATAGTCCTGTGTGGGCAGGTTGCACAGTGTCAGCTTAATCATCCTGTACGGGGGGATGACGCCCTCTCTGTGCCACATGCCCACCTCTGAGCTGGCCGGTCGCCCATCTGTTACACGATGAGCGAACCGACCACCATGACGCTCGCAAGTGTTTAAAGCGGTTGCGCGTTAGCTGCGCGGGATCGTGCCACGCCACGCGCCGGTTTCCGTCTGGCGCTCCTCAATGAATTTCTTGAAGCGTTCCAGATCACCGCGTATACGCCCCTGGACGATGCCCAGTGCAGCGCCGACATTCTCGATAAAGCCCTGCGGGTCATACTCAATTTGCAGCATGACGCGGGTTGTGTCGTCGCTGATGCGGTGGAACGTCACAACGCCAGCGTTCTTGGCGCCACTGATGCTGCGCCAGGCGATCCGGTGATCGGGCGTCTGCTCAGTGATCTTCGCGTCCCACGTCTCGGTGACGCCGGCAATCTCAGCTTCCCACCTCAACATGGAGTCACTGACCTGCTCGACTTTTTCCACACCTTCCATGAAACGAGGGAATTCCTCGAACTGTGTCCACTGGTTGTATGCAACACTCACAGGTACGCCGACTTCAATCGCGTGTTCAAAGATAGCCATAGAGTGCGACCTCGCTCATTTACGTTACAGTTACCTTCACTATAGGCCGCGCCCCCAAAAGTGTGCTTAGTTCAGTATCCACGTTCTATCAGAACGCTTTAGCGTTCAATGAGATGGTGATGTAACGCAGCGGTCGCGCTCAGCGGAGGGGCAAAAAGACGCTGAATGTGCTGCCCTCGCCCGGTGTACTGGCGACTTCGATGCGGCCCAGGTGATGATTCAGAATCTCCCTGACGATGGAGAGTCCCAGGCCGGTACCCTCAATATCCTGATGCGGATGTTTGACCCGGTAGAAGGGGTCGAACAAATGGGGAATTTCGTAAGCATCGATGCCCCGCCCCTGATCCGTAACCGCCAGCACTGCAAACGTCCCCTGTTCGCGGACGGCGACGGTGATGGTCGTATCATCCGGGCTGTACTTCAGCGCGTTGGACAACAGGTTATCGATGACGCGGCGCATTAGCCGCATGTCGATCTGGACATCCAGTATGGAAGGCGGCGCACTATACTTGATGCGAATCTGTCGCTGCCGCGCTGTCAGCATGTGGCTCTCCAGGTGGCTGAAGACGAACGAGCCGAAATCCACCTTCTCCACCTCCAGATGGACGCCGGACTGCATGTGGATGTAATCCAGCATACTCGTCACCAGTTCAAGCATCTGCTTGCCGCTGAACTCGATGTTCTCCACGCACTCCATGAGTTCAGGGCTGGTGCGCACCTCCTGATAGCGGCGCATCATGCTGGCGTAACCCGTCACCAGCGACAGCGGGTTTTTGAGATCATGCGCGGCGGCGCTGACAAACTGCTCTCGCATGCGAGAGATGTTGTCGAAGCGTTCGCGGTCGCGGTGGCGCATGGCTTCGATCTGCTCGCGCTGAAAGGCCAGCATCTGCTGCTGCTGGACGATGGTCACGTGAGTGCGGACACGTGCCAGCACCTCCGCATGGCGAAACGGCTTGGTGATGTAATCCACCCCGCCCGCGTCGAAGGCGCGGACGATATCCTCCACCTGATTGAGCGCGCTGATAAAAATGATCGGAATATCACGGGTTTCCGCGTTCGATTTTAGAATCTGGCAGACTTCGTAACCGTCGATGTAGGGCATTTTTATATCAAGCAGGATCAGGTCCGGCACTTCAGCGCGGATGGCTTCCAGGGCGGTCTGACCATCGCGGGCGGCGCGCACGTCGTAGTTGTTGCGCGCCAGCAGCTCATACAGCACTTTGAGATTGTTCGGTTCGTCATCCACGATCAGGATGGTCGCCGTCCCGGTGGCGTATATCTGGCTGGGTGCGGGTGTGGTGTCAGGCAGTGTTGTCATGGTCATTCCTATCGGTTACATCACTCATGGGCTGGTGCATCCAGCCTTTGATGCGTTCGAAATCGAATTCGCGGGCGAGGTTCAGCAGCGTCTCCGCGAGTTGTGGCCAGTCGGCGCGCAGTTGCCCGATGACCTCCTCGGTGGCGCGCAGGTTCAGGCTGCTGACCGCCGTCCTGAGCTGCTCAACGAGCTGTGGTGGCAGATCAGCGGCGGATTGCCGCGCCAGCGCCCGCTGATGATCGCCGTTGCCGTTGGCCTGGACGCCGCTGGTATGGCCGTCCGCATAGACGAACTCAACCGCGAGGTGCTGCCGGATCAGCTCATGCAGATCATGATCGCGGAAGGGCTTGCTGAGATAATCATCGCAGCCCGCCGCCAGCACTTTCTCACGGTCCCGGTCGAAGGCGCTGGCCGTCAGCGCGATGATGACCGGCTGATCGTCTCCGGCGTACTGACGAATGCGGCGGGTCGCGTCGTAGCCATCCATGAAGGGCATACGCATGTCCATCCAGATGAGCGTCGGCTGCCAGTCGCGCCAGATCGTCAGCGCTTCGCCGCCGTTGGTCGCGTCGCGCACGTCGAAGCCGAGCTGCTCCATCTTGCGCACCAGCATGAGCCGGTTCTCCCAGCGGTCATCGACGACCAGCACGCGATGCGCTTTCTGGCCTGGTGCCAGGCCCACGACCCGCCGCTGATTCGTGTGCTCGATATGGGGCGCGGACTGCGCTTCTCTCAGGTGCAGCGTCACGGTGAAGGTGCTACCGACGCCCAGGTTACTATCGACTTCAATACCGCCGTTCATCAGGTGGGCGTACTGCTGGCTGATCGCCAGGCCCAGGCCGCTGCCCGTCTGCGAGCGCTTGCCCGCGTGCGTCTGACTGAACGGCTCGAAGAGATCGGCGTGTTCTTCCGGCGCGATGCCCGGCCCGGTATCACCAACCTGGAAGATCAGTGTGCGCCGGTCGTCCTCGGTGGTTTGCTGCCAGGCGCGCAGCGTGATGCTGCCGTCCTCCGTGAATTTGAGCGCATTGCTCAGCAGGTTGACGAGAATCTGACGTACCTTGCGCCGGTCGCCGTGGACGTAGCGCGGCAGGTTATCATCCAGATCAAGCGTGAAAGTCAGGCCCTGGTTGCGGGCGCGCGCCCGGTACAGGCTGTCGAGACCGTGCAGCAACTGATGCAGGTCGAAATCATCCGGGTCGAGTTCCACCCGGCCCGATTCGATCTTGGAGATTTGCAGAATATCGTTAATCAGGCTCAGCAGGTGCTCACTGCTGCGCAGGATGAGCGCGATGTATTCGCGCTGCTCATCGCTGAGCGAGAGGTCATTCGCCAGGAATTGTGAGAAACCAATCACGGAGTTGAGCGGCGTGCGCAGCTCATGGCTCATGTTCGCCAGGAAGGTACTCTTGGCGAGGTTGGCATCTTCAGCGGCGCGGGCGGCCTGCTCCGCAGCGAGCCGGGCGCGCTCTTCCGCGAGCTTGGCGGCGCGCAGCATCTGCGTGTGATGCAGTGCTTCGCGGGCGCGCTTGCGGTCGGTGACGTCAATGCTGATGCCCAGCACCCCGGACATGTGCGCGTGCTCGTCCAGGATGGGGGCGAGATTGACGTCGTAATAGTAGCCTTTGAACGCGTGAATGCCGCGCACCGTCTCGCCAGAGAGGGCACGCCCGATATCATGGCAGATGGGATGATCGCGGCATAATGCATGATAGTGTTTGCCGAGCATGTTCTGCCGCCGGAAGCCGAAGCGCTCCAGACCGCGCCCGCGTGCGAAGCTCAGCGTGCCGTCGCTGTCGATGACGAAGACGACCAGCGGCGCATTGTTGATGATCCGCTGCAGGAACTGCTGATTCTGGTAGAGTTTGCGCTCCGCCTGACGCCGGGCGGTCACATCGCGGAACGACCAGACATGGCCGACGACCTCGCCGACGACGGCCTTCGTGCCCGTGTACTGCTCGTAAACGCGGCCGTCGGCCAGCTCAATATCGATGAGCTGCTGGCCGGTGGATTTCAGCACGCTCTGGGCTGTGGTCGGGTCAATATCCGGTGAGAGATGGGACTGCACGGCATTGCTGACCGCATCGAGCGTGTCGCAGGCGATGACCTGCTCTCTGCTCATATCCCACATCTCGGCGAAGCGTGCGTTCAACTTCAGAACAACGCCGGAGCGATCCACAACCAGGATGCCATCGCCGATGGCTTCCAGCGTGGCGTTTTCCAGCATAAGGCGTTGATTCTCAGCGCGCAGGGCGTCAATCTGCGCTTGCAGTTCCTCACAGTGCGTCATGGCAGTGCCTTATTATTCCGTACAATTTCATTGTAGAGAGCGTGTTATATGCTTTACACGGTCATGTGGCCTATTTGAATGGCGCTCACTTTGGGGGTGTTTTATGAAATCCAGATGAGATTACGGGCGCAGACTTTGACGCAATTCTGCTGCACATGTTTCCAGATACACATTCCGGCGCACTAAGCTGAGGGGAGAACGTGTAGCCAAACGGAGGCACAGACGATGTCTGCATACAAGAATCCCGCCCCGGTACCCGGCGCTGACGCCGAGATAAAAGAGAACAGCATCCGCATTCTGAAGCACCTCATCACCATCTGCGAAGATGGGATACGCGGTTATCAGACAGCGGCCGACAAGATCGACTCGACGCGGCTAACCGGCGTCTTCCGCGAGTATGTCCAGCAGCGCCAGACCTTCACCGATGCACTCACGGTCATGCTGGCCGAGCTGGGCGCACAGCAAATCCCTGATAACGGCGATGTCGGGGGGGCAGTGCATCGAGGCTGGATCAATCTGCGGACGGCCCTCGCCAGCAAGAAGAGCGACGCCGTACTGGAAGAAAGCATTCGTGGGGAACAGGTCGCCATCGATGCCTACCGGGAAGCCATGAAAGAAGACATCACCCCGGAAGTCTATAAGACACTCGACCAGCAGCTACAGGCCATTGAAGCGGCGCAGGGTCACTTACAGCGCCTGCTGCAGACAGAGCGCGACGCCTGATCGCGCACCCTGCACCGATCGTATGAAAAAACACCAGCCCAGCGGCTGGTGTTTTTGATCGTTTGCTGACCTGTATCCGGCTGCGCGATTTACGTCGGGCCGGTCAGGGGCGATTGGCGCGACTGCTGCGCACCCGTCTGCGCACCCGTCTGCACATCGTCGGAGGGCAGGCGCTCGCCCGTTGGGGTGGGGCGCTCACGGATCGAGCGACCAATGCGGCGCAGCCGCAGCGATAGAGCGATCAGCGCGCCGCCGTACAGTATGGCGAACAGACCGATCAACCAGGCCAGCGCCAGCGCACCGCCCGCCGGGGCAATGATGATATAGCCGCCGAACAGGATCGCCATCAGGCCGGCCAGCCCCAGCCAGAATTCGCCTTCGATCTCCTTGCGTAGCTGTATTGCGGCGACGATCTGCGCAATGCCGATGAAGATCGCCCAGAAGCCGATCACCAGCAGCAGCGTTAAGCCGGTCAGGATGGGCAGCAGGAAGGCGACAAGACCCGCCAGCACGCTGATGATGCCCGTAATCAGGCCGAGCCACCAGCGCTGCCGCTGACGGTTCATCAGCGCGTAGCCAATACTGCCGATGCCATCAATCAGCGCATAAATGCCGAACATCAGCACCAGCGTCGTCAGGGCCAGGGCCGGCGCGAACAGCGCAATCAATCCGAAAATCACGGCGAAAATGCCCCGAATGAGCATCACCCACCAGTACCTGGATACATCCGCCAAATCTAACATAACCCGTCTCCTCTATCTCAGCGCTCTCAGCTGCGCGTCGCGTCGGCTGATCAGCCTGAGTCATCGCGTTTATGCAGTGGGATCGTTTCGTCTTCGTTGTCGTAATACTCCAGATCAAAGTCGGTTTCGTCGCCGCCGTAGAAGAGTTCGTCCGTGTCCATGCCTTCGCTCTGGATGTCGTCCAGTTGGCGTTGCTGGCTCTCATCGGCGAGATCAGCGCGTTGCGGCTCCGTCACCGGGTCGACGACTGGTTCTGCCAGCGGGTCTTCGCCCGGTATGGCGGATTGCTCGAGCATGGCCTGTTCGCGGGCCAGATGCTTCGCTTCGGCGCTGGTCTGGACGTCGCTTTCTTCGTCGTGATGTGCATCGCGATCTTTTTCGCGTCGTTCGTCACGTCGTTTATCGCGTCGTTCGTCTTCATCGGACCGCCTGGGCGGGGTATTCATAAACTGCTCCTGACACACGCGGTCATGCGCGACCGCGCCGCATGTTTGGTCAAGTTTCGTCATTCTGAGTGTAATGCGTCCGCGTAAGGTGGGTCTAAACGCCCTGTATGAGATGTGTCAACAGAGGTGAAATCGACATAAGCAGCGATTTCATACAGCCCTCATCTGAACATAGACAGGTCTTGCAGCGGCATCACCTGGATTTCAGCCCATTCTGCTTCGCTATAAGTGGACCATAAGGTTGACTGAGAAAGGATGCAGCATGGAAAGGTCCATCGAACATATTGAAGAAGGCATGACCGTCTATGATGCTGACGAAAACAGCATCGGTGAGATTGATTTCATCCGCTTCGGCGATGAAGACCCCTATCGGCCCGGCACGCAGGTCGTCAGCGACCCGCAGGAAGACCTGCCGCGCTCGCTTTTCGAGCAGTTGGTGCATGGTTTCGTCGGATCAGAAGAAATGCCGAGTGAGATCGAAGCACGCCTGCACCGCTACGGCTATATTCGGATTCATCACACCGGCCCGTTTGAGGCGGCTTACTACACGACGCTCAACAACGTCGCCCGCGTGATGCCGAATGAAGGTCGCGTCTATCTCTCGGTGAATAAGGACAGCCTCATCGAAGCCGAGTGGACGTAATCAGGGCCGGATCGGCACCTGACCACCGGATCATGAAATATCCCAAAAAAGCCCCTCTCCGATGAGAGGGGCTCTTGGGTTAAATTTGGGATTTACGCGCTGTCAGCATGGCATCAGCAGGATTGCACCGGCGGCGCTCCGCTAATCCATGTCTGCTTCGCTGGGCGTGTGCTTGTGACGCCAGGTGCCAGTCGCGCTATGCTGAATGTAGAGTTCGCGGACGGTGTCCCAGGCGGCTTTATGGGCCGCTGCGACGCGCTCCTCCTCCGAGTTGACGCCATTCTGTACGTCGTAGTTCTCATAAGCGACGTTGTAGGCATCGAGGTAGATTTCGCGGCCATCAGGCGGCAGCGCCTCATAGACGCCTGCCGGTAATTCATTCACATCTTTCAGCATTGCCGTCTCCTCTGTGATCAGGTGCGTGATGCCGTAGCCTGAGCTAGCGCGGCGGGATCAGTGTGTAGTGCTTGACGCGTGATTTTTGCGAAGCATCCCGGTCTTTGGATTGCGGCGGATACCCCGGCGTGATGACCGTCTCTTCGCCCTGTTGTGGGCGCGCTGGTTCGTCCTCGGGCGGGGTGTCGATTTCGAGCGGGGACTTTTGCCAACCGTCGGCCTGTAGTTCCGTAACGACGGCGTCAATATCGATTGGGTCGTGCTTATCGAGGACGGCGATCGCCTCGTCCAGACGCTGGGTGGGCGCTTCGACGGCGACCAGCGATTTACCCTGCCTGAGCATCGTTTCATAAGCGTGGGCGTCTTCCTGGCTCATGCCGGCATTGCGCATCGAGGTCACCAGACCACCGATCGCGCCACCACTGACCGTCCCCAGGCCAAGCATGTACAGGAACGGCCCGGCTGCGGCGATCTGTCCCACGCCGGGGATCGCCTGCAGGACCAGCGTCGTCAGGACGCTGGCAATGCCGCCGATGATCGCGCCGACGCCGACGCCCGTCGCCACCCGCTGACCGCGCTGGTCGAGCACGCTGGCGAACTGTTCGTTCATATCGTTGGCAGCGAAGCCCACGCTATCAATTGAAAAACCTTTTTGTAGCAACTCCTGTATCGCCTGATGCGCTGATTCCATTTCGTCATAGGCGGCAATGAGTACTTGAGACATCGATGCGTTCCTTTCCGTTAGTGGTTCAGCCCGGTGCGCATCCGGGGGCCAGGGCCTACCGACAGCGCTCTTCGGGCTGGTGTCCTTTCAGTCTGAAAGGTGCGCGTTAATCTGGTGTTAAAACCAAGCAACCCCCTAAGTCCGTTTGCGGCTTGTATATACGCAGCTCATCTTTAGCTCATCTACAGGCCGCCATTGCGGGCGAACACGCACCTGCGCGTGATATACAGTGAGGCGGCATCAGGCGCAGGGCCGCCTCACGCTGCTGAATATGAGCCTGCCATGAGCAGCGCCGTCGCGATGCTGATGCAGACCTGATACTGGCGTCAGACCTGCCTTAGGCGCTGCCTTGACAATGGAGTGAAAGGTCCATATGTGCCTTAAGGAGAGATTTAACGTATGTCAACACCAATCGTATCCAAGCAGATGATGCCTGACCTGGGCTTGAGCGAAGAAGCCATGAAGAGCGCCGCTGAGCTGTTAGCTAAGGTGCTGGCCGATGAATTTGTGCTGCGTCTCAAGCTGCGCAATTATCACTGGAACGTGACAGGGCCGCAGTTCCGGTCGCTGCACGAGCTTTTTGAAGAGCAGTACGAGGAACTGGCCGACATTGTCGACGAAACCGCCGAGCGCCTGCGGACTTATGGCCGCTTCGCCCCGGGTACCATGCAGGAATACAGCAAGCTGACCCGCCTCGAAGAACAGCCCGGCGATCATCCGAGTGCCGATGAGATGGTGATGAACCTGGTACTGGACCACGAAATGATGGTCCGTAACCTGACAGCGGACAGCCAGATCGCCGTCGACGAGAACGAAGATGTCGGCCTGGAAGATTACTTCATCGGCCTGCTGCAGCAGCATCAGGAGATGGCCTGGATGTTGCGCTCGTTCCTGATCCGGCAGCAGTCGTAACCCACTTTTAGAGCGTCTCAGATAAAGGGTCTCGCCCGATACGGCGAGGCCCCACATCTTAAGAGCACGCGACCCTGTAATGCGACCAGCCGGAAGCAACTCTCCGCACAGTTTAAATCACATGCCGGAGGCGGCACGCGCCGTCACTTATCTGCAAGGAGCATCCTGCACATGGTTCATGTTGAACTGACATCGTTGGTACTGGCCGCCGCTGGCGGATTACTGCTCGGTTTGTTGTTCTTTGGTGGTCTACAGTGGACGATACACGCCTTCATCCACAGCAGACACCCGGAGACAATGGCCTATTTCAGCAGCATCGCACGCACGCTGATTGCCGCGCTGGGTATCGCACTGCTAGGTGGTCACTCCGCCCTGCGCATCGGCGCTGTACTGGTGGGCTTCATCATCGCAAAGCCCCTGATTGACCATCTGTTTAGCCGCATCTATTCCAGCGTGCGCTTTTAGATTGCCATTTTGTCCATTTGCACATCGCCAACATGACATCGTAAACCGTAGAAAGCTGGTTTGATGGCAGACACACCGAAAAACAACAAAAAAGAACAGGATGCGATCGAGACACAACCGGATACGGTTGAGTCACAGCTTTCGACTGAAAAAGCTGGGAAATCACAGCAGCCGGAGCACAAAAGCGAGGGCGAAGAAGGTCTTATCCAGGATATCAGCGAGCACTCCGACGAACACGGCGAACTCAGCCGGGCGCGCGAGGTGTTCGACCGTGCCCAGAGTGGTGCCCCGGCAGCGGGTAAGGCCGTGCGCGACTTTTTTTCCACGGACGAGATCTTCCAGCGCCTGCTGGCGAACGCCGACGAGGAAATTGATCGTTCGACGCGGTTATTGTTTTTCAGTGGGCTGGCGGCTGGCCTGTCGATTGGTCTGTCGCTGCTGGCCCGCGCTGCGGTGACGTCCCTCGTGCCTGATCCGGATATGTCGCTGGCCGGTAACCTGCTGTATCCGATCGGCTTTTTGCTGATCGTCATGGGACGTTACCAGCTCTTCACGGAGAATACGCTCACGCCGGTGACGCTGGTCCTGACGCGGCTCGTCAGCATCCCGGCGCTGCTGCGCGTGTGGGGCATCGTACTGCTGGCGAACGTACTCGGCGCGGCGCTGATCGCGTTCGCCCTGGCGAATACCGGCATCCTCTCGCCAGAAGCAGCTCAGGTCGCGCAGTCGATCGGCCAGCACGCCCTTGAAATGGACGTCAGCGCGCTCTTCTTCAAGGGGATCATCGCCGGTTGGCTGGTCGCCAGTATGGTCTGGCTGATCCATGCCGCCCGTGATTCGATCACGCGCTTCGTGACCGTCTTCTTCATCATGTACCTGATCCCCACCGCCGACCTGTTCCACTGCATCGTCGGTGCGTGTGAGGCCCTGTATATGGTCTTCATCGGCCAGACGGACCTGGGCACGGCGACTTTCGGCTTTTTCCTGCCCGTGCTGATCGGTAACACGGTGGGTGGCGTGCTGCTCGTCGGCCTGCTGAACTACAGCCAGACGCGCGCCAGTGACGTCAAAGAAGAGGGTAGCCCCCGCCGCCTTTCGTGGCGTGCCTGGATCACGGAGTATCACACGATTGACCTGCAGGAAACCCCGACAGCGTCCGCGCCCCGCCATCCCTGACCTGACATCCCAGGCTGATAGCCAACGCAAAAGGGCGGTTTCCCCGCCTTTTTTTGATTCCGTGTTGATTATGCGCGGCGATTATGCGCCGCCCAGCCGTTCCCAACGGGAGCTGAGGTGCATCGCGCCGTCGTCCGGCGTCAGCTCTGCCGTCCAGCGATAGTGCTGCATCCACTGGCGGAATGCCGGCGGGAAGAAGGCCAGCGTACCCTTCGCCCGCAGGCCACCGGTACGCGGCCACCAGTCTTCCGTCGGCTGCATCATGAGCCGCACGCGCTCACCCTCGCGCCGGACGCTGTAATCACCGACGATGACGCTGTGGATGTCATCGCTGCCAATGGCGAAGCGCCCATTGACGACGATCCCCGGGCGCAGTTTGGCCAGGTCGGGCATCGGCGGCGCGAACGTCATGTGCACGGTATGCCCATCGCCCTGCTGCGCGATCTGCTGAAGTTCGCAGTGGCCCTCGTTGTCGCTGAAGGTAAGGCGCGTGTCGCCCTCCTGATAGCTGCTGCCCCGGCACGTCTCGAGGGGCGTCAGCGGGCGGTCGGCAGCGCGGTTAATCATCGCAATCAGCGGATCAGCGCAGTACCGGGCGAAGTACGTCCCGGCCAGGTTGTGCGGTACGGGCGGCAGCTTATCCGGCAGATATGACTGCCCATCGATCGTCAGCGTAAACTCAGTGCCGGCCTGCCGCACCAGATCAATCCGGCGCAGATGGAAGAACGGCAGAAAGATCGGTGCCTTGATGCCAGCCCCCATCGGCGCGAGCAGGGTCAGCGGTGGGCGACGGTCGCGCCGATTTTCCTTGATGCGCAGGTGAATATCACGGCCCTCGGTATCCGTCAGCCGGATTTCAGCATCCAGCCCGGCGGGCGTGATCTCAAAGTGGTAATCCAGCGGCGTCTCGACCCATTCACCGACGCCTGCGCCGACGCTCATGCGCTCGCGGTGCATCTTCACCGTCGGCTCAAAGTAGAAATCGGCTCTGTTATCACCGACGCGCGAGAGCAGGAAATTAGCGCCGGTGCCCTTATCAGGATGATCGAAGCGCTGCAGCTCCATCGCCTGATAAACCGGATGACCGGCGAAATCCATGATGAGCATGTGCTTCATCGGGTCGATCTCAATGCTGAAAGGCACGAAGACGCGCCCGTCTGCAGGTTGGTCGTAGATATCGGGCGCGTTTCGTGCTTGCTTATCAAGTCGCAGACGCGGATTCTCACGTTGTAACAGGACATAGACCAGGGCGACGGCCAGCAGCGCGCCGCCTATTAGCCACCACATCGTTTAATTCGATGCCTCCGTCACTTTTTCCAGCATGGGGTTCAGGTCCTTCAGCCATTCGTCGATCGCGCCCCAATCGCTGAAATCGCCGCAGGGCGATGACGTCCTGACGATCACGCGCACCGGGTACGGCTCATCGCTCAGGTTGATGACGCACAGCTCCGCCGCGTAGGGCGACAGGTCGGGGTTGGCCTTCGCAGGCTTCACATCGATGGTGAAGCCCCGGTCGCGCAGCGTCTCACCGATATGAATGGCGATCTGTTCGGTAGCGGGGTTTCGGCTGGTATGGGTAACAAGTATCTTGTGATTCATGATGTGTTCCCTCCTTAGAAGGAAAATTTGCAGTTGTGATAGGCGTTTTCGGCCCGCGATACGCGCTGCCGATCGCGCATCACCTCGTCTGGCACGCTGATTTCATCTAGCGCGTTGCCTCTGTTTCTTCTTCCAGCAGCGGGGTCAGCTCGTCCAGCCAGTTACGGATCGCGTCCCAATCGCGGAAATCGCCGGAGGGCGCTTTCATCGCCTTGATCAGCAGGCGCACCGGGAACGAAAGCTTACTCAGGTCCATGACCCCCGCGAAGAAGCCTTCCGCCTCCGGCTGGACGATCTCGCGTATGGGTGCCAGGTAATCGCTGACCTGCTCGCGGTGTTCGGGGGTGTCATCGGCCAGGGTCAGGCACATCGTCCAGGCGACGAAGAAGCGCTCCGCCAGCACGTCGTGATGATCGCGCACGTAATCGACGGCTTCCGGCAGCCACGCGCCACCACGGATAGCACTGCCGCACAGCACCGCCGCATACGGCGACGGATCGGGGTTTTCCTTGATGGGTTTCACATCGACGGTGAAGCCCTTATCCCGCAGCGTTTGCCCCATGTAGGCGGCAGTCTGCTCTGTGCTCCCTGCACGACTGGCATAGGTGATGAGAATTTTCCGGCTCATGGTGCGTCCTCCTCCTTGAAGAACGATCTGAAGATGGCAGTGCAAACGATGTCGTAGAAAGTGGTAGTGTTAATCTCATTAAACAGCGGTCGCAATGCACCGACCGGTAACAGTTTTCCTGACCGGCCCTGATGATCGTCCCGCCCTGCTTTCTCGCCATCAGAACTGGTCCGGATGGGTGCCAATACGCTCGTGCTGATCCAGGCTGTTGATGCGCTCGATCTCATCATCGCTGAGTTCAAAGTCGAAGATCTGCGCGTTGGATTCAATGTGCGACTGCTTATCAGATTTGGGGATCGTCAGGATGTCGGTTTGCAGCATCCAGCGCAGCGTGACCTGAATCGCGCTCTTGTTATGGCGCTCGCCGATCTCGACCAGTTCCGGTATGTCCAGCACGCGGCCCTTCATGAGAGGTGCCCATGCGGTGATGTAGATGTCATGTTCGCGACACAGCGCCTGCAGATTGGGCTGCTGCAAATGCGGGTGATACTCAATCTGGTTGACGACGGGCGTCACCGTGGCGAATTTGAACAGGTCTTTCAGGTGATGCTCCAGAAAGTTGCTGACGCCAATCGCGCGCACGCGGCCCGATTGATACAGTTCCTCCATGGCGCGCCACGCGCCCTGCCAGTCGTTCGCTGGCCAGTGCACCAGATACAGGTCGAGCTTGGGCAGGGCCAGACAGTCGAGGCTCGCATCGAAGGCGGCTTTCACACCGTCATAACTCAGGTCGTTGACCCACGCCTTCGTTGTGACGAAGACCTCATCCGGCGACACCTGATGATCACGGATCGCCTTGCCGACGGCCGCTTCGTTTTCGTAGGCGGCAGCCGTATCGACGGCGCGATAGCCAGCGTCCAGCGCCCAGCGTACGGCGTCCTGTGTGCGTTTGCCAGCAGGCGTACGAAACGTCCCCAGGCCAAAACGCGGCATCTCGACGCCATTGTTCAGCTTGACGGTACTTTCAATCGTGTAAGGCATGGCCCCTCCTCTGGCAGGGTAACTATGAATAAAGGCAAGCGCCGCGAGGCGTCCCGGTCGTCCGGTCGCCCCGCAGCGTGTGCTGTTGCTGATCAGTTATTTCGATCAGGCCGTGTTAGTCAATCTGGGTGACGCTCGTCGTCACGAGAACAGGTAGTTCATCGTAATCAGCCCAGGCAGCAGCATCCACGTCCATCGCGTATTCACTTTGAACGAAGGCGGGGTCATGCGGCTGCACAACGCCTGTGATGCGTACACGCTCATCTTCGTCGAGTCCCTGGTAATTGGGGACATCCGTGCCAGTGGCCAGGATGCGACCCGCAACACCTATGAGCTGGTCCTCGTAGAAGACGAAGGTGTTTTCATCCACAAGTTCACCGACGCGGCCTTCCAGCGTGACTGTCCTGCCATAGAAGGCGTTCGGATCACTTTCAACCTGCGGGATCGTCTGGACAGTATCCTCATTCTGAGCACTATCCGCGACGATCACGGCGACGGCGTCGATGTCAGCAAAGGCGTTCTCATCCAGGTTATAGTCCAGCTCCGCGTTGATATCCGCAATGAGGTATTCACGTACGGTACCCACGACGCGAGCGGTGGTCTCTTCAACAGGATAGAACTCGGCTAAGCCGTCTTCAGATGCGCTGACGACGATGACGTATTCCTGGTCCAGGTCGATCAAGTCCTGGTCCCACAAGTAGAACGAATGCGCCCCGACCATGTCACCAATGCTGCCTTCTACCATCACCTGCTGACCGATATAAACTGACGGATCATCAGTGATATCGTCGACTGCCAGCACAGCCTCGCCGTTGGCCGCCTGGTCATCGGGGCTGGTGGTCGTCCTGTCTTCCGGTGCCACCATGCCTGAGCCATCGTCCATGTAGCCCATCTGACGGCGCAGCTCAGCGGAATCATAGTAGCGGCGCACCATCGTAATGACGTTGTCCTGCACCTCGTAGATATCCACAACCGGGAAGCTGATCACGGTGCCGCTCGGCGAAAGGTCGTCATACGGCTCGGTGTTAGCGCCGCTGAAGGTGTACTCCACGACAACGGTGTTTCCCGTCACAATGTAGCGCGTCGGGGCGATACTCACATCCGTGAACGCACCATCAAAGAAGACCATGTCAGTGCTCTCACCCGTCTGCATGTCATCAACGGCGACCGGATCATCAAAGCTGCGGTCATACATGGTGACGTCGGTCGCCATATAAGCCCGGTCGCGCTCCGCCAAATACGCCTGAACAACGTCCAGCGCGGCGCTATCCTGATCGCCGATGACAGGTACATCTGTCGTGACATCATCCTGGGCCATCAGGCCGACTGCCGGGACCAGTACGCCCAGCACCAGCAGCACTGTCAGTAACACTTTTAGTCGATTCATATAGGCTTTCCTCCAAATCGTGCGAACATTCTCGGGATGATAAGTGCCTTGTCAGCACTCGATGCCTGCCAGCGGCGGCAGACATGCGCCAGTGCCAGCCCCTGTGGGAACAGGGATTGACGTAAGCCAGCTGCAATACGCTCCTTGTTATGGAGGTCGCAGCCGACAGGGCAGATTGCGGAAAAATGCAACCATATTCAGCTTAGGAGGAAACCGCCTTCACCGCCTGAGCAACCTTAGGCAATTCCAAACGGGTATGGTGGCGAAAACCAGTCACGGTCGGGTGCCCGAGGTGCCTATAGGTCAAGTGACCACCCCGGATAAAACAGGCTGTATAAAACAGGCTGTCCAGATGCTGTGAGCGTCGCCCAGTGATCAGGTGATGAGACGTAAAAAGCGGATGGCACTTCGCGCGCCATCCGCAGGAAAAGGGGGTTGTGTAGATCGTCCGAATCTACCAGGGAGAAAGATGGAGGATCGCAGAATTAGTCGCCCGTAGCAGGTGCGGTCTGCGGAGTCGCGGTGTACTGCCAGCCTGCCGCCTTCGACTTCTCATTGGCGATCGCGTAGATCATCAGGCCATAGCCCGCCTTGGCCGCCACATCAGCGATGCAGTAGCCCACCTGTATCGCCACCACCGCGGAAGCACCCGTTACGCCCAGGATCGGCAGCAGGTACACGATGGGATAGAAGCCCCAGGTCGCCAGCAGCAGCAGGCGCGTATTGCGGATCAGAACGCGGACGTTCTCCGGCTGTTCCGCCATGGCGTCGCCCAGGCCACCAAACAGTCGCCAGACGATGTACAGGAACGGCAGCGTGCTGAGGAAGCCCCACAGCGCACGGGTGGCGGTATCTGTGGCGATCTCGCCCGGATAGCCCAGGATGACCATCAGCGCGGCGGCTGTCGCCAGCGTGAAGGTCAGACGGCCCCGGTTGCGCGGGTTGATCACAAAGATCAGCTCAGCAACCAGCAGCGGCACCGTCAGCAGCCAGTCGATATAGCGATACGCATCATTGAACAGCGCGCCGGTGGCGACATACATGCCGCCCTCGAGCGTGTAGGCAGCGTCCCAGCTCTCGAAGATGCGCAGATAGTGATACCCAGCAATCGCCACTACCAGCGCCGACATAATCATCGCACCGCGATACTGTGGTGCCAGTTGAGAACGTACCAGAACGAAGAAGATAAATGCAGCGAACATCGTCGCGAAGGTGAACGAGAAGAGATTGTACACCAGGTCAAACTGCGCGATCGTAAGATCAGGCATTACCAGTACTCCTGAGAAAATAACAACGTCCGAGGTGTTTTATCGTTTACTACGTTTAGTAAATAAAAAAAGTAGTAAACTTGCGGACACTGTATGCCTCGTAAATTAAAGGCGGATGAACTCCAATTAAATTGTGAATAAGTTCACAATTTGTAGTCATTTCACACACAGCCGCAATACTTTAGGGCCTTACCTGCCGAAGGGTCTACATTCGAAGTGGTCATCTAGGTCAATTGATTTTGCCAATCTGACCGAAAGGATTTTGCGCCAGGGATGTTACGCTTCCTATCAGCGGAAAAAGAAACAGGAGCTTTTTCTATGTTCCGACTGCTGAAAGATAGGGCACAGGCCCACAGGTCACGCCTGCTGAGGCTGCTGGTCCTGGTCGCGCTGCTGACGATGGCCATCGCCCCCGCTGCCGCGCAGATGGGCGAGACATTTACTAACGAAACATTCACACAGATATACGAACGTGTCAGCCCTTCCGTGGTGTCAATCAGCGTGATTGCCCGCAGCCCGGGCAGCGGTTTCGCCATGGAACAGACGCGCGTTGCCGGTGGAACCGGCTTCGTCCTGGATAACAGCGGTCACATTATGACGAATCATCATGTCGTAGAAGGCGCACTTGAAGTCGAAGTCAGCTTTTTTGATGGCACGCTGGCCGCCGCCGATGTCATCGGCCTCGACCCGGATAGCGATCTGGCGGTGCTGCGCGTGGATCTTCCTCAGGAGGACCTCGACGCGCTGCAGCCAGTCAGCTTTGGCGATTCATCCGCGCTGCGGGTCGGGCAGACGGTGCTGGCCATTGGCAGCCCATTCGGCAAACGCTGGACGCTGACGAGCGGCATTGTCAGCGCTATTGAGCGCAGCATCCCCGGGCTGGAAGATTTCTCAATCGGTGGCGTCATCCAGACGGACGCAGCCATCAACCCGGGCAACAGCGGCGGCCCCCTGATCGACCTGAACGGCATCGTCGTCGGCGTTAACTCGCAGATCATCAGCGCGTCTGGTGCCAGCGCGGGGATCGGTTTTGCCGTACCCAGCAACCTGGCCTCTCGCGTGGCGCAGGCGCTCGTCAATCAGGGGTACGTCAATTACAGCTTCCTGGGCGTCAATGGTGTGGATGTCTATCTGCCGCTGATACAGGAATTCGACCTGCCTAACGACACGCAGGGCTTCGTCGTCCTGGATACGACGATGGGCGGGCCGGCAGCGCAGGCCGGCATACAGAGGCCGACTTTCCCACAGACGCCCAATAACCCTCGCATGGTCCCACAGTCCGTTGACATCATCACCGCGATCGACGGCATGCCGATCACCGGCGTCAGTGAGCTGATCGGCTATCTGTCAGCCAATACCCGCCCCGGCGACACCGTCACCATGGATGTACTGCGCCTGACGCAGGACGGGATCGAGGAAATGCAGTTCGACGTCACGCTGACACCGCGCCCCTGACGAATGCGGCGCGACCTCAGCATAAGTGAACAGAACCTGGCGTTTCACCCGTGCCCGCCGCAGAGGACGAACGCCGCTGTATGCTGCTGCTGATCGACATGCAGATCGATTTCATCCACCCAGTAGGCTCGCTGACGGTCCCCGGCGCTGTCGATGACACCTGCACGAAGGGGCTGCATCTCGTGAAAGCGGCGGAGACCATCACCGTCTGAACGTTCACCGTCTGAATGTAACGAAGAAAGCGAAACAACCATGGCAGAGAACATCACAACAATGCACTTCGAGGATGACGGCAGCATCCCCAACAACCCTGATCTGCCGCTGATCCTCTACCGCGCTGCCCTGCCCGACGACCATGACCCCGTCGCGGCATGCCGCCGCCTCTTCGAGCAGAACAAGTGGGGCGGCATCTGGGTCAACGGCGTCTTTGGCTATCACCACTACCACAGCACCGCGCATGAGGTGCTTGGCATCGTCGGTGGCAATGCCGATTTGCAGTTCGGCGGCGAGCAGGGCGACGTCGTCAGCGTGCGCGCGGGCGACGTGGTCGTCATCCCGGCGGGTGTCGGGCATAAGCGGGTCAGCGCCTCGCCCGATTTCAGCGTGGTGGGCGCTTATCCGCAGGGCCAGAGCTGGGACCTGTGCACCGGCACACCGGACGAGCGTCCGCAGGTACTGGAGAACATCGCATCCGTGCAGATGCCGGAGCGCGACCCGGTGCAGGGGCGGGATGGCTTCCTGCAGCAGGCATGGCAGGCCAAAAAGTGAGCGCCACGCTGAAGCTCTTTCTGTGTGGGGATGTGATGCCAGGGCGCGGCATCGATCAGGTTCTGCCACGATCCAGCCCATCCCGGCTGTACGAGCGTGACGTCAGCGATGCCTGGCGCTATGTCGAGCTGGCCGAGAAGAAGAGCGGCCCCATCCCCAAGCCGCTGCCATACCACGCCCTGTGGGGCGACGCGCTCGAAATCCTGGACCGGGCCGCGCCCGACCTGCACATCATCAACCTGGAGACGAGCATCACACGCAGCGAAGACCACGATCCCAACAAGGGCATACACTATCGCATGCACCCGGTCAATGTGGCCTGCCTGAAGGTCGCCCGCGTGGATTGCTGTTCGGTGGCCAATAATCACACGCTGGATTGGGGCCGCCCCGGTCTGATCGAGACGCTGGAGACGCTCCACGCGGCGGGCATTGCCACAGCCGGGGCCGGTGCCGACGCGACAGCCGCCGCGCAACCCGCCATCCTGAGCGCCAACGGCAAGGCCCGTGTGATCGTCGCGGCGGCAGCCTGTGCGTCCAGCGGCATCCCGCCCGGCTGGGCCGCCGATGCGCGCAACCCCGGCCTGAACCAACTCAGCAAGGACCCGCAGCGCGCCGCTGAACAGCTCATCGCGCAGATCAACAGCGTGCGCGCCCCCGGCGACCGCGTCGTCGCATCGCTGCACTGGGGCGGCAACTGGGGCTATGACATCCCGGACGAGCAGATCACGCTGGCGCACGCCCTCATCGACAGCGGCGAAGTTGACATCGTGCATGGCCACTCGTCGCACCACGTCAAGGCGCTGGAAGTCTACCGTGGCAAACTGATCCTCTACGGCTGCGGCGACCTCCTCACGGATTATGAGGGCATCCGCGGCCACGAAGCCTATCGCGCCGACATCGGCGTGATGTACCTGCCGGAGATCGACATCCGGACGGGCGAACTGCGCGCACTGACGCTCATCCCGACGACGCTGTGGCGCTTCCAGATATGGCGCGCCTCCGCCGACGATACGCGCTGGCTGCTGGAAACGCTCACACGCGAGTGCGCACGATTCGGCGTACACTTCCTTCAGGTCGATAGCCACACGCTTCGGCTCAGCATATGAGTTCTGGCTGATCCTCTGGCACCATCTGCACCCTGGCCTATCTCACTGGCCTATGTCGGAACCGGACACTCGACCGAACCCCTATGATTTGCGCAGAGTTATCATTTCCGGTCAGGCAATCGGGACTCTGACGCCTGGTTTACAGTCCCCAAAGATACCCGGGCATATTTGCAGCTTGCAACTGCTGAACAGTCCCGCGTCCAGACATGCCACCCTGCCACTACCTCCCCTGGCTAAAAACTGGTAAGTGGCGGGGTGGCTTCGTGTATATACCTGAATAGTCCCCCGATAAATACCTGATCTGGTCGCGCAATTGGCGGTACTTCGACACGCATTACCTTGTGAGGATTTTCGCGATGACCACCTGGCCCATAACAGACTTATCCCTTCGACCTATCCATATTGGGGTACCTCAGGACATTACATCTGTCCACTGCTCGCCTAACATAAAGGTATCGTACATAAAATTACCGAGGAGATTATCGCATGCTTGAGCTTGCTCTGCTTTTCCTGGTTATTGCGGTCATCGCCGCCATTTTCGGCTTTGGTGGTCTTGCTGGCGCAGCGGCTTCGATCGCGGAACTGGTCTTCATTCTGTTCATCGTTTTCTTCATCGTCGCGCTGGTCATGGGTGCTGTGAGAGGAGCGAAATAGTCTATGACAACAATTAACGATGTACAACCGGAGACAACGGTTTACGCTCACGAAGTCACCCGCTCGCGCCAGAGTGACGCCCCCTGGTATCGGCGCGTCTCCTGGGGCGCGATCCTGGCCGGCCTCGTCGTCGCACTGCTGTCGCAGCTCGCCCTGGAAATCCTGGGCGTAGCGATCGGCGTCGGCGCATTCGAGCCTGGCGAGGATAGAATCGGCCCGAATCTCACCAGTGCCGTCGCAATCTGGCTGGCAGCCAGTGCGCTGCTCTCGCTGTTTGCGGGTGGCCTGACGACGGGTAAGCTGGCTGGCACTATCGATGGCATTGATGGCATCCTGCATGCGCTGGTAATGATGGGGCTGGCGACCTTCATCAGCCTCTTTGTGCTGACGTCCGCCATCGGCTCGACAGTGCGCGGTGTATCCAACCTGATCGGCGAAGGTCTAAGCCTCGTCGGGACAGCGGCAGAAGATATATCGTCCGTAGTCGCCAGCTCGGTTGAATTACGTGATTCGACGCTGGAAGACGTCCGCGAAGAAGCGGAATCAATCCTGGCCGAAGACGCCTCGCTAACGTCCCTGCGCATCGCCATCGATGACTATCTGCTGACAGATGAGCCTGGTGATGATGTGCGACAGGCCGCAATCGAGGCTCTCGCCTCCCAGACGACGCTGACAGAAGCAGAAGCTGCCCAGCAGCTTGACGAATGGGAAGCCGAGATCGACCGCGCCGTGACCCGCTTTGAGACCGAAGCGGAACGGGTCGCAAATGACGTGGCAGATGCGATCGCCGCAACGGCTGGTATCATCTTTATGATCCTGGTTGCTGGTGCGTTCGCAGCGGGTGCCGGTGGTTATGTGGCCGTCTCCGCTCAATCGGGCGTTTACTCTACAGAGACGCTGCTCCGCCGTCGCCAATCCGCTGAGATCACCCCCTGATCACTACCTCCGCGTAATCATCCGGCCCCTGTTCAACACAGCAGGGGCCGGTTTTATTCCGAGTCAATCCGACAATCAGGCGCGCTCACGCGCTTCTAAGCGCTGGCGATGCTGATCGCGGTAGCTGGCGATGCTGGCCATAGGTGGGCGCTCAATGTCGCTGATCTCGGCAATATCCAGAGCGAAGTGATCCGGCTCCTGCACGACCAGCTTCATACTGCGATTGGCCTTATCAAGCAGAGTCACGCCGTAGCGCTGTTCAATGCGCGCGGTGAAGACCTGCAAAATGGCGAACGACATCCGGCTGAGGTTCGCCAGCGTCTGATTGTGATGCACGCGCACTTCCAGGTCGCTCTGGGCGATGCCTTCCAGGCCGAAGCGTGCATGCATGTCGATCAGCAGGCCCGTCTCCACGCCATAGCCGCTGAAGAACGGCACCTGCTCCAGCGCGGTACGGCGTCCGGCATACTCCCCGGAGAGCGGCTGAATAATGCCCGACATCTCCGGGTAGAACAGGTTCAGCAGTGGGCGCGCCACCAGCTCGGTAACGCGGCCGCCACCATACGCATGCACCCGGTCGCCGACGCGGATCGGCCGGGCGTAGAAGCCCTTCACATACTGGATGCGCGACTGCTTCAGCAGCGGCCCGACAAGCCCATAGATGAAGCGCGGGTGTATATTGGTGATGTCCGTATCGACCCAGACGACAATATCGCCTTTGGTGACGGCCAGGCTCTTCCACAGGGCCTCGCCCTTGCCCGGGTGGCTGCCGACCTCATCATGCATGACTTCCTGATGAATGTAGGTCGGGATGCCGTGCTCCTGCGCGATGGCGACTGTACGATCCTCGCTGTTACTATCCATCAGGATGATCTCATCCAGCAGCGGGACCTCATCATGCAGCGCCTGCTTCAGCGTGCCGATCACGCTGCCGACCGTCTCTTCCTCGTTGAGGGCGGGCAGCGCCAGACTGATCGTGACGCCCTGCTTCTCTTTCAGGCTCATTAGCTGCTGCAAATCGCTGAACTCGCCGCTGTGGAACGTGTTCTCTGCGAACCAGCGATCGACGCGGTAATTCAGCGGCTCTGAGAGACGCATACTCCGGCGCGGAGCATGAAACTTGATCGTCTCCGGCTCCGCCACCCGCACCAGGATGACCGGCAGGCCCGTGCGCTGTGAAATCTGCTTGACGATGGGATGAATATCGCCTTCGCCCTGCTGATCCGGCTCCAACTGACGCAGGCCAGTTCCCATGACCAGCACCTTATGCCCGATCGACTCGCGCACGATGCCGTCGACGGTGCCCATGGTCGAGGTGACCACGCGGCTGATCTGCGGCGTGGATTCCATGACCAGCTCCATCTCCGGCCCACTGCGATGATCGCGTGCGGCATGGTACAGCGTGATCGGCGCACTGCCCGCCAGGGCTTCCGCCACGCGCACGCCCAGGCTGATATTCGGCGCGCCGCGCAGCGCCAGCAGCACCTCGCCGGGCTGCCACCAGCCATCGCCGCTGACGAGCGCCACATCACAGGCCAGATGCCGCAGCGCATCGGAGGCCACCAGCCCACCGATCAGGAAGCTGGGCGCATCCCACTGCACGAGCAGCAGGTCAGGGTCCAGCGCGCTGACGTCATCCAGCACGCGCATGAAGGGCCGATAATCCACATAGACCGGGGCCATATCGTCGATGTGGTCGTTTTTGGTGACGATTTCGTTCAACCGTGAGCGCCACTCACGGGCGGGCAGGACACCTTCACTCAGGGAGCGGCCCTCATCAATGGTGACCATTGCCCGCAGGTGGATTTCGCCGCCTTCTGCAGGCAGCAAGGCGTCGGCCAGGGCGATCCAATCGTCGATGTTTCGGTAATCGGCCAGCGCCAGGACAATCTTGTAGTTGCTCATTTCTCCTCCAGTAACGGGACGACCTGCTCCTTAATGATGGTCTGCCAGCGGTAGCGCTGCCGTGCGCGCACCTTCAGCCGGAAGCTGGGCAGGGCGTCCAGGGTCGATACGATCGTGTTCGCAATAGCAGCGGGATCAGCCGCCACCGGGTCAAAATAGACGGCGTCCGCCTGGCCGGTATGGCGCAGCGGCGGGATATCCGCACAGAATACAGGCAGGCCGGCCCAGCCAGCCTCCACCACAGGGATGCCAAAGCCCTCCTGCACACTCGGGAAGAAGAGCGCATCCGCCAGTTGATACAGGTTAGCCATGGTCGCGTCATCCGGGACGAGCGGCGGCTCTTCCAGCTCATACAGGAAGTGCGCGCTCGCCTCCAATCCCAGCGTCTGACGTAGCGCCAGCAGTTCGCCCAGATAGCCGGGGTTGGTCGGGTTGTGCGGGCCGGGCGGGCCGGTCACGATCAGCCGGAAATCGCGGCCACTGCGCGCCCGCAGATCAGCCAGTACGCGCAGCCCGAGCGCGATATTCTTGCGCCGCGTCAGACGGGCGGGCAGCAGCAGCAGCCCATCCGCATCGAGCAGGCCCAGCCGGGCGACGATAGCCTGCGCGGTCGGCGTCCACTGAAAGAACAGCGCCGGGTCCACGCCGGGGAACACGACCGCGACCTCTGACGGGTCAATGCCGAGCAGCTCAGCCAGTTCGTGACGGCGCGCCTCGCTGACGGTGACGTAGCGCGTATCGGGCCACACCGCCCTGAGCAGCGTCCAGGGCTGGCGCGGGTGCAGCTCCGGCAGATACTGCGGGTTCGTCCAGGCGAGGTCATGGCACCAGGCGATGAACTGCGGCCCGCGCACCTGCGACAGCGCCACAGTCAGCGCGAGATTCTTGTTGAGCGTGTGCACATTGTGGACGATGCACACGTCGCAGTCCTTGAGGGAGTCGCTCAGGGCGGCGCGCTGCCGGGCCACCAGATCATCAAACTGATCGGGCACGATGCCCGCATCGAGGCTGTGTTTGGCTTCCAGCACCTGCGGGTGTTTGCTGGCGAACAGCGGATACACGACGACTTCCACGCGCTCATCGAAGCGGCCACCGCTGCCGCTGATGACGCGCACGCGATACCCCAGATCAGCCAGCCCCCGCGCATGATAGGCGATGGTCTGCTCGACGCCGCCGACCGTCGGCGGGCTGGCGTAGTGCAAGATGGCGATCCGTTTGTTCACGGCGGTATCTCCTGAGAGGATGGGCATTTCACCGCACTGCATCTGCACGCAGGCGGGCTGCACGCAGGGCGTGCTGTCCCAATGATAACGCGTATCGGGCTGCTTAGGCCGCGCTTACTTGAGTCTTTCCTTTGAATTTGGGGAATACCGGACGACGCTCAGCGCCAGCCGTGATAGTTCTTGATGAACTCGTAGGCTTCGTTCAGCGCCTTGATGCGCTGTTCCGCCTCGACGCGCGGCAGCGCGCTCACGTCCGGGTGAATCTGCAACGCCATGCGCCGGAACGCGGCTTTGACATCCCGTTCTGAGGCGTTGCGATCGACGCCGATGAGCTGGTAGTACTTCATGAGCTGGTCGTCGTTGGCGCGACGGTCGGGCAGTTGGCTGGTGTAGCGCGTCCGATAGTGGAACCGCTGATGCACGCGCTCCGCATTGACGCGCCGTTTGTAAGCCGGTGAGGAGATATCGCCCACAAAATACGTTCCGCGCAGGCCGTTGTTGTACTCGCGCTTGCGGACGGAGACGTTCTCGATTCCGAATTCGGGCAGCGTCCAGCAGGTGTACTGCTGCTCGATAGCCGCCGGGGTGAAGTTCACCTGCGCCAGCGATAAGCCTTCGTCCCCCAGGATGTAGCTGTAAATCCACCGGTCATACAGGGTGAGCAGCACTTCCTGCCAATCGTTGATGCGGACGGTCGCGTCGTTTTCCGGCAGCAGGTCGCGCCGGACGACGAACAGCGTCCCGACGCCGCTGCGGCTGTTATGCTTGAGCGTGCCGCGCAGGTCGCGGGCTTTGGGCGGGCTGTGGATCAGGTAGACGTAGCAGCAGCTGCCCATCCAGGTTCTGACGACCAGATCGGCCTGATGCTCGACGAAGATCGCCGACCGGTCGAGATGCACCCCGGCGGATTTCACGTCCGGCACGCTGGCGAACTCGTTGCGCAGCCAATCCGCGATGACCTGACTCATAGCCATGTCCCTCTTCACTAAAGGTCTGATGATACCCGTTGGCGGGCTGTTCAGCTTTCAGCCCGCCCCGTTGCTGATCTTCCTGACTATCCGCACAGCATCCGCTACGAGGACGGATCGATGCCAGCGCGTTCCAGTTCGCGCAGGACCAGCCGTTCAAAGACGTCATAGGGCTGCGCGCCGCTGACAAACTGCCCGTTAACGTAGAAGGCCGGCGTTCCCGATAGATTCAACAGCGTGCCGTCAATGTAGTCGTTGTTGACTTCTTCCAGATAGCGTTCTTCTTCCATGCATGCCTCGAACTCATCCAGATCAAGCGCAACCTGAATCGCTGCCTCGCGGAAGTATGCATCGCCAAGCTGGCCCTGATTCTCAAAGAGCAGCTCGTGATAGTCCCAGAACTCGCCCTGTTCGTGGGCGCACTGCGACGCCATCGCCGCCGGGAACGAGATATCCGGGTTGATGATCGGGAAATCCCGATACACATAGCGGATGTACTCGCCGTAATTATCCAGCAGCGGTACGAAGGTCTGCTCGAAGTGCCGCGCACAGAACGGGCAGGCATACGCGCTGAACTCGACGATCACCACGGGCGCGTCCTCCGGCCCCAGGTATGGATCATCGTCCACATGTTCGAAGCGATCCGGCCGCCCCGGCTCAATCTCCGCGACGATGCCGCGCACCAGTTCCTCGACGGCCTCGCGGGACATGCCGCCTTCACCGTCAACAGCTGCCGACAGATTAACTTCCGCCACGACGGATTGCGCCACGCGCTCCGCGATGGCTTCGACATCCTGCTCAGTCAGCCCGGGCTGGATCTGCTGCAGTGCCAGCGCGCCGACCACGCCACCCACAATCAGGAACGTGATGGCGACAATGATGATGTTGAACGCATTCCGCGAGACGCTGACTGCGGTCTGTTCTCGCTCCGACGGGGTGTTGATTGGATCACTCACTAGGTTTCCTCGATACAGTCTGTGCTATCAAGTCATGCTGTTGAATAACGCGCACCAAGCATAGCACAATCGCCAGCATGGGCAAGATGACAGCGCCCCACTGAGGCCGCGATCTTATCAGTTAGGGATGCCCAGCGCGGCGCAGTCGATATCGGTTGCCTGTGCCAGCGTGGCACCATCCGGCACCGTATCCGCGATCTCGAACAACTGCCCGTTGACGATGCCGAAAACGCCGCTGGATTGCCCGAGGACGAAGCAGCCATAGTACGCCGTATAGCTGCCGTCGGTGTGCTCAGCAACCAGGGCGACCGGCAGCATGCCATCCAGGTACGGCTTGGCCGCCGTCGCGCCCCCGTACTGATACGCCCCGGTATACACGTTGATGTAGCGCGTATCAGCATAGCCCGCGACCCAATCGGCATACACCGGGCGATAGTCCTGGGGCATGGCGCTATCGGGCAGCAGCGACAGCCAGTAGGCATACGCCATGCTGAACTGATCCGTATTGATCGCGTCAAAGTAACCCATCATGAACTGCGAATGGGGGCCGGTCATCTCAGCGAGGGACGTCGGCAGGCCAGTCGGCGGCAGCAGCGCCCCACAGTCGACCGTCAGCAGGTAGCTGGCGATATCGTCGTTCGTCAGCGCGTGATCATTCGAGAGCACCCGCATGTCAGAGCCTGTCAGCCGCCACGTAAAGCCGTCATAGTACAGGTTGTAGCAGCCGTAGAACGACCGCACCGGCGTACTGCCGGTTTCATAGGCGATCAGGACGGTAGGCAGTTGGCCCCGGTTCGGCGCGGTGACCTGCAGCTCCCCGAAAAACGGCTGCGACCGGATCAGATTGTCGAAGCCAGCGGCATAATCACCATACGATTGATTGAGCGCGCCCGGCCACCAGGTATTGAAGGCGCGCAGCGTGTCGCCCTGGTTCAGCGCGTTGAAGTAGCGCAGCATGGCCTCGCGCGGGGTCTCAGTCGGGCCCATCGGCGCTGCGGCCTGCGCGACGGTCACGCTCATCAGCAGGACCAGCAGCACCCACCACCGCATCAGTTGTCGCATCATGCGTCTCTCCTGTATCTGTTGCGCTCGCTGGCAGGGCCGATAAGCCCCGCCCACGCACGGACGTTTACAATCAGTATAACATTGGATACAACGGCGCGTCGGGCGGTTGCGAGGCAGAAACAGAGGCAGAAACAGACGACATCACAGATCACATCATAAAGAACCGATAACAGGACTAGCGAGTCATGCAGTGTAATACTGGAAATGGGTCTATAATAAATAGAGGCCGTTACATCAGCATGGGGAAGGAACAATGGCCCAATCTCAGGTAACGCTCCTGGACGATGAGCGCGAATTAGGTCGTTATACGGTGGTGGTGCTGGTGCGCGTCGGGGAGCGCTGGCAGCCTACGCTGATGCCCTTGACCGCCCTCGTGACGAATTACCGGCTGATCCTGCGCCCGCACCGCCGCAAGTATGAGCCTGCCAGCCTGCCGAACTACTTCTTCGGCAAGATCACCATGCAGCGCCTGGATAATTACCACTGCCTGCAGGTTAAGTTCATCAACGGTGACAGACTGCATCTGATGCTGAGCACCGGCAACCTGGATGATCTCTACAGCGACCTGCTGGCGATGCGCCGGCGTGCGCCCCGCTTCCGCTTTGATGGCAACGTACCCCGGCTGGCAATCCAGCGGCTGACGCGCTATCTGGAATCCCAGCGCCACACAACCGAGCTGCCCGCCGTATCCCAGGAATCCGCCAGCTCAGGCTGACGCCCGCCCCGGGTCGTCAATCCAAGTAGCCCAACGCCCGCAGGTTATCGCGCAGTTCCGGGCTGACGCCGTGCATCGGCCCCGCGCCGCCATTCTGTGATGGTAGCTCTCTGGTTTTCACCAGGAAGTCACTGATATGCGCCTGGAGATCAGCCACGACAGCGGGCTGATCAGCGGCGACATCGCGCAGCTCTGCCGGGTCACTGGCGACATCAAACAGGTTCTCGACCGCATCGCCCACCAGCGCCAGCTTATGATCGCCGTGGTAGACGCCGCGCCGCGTCTGCGTAAGCTGCCGCCGCATCACCACATCCGGCTGCCGCTGGTTGAGGATCGTCAGCAGGTTATCCGGCGGGAATGCTTCGCTGAAGGCGATGCCGCCTTCAGAGTCCGGTCGCCCGTTGAGCGAGTTCACCAGTGACAGACGCTGCACGTCGGCTGCCGGGTTGCCCGGCGCGCCGTCGAAGTGCAGTCCGGCCATATCGAGCACCGTATGGAACAGCCGCCGTGTGCTGACGTTGGTCGTCACCCGCCGCGCCGGGAAGCGCTGCGGATAGTGTATCAGCAGCGGGACGTGTACCAGCTCCTGATACACGACGAAGCTGTGCCCCAGGTAGTCATGATCGCCGTGACCCTCACCGTGATCTGCCGTGACGATGACCAGCGTATTCTCCAGCGCGCCGCTGGCCTTGAGCTGGTTCAGCAGGCGGCCCAGGTGCCTGTCCTGATCATAAATCTCAGCATCGTAGAAGGCCTCCAGCGTGCGCCGCTCCCAATCGGCCAGCGGCGGCTCCGCCGGGCTGATCCAGGCGGCGGCATCGGCATTATGGCGCGCCATGAAGCGCCACGTGTGCTTATCGTTAAAGACGTCCGGGGCCATGTTCGCCAGGGCCGTACCCGGCGGGCGATAGGGCATGTGCGTACCCATCAGGTTCAAAAACGCGAAGATCGGCTGCGAGCTGCCCCCGTCCTCGTGACGCCCCCAGTAATCGAGCAGGTCATCGACGGAGCGCTGCGTATGCCCCTTGTAGTTGACCAGCCGCGACCAGATCGGCACGACCAGCGGATTCAGCGAGGCCCGGAACAGGAAGTCATTATGTGCGAACTGATTGGTGATCTGCCGCGCCGTCTGCCGCAGACGCTGCGCCAGCTTGCGCCGCAGGTGGCTGCGCCGCATATCCACCGGGCGATTCGGGGTCGCCCCGGAGTAATTGTAGAAGTGATGAAAACCGCGCTGCAGGCCGTTATCCAAAATGCCAAGCATAGGATTATTGCAGAACGCGACCGTGTGATAGCCTGCCGCCTGCAGATACTCCGCCAGTGTAATATGCCCTTCGCCCAGCGTCTGATGCGCCTGCGTGAGTTCATGCGTGTTGGGATACAGGCCCGTGAACAGGCTGCCGTGCGCCGGGATCGTCCACTGCGCGGGCGCGACGGCGCGCTCGAACAGCGTGGCATCCCGCGCGAATTCATCCAGATAGGGGGACGTCTCACGCGTGTGACCGTACAGCGAGAGCCGGTCGCGGCGCTGCGTATCCAGTACAATGAACAGGATGTTCGGCCTGGTGGGTCTGGGCATGGTGGGGCTTTCCAGCATGGTGTGCGGTTGATCCGATGCGAAGGCACAAAATGCCCCGCCTCTGTCACATGGGGTATGCACCCCGATCATTCATAACCAAGCATAGCAAGGCACTTACTCAGGGGCAATGGTGAGTCATGCGCGGGTATCAATCGCGTATCGAGCGGATATCGATCGGGTATCGGCAGGCAGCGTCAGGCAAGCGGTGGCCAATCCCACGCACCGCCAGCGTTGACAGCCCGCCCTCTATGCTTCAGAATCAACGAAGTTTTTTTGCAGGGGCGCTGCCCCTTAAAGAATTCCTGCACTAGCCCCGGGCGTGACCATGTCCTTCATTTCGCCGGAATACGTGATATTTTTCGCCGTCGTCCTTCCGGCGTTTTTTGCGCTGCGGCATCGCTATCGCTGGCTGCTGCTGCTGATCGTCAGCTACTTCTTCTATGCGTATGGCAATCTGCAGTACCTGCCGCTGATCCTGCTCTCGACTGGTGTGGATTACATCGCGGCGCGGCGCATTGGGGCCAGCGAGCGAATGGGGACGCGCCGCCTGTGGCTGGCCTTCAGCATCGGCGCGAACCTGTCGGTGCTGTTCTTCTTCAAGTATTTCAACTTCGCGGTGGATGCGGGCGCGCCTTTCTTCGCCGCCATCGGCCTGGATGCGGGCGGCATCGGCCATGATCTCGTGCTGCCGATCGGCATCTCGTTTTACACATTTCAGTCGATGGCCTACACGATCGACGTCTACCGGGGGAAAATCGCGCCAGAAAAGCATGTGGGCATTGTGGCGACGTATATCGCCTTCTTCCCGCAGCTCGTCGCCGGGCCGATCGAGCGCGCCACCAACCTGCTGCCCCAGTTCCGGCAGAAACACCGCTTCGACATTGACGAGGCAGTGGCCGGCTTCCAGCAGATCCTGTGGGGCGCGTTCAAAAAAGTCGTCATCGCCGACCGGCTGGCGATCTACGTCAACACGGTCTACAACGATGTCGATAGCCACAGCGGCCTGACGCTCATCCTGGCGACCATCTTCTTCGGCATTCAGATTTACTGCGACTTCAGCGGTTACAGCGATATCGCCATCGGCACGGCGCGCGTGCTCGGCTTCCGCCTGATGGATAACTTCCGCCAGCCGTATCTGGCGCAGTCCGTCCGCGAGTTCTGGGCGCGCTGGCACATCTCGCTGTCAACATGGTTCCGCGATTACGTCTACATCCCGCTGGGCGGCAACCGCGTCTCGCTGGTGCGCAACCTGTTCAATCTGGTGCTGGTCTTCACGATCAGTGGGTTGTGGCATGGCGCAGGCTGGACCTTCATCCTGTGGGGGCTGCTGCACGGGCTGGCGGTCGCCGGGCAGGCGGCGCTGCGCCGCGCTGGCTTCGACGGGGTGCCCGGCCGTCACTGGACGGCATGGCTGCTGCGCGTCGGCCTGACTTTCGCCTTCGTGCAGTTCACGTGGATCTTCTTCCGCTCCAATTCGCTGGATGACGCGCTCTACGTGATCGGCCACCTGTTCAACTGGACGCCCGGCGTCGACCTGACCGCGCCCTTCGCGGCCGGTCTGCTGGGGGCACCGGCGGAGTTCGGCCTGTCGCTCGCGCTGATCGGCCTGCTGTTCGCCGTCGATGCGGTACTGGCCCGCCAGAGCATCGAAGGCGCGGCGGCACGCCTGCCGCTGGTCCTGCGCTGGGGCGTCTACTATGCCCTGACCGGCGCGATCGTCTTCTCCGGGCTGTATGCCACCGGTGCCCAGAAGTTCATCTACTTCCAGTTTTGAGCGCAAGTGAGCCTATGAGCGAACGACCCATCAAACGCGATGCCGCCCCCCTGCCGACCGAGGCCAACCGCTGGCGGGCTTTCTGGCTGCGGCTGGCACTCTTCCTGGCCCCGTTCGCGGTCGGCTTCCTCATCCTGACAGGCGGCCTGATTTACACCGGTGAGGCGATGCCGATCCGCGTGGTGCTGGCACATCAGCAGGACGATGCGCCGTCCCTGTACCGCACGCGCTACGGCAACCGCGATCTACAGTACAAACAGGCCGCGCTGGAACTGCACCGCCCGCAGATCATCGTGATTGGCTCATCGCGGATGCTGCAGTTCCGCGCCGGGATGTTCACCGAACAGCCGGACGCCTTCTACAACGCCGCCGGGCCGGGCTGGGGCATCGAGGAAGTCCACTGGCTGCTGACGCACCTCGACCCGGCCGCCCTGCCAGAGATCATCATCCTGGGCATCGACCCGCCCTGGTTCAACCCGGCTTATGAGAGCCGACCCATCCCGCGCCCTGTCAGCGACTTCGAGCACGTCTTCGCCGTCAACCGCGCCTTCATTCAGGACATCCTCAGCGGCAGCAGCTTCGATACGCTGTATGAGGATTTCGACGTGGCGCGCTATCTGCAGCGACAGGTCGGCGGCACCAGCGACGTGCTCGGGCTGGGATTGCGCGCCATCCGCGATGGGCAGGGCTTCCGCAGTGATGGCAGCGAGCTGTTCGGTGATTATCTGGTGGCGCGCTGGTTGTATCCCCCGCAGCAGCGCGATCGTCACCTGAACCTCATGCTGGCCGGTGAAGATGTCTACCCGATGGGCGATACCATCGCGGAGCCGCCCCTGCAGACGCTGCGCGCCGTGCTCGAGCTGGCGCAGCAGCGCGGCGTGACGCTCATCGGCGTGCTGCCGCCTTACATGCCCTCGCTGTGGAGCGCGATGGAAGCCAACGGCCAGCATGGCGCGGTCATACGCCTGCCGGACGTGCTGCGCCCACGCTTCGCGGAGTATGACGCGCCACTGCTCGATTACTCCAGTGGGGCGTGGTTCGGCGCTGACGACGCGCTCTTCTTCGACGGCTGGCACCCCTCCGAGCTGGCGACACTGCTCATGCTGCGCGATATGCTGGCTCAGCTCCCCATGCTGGCACCCTACGCCGATCCTGGCGCGCTATCCGCCATTGCCGATTCAGCCGGGTCGCCCTGGACGATCTTCGGACCGTAAGCCCTTCCGTAAGTCAGTCCTTACGCTCTGAGAAGTTATTCGGTGGTATAGTCGGAGTAATATCGAAATATGACGCACTCTAACCAATCCGGGTGCAAGACCCTCTCAGGATAGGCGTAAACGGAGCAAGATATGAGTCAATATTCGCCCATTAAGTCCCATAATGCCGCAGGCATCATCAAGCTCGGCAGTGTGACGCGCGGCTGGATCAGCGGCCTGGCGTGGTCACCCAACGGGGACACCCTGGCTATCGCGAGCGCGGGCGGCCTGGCCCTGTACATACAGGGATTCGGTGGCGCGCCCACCCAGTTGATCGAAGATGCTCACGAAGGCCCCGTGAAGGCGGTCGCTTTCAGCCGTGATGGTCGGCTGCTGGCGACAGGCGGCGCGGATACGGTCGTCAAGTTGTGGGATGTGGATGATAAATCGCGGCAGGTGCACTTGCGCGTCAGCCTGAAGGGCCACGTCGACGCCGTCGAGGCGCTGGCTTTCAGCCCGGAGGGCACCATGCTGGCGACGGGTGGCGTCGATCAGACGGTGCGCCTGTGGAATACCGAGATCGGCATGCAGCTTGAGAGCTTCGTCGGTCACGAAGATCAGGTCTCGTGCGTGGCCTTCGGCCTGGGCGGTAACGTGATGGTCAGCGGCAGCTGGGATAAATCGATCCGCCTGTGGGACCTCAAAGGCGAGACGCGCGGCACCGTCCTGGGCATGCATGATGACTGGGTCCGCCATATTCGCGTATCGCCGGGGGGCACGCTGCTGGCCTCCGCCAGCAAGGATATGACCGTGCGCATCTGGGACCTGTACGAAGCGACACAACTCGCCATCTATCAGGCGCACTATGCCGGGGCCGACGCGGTGGCGTTCAACCCATCCGGCGACGTGCTGGCCAGCAGTGGGCGCGATCAGCTCATCCGTCTGTGGGATGTCGCCAGCGGCGATCTGCTGCACACGGTCGAAGGGCACACCAAGCCCGTACTGGCGCTGGAATTCAACCCGGCGGGGACGATGCTGGCCGCTGCCAGCGGTGATAATACCGTCAGCCTGTGGGCTGTGCCGCGTTAGTCTGAGGTGTCAGTTTCGGGCGTCAACTACGAGCGTTAATCCTCGTCGATCTCCCCGCCCAGTTCATTAACGGCGAAATCCACCAGCGGATCATCCAGTACATCCGGTGAGGGCGACGGTTCGCGCTGGCTGCCTTCCGCCAGGACAAAGCGCACGCGCAGTTCCGCATCGTTCACCCGAGAAAGCGCCCGCTGTAGCCAGGCGGTGCGCGTCTGATCGCTGAGTTTATCCAGATAGAAGCGATTGCTGGCGGCCAGGATAACGTGGTTGCCATCTACGGCGTGCACGCTGACGTGATCCATCAGATGCGGCAGATTTGAGACGGCTTCGCCGCCCTGGTGCGCGTGCTGATGGATTAACTGCTGCGCCTTGATCCAGTTATCGCGGACCTGCTGCACCGGCACGATCGGCGGCGCGCCGGGTGGTGTCGGCTCCGGCGGCGTGTAGGCCGGGGCGCTGGGCGCTATCGCAGCCTGACGCTGCGACTCGCTGGCGACTGGCTGCTGCCCACCGCTGAAGATCGGGCCGGTTGGCTCAGGGGTGCTCAGGCTCTCGATCAGGGCCAGTTCCAGCGCGAGCTGTGGCTGCCAGCCGCTCGTCTGCGTGTTGACCGCGTCGTTGAAGGCGCGCAGGGCGCGCAGCAGATCGCTGCGGCTGATGGCCTGCCCCTGCTGTTGAAACAGCGCCCGATCATCCTCACTGACTTCCAGCAAATCGGCGGATGCCGTCTGCGCCAGCAGGATCGCCCGCAGATGCTCTACCACCTGCTGACCGAACTGGCGCGGGTCGCTGCCGCTGTCAATCGCCTGATTGAGCACATGCAGGCCGCGCGCGCTGTCGCGGTCGATCAGCGCGAGGACCAGCTCGCGCACAGCGCGGGCGCTGGCAGTCCCCAGGATGCGCTGCGTCAGTTCAAGGGTGATCGCCTCTTCAGGATCGGCCACAATCTGATCAAGCAGGCTGATGCTGTCGCGGACGCTGCCGGTGCCCTCACGGGCGATCAGCTCCAGCGCTGCCGGCTCGACATTCAATCCTTCCGCCGCCGCGATCAGGGCCAGCCGGTCAGCGACTTCGCGCAGGCTCAGCCGGCGGAATTCAAACGGCAAGCAGCGGCTCTTGATCGTCGCCGGGACCTTGTCAATTTCGGTCGTCGCCAGGATGAAAATTGCGTGGTCGGGCGGCTCTTCCAGCGTCTTCAGCAGCGCGTCGAAGGCGTTGCCGCTGAAGCGGTGGACTTCGTCGATGATGTATACCTTGTAGCGGCCCTCACCCGGCTGAAAAGCGATGCGATCGCGCAGGTCGCGCACGTCATCAACGCCGGTGTGGCTGGCCGCGTCAATTTCAATCAGATCGAGAAAACGCCCTTCGTTCATGGCGACACAGGTCGCGCAGGCGTTGCAGGGGCGCTGCTCCGGGTCGGGGCCCAGGCAGTTGACCGCCTTCGCCAGCAGGCGGGCGCTGGTCGTCTTGCCGGTGCCGCGCGGCCCGCTGAACAGGTAAGCATGGCGAATCCGCCCTGTTTTGAGCGAGTTGCGCAGCGTCCGGTTGATGTGTTCCTGCCCGACAACATCGCTGAATGTCAGCGGACGATATTTGAGGTACAGCGCTTGTTCCGGCACGGTGGCCACTCCTTCACCCGTTAGTGGCAGTCTAGCATCATCGCCGGGGCAGAGCAACGGTCAGGCCCTGTAAGGCGGTTTGTCCGGGCGCAGGGCGGCACCGTCGGGCAATCACAGGCCGGATGACAGCGCTTTACAACGCCAAATGTCATGATCCGACGCCTCGGTTCGCCCGGAACAGTGTTATAATGAGCGTTGTAAACCATGAAACGAGGTGTTTTATGAGCCTGGGTCTACCGGAGCTGCTCATCATCCTGGTGATTGTCGTGATTCTGTTCGGCGTGGGGCGTGTCTCCCGCCTGGGCGGTGAACTCGGTTCGGCCATTGGCAACTTCCGCAAGGGCGTCCGCGAAGCCGACGTCGAAGACAAGCCGAAGAACGACGAACAAACCGCCTGAGCGCCGCGCTCGTATCGGGCGACACGCTCAGCGCGATAACCTGCGGCTGCCCCTGGCCGGTCTCCTGAGGGGTTATACGGCTAGGAGGACTGCGCCGCCAGTGCCCGCTGTATGACTTCGGCTGCATCCAGGGGGACGCGCTGCCCAACCTGGGGCGGTATTGTCACGTTGTAGTGCAGCACCCGCCGGTTGTATTCATCGATCTCACGACTTAGACGCTGGCAGGCTTCTTGCCAGCGTGTTTCTGCGTCTCGCTCCAGGATGGCGCTGCCCGCACGGGCCGCCTCCGCCAGCCGCGCCTGATACGAGCGTGCATAGGCACCCGCCTTGCGCAGCAGACGCTCCCGCGTTGCGGCCAGCTCGCTGCCGAGCATGACCCACTCTGGCACGACGTTATGATCCTGCATGATCTTCAAAGCGAGGCGCATGTCAGCGGGCACGCTGGGGTCATCCGGGTCGAGGTTGAGCGGCTGCCCGGCCCCCGGCAGATGCGCGGTGTTACCATCCCCGATAATGCGCTTAATCTGCTCGTCGATATACGATTGCCAACGATTCACCGGATTCATGAGCCACCCCTCAGCATCTTCGGCCCTGTTTGTGCACATTTTCACAGATTCTGCGCATGCTGTCAAACAATCCGGAGTTCCAAGGCAGTTAAACCATTTACTTGCGTTTATGAGCAGTTTTTCTTAGAATGTGATTAATTTTATGATTGTTAGAAAAACTGACATGATCGATTTTTCACTGATAACCCATCTGGAACTGCTGGCGCTGCGGGCCTGGCCGCCCCTCACGCTGCGTTACTACGACGGCTGGCTGATGGGTTTCAGCGCGGGGTACACCGGTCGCGCGAACTCCGTCCAGCCGCTGTTCACCTCCTCGCTGGATGTCGACGAGAAAATCGCCACCTGCGAGCAGCTCTATAAATCAGCCGGGCAGGATACCATCTTCCGCCTGACGGATTACAGCCTGCCGTCTGATCTCGATGGGCGGCTGCAACAGCGCGGCTATCGACTGCGCTCGGCTACGCCGGTCAACATTCAGGTTGCCTCGCTGTATCCGGTTTCCATCGAAAGCCGCTATCAGTTCCGGCATATGGCACACGTCAGCGACGAGTGGCTGCATACCTATACCCGCATGGCGCAGACGCCCGTGCAGCACATCCCCACGCTGACGCAGATGCTCGAGCACATCGGGCCGCAGTGCTGCTTCAGCCTGGTGATCGATCAGGGGCAGCCGGTGGCGGCGGGCCTGGGCGTGCTCGACGGCGACTGGATGGGCCTGTTCGACATCGTCGTGACGCCGGAGCAGCGAAGGCGCGGTATCGGGCGGGCACTGGTCAGCGACCTGACGCAGTGGGGCTACGATCACGGCGCGACTCGCGCTTATCTCCAGGTCCATGCCGCCAACGAAGCCGCCCTCGCCCTCTACGCCGACCTGGGCTTTGAGACGATCTACCACTACTGGTACCGCCAGAAAACCACCTGACGCCATTTTCTACAACCTGATTCAACCCTTCGTCGGCGCGGCTGGTTTTTTCCCCTGTGAGCCGGAGCCGATTTCGATTAGGCTAGCGGGCGATTATCAACGGACTGCATCCCTGCCACTGCGCGGAAAGGCCACCCCATGCGCCGAACCGTCATCATCATCGCCAGCGTGGTCGTCAGCGCGGCCTTCCTGGCGCTGGTGCTGCGCGATGTGCCCTTCTCGGAAGTCGTCGACAGCGCCCGCGAGGCGGATGTCTTCTGGCTGGCGATGACCTTCCTGTTTGCCACCATCGGCCTGTGGACGCGCGCGATCCGCTGGCGCGGCCTGCTCGATTGGCGCATCGGCCAGCGCGACGCCTTCCTCATCCTGGGCGTGACCTTCCTGCTGAACCAACTGCCGCTGCGCGTCGGCGAAGTCGCCCGTGGGCTGCTGGCGACACAGCGCGGTGTGCCCTTCGTGACGGCGGCGACGAGCATCGTCGTCGAGCGCATGCTGGATACGCTGCTCGTCGTCGTGGCGCTGCTGCTGGCCATCTCCCAGTTGCCCGACGTGCCGCCGAGCGTCAGCGGGGCGACTGGCCTGTTCGGGGTGCTGGGCGTGATCGCTTTCGTGGTGCTGGTGGGCTTTGCGCGGTATCCTGATCTGGCGCGTCGGCTGGTGCGCCTCCTGGGCGACTTGCTGCCGCCGCTGCGCCGCCTGCCGCTGGAAAAACTACTCGATCAACTGCTGGACGGCCTGCGCCCCCTGACCGATCCGCGTCGGCTGGCCCATGCCGTCATCTGGTCGCTGATCTCGTGGGCGTTTTCGTTCAGCGGCATGATCGCCATGCTGTACGCACTCGACATCCTCGACGTGCCCATCCTGCTGACATCGGTACTGGGCGTGACACTGGCCTCGTTCAGCGTGGCGATTCCCGTCAGCGTGGCGGCGGTCGGCCCATTCGAGGCGGCGATCCGCGTCACGGGCGAGCTGGTCGGCATGGTCGATGTGGAAGCGGTCGCGCTCGGGTTCATCGTCCACGGGATGACCGTACTGGCCTACATCGTATGGGGCGTGGCCGGGATCGTCGTGCTGGGCGTCTCCGTCGGCGATATGCTGCGCCGCGCTGAGCAGCCTGATCCACAACCTGAGGCGAAACAGTAATCCATTTCATACGTGATGGGCGTAAAATAGGGGCAGGCGTCCTGTGCTCCCGCTGTGGCTGGGTGGTATCGGTATTTGTCGCACACCACAAGGAGTTGTTGATGGTCCAGCGAGCGTCTCAGCCACCGGCTGATTTCGTCAACGATCAGCAGCGTGATCAGCAATCTGATCAGTCGCCTGATCAGCAGGAAAACCCGAACGACATCCTCAACGCGGTGCGCTGGCTCGCCCGGCGGACGGTGTTTCTTCTGCTGCTGATGGCGGCGCTGTTCGTCAGCGCCGGGCGCAGCGACTGGCCGGGAGCGTGGATTTTCGTCGGCATCTACGCCATTTCGACGGCCATCACCGGCCTGATCCTCATCCCAAACAATATGGACCTCATCCATGAGCGTAATCGCGGCGGCGATAACATCAAGCCGTGGGATCGCTGGCTGGCCCCACTGATGGCGCTGCTGATGCCCCTCGCCCTGTGGGTCGCCGCCGGGCTGGAAGTGCGCTTCAGCGGGACAGTCCCCGCCGCCAGCCCGATCTGCGCTGCCGGCGTCGTCCTGGGGATTGCAGCGCAGGCGATCGGCATCTGGGCGCTGGCCGCGAACCCGTTCTTCTCCGGCGTGGTCCGCATCCAGCACGAGCGCGGCCACCGCACCATCCAGCGCGGGCCTTACGGCGGGCTGCGTCATCCAGCCTATGCCGCCTATGTCCTCTACGCCATTGCGACGGCGCTGCTGCTGCAATCGACCTGGGCCGCCGTGCTTGCCGTGCCGCTGATCGGCGTGACAATCCTGCGGACAGCCCTGGAAGATCGCACGCTGCGGGCCGAACTGCCCGGTTACGCCGCTTACGCCGACCGCGTGCGCTTTCGCCTGCTGCCGGGCATCTGGTAGCCGCTGAGCACGGAAATTAAAAGAGACAGCCGTCTGGCTGTCTCTCTCATAGTCTATCAGGCTAATGACAGGTGCGGTTTAGTCGCCCCCAACTTCGGTAGCCAGCGGCAGCGAGACCGGCTTGACCATCCCCTTCAGGATGCGTTCCAGCGCCATCGTGAAAGCGCCGACGCCGTGCGCCTTGAAGTACGATGAGGTGCTCGTCCAGACGCCATTATCGTAGGTGACGGTGTGATCGCGGTTGTCGCCCTTGAAGCTGGCGCTGAAGGACAGGATCGTGATGCGCTCCGGCTCTTCGCTGTAGCGCTTTGATTTCTTCACATCGCTGACGATATTCTGGCCCGGCGCATATGGCAGCGGATCGCGCTTCAGCATCGGCTGGAACATCTTCTCGACCGCCATAATGTGTGGGCAAATGCCATACTTGTTGAAGCCCGGGCAGGAGCATGACCAGCCCTCAGGCGTCAGTGATAGCGTGTAGTTGCTGTTATCCCCACGGAATTCCATCGTCAACGTGTGGAACGTCACGCGTTCCGGCTGATCTGCGTATTCCTTAGCCTTCTGAATCTTGTTGATCATACTGGCATCCATGTGAATTGTTACCCCCTGGTTACTTACAACGGTACATGTGACTTGCAATTGCGGCGAAAAAAGTCACTAGTTTGCCTGTAAAAAACTTTACCGTTAATAAGTCAAAACACTACAGAATCAAAAACGCGCGGTAGACAGACAAGTCCCCGCGCGCTCATTGGCTTTGGTCTGGTATATATGTCAGTAAACGATTCACCGGCATAATGCTCCTAACTCGATGCCCCTAGTTTAAGCTACTGTTAACCTTATGTCAAATGAAAATCGGCCCAATCCTTCGGAATTTAACGTGTTTCAAACCGTCGGATCAGGCCGGAAACAGCCGGTCGCGCTCAGCCTCTGAGCGGCAGAATCAGGTCCTTGCGGAAGGGCGACAGCGATACCAGTTCGCCCTTTTCAGTGATGACGCAGGTATCCTCAACGCGGATGCCGTAACCGTCTTCCGGATAGTACAGGCCCGGCTCCACACTGATGCAGTTGCCCACTTCCAGCACGTCCTCACGGCGCACATGGCTCAGGCTGGGCCGCTCATGAATCTGCAGGCCGAGGCCGTGCCCCAGGCTGTGGACATAGCCCGCCATCGCGCCAGGGTCGCTGCGCTGCGTCGGATGATCATTGGCCTCGAAGTAATCGAGCACGGCTTCCTGCATCATATAAGCGGGTTTGCCCACGCCGAACGTCTCCAGCGCGATGTCGAACGCCTGCATGACCTGATCGTAGGCGCGCTGTACGGCATCCGGCGCATAGCCGATGCACCACGTCCGGGTGATATCGTGATGATAGCCGCCGCCCATCTCCCGTGGGAACAGGTCAAAGACGATGCTCTGGCCCAGTTTCAGGGGCATATCGGCCTGGCCCCGGCTGTGCGGATAGCCTGCGTCGCGCCCCTGTGCGAAGATCATGCCGGTGTCTTCCAGCTCGCGGGCGAGCAGTTCCTGCCGCACAAAACGCTTAACCTCGCTGATCGTCAGCGGCGTGTCGTCGGCCTTGCGCAGCGTGCCGTCAACATCGGCGCGGTGCCCGGCGATATAGTCCCACGTCGCTTCAAGGACTTCGTTGGTGCGGCGGGCGACGTCGCGCAGGCGGGCCAGTTCGTCGGCATCTTTCGTGAGCATGGCCTCATCGAACAGTGAGCGCCCGACCTCGCCGACGAAGCGATACTGCGGCAGCGCTTCGCTGAGCTGCTGCACCAGGGCGACGTAAACGTTGATCTCGCCAGTGCCGTACAGCCCGACCGTGCCCTCATGGATACCGGCGTGCTTCAGGCAAAGCTCCCACATCTTGATCGTGCGCTGCGCCGGGTCAGTGATGTTTTGCAGCAGTTGCATATAGCCGATCTCGCCGAAAGTCGTCGCAGGCAGGCCGCTGACCTTCGCTTCTTCGATCTCCATGCCGCTGACGAATAGATGCGCGTCGCTGCCACGCGGTTTGACGATCACGCCGCCGGTGATATGCGCGCCGTTGCTCAGGTAGTCGCGGACGACGCTGTAACCTTCGTCCCCGGCGATGAGCAGCGCGTCGAGCTGGCGGTCGGCCATAAGCCGGTCGATGTCCTGTTTCATTGAACTGGTCCTTTAATCTGCCTGAACGCGGGTATTGTGTCGTTCGACCTCAGCCTGTGGCGCTGGCAAGAGCAGCATCGGCTGAGGCCCACAGCTAAAACATAATATCCCAGGCGATGAGATCCGCAAGGAAGCGATGCGCGGTCATGTCGAGGTGGATGGGCGTCAGGCTGGCATAGCCGTTATGCAGCGCCCACAGATCAGTGCCAATCTCATCGATCATACCGGTTGGCGGCTCGCCGACGATGCGCACGCGGTCGCCATCGCGCTCGATCTCATCGCGGTAAATGCGGATGCCCTGCCGCGTCACGCGGATGCCCTTCACCGGCCCCTCCGGCACGTTCAGGTTGAGGATGGTCAGCGGCGGCAGATCGCGCGACAGCACGAAATCAACGACGCGGGCGGCAACGCGGGCGGCTTCTGCGTAGTGCTCCGGCGCGATGGCGTCGCGGTTCGCCAGCGAAATCGCAATCGCCGGCACCCCATGAATCACGGATTCCAGCGCTGCCGTGACGGTGCCGCTGTAAGTGACATCCTGGCTGAGATTTTCGCCACGGTTGATGCCGCTGACGACCAGCCGGGGCGGCCACCGCCGCAGGCCCATCGCCGCCAGCGCGATGCAATCCGCCGGGCTGCCATCCACGACCAGCGCGGGGATATTGTTGTCAGTGTCGATCTCGCGCACGGTCAGGTCCGCGAAGAGCGTCTTCTTGTGGCCGCTGGCGCTCTGATTGTGAGCGGGCGCGGCGATCTCCACATGGCCGAAGGACTGCATCGTCTGGGCCAGCATGCGGATGCCCGGCGCGTTGTAGCCATCGTCATTGGTGACCAGGATATAAGTCATGATGCATCCTGAAGCGTACTGAGGGGCAGCGCCCGCATCAGCGCGTAAGCTGCCCAACGGTGATTAAGCTCTTTGGGTGGATAGGCCAGCCCCTCCGGTGGAGAGGGGCTGGCGGGTCATCCTATCGCGTGTCCGCTCGCGTGTCCGCTCGCGTGTCCGCTCGCGTGTCCGCTGCGCGGGGCAGCGGGTATGCCGTCACTCAGTGTATCTCAGTGACGCGCACAATGCCTTCCGTCGTGCCGCGCTGGATCGCCAGCTTGACCTCACCAATCGCCTTGGTCACCTGGATTTCGCGCGGGCAGGCGGGCGTGCAGTTGTAGATCGTGCGGCAGCGCCAGACGCCGTTATCCTGCGCCAGGATTTCAAGGCGCTCTTTGGCGGCCTGGTCGCGGCTGTCGAAGATGAAGCGGTGCGCCTGGACGATCGCCGCCGGACCGACATACTTGCCATTGGCCCAGTATGATGGGCAGGAGGTGGTACAGGCCGCACACAGAATACACTTGGTCGTATCGTCGAAGGCCTCGCGGTCGGATTGGCTCTGCAGGCGCTCGCGACCATCCGCCGGTTTGGCCGTATCGTTGACGTAATACGGCATGACCGACTTGTAGTGATCAAAGAACGGTTCCATATCCACGATCAGGTCCTTGACCACAGGCAGGCCCAGGATCGGCTCGACCATGACGCTCTGGCCCACATCCTTGATCAGCACCTTACACGCCAGCGCGTTGATGCCGTTGATGCGCATCGCATCGCTGCCGCAGATGCCGTGCGCGCACGAGCGGCGCAGGCTCAGCGTGCCGTCCTGCTCCCACTTGATGCGGTGCAGCAGTTCCAGCACGCGGTCGGTCGGGTCAACGTTCTTCAGCGTGAAGGTCTCCCAGTAGGGCTTCTCTTTGCCGGGAATCTCCGGATTCTGCCGGCGAATTTTAAATTCAACAGTCAGGTCAGACATACACTAAAATCTCCGCTGGTGAAACTCAAACCAATAGGTTCAGTGTCAGCGACCGGGCCAGCCGACCCGGTCGCACAGATTCAGTTCTAGTAGACGCGCACCTTCGGACGGAAGCGCTGCTGATCTTCCGGCACGTTGTCCTTCTTCTCCTGCTCCCAGAGGGAGAGATCGACGGCCTTATCGGATGTGACGCGGTATTTCGGGTCCTGCTCGGTGCCTTCCTGATAAACCAGGGTATGCACGAGCCAGTTGTTGTCATCACGCTCCGGATAGTCATCGCGGCTGTGCGCGCCACGGCTCTCTTTGCGCTGCAGGGCGCTCACCGCAGTGACTTCTGCCAGTTGCAGCAGATTGCCCAGTTCCCAGGCTTCCATCAGATCGGTGTTGTACTGATAGCCCTGGTCATCAATCGTGATATCGGTATAGAAGCGGTGGCGCAGTTCCTTAAGTTCTTCGATGGCCTTGGTCATGGTCTCGTGCGTGCGATACACGCCGACGTTATCCATCATGACCTGCTGCATCTTTTCGCGCAGTTGGTAGGGCTTGCTGCTGCCCTTGCTATCCCGGATGCGCTTGAACTCTGATTCGATCTCCTTAGCGGCGTCATCCGGCAGCGGGACCCAATCCGCACCCTGGACGTACTCCGCGACCTTAATCCCCGCCCGGCGGCCAAACACGACCAGATCAACCAGGCTGTTCGTGCCGAGTCGGTTGGCACCATGCGCGCTGACGCAGGCCGTCTCACCGGCGGCGTACAGCCCCGGCATGACCGTCCACTGCTCATCGATGACCACTTCAGCATCGACGTTGGTCGGGATACCGCCCATCGCATAGTGTGCTGTCGGCTGCACCGGCATCGGTTCCTTGACCGGATCGACGCCCAGGTAGGTCCGGCAGAAATCGAGGATGTCCGGCAGCTTGGTCTCGACGTAGCGATCGTCGATGCGCTTCGGGTTGCCTTCTTCCGCGAAGAAGCGGTTGACCGTCTGCGGGCGAATATCAAGGTAGACGTAGTCCTTACCCTTGATACCGCGCCCGGCCTTGACCTCGTCATAAATGGCCCGGCTGACGACATCACGGCCGGCGAGGTCCTTGACGCTTGGGGCGTAGCGCTCCATGAAGCGCTCGTTATTACTGTTCAGCAGGACGCCGCCTTCACCACGCACGCCTTCCGTAATCAGAATGCCCATGCGGAAGATGCCGGTCGGGTGGAACTGGAAGAACTCCATGTCTTCCATCGGGATGCCCCGGCGCAGCGCAATCGCCGCACCGTCACCCGTCATGCTGTGAGCGTTGCTCGTCACACTCCAGCAGCGGCCCCAACCGCCGGAGGCGAACACGACCGCCTTACCGTGGAAGACGTGGAACTCGCCCGTCGCCAGTGAAACAGCCACCACACCGGCGGCCTTGCCGTCATTGACGATCAAATCAACGACCTGATACTCATCGAAGAAGTTCACGTTTTTCTTGATGCACTGCTGGTAAAGCGTCTGCAGGATCATATGGCCGGTGCGATCGGCGGCGTGGCAGGCGCGATGCACCAGTGCTTCGCCAAAGCCCCGCGTGTGACCGCCGAAGCGCCGCTGGCTGATGCGGCCTTCCGCCGTACGGTCGAAGGGCAGGCCGTAGTGCTCCAGCTCGATAACAGCGTCGATGGCCTCGTTGGCCAGCACCAGCGCCGCATCCTGATCAGCCAGATAATCCCCGCCTTTGACGGTGTCGTAAGCATGATAGATAGGCTTGTCCTCGTCGATGTTGCCGAGCGCCGCGCCAATCCCACCCTGCGCCGCACCCGTGTGGGAGCGGGTCGGGTACAATTTGCTGACGACAGCAACATCCGCGCCACCTTCGCTGGCGTACAGGGCCGCCATCAGGCCAGCCCCACCCGCGCCGACGATGATTACTTCATGTTGGTGCTTGTGCATGATGAATGCCTACTCCTGTTGTTGTGCCGCCGTCGCCTGGCGTCCGTGCGCCCTGTGACGACAGCGGCGGCTACCAGTAAAACGCTCAACTCCCCAGGACACCACAGGTGGCATGTGCCGGGTTCAGCTTACAGATGGATTCCTGCGCCATGGAGATCAACTCAGTATCGATGGTCCCAATCATCGCGCCCGCCCCGACAATGAGCAGCACCAGCGCACCAATCACGGAGAAGTAAACGCTCGCACGACGCAGCAACGGGCGCTCCATCGTGTAGTCCGTCAGCACATAGCGCAGCCCGTTAAAGCCGTGGATCGTCACCAGAGCCAGCAGCGCCACATCATACAGCCGCCACAGCGCGATGCCGTTCCACAGCAGATTCCAGCGCTCCGCCACGAACTCGGTCGCGGTGCCGGTATCGTTGAGGCCGTTCATCAGCGCCTGCGGGTCGCCACTGGCGAGCGCCGCGGCCAGTGCATCCCCTGCCAGGGCCGTATCTGTTTCCGGCACAACGCCCACGACGTTACTACCGGCCAGCGTCAGGTCGAAGACGCCCTGCAGGACGTGCATCGCCGCCAGATGGCCGAAGACCAGCGGTACAATCAGCAGGCCGGAAACGCGCATGAACGACCACCAGAAGCGCTCGATCCGGCTGCCGCTGTGCTTGGCGCTGACGGTGGCACGCTCGCCGCTGCCCGTCACCAGGCCGACAAGGAAGCTCAGGATCAGCGCGCCAATGCCCGCCGCGACAATCCCGGCCACAAAGGGCAGTTGCTTCACCAGCACTTCGGTCAGCGGCATGACGTAAACTTCAGGCTTCTGATAATGCACGATGACGTGGCCAACCATGCCGATGAAGACCGGCACCAGCACCAGCACCGTCGCGCCGAAGACGTAATAGGCCGCCTGCTTCTGATAGCGCCACAGATCAGGCCGGAAATCCAGAATACCAATGCGCAGACCGTTAAACGCATGGAAAACAACGGCGAACACCAGCCCAAACTCGCCGATCGTAAACAGCGGCGACTGATAGCTGGCAATAGCGCCTTCGTACAAATCCGGATAGAAATAAGCCCACGAGGTATCTATAACGTGCAGCACCAGGAACAGGACGACGCCTAACCCGGTCAGACGGTGCAGCACCCAGCTCCATTGGCCAATTGCGCCGCGATACCGCAGCGTTTCACGTAGGGTTAATACTAAGGATGCCAAGGTGAAATCCTTTCGCGCACGGTTTACTCAATGATGTGCGTTGACAATGTACAGACGTTTCGCGGTATTGTGAAAGAATGGTCGGCAAGGTACTTCTTGCGGGTGAAATGTGCCCCTCCCGCGTATTATAGCACTATCGTATTCCCCCACCAAGCCACCCGGAGACCAGTCTTATATGTCCATCTGCAATATATGGCAGCGATAAAGCACAGGGTAATCATGCGCTGGCAGGGCGACCGTGACAGCGCCCCGGCACGTCCCCCGGCACGTCCCCCGGCATGACCCAGGCGCCTAATCAAACTCCGTCGGCAGCGATGGATCGCGGTAGTGGGCGAAGCAGCGCGCGATCTGATGCGGGGTGATCTTGGTCGCATCGAGCGGGGGCAGCGCATCCTCAGGGAAGAACTCCGCCGCCAGCGTCTCCGTATTGGGGACGAAGACATCGCGCACGTCGCCATCGATCAACTCGCACAGAAAATAGAACATATGAAATTCCAGTGGTGAGGGCGTCATCGGGTGGGCGCGCCGGTTGTAGACGGCGACCAGCTTGGTCACGCGGATGTGGTGGCCGCTCTCCTCGCGCACTTCCTGGATGGCGGCCCCGGCTGGCGTCTGCCCGACATCCGCGAAGCCACCCGGCAGCGACCACGTCCCGGTGTGATTCTCATGCACGAGCAGCACACGCCCCTCATGAATCACGGCGGCGCGCACGCCGGTCATAGGGGTAATCAGCGCGTGCGGCTCCGTATACAGGCCGTCCAGTGAGGGGCCCGGCGGCGTCTGCTGCATCTGCGCGGCAATCTGAGCAATCTGCTGATAACGCTCCCGCTCGAAATTCAGCGCCGGGTGATCTGCCAGCCCCTCATTGGCGAGCTGCTGCAAACGCGCGATCCAGTAATCCATACCGTGACGCACCCCTGTTTTGCCTGCTTACGATCAACTCATTCAGTCGCCGGTACCGGCTCAGCGGTCAGCGAGGCGATATACGCCTGCGCTTCTTCTGGCGATTGGACAATGTACAGCTTTTTCGAAAGGGTTGAGGGAAGGCTGGTCAGCATTCGGGCCATGATCCGCATGAAGGGATGGTGGCTGATGATGGCGACATGCTGCACGACGTTGGCATGCGTCTGGCCGCCCTCGCGCTGGAAGAACGACAGCGCCCCGTTCGGCAGCGCCCGCGATCCGCTCAGGTCCCACACACTGATGACCTCGTGCTGAACCTCGTCAATTTCGCGCAGGCTCTGCTCCCGGTATGCGACGAATTCCGCAAAACTCCATGGATCAACGAAGGTTGTCCAGCGTACAGTCTTTTCGGCGTTATACCAGCTTCCGTTAACCGGCATATTGGTCCCCCCTTGCCTGTCAGTTCGGATTGGCGTCTCTTTGAATCCGAGACCGAATGAATATTCATAATACTTAATAAATTATACAGAGAAGTCATGCTCTCTGCATAAAGATCGGCCCCGCGCAGCGATCAGCCCTTCGTCTGATGCGCCGTCACGATCCGTGTCAGGGTGGCCCATTCCTCTAAGCTGAGCGTCTCCGCCCGCCGGGCTGGATCAATGCCCGCTTCGCCCAGGAGCTGTGCCGTCAGTTCACTGTTGAGATGCAGCCCACCGGAGAGCGCGTTGCGCAGTTGTTTGCGCTTCTGGCTGAAACCCGCCTTCACCACACGGAAGAAAGCGGCATCCGAAGGCACATCCACAGGCGGCTGATCATAAGTCTCGATGCTCAGCAGGGCGCTGTCGATGCCGGGTCGCGGCCAGAAGACCGCAGGTTTCAGCCGGGTGACGAGTGTCGGCTGGCCGTAATACTGCACGCTGACGGCCAGTACGCTCATGTCACCCGGTTTGGCGATGATGCGCTGCGCGACTTCGAGCTGCATGGTCAGCACCATGCGGCGCGGTCGGCGCGTGTTATCGAGCAGGCGCGTGATAATGGCCGTCGTGATGTAGTAGGGCACGTTCGCCACGACGACGAAATCCTTCGTCCCTACCAGCTTAAGCACATCCGTCTTGAGGATATCCTGAAACACGAAGTAGACGTTGGGCGTCTCCGCGAAGCGATCTTCCAGCAGCGGGCGCAGGCGCTCATCCGTCTCAACGGCGATCACGTGACGGGCAGCCTGTGCCAGCTTCGCCGTCAGTTCGCCGGTACCCGGGCCGACTTCCAGCACCGTATCGTCCGGCATCAGGCGCGCAGTAGCGACGATCTTCTCCAGCGCGTTCGGGTCATGCATGAAGTTCTGGCCGAGGCTCTTCTTAGGCAGGACGCCGTATTCATCAAGCAGTTCACGTGGGTTCATGGCGCGGCCTCCTGAGGATATGTCGGGCATCGCGGCGGGCCACCGGGGATCATGGACAGCGGCGCGCCTTGAGGTCGGCGGGTGTTGCCGATGCATCCTAGTTGAACACAGCCGCCCGCGTTTGAAAAGGGCAAGTCAGCCTGTGCGGTTTAGAGTTCTATGGGTACATCACGATGGGTACATCACGACGCGTACATCACGCCAGCGATCCGGGCACGCAACGCCTTACACGCAACGCCTTAATTGAAGACATCCCCCTTAAACAGCAGCAGGATCAGCCCTTCCGGCGTTTCAATGGCGGCATTATCGATGCGGCCATCATCGGCCTGCATCATCGGCTGTATCTTGAAGCCCGCCTCGCGCAGTGACTGGATGCGCTGGCCCATATCCGGCGCGAAATACGTCAGCGCCCGCACGACCTGATGCTGCTGATGCAGGCCGATGACGATCAGGCCGTCGCTGAGGATAGCATACGGATAGGGAATCTGCGCGATGTGCAGCGGCTCGTAGCCCAGCTTCGACCAGAACAGGATCGCATCCGGCAGGGCCTTCACCGGTTGTGTGAACTCTCCCAGCTTGCCCAGCGGCGATTGCATGGTGCGGCGGGTCGGCGTACCCTCGGGCATGGGCAGCTTGTGCTTGCGCTCATCCAGTTGTATCTTCAGCCCGGATGGGGCCGTCAGCAGGCCGCGCCCCGTGGGTTCGCCCTTAGGCTTGGGGGGAACATCGCCGCGTTTGCGCTTCGGCTCCGGGAATTCGGCGGCAAGTGCGGAGAGATCGCTGCCGTAGTAGGCCAGCGAAGGCGACGGCGTGTCGCGTTCCGCCAGATGCAGGTTGACATTGCCATCGGTGAAGGTGGTATCGTCCAGACGCTTCCAGCCCAGCCGCTCATAAAAACCGGCCGATTTCTCCGGATCGCGGCAGGCTACGTTGACCTGCACATAGTCGCCGAGCTTCATAATGTGCCCCTCTCGATCTGCTGCAGTTGATGGTTGTTGGGAAATATATCCCTAACGGCGCGCGTTATCCCAACCGGAGCACAGGTTCAGTCCATCTCCGGTTTGACGTGGTCCAGCCAGGCGTTGATGACCTGACACAGTTCTTGCTTCCAGGGTCGCGCATCGCGGCTGTACACACTCAGGCCGAGTTCGCCCTGCTGCGTCAGCATGATGATCTGTGACGGTCCCTTCGGGTCTTCACGCAGGATGACCCGCTCAACCTGGATGAGCGGCAGGCGATTCACCACGCGGCGCAGCAGCGGATACTGAAACTCGATCCGCATAGCCTTGTCCTCCGTATCAAAGATGACGAAGCGTATCCGGCTGAGCAACACCACCAGCACCGCTGCCCCAATCGACACGACGGCGGTCAGGCTGATATTCAGAATGAGCAGGTTAAAGGCCACGATCACCAGCGCGAAGGCGAATATCCACTCCAGCAGGGGCAGTTCGCGCAGGACGAGGCGCGTTCGGTTGTGCTCGACGATCCGCAGTTGCTGCAATACGCCCATGATCATGATTCACCTGCCATCCTGTAAATCAGGGCGAGCGTCATGCGGCAGTCGCCCACGGCAGAATGCGCCTTATCCATCGGCAGGCGTAGCTGACGGGTGGCATCGCTCAGCTTGTGATAGCGAAAGGTGCCATCCGGTCGACGCTGGCCTTTGTAGCGGGCGTACTGCTTCATGGCGCAGTGCTGCGTCCCGGAGCGCAGCAGCGGCAGTCGATAGCGGCCCGCGCTCTGGACGAGCAGCCGCCAGTCAAACTCCATGTTGTAGGCGACCAGCGGCGCGCCGGCCAGCAGCGATGACAACTGCACGTAAAGATCAAGGAAGGTGGGCGCATTCAGCACATCGGCATCGCTGATACCATGAATCGCCGTCACCTGCGCCGGGATCCTGCACGTCGGCCTGACGAGCGTCTCCAGTACCGTCTGGCCCTCGCGGTTGAGGATGCCAATCTGCACGACTTCATCCGTCCTGCCGACGCCGGTCGTTTCCGTATCAATGACGTAGAAATTATCCTGCAGCAGCGTGCGCGCCCACTCGCGGACCTTCTCTTTTTCCGGGGGCGGCACGTGCCGGATGGTGCGGGTCATAGCGTTTCTCCGGCAATGGCCTGGTCGGGTTCATTATACCGCATCCCCGCCAGCGGATTCAGCACAGGGCAGCCGCGTCTATTAGACTGGCTCGTTGTATAATGTCAGGCATTGTCAACCGGTTTGAACAATATTTGAACAATACACGAAAGAGTACGAACATGGGCGCAGACGATCATCGCGAGCAGGCAGGGCATGGGCCGGTCACCGTAGCCATTGTGACAGTCAGCGACACGCGCACCCCGGAAACAGACAAGAACTATCACTACCTGGAAGCGCGCCTGACGGAGATGGGCCACCGCATCGCCGCCTACCGCATCATCAAGGATGAACCGGAGCAGGTCGGGCGGGCCCTGGTCGAACTTACCGGTGAGCCAGAAATCCAGATTGTGCTGTTCAACGGGGGGACAGGCATCGCCCCGCGCGATACAACCTACGACGTCCTCAGCCGCTACATGGAGAAGACCCTGCCCGGCTTTGGCGAGCTGTTTCGCATGCTCAGCTACGAGCAGGTCGGTGCGGCCGCGATGATGAGCCGTGCCATGGCCGGGGTCTATCAGCAGACGGTCGTCATCAGCATGCCGGGCAGTAATAACGCCGTACAGACCGCGATGGAGAAGCTCATCTTCCCGGAAATCAACCATCTCGCCTGGGAAATCGCCCGAAAAGGTTGATTTCACCCATGAAGTATTGTTTTTTTGCAACTTTTTTAGCTGGGAAAGAAGTACTAGTCAACCATAAAATCAACGCTTTCGGGTACGATTTCGTCTATTTATAGGCGCAAATCCAGCTAAAATAGGCCAAATCTGTAAATATATCGGAATATTGTAATAATGAGCGTTATAAAAGAACAAATATTGTGTAGATTTTTTGACAAAGTGCGCAAATTCGTTAATCCTTAACGCTTCTAAACCCATATACCTGTGCTAGAATACATTCAACAGCGGAGATGCTGAAATCATACGAAACATCATCTAATTTGGAGGCAATTATCATGCTGTATCGTCCTCAGAACGAAGAAGGCCAGGGTCTAGTAGAATACGCGCTTATCCTGGTGCTGGTCGCAGTCGTCGTTATCGTGATTCTGGCCCTGCTTGGCCCAGAAATCGGCAACATCTTCTCGGATATCCTTGGTGGCCTGCAGGGTGGCCCGGCGGCCGGCAACTAGACCGAACTCGCAACTTCAAAAGCACGGGCGGCCTACGGGCCGCCCTTTGCATTCCCCACTTTGATTACACCTTGCCTGCACTACGAGAATCGACTCAGCCGATTAACCGTGGCAGCAGACCGCTGTAGCGCTCCGCGACTTTGTTGTTGCGCACCGCCATCGCGACCGCTTTTCGTGTGCCGACCAGCACGACCACCTGCCGCGCCCGCGTGATCGCCGTATACAGCAGATTGCGCTGCAGCATCATGTAGTGCTGCATCATGACCGGCATCACCACCACCGGATACTCTGATCCCTGGGAGCGGTGCGTGCTGATGCAGTAAGCCAGCCGCAGATCTTCGGCTTCGTCCTGCGTATAGATGATGGGCCGTTCATCGATCATGACGTGGATGGTGTTCTCGTCACTATCGAAGCCGTAGATGCGCCCGATATCGCCGTTGAAGACGTCCTTGTCGTAGTTGTTGCGCGTCTGCATGACCTTATCGCCCTTGCGATAGAGCACGCCATTGATGCGCTTCTCCTCGATGCCTTTGCTGCCATTGAGTGCGCGCTGCAGCGCCTGGTTGAGCGCATCCACGCCGATCGCCCCGCGATACATAGGCGCGATTACCTGCACCTCATTGATGGGATGCACGCCGAACTTCTCCGGCACGCGGTTGACCACGATATCGACGATCATCTCGGCCACTGTTGGCGGGTCGTCCATGTTGAAGAAGAAGAAATCGTCGGCGGTGTTATCCAGCAGCGGCTGATCGCCCTGGTTGATACGGTGCGCGTTGAGGATGATGTGGCTGCCGCTGCTCTGTCGGAAGATCTCGTTCAGGCGTGTGACATAAGCCACACCACTCTGAATCACATCGTTGAGGACATTACCCGCGCCGACGCTCGGCAGTTGATCGATATCGCCCACCAGCATGAGATGCGTCGTCTCGCGCAGCGCCTTCAGCAGGCTGTGGAACAACAGCAGATCGAGCATGGACGCCTCATCAATGATGACCATTTCGCAGTCGAGCGGGTAATCATCATCGCGGGTGAAGCCGCCTTCCTGCGCGCTGAACTCCAACAAACGGTGGATCGTCTGTGCCTCGTGGCCGGTCGCCTCCTGCAGACGCTTGGCAGCGCGCCCCGTCGGCGATGCCAGCCGGAAGACCACGCCCTCCTGCTCCAGCGCATTGATGACCATGCGCAGCGTCGTCGTCTTGCCGGTGCCGGGACCACCCGTCAGCACACTGACCTTGCTCGTCAGTGCCGCACGGACCGCCCCCTGCTGGATCGGCGTCAGCTCAACATCGTTCGATGCGGCCAGCGCCTCCAGGTAGCTTTCCCAGTCCGTCTCGCGCAGGCCATACTGAATATGACTCGGCGTCTGTGCCAGTGTCCGCAGACGCCGCGCTGCGCTCTGTTCCGCTCCGTGGAAGAGGGGCAGATAGACCGCTTCGACGGTCTGGCCATCCGCCAGGACGAGCCGCTCCGCACGCAGATTATCGGCCAGCACCTGCTCCTGCATGACCGCACGCAGATCGTCCTCATCTTCTGGCGTCAGGCCGAGCAGCTCCTGTGCCGTCTCCAACAGGAACTCCTGAGGCGCATAGGTATGCCCATCATTCGAGAGCTGATTGAGCGTGTAGACCAATCCGGCGCGCAGGCGCTGACGGCTGTTGCTGGCGATGCCGATGCCACGTGCAATCTGATCCGCCTTCTTAAAGCCGATGCCGCGTATGTCATCCGCGAGCTGATACGGGTCTGCCTGGACAATCGTCAGCGTGGCCGCGCCGTACTCCGTGTAGATTTTGCGCGCCAGCCCACTCGTCAGACCATAATCCTGCAAGTGAATCATCACCTGCCGCTCTGCACGGTTGGATTGCCACGCGGAGAGGAAGTTATGCACGAGCTGTGTCTTCAGGCCGGGCACTTCGCGGATGCGATCCGGGTCTTTGTCGAGGATGCTGAGCGTATCCTTGCCGAAGTGCTCGTAAATGCGCTTCGCCGTCACCTCACCGACGCCGTGCACCGTATCCGCCAGATAGCGCACGATACCCTGCTGCGTCGATGGTGGCACCGGTACTATCTTCTCCGCCTTGAACTGGCGGCCGTACTGCGGATTATCCACCCAGCGCCCGGTGAACTCCGCCGATTCGCCCTCGACCAGCTCCGGCATGATGCCTGTCACCGTCACCAGGCCGTCATAGGTGGCCGCGTCCGGATAGTCTTCAGCCGGCTCAATCTTGACGACACTGTAGCCATTTTCCTCATTGAAATACGTAATACGCCCGACCGTACCGCTGATGACCGTCTCGCCGGCAGGCGCACTGCTGCCACCCCCCGATCGCCGCACGACGCTCTCCGCATTGAACTGCAATCCGTAGCGCGGATGCTCTACCCACACCCCGCTGACGGTGATCCGGTCGCCGACATCAATGCCGGGGAGGCTGCCCGTAATACTGATGCTGCCGTCCGTTGCGAGCAGCGCGCTCGCTTCGTCCGGTTGCAGCTTGAGGGCCGTATAGCCGTTTTGCGCATTGCGGAACAGGATGCGCGTCACGCTGCCGCTGACTTGTTCGCTCATGATCTGCCGGGGTCATCTGTACTGTCTGAGAAAACGGTCGGGGGGTCACCCCTGCATCGACCGTTGACGCTAAGTGTAGCCCATGCGAGGCGTGCCGGAAATAGTCAGATAGAACATCGCATTAGGAGGGGCCGGGCAGCACCATGATCGGGTAGGCGTTGTCGGGCGCATCGACGGACAGGCGGCGGAAATCGGACGGATGGTACCAGCCAACGAACAGCGGCAGCGCCCCGCCGGGCGTGCGGCGCGTCGTCAGCGTATGCGTCGTGATGAAAGTCTCGCCGGGTCGCCAGTAGCGCGTCGGGAAAACCGGCGGCGCGTCACCCTGAACGATGACCTCACCCTCTTCAATACCCTGCACGAAGACCGTGTAGCTGTCGTCCGGCTTGGCGAGCGCCTGCCAGTACAGCGCCACCTGATCGCCGTCGCGCTGGTAGCCGCGCAGGCCGATCACGCCGCCGAAATCCACGCTGACCAGGGTGAAGCCCTCCGCCGACGCGCTGGCCTCGCCCGCCCCCAGTGCCCCGACGTCGAGCAGCACCGCGCCGATAGGCTCCCCCGCTTCATCAACGGCGGGGATATTGCGGCCCGTCTCCGTCTGCCACCAGCCGACGTGCAGCCGCAGCGCGAAGTGGCCGCTGGCATCACCCGCGATGGGCACCGCGTAGCGATCGGCATAGAGCGTACCGGCATCCCAGCGAGAGCTGCGCAGCTTGCCCGCGCCGGGGTAGCTGTCGATGGTGCCGATCGCCTCGCCCGCCGGGTCGAGCAGGGTGAGGAACAGGCTGTCATCGGCGGTCGATGGCGCTTCGACCTGCCAGTACAGCGTCACCGGGACGCGCTCGCCCGGCAGATAGCGTCGCTGTTCCACCTGATAGCCTACCAGCGCTACCGACCCAAACCGCGCATAAATCGGCGTCACCTCAGACGGCAGCCCGGCGATCGGCACCGGCACCGCGTAGTGCGGCGCGATCACGCCGAAGGGGATCAGCAGTGCGACCACGCCCAGGCCAGCGACCGGCACCGCCCACAGCGCACGCAGCCGACCCGCCAGCGTCCACAGCCCATAGGCCATCAGTGACAGAATGGCCGCGTTATACGGGAACAGCAGCCGCCCCTGTGATGCATAGGTCTGGGCGGTCCACTGCAGGAAGGCGATCAGGCCCACGCCGAGCACCGCCAGCAGAAACAACACGCCAGCCAGTTGATCGCGGGCGGCGGCCTGCCCGCGCCAGCGCACCAGCCGCGCCATGCCGATCAGCAGCCCCAGCCCGGCCAGCACCGTCAGCCCGTCCATCAGCGCGTAGAAGATCGTCTGCGGGATGATGATGTTGAAGCCGCCAAACACCCCCCAGTATGACCAGCGGAAGCCCTCGAACTCCGCCAGCGCAGTTGCCAGCGTGAACGGCTCCAGCCGCGCCCCGGCGATCTGCACCATCATCCCCGTACCGAACAACTCGCCATACAGCGTCAGGTTGCGCAGGTACCACCACCCGGCCAGCACCAGCCAGGCGACCGCCATCAGCACGCCCAGGATGACCAGGCCGCGCCAGTCGCGGTCGCGCCAGGCGATCCACAGCGCCAGCCCGGCGATCGTCGGCACCAGCACCAGCCCACTCAGCTTGCTGAGCGTCGCCAGCGCCACGACCAGTGCGATCAACAGGCTGCGCCGCGTGTCGAAGCCACGCCTGAGCATGCCCAGGGCCAGGACAATCGCCACGCTGCTGAGCGCCGTCACCAGATTGTCATTGTTGACCGACGCGCTGATGAACAGAAACATCGGGTTAAATGCCAGCAGACCCGCCGCCAGCAGCGCCGCCCCCGGCTGCTCCGGCATGAGCAGACGCGCCGCCGTATAGGTCGCGCTGAGGCTGATAATACCCAGCAAAATGCCGAAGCCGCGCAAAATCAGCACCGAAGCGTGCGCCGGATGCGTGATGGGCACGTCAGCAGGCACGATGCGATTCTTGTTGCCGACGCTATCCGGCTCGCCCAGGCGCGCATGCGGGTTGACGACCCGCGCCGCCGCAACGTCATCACGGGGAATTGGCGCGGTCAGCAGGGCAGCAACCAGATAATACAGGGGCGGCTGGCTGCCCTGCTGCCGCCAGAGCGTCTCCGGCTGATCGGGGTCCTGCACGGCCAGGTCGCGCTGCTGATGGACGTAATCCACCATGCCGACATGCCAGTATTCGTCGCTGGCTTCCAGCGGTGGTGTCACCCAGGCGTAAAGCAGGCTCAGCAGCACAAAGGCGATCAACACCAGCCCGGGTAGCTGCCTCTTGACGGATAGAATCAAACGCATAAGCTCTGTTTAAGGCGTCGGCGGCGCGACAGACGCAGGCAGATCAATGAACGCCATTATAACGCACGCCTCAGATGTTCCGCAGCGGCCGACCGTGTAACAATAGAGCCTGTAACTGCAAGGGGCCAGGACTATCCCGCCCCGCTTCATCACCCTCCGGGGAACAGGGTGTTGAAAGGTGATCTGATCATGAATGCTTTTTCCAGGATGACTCCGGTGCTGCGCATCGGCGGCAGCCTGTTGATCGCCGCGCTGGTTGTGGGGCTGGTGGCGGCGTTCTGGGAGTACACGCAGGACGACGTATTCATTACCTACGTCTACAGCCGCAATCTGGTCGAGGGGCTGGGCTTCGTCTTCAACCCCGGCGAGCAGGTCCAGGGTACGACGACACCGCTCTACACGCTGCTTATGGCGGGCGTCTACATGCTCACGCCCGATCTGCTGCACGCGGGTAACGCCCTGGGCGGCGTCTTCCTGCTGCTGAGCTGCGGCCTGATCTGGCTGCTGCGACCGCACGCCGACATCCTGACGCGGCTGGCGGCCTGTCTGCTCGTCGTCAGTTCGCCGCTGATTTACGTGAGCCTGGGCATGGAGACGCTGCTCTATACGCTGCTGCTGCTGTTCGGCTTCTGGCTGTGGGCGCGGCGGCTGGTGATCCCGGCGCTGCTGGTCGCCGCCCTGCTGACCTGGACGCGCGCCGATGGCGTCGTGCTGGGGGGCACGCTGGGGCTGCTGGCACTGTGGGACGCTGCCCGTGGCCGGCTTTCACCAGGGCGGATGGTCGCCGCCGGTCTGGTGTACGCGCTGGTGACGGCGGCATGGTTCGGGTTCGCCTGGGCGTATTTTGGCACACCCCTGCCGAACACCTTCAGCGCCAAAGAAGACAGCCTGGGCGGGCTGCGCTTCATCGTGGATGGCATCGGCTTCTTCAACAGCTTCTACGGCAACAACCCGCCCGCGCTGATCGGCCTGTTGTTCGTCCCGGTCGGCGGCTGGGCGGCATGGCGTCGCCCGGACCTGCGCGCCCTGTCGCTGTGGGCGCTGCTCTACACACTGGGCTACACCATCCTCAATACGACCGCGTTCTGGTACTACACGCCGCTGGCCATCGTGCTGATGATGCTGGCGGCTTTGGGCGCGCAGCAGGTCTTCAGCCTGCTCGCAAGACGCCTGAAACATGCGGACGCTCCGCTGATCCGGCTGGCAGCGGTCGGGCTGCTGGCCGTGGCCGTCGGCCTGAGCGTGGCCCGTGCGCTGGATTTCGCCGCGCCGCCGCCGCGTGTCGCCGCCTATGAGCGCGTCGGCCGGTGGATCAACGCGAACACGCCAGCAGAAGCCACGCTCACCGTCGGTGATCTGGGCATCATGGGCTATCATGCGCGCCGCCACACGGTAGATTCGCCCGGCCTGATCGTGCCAGACATGTACTACAAAAACGACGCCTACGCGGTCATGAAGTACAAGACCGATCTGGTGGTGGCGACGCGCTACTTCTCCTGGGCGGCCATCAGCGGCCTGGATTGGTTCCGTGACCATTACATGCCCCTCGTGCAGATCAGCGAGGCGGGCGATGTCGAGTTCAGCCCCATGATCATCTTTCAGCGCCGGCTGGCCCTGACGCCGCCGCAGGTGATCGCGCAGGGCCTCGACCTGCCGCTGACCTGCATCGTGGAACGCCCCGCCGGGGAGCCGCTGCCACAGACGACCCGCGCCCGCCTGATGACCAGCGACGGCGGGACCCTCGCCCAGGCGCAGCAGGAATTCCTGCGGGGGGTTTATCCGGTCGATGTGGCCGCTTATGATGAACGCCTCATCGAGCAGATCGCGCTGCCGCTGGACGTGCCGCCCGGCCAGTATGGTTGGGAGCTGGCCTGCGGCGATCGCGTGCAGACGGGGATCGTCACGGTGCAGCCGCTGGCGCAGCAGCAGGGTTACCAGCCGGTCGATGCCGATTGGCCGGACGTGGCCGAGCTGGGGGGCGTCTGGCTGCCGGACGGCGACCAGACCTGGTCCGGCGGTACGCTGCGCATCGCCCTGGATTGGCAGCCGCTCGCCATCACGCCTACGGACTACAGCGTTTTCCTGCATCTGATCGACAGTGACGGCCGCCTCATTGCTCAGCGTGATGGCCCGCCGCAGAGTGGACGCATCAGCACCGTCGATTGGTCCCTCGGTGCGCCGGTCGCCGATGTGCGCTACATCAGCCTGCCGCCAGACCTGCCCGCCAACGAATACCAGCTCGTGATCGGCTGGTACGACTGGCGCAGCGATGCCCGCTTGCTTCTCGCTGACGACACGGACGCCCTGCGTCTGCCCGTCACCATTGAGAACCGCCTCCCCGATCGCAGCAGCCTGCGCTGAGTGCGTACATAACGGCGGAGCCTTTCGCGGGTCTGCAGGGGATTGATCTACTTCTATGCACTGTTGTGCGAAAAACAAAAACGGGCACGTTTGCGCCCGTTCTGTTTGTCAGGGAATCGTGATGCTTACTCTTCGAATGACCTGTATTCCGTATCGCTTCTGATAGCCTCGAAGATCAGGATGTAGGTTTTCCCGTTGTATTGCGGCGCGTTGACCTGATAGAGACAATCCGACGTGCGGGATACGATAATTCCATCGACCGTCTCAACAATTTCGCCGCACGGCGCATCCGCCAGATCATTGACGCGCAGGGCGAACGTGCCGCTATCGCCGCTAATGGTGTAGATATCGATGCCGCCCTGGCTGTTGGCATACACCGCCACCGGCGCTGCGCCATCAAAACGATTGATGCGCGAATCGAGCGGGACATAAGCGCCAACTACCGCCGTTGAAGTCGTCACGAGGTTATCAATGGCCAGGCAGTCAGGCTGACTCGGCGCGGACACAACGATCTCATCGAACGTCACTGTGAGGCTCGCGCTGCCCTGCGGAGTACCATTTCTCGTCGTGCCGTTGAAGTCCTGCTGCGCGACCTGTGATCCATTGCTGAACGCCGTTACGCGTAATGGGTTCTGCGCGACAGCGTAATCAAAGCTGATCGAGGTCTGGGGACTGTCAAAAGTCATGGTGAGTGGCGACAAACAATCACCAAAAAGAATCTGACCGCTCAGTAAAAATCCGCCCGTATCCACAATCTCAAATGCCCCTGAGCCACTGTAAGTGACGCCTGCAGTCGTCAGATCCTCCGCGAGCGTGCCGGGTGCGTAGCTCTCAAAATCTTCGGCTGTGTTGGCGATAACCAGCGGAATAATCAGCAGCAGGCCGAGCACAACAAAAAGCACTTTCAACTGTTTCATGATGGGTCCCCCTCCAAACGGAGCAACATTTCGGTGAATTAAGTATAGGGAGCTTATATCGCAAGAAGCGTTGAGAAATACAACGAGGCTGTGGGCAGGCGCTGCTGGTGATCGAAGCAGGCTGGCAGGCAAGCGCCCACCTTTTCAGAGAGCGCGTCAGCCAGCCTGCATCAGACCATGCAGAGGGCAGGTTTGCCCCCCTTCATCATCTGGAGAAAGGGCCAGGGGATGCGGCAAAGCACTACCGGGGCGACATACAGACGTCACCGCAGAAGGCACAGCAGAAAGCACCGCGAATCGTGCGCAGGCCAATCACCGCACGACTTCGTATGTCAGGATGACGCTGTCGCCCAGGCGCATCGAGGTGCCCGGCTTGAGCGCGTAAGGCTGCTCCATACGGCGGTTCTGGATGAAGGTGCCGTTCGTGCTGCCCACATCCTCCACCATGTAAAAGCTGTCCGTCCGGCGCGTCAGCCGCAGATGGAAGCGGCTCACCTCCGGGTCGTCGATGGTGATGTCGTTGGCCGGGTCGCGCCCCAGCGTGACCAGGTCCTTATCAATGCGGAACATCTCGTTGAGGTTGGGGCCACGGCGCACCACCAGCCAGTGACCGCGCTCACGCGGCATCTGCACGCGGATGAACTCCGTCGAGGGTGCCGCCTTCTGCGGCGACCGCAGCGCGCCAGTCACGCCGCTGTAGCGCTCCAGTTCGCGCAGGAAGTAATCCCAGAAGTGCTCCGCATCGCGGAAGCCGCTGATATCAAAATGCTCGACCATCTGCAGGCGTGGGTGAACATCCGCATCTTTGAAGATGAGCCGCACAACGGGGATCTCCAGCGCCAGCGCCAGCGTCCATTCGTAGGTGACATAGACCGATTCCGCCGAGGCCGGGCTGACGATGACGATCACCAGATCAGAGGCGCGGATCGCTTTATCAATATCGAGCCGCCAATCCTGGCCGGGTCGCGGTGAGGGATCGATCCACGGCTTGAACTTCGCCCGCAGCAGGCGCTCGCGCGCCTCCGCCACGAACTTTTGGTCCTTCGGAGAAAATGAGATGAAGATGTTCGTCATACGTCCTCCCACACTCAAACCGGCCCGCAGTCGGGATATGCCTGCATGTACAGCCTTGAGGCGATTGTAGCCCTGAGCATCAGGACTTGCCAATAGCTAGATAGGGTCAGCACGCTGCCAGCGCATCAGACTGTCTGTGAAAGTACAGGCGCTCGTGAAGGGTCTGTAGGGGTCGCGTTGCTATGGCCGGTGACCACAGCACAGACCAGGCCGCCACTCGTCCCGGCCTGTGCCTCCGGCCTGTTGCCTGATGTCTCCCGCCGCAGCGGGTGCCGCAGCGGGTGTGTGAGCTGAACAGCAGGCAGCGCTGTGATCGTCTTACGTCACCTCAGCCGCCAGGTCCGCGATTTGCTCCGCGCTGGCGTTGGGCAGATAGGCATAATCGGCTTGCAGCCACTCGGAGAGGCGGCGCGCCTCCCCCCGGCTGAGATAATTGCGCTTGGTATCCACCACGATGACGCGCACCTGCAGATCAAGCAGATAGCGGCCCAGTTGCTGCAGCTCCGCCTCATGATCGCTATCCGCGTGCAGGCCGATGTTGGCGCGGCCATCCGTCAGCAGGATGAGCACCGTCTGCAGAATGCCGCGTCGCCGCGCCTGCTGCGCGACGTCACCGGCCAGCAGCAGCGCCGATGCCAGCGGCGTGCCGCCACCGGTCGGCAGCAGATCAAGTGCGCGCTTCGCCATCTCGACGCTTTGTGTCGGCGGCATGAGCAGTTCCGCCTCATCACCCCGGAAGGCGATCAGCGCCACGCGGTCGCGGTGGACGTAAGCTTTTTGCAGCAGCGTCTGGACAGCGCCTTTCGCCTGTCGCATGCGATGCAGGGCCATGCTGCCGCTGGCATCCACCGCGAAGCAGAACAGCGCCCCGGCCTTGCTGCGATACTGCTTGATGCGCAGGTCGCTCATGGCCAGCTGGACGCGCGGCGCGGGGTCGCCATTGTGCCGCCCCGTGAACCACCAGCCGCGCCGGGATTGATCATGCGTGTGGCCATCCGCCCGACGGCGCAGCGGCTGCCAGGGTGCAGCGGCCCGCAGCGTGGCGATAACATCAATGCGCGCCCGTCGTGGATCACCGGCAACGCTGCGGACGTGTCGCCCGCGCTTGCCTTCGGTCGCCCCGCGTGAGCCAGTGCGCCCCCGGCGCAGGCTCAGGAACGGCAGGTCTTCGAGCGTATCCGGCAGGCCCGTCTCCAATGCTTCGAGGATTTGCTCTGGCGGCGGGGCCAGCGATTCCGGCAGTTCATCGGGTGGGCTGTCGGCGTCATCCGGCTGATCGTCCGGCAGGTCTGGCTCCGGCGGCGGTGGCGGGGGTGGCGGCGCGTTATCGGGTGGCGGCGTCGGGATGCGGGTCGCACGCGGCAGGATCACCAGCCGCACGGCCAGTTCGAGATCTTCATCCTCGACTTCATCGCGCATGGCGAAGGCCGCCGCCGCGCAGGCCGCCTGCACCGCGAACAGATCGACGCGGTGGCCCTCAACGCCGTACAGCAGCGCCAATGCGCTCAGTCGCTCGATATGTGCCGGGTCAATCGTCACCCGTGGGAGTTGCTCACGGGCGGTTGCGATCACCCCGCTCAGAAAGTGCGCGTCCTCCGCCCACTCCGCGACGCGGCCATTATGCCGGTCGTGCAGGTTAGCCCGAACGACATCCGCCCGCTGTTCGGCGTCGGCTGCACCCGGCAGCGGCACGATCAAACCCAGCCGGTCGATCAGATGGCGGCGCGGCAGGCCCTCAGCCGGGTCATACGAACCGATCAGGCTGAAGCGGGCCGGGCTGCGCAGGCTGATGCCCTCGCGCTCGACACGTACCTCGCCCTCATCGATCACGCTCAGCAGCAGGTTGGTGGTCGCATCCGTCAGCAGATTGATACCATCCACATAGGCGATGCCCTCGTGCGCCTTCGCCAGCACGCCATCGCGCAGGATGACGCGCCCGGTGTGCAGCGTGGCCTGTAGATCAAGCCCGCCCAGCAGATTCTCCACGTCGATGCTGGCGGGCACTTCCACAAAAGGCGTTTTGCCATCGCCCAGCAGATCGCGCAGGCCGCGCGCCAGGCTTGATTTACCCGTCCCGGCACCAGCGGCCAGCACGACGCCGCGCAGCCGTGGCTCGATCGCCAGCAGCAGCAGCGCCTGCTGTGCCTGCTCCAGGCCGATCAGCGCCGGGAACGGTAAAGTCGCTGATGACGCTAGCGGTTGTGTCACGCGCTGGTGACTCCTTCGAGCTGGTCTTCCAGATCGCCGTAAATCTCGCGCAGCTTGTCGATTAATTCGTCGCTGGCTTCCCAGAAGCCGCGCGCCTCTGCTTCCAGCAGGCGCTTGGCGATAGCCGCCGTCGCGTGCGGGTTGGCCTTCGCCAACCGCTCGCGCATCTGCTCGTCGAGCAGGAAGGTGCTGGCGACATCGTCATATACCCAGCCTTCGACAGCGTCGGCGGTCGCGCTCCAGCCGTAGGTGTTGCTGACGCGCAGTTCGATCTCGCGCACGCCCTCATAGCCGTGATGCAGCATCGCCTCGTACCACTTCGGATTCAGCATCTTCGTCCGCGATTCCAGCCGGACCATCTGCTCCAGAGAGGACAGGCGATCTTCAACGGCGATGGCATCTGCGACCATGACCGGTGGGCGCTTGCCGCCGAGCTTCTCGACGCTCTTGGCGACCCCGCCCAGGTATTCGTAATAGTGATCGACATCGCTGATGCCCAGTTCGAAGCTGTCGATATTCTGGAAGGCAGCGTCAACTGTCGCCAGACTGCGCTCCATGACCTGCCGCGCCCCGTGCCACTGACCATCACGGCCATAGGCGAACGACTTGCGCGCCAAAAACGCATCGCTGAGCTGATCGTCGCTGTCCCAGGTGCTGCCCTCAACCAGGTGGTTGACGTGCGCCCCATAAGACCCCGGCGCGTTCGAGTAAACGCGCATGGCGGCTTCGTCCAGGCTGATGTTGAGTTCGGCGGCGTGGGCCAGCGAGTGCTTGCGCACGAAGTTCATCTCGATGGGTTCGTCAGCGTTGGCGGCCAGCCTTACGGCCTTATCCAGCAGCCCGGCCTGATAATGGAACAGGTCACGGAAGATGCCGCTGAGCGTCATAACGACGTCGATGCGCGGCCGCCCCAGCTCACTGAGCGGGATCAGCACCACATCAGCCAGATTACCCAGCTCATCCTCGACAGCGCGCGCGCCCAGCAGCGCCAGACACTGCGCGATACCTTCGCCATCGCTCTTGAGGTTATCCGTGCCCCACAGCACCATAGCGACTGTCTCCGGCAGCGCGCCCTGTTCGGCGGTCAGGCGTTCCAGCATCTGACGCACCAGCAACTGCGCAGCGGCGACCGCCGTCGGCATGGGCACGCGGTACGGGTCAAGCGCATGAATATTGCGGCCAGTCGGCACAATCGCCTGATTGCGGACGACGTCATTCCCCGGCGAGGGCAGGATATAGCCCGCATCGAGCGCGTGCAGCAGGCCGTAAATTTCCTTGTCGTGGACGATACGGTCCATCAGATCATCCAGCCAGGCCCACAGGCGCGGCAGCAGTTGCGACGGCACGCGGGCGGATTCTCCCAGGTAGGCATCGACGCCGCTGTGATCGAGCGCGGGCGAGCGCGGGGCCTCGACAAAGCGCCGGACGGCCTCCCGCGTGATCGCCTCGATCTGTTCCCATCTCGCCTGCGACTGCGGATCGGTCTTGAGCGTCTCCTGAAGCTGGCGATAATCCCAGCCCAGGCCGCGTGCGATCAGCACCGGCAACGCGGGCAGCTTCTCGTCGGCCTCCGGGTTGGGTTGCGGCACCGGGTTGAAGGTGACGGCCAGCGCCAGCATATCGACCAGTTCCGGTGTCGTCGGGGCCTGTCCGAGCACGTGCAGCCCCAGCGGGATCATGCGATGCTCGACCTGGATCAGCTCATGGCCGAGCGCGGCGACATAGGCCGCTGCCGCTTCTGCTGAGTGGTGCGCGTCCTGGTGGCCGTTTTCGCTGTGGCCGTTGCCATTGTGACCGTTACCGTTATGCCCGTTGCCGTTATGACCGTTGCCGTTGTGACCGTTGCCGTTATGACCGTTACCGTTACTGTGACCATTCGCGCCGACGTTGATGCCGAGCATCTCCGCCTGCCTGCGAATATCGACCAGCATTTCGGCCTCGGGGCGCTTGTGATAATTCTCCAGGCTGTCCTTCAGACGGCGCAGGCCCTTGTACAGCCCGGCCTGCTGCAGCGGCGGCACCATATAGCTGACCAGCGTGGCCGCGCCGCGCCGTTTGGCGATGCTGCCTTCGCTGGGGTTGTTGACGCAGTAGTAGTAGAAGTTAGGCACGCTCCCCAGCAGTCGTGACGGCCAGCAATCCGCGCTGACGCCCGCCTGCTTACCCGGCATGAACTCCAGCGCGCCATGCGTGCCGAAGTGGATCACGGCATCGGCATCGTAGAGGTGATCAAGCCACGTATAAAACGCCGCGAAGCCATGATGCGGCGAGGCATCCTTGCCCATGAGCAGGCGCATCGGGTCGCGCTCATAGCCGAATCCCGGCTGAATCGCTACAAACACATTGCCGAAGTGCGCCCCCAGAACGTGGAAGCGCTTACCATCCGTCAGCAGTTCGCCAGGGGCGTAACCCCAGTACTTCTCGATCTCAGGATACCAGGGGAAAAGCCGCCGGTAGTCTTCAAGGCTGATGTGATCGCCGACGTTGCCATCCGTGCCGAAGAGCAGCGCGTTGCCCTCCGCGACCATGTGCCGCAGGCTGTCGACATCTGCGGGCAGCTCGACGCTGTAGCCAGCGTCCTTCATCTCGCTCAGCAGACGGTACAGGCTGGCGAACACATCGAGGAAGGCGGCAGTCCCGGCGTTGCCCAGGTTCGGCGGGTAGTTAAACAGGACGACGGCCACTTTCTTATCGGCGTTAGCCTTGCGATGCAGCCGCACCCGGCGGCCAATCCGCCGTGCCGATAAACTCAGTTCGGCATCCAGCGCCAGGAACTTATCGCCGGTCAGCGTCGGCCCTCCATAGATGACCGGCTCGGCGCTGCCGTCCAGCTCCGGCAGGGCAATATTCATGGCGACCTGCATCGGGTTCAGCCCGACTTCATCGGCGCGCCAGTCCTCAACCCGCTGGAAGCTCAGCGGCACCAGATCATGATAGCCGACGTCCAGCGTGCTGAGCGCCTCCGCCGCCAGATCGGGGCGGCTGCCTGCCGGGCCGCCCACCAGCGGGAAGCCCATACTGTTCATCAGCAGATCGACGTGCGGCAGGCCCTCTGCCTCAGCGGCTTCGCCGTAGAACTGCGCCACCGCCGGCCGGAAATCGAGCATGGCGCTGTAGGCGACGCGGGCTTCGATGCCCTGCGCTTCGATCTTGCGTATCAGCAAATCCAGATGGGCGGTATTGCCGCTGAGGATGATGGCGCGCATGGTCAGCAGGCCGGCGCTGCCGTTGAAGCGCTCGATCGGCGTGCCGCGTTCCTCGCGCCAGCGGCGGTAGCTGGCGATATCCTCGAACGGGGCGGGTGCGTCCGGGTGATACAGGGCCGCATCCGGGTACTGGATCGCATCCTCAACGGGCAGCTTGCTCTGCAGCGATGGCACATAGCGGCTGATGAGCAGCGCCATCATACGTTGCAGATTCTCCGGCGAGCTGTGAATCCAGTAATCGTGCATGGCGATGAAGGTATGCAGGTCGCGCACCTTACCGGGCACGTACTTCATGAGCTTGGTCAGGTTCTTGATGAGCGCCGTCTGACGGTGGCCTTCGCTGGTGCCCTTCTTCTTGGGGCGCAGCTTCTGCATCCAGCGCGACATGAGGCCGGGTTTTTCGTCCTCGTCCGGCTGCTTCAGCGAGAGTTTGCCGAGCCGCGTCATGTAGATCAGGGCCGGGTTGCTGGTGATGAAGCAGGTTGGCGCTTCCGTCTGCTCAAGGATGCGCTGCATGGGCCGGACGTACTCTTCGCCGAAGATCATACAGCCGAAGATGAAATCCGCCTCTCTGGCGGCGTCTTCCAGGCGCTGCCAGTCAGCATCGGAGCGCAGGCCGGCGGCGCTGTGCAGCGAAAGCTGCATCTTTACCCCGTGGCGTTCGTGCAGGATGCGCGCAGCTTCGCGCAGGGCGGCGTTATGCCCCCCGTCCATTGTGACGTATACGAACCGTACTGTCTCCATGATGCCTGTGCCCTTCCCTCAAACGATGTTCGTGATGAGGACTGCCTGCTGAGTCGTTTGCGAAATGCTGCGGCGATTTCAAGCGCTGAACGTGCCGCGTCCCGGTCCCCCCAGGTGTTCGGCACTCAGTCCTCGATACCATCTTTGCTGATGATTTCCCGCACGGCGCGTTTAACGCGCTCATCGTCACCCGCGTTTTCGAGCGGGTCCTTGCGCAGCCGGTGCTGCAGCGACAGCGTCGCCACCTGGGCGATATCCTGCGGTTGCGCGGCGGTGCGACCTTCCAGCGCGGCCAGTGCGACGGCGGCGCGGCACAGCGTCAGCTCACCGCGATGCCCATCGACTTCCAATGCCGCACACAGGCGCGCCGCTGCCTCGATCGCAGCGTGCGTCAGATCAATACGCGCCAGATTGTCCTTCGCCCGCGTCAGACGCTCACGCAGCTTCGCCTGTTCCGGCTCCCACTCCTGAGCGAAGTGCATCGGTTCCAGGTCATAGGCGCGACGGCGGCGGACGATCTCCACGCGCTCCTGAATATCGGTAATCGTGCGGATGCGGGCGTGCAGGCCGAAGCGATCAAGCAACTGCGGGCGCAGGTCGCCTTCTTCCGGGTTGCCGCTGCCGACGAGCACGAAGCGCGCCGGGTGGCGGATGCTGATGCCTTCGCGCTCCACCACATTAACGCCGCTGGCCGCGACATCCAGCAGCAGATCAACCAGGTGATCTTCCAGCAGGTTGACTTCGTCAATGTACAGGAAGCCGCGATTGGCCCGGGCCAGTAGCCCCGGCGCGAAGGTCTGCACGCCGTCGACCAGGGCGCGCTCGACATCTAGCGAGCCGACAACGCGATCTTCCGTCGCGCCCAGCGGCAGGTCGATGACAGGGACGGCTTCCGTCAGGCCGGGTGCGTCCGGCTCCGGCGGATGCACGCTGCAATGTGGGCAGTCGGGCGAGGGTCGGGCCGGGTCGCAGTTGTACGGGCAGCCTGCGACGCGCTGCATCGGTGGCAGCAGGGCGGCCAGGGCGCGGACGGCGGTGCTCTTGCCGGTACCACGATGCCCCATGACCATCACCCCGCCAATCGCCGGGTCGATGACGCACAGCAGCAGCGACAGCTTAAGTTCGTCCTGGCCGACAATCGCCGTAAACGGATAAACCGGCGTCGGCGCGGGGCGGGTCGGCGTGGCCTCGGATGATCTGAGTTTCGATGAACGGTGTTTGCCGTTCAGGCGGGTGAACATGCGCGTTCCTTACCGGCTAGGTGTGTGCGATGATGAATTTTGTAAGGAAAGAGGTGGGTCAACAGAAAAAGCAGCATGGGCCCCCCAGGCTTTTCTCTCACAAACCTATCATGTTACCGAGTCACTGGCCATCGGATAGGCTCATTCCTCCGCTCAATCTATGACGATTGTCATCTTTCTCAGCGTGCCCCCGTGCGATTGTGTCACAAAAAGACAAACGCCCCGGGCGGGGCGTCTGCGATGCGTTGTTCAGTTGTAGCGCCTGCCATACCCGGCCACGACCGGGCACAGCCGTTTAGTAGGTATCGTTCTTGCGGCGGGATTCTTCGGCTTCGTCGTAGTAGCGGTAGTCCTGTTGATAGTCCTCGTCTTCGTCCGCCGCTTCATCCTGATAGCGGTTCAGGCTGGGACGCAGGTTGCCCCCAAACAGCATGAACAGGCCGATGCCGATCAGCGCGATGGGCCAGATCATGCCCCAGTTGATGCCCGCGAACAGGCCCGGAACGCCGAAGAGAATGCCAATGCCGATCACCCAGAAAGCACCGGTTGCGCTCTGCCAGGGCTTGCCCTCAGCCATGGTGCGGGCGATGATCGACGCGCCCACCACGAACATCACGCCAGGCCACCACCAGCCCGTCAGGAACAGCAGCGCCAGCCCGATCAGAAATACACCACCGCTGACCTGATCCGCATTCTGTGAACTGTTTTTCTTCTTGGTCATTTCATGAACCCCACTTCGCTCTGTCTTTGCTTTACATTTGCATTTACGCAGGCTGCGGTCCGGTGTTGCGCGCCACAATCAAAACGACGGACTATTTGCAGGTTTTTTACGCCCACATGCCGAGGATCGCCGCGACAGCCTGGTTTCAGACGCCCGCAGCGCAGCATTTGAAAACAGGTTTTGAAAATCCCCACAGCCCGTCAGATCGTGGTATGCTTGGCGGCAAGTCTGAAAAACAAGGAACGACCGATGAGCGAACCGTCAGCCAGCCGCAAACGTCACCCGACGACAGCCCATCTCGATGAAGATGCCGCGCTGCAGGCCGCTACTGAACAAGCCCGCGAGGAAGCCGCAGACGAATACGCGCATGCTCAGCCGGATGTCGCCCAACCGGATGTCGCCCGCCTGGAGGCCGACGCCGCCCCCGTCAAATCGAAAAACGATCTCAGCGAGGCGGAGATCCGCACGCTGGGTGCCCGGCTGATGAAGCGCGGGCCATCCAAGCGAAAACTACTGCGCCAGCTCTCCGAGGCGACCGGCAAAAGTCAGGTCCTCCTGCGCGATCTGGCCGAAGATATCTGGGAGGACAACCGCAGCGCCCGCCGGACGAACGCCTTCATCCTGATCGGCGTGGGCGCAGTGCTGATCCTCGGCGGGACTTACGCCGCCTTCCAGCTCGAAATCACGCTGGCGCTGTCGGGTCTGCCGCTGCTGTTCGGCATTTACGTTTTCGGCACTGGCCTTTACGAGTTCTACCAGATCGGCCGCGAGTAGAGCGCGCCGTAGATTGTCGGCGCAGCGTGGCGGCGCACTGATACGCAGCAAAACGGGGCACCTGATCAGTGCCCCGCTGTGCTTCTCGGACCTGTGTTTTCGTACTGGCTCAGCCGGCTTACGCCTCTTTAGTGAAGACGTACTCGATCAGGCCCAGGCCGATCGTCGCCGTCACCGTGCCATCGTCCGCGACGGCCAGCCGGAACGCTTCGCCCGTCAGCGGCGGTTCGGTCATCACGTAGGAGCCGGGCAGCGCGTCCTCATCCGTCGTCATCCAGATCGGTGAGCTGAACTCATCAGCATCCAGGAGCAGCGCGCCATCGTCCGCCAGGCTGATGGTGATCGTCCCGAGCGCATCGTTGGTGTAGGTGCCGACGAAGTTCTCGATGGCTTCTTCGCTGGCTTCCGTCACCAGCGTAGCCTGGAACTCCGCCCGATTCTCTTCGGCTTCGGCGCGTTCCTCTTCCGTCGGGAAGTCCAGATCGCTCTCTTCGACGTCGTACAGCAGCTCAAGGAAGCGTGCGCGAATATAGCTCGGCGTCGGCGAGATGCGCTGATTGCTCAGCACGATGATGCCCACATCCGCGGCTGGCACGAAGGCCATATCGGAGGAGAAGCCGAGCGTATTGCCGCCATGGTTGTAAACCGTGATGCCCTTCCAGTCTTCGATGATCCAGCCCAGGCCGTATTCCAGGTTACCCCCGATGCGGATCTGCGGCTCCCAGGTGCGGGCCAGGCTCTCCGCGCTGACGAGGCGCGTGCCATCCGGGGCGACGCCTTCGTTCAGCATGAGCTGCACGTAGCGCGCCATATCGTTCGCCGTGGACCACAGCGCGCCCGCCGGGGCGATCGGCTCGACGAAGACTTCGTCAGAAAGCGGGATCGTCACCACATCATTCAGCACATTGCGGCTGTGCGGCGTGGCGATATTTTCGGCAGTTTCCGCCTGTTCCAGCGGGAGGAAGGTACGCGACATACCCAGCGGCATCAGCAGGCGCTCGTTGAGCATCTCGACATAGGCATCGTACAACATGCCGTATTCACCGCCATCGGCTGCGGCGGCCGCATAGCCCGCCGTCGCCACCAGTTGATTGCTGTACTGGAACGCTTCGCCAAACTCCGTGAAGAACTCAAAATCCGCCAGTGAGTCGATGACGTCTTCCGCGCTGAGTTCATTCGCGTTGAAGATGATCTCCAGGTCGCGGCGCGGCACGCCGGTGCAGGCACAGCTCAGGTTAGCGATGGTGATCTCCTCGCTGAGCGCCTCATCCATGACGGAGAACTCCGGCAGCACCTCGCGCACGGGCGCGTCCCAGTCGAGCAGGCCCTCATCGACCAGCATCGCCATGATGGTCGTCGTCATCGGCTTGGTCGTGCTGCCGATCATCATATAGGTATCCGCATCAACCCGCGCATCCTCACCGAAGGTCTGCACGCCAAACCCGTTCGCGTAGACGACCTCGTCCCCGCTGACGATGGCAATGCTGACACCAGGTGTCTCGAACTCAGTGAGCGTCTGCGCGATGAAGTCTTCCAGCGTGGCGATCAGTTCCGGCGTGATTTCACCGGCCTCGACGCCAGACAGCTCTTCTTCCGCCTCCGCGGCGAAGATCTCGAAGTCATCGCCAATGATGGCCAACTGCGATTGACGGCGCTGTATGGCGGTGATGTCCGTCGCGATGATCGACACGTAGCTGATGCCGTCCAGCAGTTCCGCACCGCCGACGAGGATCAGGCCGTCTTCGCCCATGCCATCTTCATAGATGACGTTTATCCCACGCTCCGACCCGGAGAGCAGCGCTGCGTCCTCGATGTCGGTGATGTCATCGTCCGTATAGCTCAGGTCATAGCCGCTGATGTCGTAATCGGCGGCGACGATCACCCAGGCTTCCGCCAGGGCTGCTTCCATGTCATCCGTCTCCAGCGCCATCAGGAAGACGAGCACTTCATCATCCGGGCCGCTGAGGACGCCGTAATCGTCGTAGTAGGTCGCCGTCCAGTTCGTCGGGATGCTGGTGCCGAACAGCCCGGACGGGTCCGTGTAGGTCATCTCGGCGGGGTCTTCGGCTGCGCCGTCTTCGGGGTCAGCGGCCTCGTCAGCCGCTACTGGCGTATAGGCTTCCACCACCGGGACGAAGACATCAAAATGCAGGTCTTCGTACTGATCGGGCGTCGTCTGGAACAGCACCAGATAGGTCGTGCCATCCGCCTCGGCCAGCGCCAGATCAACCAGCAGCGTGATACCCGGCGCTTCTACATTCACGAAGTAGACATCCCAGGTCAGGGCGTCAGTGTCAATCTGCTCGACCGGCTCTGGCACTTCTTCGAGGAGCAGGCTGGGCAGCAGTGCTTCCAGCAGTTCGCCCGCGCCAACGCCCGGCGCTGCCTGCTGGACCAGTACCGTCACCCCACCATCAAGGGTATAAGCACCGGGGCCCAGTTCCGTCCAGCCCTGCACAACCAGCCCCTCTATCCCGAACTGCTCACTGCTGAACGGCTCCAGCGTGATCGAATCCTGCGCTGCTGCGGGCAGCACCAGCAGGGGCAGCACCAGCAGCAGGCTGACGGCAAAACTCACATACCACTGAACACGTTTCATTATCATGACGTCTCCTAGTGTTGAATCGACACTGTCATTGTAAATTAATTTTCAACGTCGCCATCCCCTAAAGACAGGGGGGGACGCTTCCCCCGGACGAGGGAACTTGCGCGGCTGATGCGCTTCATTGTCCGAAACAGCCATCACACCATGCTGGTGCTGCCTCGCGTATTCTGACCATAAGCCATTTGAGGCCACCCGGCCACCCCCGATCGGGGGAAACCCCTGCCGTCGGGCGTTGTCGCTGTTCTGGCGTTGTCGCTGTTACAGAGACTGCGGTATAGTAGGCAGGGGTAATGCAGATCGCTTACCGTTTATATTGGCTGTTTACATGAATCCGGCGGGGAACCGTGCTGCGACGACAGCCTGACATCTGGCGAAACCGGGGTAACAAACTGATCTGGCTGCTGGCGCTGCTGGTTGTTGCGTCGGTAGCTGTTGTATCGCCGGCTGCGACGCTGCACGCCCAGGAGACGCAGTCGCAGGAGACCCAATCGCCGCCGATCATCGATCTGGCAGCTCAGCTCCCCAACGGCGAAATCGTCGTCCACGTGCGCGGGCTGGATGCACCGTCCACCGCCACTCTGGATGAAATCAGCCTGCGGCCCGAAGCAACGCCACTCCCGCTGACCTTGTGGCTCGTGCTGGATGCAGGCGGCGGCATGGTCAACGTGCAGCCCGCCGTTCAGGATGCGCTGCGCAATCTGCTGCCGTCCAGTGAAGCCCGCGTCGCCCTGATTACCTACGGGCGCACCGTCACCTTTCAGCCACCGACCAGTCAGCTTAGCGCCATCCAGAGCGCCCTGAGTGCTTATCAGGCCACCGCGCAGGCACCGTCCTGTCTGGCCGATGCGCTCAATCTGATTGCTGAAACAGAACGCAGCGTCACCCGAGCGTGGCGCGTGCTGGTCGTCAGCGGCGGCGATAGCGTCGGCTGTGAGACGCCGCTGCCCTTTGTCCCCGCGCCGGTGGATGTCATCAGCTATGCTGCCGAACCGTCGGAGGCGCTGCAGACGTGGGTCACTGAGAATAACGCCACGCTCACGCGGGCCACGCTGCGCACCACGCAGGACGTCCTGCGCAGCATCCAGGCCAGCTGGTCGGACCCGGTCTATGCGGTGCGCGGCGCGGCGGGCCGCGTCGTCACGGAAGGCACGCTGACATTGGGCGAATTCAGCCTGTCGGTGGAGCCGCTGGCCGTCGCCGGGACGGTGCTGCCGCCCACACTGACGCCGACCATCACGCCGACGTTCACACCGACGGCGACAGCGACCGCTACGGATACGCCTACCCCCACACCGACGCCGACCGCCACCCCAACCGCGACGCCATCTGCCACGCCGACGGATACGCCCACCGTAACGCCGACGTTCACGCCGACCGTCACGCCCTCGGTGCCCGTCGCGCGGCTGCTGCTAATGGCGTCGCCCCGCAGCGGCCCCGGCATCCGCTTCGATACGCTGACCCCTCCCATCGCTGAAGGCGAGGTGCGGCGCATCCTGGCCACTGATCCGACCGGCCTGTGGCTCAAAATCGCCACTGGTACCGAAGGCGAGCAGGCCGACGGCTGGGTGCTGGCCCGCGTCGCTGAAATCGGCGGCGACCCGGCAGATATCCCGGTGGAAGCCATCACGAGAGCTCCCACGGCGACGCCCGCCGTCGCCGCTGCGACCGTCACGCTGACCGGTGACGCGGCGGCGATCGCGGTCGTCCCGACAGTGGCAACCCTGCCCATCGACCCGACCCCACAGCCGCCAGAAGATGGCTCGACCGGCCTGGTCGACGATCTCAGCCTGGAGGTACTGATCGGCGCGCTGGTCATCGGCCTGATTCTGATCGCGGTGCTGCTGGCAGCCGTCGTGAGGAACCTGCGCGAGCGCCGCCGTCGTCAGATAGAAGATCGAGAGGAGGCCACGAACTTCTATCGCACCATTGAAACCTCGCTGGAAGCCGCCGTGCGCACTGGACGCGCAGCCGGTGACGACGAAGCCGGTGACGACGAAGCCGATACGCCCGCCTCCCGCGATAAGGGCGAAGATGATCAGGTCGGTACGCTGCGACCGGAATCAACACCAGCGTATGAACCCGCCAGCCCGGATACGCCTTCCATGCCCCCGCCCGGTAGCACACCGGCCCCCGGCTCGCCTGGGGACCCGCTCGCCAGCCGTCTGATCGTGCCGGAAAATGGCGAGGAATCGCTGGTGCTGACCAACGTCAGCAGCCGACAGGTGCAACAGATGCGGCAGGGTGCCGCCCGATCAAATGGGGTGGCCTGGCTGCGTGTGCTTGGTCAGGATTACGCGGCGGACTATCTGCTGCCGTGGGAGGGTCTGACGATCGGGCGCGGCGTCGATAGCGACATCCGCATCCTGGGTGATGACATGATCTCCCGCAAGCACGCCCGCCTGACCGTCACCGAAGCGGGGCAGGTTTCCATCACGCGCCTCAGCGCCGCCAACCCGATCATCGTGCGCGGGCTGTCGGTCGTCAACGACTTCCAGCTCGAAGCCAACGACATCATCTATCTTTCACCCCAGACGCGCATGATCTTCATCGCTAACCCCAGCCTCGATCAGCCGCCGACGACCTCGCCGCTGGCACGGGCCGCCACCAGCGCCGCCGAAGCGGATACGCGCCCCACCGACGAGGACGAATCACTGCGACAGACGCGCCTGATGCGCGCCGCCGATATTGACCGGCTCAAACGCGAGAACGAACAACTGACCGGCATGGCCTGGCTGCGCCTCATCGACAGCGAACAGGGCCGCGACATCCTGATGCGCCAGCGCGGGCTGATCATCGGCAGGCTGCCGGATTGCGACATCGTCATCCAGAACGACCCGACCATCAGCCGCCAGCACGCCCGCCTCGAAGCAGTACCCGGCGGACAGCTCAAACTCACCCGTCTGAGCCACACCAACCTGATCTACCTCAACGGCAACCCCGTAGAAGCGGTCGCCTTCGTCCGCGCCAATGACGTGATCCAGCTCTCAGAGCAGGTACGGCTGATCTTCATCGCCGCTGCCGGCCAGCCCAGCGCGGATGCCGACGACAGCTACGGTCACACGCCGCCACCGACCCCGCCACTCTCGCCACAGTTTTAGACGAATCTATCACGTACGCGGCCAGCTTAAAAACACGCGCAGCCCCTCTCTGTCAGAGGGGCCGCAGGTAGAACTGCTTTCTGAGGGGTGCGGGAGCAAAGCCCGCGAAGATGGCCCGACTCAATACCCGCCGCGTGGATCAGGGTAGGCGTGGCCGCCGCCAAAGCCGAAGTCGGGCGTGGCCGTCGGACGAGCGGGCAGCGGCGCGTCGTAATCGACCGGCAGGAAGCGGATCGTCGCCCGTGTATCGAGCGTAAACAGCGCGACCCAGCCTTCCGTGTTGCCCGTACGCACTTTGACCCAGGGGCTGTAGGCGCTGCGCGCCAGCAGCTCGACTTCGGTACCACGCGGCAGCGTCAGCACGACGGGGAAGGTAGCGTCGGGTGCGGTGCGCAGGTTGCTGCCAGCAGACACGTTGACGACGCCCGTCCGGCCCAGTTTGCCGTAGCGCTGCGGCGGTACCGGCGTCGCCTCATAAACGGCGCGCACGACGCCCGGCTCCCCACCGAGCAGTTCCGCGAACATCCAGCCCGTTTCGCCATTGCCCAGGCGGACGTGCAGCCAGTCGCCTTCTGCGGTGCGCCCCAGCACACTCATGACGGTGCCAGCCGGCACCTGATACAGCAGGCGGCTGTCGGCATCCGGCTCGGCGCGCATGTTGACGTTACCGCTGGCAGTCACGTAGCCGGGTTCCGGCAGCAGCACCGGGCGGTCGAGGATGACGATCGGCAGGTTGGCGATCATGCTCGGCGTGAGCGGCTGCGCGCCGCTCGGGATGTTCTGCGGCTGCATGAAGGCATCATCGACGTAGGTCACGTCGAGCTGCTGCCCGGCGTAGACAACGCGCTCCTGACCAAAAACGAGGAAGCGCGCCTGCCCCTCAATCATGATGAAGGCCGCACGCAGGCTCTCGCCCAGGTCGTGCGTCTGGACAACCAGCGTCCCGTTCAGATCAATGGATACGCCGTTGATGACTAAGCGAGAGGGCACGCCATACTGCCCCTGCACGACGAACGCGCTGTAGGGCAGGCCCGCGCATACGCCGCGATCCGGGTGGCGCGTGCGCACCGTCATCGACTGCCACTTGGGCAGGTTCAACCCAGGCGGCGTGACGTCACGCAGTTCGACATCGCCCAGCAGCATTGCGTTCATCTGGATTTCGTCTTCGAGGTGCAGATACATCAGGCCGCCGCTGTTGTTCGTCAGCAGGGGCGCGCTGTTGATCCAGTCAACGCTCTGCGCCTCCACGAGCGACCCGGCCAGCGCAATCGAACTGGTCAGGTTGGCGGGTTCCACCTTGGGGGGATGGCCGCCATTACACAGGAAGCCGCTCGGCTGGCCCAGACACGCTTCGCCAGCGGCGGTGTACAGGCCGCGCAGGATGTTATCGCACTGCGCGTCCAGCGCGACGCGATCCGGTGTGGCGCTCGGGGGCCGGGTGGGCGGCGGCGTACTGGTCGCCGTGACGTGCACGAAGGTCGGGATGCCGGTCGGCTGCGGCGTGGGCGTGACGTAGATCACCTGGCGTGTGGCGACCGCCTCTACCGGCTGTACGTTCAGCGGCACCACGCCGACAACTTCCGGCGCACCGCAGGCAGTCAATAGCATGAGCGTGGTCAACAGAGCGGCGAGTGAATTGCGCCGGGCGACCCCGGCAGTAAATCGCGCAATCTGGATGTAAGAGCGCATCGTCAGGCGCATAACCTACCCGTCAGGACTGTTGGCTGGATGACATTGTGCGACATTGTACCATGAAAGCCCCCCGCGCCTGCCACAGTATCTGCAAAGCGTCAGGTAGTGTGTTGGCGGCAATCCGTTAACGGCAACCCATTAACGGCAACCCATGGTGACAAGCCAGCTTAACGCCAGTATAATAAGCCTTAGATTTATCAGAAAAAAGACCATACTCCGGATTTTATTTATGGAACCGATCACCGATAAGATGGGCCGTCCACTGCGCGATCTGCGGCTGTCAGTCACGGATCGCTGCAACTTTCGCTGCACGTACTGCATGCCCGCGGAGATTTTCGGCGAGGGCTATCGCTTTCTGCCAAAGCAGGAGCTGCTCAGCTTTGAGGAGATCGACCGGCTGGTGCGCGTGATTGTGCGCCTGGGGGCGGTCAAGCTGCGCATCACCGGCGGCGAACCGCTGGTGCGCCAGGATATCGAAAAACTCATCGTCATGCTGAACCAGATCGACGGCGTCGAAGACATGGCCATGACGACCAACGCCTACTTCCTGCCGCAGAAGGTCGCAGCGCTGAAAGAGGCCGGGCTGCAACGCCTGACCATCAGCCTGGATTCCCTGGATGCGGAGGTCTTTCAGAAGATGAACGGCGGGCGCGCCAGCGTCGAGCGCGTGCTGCAAGGCATCGCCGCCGCTGAGCAGGCCGGGTATACGCCGCTGAAGATCAACGCGGTCATCCAGCGCGGCGTCAACGATCACACCGTGGTCGATCTCGCCATGTGGGCACGCGAGCGCGGCCATATCATCCGCTTCATCGAATATATGGACGTCGGCACCATGAACGGCTGGCGCATGGATGATGTCGTCCCCGCGCGCGAGATCGTCGACCGGATCAGCGCCGCCGCACCCCTGGAACCCGTAGAAAAGAATTATCGCGGCGAAGTCGCCGACCGCTACCGCTACGTCGATGGCAGCGGCGAGATTGGCGTCATCTCGTCAGTGACGAACCCGTTCTGCGGGGCGTGCACGCGCATGCGCCTGTCCCCAGAGGGGCAGATCTTCACCTGCCTGTTCGGGACGAAGGGCACCGACCTGCGCGAGCCACTGCGCGCCGGGGCCACCGATGACGAGCTGGAGCAGATCATCCGCAACACATGGGGGCACCGTATCGACCGCTACAGCGAGATCCGCACCAGGCTGACCCAACCGCGCAAAAAGGTCGAGATGTACCACATCGGCGGTTAGTACCTCACCCCAACCTCTCTCTGAAAGAGAGGGCAACCAGAAAGTGATTTTCTCGGGCGATGCGGTACGTCACACACCTGCGGCGATTTTCAGCAGACTGTGCAGCAGGACGTTTGCCCCGTTGATGATATCCGGCTCCCGGGTGAACTCCGCCGGGTTGTGGCTCAGCCCTGCGACGGAAGGCACGAACAGCATGGCCGAGGGCGCGATCCGCGCCACGCTCTGCGCGTCATGCCCGGCGAAGCTCAGCATCCGCGTACACGAAAACCCCAGCGCCTCACAGGCTTCCTCAACTGCGCTGATCGCCCGCTCATCGAGGGGTGCCGCCGGGATCGCCCCGACGCGCTGCGCCATCAGCGAGATTTCGTCCGGCGTGCTGACGTCGTAGGCCAGTTCGAGCAGTTCCACCTCCATATCGTCGAGGGCGGCGTCGCTGCCGTGACGGAACTCCATCGCCAGCTCGACTTCGCCCGGCACAATGTTGAACGCACCGGGCCGCGCCTCGATGATGCCGAAATTGATGACGCCCGGCGTGTGCTCCCGGATGACGCGCTGCCGCGCCCGCTGGATGAAATCGACGGTGACCCACAGCGCGTCGGCGCGTTCCTTCATGGGGGTGGTCCCGGCGTGCGCCGCCTGCCCGACGAAGCGCAGAATGTACGAGCGTATGCCGACCAGCGCCGTCACCGCGCCGATATCCGTGCCGGATTGCTCCAGGCGTTTGCCCTGTTCAATGTGCAGTTCGATATACCCTGCGACGTCATCCCGCGCCGCTGCCAGCAGCCCCTCACGGCTGAGTCCGGCGCGCTCCAGGCTGGCATCGAGCGTCGGCCCACGACCGCGCGCGCTGTTGAGTTCGCTCGGCGAGAGTGCGCCAACCATGGCGCGGCTGCCGAGCAGCCCCAGCAGCGTGCCTTCTTCATCCGTGAAGTTGACCAGTTCCAGCGAGACGGGCGGCACCTGCCCGGCTTCCTTGATCGTCCGCAGCGCTTCCAGCGCGGCCACTACGCCCAGCGCCCCGTCGAAGCGCCCGCCGTTGGGCACGCTGTCGAGGTGGCTGCCCGTCAGCACGACGCGCCGGTCATCCCGCCCGATCAGACGCCCGTACTGGTTGCCCGCGCTGTCCTGACGATACGCCAGCCCCGCAGCTTCGATCTGACGCCGCAGCCAGGCCCGCGCGGCGAGGTCCGCATCGGAGAGCGCCGGACGGCTGACGCCGCCTTCTGGCGTGCCACCAATGGCGGCCAGTTCAGCGAAATCATCCAGAAAACGACCCGTATTGATGCTGAGCATCCTGTGCACTCCTGTTACAGGCAGAAAAGCCCGCCGCTGCGTCCCACATGAGGGTATCATAGCATAGATGGGCGGCGCGCAGGCTGTCACTTGCCCGGACGTGTCGCCCGCACTATGATGCATCATGCGCCGATAGAACTACCATCTACAGCAACAGCGTTTACAGCATCAGCGTTTACAGATCACTACAGAATATCCCGAGGGTAGGACACATGCAGTTATACGCCTGGAACGTGAACGGCATCCGCGCCGCACAGAAAAAAGGCTTTCTCGATTGGCTGTACGCGACGCAGCCGGACATCCTGGGCATTCAGGAGACGAAAGCCCACCCCGACCAGCTCGATGACGCCCTGCTGAAGCCAGAGGGCTATCACACCTACTGGGCCAGCGCCACGCGCAAGGGCTACAGCGGCGTCGCCCTGTACACCAAAAAAGAGCCGCTCTCCGTACAGATTGGCCTGGGCAAATCGGAATATGACGACGAGGGCCGGACCATCGTCGCCGATTACGGCGATTTCGTCTTCATCACCGCCTACTTCCCCAACGGCGGCAGAGATCACAGCCGCGTGCCTTACAAGATGATCTACAAAGCGGATTTTCTGACTTACTGTAATGGCCTGTGTAATCAGGGCCGTCCGGTCATCTTCTGCGGGGATGTCAATACGGCGCACCAGCCGATCGACCTGGCCCGCCCGAAACAGAACGAGAAGACGACCGGCTTCCTGCTGGAAGAGCGCGCCTGGATCGATGACATCGTCGGCCAGGGTTACATCGATACCTACCGCCTGCTGAACCCTGACAAAGTCGGCGCGTACTCCTGGTGGTCGAACCGCAGCGGTGCCCGTGAGAATAACATCGGCTGGCGCATCGACTACTTCTTCGTTTCAAAGGACCTCAGGGACCGCATCGTCGGGGCCGAGATCCACGCCGATGTGCTCGGCAGTGATCACTGCCCCATCAGCCTGACCCTGCGCTGAGCCGTCCGGCCCGGTTCAAAACAGGGCGAGCTAACCCGCAAACGTGCGATTTTCAGGAGCGCACCGCATCATCACCGCAACGCAAAAGGGACGCCGACGGCGTCCCTTGCGTTTGTCTGGTTCTGGCGGGCGTGGCCCTAATTGGGCGAAACGCGGATCGCCGGGCCCATCGTCGAGGTCATGACGATGCGGCGAATGTACATACCCTTGAGCGCGCTCGGGCGGATGGATTCGATCGCATCCAGGGCGGCGCGGGCGTTTTCCAGCAGTTTTTCCGTCTCGAAGCTGGCCTTACCAATCGGCAGATGCAGGTTGCCCGTCTTGTCGTTACGGAACTCAACACGACCGGCCTTGAGTTCTTCGATCACACGGGGCAACTGATCAGGCGGCACGACCGTCCCGGCTTTCGGGTTCGGCATCAGGCCGCGCGGGCCGAGGATACGCGCAATACGACCGACCTTGCCCATCATCTGGGGTACGGCCACCGCCGCGTCGAAATCCAGCCAGCCTTCGTTCTGAATCTTGCCGATGAGCGCATCGTCACCGATGAAATCCGCGCCGGCTTCCTGCGCTTCTTTGGCGGCGTCGCCTTCCGCAAAGACGACAACGCGCACGGTACGGCCCAGGCCATGCGGCAGCATGACGGTGCTGCGCACCTGCTGATCGCTGTGGCGCGGGTCGATGCCCAGGCGCAGATGCAGCTCGATCGTCTCATCGAACTTGGCCGTCGCCATCTTCTTGACCATATCGACCGCTTCGGCCAGGCTGTAATCAGCCTGATTGTCGTAGGTTTTCACCATATCTTGATAGCGTTTACCGCGTTGTGGCATGAGTTATCCTCCTGTGGTCGTAGCGGGCTGTAGCCCTGCCACATATGATTCCGGAGTGGCTTGTGTCTGCTTAGTCGACGATCTCAACGCCCATCTGACGGGCTGTGCCTTCGATCTGGCGCATGGCCCCTTCGATGTCCAGGGCATTCATGTCCTGCATCTTGGTCTCGGCGATTTCGCGCACCTGGGCGCGCGTCAGCTTACCGGCTCTGTCCGTGATCGGGTTGGACGCGCCTCTGGGTATGCCAGCGGCCTTCTTGATGAGGAAGGCGGTCGGCGGGCTTTTGAGGTTGAAGCGGAACGAGCCATCCTGGAAGATAGTAATCTCCGCCGGGATGATCTCGCCGATGCGATTGGAAGTACGGGCGTTGTAGTCCTTGCAGAACTGCATCAGGTTAACGCCATGCTGGGCTAACGCCGGGCCGATGGGCGGCGCGGGGTTCGCCTTGCCTGCCTGGATTTGCAGGGTAACGATTGCTTTGACTTTCTTAGCCATAGGGTGTTCCTTCGCTCCGTGTGACTTGTGCCTGGGATGGCGGTGCCGCTGGACCAGCGACACACACGTTCAGACGCGATAAGGGGCGCACAAATGCGCCCCTGCATATTATAGCCAGCCCGGACGACGTTTCCAGGGTGGGTTCAGCCGTCGCGGGGTGGGAATACGGCCTTTCAGTATTCTTCCGGCCACCACGGGCGGCGGATGAGCGTCAGCAGGAACAGCGCCGTAAAGCCCGTCACGATCCCAGGGGCGGCCAGCACCAGCAGCAGCACCGGGATCGACAGCGTGATGAAGCCGACGCCGCTGGTCAGACCAGCCAGCAGCAGCGCATAAACTGTCAGCGGGCTGACGATGTGCGCCAGCACCCACAGCCACGCGGCGCGGGTATAGCGCCCCATGACCAGCGACTGCCCCAGGCTTAGGCCGATCCCTGGCAGACCGCCGATCAGTGCGGCGTACGCGGCAATCAGGCGCAGGTCCGGCAGATTGGGCCGTTGGAGGCGCGTTAGCTTTTCGACCAGCACGCCGACTTCCTCCGCCAGCATACCCGCCATGACGCCCGCCGCCAGCGTCCCGACGAAGGCCCCAATCAGGCTGACGATCAGCCAGCCCCGGAACTCGCCCCGGAACTTCTGGCGCAGCAGCCAGCCCTGCACATTGCCGACGAGCAGCGCCAGCAGCACCGCGACGACAGCCGCCGCCGTCAGCAGGCCGGCCCACGGTAAAATCAGCACTTTCAGGACGAGCGGCACCGTCAGCGGCAGCAGCAAAACCGCCCCGATGGCAGCAGCCAGCCCGCTCAGGCTGATCCCTAGCACCCACAACAGGATGAAGCGCAGACTCGTGAGAACCTGGTACATAATCATGTCCTTCTCTAACGCCCTCACTATAACATAAAGCCCCCGTGAGATGCAGCCACCGTCTGCCCGACGACAGCTCAAAGCCCCTTGAAGCCAACCTGCGGGCGACCTACAATGCGCCCTATGATCGCAATGGTTGGACATATTCTAAGCGCCGTTTATCTGCTGTGTGCGATGCTGCTGGCGCTCTACACGCTGGGACAGGTCATCCTGCTGGTGCAGTATCTGCGTCAGCGGTCTTTCGTCACGCCACCCAACCCCGACGACTGGCCGCAGGTGACCATCCAACTGCCGATCTACAACGAAAAGTACGTCGTAAGACGCCTGCTGCGGGCCGTCGGCGTGCTGGATTACCCCCGCGACCGCCTGCACATCCAGCTTCTGGATGATTCCACCGATGAAACGCAGCAGATCGCGGCGGCGGAAGTCGCGCGGCTGCGACGGGCTGGCCTGCACATCGCTCACGTGCGGCGCGCTGATCGCAGCGGCTATAAGGCGGGCGCGCTGGCCGCCGGCCTCGCACAGACGAACAGCCCCTTCATCGCCATCTTCGACGCCGACTTCGTGCCCCCGCGCGATTTCCTGCGGCGGACGCTGCCGCATCTGCTGGCGGATGAGCGGCTCGGCTTCGTTCAGACGCGATGGGCGCACCTCAACGCGGAACACAACGCCCTGACGCGCGCGCAGCGGCTGGCCGTCGATACCCACTTCGTCATTGAGCAGGCGGCCCGCAGCGGCTCCGGCTGGCTGATGCCTTTCAATGGGACAGGCGGCGTCTGGCGGGCAGCGACTATCCACGACGCGGGCGGCTGGTCGGCGCGCACCCTGACGGAAGACCTCGACCTAAGCTATCGCGCACAACTGCGCGGCTGGCGCGCCCGGCTGCTGCCTCAGGTCATCGTCCCCGGCGAGCTGCCGGTGCATCTGGCGGCCTATGCCCAGCAGCAGGCGCGCTGGGCGGCAGGCAGCACGCAGAATCTGCGCTGGCTGCTTGGTCATGTGTGGCGTGCCCCGCTGCGACTCTCCAACAAGCTGATGGCCACGCATCATCTGTGCCAGTACGTGCCCCAGCCGCTGATGCTCATCATGCTGCTGCTGGCACCGCCGCTGCTGCTGATCGATCGGCTGGAAGTGCTGCCGCTGGCCCCCCTCGGCCTGCTGGGGCTGGCCCCCCCGCTGATGTACACCCTGACGCAGCGCGCCCTGCGTTCAGACTGGCTGCATACGCTGCGAGCGCTGCCGGTGCTGGTGCTGCTCGGCACCGGGTTGATCGCGCATAACAGCCGCGCCATGCTGAAATCCCTGCGCCTGTCCGACGCGCTGCCCTTCGAACGCACGCCAAAATTTGGCCAGAAATCCCACAGCGCCGATGCCTATCACCTCAGCGTGCCCGCCTGGGCCCGCATCGAGAGCCTGCTGGCGCTGTATGCCATGTGGGGCGTCGCCCTGGCGCTGACACAGGCCCCCGGACTCGTCCCCTACCTGCTGCTGCACGCGCTGGCATTCCTCGCAGTGCTCCGCTGGCGCTGGCAGGATGCCCGCCGCATCGAGCAGGCACGGACCCGCGCCAGAGTCGCCCGCAGCACCGACTGATCCCCAGAAAATCAGGCCGCAGCCAATATCGTAACATCTTACCTTAAGCTCATGGACGTGGGCTGGAAAGTGCGCTAGACTGTTAGTAGGTCACTAGACTCAGATTTCTATTATGTAAACATCCTAATAGAATATCGCCACAGCGCACCATCACACTCTTGTCTGTTAGGAAGAGCACTGGAGTGCCACGATGACTGCTGTTCCCAATCGTCAGTCCGCTGCCCTTTCGTCGACCCAACCCCCAAAAATCACAACTTCTGCTCGTCGCTGGCGCGCCTGGCCCTGGCTGCTGCTGGCTTTGGTCATCCTCGGTACGGCCCTCCGCCTCTATAATCTGACGGCAGAGAGCCTGTGGGTCGATGAGTTCATCATGGTCAACGTGACGAACACCGTCGAAGACGCCCGCGCCACCATCGAGGGCGGACGTCCGCCGGTATTCGTCGTCCTCGGCACGCTCTGGTCGAGCGTGTTCGGTCAGTCCGTGACGACCATCCGGCTGCTGCCGCTGATCGGCAGTGTGCTCGGGCTGATCGCGCTGTTTGCCGTCGGGCGCACGTACTTCAATCCGATGGTCGGCCTGATCGCGGTGCTGATCGCGGTACTTGCCCCGCAGCAGATTTATCACGCCCAGGATTACCGTTATTACGCCTGGCTGCTGCTGTTCACGCTGCTGTCGTATCTGTTCCTGTATCGGATGCTGCAGCGGGGTCGCTGGCTGGATATGGCGCTGTATGTGGTCTTCGGCGTGCTGATGTTTTACACGCACTCCTACGGCGCATTCGTCCTGTTTGGTCAGGGGCTGGCGGTGCTGCTGCTGATCTGGCGGCGGCGCAACCGGCTGCTACAGTGGGTGCTCAGTCAGGTACTCATCCTGGCCGGGATCTCAATCGGGCTGTATCAGTGGTTCTTCAAAGCGCAAATCTCAGGGATCGATGGCGCTGAAGGCGGTATCACGCAGGCATGGCTGACCACGCCCGCATGGTCAGAGCCTATCAAGGACCTGGTGCGCTTCTACTTTTACGAGCCACAGGAACTGTGGATCGCAATCGCTGCGGCAGCGCTCATCGTGGGCGGGGTCGTCTGGCTGGCGATGCGCGGCATGGCTCCCCTGCGCCAGACCGTCGCCGAAGCCGGGCCTTCGATCCGGTCGCGCGGCGAGGCGCTGACGCTGATCGTGTTCTGGCTGCTGATCCCCATCGTGACGCCCTTTGTTCTGTCTTATGTCATCGCGCCGATCTACTACACGCGCTACGTGATCACAGCGGCCCCGGCCATCTTCCTGCTGACCGCCGCGCTGCTGTGGGGGCTGCGACGTGTCGTCCCGCTGGGCTGGTCGCTGAGTGTGCTCGTGGTCCTGCTCGGCGCGCATCTGATTGCCACGTACTATCAGCCCCCCGTAAAGGAACAGTGGGATCAGGGACTGGCCTATATTGCCGCCAATCAAAGTGATGACAGTGCGCTCATCTTCACAACCATGTGGAACCGCTGGGACCCGGAGACGGTCGCCTGGTACTACACGGGCGACGCCGCCCTGTGCGGCCTCAACACAGACACCCTGGATGACAACGCACACACGGCGGAGCTGAGCGCATGCGTCGGTGATGCCCGTGAAGTATGGGTACTGGGAACAGATGCCCTGCGGCTCTCGCTGGAGGAGTTAGCCGCTTTCATCCGCGAGATGTTCGGTTACGAGCTGGTCGACACGCAGAGCTACTTCAGCATGCACGTGTTCCAGTTTGAGCCGACATCGCAATAAGGAATTGCCAGCTCACCCGTCGTCCTGGATGCCGCGCGCATACGCCTTCTGAGTGAGCTGGTGAATTTCCTGGCGTGTGCGTTCGTGATTGAGGAAGGTGCGGAACTTCAGCGCCACCAGTGAGGCCGCCTGCGCGTTGGAATACGCCAGCCCGACCGCCGCCGAGAGCTGAACGCCTTCCACCGGCACAATCTGGATGGTCCCACGCGCCAGTGCCGACTGTGCATCCAGCCGCGAGACGAACGACAGACCCACACCACACTCGACCGCCGTGATGATCGCGCTGTGGTTGCCGATCTCCATGCGAATGTCGAAACGCTCCACTTCCACGCCGAAGGGCCGCAGCGTATCACGAACAGCTTGTCGACAGGCGGAATCCTCGCCCTGGCAGACGAAGTGCTGCCCGGTCAGGTCCTGTGGGCGGATCGACGTCCGCTGGCTGAAGGGGTGGTCGATTGCGGCGATCAGCACGATCTGATCTTTAAACAGCGGCAGACACTCCAGCGGCGCGCAGTGATTGACCACGCTCATGATGCCGTAATCCATCTGGCCGCTGATGATCTTCTCCGTGAGTTCGGACTTGCTCATGGCGGGGATGCGCACGCGCACCAGCGGATAAAACGCCTGGAAGCGCGCCGCAAGCTGGATGAAGACGCTGCTCGTCGAGGGCAGGCTGCAACCGATGAGCAGATCGCCCAGCACCTCATCGTTGCTCATGCGGATGAACTCTTCAGTCGTGATGACCATCTCGACGATCTCGCGGGCGCGTGGCAGCAGCGCCTGACCCGCTTTCGTCAGGTGGATGGCGCGTCCGCTGCGCTCGAACAGTTTGACCTGTAGATGCTCTTCCAGTGCGCGGACCTGCATACTGACGGCAGGCTGCGTCATATTGAGCTTATGCGCCGCAGCGGTGAAGCTGCCCACTTCAGCGGCGAGATAGAAGACGCGCAGGGCGTGGATATCCAGCATAATGGCCTCGACACGACCTGATCTCACGGGCCGCCTTCAGGCAAGATGGCCTGAAGGCGATGATATATGCTAACGCAGCGGAGCCATCCTGCCCCCTGTGAGATGTTCTGTAAGCGCAGGTCATTTGTCACCTGAAGATGTCCATTAAGTGCGCACCGTGTATGCAGCCTCTGAAACTCAGGACCTCTAAAACACCACTATGAGCGATAATGAGCCTTATTGGCCACAAAACACGCCCTCAGGGTAAAGCGCATAACGCCCGCGTCCGGGCGATGGCGCAGCGCATGGTACAGATGCTCACCAGCGGCTGATGGTCTCGCCACCGCACTCGCAAACAGGCCGCCGATCCGTCGGCGGCTTGTTTGCTTCTGTGATACCATACAAAGGGTCCGGCAAACGCTTACGTTATGGGTTATCACAGCACACTCGCCGCGATTCAGGAACAAAAGCGCCCGGTGCGACGTCTTGTTAGAGTTCGTAAAAGCGATAACCAGCTTTACCAATTCGCCTAAGGAGAGCAAGATGCGTCATGTTCCACTGCGGCTGATCGTTATCAGCCTGATCGTCTTCGCAATGATCCCGCTGGCACACGGCCAGATGTCTACAGATAGCGACCTCGTCGGCACACAATGGGAACTCGAGAGTATCGATGGTGAAAGCGTGCTCGATGGCACGTCCGTTACCCTCAGCTTCGGCGAAGATGCCCGCGCCAGCGGCAGCGGCGGCTGTAACAGCTACGGCGGCAGCTACAGCATCAACGACACGTCCATCAGTTTCGGCCAGATGATCAGCACTATGATGGCCTGCGAAGAAGGCATCATGACGCAGGAGATGGCGTACTTCCAGGCGCTTGAATCCGCCAGCGGCATCAGCCTGGAGGGCGACACCCTCATTATCACCTACGGCGCGGAACAGGAACTGCGCTTCAGCCGCCTGACGCTGGTCGGCACCACCTGGGAACTGACGTCACTCGCTGGCAGCGATGTCGTGGAAGACACGACCGTCACGCTGACCCTGGGCGAAGAGAACGCGGTCACCGGCGATACGGGCTGCAACGTCTATCGGGGCAGCTACATGCTGGACGGCCAGGCGATCAGCTTCGGCCCACTGCTGACCACCCGCCGCGCCTGCCTCAGCGATGAAGCCGCCGCGCAGGAGCAGGCATTCCTCGCCGCGATGGAAAACGCCAGCGACTACGTTCAGCAGGGCGACCAGCTCACCATCAACACGACAGAAGGAGAGCAGTTAATCTTCATGGCAAGCCTGACCCTGGAAAATACCGCCTGGCAGCTCGACACGCTGGCCGGCAGTGAACTTGTGCCGGATAGCAGCATCACCATGGAGTTTGATGCGGAAGGCCGCGTCGCCGGATCAGCAGGCTGTAACCGCTACACCACCAGCTACATGGTGGATGCCAACAACCTCAGCTTCAGCATGGCGGCGGCGACCATGATGGCCTGTGCGCCAGAACTCATGGAACAGGAACGCGCCTTCTTCAACGCGCTGGAGACCGCCAGCACCTTCGAACTCAGCCAGGATCAGTTCGTCATCACCTACGCCGACGGCCTGCAGTTGGTCTTCAGCCCTATGGTGAGCGAAGAAGCAGCAGCCACCAGCGGCACCGTCACCGTGGAGGTGACCTACCGCGAGCGTATGGCCCTGCCCGATAACGCGGAAATCACGGTCGAACTACAGGATATCTCCCTGGCTGATGCGCCAGCGGTCGTCCTGGCCAGCGAAACCCGCACCGCCGACGGCGCGCAGGTGCCTTTCACTTTTGAACTCAGCTACGATCCCGCCGAAATCATCGAGAACCACCGCTACGCCGTGCGCGCTGAAGTCCGCGTTGATGGCGAGCTGTTGTTCACCACCGATCAGATTTACCCGGTCATCACGATGGATAACCCCAACAGCGTAAGCATCGTCATGATCCGCGTCGCCAGCTAACCCACAGCGACCCCATCCCCACGTCATGCGGCGCGGGGGTGGGGTCCGCCTGCTACTTATGACGCAACCTGCTGATGCTCCGGGGCCTGTGGGAGCGTCAGCAGCCGCCCACCTGATTACGGGCACAAACACGACCTCACCTCAAACCCTGACCGCACGGCTCAGGGATTTTTCGTTTTATCACTCATCAAATTTTAACGTATCACCCTTTTGACAAAATTTTTAGGCTGTGCTAAAAATAGTCTTTGATTAACCTTAGCAGAATTCAGAGTTTGATCCGTTACTACACAACGATTGAGGGCGATACGTTATGCTGAAAAGACTGAGCTTGCTGGTTGTCATCCTGGCCTTACTGGTCGGTGCGGCTTCCGCCCAGGATACCGGGCTGAACGTCGTCACCACGACCACCCAGGCCACCGACATCGTCAACCTCCTGACGGAAGGCGTAGAGGGGGTGAACATCACGCCGCTGATGGGACCGGGCGTAGACCCGCACCTGTATCAGCCGACAGAATCGGACATCAGCGCCATGAACGAAGCCAACATCGTCGTCTACAGCGGCCTGCATCTCGAAGGCCAGTTCGACTCGGTGTTTGAGGCACTGAGCGAGCAGGACGTCGTGATTTACGCCCTGTCGGAGCCTGTGAAGGACGCGGGTTTCGTCATCGGCGCATTTGACGTCGAAGAAGAGCAGCTTGGCTCCGATGACCCGCACTTCTGGTTTGATCCGCGCAACTGGGAGATCACCGCGGCGGATCTGGCTGCAACGCTGGGCGAACTTGATCCAGCCAACGCCGAGACCTACGCCGCCAATGCTGAGGCCTACGTCGAGCAACTGCGCCTGCTGTACGCCTGGGCGGATGAAGGCATGCGCGCCGTCCCTGGCACGCAGCGCTATCTGGTGACGTCGCATGATGCCTTCCAGTATTTCGGCGCGGCCTTTGGCTGGCGTATGGCGGCCATCCAGGGCATCAGCACCGAAGATGAAGCCGGCGTGGGCGATATTCAGGAGACGGTCGATTTCGTCATCAACAATGAAATCCCCGTCCTGTTCGTCGAGAGCAGCATCCCGCCGGATACGATCCAGGCCGTGGTGGAAGCCGTAGCCGCTGAGGGCGGCGAAGTCCGCATTGGTGTGCGCGAGCTGTACTCCGATGCGATGGGCGAGCCGGGCACCTTCGGCGGGACCTTCATCGGGATGATCGCGGAGAATGTCTACACCATCCTGCAATCGTACCAGTGCGCAGGCGTCGACGTGACCATCCCCGACTGGCCGGAGGACCTGACACCGGCCCCAACCGAGGACCTGCTCGAAGTCGATTGCAGCGCCTGATCGCAGCGCCTGATCGCAGCATCTGATCGCAGCGCCTGATCGCAGCGCCTGATTACGGCGCGCAGCAGACAGTCTCCCTCACCCCTGCGGGCCTCAGCCTGACAGAGGTGAGGGTTTTCAGCCCATACACTGACCTGTGTGGGACATCATAGAGGAGGGACCATGTCCAGCATGAATGGACACCAGACTTCAGAGAGCACGGTCAATCGTCCGGCCGCCCTGAGCGTGGATGATCTGACCGTTGCGTACAACAGCAAGCCCGCCATCTGGGATATCGACCTGGAAGTACCGGAGGGCGTGCTGATGGCGATCATCGGGCCGAACGGTGCAGGCAAAAGCACGTTCATCAAGGCCGTACTCAACCTGATTCCCCGTTCTGCGGGGACGGCGCTGTTCTACGGCAAGCCCTATGAGCAGGCGCGCTCGCTGGTCGGCTACGTGCCGCAGCGCGGCAGCGTCGATTGGGATTTTCCCACGTCCGTCATCGACGTCGTCACGATGGGGCTGTACGGCAAGCTCGGCTGGTTCCGGCGACCGGGCCGCAAAGAGCGCGAGCTGGCCCTGCACGCGCTCGATCAGGTCGGCATGGCGGATTACGCCCAGCGGCAGATCAGCCAGCTATCGGGCGGGCAGCAGCAGCGGACGTTCCTGGCGCGGGCGCTGGTGCAGGACGCACAGATGTACTTCATGGACGAGCCTTTCGCCGCGGTTGACGCAGTCACGGAACGAGCCATCGTTGCGATCCTGCGTGAGCTGCGCGAGCGGGATAAGACCGTCCTGGTGGTGCATCACGACCTGCAGACCGTCGCCGATTACTTCGACTGGGTGACGCTGCTCAACGTGGAAGTCATCGCCAGCGGCCCGACTGCGTCTGCCTTCACGGAGGAGAACCTGCGCCGGACTTACGGCGGTCGTGTGGCCTACATGGGCGGGGCACGGCCCATCGCGGCGGGAGATTAAGCCATGTTCCCCAACACCGCAGAAGATCGCCGCGTCTGGCTGGTGATCGTCGTCATCGTACTGCTGGGGACGTTGTTCATCCCCTTCAGCCAGACGATACTCGGCGTCAACTATACGTACACGGTGCGCGTCGTCGCCATCGGCGGGGCGATCCTGGGCGTCGTCAGCGGGGTGCTCGGCAGCTTCGCCGTGCTGCGCCGCGAGAGCCTGATGGGCGATGCGCTGTCGCATGCGGCGCTGCCGGGTGTGGGCGTGGCCTTTCTGCTGGCCGGGCGCGACCTGGGCGTGCTGCTGATCGGCGCGGGCATCGCGAGCTGGATCGGCGTGCAGTTCATCCGCAGCGTGCTGCACACGACCCGCATCAAGCAGGATACCGCCATGGGCATCGTGCTTGCGGCGTGGTTCGCCGCCGGTATCGCCCTGCTGGCCTATATTCAGGCGCGCCCTGATGCCAGCCAGGCCGGGCTGGATAGCTTCATCTTTGGTCAGGCAGCCGCCATGGTGGAAAGTGACGTGCGGCTGATCGCGGTGGTGGGGCTGGTCGCCTTCGGCGTCCTCGTCCTTTTCTGGAAAGAGTTTAAGCTCATCACCTTCGACTCGGAATTCGCCGGGGCGAACGGTTTCCGCGTCAACTTCCTTAACAGCCTGCTCTCCACGCTGATCGTGGTGGCCATCGTACTCGGCCTGCAGCTCGCCGGGGTGATTCTGATGGTCGGTATGCTGATCGCGCCGAGCATCGCCGCCCGCCAGTGGACGCACAAGCTCGATCAGATCGTGATCCTGTCGGCGGTCTTCGGCGCGTTTGCCGGGGGCCTGGGCGCGGTCCTCAGCGCCGTCGATGCCGACGTGCCCACCGGCCCGATGATCATCGTGGTCGCCTTCATCGTGGTGCTGGTGTCGATTGCGCTGGCACCCGGTCGCGGGCTGGTCTGGTCGCTGCTGGAGCAGCGCCGCAACCGGCGGCGCTTCGCCGCGCAGATCACCCTGCGCGACCTGTATCGCTACGCCACCACGCACGGCGACGTCACCCACCCGGTCCCGGCATCCTGGATCATCGGCGTGGGCGGGGCCAGCGCTGAAATCGGCCTGAAGCAGCTCCTGCGCCATGGCCACGTCGCGCGCGCAGGTGATGCCTGGGTGCTCACCCCCGAGGGCGCGCAGGTCGCCATGCAGGACGCGCACAATCAGCAGTTGTGGGATGTCTACCGCGCCTTCAGTGACGAACTGCATCTGCCACTCATCAGCGAGGACCGCCTCAAGGACATCCACGAGATGCTGCCGCCGCCCGATGTCGAAAAACTGGAACGCAAGCTGAAAGGCATGGTGGCCTGATGTTCGGTATAGAGCGCCTCGTCATCGACTTGCTGATGAACTTCTTCACGCGGGAGGAGATCAACGCCTTCCTGCGCGACCCACAGCATACGGCGATCATCATCGGAACACTGATCGCCATCTCCGGCGCGCTGCTGGGGACCTTCCTGCTGCTGCGCGGCATGGCCCTGACGAGCGACGCTATCAGCCATACGGTGCTGCTGGGTATCGTCGTCGCCTTCCTCGTGATGACCGGCCTGTTGAATCAGGAACCGGACCTGTCCTCCCCCTGGCTGATCATCGGGGCGGCGGGCGCGGGCGTGCTGACGGTTGTCCTCACTGAGTTGATTTACCGCTCCGGCCTGGTGCGGCAGGATGCCGCGCTCGGGCTGGCCTTCCCGCTGCTCTTCGCCATCTCGATCATCCTGATATCGCGCTTCGTTGATGATGTCCACCTGGACGAAGACGCCGTCATGGTCGGGGAGATCGGCATCGCCTGGGCGGATACCAACAGCCACTGTATCGAGAACTGCGCCACCGTCACCATTACGCCCGATGACGAGCGCGCCACGCTGTCGCGCCAGTGTATCAACTGCCGCGAGCTGGGCATCAGCCCGCGCGACGAAGGCGCGGAGTTCCGTGAGACCTGCACCAACTGCGGCACCTACTCGCCGGGGCAGGCGTGGAAGGCCGGTCTGGTTGACGCGGAGCCGGTGCTGGTCTTCTGGCCGCGCTCGATCACGGTGACGGCGGTCATGGCGCTGCTGACGATCGGTTTCGTCGCGCTGTTTTACAAGGAACTCAAGCTCTCCTCGTTCGATGTCGGGCTGGCGAAAGCGCTCGGCCTGCGGCCCGGCGTGCTGCATTACGCACTGATGGTGCTGGTAAGCCTGGTTGCCGTCGGCGCGTTCGATGCGGTCGGCTCCATCCTGGTGATCGCCTTCTTCATCATTCCACCAGCGGCGGCCTACCTGCTGACGGATCGCCTGTCGGTGATGCTGGTGCTCAGCGCCCTGATCGGCAGCGCCGGGGCTTACTTCGGCTATGATCTCGCCAGCGGCAGCTTCCTGGGATTGTTCCAGATCGAGACCGTGCTGGTCCTGCTCAATCAGGCTTTTGGCCTCAGCCTGCTCGAACAGTGGGATTCTTCGATTTCGGCGTCAATGGTGCTGATGATCTTCTTCTTCTTCCTGATGGCGTGGGTGCTGTCGCCGCGCTACGGCCTGATCTCGACGCTGCTGCGCCGTGCCGGACAGCGCTACCGCTTCAACAATCAGGTCGTGCTCGGGCACATCTATCACCACCAACACACGGAAAGCGCCGCGAAAGAACTCGCCGCGGATAGCCTGCATCATCACTTCCACTGGACGCCGACGCGCATGGGGCGGGTACTGGCCCGTCTGCGAGCCGCCAACCTCATTCGCACGCAGGATAACCTCGTCATGCTGACGCCGCGCGGCGAAGCCAGCGTCCGCACCTTCCGCCAGCAGAACCTGGCTAAAGAAAAAGCAGCGCAATAACCCCATCACTGCGGCCCGGCTCAGACGTCGGGCCGTAGTTCTATAACCATCTACCGATTTGCAAATAGGCCGTTCGACCGGGTGCAATTCTGCACAGTCTGGCGACGACGGCATGGCACTGTTCGTGTACGGTGGGGTCGTATCCCTTCCCCTGGGGAGCAGATAGAGTCTGTAAGTAGCAACGAGGAGCACCCCACATGGATAATCTGTACACACGGTCGGTCATTGCGGGTTTGATTTCTATCGTCGTTGGTATAGCCGTTGCCGCGCTGGTCGCCCAGATCATTGCGACTGCTGACCTCGAATGGGCGCTGATTGCAGTTGGCTTCGCCTCGTTCTTCTCCGGCCTGGGCAGTTACATCGCCGGGCAACAGCAGGAGCGTGAGCTGGTAAGGTAACGCTCAGTCCGTGATATTCAACAGCATAGAACTGGCCACATGACCAGGGCACGGCTCGTCAAAGGCGAGGTGTGCTCTTTTCTGTTCGACCGCATACTTCAGGCAGCCACCCTGTAACCTCCAGCCCCGATCAGACTTATCCGCCGGTTCAGCCCCTCTCCACGCAGATGAGCTGACGTGCCGGACTTACACGTCCTCGCACCGCCTGCGCCACCTTTCGCCCTCTGCTATAATCGAAAATTGAGCCGCTAGATTGGGCTGCCAGATTGGGCCATCAGGAGGGTCACTTGAGGCGAGCGCGTTGGCAATTCACCGGACTGCTGCTGGGCCTGCTGTTGAGCATCGGGCTGCTGCCACTGACGACCAGCACCGCCCAGGACGACAGCGCGGCAGCGATCAGCTACGGCCAGACGCGCAGCGCCCTGATCTCCACCGAAGACCCGCTGCAACGGTGGGCCTTCGACGGTCAGGCGGGCGATATCCTGCGCGCCACCGCCACCCGCATCGGCGGCCAGATCGTGCCGGAACTGCGCCTGCTCTCGCCGGAGGGCAACGTCATCGCGGCGGCACCGCCACCCATCCAGCGTGACGCCGGTCTGATGGCAGAGGCCAGCCTGCGCGTCGCCGTCGGCCTGCCCGCCGATGGCACTTACATCCTTGAAGCGCGCAGCAGCGCCCCGCTTGATTTCAACCCGGCCAACCCGGATGAAATCGCCCTGACGCTGAGCCGTGGCGGCCAGTATCGCGGCGACCTGCTCGAACAGTTACCCGCCGTCGGCCTTGAGCCTATCCCGCCGTTAGAGGCAGGCGAGGTCGAGGTCAGCCGCTTCGGCATCAACGTCTACGGCGCGCCGACCATCGCGCCGCCATCACCGCAGCAGCCGAACGTCTACACGATAGAGCGCGGCCAGCAGCGGGTCATCGTCGATAACAACGTGCCACTGACGCAGGGCGTGCGCTCGATCACGCTGCTGCAGCAGGGCGCTGGTCTGGTGCTGGCGCACAATGACCTGCCCCAGGGCGAAGCCCTCTTCTACACGAACCAGGAGGTACGCGTCGCCTATGCGGCTGGCAGCGCCACCTACACCTTTACCCTGGCCAGCGGTCAGCGCATCGTCACCGATCTGTACCGCATCAGCAGCATCCAGGCCATCGACGGCATCGTCGCCGTGCGCCTGTTCCACACGGAAGAAGACGGCACCACGACGGAACGGCGCGCCCTGTTCGACAGCGAACTGATCGACTTGCGCCGAATCGTGCTGGCACCGAACGTCACCCCGCAGAACCGTTTCGTCCTCGATGATGGCAGCTACGTTCAGACGGATAACGCCGGCTGGACGACGCTGGCCGTCCTGGATGGCGAGCTGCAGGTACTCTATGGGGGTGCGGCTCCCTTCCTGTTTGCGGAGGGCCGCTTCATCACCGACGATGTGCGCGTTGACGCGCTGCTGCTGGAAAACGGTCAGTCACTCATCCAGCATGCCGCCAACAGCGACTCACAGCTCAGCTTCCGCATTGATTGGGAACTCATGGGCGATGTACGCCTGCGCGATCGCCAGCTCAGCGTCACGCCGCTGGATGGTCGCCAGCTCAGCCAGCCAGCGGAAACCGTCGAGAGCCTGCTGATCGAAGCCGGCGCGGTGCGCTACGCCCTGCGCGATATGGGCTATTTGCTGTCCCTGCCCGATGGCACGCTGATCGAAGCCGACACACCGCCGGAAGCCGTCCCGCTGGCGCTGCCGGGTCAGCCGGGGTTTGTGCCTGCGGGCTTCAACAACCTGGGCAATCATCTGCTCTCGACCTGCTCATGCCTGCTCGACCATTTCGACGTGCAGCCGGTCAACCCGGCTAACGGCAACTTCCACACCAGCGTAACGGACGTTTACGTGCCCTCGCACGCGCTGCCGCTGGAATTCACGCGGCACTATAACAGCCGCGCCGACGCGCTCACACCGCCCGCCCTCACTGCTGACCCGGCCACTTACCCGGTCGGCGTGCTCGGTGATGGCTGGCGTCACAGCCTGCAGATCGACCTCGACATTCGCTGGGCGTCGCTCGGTCAGGTGCGCCTGATCCTGCCGGACGGCTCGCAGCATTTGTTCACCCTGGCCCTCGCTGATGAAACCGCCCCTACTTTTCTGGGGCGCAGCCTCCCCGGCTGGACGCTGCGACGCATCGGCAGCATAGTAGGCACCTGGGAAGCCACTGATCCGCAGGGCAGGCGCTACAGCTTCGACCGTGCCGGACGCCTGGAGCGCATCTGGCAGGGTGATACGGCCCTGATCATGGTGCCTGCGCCGCTGGATTATCTGGAAGCCGGGCAAGAGCGCGGCGTCTTCGTGGTGGAGCCGTATGGCCGCCGCATGGAGTTATACACGGACGCCGCCGGGCGCGTCGTCAGCGTGCGCGACCCCCTGCTGACGACGACACGCTTCGCCTATGACGACGCCGGACGGCTGATCGGCGCAGTGCAGAACGGCACCAGCGCCACCTACGCATACGACGCTGAAGGTCGCCTGCGCCGCTATGACGACATCCGGCTGACGCACGCGCCGACCGCCCAGATCATCTATGATGGGGTCGGGCGGGTGACGCGCCTCGTCTTCGCGCCGGATGCAGAGCCGCACGCGCTCAATTACAGCTACGACGATGCCGACCTGACGACCCGTCGCACCATGCAGGTCGAGGGGGTGCGTCATGAGGACCGCTGGAGCTTCGCCCTGGATGCCCGCGACGGCTGGCTGCTGGTCGAGCGTGCGGCGGGCACGCCCGATCAGGTCTATCAGTACGCCTACATCAACGGGCGACTCTCAGGGCTGCGCCTGCCCAATCTGACGCGCTACAACTACACCACCGACGCGCGCGGCAACGTGACCGAGATCGAAGACCCATTCGGCATTTACGCGCCCTACCGCCTGAGTTACGTCACACGCGGCGACGTACAGCTCCTGAGCGAAATCGCCTATCCCAACGACGCGCTGACGCAGTTCGTCTATGATGATGCCGGGCGATTGATCGCCCGCCGCCAGCGCGTCCGGCTGGAGCCGGAGACATTCCGCGAGACGCGCTTTACCTATGACGCACTCGGCCGGGTCGCCCTGCGCATTGATCCGGGCACGCCGCCTGTCGCCACCGCCTACCGCTACGACGCCTACGGCTACGTATCGGAAATCTGGGAGGGCATCGCCTACGACGAGGACACCGACCCGGCCAGCATCACCGCAGAGCAGGCCGCGCGCGTGCTGCGCCTTTCCCATGATCTGCTCGGTCGCCTGCGCGCCCTGACAGACGCCAGCGGGCGCACCTGGGCGATCAACTGGCAGGGTGACCAGCCCACGGCCATCATTCTGCCGGATGGCGGCACGCTCAGTTACCAGTATGACGCCGCCGGGCGGCTGCTGCGCGTCGACGATCGCGGGCAGGTCACCACCTACGATTACGACCCGCTCGGCTATCTGGCCAGCCGCACCGATGCGCTCGGCCAGCAGACGCTCTACGACTACGACCCGCTCGGCCAGCTGCGCCAGATCACGGACGACACCGGGCGCGTTACCGCGTACACATATGATGCCCTGGGCGAACTAACGCAGATCATCGCGCCGGGCAATCGCATCACCACGCTGCAAACCCTGGAAGAACCGCCGCCTTCGAGCCGTCGGCAGCGCGTCCTGACGGACGCCGCCGGGCGTACGCTGTCCTGGCGCTATGATGCCGCCGGGCGACTGGTGCAGGTCACCCTGCGCGACGGCGACATCGTCCAGAGCTACACCCTCGAAGTCAACGCGACCGGCCTGCCCACGCGCATCCAGCGCACCAACGGGCGCGCCATCAGCTACAGCTATAATCGCTTCGGTGATGTCACTGCGACGCGCATCGGCGATCTCGAAACGCGCTATGAGTACGACGAAGCCGGGCGGGTGGCCGCTATCGCCCTGCCGGACGATACGCGCATCACCACCACCTATGATCGCCTGGGCCGCCTGACGCGCGTCAGCCTGCCGGATGATCTGCAGGTCGAATACGGTTATGATGCCGATGGCCGCCTGCTGAGCTACACCGATGCCACCGGCGCGACCACCGTCTATGAATACGACGAGGCCGGGCGGCTGACTGCCGTCATCGACCCGGAGGGCCAGCGGACCAGCGTCACCTACAACGAGCGCGGCCTGCTCGTCAGCCTGAGCGACCCACTCGGCAGCCAGCGCAACTTCAGCTATGACGCGCTCGGCAATCTGGTCACCCGGGTCGATGGCATCGGCCAGGAGACGACCTACAGCTACGATGCCCTCAGCCGCCTCATCGCCATCGACGACAACGCGCAGGGCCGCAATACGCTGTTCGCCTACAATACTAGCGGCCAGATCAGAGCGATCCGCCGCTATAACGACCGTATCCGCAGCCTCTACAGTTACGACGCCCTGGGCCGCCTGACCAGCTTCACCGATCCGCTCGGCTATACGACCACCCTGCGCTACAACGGCCTGGGCGAAGTCAGCCGCGTGACCGACCCGCTCGGCAATGAGCAGCGCTTCGAGTGGCTGGCTGGCCTGTACGCCCTGAGCAGCCTGACGGATCCCGCCGGTAACGTCATCAACACGGCCAACCTCGATCCGCTCGGCAGATTGCAGAGATGGCTGGACACCACCACGCCAGAGGCGCAGGCGCTCAATCAGCGCTACCAGTACGATATTATGGGATCCGTCACCCAGGCGCAGACCTTCAACCTGCTGGCGACATCGGAGCAGGTGGTGACGTGGCGCTACACTTACGACGCCGCCGGGCGGGTGACGGGCGCGGTCGATCCTGAAGGCGGCGTGTGGGAACTCCGCTATGACGGCGAAGGTCGGCTGCTCTCGGTGACGGAGCCGGGCGGCAGGACGACCGAACTCGATTACAACGCCAACGGCCAGCCGATCGAGATCACCTATGCGGCAGGCACAGCCGACGCCGCCACCGAGTCCTACGCCTATGATGCCGCCGGTAATCTGGTGCGCTACACCAGCCCGACGGGTACCGTCACCGTCTACGACTACGACGCTAACAACCGCCTCATCGCCGTAACGGAAGGGCTGGGCACGGCGGAAGCGCGCCTGATCCGCTATGACTACAACGGCCTGGGCCAGCTACAGCGCGTCATCGCGCCCGGCGGCCAGACGACCAGTTACCGCTACAGCCTGGATCAACCGGCGCAGGTGCGCCGCGTCGCCGGCGATCTGGAAATCGCCGCGTTCTACGACTACGACCTCAACGGCAACCTGACCAGCGTACGCCTGCCGCACATCTTAGGCGAGGAGACACCCTTCACGATCAACCTGGCCTATAACGCGCTCGGTCAGCGGGTGCGCGCCACCGATCCGAGCGGCAACGTCTGGGCCTATACCTACGACGAAGCCGGTAATCTGGCGCAGGTCAGCGACCCGCTCGGCAGCACCACCGCCTACGACTACGACGCCTATAACCGGCTCGTCACCCAGACGACGCCCACCGGCGCGCAGACGCGCTACGCCTATGATCGCACCGGCTACCTCGATCGCATCACGCTCAGCGGTGGGGCCGTCGGCGCGCTGAACATCGATTATGACTTCGACCTGAACGGTAACCTGCTCAGTGCGCGCCTCGACGAGGACGACGGACTGCGCCTGACCTACGACGCGGCGGGCCGTCCGCTGACGATCACCTGGCCGGATGGCTCCAGCTTCGGCCTCGTCTACGATGCCGCCGGGCGGCTGGTGGAACGCCGCCTGCTCGGTACGGAAGAAGTCCAGCGCTACGACTACGATGCCGCCGGGCGGCTGACGGCCATCAGCGCTGGCGACGAGGCGATTATCTACGCCTACGACGTCCTGGGCCGCCTGACCAGCGTGACGGAGACGCAGGGCGATGAGGTCATCAGCGAACTGCTTTACGAGTACGACGCCGCCGACCGGCTGACGCTGCGCGACGTGGGCGACCTGGGCGCGACCGCTTACAGTTATGACGCCCTCGGTCGGCTGACGCGCATGGAATTCGGGCCGTATTCCGTTGATCTGGCTTATAACGCGCGCGGGCAGATCACCGAGATCAACCGCAGCAACGGCGTGACCAGCTTCTACGGCTATGACGGCAGCGGTCGCCGCGTGCTGGTGCAGCACTTCGACCCGGACGACGAACGCCTGGGCCGCTACGACTACGGCTACGACGCCGTCGGTAATCTGGTGCGCGTCGATCGCGCAGGCGATACCGGCGGCAGCATCCTCTACAGCTATGATGTCGCCCACCGCCTGATCGGTGAGCGCTGGCTGGATGCCAGCGGCGCGCCGCAGTACACGCTCAGCCTGCGCTATGACGACGCCGGCCACCGCACGGAGAGCGCCCGCAACGGTCAGCGGCTGCGCTATGAGTACGACGAGCGCGGGCGGCTGATCGCGCTGCGGGCCGGGGGTTCCGTCCCGGATGATGGCGGGCTGGCGCTGGCCTGGGTCGTGCTGGCGCTGGTCGCCGGGGTGACGCTGCGCCGCCGACGCTTCATGCTGCTGACGACGCTGGCGGCGCTGCTGCTGGCCGGGGTCGTGCTGGCCGCGCCACCGCCCATGTTCCCCTCACAGGTGGGCGATGCCGCGCCGGAAGTGCTGTACACCTACGACGAAAACGACAACCTCGTCACCATCACCACCGGCGAAAGCCAGCTCGACCTGCGCTATGACCCCTACCAGCGCCTGAGCGCGCTCAGCGACCCGGTCAGCGGCGACGAAACGCTGCTGCGCTATGATCTGGCGGGGCGGCTCGTCGGCTGGGGCCTGGAACGCCTCATCTACGATGGCGATGTGCCCATCGGGCGCATCAACCCGGCTGGCGCGGAGCGCTACCTGTCGCTGCCGGATGGCGAACGCCTGCTGACGCTCGGCGCTGATGGCCGCGTGCTGTGGCACCTCAACGACGGCAGCGGCACCACCCGCCGCTATACCGACGCCGACGGCGTCCTGCTGGATGACCCGGCGCTTAATTGGGATTATGGCGCATTCGGTGAAATCGTCGCCGGGGAACTCTCCGCCGGGCGGCCGAACTTCGGCCTGCGCGGGCAGATCGTGGAACCCGCGACCGGCCTGTATCTGACGCAGCCGCGCGCCTATGATCCACAGACGGCGCGCACGCTGCAGCCCCTGCCCCTGTGGATCGACCCGACCACAGGCCGCTACGACGTCCCGGAACAACTCGCCGGGGAGGTGACGCTGCTCACCGCCGACATGCTGCCGCCCATCAACCCGGGGACGTCGCTGCCGCGCCCGCAGTTGCCCGTTCTGCCGATGCCGCCCGCCACGCGTGAACTTCAGACGGCGGAGATGCTGCGCCCGCTGGCGCTGCTCTCGCCGCTGCTGACGCTCAATGACGTGGTGGCACTGGTCCCGCCGGAGACGGGCGAACTGTATCTGTACAGCCTGCGCCCCGCACCGAGCGAGGTACTGCAATCCCGCGCTGATTCCGCGCTGGCGTTACTGGCGCTGGCGGCTGATGGTGACTGGCGGCCTGATCTGCAGCCGGATGTGTCGCTCTCCGCAGACGCGCCGCTGACGACGCTGGACGCACTCACCGGCCTGGTGCCAGGTCGCCCTGATGAGCGTGACTGGCAGTATCGCACCGAGCTGAGGCTTAACGCGCTGCTGGAGCCGATCCAGCCGCAGTTCGCCTTCCTGCCGTCGGCGGCTTTCCCGCCTCGTGTGACGGTCGATGCGCTGGACGGACTGCCTCTACAGCCGACACATTTCAGCCCGGCCGCGCTCGATGAACAGCCGCACGTCCCCAACGCCCTGGATACCATCGGCCGTCAGCTCGATGGCTGGCAGCCCTGAGATCGGCAGCACACGGGGGCGGGATACATCCCGCCCCTGCCAGGCACCGCATATGAGTCAGCATTCTGTAAGGGCCAGATATATCCGACCTCTGATTCTATCCTTACAAAAAGCCCGACACCGGCCGCACCCCGCAGACCATCTGCGGCTTTTGCGCCAGTTTTCAGGTAGAATAGCGACAGAATCTTTATCATCACAACGTCAGCCCCCCGACGAAATGCGGTATACTGAAAAAAACCCGCAGCGTTCGTCAGTGGCGGGGCCAGTTGACACCGACACAAACAGAAACGATCCTGCTGAGCAGACCCTGCATTGACCCGATCTCGACCAGTACACAGGAGTTGGAAGCGATGCCATCCCGCACCGAACAACTGATGGAGCGTCTGCGCGAGTTACAATATAACTCCAATGATGTAGAAGCGGCGGCGATAGTCAGCGTTGACGGCCTCAGCATGGCCTCAGCCCTGCCGCCCGGCATCGAGGAAGACCGCGTCAGCGCAATGAGCGCCGCCATGCTCAGCCTTGGCGAGCGTATCGCCAGCGAGTTGTCACGTGGGGAATTGGAACAGGTCAACGTGCGCGGGGATAACGGCTACGTCATCCTGACGAGCGTCGGCGAAGAAGCAGTCCTCACCGTACTGGCACGCAAGGACGCCAAACTCGGCCTCATCCTGCTGGATGTGAGCCGAGCCAAAGCCGCCCTGGAGGAAATCGTCTGATCGCGGCCATCCGGTCATCACGAGCAGGCGCAGTTAACCCGTACCCATGACGTCCGACCATCCGCATGCGTCCCCGCCAGACGAGCGAGCGTCTAACGAGCAGCCGTCGTCAACAGCGGCGGAACACAGCGCCTCGGTGCAGATGTCCCACCAGGCAGAGGGCAGACAGATGGCGGAGAAAGTGCGAACCGTAGCGGAGCCCAGCGGCCTGACCTATGCAAATCGATTGGCGCGTGCCTTCTTCATCGCGATGGAAGACGTGATGGGGCGGCACGGCCTCAGTACGCTGCTGGCCGATGCCGGCCTCAGCCGGTATATCGGGCAGCCCCCGGAAGACAACCTGGAACGCGGCTTCGACTTCGTAGAAATGGCCGCGCTCAGTCAGGCGTTGGAGGATATGTACGGGGCGCGGGGCGGGCGCGGTATGGCGCTGCGCGTCGGGCGGGCCGCCTACGCGATGGGCCTGCGCAACCTGGGCATCCTGCGCAGTCTGTCGTCGCCCGTATTCCAGTCACAGCCGATCAACGTGCGCGTGGATTATGGCCTGCAGGCGCTGGCCCGCCTCTTCAACCACTTCAGCGACCAGGACTGCCAGGTCAAAACCGGCGGCGATGCCTATCTGTTCATGATCCATAACAGCCCGATGGCCTGGGGCCGCCGTGCGGAAAAGCCCGTCTGCCATGCCCAGGTTGGCATCCTGCAGGAGACGCTGCGCCACGCCTCCAACGGGTTCGAATTTCACGTGATCGAGACAACCTGTCGTGCGACAGGCCACGACCACTGCACGTTCCGCATTAACAAGCAGGCCATTGGCGAGTGGTAATCTCGCCCTGATTGCAGTCGCTTTGCAGTAGCCAGAGAGATAAGCGCCCTATGGATAAGCCGCAACTGCTCATCGTTGAAGACGACCTCGACCTCGCCGAAATGGTGACGTCTTACTTCCGGGTGCAAAACTACGACGTCCTCAGCGCCGCCTGGGCCGATGAAGCCCTCAAACTGGCGCAGGATAACGACCTGGACCTGATCATGCTCGATATACGCCTGCCGGATATTGACGGCTTCGAGCTGTGCCGCCAACTGCGCCAGAATCGCAAGACGCAGGATACGCCCATCATCTTCCTGACGGAAAAGCGCGATCGCATCGATAAGCTGCACGGCCTGCAACTGGGCGTGGTCGATTACATCACCAAGCCCTTCGACATCATGGAGCTGCGCCTGCGCGTCCGCAATGCCATCCAGCGCGCCAAGACGCCCAGCGCCACTCATCCCGTCACGGAACTGATGACCGGCTCCGTTGTCGATGAGAAGATGGCCGTCCTGCTCACCAGCGAGCGAGACTGGGCCGCGCTGCTGATCGCCATCACCCGCCTGGATGACTTCCGCGAGCGTTACGGCTTCGTCGCCGCGGATGATGTCCTGCGCGCACTGGCACTCATCATCCGCAACGCCGTGCGTCAGTATGGCGATAAGGACGACTTCATCGGCCATGCCGCGCCCGATCAGTTCCTGATCCTGACGGACGCCGCCCACGTTGACGACATCCGTGAGCGCATCGAGCGACGCATCGGGCAGTCGCAGGAGTATTTCTATCCGCTGCATGATCGTGATCGCGCTCAGCAAGCCGCCCGCGAGCAGCACCTCAACATCGAGACCGGCCAGGTCAGCGCCAGCGATGGCCCCTACGCCGACGCCGACGCGCTGCTGACCGCGCTGCGGTCGCGCCTGCACGTCAGCCTGAGCAGCGGCCCCGCCCCGGATGACGACGTCACGCGCTCTGTGCGCCCGGCCTGGCTGCGCCGCGACCCGGATCGCAGCGCCACACAGCCCCCCAGCGAGCCAACCACCAGCCCGCCGGATGACGACGTCACGCGCCCGCATCGCGGCGACAGTTAAATAGCGACCTTATCCCCCCCTGCGTGAGAGAAACGCTCACAGCGTATCGCGGCGGGCGGCTTCGGCCTGGGCCCGTGCGAAGGCATAGGCGCGGCCTTTATCCTGGAAGATGTGCGTGTTCTGACCGACGTCCATCTGGGCGATGAGCCGCGCCTGCTGCACCGCGGCGAGGTCTTCCGCGAGGATGACCGTCGCCCACAGCCGGGGCAGCGCAGAGATGCGCGTGTAGATGGCGCGGGCTTCGCGGGTGATCTGGGTGACGTCGCGCAGGTCGAGGAAGGCCACGATGGGACTGCGCCCATACTTCGCCAGACGCTGCGCCTGATCAGCCCACGTGCGCGCGTCTTCTTTGGCGATCTTCCCGTATTGGCGCGAGAAGAAAATGCCATCCAGATACGTCATTTCCGCAATAGGCATTGCCTGTTGACTCTCCGACCCCAAGGCGGCGGGCGAGGGTGATCGCCACACGTCCCGCCAGACCTCATCCCGGCATCACCCCACGGCCTGCTGCCGTATCAATCGGGGTGATGACATCCTGTGATGTCATATACTGTAATTCAATGATAGCAGCACTTTCAAGAACCTGCCGGATTGGCTTGCAGGTCTGTTACAATCGGTGGCTTATCGTCAGATTAGGAGAGATCGACCGTGCCGATGCGCAGTTCTCCCTGGGCGGTGACGGCGCTGCTGCTGCTGAGCTATGGCCTGGGGCTGTTCGCCCTGCAATCCACCAGCCTGACCCATGCCGAAGCCCACGCGGCCTGGGTCATCGCACCGCACGAACTGCCTGATCCGGAGGGTGGCCTGCGCGCCGCCGGTAGCGCGCTGCTCGCGGATTTTCAGCAGGCGCTGATGCGCAGTCAGCAGGCCGGCATTCAGCCGCCGCTGTTCCCGCTTCTGAGCAACGCCTGGGCGCTGTTCATGGGCGAGAGCGCCGTCATGCTCCGGGTGATGTCGGCCTGGGCAGGGCTGGTCGCGTTAGCGGCGGGGGTCGTCCTGCTGCGGGGTCTGGTGCGCCGGGGACGCTGGCTGCTGCTGACGGCGCTCGTCCTGTTGCTGCTGCCCACGATGCGGACCATCGGCCCGGCTGCGCTGACTGTCGCCTTCAGCCTGTGGAGCTGGGCGCTGTGGCTGCGCTGGCGACGGCGCGGCGAAATCGGCTGGCTGGCGCTGTTCGCCCTTGTGGCCCTGCTCAACCTGCTGACGAGCTGGCTGGCGCTGTTCGTCCTGCTGACGCAGCTCATCGCGCTGCCGCTGACGCCCCGCCCGCGCCGCCTGTGGGTCGCTGTGGCGCTGCTCGTCACACTGCTTGTGGGATTGGGACCGGCGCTGGTCGCATGGCTGACGCCCGGCCCGGATTGGCGCACACTCGCCCTGGAGGCAGCAGCAGCCCGCCCCGCGACCGCGCCAGCGGTCTACGCCCTGCCGGAGGATCACCCGCTGCGCTACTACGACCGCCGTTACGATCTGCTCCACGGCATCGCTATCGATCTGGGCTGGCGGCGCTTCACACCGGGGCAGGCATACAACGTGATCCGCCGCCTGCGGGACGCGCCGCAGGTGTGGGTCTTCGCGATGGATGACGCTTACGGTCAGATGCTGCACGCGACGGTGCAGGCCGGCGTCCTCGGCAACAGCCGCCAGATGGCTTTCGAACAGCGCGCCGATGGCGTCTTCATCGCCCGCTATGATCTCGCGGAGTAAAACAAAAGCGCGCCGTTGGAGAGGGATGAGGTACGCCCTCAGCGCCGCGCCTTCGGCGGGTCGTAATCGTAGATTTCCCGGCCACCGACATCCAGGCCGACCGAGAGCCGCAGCGAGTTGTGCGGGCAAACATTGATGCACGTCTGGCAGAGAGTACACTCCGTAGAGAGCACACGCTGCCCGGCCTGCAGATAATCCTTGATGCGGATGTTCATCGGACACATCTCGATGCAGGCTTCGCAGGTATCGCATTTTTCCGGCGTCCCGGCGATCTTCAACAGCGAAAAGCGCGAGGTCAGCTTGAGCGGGACGGCGATCGGGCACAGGTACTTACAGAAAGCGCGGTTATCGCGCAGCACCAGCGCCATCACGATGCCGACGACGTAATAACTCAGCAGGCCGATAACGAACCACAGCATCCCGTTGCTGCCCTCAGCGCCCTGTTGATACTGGTAGCCAATCACCAGCAGCGCGACCACCAGCAGGCTCGCACCGAAGTGAAAATAACGCAGCAATCCCCAGCGGCCCCGATAACGAAAGCGGCTGAACGGATACGGCAGCAGGTCAAAGATCATGCCATACCAGCAGGCCCAGCCGCACCAGACCCGCCCGAACAGCAGCGGCCCAGCGATCTTGGCGATCAGATAGTGCAGCACGATCCACGGCCCGACGCCCGCCAGCACCGCGAAGAACAAACCCTCAATCTGCATGTTGCCGTGGTCCGTGACGAAGGCGACCACCAGCAGCAGCCCGCCCATCATCAGCATGACGAGGCTGCGCCCGTACGGGCGGTAGCGCTCCGGCAGGCCGATATAACCGCCGATGCCCGCACCCACGAACAGCCCCATATAGCCGAAGAAGATCAGCAGCAGGACATCCTGCGTACGGAACCAGAAAGCCAGCCCCATTACCCACAGCGCCAGCATCGTGAACAACGGCAGCAGCACCAGCAGATCAACCGCCAGACGACGCTGCGGACGCGACGTTGTCGTTTCCTGTGACATGCGAAGGTTTCTCCATTGGATGTTCAGAATCGGGAAGCAGCAGCCAGGCAGAGAGGACGATCTTCCTGGTTTCATTATCCGCCCGCACAGATGACGCCGTCAGGTGAAGGGTATCACGCCCATGCTGACAAACATCACCCCACGCCACGACCAGCGCGCAGGCGATCAATTCTGTGGAATTGTGACATCCATTAATCACTTACGCATCGGAAGCGGCTATACTTAGCCCATGAGCACATACCGTGACCCACACCCAGACCCCGACATCGACGACGCCCACGGCCGAGCAGATCACAACCTGCCCGAGGACGACTACGCCTACGCCGACGCGGGCTACTACTTCGACGCGGACGACCTGAATGCCTACATCGAGGCGCATCACATCAGCGACCACGACGCCGCCGATCAGGACTACACCTACGACCCGGCCTATGATCCCACCTATGACCCGGCCTATGACCTCGACGCGGTGCCGGATTATCAGCAGGGCTATGCACCAGACGACGCCCCGCATTACGCCTACGCACTCAGCCCGGAAGAAGAGGCCGATCTCGTGCGGCAGGCACGCATCCGGCGGCTGTACTGGCTGCTGGCGGCAGTCGTGATCCTCGCACTGATCGTGACGCTGGTGCTGCCAGCCATCACGCTGTGGCTGAACCCGTCCCCGGCCCCGCTGATCGAACCGGGCAGCCTGCTGTAGCGATCCTCCGGCCGCTCACGATACGCGCAGCGGCACCTGCTCCAGAAACTGTGTCAGATCCTCCAGCAGGACATCCGGCGCGGCGGCGCGCAGGAGTTCTGCTTCTTCAAAGCCATTCAGCACGCCCACAGCGCGCATGCCGTTGGCCCGCGCAGCGACGATATCGTTAACGGTATCGCCAATCACGATGACGGACTGCGCGGGAATATCGCGGCCCGCATGGGCAATAGCCCGCTCCAGCGCCAGCCGGGGCAGGTCGCGCCGATCGTCGGATTCGCTGCCGAACGCGCCCACCGGGAACCACGCCGGGTCGAAGCCAGCCGCCCGCAGCTTGATCGGTGCTGTGCTGGACGTATTGCCGGTAACGACGCCCAGCAGCACATCGGTCTGCTGGCGCAGTGTGGCGATGAGTTCCATCGCGCCCAACAGCGGCTGCGCCGGGTTCGTCCTGATGACCTCCGCCATGTGCACAGCGAAGCGCGCCTCATAGCTGGCCATCAGCGCGCCAATGGCCGCCCGGTCGTAGCCATGCGGTCCCAGCACCTCAACCAGGATTTGCCAGTCTGTCTTCCCGCCGAAGGGATAGGTCATCACGTCGGCATCCGTGCCGAATATCTCGCGCATGGCGCGGACTTTCGCCTCGCGCCCGGCCCCGTGGGCCATCAGCAGTGTTCCATCCAGATCAAACAGCAGCAGCGTCAGCGGTGCGGCATCGGTCATATACACGGGAACTCCTCATCTCCTGAGATCAACCTTGTTGAGATCACACGTGTTGAAATGACACGCATCTCGTGCCGCCGATTAAACCACACATCCCGCCCGGCATGTAGCCACAGACCAGCCGCGCATCGCCCCGCCTGAATAATGTTGGCTGCAACGTGTGATGTTCTCCACTAGGCCGCGCAAGCAGCCCGCGTTATGCTATGATCATAGGTATCGGATTCACTCAACACGCATAGCTGCATCGCACAGAATCGAGGAACGAACATGACCCCACGCAGTGAACGTATTTTCCTGGCATCTCTGATTCTTCTGGTCAGCATCGTCGTTGGCATTGATCAGTTCATCGCCGCCGATGAGACCGTGCGCTTCATCGCCGGCATCCTGATTGGCCTGGCCATCGCCCTGAGCGCGATCTACATCGTCAACGCGGCCATGAACTTCGGCGAGCCCCAGGAAGAACAGGAAGACGTCGAAGTCAGCAGCGAGCGCCGCGTCTGAACGCGTCGCGTCTGAACGCGCCGCGCTGACAATCACCCAACGCACAACTGACGGTCGGTAACAGCGCCACCGCCTGACCCATAATCGTCTGAACAGGCACACCACAAGCGGTTTTGCCTGCGCGCGATTTTGTCCGCAGGTGCGTCTGCCAGCAGGCGGCTCTGCTGGCGCGTCTCCCTCAGACCGTCATCTTCAGTTGAATCAAAACCTCAGGAAGCACTGGCAAGTCGCGACGTGTTGTCAGTGGGGATGCGCTGCGGGTGAATCGCAGGTACACCCAGCAGTTGCGCCACTTCGTGACGTCCCTGAACAACCTGGATACGCTCGTGCAGCTCAGGATACAGGCGCAGCGTCACCCTTGCGAAGGCACGCGCCAGACTGTTGCCATTGGTGACAACCAGTATCGGCACCTGCTCCGCATCACCTGCGAGCAGATGCAGCGCATCTGCAAAGAGGGAAATCATCGTACGCGGCAGACGGCGCTCTGAATCAAACTCCACCACCAGAGCGGGCACTTCCGATACGGTATCCATGACATCTGCTGCGCGACGAAATGCTGACATGAATTCCTCAGGGTGCCAGCCAGCCCCCAGAACGATGCCAATTGTTTGGCTCGCTCTATCCTGCCAGAGATAAGTCGTATGAGATAACATCACAGCCCCCAATAAGCTCCAATACTATTTTCTCAGAGTTCACTCATAAACGATAGTTGAGGAGACCCGATGTTTTAGCTTTGTAATCCTTTACATGCCCTTGTGATACATTTCGGCAAGTTATGTTAGAATAAATTAACCTTATATCCGAATAGATAGCTTAGCTGTAATTCTTTATCCACCGTCAGACAGGCTTAGCGGACATACTTAGGCGCATTATGCGCAGATCGGGAAGAATTTCCCGGCACAAAAGATGAGTTCGCAGTAAGCTATGTCATATGGTTTTGAAGACAGATTCAGACAGATTCATGCTCTTATCAGGGAGGCCGCAATGAGAAGTTTACGCAGGCTATCCGCTTTCAGTGTCGGCATCTTTATGCTGGCGCTGATGTTTTCGTCAGGGGGGATGGCCGCAGAGGCCCAGGCCGACGAGGTCATCCACGTCGTCCAGCCTGGCGATAATCTCTATCGTTTGTCGCTGCGCTACGACGTATCGATCCAGGCGATTGCCAGCGCCAACAACATCAGCAACATCAACCTGATTTTCGTCGGCCAGCGGCTGGTGATCCCGGACGGGGACATGCCACCCACGCCAGAACCGCCCACGCCAGAGCCGCCGCAGCCACCCACGCCAGAGCCGCCGCCCACCGGTGAGATCACCTATACCGTGGTGCGCGGCGATACGCTCAGCCGGATTGCGCAGCGCTTCGGCACGACGTGGCAGATTCTGGCGCAGCTCAACAACATCGCCAACCCCAACCGCATCTTCCCGGGTCAGGTCCTGCGCATCCCGACCGACGGCACGCAGCCGCCCGGCCCACCAACGCCGCAGCCGCCCCAGCCGCCAACACCACCGCCGCCCTCCGGCACTAACTTTGAACTCGGCGGGCACGTCTTTGATTTCGCCGTGCCGGACCTCATGCGGCTGACCGGCATGACCTGGGCTAAGCGCCAGTTCCGCTGGAACGGCAGCGACGGCCCGAACGTCGTGCAGGGCCTGCTGGATGACGCCCGCAACAAGGGCTTCAAACTGCTGCTGAGCGTCGTCGGTGAGCCGTCACAGATCGCCGCCAACCCGACCCAGTACTACCAGAACTACGCTAACTTCGTGGGTGGCGTGGCCGCGCTGGGCGTGGAGGGTATCGAAGTCTGGAACGAGCCGAACATCGACCGCGAATGGCCCAACGGGCGCATCAGTGGCGGCAACTACACGCAGATGCTGGCCGCTGCCTATCAGGCCATCAAGCGCAATAACCCGGATACGCTCGTCATCAGCGGCGGCCCCACGCCGACAGGCTTCTTCGGCGGCTGTCAGGCGGGCGGCTGTGACGATAACGTCTTCATCCAGCAGATGGCCGCTGCTGGCGCGGCACAGTTCATGGATTGTGTCGGCATCCACTACAACACCGGCCTGACGTCGCCGTCGGCCAGCAGCGGGGCACCGGTCGGCAGCAGCGCGCATTACAGTTGGTACTACCCGCGCATGGTCGATCTGTACCGCCGCACCTTCCCGACGCGGCCGCTGTGCTTCACCGAGCTGGGCTATCTCTCCGGCGATGGCTATCCGCCGCTGCCGGGCGGTTTCGCCTGGGCATCGGGCACCAGCGTCAATGAACACGCCGCCTGGCTGGCCGAATCCGTTTCGCTGGCGCGCCAGAGCGGGGCCGTGCGCCTGTTCATCATCTGGAACGTGGACGCTCAGCTTTACAATGAGGACCCACAGGCGGGCTACGCGATCATCCGCCCGGATGGCACCTGCCCGGCCTGTAACACCGTCTCGCAGGTCATGCGCTGAGGCAGCAGTAAACCGGGGCCGGTTCATGCCGGCCCCGCAACATTCGCATACGAGCTAAAGTTTGATGTTATTTGGCAAACCTTCAACCGTTACAGGACAGTTGATGACGATGTGTGGCAATGGGGTATCATCCCGAGATGCGCGGTAACGAATATCCTTAGGAAGTAGAGAACTTGCTGTAGCTGAACTACGCAAAGATTGTACAATTCCCCATTCAATATGGCGCCGCAATTCGTTATCACACTCAATTTCTGCTACAAACAATTGTTCAACCAGTAGATTTGCTTTTGCAATCGCGCTGATGGTCTCAAAATCGGCCAGAAGTTCTCCTACCTTTCGGCGTGTGCCTGAACGCCACAAGCCGTTCCAGACAACTACCTCTTCACCACGTTTCAAGGCTTCTGTATCACAAATACGATAGTTCCCACCGAGCTTCTGTATGATGTGCTCTTTCACCCTCTGGAAAAATGTCCGACCAGTCTCGCCAACATAAGTGACTCGATAGACCCCCGAGGGTATCTGCACTGCCCAGAGGTAAATACCGGGTGCGTTTAGCAAATCGAGAGTATCAACTTCCATTACAGAAAACGGACCAACGAAATTAAGTTCAACCAGCATCAAATCACCTTTGAATATCCTTGTATTTTTTGCGCTGATTACCGTTGCTAGTCCGGCAGGGCCTTGATGCGGGCGATCAGGGCGCTGGTGCTGCGCCCCGGCAGCAGGTCGATCAACCGGACCTGACCGCCGTAGCGCTCCACGATGGGGCGCTCTGGCAGCGGCTTATGCGCGTAATCGCCGCCCTTGACGTAAATCTCCGGGCGCAGCGCGTCGATCAGAGCGCTGGCAGTCGCCCCCTCAAAGATGATGACGGCGGTCACCGGGCGCAGCGCCGCCAGCAGGCGCGCCCGCTCCGCCGCCGGGACGATGGGCCGCCCACTGCCCTTGAGCGTGGTCGTCGCGTCGTCGCCATTGACGCCGATATACAGCGCATCGCCCAGGGCGCGGGCTTTCTCCAGATAATCCAGGTGGCCGACGTGCAGCAGATCAAAGTGCCCATTGGTGAAGACCAGCGTCTGCCCCGCCCGACGCAGCGCCGCACGCTCAGCCAGGGCCTGCTCCAGCGTGAGGATGCCCATCAGCTCAGCGCCCACTCGACGGCGGCCAGGGCGTGCAGTTCCGTCGTATCGAAGACGGGCACCGGGCTGTGCGCCGCCTGGATCAGCAGGCCGATCTCCGTACATCCCAGGATCACACCCTGTGCGCCCGCATCGACCAGATCGCCAATCACCGCCTGATAGCTGGCCCGCGACGGCTCGTTGATCTCACCGCGCACAAGCTCCTCATAGATGATGTCGTGCACCTGCCGCCGCCCGTCCTCATCGGGGACGAGTACATTCAGCCTGAAGTCCTCTTCAAGCCGACCACGGTAGAAAGGCTGCTCCATCGTGTAGCGCGTCCCCAGCAGGCCGACGGTCGTTAGCCTGGCGCGCTGGATGGCTTCGGCTGTCGCATCGGCGATGTGCAGCAGCGGGATATCGACCGCGTTCTGCACGTCGTCGGCCATGCGGTGCATCGTATTGGTGCAGATCACCAGACACTCCGCGCCGCCGCGCTCGATCTGCCGGGCCGCCTGTATCATGCGGATGGTGGCTTTCTCCCAATCGTGGGCCTGCTGCAGCGCCTCGATCTCTGCGAAATCGAACGAGTAGAGCAGGCACTGCGCCGAGTGCAGCCCGCCCAGTCGCTCCTTGACGCCCTCGTTGATCAGCCGGTAGTAAACCTGCGTGCTCTCCCAGCTCATGCCACCGATCAGGCCGATTGTCTTCATAGTCGCCTCAGTCAATATACGTAACGCCCCAGATTATACCCGCTAAGCGGTGCCACGCATCCTTAATGCTGGCCGTCATACGGGCAGTCAGGCGATAGTCTGGCCGTCATTGCGGACTATGCGTACAATGGGAAGACGTCCGCCGGTAATGAGATCATCTGTATGCCCGTTCCTGATACCATGTCTGACGGCACCGACACGCCGCCGATCCCTGACGCAGCGCACAGCGCGCAGCCCGATACACATCCCGCTGCACGGCCTGATACACCGACGCGCCTCTTCGACGACGACCCGATTCTCGGGCGCTTCCTGGGCTACTTCCCGAGTAATCGCGCTCGGCTGCTGTTACAGGGCGCGCTGCTGTATGGCCTGCCGGTGATCATCCTGCAAGTGATCTTCCTCAACGTCACATCAGACCTGGCGCGCTTCGGCGTGGTCGGCCTGTACGCGCTGATCGGGCTGGCGGTGGCCTGGTACGTCCTGCACCTGTGGAACCGTGAGGTCACCGTGTATGAGCGCGGCTTCACCTATCGGCGCGGCTCTCAGCTTGGTTACTTCCGATTTGCGGAGATCACCAGCCTGCGCTGGAAAGCGGAGCGCGTGTCGTACTTCGGCCTGCTGCGGCGCGAGGTGATCATCTACCAGCTTCGCAGCGATTACGCCGAGGTCCTGCGCGTGGACGGCCTGTACAAGAACGTCGCCCGGCTGGGCGTCCTGCTGGAACGCGGCATCTCGCAGACGCGCCGCCCCATCGTCGAGGCGAAACTCAGACAGGGCGAACAGGTCAGTTTTGGTCCGCTGGCCCTCAGCGCTGGCGGCCTGCACCACGACGATCAGATGCTGCCCTGGGCTGATTTCGGCGGGGTCGGCATCGCGCAGGGTCGGCTGGTGCTGCTGCGGACTGACGGCACCATCTGGGCGCAGCCCGCCCTGGCTGATCTGGAGAACCTGATGCTGCTGCGACAGATGCTGCAGGCGCGCAGCCCAAACGCCACCGAAGAAGCCCCGGCCACCGATCACACCATCGATACCCATGCCACCGCTGATATTCCTGACGATATCCCCGGCGATACGGGCACAGATGCCGCCTCGCAGGAGTCGCGCTCATGAGCGATGTCCCGGTCCCCATGTACGAGATTCATCTTTATGTGCCCAAGCGCCGCCGCCTGACGCCGCCGATGGTCGAGTGGCTGTACGAACACGGGCGATCCACCGCGCCGGAAGCGCACTGGCCAGTCCGCCGCCTGCGACCGCACGCGCTGACGCGGCACATGCTGCGGCTCGATCCACACCTGATCCCGATCCAGGGGCCGGGCAGCGACGTGGAACTGCACTATCCTGATGATCGGCTGGGCATCGTGCTCTATCTGCACGACCGGGGCGTGATCGTCTTCTTCCCGTATATGGCCTACACGGTCTATTCGCGGGTGGTGCTGGGGATCTGCTATACGTATATTCGCTGGCTGTACGATGCGGCTGGCTTCTGGAGTTATGACCCGCAGCTAAACATCCTCAGCTATGCTGACGACTATACCTCGATGGAAGATACCGCCGTCCTCATGGACGCGCTGCTGCCGCGCATGCTGACCGAACCGCCCTCATCGGCTGGCTGAAATCTGCGCCGGGAAGAAGCGCGCTGCGATCATCTCGCCCACGCGCCGGTGAAATGCCGCGCTCGGATGGGCGTCACGCGGCGAAGCGACCGCCTCGACAGGGTCCCAGGTCGCCAGCTCGTCGTGCAGCGTCAGCACGTTATCGCTATAGCCGCGCTCCTCGAAGACGAAGCGCACCCGATCCACATAGGGGATGCTGCCAACCGGGTCTTCCATGTTCGGGAAGATGACGACGTACAGCTCCGCGCCGAGCGCCTCCACCCCGTCGATGAAGTCTTCCAACTGCTGTTTGTGAATCTCCCAGATCGTCGCATCGTCGTAAGTGGCGTACTGCCAGTCCCAGTAACTGCCCTCGAAGGTCGTGTTGATCGACGCCGTCAGCGAGTACAGCCGCCAGTAGAGGAAGTTGAACAGGTGCGATTCACGAATCAGCCAGGGGAGCTGGCGCGGGTCGGGGAACTCCGCCTCCCAGAAGCGGCTGACGCTGGCTGACGCCAGTTCAATATCGTTGAGGAAGTACTGCAACAGGACGATATCCGGCTCATCCGGCGGGTAGTCGCGCAGCACATCGAGCTGCTGCGGCGTGGAGAGGCCCGGCTTTGACCGGTTGATGACCGCGTAATCCGGTCCCAGGCGCGCCGCCAGCACATCGCCGAAGCGATCCGCCGGGTTATTGACGCCCCAGCCCGACGCGAACGAATCGCCCAGGATGACCAGCGTCGTCCTGTCCTGCCAGTCGGTCGGCGTCCACTCCTGATCGCGGAAGCCTTCGCTGTTCTCCTGCCAGTAGCGATCCTGCCAGTTCTGATGGGCCAGCGTGAACATCCAGCCTGAATCGGTGTAGGCATATCGGAAGTACAGCTCGCCCGCGCCGACCATCAGCAGCAGCGTCAGATACGACACGAGCAGCCCCCGCGCCACGCTTCGCAGCCGCGACGTGCGCGGCCACAGGACGAGCACCAGCAGCGCCACCCCGATCAGGGCGAATAATCCAACGAGCGTAACGAGCAGTTGATCCAGTGGCATAACGTGTGGCGGAAGCAATCCGTCCGTGCGGTCAGAGACGATCAAACGGCGCTGAGTTTACCCCTGCCCCCCACAGAAAAGAAGTGCCGAGTGCTTTACCCTCACAGCAGCGCCGTCACCTGTGGGAAGGCATCCGCGAGGTGCAGCAGCAGCGCCCGCGCCACCGGCGACTGTGGGTTCTGCTCGTCGTAGATCAGCTTAAGCTGACGCTGCAAAGGCGAGTCACTCAGGGGCAGCGCCCGCAGCAGACCCTGATCGGCCTCCCTGCGAACGGCATACTCCGGCAGTACGCTGATCCCCAGGCCGGACATAACCGCCTGCTTGATCGCCTCCGGATTGTCGAACTCAGCGACGATGCGCGGGTTGATGTTCTGCGCGCTCAGGACCCGATCAAGCCAGATGCGCGTCCGGCTGCGCGGCTGCCGCGTGATGAACGCCTGCCCATCCAGCGCCACCAGCGTCAGCGCCGTCTCAGATTGTAACGGGTGGTCAGCCGGGGTGATCACAAAGAGGCTGATGGGGGCCAGCGTTATATGACCCAGCCCGTTCTGGTTGATCTCCTCAAGCTCGCCCTCAACGAAGCCGATGTCGAGCCGGTGCGCCAGTACGCCGCTGGCGATCTGGCTGGTAACGTCCGTTTGCAGCGTGACGGCCAGGTTCGGATACCGCGCCCGGAAGCCGCGCAGCCAATCCGGCAGCAGATAGACGCTGACGCCCGGCGTCGCGCCGATGTTGACCTGCCCGCCGCTGAGATGCTCAACATCGGTGACGGCGGCTTCTGCTTCCGCCACCAGCCGCAGGATGCGCAGCGTATAATCGTAAAGCTGCGTGCCGGCGTCCGTCAGACGGACACCGCGCCGCCCCCGATCAAACAGGCGCGTCCCCAGGTGATTTTCAAGGTCCTGGATATGCTGGCTGACTGCCGGTTGGGTCATGTACAGGCGGCTGGCCGCAGCGCTGAAGCTGCCCGACTGCACGACCGACGCGAAGATCTCCAGTTTGTATAAACTCAGCATGGGGCTACCTGTTCCGGGTGATTGCGGCGCTGATCCGCCTGTGGGTGCGCGATAGCGACATTCTGTTATAAGCTCTGACTAATCCCACAGTATAATGCAGTTTCGGGCATCGTCAACCATAATGTAAGGTATGATAGGTAGTCGTCTGATGTGGTCGCACCCGACGGGCACACAGGCAGGCCCATCGTTCGCAGCGCAATACGCAGATTGCCACAGTTTCAGAAGGACGCACACGCAATGTCGAAGTCACGGCAGAAGAAGAGCAGGAAGGTAGAGCAGAAGAAGATGGATGGAGGAAATCCAGTCATGTTGTTGGTAGGGGCAGGTGTTGTTATCGCACTGGCATTCTTTGTCTTCAATCAGCTTGGGATATTCGGCGGGGGTGGCGGCGGCACGTCTGTTTCGCAGCGCATCGATCCGCAGACCTACACCAGCAGTTTTCAACAGCCGGAGCGCGAGCACATCCTGGTTGACGTCCGCACGCCGGGCGAATTCGCCAGCGGCTACATCCCGGGCGCGATCAACATCCCGGTTGAACAGCTCTCTTCCCGTCTGAGTGAATTACCGCAGGATGCGGAGATCGTGCTGTACTGCCGCAGCGGTAACCGCAGCGCCAGCGCTGCCCGCACGCTCAGCCAGGCCGGTTACAGCGACATTTACGACCTGGGCGGCATCATCGCCTGGCAGCGCGCCAATCTGCCCATCACCCGCTGAGCCAGACGCCTGTTCAGCACGGTTTCTCAACCGTTTTCCACCACGCGAAACAGAAAAGGCCGGGATATCTCCCGGCCTCGACGTTCTTAAGGCTTTTACGCACAATTTGGTGCTTTACTATAAATGTCCTGAGAGTGCTACGGCACTCACGCAAATCCTTATCCGTGAGGCGAACATCTTGTTCGCCTTAACTGTTTTAATGCCCGGATGCAGTTAGCTACACGCCGGCGGTCAGGTTCGATGATGAATTGTTGGATGTAGTTTCTTCGGTGTCGCCGCTGATCTCACTGGTATCGCCCAGACTATCTTCCTTGTGGACGAACATCACCTGCATCGTGAACTTGCCCAGCGTAATCAGATCGCCGGAGCGCAGCACGTAACGCTGCAGCGGGTTCAGCATGCGGTCATTCAGGACGGTGCCGTTGGTGCTGTCCAGGTCCTGTATCATGACGTTGCCGTGAATCGTGGTGATGGCGCAGTGATAACGCGAGACGCCGTGCAGCGCGTGTACGTGGCCCGATAGATCAACCTGTACGGGCGATTCCTCTGCCGTCCGCCGCCCCACAATCAGATGATCGTCGGCAGGGACTTCCAGGACGGTTTTACGGTCCGGCAGCATAAAGCGCAAACGTACCGGCAGCGCGGCGCGCACCGCATCCGGCAGCCGATCCAAAGCGGGCAGCCGGTTCGTCCGTTTGAGCATATACAGCGTCCGTTCCTTATCGAGAGGTTGTGCCATACCTCAGTTGCCTTCCCCTATTCCCTGGCAGAGACTTCATAACTACCCGTTTCAGCGCAGCGGTGGGCACGTGGAACGTCTGGGTGTTAAGTCGTGTTGCCCACACAGACTTTAAGCTAAATTTCACTCTATCATAAATGTGGGGGAGTGTCAGCCCATATTAAACAGACTTTCAGTCTGGCGCAAGCGACCGCTTAATCCGTGGCCTGCTCCGACTGTGCTTTCCCCGTCGCGGGCTGATTATCCGCTTTCGGGCGGGACTTATTGACGAAAGCCAGAACCAGCTTGAGTTTACCCAGGGTGATCTCGTCGCCATGACGCAGCGCATAGCTCTGCAGCGGTACACAGCGCCGACCATTCAGCAGGGTGCCGTTGATGCTGTCCAGGTCGCGCAGGGCCAGGTGATTGCCCATCACGGCGATCATGGCATGGTAGCGCGAGACACCGTGTTTGTGTCCCTCGTAAGCATCGAGCTGTACCGTCACCTGCGGATCACGCGGGCGCGGCTTGCGACCAATCGCGATTTCTTCGCTGGTCGCCACTTCCACAACGACTTTCCCATCCGGTAACAGGAAACGCAGGTGCGTCGGGACGCCTTCCGTCATGATTTCATCATCTTCTACCAATGACGGATGGTGACGAAAGCTCGCCGTGCGCGAGAAGATCGTCACGACTTCCCGTTTGTCATCCGGATACATGGACATACGCATTCCCCTTGACGATAGATCAGCCAGTCACCATGGTGACACATACGGCCCAGAGACAGTTTAACACCTCAATAGTGCGTACGGAGTAGTACGCTGGAACTACCCATTCATTTCTTACCAACCTGTATACTTCATTACAGCAGAAATAACATTAGAGTCAGCACAGAAGATCAGACAGCGCATCAAAGCAGAACATCCATAACGCGGTTGTGTGACACCTGCGGAGCGTGCTGCACGCGCCCGATCAACGGGGGCTAATGACGTGATGGCAGATTCGTCGTGGTCGTTTCGATAAAGAATACGCGCACCAGCATCATACCAAGCTGGACGACATCACCATCGTGCAGCTCATAGACGTGTTCAGGCGTGAGTTTCTTCCCATTCAGGCGGGTGCCGTTGGCGCTGCGCGTATCGCGCACCATGATACGGCCTGAGCCGACTTCAAAGCGGGCATGCTGGCGCGAAACGCCCTTCTCATGGCCTTCGTAGCGGGCCAGGTCGATATCGACCGCGTTGCGACCGCCACTGCGGCCAATCACCAACTGGCGCTTCAGCGGAACTTCCAGCACGTTATCTGGATTTTCCACCAGGATACGCAGCCGACGCGGAAGGGGCATCCGCTTCTGCGCGTTCACTTGCTGGAATGTCGCCAGCCCGGTATCAGGCTTTCTGCTATCTTGCTGGGCCATATATCCATCCAGACTAACTGCAACAATCGACCCATGTAGGGTGCGTCATCACGATCGTGAATTCTCATGTTATCGTAATGTTTCACCGGATTCCGTAATGTAACTACACTGTACTCCCATTTTAGAGCTGCAACAATAGTCCATTCGTCCTCAGCCAGCCGCGCAACATTTTGTAATCCGGGCAGTACTGCTCGACCAGCGCCCAGTAGCGCCTGGAGTGGTTCATCTCCCAGAAGTGGCACAGCTCATGGATGATGACGTAGTCGATGACGGCAGCCGGGGCCATCATCAGCCGCCGGTTGAAGTTGAGATTATTCAGGCTGCTGGCGCTGCCCCAGCGCGTCTTCTGATCCTTGATGCTGACGCGGCCATAGCGCAGGCCCATGCGTGCCGCATGTTCAGCCACGCGGGGCGGGATGTAGGCGCGTGCCTGCTGCGCATACCAGCGGCCAAACGCATCACGCAGCGCGTCCTGACGTGTGTCCTGACGTGCGTCTTCGGCCAGTGACTGCGGCACATGCACCCGGAAGTAATCCGCTTCCAGGCCGACGCGCACTGATTTACCGCGTCCGGTCAGCAGGCGCAGCGGGTAATCTCCACCGAGATAGGGCATGCTGCTGCCGTCCGCATAGCGCGCGCTGACGGCTTGCGCGGCGGGCTGGTAGCGCGCCAGATGCTTCAGCAGCCAATCCGTGCGCGAGCGCAGCATCGTCTCGATCTCCGCCTGGGCGACTTTCGCGCGCTGTGGGATCACGATCTCAAGGCCGGTATCGGGCGAAATGCGCAGGCTGATCTGCCGGGCGCGCGTGCTGCGCCGGACACGATAGCTGACCGTCTCGCCGTTGAGCGTAATATTGGGCATGATCGTCGGGCTGTTATGGCCGGGCGTGCGTCCGGCTCAGGTGATTTGCAGTAAGATAACGCTGATATTATCCTGCCCGCCCGCTTCGTTCGCCGCGCTGACCATCCGGGCGCAGGCTTCGTGCGGCAGCGCGTTCGCCAGCGTCAGCCGATGAATCTCTTCATCGGGCACCATGTTCCACAGGCCATCGCTGCACAGCAGCATGCGCGTCCCCGGCGTCAGATTGCGCGTCCAACTGTCGATGCGCGTCTCGTCAGACATGCCCAGCGCGCTGTAGAGCTGGTTGCCCTGCGGGTGATTATCCGCTTCCTCGCGGGTCATGACGCCGGTTTCTTCCAGACGCCGCGCCAGCGAATGATCGCGGGTGACCTGCTCAATGCTCTCACGGGTGATCAGGTAAGCGCGGCTGTCGCCGGTATGCGCCAGGAAGACGCGCCGCCCGATGACCAGGGCCGCTGTGCAGGTGGTGCCGCCATCCTTGGTCTGCCTGCGAATCTCGCCATTAGCATTCGTGACCGCTTCCAGCAGCAGTTCGCTGACGGGCGGCAGGTCGCTCATGGGGACGCCGCGCAGCAGGCTCAGGTAGATGGTGCGCATTAGCTGGTTGGCGATCAGACGCACCGCCAGCGCAGAGGCCTTATCGCCATCGACATGACCGCCCATGCCATCCGCGACCACGAACAGCCCGAAATCCGGCAGGTCGTCGCGGCTGCGTACATTGCACGAGAAGGCCAGCACAGAATCCTCGTTCTGATCGCGCTGCATACCGACATCCGTGGCCTGGCCGTAGATCATCCCCGCGTTTTCGAAGGCGGTCAGGCTCTCAGTCGGCAGGCGATTGGTCGCTGCCAGATTCTTGGTGGAGCCGGGCGGGATGCTCTTTGAGGGATCATCCGCATCATCCTGCGGTGCAGCACTATTCGATCCGGCCTTGTCGGTCAGGGTCGATTCATCGTCCGTAGCAGTGGGTTGACTGCGTGGGGGCCGCGTCGGCAGATCGTGCCAATCCGCATCGGATGACTCAGGCTGGGGTGGTGATGGAGGCCGTTGGGACATAACAGGCAGCTCTGTACTCCTGGCGCATCAGGTGCGGCCATTAGCCAACAAATACGATTTAACTGTAACCATAGTTAAGCATTTCGTCCAGTATTTAGCCAACCGTCTAATTTTTGGGACGCAAACACGCCGGACGCAAACACGCCGGACGCAAACACGCCGGACGCAAACGCGCCGGACGCGAACACGCCGAGCGCAAACGCGCCTCTGTGCAGTGCAGGAGACAGGGGATAGCGGCCTGGCGCAATCGCAAGGCTGTAAGATGCTGACAGCAGTTGACGTTTATCGATTGACGAAACGATAACCCACCCCGCGTGAAGTGACGATGTACTCCGGCTGCTGCGGGTTGCGCTCCAGCTTCTGGCGCAGGTAGTGGATATACAGCTTCAGGCTGTCGATCGCGTCGCCGTATTCCTCACCCCAGGCCTGAGTCACCAGATCATTCCGCGAGACGACACGGCCCGCGCTGCGGATCAACACCGCCAGCAGATTGAACTCCTTGGGCGTCAAATGCTTGAGTTCATTATGCACCCACACTTCACGGTTCATGAAGTTGATGCGGAAATCGCCGTCGTTAAAGACGATCTCTTCGCTCATGCTGGGCCGGGGCGAGCGCCGCAGATGCGCCTTAATCCGTGCGATCAGCTCTTCATTGTTGAACGGCTTGATAACATAGTCATCGCTGCCCAGTTCCAGCCCATGCACGATATCTTTGACGTCGTCACGTGCCGTCAGGAAGATAATCGGCACGTCCGACATCTCGCGCAGCCGCTTGCAGACGTCCCAGCCGTCCATATCCGGCATCATGACGTCCAGCAGCACCAGGTCCGGCTGATAGCGATAGGCATTGCGCAAGCCCTCTTCAGCACGGTACGCTTTGATCGTCTCAAAACCACGCTTTTCAAGCAGCATGCTGATGAGTTGTACAGTTGGTTCCTCGTCATCGATGATGAGAATCTTTTCGGGCATGTCCTGCACTCCGAGGTGTTACAAACTCCTAACTTAATCTACTCCCAAGTCCGCAACCGCGCAAGCGGCACATCCTCAGGATAAGCCCAGTTTAGTTATACAACCGTTAATTTTCAGAGAAAATCCGGTTCGAATTTCGATCATCTGTGCGAAAATGCCCCCCATGCGACCCCTGATCACCCGGTGATAAGTGGAGCATACGCGTAATGTACGCTTAATACAAAGTATAGTCTGTAAGTTGACCATGCGTTAGGGAAACTTAACAACCGGCTGCGGCATCTCGCCACAGGCTGCCCGGGTGAAGCCTGCCGCAGCGATCCCCGCTCATGCTATACTGATGCCGAAGATCCGCACCAGACCACGAGATGACGCCCCATGGCCATCGACTACACGATAGACTACCCCTGCGAACCTAAACGCCAGCTCAGCACAGAGGGCATCCGCGAACGTCTGAAAGGTCGTGAGCGCGCCGAACTCATCATCGCCCAGTACCGGGACGCCGGCGATCAGCGCCCACCCAGCGAGATGGGCTTCGAGTTCACCCGTCGCACGTCTGAGGGCGAAGGCGAGACGGAACTCATCATTGTGCAGGATTTGCTGGATCAGGCGGCACAGCTCGACGGGCTGGCGCATCACTGTCGCGGGTGCCCCGCCAACCGGACCGGCCAGCCGTTCGGGTGCATGGGCTACGTCAGCTACCCGATCAGTGCGGCGGGCGAAGCCTTCCTGGTTGATCGGCTGCCGGTGCCCGATGAAGCGCTCGTCTGGCTGCTGCTCAAACGTGGCGTCGATGACTTCCAGTATGACGGCCAGCAGATCGCCCTGCTGCGGATGCAGGACAGCATCTACTTTGAAGCGCAGCGCCCGCCGGAGCGCCGCCTGGGCGAGTTCACCATCGACGGCAACCAGGTCTTTGAAATGATCTTCACGGTGGGCGACATCATCCCGAACCACGCGGGCGTCCTGCTGCTGTTCTTCGGCGCGATCTCCCGCGAGCTGGAAGCACACGAGATCATGCAGATCAGCCCGGCCCCACCTGATGCCGTGCAGCGCTATCCGTTCCAGCTCCGCATGGAACCCTGGGACGATCCGACCATCCAGGACCTGAAAGCATTTCTGCACGCGCTCTACATTGCCTGGGCGCTGAACGTCAAACTACTCGTCGACGCGTGAGGCCGGCTGGTCGTCTGTCCTGGTTGTGTCCTGTGACACCGGGCCCGGTTGGTCCTTCTCTTCGTTTGTGGGCGCATCTGGGACAGATTCCATGCTATCCCGACGCCGCAGCCTTTCGTCATCCGCCTCATACCCGTCGTCCGAACCTCGCCTCGGATTCGGTGGGGGCTGCGTGCCCGTCCTCGGCTGCGGGCGCTGAAGACCCTCCTCGTCAGTTTCCGAAGACACCGAACCTCGCCTCGAATTCGGTGGCGCGACTGGCTCCCCTGGTTCCATTTCAATATCACCGGGTTGCTCAGGCTGCTGAGCATCCGATCGGGCTGATACGCCTACAGGTTGCGGCACTGTGGATATACTCGGCACCCGACGATTATTCCCAGCCATGCGCAGCAGTTCGTTGACCTCACGGTTCGGGTCATTATCAGTCGCAGGGGCGGGTACATCCCGCCGGTTGACGAGTGCCGTCAGCACGATGCTCAGGCGCAGATAGTCCCGGGCGATAGCATCGCGCTCGTTTTCCTGATCCCGGATGAACGTATTACTTTTGTGCCACTGCTGCCGCAGTTCAACCAGCCTGCGAGCAATGGCCTGCGCATCCTGCGGATCCTGCTCCGAAGAACGCGAGATCCGCGTACCACTGTAGTAGCCTTTTCCCTGTATCCACTGGCGCTGCTGTTCGTTACGCTCGCGCCAGCGAAACACCACGCTCTCCTGATCAAAAAGCAGGCTGTAGAGAAGATTAAGCCCTGCCGCAACAACAAACAGAACAACAGGAACTGTCAGTTCGCCAAAAGTATCGACTGTCGGCGGGTCCGCCAGCAGATGTACAAAAATGAACCACAGCGCGACCGCACGGAGCGCCACAATGACGAAATCCAGCAAGAGGATGAAGATACTGAAGCCGTTTCCGACCAGCGATTGATAGACATTGCCAAACACACGCACGAACGCCACCACAGCCCCGGCAGTTGCAGACGCGGCCCACACCGCTGACGCGACCCGCAGCGTGTAGTTCACCCAACCGGAAGCCGTCTGCGGGTCATCAGAGAGCGGAAACTGTATCTCAGCCGCGAGCGCCATTGAGACGATGCCACCCGTCATAATCGCTGCGCCAGCGATGATGCGCGTCAGCGCTGTCAGAAACCACGCGCTGCCCGTGAACGGCTCATTCTGCACGCCGAAGCGATACAGACTGCCGATCATCAGCCAGATACCCGCAAACAGGAACGCCCCGCCAAACGTCACCGTGAAGGCGCGCACGATCAGACGGTTGTCTGGATCAGACCCGGCGTCGAACATCAACAGGATAATCCCGAGAAAGGCCATGACGCGCACAATCTCGCCCGCAAACCGGCTGAAGCTGCCAATCCACAATGACGGCGAATCCACGTTGATTTCCGCAATCCGTCTACGCCAGCCAGTATGGCCCCGGGTTCGTTGCGCTGTTCCAGTGATGCGCCAGTTCTTAACGAGACCGAACATCCCAATAAGGAAATAACCGAGCAGCCCGATGCCCACTGCGAGGCCGTTCAACAGTATGATCGTATCCTTGTTGGCGCTCGCATCTTCCAGCGTCAGCCCGGCTGAGACACACAGCAACAGCGCCGCGATGAACTTGAACGAAACGTAGATTCTCGTGATCCCTGTCCCCAGAGCGCGTCGCAAACGCTGCGCCCGCGTCCCCGACCGATCGCGTGCGGGATCAATACGCCATTCGTGGATAGCCCGCACCAGGCCAATGAATTCGTTGAGGGCGACGGCGATTGCCGCCCCCAGCGCCAGCCCGGCAGCAATCGTACTGCTGGAATTAACATAGACCGCGATATTTGCGACTACCGTCAGGAAGCCCGCAAAAACGTTCAGGAAGAAGAGAAACGCATCCAGCCAGCCTCGTTCCGCCACCTGGATCGTTGAGACGCGTCGCCCGCGCAGGCTGATCGACATGCCAGAGATAGAGACGAACGTCAGCACAGCGCCACCCGTGACGCCGATAATCAGCAGCAGGATGCTGTTCCCCAGTGCCTGTGATGCCTGTACCAGCGTCGTCAGGACCGCAGCCATCACCAGCAGATTCACGAACTCTGTAGCAAATCGCCCCGTGAAGGCTTTGCGCAGCAGACGCGGCACGCCGCGTATATCCTGTGCTTCTGGCGTTATGGTCGTTTCACTACGTTCGAAATCTGATTCGATCCTGGAAATGGCACCATCGGGATCACTCTGGCTGCCCTCATTGATTTCTTCCATCACCATCCTCCTCGACGGGGCCCGGCGAAAAACCGGGCAGGTCGGACGATCTGCGCTACACTAAGGGCATCCTGCGTGGGGGAATACGTTATGCTCGGACGACTGCGACTGCCCTTTTTCATTCTGGCGCTGCTGGTCCTGGCCGGTGTCGTCGGCCTGGAGACCGGCTCCGCGCTGTTTTTACAGGCGGGCGGCGTCGGCAATGCGGCGGTCTCCGGCCTCAGCGATGCCAGCGATGAGGAACTCGCCCAGGCCCGCAACCAGAACGGCAGCCCGCCCGGCTTCGCGGTGGCCTCGCTCGCCCTGATCGACACCATCCTGCTGTTCACGGTGGCGCTAATGGGCCTCAGCCTGATCGTACCGCACCGCATCCACGGGCGCATCCAGGGCTGCCTGACCTGTGGCTTCACCTGTCTGTCGTTTATGCCGGCCATCGCCGTGATCATCGTGGCGATGGTGGCCGTCATTACGATGGTCATGCTGCTCCTCGCCTTTCCCTTTGGCACGATTGTCTACGCCATCGTTTACGGCAGCTTCCCCCGTGGGGATGCTCTGCTGGCGCTCTCCGTGATTATGGGCCTCAAGATCATCTTCATCGTGCTGCTGCTGCTGGCCCATCAACGCTTCCTGCAGAATATCGGCCTGATGTTGCTGATCCTGCTCTCGCTGGCCGGTAACGTCATCGTCAGCTTCATCATCAGCTTCCCGCCTGGTCTGCTGGTCAGCATCGCGGATGGCATCGCGGCGATTGTGGTCGCCATCCTGGCGATCATCTGTCTGATTCCGCTGTTCATTGGCGCGCTGATCGGCATCCTCGCCGCCCTCAAACCCGATATCTGAGCGCCTACGGGTTCACCAGGAAGATGCAGGGCGCGTCGTCATCGCAGCTATTCTCGATATTCAGCGTGCCCCCGGTGCGAAAGATGGACAGGCGCACATCGACAGGCGGGGCGGGCGTCGGCGTCGGCGTGGAAGTCGGCTGGCCCGGCCCGGCGGTCGCCATCGGCGGGGATGTTGGCGTGGGCGGCAGCATCGTCAGGTCGACGGGCAGCCGCGCCGCCTGCTCCAGCCGCAGCGCGAGGCCATCTTCGCCAGGGGCCGCGATCAGCCGCAGCCGCAGCCGCCGCGTGATCGGATTAAAGCCAATATCGCTGAATTCCAGCGTGCAGTCGCCCGTTGCCCGCAGCCGGGGCGGCGTCCCCGTCTGATCAAGTTCGCAGTCATCCTCGACTGTGATATCCTCCAGCCCAATGTCGAAGGTCAGCCGCTGGCCGATGGCGTCCATCCAGGCGGGCGGCGTCTGCAGCGCCTCAATCTGATCGCGCAGGCTGTCGTCATCATCGCCCCCGGACTGGTTGCTGATGCCCACCCCCGTACCGATCACATACAGCACGATCAGGATCACCACCAGCACAATGAACAACCGCTGATTCATACCCCGCCCTGGTTACTGTCGTATCTCGGAAACGTAGTTGTTTGAGAGATTAATGTCGTTTGGCACTGCCAGCCAGGCCGTATAACCAACCAGATCTCCCTCACCACGAACGTTTATACGGAGGGTTGTCGTGCTGTTAGGCGCAAGATTGGCTACATCTGCACTTTGGTTTGAGAGGGAAAACCGTCGGAAGAAAAGGTCATCATCCCCAAAATAGGCACTAACCCGCACCTGGCCGCTGATCGGGATTTGGCTGTTATTGCGTACTGTCACCACAACAACATTACGCTGAAGACTGGCAGTTATTGCTCCATCCGTCGCTAGTCTGATGTTGGCATCACGCAGACGACTCACCAAACTACTTACGTCACTCTCAAGCGTAGCAATATCCGCCCGTTGCGCTTGATTCTCCCGATTGAGCCGAGCAATCTCCTGCACCTGGGGTACGAGCGTCGCCGTTGCCTCAGCGATGCGCGTCCGCTGAGCGTCGATCGTCGCCACCAGCTCGAAGCTCTCACGATCCAGGAAGAAGCGATCACCCGCCAGCGCGGTGATCGTCGGCGCGAGCCGGTTGGTCGTCAGCCAGTCGCTGCCGAAGAACGCCCCGATCACTGCCCCCGCCGCGATAATCAGCAGCAGCAGCGCCAGCAGCGTCCGCCAGGGCAGGACGCGCCGCGCCAGCGTCAGCGTCAGTTCATTGCTGAGCGTCTCCGGCTCTTCGCTGACGCTGTCAGTGATGCGCATGGCGAAGCGATACTTATACGTCCCTGGTTGCGCCAGCGCCTTCGCGTTGATGTTGACGACGTAATCAAAGCTCGCCCCAATGGCGAAGTGCCGGTCAACGGGCGGCGCAATCTGAAACCAGGACTGCACCCGTTCGTCCTGCGGGACGACGTGCGCCGTCGTGAACAGCGGGCGACCGCTCAGGTTGACCACGCGCACGCGGAACTGGCCGCGTCCCAGGCCATCGAGCGTCAGCGGCTCGGTCTGCTCGGTTGTGATGCGAAATAACTCGGCCATCGGCGTCTTCTCCTCACAGCCTGCTTAGCCGGGTGCGACCGTACTTGTCGGCGTTAAGGCAGCGGTCGGTTCAGGGGTAGCGGTCGCCGTCGGCGTGGATGTGGCCGTCGGTGTGGGCGTCGGCGGCAGCGGCGTGGGCAGCAGTTCCGGCATGATGACCTGCGGCTGCGACCAGTCTCCGATGCGCGTCGCCGGGCGCGTCACCAGACGCAGCTTGCCCTCCTGGACGAGCAGCATATACAGCGTATTGCCCACCCGCACCAGGCCCGGCGTCTGCGCGCTGCGCAGCAGATTGACCTCTTCGGCCTCGGTCGTTTCGTCGTCGTTGGCGATATCTTCGGCTTCGGCTTCGTCCTCGGCTTCGTCCGTCTCCGGTTCAGCGATAGGCTCGCCCATCAGGATCAGCGGCTCGATCAGCAGGTGCGGCTCGCCGCCCGTATCCGGCGGAATCTGCACCGCCAGCAGTTGATCGCCCTGCTGATCGCCCTGCGGATTCTGCCGCAGTACGATCAGGTGCCAGCCGTCCTGTAACGGGGCCGCCGCGAACGCCGGTTCTTCTCTGCGCTGCGTTGTCGAACCATCCAGCCCATCCAGTTCGAGCGTCAGCGACAGCGGGCAGAACTCACTGTCACACGTCTGATCGGCTGCGACCAGCGTATCGATGGGGGCATCCTGGGTGAAGGTCAGCGTCCGGTAAACGTTGAACGGGATATCCTGCCGCATCATCCACACCGGGGCGAATGTGGCATCGGCACCCGTCTGAACCGTAATATCTTCGCGTTCCAGCGCCTGTAGCGGACCATCGTCCTCGACCGTGAACGTCAGCACGATCACGTTGCCGACTGGATAGCTCACCTGCCAGCGGTCTGCATCATAGCCCAGCGACGGCGCAACCGGGCTGGAAGACTCGATCGACGGTGCCAGGCCCAGGTCCGTCCACAGACGCGATTCCGGCGAATAGCGCAGCAGCCGGAAGCCACCCTCCGCCGGGATATCCCGCGCCGGTACGATCAGCGTCTGCCCGACAAAAAGCAGATTCGGATTGCTTATGCCGTTGGCACGGATGATTTCCTCAACCGTCCTGCCCAGTCGCCGTGCGATCGCGGGCAGCGTATCGCCCGGCTGCACGGTGATTTCGATGGCTTCGTCAAGCAGGCCGCGATTCGGGATGGTCAGCACTTCGCCCGGCCTCACCTGATCGCCCTCGATTTCGTTCTCCGTGACCAGCGTCTGCCGATCACGGCCGACCAGCGCCGCGATGCTCTCCAGCGTATCGCCCTCGCGCACGACATATCCGCCCCGGATACCCTGTCGTGCCTGATACATCAGATACAGCGCGCCGTCCCGCCACACCAGCGATGGGCTGGCGTAGCTCTGCGCCGTGAACGTCTCGTCCTCGAAGTCTTCCGCATCCAGTTCATAGCGGATCGGCTCGTCGGTGGTCGTCCACGTCTGGGTGATCGTGTCATACGTCGCCAGATACAGCCGCAGATCTGGTGCGCGGTAGGCAACATAAAGATTACGGCCATCGGTCGCTACTGCCGGTGACAGGCTCGTCTCCGGCGTTTCCGCCAGTTGCGGCGGTGGCCCCGGCCTGGTGAGCAGGAAAACCGCCACCAGCACGCCGATCAGCACGGCGGCCAGCAGCAGCCACAGCCACGCCATATTCTGACGCGGCGCGTCATACGGCACGCTGAACGCCACGGGCGGGCTGCTGGCATGGTGCTCGTCGGGGTTCGCCTCTTCGCTGACGCCCAGCCGGAAGCGATACAGCCCACTCAGGGCCCCCGGCGGCACGCGCATCAGCACCGTGTAAACGGCGGTATCGCCCGGCTGATACTGACGACGGGCGGGCTGCTTCAGGCTGAACCACGCCTGCGCCTGCGGATCATCGGCCAGCGGCTGCGCGGTCGCCCAGACGGGTTCCTCGCCGATATACGTCACCGTGAACAGCGCCGCACTGTGGCGCGCCCGACCGTCGCCACCATCCGGCGGGCCGAGCAGCACGGTATTATCGGGGGTGGTCACATCGAATAATACGGCCATGCCCGGCTCCTATGATTCTTCCGGTAGGGGCTGCACGCTGGCCCGGCCAGGACAATCGCCCATACACAGCGTCAGGTCCGGCGGCGGGTCGTCCGCGACGATCTCGCAGATCAGATGCGCCGGTTTCTGCGTCTGGATGACGTAGCGGATCATGGCGCGGTGTGGCTCCGTGCGCGCCGCCTCCGGCAGATACAGCCGCATGAAGAACGGGCGCATCCCGCCCATCTCGTCAGGGACCGCTTCGCACAGGCTGTAACCATTCAGCCCGGTCGCCACGCTGAGCATACGCAGCAGGCCGCAGCACGTCCCGCGCCAGCGGATCAGGTCCATCGCCTCCGCGATCAGATGACGCTGCAGTCCGCGCTCGACGGCCCAGCCGACATCGCGCCCATAGACGCGCTGCTGCATGATGGCGACCATGCGCAGGTCGAACCAGCCCGCCAGAAACGGCAGAAAGCGCGCCGGGCTGTCGTAGGCCGTCAGGTACTGCGCCAGGTTAGCCAGCACCACCTCGACCGGGGCCTGCAAATCCTCCATGACGTGCAGCAGACCATCCAGGCTGCCGCCGTCGTCCGGCTGCCACGATGCCTGATAGATATCGGGCAGCAGGGCGGCGATCTCAGTGCGCTTCATGCTCCCCCCTCACATCCAGTTTCACCTCACCGGCGACGAACAGATACGTCGGCGGCAGCGTCAGACAGTCCTCCGTGATGCGCGCCGAGCACAGCGTGAACTGTGACAGTGCCCCGGCGTTATCCCGGCTAGCGCGATAGACGCCGCGCTCCCCGGCGGCCAGCAGCGTCCGGCGAGCGCCCTCACGGCGCAGGCCCAGCGCTTCAATACGGACGAAACGCCCGACCGCCGCCAGCGGCAGCCGGCTCTCGACGGTGGCTGGCACCCAGCGCACAACCTCGCCGCCGATTTCAGCGCGCAGCACACCCGCGCCATAACTCGCCGCATACACCGTCTGATTATCGAAGGCCAGCCCGGTACAACTACCGCCCACCCAGTCGAGTGGGGTCTGCCAGCGCTGCGGGTCGTCCTGCGTGCCGCGCAGCGCTTGATAAAAGCAGCCGTCGCCGGTTTCGCCCGGGCGGGCGCTGGTCGCGGCCCACAGCAGCGGCGGCGCATCCCCGGAGGGCAGGCGCGGCAGTTGCACTTCCAGATGGCGCACGTCGAAGCCCTGCAAACCCAGATCACGGAAGCTGTAGCTGCGCCCCGCCTCCACAGAGAGAAACACCCCGCGCTGCTCCTGCGCAGCCACGGCCACGCCGATCGTGCCATCATCCAGCCGAAAACTGACGACGCCGTAATAGCCCTGCTCGGCGCGCCGCCGGTCAACATTCATCGCCTGGATAGAGCCGTCGGACGCATCCAGCCGCAGCAGACCGCTGTCCGCCGCCAGCAGCAGCGCATTCGACCCGGGCTGCATCAGCCAGGCGGCTTCGTGCACCTTGACCTGCAGCCTCTTGCTGACCGCCCAGGTATGGCCGCAGTCCCGGCTCAGCCAGATTTCCGCCCGTGCGCTGTCACGGTCGTTGATGATGACCGCCAGCCGCCCGACCTGCTGCGGGTCCGCGACGATGGCCGTGATCACCGGGCGCGTCATCTCCGCTGGCGGCGCGAAGCGCTGCATCAGCTCCCACCCCTGACCATCGTTCAGGCTGCGATAGACGTCGAGGTCGTGGGCGGCGGCGTACCAGCCCTCCGCCTGATGGTGATCCGCTGCCAGTGCGCTGACGTCAGCGTCGGGCACGTCATCCAGCGAGAGCTGCACGTTCTCCACGTAGCGCACGCCCGGCACGCTCAGCATGAGATCGTAAACATACGAGTTAAACAGCGACGAACCGAACGGCCAGCCAAACCGGAACCGCTCCGCCCCGGCGCGATAGGCCCCTTCTGGCGTGTTGACATCCGCCAGGCCGGGCAGTGGTGTCAGCGCCTGACGCACCCGCTTTTCCAGTGCGCGCATGACCTCTTCATTGGAGCCAGCGTCCCGGTACGTCACGACCTGCGCGCTGACGTTGACCACCTTATAGCGCGCCCAATCGACGTACAGCGGCACCCCCAGCGGACGCCGCGAGTGCAGCAGCTCACGCGCGCGCTGCAGGGTCGCGTCCGTCTGATGCTCGCGCAGTGCTGCGATATCCACCTGATGATTGCGGCGCAGCTCATGCGGCAGTTCAGGCACCAGCAGCACCTCGACCGCGCCCGGCTGCCCATACGACCAGCGCTCCGCCTGGGTGTAGGCATAGGCCCGGACGACGCCCGGCACCGCCTCGGTGACCAGTCGCTCATAATCGCTGGCGGTGACGGCCCGGTCGCGGTGATGAACGGCCTGCGACCCGCGTACCAGCGCCTGATCGAGCGTCTCGACGTCGCGGCCACCGGTCGCGGCCTGCCGGTTAGTGACGCCGATGCTATCCAGGCCCTCACTGACGAGCGCCGTCAGCGTACCGGCGGGCACATTGCCGACCTTACCGCCGCCGCGCCAGTAACGCACCAGCATCCGACGCTCTGGCTCAGGCAGGGCCGCCAGACCGAGCTGCTGCGGCGGCGTCTGCACGGCGCTGGGCGCTGTTTCGCCCTCGGTCGGCTCCGGTGCCTGCACTGGACGTTCCCCGGTCAGGTCCGGCGCGATCATCGGCGCAAACCAGATCTGCCCGGCGGCGCGGTCGCTGGTGTAGGCCAGCCACGTCTCCGGCGTCAGATTGGCGAAGTTCTCAACTTCCGTCCAGCGCCGGAAAGGCGTATCGTCGTGATACAGGTACGCATAGTTCTTATCGACCTGATCCGGCGGCACCTCAATGCCGATTTCCAGCGTATGCACCCCCGGGATCGCCGCGAGGATCGGCCCGCGCTGTACGGTGTAGTGCAGCCGCTGCTGGCCATCATAAGTGATGACCGTCGTCTCCTCGACCTGCTCATAGTGATAGGCCATCACGTTGACCGACGTCGCACCCGCCGCCAGCGTGACCGTCTCAATCGTGCGGAACACGGGCGCGTCGTCCTGCGTGCCGGTGCTGACGCGCGTCCCCGCCGGGATGGTCACCGGCTGGTCGCCTTCGTCCTCCCGGCTGAACGTCAGCCAGACGCCCGCTGCCGCTGGCGGCAGCATCGTCACGCCCATCAGCCGCAGGAACTCCACATACAGCTTGACCGGAATCCGATTGACCCGGTAGAGCAGCGTCTCCGTCAGATAGGCGTACAGCTCCAGCAGCGTGCGACCGGGATCGCTTGGCGACAGGTCCGTCCACTGACCGGTCTGCGACGACGCCCGCAGCCGCGCCAGCGCTGCTTCCAGCAGTTGGTCATAGGTGCGATCATCCAGGTTGGGCACTTGTAGAGGCATTACCCCTCCTCAAATACGTCATGTGGATCAGGCGGACCCTTCAGCGGACCCTTCAGCGGACCCTTCAGCGGTTCGTCTCGCTGGTGAGGTCGAAGGCGACGGTCACTTGATCGGCGGTCTGCGTGGCTCGCACGCGATAGCGCAGATCAATCAGCAGCACACCCGGCTGATCAGGTGAAGGCCCGGCGTCCAGGGCTTCGATCTCGATGCGCGGTTCATAGCGCGTGATGGCCTGCTCGACATAGTGAATTGCCAGCCCGGCGGTCGTCTCATCGTTGGGCATGTACACCAGCCGATGCAGATTGCAGCCATAATCCGGGCGCATGACGCGCTCGCCGGGCCGCGTGGCGATCAGCAGCAGCAGCGCCTGACGCACCGCCGCATCCCCGCTGACCATCTGCGTGCCGCGCAGCGGATCAATTTCAATGCCGAGCGGGCGTCCCCCCGGCACCGCCGGAAAATCAAAACGCCATGCGCGGTAATTTTTCCTCTGCTCGACCATGCGCGGCCTTTCCTCCCCGTGTTAAGCGTTCCGTCTGCGATTCACAGCGCGCTCACCGCACCCCGACCGGTTTTTCCCCGGCCAGCGGATGCGCCATCACCCCTCCGAAGATACGAAATCCTGGCCCGGACTGCGCACCTGATAGATGACCATGCCCGGCGGCGTGCCGTCCGTCAGCCCGGTGACGCTATCCAGGCAGACGGCCTGCCCGTTGATATAGACCAGGCTGGAGTAACCCTCCTGCACGGCCAGGGACCGCTGACATGGCTTGATCGTCAGGCCGACGTTGGGGCAGCCCGTGATGTTGCGGCCTGCCGGGTCGCCGTGCACCATGACCGGAGACCCTTCAATGAAGACTGTCCGCTGTGAGGCGTGTCGGGCGACGACGCCCAGCTTATGCGCGCACAACAGCGTGGCTTTTCGGGTCAGGATTTTCATAAACTGTGCTCCTCAGGTCAGCCCTGCTCAAAATCAATACGCCCGCCCCGGATGCGGATCGGATGGCCGCCCGCGTCGATATCCAGCCGGGCATCGGCGCGCAGGCTGACCCCACGCGGCGAGAGTTCCAGACGGCTGCCGTCACGGTTTTGCAGTGTGATCACGCCCTGGCGATCATCCAGCATGATCTGCTGGCCGCCTGCTGTCGTCAGCACGTAGGCGGCAGTGCTGTTGCCCCGGGTCGCGCCGTGCGGCGTCGCATGACGACCGTACAGCCCCCCCAGGACCAGCCCCTGCGACGGATCGCCGTGGGCCAGCACCAGCAGCACCGTATCGCCCCGATCCGGCAGCACCAACAGGCCGCGCCCATTTCCCGCCCCGGCGACCACCACCGGCAGCCAGTCCGTCTCCAGATCGCCGTAAGTCGGCAGGGTGACGCGCACCCGACCGCGCCCCCCGTCATCTACGTGGCTGACGATGCCCAGCGTCACCACAGCAGCCCGATCACGCGGGCGCAGCGGCGGCGGCGCGCTGCTGAAGTGCGTGCGGTAGCCCTGCTGCGCATCGCGGATGTGCGTCGCCTGCGTGATGCGATAGCGCCCACTGAAAGGCGCAGCCGCCCCGCTGACTTCGACCGCCGCGCCCGGTCGCAGCCGGGCATCGCCAATCGCCACGCCCTCGATCACGCGCTCCCGCGCAATCGCCGACCGCAGCGCCATCTGCCCCAGGTCGCTCGTGTGGTCATTGCTAACGGCGGTTTCATCCGATAGGCGCGTCAGCCCATCCAGATCAAGCAGCCCCGGTGCCATTCGCGCATATACATCGTCAAGATCGCCCGCGCTGACGCTGCGCCGACGGGCGCTGACGTCGCGGGGGTGCCAACCGGCGGCATCGGCACTGCGCGTGGCTGGCTCCGCACTCAGGCTGAAATCAGCCTCAAGCAGCGACTGGCCGACCACCAGCAGCATATCGGTGTCCGGCAGTTGGGCCGGATCAAGCGAGATCAGGTGCAGCCGGTCATCATAGACGCTGAGGTGCAGCCCGGCGCGCTGCGCCAGCGATACCAGAAAGTCGAGATCATTCTCAACCTGGATCAGATAGGGCCACTGTGCGCCGCTGCCCTCGACATCAGCGCTCAGATCGACAGAAGCGGCCAGCGATTGCGCCACGTCCGCCGCGTTCACATCCTGCCAGATGCGGTACGGGTGCTGGCGGCGCAGCCGGTGCAGTGCGTCATAAGCGCGCACGGCGATCATCGGCGGGGCATCCGCCTGAACGCGATAATCCAGCGCGGTGACATGCCCCCGGAAGATCAGCGTACTGCCGTCGTCCAGGGCGAGCTTCGCCCCGACAGGCACCGCCGCCAGCACATCATCGACCATCGCCTGTAGTGCCATGCCACCCAGCCAGATTTCACACTGAGCGGGCAGGTCCAGCGCCTGCTGCACGACGAAACCCGTCATGGCCGAGATCAGCGCAGGGGCCTGCGCGCCATCAATCCACAGGCGCGGCGCGGCGTTGAGCAGGTTCGGTGAAAGCGGATCAAAGCTCATGAGCGCGTCCTCAGGGCAGCGGCGGCAGTACGAGCACCTGGCCCGGTCGCAGGTGGTTCGGATCATCCAGCGCGTTGTAATCGGCGAGTAGACGCCACAGCGCCGCATCATCATAGAAGCGCTGCGCCAGGTCCGGCAGGCTGTCGCCCTCGATGACCTGATACGTCACGAGCTGCTGCGGCGGCAGCGGCTGTATCGCCGCGCGCAGGGCGTCCAGCGCCGCAGCGGTGACGGGCCGCCGCTCGCTGATGATGGGCACCGGGACGTCCGTTTGCAACAGGCGCAGGCTCACCCAGGAGCGCTGCGGTCGCCCGCTGCGGTTGAACTCTTCCGTGCGCTCGGCAAGGTCGGTGATGACGCCCGGAATATTCCACGCCTTGCCCCAGATGAAGCGCACCAGCGGCGGCCTGCGAATACCACCCGGTCGGTTGGCGTTGTAGGTCAGCCGCCACAGAGGGGCCGTCAGGGCGCGCACATCCTCGATCATGGCCGGGCCTTCGCCCAGGCGCACATCAAACAGCAGTTGTAATTCTAGTTCAGTACGACCGCCCCCCGTAAACAACAGCGCGTCATGCTGACGCTGCACCCGCCCAACTGAGTTGGTGCTGGGCTGCGTGCGTATGCCGCTGCTGCGTCGCATGATGACGTGCTCCGGGTTCAGCAGGCAGGGGATGCGCTCAAGCGTCGCATCAACATGAAAGAGCACACGTTCCATGGTCAGCGGCCTTCCTGCTCACGGCGGAGCCGCGCCGCACGACTGGCACCCAGGGGGCTGGCTGTCGGCGCGGCTGCGGCGGCGTCCTGCCCGGTCGCCTCATCCGGGGCGGCCTGCACCCACGCTGAGGGCGGCAGGCTCGGCCACGGCTGCGGCGCGGAATGTGCCACGCTCCGCGTCGGCAGATCGACCGGCGGCACTGTGGCGGGCGCGGGCGGCGGTATCTGCGGCACCGGCTGGCGCGGCGATCTCGCCAGTGGCGGCGTGCTGGCGGCAGGTTGCCGCACAGTGGGCGGGACGGTGGGCAGATCAACAGGCGGGACAGTGGGCGGCAGTGGCCCGGCCCCTGGCGATACGGGCGGCGATACGGGCGGCACGACGGGTTGCGCGGCCCCTACCGGTGGCGGCACGCCGAGGTGCAGGTCCGGCGTGCGCCCCTGATTCGGTGGCGGCTGCGGGGGACGCACAGCCGGGCCGACGGGCGGTTCGCCCGTGAGTTGCAGATCGACCGGGCGCGGTGGCGGCACCGCCGGCATGGCCGCTGGCCGACCTTCCGGCGTGGGTGCGGCCCCATAGCGAATGCGGCCCGCCTCAGCCGGGGCGACCGGCGCAGCGCCGACCGGTGGCACGGGCAGCAGCGGCATCACCCGGGATGACACAGCGGCCTGTGGCGGTGGTGTTGGTGTCACCTGCGGCACCCCCACCGGCTGACGCTCTCCCGCCGGCGGGGTGTTCGGCGGCGGAACGTCAGCAGGTAGCGGCGGTGGGGCCAGCGGCTGTCGGGCCGGTGGCGACGGGTGGGCGACCGGTGGCTGCGTGTCGTGCGGCGCGTCGTCTGCGGCTTGGGGCGCAGGCAGCGAATCAGCAGGGGCATCATCCGGCGGAATCAGGCCGGTGCCACCCGACCGCAGGAGCTGCGGCGCGTGCTGCTGCACTTTCGCCAGCCAGTCGGCAGGCGGGGCGATGCCCGCCGGACCGACATACTCCGGCGCGGCAGGGGGCATCGTCGGCGATGGTGCGGCAGGCTGCCGCCCACCCCCCGGACGCCGTGCGCCCCAGGCCCGCTTTGAACTGCCGCTGCGCTGTGCTGCCCTGTCCGTCATGCTCAGGCGATCTCGAGTGAGTCGTATACGAGCGTGACCGTCTCTACGGCGACCTCCTGGCTGAGGGTATCCAGCATGGCACCGCGCCAGGCGGCAACCCACGTGCCGAAGAGGTTCCAGCGCAGGACTTCGTCACTGCGATTATCCATCATGATGATCGAGGCGGAGCGGCGCTCCACCACGCCGTTAACGGACTGCATCAGCCAGGCGACCATCTCCTGACCGGCGATGACGCCGTAATGCAGCGTGACCGGCTCATACGTCACCTGACCGGGCAGGTGGCGCACGATCGAGCGCGACCCCGCCTCGCGAAAGCGGATGACATCAATGCTGACGCCCAGCCCGGTGGCCGCACGAAACGGCGTCTGCGACAGGCCGGCAACCTCCAGGCGGAAGTTATAAGCGCGCAGGGGTTCGTTAGGCATTCCTGTGACCATCGTTAGCGACCTCCCTCAGGCTCGGTTATTCGGTTTCGACTTCGGTTTTGCCGGCGGTCTGCTGAATGCGGAAGATGACGAATTCCGCCGGTTTAACGGGCGCGATGCCGACCAGGGTAATCACCATGCCCAGATCAATGGTATCGGACGTGTTGGTCTCGGCATCGCACTTGACGAAGAACGCCTGCTCCGGCGTGGCCCCCATGAGGGCACCGCCGCGCCACAGGATCGTGAGGAAGGCGGTCACGTCGCGGGTGATGGTCTTCCACAGCGATTGATCGTTCGGCTCGAAGACGGCCCAGCGCATGCTCTCCTGGATGCTCTCCTCGATCATGTTGAACAGGCGGCGCACGTTGAGATAGCGCCACTCGCTCGAAGATGCGGCCAGCGTCCGCGCACCCCAGACGAGGATGCCATCACGGCGGAAGGAGCGAATCACGTTGACGCCGTTGTCGTTCATGATGGCCTGGTTGGCAGCGACGGTGTTATGCGTCAGGCCGACAGCGCCGCGTACCGCTTCGTTGGCCGGGGCCTTGTGGACGCCGCGCGTGGCGTCGGTGCGCGCCCAGATGCCAGCGACAAAGCCGGAAGGCGGCACTTCGATCAGGCCGGCTTCAGTGTTGATGGGGTCGCCGATCTTCAGCCACGGGAAGTAGTAGGTCGCGTAGCCATCCTGCGAGGCGATGCCATCTTCGCCACCGGTGGCGACTGGCAGACTGGTGACATCCTGGGGGATATTGTCGGGCTTGGGTGCGTCGAGGATAGCGACGCGATCGGCGAGTTTCTCGCAGTGGTCGATCAGATCGGTGTACTGCATCTTCGTGGTGTAGCCGGGCGCGGCGACGATGGCGATCTCATCAATGGCTTCCAGCTCTGCCAGCGCGTCCTTGAGGCTGTTTGCACCGCCGATGTTAACGACATAGCAGCGCGAGCCACCGTTCAGGAAGAAGCCATAAACGGCCGTCGCCAGATTGGTGGACTCATTGAGCGGGGCTTCTTCATCATCGTTGGCGATGACGATATTCGTGCTGTTGCCCGGCTTGCGCCCAACGCGCTTGCCATCTTCGTCCGTCTGGATGACCTTGCCCTTACCATCACGGGCAGGCTGATACATGAAGTTCTGCACGAACTGCAACCAGCTCGTGATGAGTATCGGGTCCTTAGGGGCCTCGGCAAAGGGGGCTTTGCCGATGAAAGCCGCCGTGCTGGTGCCGACCGGGGTAATCGGATGCCCGTAGGCCGGTTCCTCATAGACGTAGACGCCGGGGGCGCGCTGACTGAATAAGGCCATACCTCAATCCTCCTCATTAGACCTACGGTAGACGCGCAGGCACGCTGCGCAAACATCCTGTGTGCTCGTGAGCTGGTGACCCGGCATCGCTGCCCCGGGTCTGTCGTCGCCACACGCGGACGGCCACAGCCGCGCCGACCGCATGCGGCCCGGCTGTCATAACCTGATCAACAGCGATTTGCCGTTGTCTTTCACCGGGTTAAAGCGCGCACTGCGCCGCTTGCGCTGATGACGCGCCGTGACCTCCGCCACCTGCAGGCTATCCACCGCCGGGAAGTAGAACACGCCGTCGGGGTCCGTCTCGGTGTGCAGGTCCTGCGCCTCAATGCTGACGGCCACGCCGGGGACGGGGCGGTCATCGCCATCGACGACGCGCCCGGTCAGGGTGTGCAGCGCATTGAAATGAAAGCGGATCGGCTGGGGCGCGTCGGTGGTGATGGTCTGCGTCTGCTGGCGGCCTCTGGCCCGGCAGATCAGGGTATAGGCTGCGGCGGGGCTGCCGGGCCTGCCATCACTGCTGATGAGGCGCAGCCAGAACTGCCCGAGCCGGTCGGTGGTGGCGCGCTGATCGCTGTTGAGGACTTCGACGGTGGCGTTGTTGAGGGGCGCGCCGCCCGGCCCGAGCACCTGTCCCGCGACCGTGACGAGGCCGCGCAGGTCCATCACGGGGGGCTGCGTCACGATGGGCTGCGGCGTAACCTGCACGCGCTGAATGCGCAGGCTGATCGCTATACAGGGACGCGGTGCCAGCCCGTAAGCCTGCCAGTCGGCGGCAGTCAGGCCAGCGTCGCTGACCTCCATATCGGTCTCGTTCATCGCACGGAAGAGGATACGATCCAGCCAGTGATGGGCCTGTTCCACGTCGCGCAGCGTCACCCACAGCAGGTAGCGCAGACGCAGCAGCAGCAGCGGCGGGCGCGTCGTGCGCTGCGGCGTCTCCGGCGTAATCTGGCTCAGATAGAGGGTGATGGCATCGTCGGGATCATCGGTGTGGGGTAAAGTCAGGCTGACGGGGACATCGGGCACCAGCGCAGATAACCAGTCGCGCAGACGCCGGGTCGCTTCGGCAATGGTTAGATCAAGGGCCGTGCTGGATGCACGCGAATCCACGCGATATATCCCCCACCTGAGTAGTCTGGGTGTCAAAGCGGTCACGCGAGCGTGAATAGCGTGAAACGGAACGGAAACCGGCTGAGATGTACCCTGCTCAAAGAAGCGCAAGAAATCTGCAAAAAACTATAAAGCACAAGCACAATATTGGACATTTAACTGCGTTTATAACACAGTGGCTGCATGCAGCGCAAGCGAATCAGGGGCAAAACGAAGCGACTTATACAGTTTTGATACATTCGTGGCGAATAATATTATGCACAGCGTGGTGATCAATCAGGAGGGCGGTGTGTAGCGTTTAGTAATAATATTCATCGATCATGCAAACCGGGCAGACTGCTCAATGCGAGCCACTGATCAGCCGACGAAGTGAAAAAACCTGTGCATCTTTTTGTTGAACGTAGGCATTTCCCGTTATTATCGTAGATACTAGACCCTATCACCCACATATACAACTGGTTCCGGCCCCACCATGACTGATCCCCGGACATTGTCTGTTTTTCAGCAGGCACGCGACGTCCTCTACAATGTGCAGGAACGCGGGCAGGATGTGGCGCAAGCCATGTCATTTTTGAACCAACATCGTCAACACGCCGCACTCAAGGGCGATGCGATCACGGAAGGGCATCTGCTGCTGATGGCGGGTGTCGCCAACAGCAGCCGGGCGCGCTTCCGCAGTGCCGTGCACAGTTACGAGCAGGCGCTGGCACTGTTCAACACGCAGCACTACGTCGCTGACGGCTGTCTGGCGGATACGTATCTGGGACAGGCCCACCGCGCCCTGAGCAATTACGTCCCGGCGCGGGCGCATCTGCAACGGGCGCTGAGCCAGGCACCGGGCAAACATCGCAGCGAGATCGAAGCGCGCGTCAAGCATCAGCTAGGGCAGTTGCTGCTGAGCGTCAAGGATGCGGAGCACGCGCAGACAGTACTGCAAGAGAGCCTGAACGCGTGCGACGCGTCATGGTTGCCGCTGGCACCGTGGCACAGTAACGACGAGCGCGCCGCGCTGCGCTGTGAAATCCTGTGCGCACTGACTGAATCCGCACTGGCAACGGAGCGCGAGACGCTCGCGTGGCAGTATGCCCGCGACGCGATGGCCACCGCCGACACGCTGGCCAGCCCACTGCGGCTGGGCTATGCCGCACGGGCGATGGGCAACGCGGCGAGCATCTTCGGCTGGTCGGGGCTGGATGCCAGCCTGACTGATCCGGACGTGTACTATCGCATTGCACATGAGGCGTTCGTCAGCGTGGCCAACGAAGCAGAAGCGGCGCATACGCTCTTCGCCCAGGCGAACAGCAAGGCGCGTCGTGGCAAACGGCGCAGCAGCGCGCTGCTCTTCGAGCGGGCGATGGTCATCTACAGCCGACTGGGCATGACAGAAGACGCCACCCGCGCGGCGGATGCCCAGCTCGACGTGATGTGAGGCACACCTGATGTGAGGCACACCCGAGGCGCGCCGGCGACCTCACTGGGCGGGGGCCAGCGGCGCGTCAGCGGTGACGCCGGGCACCTGCAGCGCGATCTGATAGTAAGCGTTCCCCTCATTGAACTGCATATCGAGGGCGGTATCGCGCAGCGTGCGCCACAGAATGATGACAAGGTTGCCTTCGATCCAGCGGCGCTCGCCAATTTCCGCGATGGATTGCAGCGACAGGCCGGCGGCGTCCGCCTCCCAGAAGACGCTGGGGCGGTTGTTCTGGTAATCGACCTGTTGGACGCTGAGCCATGCGCCCTGCGGCTCGAAAATGCGCGGCGTCGGGGCGATGCTCTGGCAGCGCTCGACGATATCCTCGAAGTAATCGACGGGCCACTCGGCGAAGTCGTCGGTGGCGTGCTGGCGGTCGTTCACGTTGAGGATCATGCGCTCATAGACGGGCGTTGTCGTCTGCGGGAGCTGAAAATCGTATTCGGCCTCGTAGGTATAGATGCGCATGGACACGACCAGATAGTTCACGAAATCGATGATCTTGACATCGTCGAGGAAATCGAAGCGCACTTCATCCAGGCCGCCCTCGCCGCTAACGGTCCATACGAGGCGACCATCCCCGTACAGGGTACAGAGTGGCACTTCGTTCAGGGCGACCAGACCCTCATCCTCGCCCCCGGTGACCTCCGCACGGAAGATGATATGCTGTGGGTCACGCGGCCAGCGCACGACGCTGCCGCTGGTATCGCCCGCCGGGGCGGCTTCGTCGTCCCCGCCGCAGGCTGTCAGCAGCAGGCTAAGCAGCAGTATCAGTGCCAGCGCACCAAATCGTCTCATGGTTATCTCCCTCAAGGCCATTTGCGACCAGGATTAGCGTTGTTCGGCCGGGCAGTCAGGGCTGCACCGGCCATCTCGGCAGATGATGCCCCTATCAGTATACGCACAAGGAAGCTCGCGCAAGCGTGAGACCAGGACGTTTTGCCGGATCGCGGCGCGGTTGGGTGCCCCATCTGCGGCGGAATCGCTTACAATAGGGGCATGGTTGCTGAACTCCGACGCCTGATCCTGATGTGCGCGCTGTGCGGGTCGCTGGTGCTGCTGAGCGCCTGCAATACGCGCGGTGCCGACGCGCCAACGGACACGACGCCAACGGACGCGACGCCAACGGACGCGACGAGTACGGCACAGGTCAGCACAGGCGGGCCCAACACGGCACCGGCAGCGGCCACCGCCGCACCGACGCGCACCCCGGCGGACACTGTGCGCTTTGCGCCGCCGGTCTGTGCGGGGGCACCGCCGACGCGGCTGATCCTGTATGAGCGCGGGCGCGTCACAGAGAATGGGCGCGGGCTGAATCTGCGGCGGCAGCCGGGGACGCAGTCGATCCAACTGGCCATGCTGGAGCCGGGCGACGTCTTCCTGGTGCTGGCAGGCCCGCAGTGTACGGATAACTACACGTGGTACTTCGTGCGTGGGGAAAATGACGACGGAAACTATGAAGGCTGGATTGCAGAAGGCGATCTGAGCGAGTATTATACAGAGCAGTATCTGCCGGGCTGAACCGGCTGCGGGGCAGTGGCGGAATGGCAGACGCGGCGGTCTTAAAAACCGCTATCCTAACGGATGTGTGGGTTCGACCCCCACCTGCCCTACACAATCACAGGCGTTGACAGACACCCTGGCAGGTCGCTGCCAGGGTGTTTTCATTTACGGCGTGCGACAACTTACGGTGTGCTTCAACCGGGGTGCTTCAGGCGGTCGGGTGCGCCAACTGGTGACGGCGGACGATCGCGCCCTGAGGCGTGATCTGTACAACGCTGAAGCCGGGGTTGGCGACCGGGTCCGGCGAGAAGCTGACGTGCTCCACGGAGGGATAAGCCATGAAGCTGGCCCAGGGTGACGCCCCCGCGCTGTAATAGACGCCATCGAGCACGGCATCGAACGCCTGATGAATATGGCCGTAGAAGACGCCCTTAAGCCGGGGGACGGCGCGCCTCAGCAGGGCGTGGGCGGCGTCACCGTTGATGGTGCGCATCCAGTCATCGAGCCAGGGCGTGCCCAGCTTCACCAGATTGTGATGCGCGGCGACGATTAGCGGCATGTCGGTATCAGCCGTGCAGACCTGCTCCAGAAAGGCCAGCACCTCATCAACGATGTGACCGCCGGGCAGTTCGACATCCGGGCCGTTGGTATCGATGACGACCAGTTCCACCCCATTGATCACCTGCCGACTGTGCCAGTACGGCAGCGTCTCGGCGGCAGGGCGGCCCATCAGCACCTGCTGGACGGCGGCGCTGTCGTCGTGGTTGCCAACGGCGTAGATCACGGGTGCCGGCAGCGCGGCGAACAGGTCGCGGATCATCGGGTAGATCTCCGGGTGCGGATCATAGGCGACATCGCCCGTATGCAGGATGAAATCCGGCTGGAATGGCAGGGCGTTGATGGCATCGACCAGGGCGCGCGCGCAGACCAGCGGCGGCGGCGCATCGTAGGCGGTGTAGGACAGGTCGGGGTTGATGTGGGTGTCGGTGATGTGCACAAAGCGCAGCAGCGGTTCCATGACGGCGGGCCTCCTCAGTCGGGTGATGTTCAGCAGTCGATACACGGGTGACAAGCGCCGCATAGTGTAGCGCGCAATCATTAAAGGATATGGCGCAGCGAATGACTCCCCCTAAACCTTGAGGGCCAGCAGACGGCGAAAAAGCGTATCATGGAGCATGAGATATGCCCGGCCAAGTGGGGGATCACATATGAGCCGTATTCAATCGATTGCGCCACAGAACTGCAAGCGCTGCAAAGCGCCCGACAGCATGTTCATCGACGACGACCGCCGCCTGACCTGTCGCCTGTGCGGGTGGAAGGTGAGCATCAGCGTCGAGGCGGAAGCGGACGCGCCGCAGGGCGGATCAGCGCAGGGCGGATCAGCGCAGGGCGGATCAGCGCAGGGCGGATCAGCGCAGGGCGGATCAGCGCAGGGCGGATCAGCGCAGGGCCAGTCCCCCCGCGACAGGTACGTCGTCAGCTACGGCATGATCCATCCTGACAAGGTCGATTCCTGGACGCGGGCCAAGTACGAAAGCGGGCTGGACGCCGTCCAGCGCGACGATATCGCGACGGCGATTGATTCGTTTCATAAAGCGCTGGAAGGCGACCGCGATTTCCTCGACGCGCATCTGTGGCTGGCGCGTCTGCAGGACGACCCGGAACTCAAGCGCAAGCATTACGGGGCGATCGTCGCCTATCTGCCGAACCACGAAGAAGCACTGCGCGAGCTGATGGTGCTTAACGGTCAGATGACGCCGGAAGAAGCCAGCCGCAGCGCCAGCGGCCTGGACCCGATCGCCCGGCGGGCGGATGTGCCCGTGCAGACGGATGCGGAAGCGATCCGCTGCGAGCAGTGCGGCAGCGGTGACATGGACATCGTCGAGGGTGAGCCGTTCGCCACGTGCAATACCTGCGGCTATCAGACGCGCATCGAGAAGGCGGGCTATGGTCTCAAGTCGCTGTCGATGGCGCTCGTCAAGCAGCGCGGCAAGGCGATCAAGTGGGACGTGGGCGAGCGCTTCCTGCAGTGCGAATCGTGCAGCGCACAGCGCACACTGCCGCCGACCACGCTCAACACGCGCTGCCCGTTCTGTGGCAGCAGCCAGGTCATCGAGCGTGACGCGCTGGACAGCTTCATCCAGCCGGACGGCATTGTGCCGTTCATGATCAGCCGCGAAGAAGCCGGCGACGCGATCCGCGAGGCGCTCAACAGCCGGGTGGAGCGGCTCAAGGGCATCTTCATGAACAATAAGGTCGAGCGCGGGCAGCTCACGCCGATGTATCTGCCGTTCTGGTATTTTGACGTCATCCTGGATGTGCGGCGGACGATCACGCGGAAGGGCGGCGAGAACAGCTACAGCAGGATGCGCGCCCCCGCCGTCATGAGCGAGACGATCAGCGAGGCGGAGAGCAACCTGCCCATCCCAGGTTTCAGCTCCCCGGAAAGGGACCTGATCCGCCGACTGGGGCGCTTCGAGCTATCGGCGGTACGGCCGTATGATGCGCGCATCCTGGGCAAAACCAGCGCGGAACTGTATACGCTCGATTGGGAAGCGGCCTCGCTGGAAGCGCGCGGGCACGTCAGCCGGCTGATGCGTCAGCAGTACGGGCAGGAGCCATTCAGCGATACGACCATCTCCGTGACGCCGCTCATTCATCAGATGCAGTTCCGGCTGGTGCTGTGCCCGGTGTGGATCGCGAACATGATCGAGGCAGATGGCGATCTGCGCGTGGGGCTGATCCACGGGCAGACGGGCCGCGCCGTACTCGGACGGGCACGCCAGCCTGATTAAGCGATAGCGATCAGGCGTCAGCGATCAGGCGGTAGCGATCTCCTCCAACGCCTCTGCAAAGGCGCGGGGCAATGCGGTACACTTTCCACAGGCGGAACCTGTACCGAGTTGGGGGAAATATGACCATACGTGTCTATGTCAGTGGTGCCGAGACCAGCGACGATCCGATGGTGGTGCGCGTGTGGATCAGCGCCCGACCGGATACCCTGCTGAGCGCGAGCATCAACAGCGCGGATGTGTTCGTCGGCATTTACAGCGATGTCTACAGCGAGACGCTGACGCTCGATTATCAGTTGGCGCAGCAGGCCGATATGCGCATGCTGCTGTTCGCCAGCGCAGCCACCCGTGATACGCCAAATCTGAATCTGCGCGCCTTCCTGGGCGAAGTCGCGGCGCAGCAGGTCATCACCTATTACGATGATTCCGCTGATCTGCTGGCGCGGCTGCGGGTGGCGCTGCAGGGCTACAAGCAGATCCGCAGGCAGACAGGCACTGTGGCGGTCTTCCGGGCGACGACCAAAGCCGCCGAAACCGCCACCGAAGAGATGCCACCGGAGCCGGAGGCGGTCGAATGGATGGAAAACATCGACACGCAGGAGGTGCAGGCGATCTCTCCGCCGCAGGCTCCCTCCCCGGAGGCCCCTGCGCCGCTGCCCGTTCGCGGGCGCGATCTGGACGAAGCGCCGGAGCATCAGCCCATCACGCAGACGCAGAGCGGGCAGTGGCAGATCCCCGGGCAGGCGGACGGCATCACGCTGACGCAGCTGGTTGATCAGGCGCTGGAGCTGGCCGAGGATGATCTGGAGGTGATCATCCGGCGGGCGCTGGAAGTCCACGAGGCGCAGCGCTACGTCATGCAGAAGAACAAGCCGCACGGCTGGCTGAGCGCTGACCCGATCTTCGGGCCGCCGCTGGAAAACAGCCAGTTCCAGAGCGATATCTTCATGATTATGCCCTTCCGCGAGCGCTTCAACGGCATCTATGAATCGATCATCAAGGAGACAGCCGCTGATCTGAACCTGGTCATCAAGCGCGGCGACGACTTCGCCAGCCGCCAGGGGTCGATCATCAAGGAAGTGTGGGCGGCGCTGAATGCCTGCCGCCTGGTCATCGCGGAGACGACCGAGATCAACGCCAACGTCTACTATGAGCTGGGCATCGCGCATACGCTGGGCAAACCGGCCATCCTGCTGACCCAGGCCACAGACATCGAAGACATCCCGTTCGACATCCGGCACCTGCGCTTCATCCAGTATGAGGATTCCATCGAGGGCGGTCAGAAGCTGGCCGACGATCTGCGGCGGCACATCCTGTGGGTTCTGAACGATCTTAAGGAACTGCCCGGCAGCGCGTAAAGACGGCCCTCACCCCGGCTTCACCCCGGCCCTGCACATCTCAGGCGATTCATAAAGCTGTCGGGCGCAACCCGGGCGTATAATCAGGTTAGAGGACATCGGCGGACGGGGTAGCCTGATGATGCGACTGGAGAATATTCTGAGTACGCTTGCGCGGCGTCACGCGCCGAAGCTGCTGGCACAGGTCGGGCAGCAGCCGGATAACCTGGCGCGCCTGCATGATCTGGCGGATGGGTTGGCGCGGGTCGGCGTGCTGGTGCTGGTCGGGCAACTGCCGGAGGCACTGCAGGCCCAGCGCGAAGCACAGGTCAACGCGTGGATTGGCGCATATGGTGATCTGCATCGGCTGCTGGTGACGCGGCTGTTTCCGTCGTTCCCCGGCATCCGGGCGACCTATGCCGACGATCGCCTGCCGCCGGTCATCGTCATCGAGAGCGAATGCGCGCCGCCGGCGATGGTCATCGCGGGCTATGTGGTGCCTTATCTGGCGCTGCGTCAGCGGGAGCGCGAGATTAACACGCAGGAACTCAGTGGGGTGATGCGCGCCGTGCTGGACGACCTCGAAGCGGGCGATCTGACACACAGCGCGTATGAAGCGCTGCTGGACGACGGTATCAACGTGCTGATGCGAATGCGGCGTCTGGGCATCGGGGCGGTGGCGCTGACGCGCTTCCGGCGCGAGTTGTTCCCGGCGGTACCACCAGCACCCCCCATCCCGGAAGCACCCCGTCGCGGGACGACCGGCCCGCTGTTCGATACAGAGGTGCCGGTATTCTTCAGGCCGACGGGCAGCGCAACGGGCAGCGCGACGGGATCATCCGGCGATGGCGCGCCACCCCGGCGACGCCCACCCGTGCGCGATCTGCCACCACGTCCCGGGACGGAGTGACGCGATCAGGACATTGTCAGGACATCGTCAGGACATCACACGGGCGCGGTAGAAATCGCGGGCTTCTTCCTGCGTGGAGAAGATGCGCACCCGCCGCCCGGCCATCGGGAACAGCGAGAGCATCGCTTTGCCGATCACGTTCAGGACGGGGTCATTGCCGACAATCAGCACCATGCCGCGTTTGGGGTGGTTCTCACGGGCGATGTTCTGCATGTGCAGGCCCAGGTTCGGCGGTGGACGCCGCCCGGCGCGGAAATCGAGCAGAGTTGTGACGACGCTCGGGTGGCTGTTGACCAGCCGATGCCACTCGCCGTCCGCAGCGGTCCACTCATCCCAGGTCCAGCGACCCTCAAAGCGGAAGATGATCAGGTTTGATTCGGTCTCATCCCATCGACAGCTAACGGGCATACGGCCAACCTCCTGCCAGGGTGCAGCACACCCTGAACTATTTTGTTTATATTTTAAGGGCAGGATGCGTGAGATAGCGTAAGCGACTATTTATTTTGTTTATAAAATTCTAAACGTTAGCTAACCTCAGAAACGCAAAAACTGTTGTACGATGATGTCGGAGTGTTTTACTGGTATGTTTCGGTGCGATTGTACTGGTAGCGACAGATCAGGTAAAACTGTCAACGGCCCATCCCCTGGTGGGCTGTTTTCTTTTCTGTGGGCATCTCTGGTCAGATCCCACCGTTAATTGCTCATCCGATGTGCGGCTTTTTATCGTATTGTTAGGTAACAGAAAGCGCCGCATCAGGATGAGCCGGGGATCTGGATGAGCCAGAATGTCAAAAGTGGCTGCGTTTCCGCTATAATGGCGACATTATCCACCCAATACGAAGCCTATGGATCACCAGACGCTGACCGCACTGCTTGAGCGAATCCAGCATCATGACGAAATGGCCCTGAGCGCGCTGTATGACGCTCACGTCGATGCCGTGTTCTCGGTCGCGCTGCACGTGCTGGGTAATCAGCAGGATGCGGAGGAAGTCACGCAGGATGTATTCCTGCGTATCTGGCACAAGGCGGAGCAGTATGATCCGCAGCGAGGGCGCTTCCTGACCTGGCTGCTGACGATCACGCGGCGGCTGGCGATTGATCAGGTGCGGCGCAAACAGCGCGTCGCGGAGGTGCCCAACCCGGTCTCACTGGATGCGCATGAGCAGCTATGGGATCAGGTGGTGGCGCAGGAGGAAATGACGGATTTGCAGCGCAATCTGCTATCAGCGCTGCAGGAGCTGCCCGGTGAATACCGCGAAGTGATCCTGCTGGCGTACTTCCGGGGGATGACCCATGTGGAAATCGCGGCGTTTTTGGGCCGCCCCCTGGGGACGGTGAAGACGCATATCCGGCAGGGGATGGAAAAACTGAGGACGGTCTGGCTGAGGACCGATAGCGATCGTCACACGGACGATCAGCCAGCGACGAATCAACAGGGTGAGTAAGCGCTGTAATGGCGCCAAGATAAGCGGCATGGCACGATGAACCGGACTGAACTGCTGCAATTAATCCCACTCTATGTACTGGACGCGCTGCCGGAGGACGAACGCCAACAGGTTGATGGCCTGCTGGCCACCGACGACGAAGCGCGCGCGCTGCTGGCCAGCTACCAGCAGGTCGAATCTGTGCTGCTGTTGACGGCACCGCATCAGGCCGCACCGGCAGACCTCAAGGCGCGGCTGATGGCACAGGTCAGCACGGCGGGGGCGACGGCATCGCAGACGCCGCCTGATGATCGCCCTGACGGGCACAGCGACAACAGCAGCCTGTCTGCGCGGCTGTGGCGCGGGGATGGCAAGCCCCTGCTGAGCGTTCTGCTGCCAGCGGCGGCGACGGTCGTCCTGCTGATCGGGCTGTTCCTGACGATTCAGGGCCTGCCGGATGACACGACCACGCCACAGACTTTGTATACGCAGTTGATGGACCAGCAGGAAAGCGAGCGCGTGGCGCTCATCGGGCATCTGAGCGAGGATATCAGCGGCGAGCTGGTCATTGGATCGGACGGGCAGCAGGCAGTGATCCGCGTTGAGGCGCTGCCGCCGCTGGCCGAAGACGAAGCCTTCGAGTTGTGGCTGATCGATGACGCGGGCGCGGTCAGCGGTGGGGTGTATCGGCTGACGGAGCCGGGCGCGCACTATATCGCGCTGCCGCTGGCGCGCTCCGCTTATACGTATGAGCGCTTCGGCGTCTCGCTGGAGCCAGCGGCGGGCAGTCCTTACGCGGATCGACCGAGTGGGCCGCGCGTCTTCGACGTGGCGCTGCCGGGGGGCGCAGCCGACAGTTAAGCCGGACAACTTGCCAGCAGCCCCCGACCTGCTCCATAATAAGGTAATGTTTACTCTGGCCCGTGCGCGAGGCAGCGATGGCACGTCAACCGCAAGGCAACACGCCCAACCGTGAAGAGATGTTCAACATGGCCGTTGAAGCGGCAGAACGCGGCAACCGTCAGAGCGCCCGCATGATGTTCGCGCAGGTGCTGCGGCAGGATCGGCGGGATACGCGCGTCATGATGTGGCTGGCCAAGCTCGCCAAGGACGCGGACGAGCGGCGGCAGTGGCTCAACCGCGTGCTGGATGTCAACCCCAATCATGAGCAGGCCATTGCTACGCTCGACCGGATGGATTATCAGGATAAGGCCAAGCGCAACGTGATGTTCTTCCGTGTGGCGATCGGCGCGTATATGGCGATCGTGCTGCTGCTGGGCCTGATTGTGCTGCTGGTCGCGCTCTGATCGTACGGGCGGTGCAACTGCCTGAATATCGACCCGCTTTGTAAAAAGTGTGTGAACACTACCGCTGCGGAAGCACCCCACCCCTGGAGCGCTTCGTTATCTGCGTTATAATGTGGCCCGTTTTGCAGTGGGATACCGATAGACTGCGTATCCCCGGGGCGATCCCATATCACCACCTAAGTTCATATGGATGAGGAGGACCGCATTGATCGAGGTTGAACAACTCGTCAAACGCTATGGTGACGTGGCAGCCGTCAATGGCATTAGCTTCACCGCCGAGCCAGGTCAGATTACCGGCTTCCTGGGGCCGAACGGCGCAGGTAAGACGACGACCATGCGCGTCCTGACAGGCTTCACGCCGCCGACCAGCGGCAGAGCTGTCGTTGCCGGCTTTGACGTCTTCGAGAAGAGTATGCAGGTGCGGCGGCAGGTCGGCTACCTGCCGGAGAATGTGCCGCTCTACCGCGATATGAGCGCACGCGGCTATCTGATGTATCTCGCGGAGATCCGGGGCGTGGATAATCGCCGGCAGCGCGCCGACGCAGTGCTGGAGCGCGTCGGCCTGACAAGCCGGGCCAACAGTGCCATCCGCACGCTGAGTAAGGGGATGCGCCAGCGTGTCGGCCTGGCGGCGGCACTGCTGCACAACCCCAGCGTGCTGATCCTGGACGAGCCGACCATCGGCCTTGATCCGTTTCAGGTGTTGGAACTGCGCGACCTCGTGCGCGAACTGCGCCACGATCACACGGTGCTGTTCAGCACGCACATTCTGAGTGAAGCGCAGCGCGTCTGCGATAAGGTCGTCATCATCAACCAGGGCGAGATCATCGCGCAGGGGACGCCGACCGACCTGCGGTCCACACTGGAGACAGGCGCACGCGTGCTGGTGCGCGTCGAAGGCGACGCCAGCAGCCTCGTGCAGAAGCTGGCCAGCCTGCCCGATGTCAGCAGCGCTCATCTGGAGGCGGAAGGGCTGATCGTGACACCGGCCAGCCCGGATATCGACCCGCGCACGAGCATCGCGCAGGCGGTCATCGACGCCGGGCTGGGCCTGCAGGAGATCCGCCCGCTGGCCGTTGATCTGGAAGATATCTTCATCGAACTGACGCGGCGGGCCAGCCGTCAGCCGGCGGCAGACGCCGCTGCTGAGGCCGCTGCTGAGGCCGCCGCCATCCAGACGAGCAGTGAGGAGGCACAGGCATGAGAGCGTTATGGGCTGTCTACAAACGCGAACTCGGTCTCTTCTTCCGCTCGACGATTGCGTATGCGGTGGCGTTCGCGCTGCTGGGCTTCATGGGCCTGCTGGTGAGCAGCTTCATCGCGCAGATCGTCGAGGCGAACCAATCGGGCTTCACGCAGCGATTCTTCACGGCGGATGATCTCATCGCCGCTTACATGAATTACTTCACCTTCCTGATGGTGCTGTTTGGTCCACTGCTGACGATGCGCCTGCTGGCAGAAGAGAGCCGCGAGGGCACGCTCGAAGTGCTGATGACGCTGCCCCTGCCCGACTGGATGTTCGTCGTGGGCAAATGGCTGGCCGCCTGGACGGTCTACACGTTCATCCTGGCGCTGACGCTGATCTATGTGGTGCTGGCTGCGGCACTGGGCGTGCCGTCCGGCGGGCTGGTGCTGGCGATTTATCTGGGCGCGTTCCTCTACGGGGGCGCGGTGCTGGCCGTCGCCATGATCTGGTCGGCACTGACGGAGGATCAGCTCGTGGCGGCCTTTCTGGGTGCGGCCAGCATCCTCGTGCTGACGCTCGGCTCGGTCATCGCTGAGGCGCTCGGCAACCCGACAGAGCCGGGCTTCGCCAATATCATCCGGGAGCTGAGCCTCGCCACGCACTACAACGACACCATGCTCTCCGGGCTGGTGCAGTTGCATGATGTGATTTACTTCATCATGGTAACGGTCGTGGCCCTGTTCCTGACGACGCTCATCGTCGGCACGCGCCGCTGGCGTGCGGCCTGATGATCATGGGGCTTTACCCCTACAGCTACTGCACACAGATAACTGCGCGAGAAGGCGAACGCGATGAATGAGATGAAAACGAATCAACAACCGGTGATTCCGCCGGTGCTGCTGCTGCTGATCGCCCTGGGCGGCTTGCTTGTGGCGCTGTTCGTCTGGGTGACGCAGCCGAGCTTCGGCGTGATCGGCGTCGGCGCGCTGGGCGTCAGCGGGCTGTCACTGCTGATGTGGGCGCTGCTCGTCCCGGAGCAGTTGATGGCGCTGCTGCGCGGGCGGGCGCTGAGCTTCGGCGGGACGGCGCTGCTGGTGACGGTGGTGCTGGTGATCGTGCTGGCGCTGGTGTACATCCTGATCCGCAATCAGAACCTGCGCGTCGATTTCAGTGAGCGCAATCAGTTCACGCTGACGGAAGAAGTGCGCGATCTGGTGGAGATCATCGCCGCCGACCCGACCACGCCCGACCTGCGTATCGTCGGCTTTTACGGCGGCACGCTGGCGGCGCAGCGCGGCCAGATTGAGGTGCTGCTGCGCGAGTTCGAAGCGGTCAGCGAAGGCCGCGTCGATTACGAGTTTATCGACCCGGACCTGCAACCCGCCCTGGCGGAGCGTTACGCTGCACAGGCTGGCTCAGTGTTCCTGGTGCCGCTGGTGGATGGCGCGCCAGATATCGAGCAGGCGGAGCCGATCGCGGCGGCGGACCAGCGGCTGATCGCTGAAGCGTTGATCCGCGTTTCGGCACTGGGCGACTTCCGGGCGTATTTCCTCGTCATTGACGAGACGACCACAATCGAGAACGCCGAGGGCACCGGCCTGGCAACACTGGCGACTGGCTTCCGCGATATCTTCGGCTGGCAGGTGGAAGAGATCACCATCAGCGAACTGACCAACCCTGAACTGGGGCCAGAGCTGGGCGCTGCCGAAGATGGTGAGGTGATCGTCATCCCTGGCGGGCGCGACCCGCTACCGGATCAGGCGGTGGCGGCACTGCGCGATTACGTGGCTGACGGCGGCGATCTGGTCATCTTCAGCGCGCCGAACCTGGAAGGCGGCGATTCGCTGGCGACCGGCCCGCAGATGACGGCACTCCTGGAGGAGACGTTCGGCGTGTCCGTCAATAGCGACCTGGTCATCGACCTGGGCGGTCTGGTCGGCGGGCAGAGCGTGGCGGATCTGCTGGTCGAGAACTTCAGCGATCAGTTCATCGTCAGCGGCCTGCAGGGACAGGCCAGCGTGCAGATGCAGCTCGCCCAGAGCCTGAACATCGCCGACGATCTGCCGGAATCCGTCACGGTGACGCCGCTGGCGCGCACCAGCGATCAGGCTTATGCCAAAGAGGGCCTCAACTACAGCACCGAGATCGAGATGGCCGCGCTGGAACAGGCCGAAGGCGACCGCACAGGCGAGCTGGTCGTCGGGCTGGTGGCGGAGAACACGGCGCTGGGTGCGCGTCTGGTGCTGTGGGGCAACGACGTGCTGCCGCAGAACGTATGGCGGCAGTTCGACGGCTTCGGCATCCGCAACTTTGAGGTGGCGCGCCGCAGCATCTTCTGGGCCGGGGAGTACGATACCTTCCTGGCGAACCTGCCCACGATCAGCTTTGAGGCGCTGCCGCAGGATACGCCCCTGCTGGCGGATGCGCAGCAGCTCGGCGTGGTGCAGTTCGTGACGCTGCTGGTGATGCCCTTCGGCGTGCTGGCGCTGGGCGCGTTCGTCTGGTGGCTGCGCCGCGAGCGCCGCCCGGCTGTGTAAATGATGATCGTGTTTCTGCATCAGGGATACATGCAACGACAGGTCACAACAACAGGTCCGACAGGAGGAAAACAGGATGCGCTTTAACCGGCAAACGCTGCTGCTGCTGGTCGTGGGCGTGGTGGTGATCGTAATCGCGCTGGTGGCGCTGAGCAATACCGCCACTGCCCCTGACGATGACGCCACCACAGAAGACACGTCCGGCGACTTCTTCGCGGATATCAGCGTGGATGATCTGACCGAAGTCACCATCACCGATGCGGACGGCACCAGCATCACGCTGACACGTAGCAATAGCGACGTCGCCTGGGCGATCAGCGATTCTGACGACGAGGCCGATCAGACGGAGCTTACGAGTGCGCTGACGAGCCTCGTTGATCTGCGGTATACGAACAGCTTCAGCCCGGAAGAGAGCGATCGGGCGCAGTTCGGCTTTGGCGAAGACGCCACACTCGCGCAGATCAGCTTTACGGCGGGCGAGGAAACGTACACGCTGAATATCGGCGGGCAGAACCCCGGCGGCACGCGCTACTACGTCAGCCAGCCAGAGACGCCCGACACGCTCTATCTGGTCGCCATCGGCACGCTGAACACGCTGCTGGGCTGGCCGAGCGCGCCGCCGGTCGTCGTGCCGCCGACGCCGACACCACAGCCCGCGCTCAACCTGCCGGGGCCGGTCTTTGGCGATAGCATCAACTTCACTGCGTTCAACCGCTTTGAGGTCCGCGATAACGAAAGCGGCGAATCGCTGGTGCTGGTAAAGGATGAAGACATGGACCAGTGGACGATCGAGGGCGACGAACGCACGCTCGATCAGATTCTGGTCGATGTGCGCCTGAGCAGCTTCGCCGTGCTGGAAGGCGTCCAGGCGATCGACGCGCCAGACCTGGCCGCGCTCGAACTGGAAGACCCGGCGGCGACGATTATCGCCAGCACGCCCGGTCTCGAGTATCGCCTGCAGTTGGGCGGCCTTGATCCGTCCGGCGCGCTGCGCTATGCGCTGGTCAATGACTTCGAGCGGGTCGCGGTCATCAATGCGGAAGACGTCACCGGGGTGCTCGACTGGCTGAATGATCCCCCGCTGGCACCGGAGCCGACGCCAGAGCCGACCGCTGAGGCCGATGCCGAAGCTGAAGGCGACCCGGAGGCTGACGCCGAAGCGCCCGACGCCGAAGTGACAGAAGAAGCCACAGGCGAGGGCAACTAATAGGGTTTACAATCAAGGCAGGGGCGACCCTGCCTTTTTCGTTAATCAACCGGCACATGAGAGCAGCGCGACATGGAAGCGATCCGCGTTTTGAAGAACAGGCACATTCTGCTGGGCGTGACGGGCAGCATCGCCGTTTATAAGGCGGTTGATCTGGCCAGCAAGCTGACACAGGCAGGGGCGCAGGTCGACGTCATCATGACGGAGGCCGCGCAGCGCTTCGTGACGCCGCTCAGCTTCCAGAGTGTGACCGGACGGCCTGTGTATACCGATCTGTGGGGGACGGAACAGAGCGGCGGCCTGGGGACGCACATCGCACATGTGGGCCTGGGCGAAGGCGCGGCGCTGCTGGCGATCGTCCCGGCGACCGCGAATACACTCGCAAAAATCGCCGGTGGGCTGGCGGATGATCTGCTGAGCGTGACCGCGCTGGCGGCCCGCTGCCCACTGCTGATCGCCCCGGCGATGGACGGCGGCATGTATCAGCATCCGGCGACACAGGCCAACGTCGCTACCCTGGTCGAGCGGGGCGCGGTGCTGGTGGAGCCAGAAGTCGGGCGCTTCGCCAGTGGGCTGGTCGGTCAGGGGCGGCTGCCAGAGACGCCGACACTGCTCGGACACATCCGGTGGGCGCTGGGGCGCGATGGCGTGCTGGCGGGTCGGCGGGTGGTGGTGCCGGCGGGCGCCCCCCGGGAGCCACTCGACCCGGTGCGTTACATCAGCAATTATTCCAGCGGCAAGCAGGGGACAGCCATCGCCCAGGCCGCACTCGATGCCGGGGCGCAGGTGACGCTCATCACCAGCGCGGCGCTGCCCACCCCGATCGGCGCGCAAGTCGTCGCGGTGGAATCCGCAGCGGAGATGAACGATGCCGTCCTGGAGCGCAGCGCCGGGGCAGATGTGCTGGTCATGGCTGCCGCCGTCGCGGATTATCGCCCGGCACAGATGGCCGCTCATAAAATGAAGAAAGAGGACGCCGAAGCGCCAACGCTCACGCTGAAGCCCACACCGGATATCCTGATGAACGTCAAAGGGATGAGCCACCGCCCGAAGGTGGTCGTGGGCTTCGCGGCGGAGAGCGACGATCTGCTGGCGAATGCGCAGAGCAAACTCCAGCGCAAGGCGCTTGATCTGCTGGTGGCCAACGACATCACGGCCAGCGATGCCGGCTTCCATGTGGATACTAACCGGGTCGTCATCCTGGATCGCAGCGGCAGTCAGGAGAGCCTGGACCTGATGCGCAAGAGCGACGTCGCTGAGGTGCTGATCGGACGGATCAGCGGATTACTCAAATGAAATTTATTATGAAATAAAAGTAATCTTACGTTACGCTAATGGAATAGAGTGTTATAATGGCATTACAATGGTCATCGATGGTGGGTTAGAAGATGACAGCAATGGCCCATACGCTCAATTGGATCGTTGAGAACAAGGTCATCCACGCCAAATTGTGGGGTGATCTGGAGCTCGACGAACTGACTACAATCAACAAGGCGATCACAGATCGTATGCACGATGGTCATCCACCTGTGTATGTGATCCTGGATATGACCGGCGTCCGGCGCTACCCAACTTCACTACCCCATCTGGCCAAAATCGCAGAGTTCATCCACGATCCCTATCTGGCGTGGATCATGCTGCTGAGCGATAACGCCATTCTGCGTGCGGTCGCCTCAGCGATCACTTACACGACGCGCACGCGCTTGATGAGTTTTCCGACGCTGCGGGCGGCGCTGGCGGATATCGCCCGACGCGAGCCGCATCTTAAAGAAGCGATCACACTGCTGTCCCCAAACCAGCCCGGATCACCCCTGCAAAACGTCTGACCTCCGTCTGACGCGGCGACCGCAGCAGCGACCGTCGCAGCCCTGCCGAGAGTTCCAGTTGTACGCCCTGTCGTAGTGTGCCCCGATTGCAGATATTGCGCGTGTGGATGCCAGCATGATAGGTTCGGTCCAGCTCCGCCGGGAAGTGATGCCGGTTGAGCAGCGCGACCAGCCGCCGCGCCAACTGCTGATGCCGCCCGCCGACGTAGACGCGCACGTCCCAATCACGGCAGCCGTGGACCGTCAGCACAAGGCGGCTGCGGGAGATCAGCCCCAGGCACTGCGGATCATCGAAGTTGGCGCTGGTGATGTGCAGATGACGGTTATCGCCCGGCTTCAGCCCTTCGAAGAGGTAGAGCGCATAGTCTTCAGCGGCGATGGCGCGGGCGATGGGTGAGGTACCCGGCTCGATGCGGCCCCCGTGTGGCGCGACGATTGTCACGGTGGATGGGCGCGGCACGACGACGCGGCGGAAGGCGCAGCCTTCCTGTTCATGGCGGGCGAGCTGGCGAAAATCCCGGTAGCGATCAGACGACATAGGCCCCTCAATACAATTTGCGATACTTTTTGCAATGGGTCTGATGAGCGGCGGTGCGGCTTTTATTCAGTTGAGACTCAGTATGCGCTGAAGCCGTAATGTTGGCAAATTGATGGTCGTCCTCAAGTAGACGCAGCGCATATAAAGGCTATAATGGAACGCGATGTCCGTAGTTTATAGGTTTTAACGATGGTAGATTGGTGCAACGTACCCTGTTTTGTTGGGATTGGCCCGGACGTGGTACACCGGGTCGAGGACTCCGCCCATGCACTCCATTATCAGGCCGGGGCGACCATCTTTGAAGAGGGGGACGCCTGCGCGGGCTTCCACCTGGTCGCGGACGGACTGGTGCGCATCTACCGCATCAGCCAGGAAGGGCGCATGCACACGCTCAGCCTGCTTCGACCGCCGGCGACCTTCAACGAAGTAGCCGCTGTCGATGGTGGCGTCAACCCGTATAATGCCGTGGCCGTGACCGCCGCGACGATCCTGCGCATCAGCCATGAGCACCTCATGGAGCTGCTGGCCAACGAGCGCGACCTGCTGCAGAACTACGTTCAGGCGCTGGCGCAGGTCAACCGTAAGTACATCGAGCGCCTGGAAGATATGACCTTCCGCACGATACCGTCCCGGTTGGCGAAGCTGTTCCTGTACGAGACGAGCTACGCCGACACTATCGCGGAAGCGCCGACCACGCTCACACAGGAGGAGATCGCCGCCATCCTGGGGACGACGCGCGAGGTGGTCGGGCGGGCGCTGCGTGCCCTGCTGAACGCCGGGCTGCTCAGGAAGAAGGGCCGCGAGGTCTACATCGTGGACCGCGACGGCCTGGAGTATCTGGCGGCGACCAATGAAATGCCCCGCGAGCCGGTGGCGCGCGTCTGCAAGGCGCGCACCCCCACGCGCTAGCCAAGCTGAGGTAACGTCATGACCAAATCAGATGCGAAGAAGATCGAAACGCAGAAGCCCGGCGAGAAGAAGCCAACGCCGCATCTGCAGCGCGCCCTGAGCCTGTTACAGACAGGCCCCCGTGGCATGATGCTGCGCTTTGTTGATCAGTTCCAGCGGAAGCGCAGCGGCGTGCCGGTGTGGAAGCTGAGCGAAGTCGCGCCGTCGTTGTTCGTCGGTGGGCAGCACACCGCGCGCGGCTGGCAGGCGATGCAGGACGCCGGCATCACCGCCGTGCTGAATATGCGCGAAGCCCATCACGATGATGCGGCGAAGGGCATCGGCGGGCTGACACATCTGCATCTGCCAACCCGCGACAACACGCCGCCCACCCTGGAAGCGCTGGAAGAAGCCGCGAATTTCATCCGGCAGCAGTTGGATACCGGCGGGCAGGTCTATGTCCACTGCGGCGTGGGCGTCGGACGGGCACCGTGTGCCGCTGCCGCCTATCTCATCAGCAACGGTATGAGCGCCAAAGAAGCCGTGCGACAGATGCGCGGCGTGCGCCCCTTCATCCACCTGACGCCCGGGCAGTTCCGGCAGTTGGAGCTATTCGAGCAGATACAGCGGGCGGCTGCATCAACCGAGACGGCGCTGGTCACCCCAGCCGATGCAGATGCGGAAATCGAAGCAGAACCCCAGGAAGAAGCCCAGGAAGAAACCCCCTGAGCACACCGCGCCGTGTGAATTCCACCTGAAAGCAGCGATGCCCGATGGCGAGTCCATCAGGCATCGTGTGACCTGTCGTGGTGTGCGACTCAGTCGATGCGATTGCTGTAGGTGACGCCCGACCCTCTTTTTAGTGCCTCATGGGGATGGCGTCACCGCACGCCTGACCGAATTTTCACTGGTCCATTAGGCTGGGGGAATTGATCCCTATTCACTGCGCGCACGTTGCCGGAAGCCGGGATTGTTTTCCATAATGTGCTCGATAAGCTGTTCAGGAATACCAAGTGCTTCATAAATTAGCAGGATGATAATAATTTCCAGATTGTCGGTTAATTTATCCAGTTCACTAAGGGGTATCTTGCGATCTGCTTCATGATTTAAGGCATTACGTACTTCTGCAAGGTGGCATGAAAAGGTGTCAATATCGGGATTGGCGATCTCGTTAATTATGGTGAACCTTTTAAGGAGTTGCATGGCATCGATAAGTCTGTCAGCGAGTGTCGCTTTTCTACCTCGGCTAGACTTCTTTTTTTCTACGGCGGCAAAATGAGCTGGACGAGGCGGTTCTCGAGATGGGCCAGATAAGCGTCGGGATTTTGCCGGAAGCGGAGCTGCAACGTTCGCTGGCGTCGAGCCGGGGCCAGTTGGGGTCGCCGGGTCC
>Ga0081527_100016_pt1 | contig 202614 bp, 180 predicted proteins | sample HotLakmasection5_FD_70992 | JGI IMG/M metagenome (GOLD analysis project Ga0081527, IMG submission 70992) | Hypersaline microbial mat communities from Hot Lake, Washington, USA - Section #5 (SPADES assembly) (version 2) | ecosystem: Environmental > Aquatic > Non-marine Saline and Alkaline >...
AGCGGATCCTGCGTCACTATAACCGTCCTCGGTGCATCGGGAACGGCCGGCACCGGGTCGTCAGGGGTCAGCACGACACGCCCCCCGTACCGGCGCAGCGTGACCGCTGCCTCCTCGAGCTCCTCCCGCCAGCGCTGCCCCTTGACCGCGTACAGCAGGCCGCCGGTGACCAGGAAGGGCAGCGTCCATGGGATGAGTCTGGTCATGGGGGCCACCGCGCGTGCCGTCACGAGGTCGTATCGACCTCGGTGGTCGTCGTCGCGAGCCAGTTGCTCAGCACGGCCGTGCAGCACGACCGTGCTCAGCGCGAGATCGTCGGCCGTACCACGGAGGAAGTCGACCTTCTTCTGGCGCGACTCGAGCAGCGTGACCGCCAGCTCGGGCCGCATGACCGCGATAACGATGCCGGGGAAGCCGCCACCGCTGCCGACATCGAGGAGCCTCGTGCCCGGTTCCGCTGCGGGCAGCAAGCGGGACAGGGCCACGGACTCGAGCACGTGGCGTTCCCACAGCACCTCGCGTGCGCCCGGTGAGACGAGGTTGTGGGGTGACGCGCGCACCGCATCGGCGAAGCGCTGGAGGCGTTGCTGTTGCTCTGCGCTGATCATGTGCTGAACCTATCGACCGTCCGAGTCCGGAACGGACGCCAGGAGCTGCCGTTCCACGTGGAACGCCACCCAGGGTCGGCGCCGATCGCGAGCAGCGGGACCTCTGGCAGTGCACCATCGTCCGATGTCCGGGGCACGACGGACCACCGGCCCGCCGCGCGATCTCGCCTGCCCGAGGGCTCCGCCGTTCCACGTGGAACATCTCATCGCACACCGCCGGCCAGGCAGACATCCAGACATCTTGTGGTGACCCGCTATCGACGCGGTCGCGGCGTCCGGAACCTCCGCTCGCGCTGGTCGCGACGCCCCCGCCCCCGACCCCTTCTTCTCCGGAACACCCCGTGGAGGGTGACACACGGTCGGCACCATTCGCCGCTTCGGGGAGGGCGGGTCACCACGTCGGATCATCGAGGATCGTCGAGGGCAACGCCTCGCAGACCGACTCCTCGGGGCCTCCACCGGTCCAGCGGGGACGGTACGTTCGAATCGCGAACGCTAGATTTCCTATACTTCGCTCGCGGTCTCCGTCGCCCTGTCCGCCTGCTCGCGACCCGTGCGAGACCCGAGCCGGCGACCGTAGGATCACTCCTGCTCGATGATCACCCGTCGAGCCGGCTCGCGCCCCTGACTGCGACTGGTCAGCCCGTCGACCTCGGCGACCAGCTGGTGCACCGCTTTGCGCTCGAAGACGTCCATCGGCTCGAGGCGCTCGGGCTCACCGGTGTCGAGCACGGCGTCGATGGCCTCCTCGGCTTTCTCGATCAGCTTCTCCATCCGACGGGCCCGGTAGCCCTCGGCGTCGATCTTGACCCGAGCACGGCGCTGGAACTGCCGCTGCAGCGAGCAGCGCACCAGCTCCTGGATGGCATCCAGTGTCTGTCCCCGCCGACCGATCAGCGCGCCGCTCCCGATGTCGACGACCTCGAGTTCGGCGTGGTCGGCATGCAGCCTGATCTTCAGATCGCCGGGCAGATCCATGGCGTCGAGCAGTCCCTCGAGGAAGTCGGCCGCAGCATCGGCCTCCTCATCGAGCTGCTCGGGCGAGAGGCCACCCTCACCGACCTCACTGGCGCTCGTGTCCTCGTCCTCGTCCCGCTCCTGTTCGCCTGCAGGCGCGGACACCTCCGCAAGGTCCTCGTCCGCAGCGGGACCGTCGTCGGCGGAACCGTTGTCCGGTGGCACGACCTCGAGCTCCACGCGCGCGAGCCCCGTCCAGCCGTCGGTCGGGACGCCCCCGACGCGCACGGACACCTCGTCCTCGCCCGACCGCAGCAGCTCGCTCACCGCCGCGGTCAACGCTTCCTCGAGGGTCTGGCCCCGCCCATGCACCGTTCGACTCATGCGTTCCTCCTGTCAGGCTGGTCCGTCTCAGTCCCGCTTGCCGCCACGGCGGGGGAGATGCTCCGTTGATGAGCGCTTGCCGCTAGCCGGTGGGCGTTCTCCGCTCTTCTTGGGGCCGGAAGGGGGTGTCTGTGCCGGACGATCGCCCTTCGATCGCTTGCCGGTTGGCGTCTCCGGGCCTCCGTCCTCGGCTGCGGGGGTGGAGCGACCCTTGGTCGTGCCGTCACCGCCCGCGGCACCTGCGCCCGGATCGCCCGATGCCCCACGGTCCTTCTGGCGGCCCGAGGTCGCGCCGCCCTTGCCGCGGGCACCGTTCGTCCGGTTGCTGTCCCCGGACGTCGCCCCACCCTTGCCCGAGGCACCGTTCGTCCGGCTGCTGTCCCCGGACGTCGCGCCACCCCTGCCGACGGGAGGATCGCCGCCCGGCTTGTCCCGCAGCTCGCCGGAGGCCGCCTCGGCCTTGACCTCGCGGAGGATGATCCACTGCTGGACGACCTGCCAGATGTTGGTCGTCACCCAGTACAGCAGCAGCCCGAGCATGAACTGGAAGGAGATCACGGCCAGGAAGACCGGCATCACGTACAGCAGGATCTTCTGCTGCTGCGCCATCGGGTTGTCCCCGCCCGTGGCAGCGGTGCGCGCCATCATCTGCTTCTGGGTGATGAACATCGTCCCGGACATGACCACGATGAGCAGCCAGCCGGGCCAGCCGGCGTTGCTGACCAGGGCGCCGAGCCCGTTGAACCCGTCCTCGCCGACGTCGATGAACGAGGTGAAGAAGTAGAAGGGGGCGTTCTGGAGCTCCTCCATGCCCCGGATGGCCCAGAACAGCGCGATGAAGACCGGTGCCTGGGCGAGCAGCGGCAGGCAGCTCGCCGCCGGGTTGACCCCCTCGTCCTGGTAGAGGGCCATCATCTCTTCGTTCATCTTCTGGCGCTTGGCCTTGTACTTCTCCGGGTCCTTGCGCATCAGTTCCCGGTCGACCTTGTGCTTCTTCTGGATCTCCTTGATCCTCGGCTGGATCGCCTGCATGGCACGCATGGACCGTGTCTGCTTGATGGCCAGCGGCAGGAGCAGGACCCGCACCACGAGGGTGAGCAGGATGATCGCCCAGCCCCAACTGTGGACGCCGAAGATCGGCTCGACGAGGTCGTGCAGGAACGTCAGCACCGCCTCGAGGAAGCCGAGGACGCTGTCAGAGAGGGACTGGAACACGTCGTGTCCTGTCAGTTCGACGGTCGTTCGCCGCCGGACACGTACCGGCGGCGCCAGGCATCGCGATCCTCGGCAGCGGGGACAGGATCGATCCCACCGAGGTTCCAGGGGTGACACCGACCCACGCGACGCACGGCCAGGACCGTGCCGCGCAGCGGCCCGTGCTCCCCGACGGCCTCCAGCGCGTACGTCGAACAGGTGGGATGGAAGCGGCAGCGTGGCGCGCGCATCGGGGCCGTGCTGCGCCACAGATGGACGGGCGCCAGCACCACGTGGGTGAGCAGGCCCCGGACGGCACGCCACCAGCGCTGGGCTCCGACCCGATCGGCGGCGCCGGTCGCGCTGTCGGCAGCGGTGCCTGCCTGGTGGCCCTCGCCGGTCATGTCCCGAGCCTGACGGGGGTGTCGTCCGGCGCGAGCAGCTCGAGTGCCCGAGCCAGTGCCCGCACCTCCTCGACCACGTCGTCGAAACGGGCCGACGCGCACGGCGCTCGGGCGACCAGGACCAGATCGACGTCCGGGGGCAGCGGCAGGGGCCGGGCGGCCTCCCCCAGCAGTCGCTTGGCCCCGTTCCGCTGCGCGGCCCCCGCGCCCCGCCGGGGCGTCGGGCCGGGCCCGGGGGCCGGCCCCCGCCGATCACCTGACCATGCGGTTCCGCGAGGCCGGATGGACCTTGGTGCACGGGCGCAGCGACTGGTGGTTCCGCCCCGGAGACGCCGCCGTTCAGGCGGTGCTGGTCGACGACTGGGCGGCGGCGGCCGCCGCCCTGGCACCGCAGGCTCGCACCGCCCTCGCCGCATGGCGGGGCCGGCGGCACGACCTGATCAAGCGCGGGCGGTCGCGGCTGCGCATCGGCCATGTCGATCTGCTCGCCCTGCCGCCGGACGCCGCTCCGTGACCGCCGGCCGGGTGGCGCGGGCCCTGGCGCAGGCGGCGATCGGGCTGGGCCTGCTGGCGGTGCTGTGGGTTGTGGTTGGCGGGGAGGCGATCCTGGCCCGGCTCGCCGCGCTCGATCCGGGCTGGCTGGCGGCGGGCGTGGCGCTGTCGGTGCCGCAGATCGCGGTGTCGGCGTGGCGCTGGCGGTACACGGCCGGCCGGCTGGGGCAGCCGATCGGCTACGGCACGGCGCTGCGGGACTATTACCTGAGCACCTTCCTCAATCAGGTGCTGCCGGGCGCGGTGCTCGGCGACGGCGTGCGGGCCTGGCGGCATCGGGCACGGACGGGGGCCGCGGCGCGCTGGGCGCCGGCGGTGCGCGCCGTGGCATTGGAGCGCGCCTCCGGGCAGGCCATGCTGCTCGCCTGGCTGGCGGCGACGCTGCCGCTGTCGCCGCTGGCGGCGCGCCTCGGGCCGGCGGTCGCGGCCGGGACGGCGGTCGCCCTGGGACTCGCAGCGGCGATTGCCCTGGGCGGAGAGCGGCGGCCGGGGCCGGCCGTGCCGCGGCAGCGTGGCCGGCTGCGGACGGCGGCCGGCACGCTGGGTGCGGACGCGCGGCGGGCGCTGCTGGCGCATCCAGCCTGGCTGGTGCAGGGGGCGCTGTCGGCGGCGGTCCTGGCGACCTATCTGGCGACGTTCTACTGCGCCGGGCGCGCGCTCGGGCTGCACCTCGACCCGCTGCTGGTGGCGACGGTGGTGCCGGCGGTGCTGCTGGCCATGCTGGTGCCGGTGTCGATCGCCGGCTGGGGCGTGCGCGATGGGGCCGCGGCAGCGTTGTGGGCGCTGGTCGGGCTGGCGCCCGCGGACGGGGCGGCGGTCTCGATCGTCTACGGCCTGATCGTGCTGGCGGGCAGCCTGCCGGGGGCGCCGCTGGCGCTCGGGGCCGGACGGGCGGCGGCTGCGGCGGTCATGCGACCGGCGTGAGCGCGCAGTCGAACAGCGTGTCCTCGCCCATGGGAAAGCGCCGGCACTGCGGCCGCAGGGCGAGATCCAGGGTATCGATCTCCGGCAGGGTGATGGCCGGCCGCCCGGACCCGATCAGCAGCGGTGCCACGGTCAGGTGCAGCCGGTCGAGCTGGCCCGCCTCCAGGAAGCGAGACACGGTCACCCCGCCGCCCTCGACCAGCACCCGGTGCAGGCCGCGGCGATGCAGGGCGGTGAGCACCGCGGCGCAGGCGATCGCCCCGTCGGCCTCGGCCGGCAGCGGCAGCACCTCGGCCTGCCCGTGCGCCGGATCCGGGCCGGCGGCGTCCGCCGTGCGGATCAGCAGCGTGGGCGCCGCCGTGTCGCGGAACACGTGCTGGTCGGTGCCGAGCCGGCCGCGCGGGTCGAGCACGACGCGCACCGGGTTCGGCCCCGGCACGCGCCGCGTGGTCAGGCGCGGGTCGTCGTAGTGCACGGTGGCCGCGCCGACGATGACCGCCTGGGCCAGCCCGCGCAGCCGGTGCAGGTGGACCAGACCGGCCTCGCCGGTGATGTAGTGGGAGCGCCCGGCGGCGGTGGCGATGCGCCCGTCCAGGCTCTGGCCGAGCTGGCCGACGGTGACCGGCCGCGCCGGCCCGCCGCGGGCGAACGGCAGGAACAGGTCGAGCAGGGTCTGCGCCTCGGCGTCCAGGCGGGCGCCGCGGACCGCGCCGGCCACGGTGTCGAGCACGACGCCGTCGTCCAGCGCCAGCCGGCGCGGCAGGCCGTCGGGGCGGGCGGCCAGATCGGCGACCTGCAACAGCAGGTCCCAGGTCCGGTCGGAATCGAGGGCGGGAGCGGTCTCTTGGGGCGGCACGGCAAGGAAATCCTCAGGCCGGCGCCGAACGTATCACATTCCTGGGCGGGGTCATCCCCCGTAAGGCCTTTCCCGAAGCCTTGTGTGGCTTTAGACTCTTAACTCAGCGTTAAGGAGGACATGGCGTTGGGATTATTGGAAACGCCATCGACCCCGGCTGTCGTCATCAACGGCGAGGCGGCGGCCGTGCGCGTCAACCGGGCCATCGGCGAGCTGCGCCAGGGCCGAGCGGTCGTCGTCGACGGCATGGATGGGGTCCTGCTGACCGCGGCTGCCAATACCCTGGCGGCGGAGCAGCTCGCGGCGATGCGGGCGCTGGGGTGCAGCCCGGTCCTGCTCGGCGTGACGGCGGCGCGGGCCGCGGCGCTGGGACTGCCCGGCGCCGGCCCGGGCGGGCTGGCGGTGGAGACGCCGGCGACGGCGGATCCGGCGTGGCTCAGGCACATGGCGTTCGAGCCGGTCGGCGCGCCGCCGGAGGTGCCGGCGTGGCCGCTCGGGCCGGTCGGAGCGGCGGCGGTTTCGCTGGCCCGGCAGGCGCGGCTGCCGCCGGCGGTGGCGTTCGTCCCGGTGGTGCGGTCCTCGCTGGCGGCGGCCCTGGCGGCCGGGGAGGTGGTTGCCGTGGCGGCCGGCGACATTGCCCGCTTCCCCGTGACGCTGTCGGCGGTGACGCGGCTCAGCGAGACGCGCATGCCGCTGACCGATGCGCCTGAGGCCACGCTGATCCTGTTCCGCGACGGCGGCGCCGACGGGCTGCAGGTGGCGCTGGTCATCGGGCGGCCGGACCCGCGCGCGGCGGTGCCGGTGCGCATCCACTCCGCCTGCCTGACCGGCGACCTGTTCGGCAGCCTGCGCTGCGACTGCGGCGAGCAGCTGCGCATGGCGGTGCGGGAGATCGTCGCCATGGGCGGCGGCGTGCTGCTCTATCTGGCGCAGGAGGGCCGGGGCATCGGGCTGGCCAACAAGATGCTCGCCTACAACCTGCAGGACTCGGGGCTCGATACCGTGGACGCCGACCAGGTGCTCGGCTTCGGCGAGGACGAGCGCCGCTACGAGGTGGCCGCCGCCATGCTCCGCGACCTGGGGCTCGAGCGCGTGTCGCTGCTGACCAACAGCCCGGGCAAGCTGGCCGCGCTGCAACGGACCGGGATCGTGGTCGAGCAGCGCGTCGCCGTGATCGGCACCGTCACCAAGGACAACCGCCGCTATCTGGCCGCCAAGGCGCGCCGGGCCGGCCACCTGCTGGGCGACGACCTGATCGGGCCGGACAGCGCGGCGTGAGGCGAGGCCGCGCGGCCGACTCCAGACGCACATCGGGCGGCCTTGGGGCCGCCCGATGCGTTTCCGTGTGGTATGCGCAGTGTGGGATCAGCCCCCCACCGCCGGGGCGACGACCGAGATCTGGCTGTAGCGCGCGATCAGGATGCCGGCGATGATCGCCGAGGTGATCACGCCGCTGATGCTGGCGCCCAGGGCGTGCGGCAGGATGATCGAGTCCGGGTTGACCTCCGACACGGTCTTCTGCGCCACCTTGGCGCAGGTCGGCACGCAGCTCACCCCGGCGATGCCGATCACCGGGTTGTACTTCCGCCCGGTCACGAAATAGAGCACGTAGCCGCCGAGGATGCCGCCGATCCCGGAGAAGGTCAGCGCCAGGATGCCGATGAACAGCAGGATCAGCACGTCCGGGCTGAGGATTACGCTGGCCTCGCACAGCACGCCGAGCAGCAGGCCAAGGAAGAAGGTAGCCCCGTACAGCACCGGCCCGCTGAGCATTTCCTGGAAGTGCACGAGCCCGGATTCACGGATGATCACGCCGATGAACAGCGCGAAGAACAGCGGCGCGGCCACCGGGAACAACAGGGACAGCACGATGGTCGCGATGACGGCGAACACCATTTTCTCGTTCGACGTGACGTTGCGCGTCTTTTCGACCGGCATGCGCAGGCCGCGGATGTGCCTCGGCACCATCAACTTGATCAGATAGGGATAGCCGCCGTACGTCAACCCCAGGTAGAGGTACGCGACGACGGTGATCGGCACGAACAGCTCGTCCGACAACTGCAAGGCCGCGAACAGGATCATCGGCCCGTCCGCCCCGCCGATCGTGGCCGTGGCCGCGGCGTCGTTCAGGTCCAGCCCCATGGCGATGCCCAGGGGAAAGGCGATGAACGTCCCGAGTTCCGCGAACAAGGCGATGGTCATGCTGGTGAACGGGCGGACCATGATGAAGCCGACGTCCAGCAGCACGCCGATCCCCATGAACACCAGGACGGCGATCAGGCCGTTGCTGAACGTGAAGGCGTATACCGGCTGCATAAAGTTGATCTGCAATGAGCGCAGGAAATCCTGGGCGGTTCCCATCTCCTGGTCGATTGCCGCCGCCGGAATGCCCATGACCCGTTCGTCATCGGCCTCCAAAACCGGCCGTTCGGAGATCAGTGGGTCGAGGAACAGAGTGCCCTTGCAGGGCCCCTCCGGGGCCACCGCTCCCTCTTCCACCATCTCGGTCTGGCTGATACGCTGACAGGTTGGGCTGTCCGGCGGCAGGAACATGACGGCGGCGTTGATCGTCGCCATGCCCAGCCCCATCGGGATCATGATCAGCGCCTCGAGCACGCCCTTGCGGCCCAGATAGATCAGCGCGACCCCCAGGAAAATCAGGAAGATCCGGCCGACGAAGATGGTCGTGTCGGAGTCGGCGAGGGTGGCCACGCCCTGAAACAGGCTCAGAAGGTCGATGTCGCCCATTGTCCCTTTTCCCTGGGTATGCGCGCCGCGGCGCCGCCTGAGAAACCGTCAGGTGCCCCCGACCGGCGGTGCCTGGGAGAGTGCCGGCAGTGCCCGACCGGCGCTGCCTTAAGAGATCGTCAGCAGCACCTGACCGGCCTCGACGCCGTCGCCGGGCTTGACCGCGATGTTGCTGACCTTGCCGGAGCGGTGCGCCGAGACGACCGTCTTCATCTTCATGGCCTCGAGGGTGGCGATCTTGTCGCCCTCCTTGACCTCCTGGCCGACGGTCACGTCGATCGACACGACCACGCCGCTCAGGGGGCTGACCTCGTCGCCGGCGCCGGCGGCGGCCGGCGCGGCGGGAGCAGGCGCCCGCGCGGCCGGGGCGGGTGCCGGTGCGGCGGGCCGCTCCGCCTCCGCCGCCATTCCCGGCTCGGGATACCAGTGGCTGCCTTCGTCCGACATGTCCTCGACGGTGACCGTATAGGGTCGGCCGTCCACGGTGATTTTAAGCTTCCTGAGCATTTTATGGTCCCCCGAACGGATTGGCAGACGTCAGCGCCGGCCCGGCCGGTGCGACGTGTGGTGTATCATCCTCCCCTGCGCCGCCCAACTCGTGCCGGAGATCGACGGCCGGATGCGGACGATGCGGTGCGCGCCGAGCATGGCGTAGACCGCCGCGGAGATCACCGCGACGTCGTTCCTGGCCGGGTCCTCGACCGGAGCAGCGGCCGGCGCGGGAGCCGGCGCCGCCTTCTTGGCCTCCTCGGGCGGACGAATGGCGATGACGATGCCGCGGATCATGAACGCGGCCACCACGGCGATGATGATGGCCAGGATATACATCCCGATCGACTGATAGATCGCGGTGCCGATTTCCATGAGTGGTCTCCCGGTGCGTTGGGTCGTGCCGGCCGCGGCGCGGCGGCGGTCACAGCGGGATGTCGCCGTGCTTCTTCGGCGGCCGGACCTCGCGCTTGTTGAGCAGCTTGCGCAGCGCCAGAGCCACCGTCGCCCGGGTCTCCGAAGGCTCGATGATGTCGGTAATGTAGCCGCGCGAGGCGGACAGGTACGGCGAGGCGAACTCCGCCCGGTATTCCGCGATGTACTTCTGGCGGGCCGCCTGCTTGTCCTCGGCCTCCTTCAGCTCCTTGCTGTACAGGATGTTGACCGCGCCTTCGGCACCCATCACCGCAATCTCCGCGGTCGGCCAGGCATAGACCATGTCGGCGCCCATCTCCTGGCTGCACATCGCCAGGTACGAGCCGCCGTATGCCTTGCGGCAGATGATCGTGATCTTGGGCACGGTGCAGCTGGCGTACGCGAACAGCATCTTGGCGCCGTGCCGGATGATGCCGCCGCGCTCCTGCTCGATGCCCGGCAGGAAGCCCGGCACGTCGACGAAGTTGACCACCGGAATGTTGAAGGTGTTGCAGTAGCGGATGAAGCGCGCGCCCTTGTCGGACGCGTCGATGTCCAGCGCGCCGGCCTTGACCATGGGCTGGTTGGCGATGATGCCGACGCAGATGCCCTGGATGCGGGCAAAGCAGATGATCAGGTTCTGGGCGAACGTGGTCTGCACCTCCAGGATCTCGCCGCCGTCCACGACCCGCTTGATCACCTCCCGCATATCCATCGGCTCGGAGGACTCCGCGGGAATGATCGGGTGCATGCCGGCGTCGGCGCTCAGGTCCAGATCCCTGCCGAGGTCGTGCGGCGGGTCCTCGCCGTTGTTGGCGGGGAAGTAGCTGAGCAGCTTCCGGACGATCTGGATGGCATGCTGGTCGTCCTCGGCGATGAAGTGCACGTTGCCGCTGGTGGAGGCGTGCACCTCGGCGCTGCCGACCTCGTCCATGCTCGTCTCGCGCCCGGTGACCGCCTTGATCACCTGCGGGCCGGTGATGAACATGTGCGCGTTCTTGCGCGTCATGATGATGAAGTCCATCAGCGCCGGCGAGTACGAGGCGCCGCCGGCGCACGGGCCCACGACGCACGCGATCTGCGGCACGACGCCGGACAGCATGACGTTGCGGTAGAACACGTCGCCGTAGCCGGACAGGGCGTCCACGCCCTCCTGGATGCGGGCGCCGCCGGAGTCCTTGAACGCCACCAGCGGCACGCCGTTCTTGAGGGCGTAGTCCATCACGCCGCACATCTTGCGCGCGTGCATCTTGCCGAGCGTGCCGGCGGCAACGGTGAAGTCTTGCGAGAAGGCGGCGACCTGCCGGTTGTCGACGAAGCCGGTGCCGACGATCACGCCGTCCGCCGGCAGCTCCTTCTTCGCCATGCCGAAGTGGGTGGCCGTGTGGCGGATATGGGCGCCGAATTCCTGGAAGGTGTCAGGCGAGAAGAGGCGCAGGAGCCGCTCCCTGGCGCTGAGCTGGCCCTTCTCGTGCATCTTCTTGATCTTGTCGGCACCGCCTCCGGCCTGCACCGTCTCGCGGCGCTTCTCGAGGCCCTCGAGCAGTTCCTTTGCGATCGCCATGGAGCACCACCGTCAGATTGTACGCAGGAGGCTCGGAGGGCGCCCCCTCGGAGGTGAGGAAGGATAGGAAATCGGGACTATATACGCTTGCGATCGCCTCGCAAGCGTCAAGCGCCGACGGCGGCCGCGGATGACAGCGGCCGCCGTACGCACGGTGCGGGGCTCAGGCGACGCGTTCGCGCGCCAGTTCCCACTTCTCCGGCGAGCGCCAGAACCGCGACCGCAGGAGCTCACGCTCGTAGATGAACTCCTTGGGCAGGCGGTCGAAGAACCGGTCGAACAGCTCCTCGTGAGCATGGGCCTCGTCGGCTCCGGCCTCGCGGCCGATCATCATCAGCTCGTAGAACTTCGCCTTCGGGAAGTCCTCCATGCCCTTCCAGTTCATGTCCTCGTAGCGCGGCATCCAGCCGACCGGGCTCTCCACCGCGAAGGCGCGGCCGTGCACGCGGTCGACGATCCAGGCCAGCACGCGCATGTTCTCGCCAAAGCCCGGCCAGATGAACTTGCCGTTCTCGTCGCGGCGGAACCAGTTGACGCGGAAGATGCGCGGCGGGTTGGGCAGCCGGCGGCCCATGTTCAGCCAGTGCGTGAAGTACTCGGCCATGTTGTAGCCGCAGAACGGCAGCATGGCCATCGGGTCGCGCCGCATCGCCGCCTGGCCGACCGCGGCCGCCGTGGCCTCCGAGCCCATCGTGGCCGCGGAGTACACGCCGTGCGACCAGTTGAAGGCCTGGAACACCAGCGGCATGTTCTTGCTCATCCGGCCGCCGAACAGGAACGCCTCGACCGTGACGCCCTCGGGATTCTCCCAGTCCGGGTCGATCGTCGGGCACTGCGCGGCCGGCGCGGTGAAGCGCGCGTTCGGGTGCGAGGACGGCCGGCCCGCATCCGGAGTCCAGTCCTGCCCCTTCCAGTCGATCAGGTGGGCTGGCGGTTCGTCCGTCATGCCCTCCCACCAGACGTCGCCGTCGTCGGTCAGCGCGACGTTGGTGAAAATCGCGTTCTTGGCGGCCGACAGCATCGCGTTCTTGTTGGTCTTCATCGACGTGCCCGGCGCCACGCCGAAGAACCCGGCCTCGGGGTTGATCGCCTTCAGCTTGCCTTCGGGATCGGGCTTGATCCACGCGATGTCGTCACCGACGGTGGAGATCTTCCAGCCCTCGAACCCGGCCGGCGGATCCATCATGGCGAAGTTGGTCTTGCCGCAGGCGCTGGGGAAGGCGGCGGCGACATAGGTCTTCTCGCCGTCCGGGCGCTCCACGCCGACGATCAGCATGTGCTCCGCCAGCCAGCCTTCGTCGCGCGCCATCACCGAGGCGATGCGCAGCGCGAAGCACTTCTTGCCGAGCAGCGCGTTGCCGCCGTAGCCGCTGCCGTAGGACCAGATCTGCCGCTCCTCCGGGAAGTGCACGATGTACGTGTTCTCGGGGTCGCACGGCCACGGCACGTCCTGCTTGCCGTCCACCAGCGGCGTGCCGACCGAATGGATGCAGGGCACGAAGTCGCCGTGCGCGCCGAGCACGTCGAGCGCGCCCTGACCCATGCGGGTCATGATCTTCATGTTGGCGCAGACGTACGGGGAGTCGGTGATCTCGATGCCGATGTGCGCGATCGGCGAGCCGAGCGGACCCATGCTGAAGGGGATGACGTACATCGTCCGGCCGCGCATGCAGCCGTCGAACAGCCCTTGCAGAAGCGGCTTCATCTCCGCCGGATCGCGCCAATTGTTGGTCGGGCCGGCATCGTTCTTGTTGACGGAGCAGATAAAGGTCTTTTCTTCGACGCGGGCCACGTCGCGCGGGTCGGAGCGGACCAGATAGCTGTTCGGCCGCTTCTCCTCGTTCAGCTTCAGGGCCGCGCCGACGTCGACCATCTTCTGGCACATAGCGTCGTATTCGGCGTCCGAGCCGTCGCACCAGTGGACCTGGTCCGGTTTGCAGAGCGTGACCATGTCGTTCACCCACGCCAGGAGCCTGGCATTGGTGGTGGTCCCGCCGGGGATGCTCGTCGTGTTCATTGCGTTCCTCCGGGTCTGGATGGGGCGGCCGTTACTCGAGGAGACCGGACTGCGGCGCCTGCCAGCCGCAATTCGGCAAGTGGACTTGCGGCCAGGTCAGGGATGACCGCCGGCTTTCGCCGGACGATCGGCCGGGGGCTGGCCCCCGCATCGGCGTGAGCGACCGCAACTCGGGACGAGACGCACGGTCGGCAATATTTCCTGGCGTGGACCCTAGCGGTAACCCTACGTCGATCATTGATCTAAATCACGCCGTCATCCCTGTGCGCAGGCCATGCGTGGGACGCATAGGTCCGAGTGCATGTTGCAGCGCAGCGTGGACCGCTCCTGCGGCCCTGCCGGCGGCGACGGGAAAGACTGCCGTACGCGAACCACCGGCTGTCGGTTGATCCGATCTCCGTTGCCGACCGTAGCTGATTTGGCCAAATACGCCCATTAAAATCGCGCCTTTAAAGGGGCCGTGTCGGCGCCCTCGGGCAGGCCGTCACTCGGCCGGCTCCGGCGGAAGGGGTGCGGGTCCGTCCGGGCCGGGGCGGCTCGTGCCGCCGGCCGGCGGCTCTCCGGCGGGCTCCGGCCGGGGCGCGCCGTCCCCGGCTGCGGCCCGACTCAGGTGCTGCTGCACGGCGTCGAGGGCCTCGCCGCCGGCGCCCTCCGCCAGCGCCTCGAGCATGCGCTCGCGCGCGCCGGCACCCAGGGCGCCCAGGCGTTCGGCGAACCCTGCCGGGTCGCGCCCGGCCTCCGCGTAGACCGCGTCCAGGTCGAGGCGGAACCGCACGTCGCCGATCGGCCCCTCGACGACGATCGGCACGCCCATGCCGGCCGCGCCGGGCGCGCCGCCCTGGCCCTCCGGCGTGGCGACCAGCCGGGGGAACAGCCGGAAGGCCAGGGTTCTGGTCGGCAGGCCGATCTCGCCGCGCCCGTCCGCCCGGACCAGCGGGGCGAGCAGGCGCAGGTCGTCGGTGCGGGCGACGCCGTCGGTCACCGCGAAGGTCGCCGACAGCTCGGAGAAGTCGGTGCGGCGCGCAATCGGGGCCCCCGGCCCGGCGACCGCGCCGATCGGGTCGCGCAGCAGGGCCGGGATGTTGATTCCGGCGATCGCGCCGTCGGCGACGCGCAGCTCGGCCCCGCCGTCCAGCCCGGCCACCAGGGCCTGCGGGCTGACGCCGACGCTGGACACGGCGACCGCGGCATCGACCGTGCCGCTCAGCCAGCCGATCCCGGCGAGGCCTCCCGGCAGCCCGTCCGCCGCGATGCCGGCCAGGTCGAGGCGCAGGTCCAGCGCCGGAACCGGGCCGCTCGCGTCGGCATCGAGCGCCAGCGCCGCCGTGCCGCCGAACAGCGGCGTTTCCGCCAGGCGCGCGGCGGCGATGCCGTCGGCGACGGTGACCGTAAGGTCGGCGGGTCCGAAGGTGACCCCGCGCGCCGTCAGCCTGCCGCTCCGGATCCCGAGGTCGGCATCGGCGAGCCGCAGCGGCGACAGGTCGATTGGCTCGGTGCTCCAGCCCGGGTCCGGGTCGGCCGCGTCGGCCGGCACCTCGCCGGACGGCGGCAGCAGCAGCGGGTCGAGGTCGATATCGGCGATGTCCAGCCGGCCGGACACGAACGGGCGCACGTCGCCTCCGGTCACCGCCAGCGCGCCGCTGCCGGCGATCCCGGCGACCTCGAACCGGTCCAGCTCGACCGCGCCGGCGGTGCGCGACAGGGACAGCGTGCCCGCAGCCGACACGGATGCCGGTTCGCCCATGTCGGTGTCGGCATCACCCTCGACCGGCGGCAGCGCATAGGCGCCGGCAAGGGTGAACGCGCCTTGGGCGGACAGGCTCTCCGCCAGGGCTTCGGCCCCGATGCCGGATGCCGTCAGGGCCAGCTCGGCGGACAGGCGCCCGGCGGCGCCCTCCAGGCCGGCGATGCGGTCCAGCGCCGCACCGAGGTCGATCGCGTCGAGCACCGCATCGATCGCGACCCGCGGCGTTTCCGCGGCGGCGTCGGCGGTCAGGTCGAGCGCGACCGTGCCGTCGAAGGCCGGCACCCGGCCGGTCTGTACCGCGGCGACGCCGCTGTCCACCGTCACCGCGACCACCGCCGGCCCGAAGGCGGTCCCGCGCCACGCCACGGCGCGCAGCTGCACCTCCAGGTCGAGGTCGGTCAGGCGCAGGGCCGCGGGCCAGCCGCCGCCGGCGCCGGGGGCCGGACCCTCGGCTTCGCCGCCGCCGGCCGCGCCCTCGGGTGTGCCGCCGTCCGGCGCGGCCAGGGCTGCGAAGCTCTCCAGGCTGAACGCGCCGAGGGTCAGCCGGCCGGCGAGCAGCGGGCGCGGCCGGTCGAGCCGGGCCTCGATCCGCCCGCCTACGCCGATGTCGCCCAGCGTCCCGTCCAGGCCCGACACCGTGACGGCAGCCGGGTCGGCCTCGATCTGCCCGGCAAGGTCGATGCTCTCGAACGGCAGAGTATCGGTGCCACCGGTGCCGAGCCGGTCCGCCAGGTCCGGCAGGGACGGGACCGTCACGCGCAGGGCGCCCTGTGCCGCCGGGGCGGTGCCCACGGTGCCGTCGAAGGCGATCGTCAGGGGCGCGGACGTCAGCGTCAGCTCTACCGGCGCGGCGCCGCCGGCGAGCAGCTCCCGCACCCGCGCCACGGCCAGGGAGAGCGCGACCGGCTCGTCGCGGACCACGGCGCGGCCCTCGGCGGCCAGCGGCCGGTCGAGGCCGGGCAGGGCGACCTCCAGGTCGATGTCGGTCGCCGCGAACGCCTCGCCGCTGCGCGCGTCGGCGTACGAGACCGTGCCGTCGACGATGCGCGCGTCGCCGAGCCGTAGCGCCTCCGGCAGCACGGCGCCGTCCGCGGCCGGTTCGGCCGGTGCCGCCGGCGCGGCGGGGCCCTCGACCGGGAGCCAGTTCGGCCGGCCCTGCGCGTCCACCTCCAGGGCCAGCACCGGCCGGCGCAGGATCAGGCGCTCGACGTCGATCTCACCGCCCAGCAGCGCCCACAGCCCCACGTCCAGGTCGAGGTGCCGCAGCTCCAGAAGGTGGTCGGCTGTGCCGCCGGCGGCATTGGCGACGCGCACATCGGTCAGGCCGACGGTGATCGACGGGAACAGCGACAGCTCGGCCGGGCCGTCGATGCGCACCTCGCGGCCGGTCGCAGCCTCGAACCGGGCGGTCAGGCGGTCCTTGACCCAGTCGACCGAGACCAGCAGCGGCAGCGCGAACACCGCAACCCCGGCCAGCACGACGAGCACCAGCAGACCGATCAGGACGTTCTTCATGCGGAATTTCCGTTCGAACGGTGTCGGGGATGCGCCGCGTCCCCGCGCCGGGCCGGTGCGGGCCGGGGCCGCGCGCGCCGCGGCGGGATCGGCCGGCGGATGCCGGTCACTCGGCCTGCGCGGCGACCGGCTGCTCGGCAACGGGCGTGCGCGTCGGGCCGAGCAGGGCCGGCAGCACGATCAGCGTGGCGAACAGCGTGCAGCCGAGCGCGATGGTCAGCAGCACACCCATGTCCGCCGTGCCCGGGTGGGGCGACAGCGCCAGGCTGCCGAAGGCGGCGGCGGTGGTCAGCGCGCTGAAGGTCACCGCGCGCGCGGTGCTCGACTGCAGCGGCCCGGACACGCCGGCCCGCCAGTTCATCACGAAATAGATGTTGTAGGCGACCCCGATGCCGAGCAGCAGCGGCAGCGCGATGATGTTGGCGAAGTTGATCGGCAGGCCGATCAGTACGCACGTCGCGATGGTCATCAGCCCGGCCAGCAGCAGCGGCGCCAACACCAGCAGGACGTCGTGCGCGCGGCGCAGGACCACCGCGAGCAGCAGCGTGATCGCCACCAGGGCCGAAATCCCGGCCTGCAGGAATGCGTTGACGATGGTGCGCCCGGACTCCTGGATCGTGATCGCCGTGCCGGTGCTGTTCGGCGCATTGGCCCGAACGACGTTCGCGAACGCGCGGAGGACCCGGTTGTCGTTCGGATTGCCCTCGGGATACACGGCGATGCGCGCGCTCCCGTCGGCGGCGACCCAGTCGCGACGGATCTCGTCGGGCAGGCTGGCCAGCGTCACCGGCTCCGGGTCCAGCGCCAGGCGCAACGCCTCCAGCCGCCCGGGCAGGCCGGAGACCAGCGCGTCGGTCAGCGGGGCCAGGATGCCCAGGTCGCGCCGCAGCACCTCCTCCAGGTCGTCCGCCAGCCGCCGCTCCGGGCTGCCGGGCGTGTCGTCCACGGCGCGCAGCTGCTCCATGGCCCGTGTCAGGCTGGTCCGGATGTCTGCGGCGTCGGCCAGGTCGACGGGCTCGTTGGCGTACAGCGACGACCACAGCAGGAAGGCGGCCTCCTCGATCAGGGGCAGCTTGTCCTCCTGGTTCTTCGGCACGAAGGTGTTCACCGTCAGGGCATGGGAGACCTCGGGCAGCTCGGACAGCTCCCGGCCCAGCTGCAGGGCGGACTCCGGCGACTCCGCCAGGATCTCGACGGTGTAGGGGGTGTGGCGCACGTCCGCCATGATCTCCAGCGCCGTCGCCACGCTCTCCGTGTCCGGATCGCGCAGGTTCAACGGGTTGAAATCGAACCTCAGGCCGGGGGCCAGGATCAGTGCGGCGAGCGCGATCAGCCCGGCGCCCAGGCGGACCCAGAAGCGCTTGTACACCAGGAACCGGTCGATGCCGGCGGCCCGCGAGAAGCCGACCGAGGTCGTCGCCGCGCCGCGCGCGCCGAGCAGCGTCAGCAGCGCCGGCAGCAGGGTCAGGTTGTAGAGCAGGGCAATGACCATGCCGAAGCCGGCGATCAGGCCGAGCTGGGACACCCCGACATAGGCGGTCGGCACGAACGACAGGAAGCCGATCGTCGTCGCCGCCGCCGCCAGCGCGAGCGAGGGCACGATCCGTTGCGCGGTCCGGCGCATGGCGGCGCCGGGCACGTCGTCCTTGTGCCGTTCGGCGCGGTAGCACATCGAGAACTGGATGCCGAAGTCGACCGCGATGCCGACGAACATCACCCCGAACGCGACGGAGATCGGGTTCAGGGTGCCGACGGCGCCCGCGGCGAACGCGGTGGTCGCAACCAGGCCGGCGATCAGCGTGATCAGGATGGCCAGGATCAGCCGGACACTGCGCACGCCGAGATAGAGCAGCAGGACGACCAGCACGAACGAGGTGATGCCGGAGATCCAGGCGCCCTCGGCGACCGTGGAGAACTCCTCGTCGCTGATGGCGACCTGGCCGGTCAGGCGCACCCGCACCCCGTTCTCCGGCGTCAGGCCGAGGTCCTCCGCGATCTGCCGGACCTCGTCGGTGGCGGCGGACCCGGCCTCCAGCGACCGGTAGTCCAGGCGCGGCTGCACCTCGATGAAGCGCCGGTGGGTGGCTTCCTCCATGTCGGTGTCGCCGGTCAGCAGGCTCTGCCACGACAGCGGCTGCGGCCGGCCGGCGAGCACCGATTCGATGGTCGCGGCGATGTTGGCGAACGGCGCATGGAAGCGCTCCGGTTCGACATCGCCGCGCTGCACCCCCTCCAGCGCCTGGGAGATCAGGTTGAACAGGCCCCGCAGGCTGGGGTCCGTGGCCAGCTGCGCGACCAGCGGCTGGGCCTGGATCATCGCGTTGACCTGGTCCTGCAGCTCGTCCACCGGCAGGAACAGCAGGCCATTGCGATGGAAGAAGTCGCCGCCGCCGGGCTGGCGCACCGACCGGAACACCAGCGGCCGCTGGTGCAGGGCCGCGGCCAGTTCGTTGGCGGCGTCGGTCGCGCGGTCGGGCGTGACGCCGTCGATCACGATGACCAGGCGGCGCACGAACTGCGGGAAGGCCTCGTCCAGGACCAGCTCCTGCTGGCGCCATTCCAGATCCGGCGAGATCAGCTTGGACGTGTCGGTGTCCATGCCGATCGTCTTGCCCGCGAAGATGCCCAGCCCGATCGTCGCGAGCAGGTAGAACATCGCCACCGACCACGGACGGCGCCGGCAGAAGCTGACGATGTTGGGCGCAAGGTTCTTGAACATGGCTTCCCGCCGAGGGCAAGACGATCGTCGGCCCTTATGGTTCTAATCCCTTGGGCGGATCGGGCAATGCCGAAATTGCCCCGCCCGCTCGCGGCGGTGCAGTCTGCCGCGCGGGGCCGCGGCGGGCGGAGCCGTCAGTCGGTGACCAGCCGCAGCCGGTGCTCGAAGACGGGCAGCACCTCGGCCAGCGAGGCGCCGCGCGAGATGCGCCCGCGGCCGTCGAACACGGCGAAGGTCACCCCGCCGGGCCCGTGCAGCTTGACGATCACGAAGGCCGGCCGGTCGAAGGTGTGGCGGAACACGCTGAACACGGCGATCCCCACCGCGTGGTCGATCGCATAGTCGCGCCACTCGCCGTTGGCCACGCGCCGGCTGTACAGGGACAGCAGCTGCGACAGCTCCCCGCGCGTGAAATAGACCCGGCTGCGGCGGCGGCGATGATCGGCCAGCCGTACCACCTGTTGCATGCCGCCCGGCGCGCTCGCCCGATATGACTGATCCATGACAGGGAATTTCGCTCAAATCCGCCCGTGCGTCCAGAGGGTGCAGCAGCCGCCCGGCCCGGTTCGCGCCGCTGCGGCCGCGCGGTTGCGGGTTGTTGTGTTCGCCTGCACGATGGTCTAGGTAAGGAAAATCAGGCCGGTACTGAAGGGGGAGTGCCGCTCATGGCCGCGCAGCAGCCGCCCGTCGGCGACCTTGGCTGGACGGCCCCGCCGTTCCGCCTGCAGGGAGTCGACTTGCGCAATTATGCCCTGGACGACGTGCGGGGCCCGAACGGCGTGCTGGTGATGTTCATCTGCAACCACTGTCCGTACGTCAAGGCGGCGATCGCCCGCATCGTCGCGGACTGCCGGGCGCTGGCCGCGGACGGCATCGGGTCGGTGGCGATCATGCCCAACGACGTCGAGCGCTACCCGGAAGACAGCTTCCAGAACATGAAGCTGTTCGCCGCCAAGCACGACCTGCCGTTCCCCTACCTGATCGACGACACCCAGGCGGTGGCGCGGGCCTACGGCGCGGCCTGCACGCCCGACTTCTTCGGCTTCAACCGCGACCTCGAGCTGCAGTACCGCGGCCGTCTGGACTCCGGCGGCCGGGAGACCCGCGCAGATGCCCGGCGCGAGCTTCTGGAGGCGATGCGCCTGATCGCCCGGACCGGCCGCGGCCCCGACCATCAGCATCCGAGCATCGGCTGCTCCATCAAATGGCGCGCCGCGGCATGACGGGCACCGTGCCGCAGCCGCGCCGCCGGCGGAACAACGGCAATGACTGACCTCTTTCGCGAGGTGGACGAGGCGATCCGCCAGGATCGGACGCGGCAGCTGTGGCAGCGCTATGGCACGGTGCTCCTGGGCGCCGTGCTGGCGGTGGTGCTCGCCGTCGCCGGCTGGGTGTTCTGGCAGAACTATTCCGCCGGCGCGCGCCAGACCGAGACGGCCGAGCTGGCCGCCGCCCTGGCGCTGGCGAGCGAGGATCCGCAGGCCGGCACCACGGCGCTGCTCGCCGTCGCCGAGGAGGCCGGCGGCGGCCGGGCCACCCTGGCCCGGCTGTACCGGGCGGCCTTCCTGGCCGAGGCGGGCGACCGCGAGGGCGCGGTGGCGGCCTATCGCAGCGTCGCGGAGGACGCCTCGGTACCCGAACTGTGGCGCGGCTTCGCCCGGCTGATGGCGGTGCTGCACGATCTCGATTCGGGCGACCCGGCGGCGCTGGCCGCGGCGCTGGAGCCGCTGACCGGGGAGGGCAACCCGTGGCGTTTCTCCGCGCAGGAACTGTCCGGGTTGCTCGCCCTCCGCCGGGGCGAGCCGGAGCGCGCCCGCGATGTGTTCACGCAGCTGGCCGCCGACCCGGCGGCGCCGGCGTCGGTGCGGGACCGTGCGGCCGAACTGGCCGCCCTGCTCGCCGAACGGAGTTGAGCCCATGCGCAAGCGCGTAATCTTCGGTGCGGTGGCGATTGCGGCCGTGTTGCCGCTGGCCGGGTGCGGCGGCGGCGGGTGGTTCGACTGGTTCGGCGGCGGCGAGGAGGCGCCCCTGCCGGGCACCCGCGTGTCCGTGCTGGAGCTGGCCGAGGCCTTGGAGCCGGACCCGGAGATCGCCGGCCTGGACGTCGTGCTGCCGCCGCCGACGGCCAACCGGGACTGGCTCCTGCCCGGCCGCGTGCCCGGCCACGTCGGCGGACACCTGGAGCTTTCCGGCGGACTGGAGCGGGCGTGGCGGGCGGACATCGGGCGCGGGTCGAGCAGCAACCGGCGCCTGATCAACCCGCCCATCGTGGTCGACAACGTGGTCTACGTCGTCGACGCCGCCGGGCACCTCAGCGCCGTGTCGGCGGGCTCCGGAGAGGTCCTGTGGCAGGTGCGCGCCGCCTCGCCCTTCGAGGACAGCCCGCCGCTCGGCGGCGGGGTCGCCTATGCCGACGGCCTGCTGTTCGTCAGTACCGGCTACGGCGAGCTGATGGCCCTGGACCCGGCCAACGGCGGCCTGGTCTGGCGCGAGGAGACCAACGCGCCGCTGCGGGCGTCGCCGACCGTGGCCGAGGGGCGGGTCTTCGTCGTCACCGTGGACAACCAGCTGGAGGCATACGCCGCCGCCACGGGCGAGCCGCTGTGGAACCACACCGGCATCCTGGAGCCGGCCGCACTGCTCGGCGGCGCGGCGCCGGCGGTGGCGCCCGGCGTGGTGATCGCGCCGTACTCATCGGGCGAGGTGTTCGCGTTGCGCATCGAATCGGGCCGGCCGGTCTGGTCGGACAGCCTGACCGCAATCCGGCGGGTCGGCGCCCTGGCCACCCTGGCCGACATCCGCGGCATGCCGGTGGTGCACGAAGACCGCGTGTTCGCCGTCAGCCACGCCGGGCGCACCGCGGCCATCGACGTGACCAGCGGCGTGCGCGCCTGGGAGCAGCAGTTCGGCAGCATCAACATGCCCTGGGTGGCCGGCGACTTCGTGTTCGTGCTGACCCTGCAGGCCGACGTGGTCGCGCTGACCCGCGACGACGGCCGGATCCGCTGGGTCGCCTCGCTGCCGCGCTGGCGCAACCCGGAGGAGACGAGCGGGCCGATCGTGTGGGCCGGGCCGGTGCTGGCCGGCAACCGCCTGATCCTGGTCAACTCCGAGGGCGACGGCGTGATCCTGTCGCCGTACACCGGCGAGGAGCTGGGCGTCTTCGACCTGGAGGGCCCGTCGCAGATCATGCCGGTGGTCGCCGGCGGCACGCTGTTCGTGCTGACCGACAACGGCGTCCTGACCGCCTATCGGTAGGGCGGGCGGCGCCATCCCTCCGCCGCCGTGTCGGGGTACGCGCACCATGCCCACCGTCGCCATCATCGGCCGGCCCAATGTCGGCAAGTCCACGCTGTTCAACCGGCTGGTCGGGCGCCGGATGGCGCTGGTCGACGACACCCCCGGCGTGACCCGCGACCGGCGCGTCGGCCACGCCGACCTGGCCGGCTCGGGCTTCACGGTGATCGACACCGCCGGGCTGGAGGAGGCCGACCCCGACACCCTGGCCGGCCGCATGCGGCAGCAGACCGAGCGCGCCGTCACCGAGGCGGACGTGGCGCTGCTGCTGATCGACGCGCGTGCCGGGATCACGCCGCTGGACCGCGCCTTCGCGCGCTGGCTGCGCCGCGGCGAGACGCCGGCCATCCTGGTCGCCAACAAGTGCGAGGGCCGGGCCAGTGAAGGCGGCTTCTACGAGGCCTACGAGCTGGGCCTGGGCGAGCCGGTCCCCATCTCCGCCGAGCACGGCGAGGGCCTGGCCGACCTGGCCGAGGCGCTGATGCCGCACCTGGAGGCGGCCGAAGCCGCGGGGGCCGAAGCCGGCGCCGAGGCGCCGGAGCCGCCGATCCAGCTCGCCGTGGTCGGCCGGCCCAACGTGGGCAAGTCGACCCTGGTCAACGCGTTCCTGGGCGAGGAGCGCCTGTTGACCGGGCCCGAGCCCGGCATCACCCGCGACGCCATCGCGGTCGACTGGACGTGGGCCGGCCGCCGCCTGCGCCTGATCGACACCGCCGGCCTGCGCCGCCGCGCCCGCATCGAGCAGCGGCTGGAGAAGATCTCGACGGCCGACACCATGCGTGCGGTCCGGCTGGCCCATGTCGTGATCATGGTCGTCGAGGCGGGCGCCATCCTGGAAAAGCAGGACCTGACCATCGCCCGCCACGTGATCGACGAGGGGCGGGCGCTGGTCGTGGCCGTGAACAAATGGGACCTGGTGGAGGACCACGCCGCGGCCCTGGCCAGGCTGCGCGACCGGCTGGAGACCTCGCTGCCGCAGGTGCGCGGCATCCCGACGGTGACGGTCTCGGCGCTGCGCGGCCAGCGCCTGGACCGGCTGATGGACGCCGTGCTGCGCGCCTACGACATGTGGAACACCCGCGTCGGCACCGGGCCGCTGAACCGCTGGCTGGCGGAGATGGTCGCGGCGCACCCGCCGCCGGTGGTGCAGGGCCGCCGCCTGAAGCTGCGTTACGCCACCCAGGTCAAGGCGCGCCCGCCGACCTTCGCCCTGTGGACCAGCCGCCCGGGCGAGCTGCCGGAAAGCTATCTGCGCTATCTGGTCAACGGCCTGCGCGAAGCCTTCGACCTGCCCGGCGTCCCGGTGCGCGTACACCTGCGGAAGGGCAAGAACCCGTATGTGGAAGGAAGCTGAGCCCGCCGGCCGCGCTGATCCCGGCGACGCGAGCGGAGACTCTCGCTTTGTGAGGGGCGGGCGCAGTCCTGCCGGCGTTGGCATCCGCGGACTGTTCCAAGTGCAAAGTTTACTGTTCCCAATGCGCCATGGTAATTCTGTTGATAAATGCGTGTCCTCAACGTAAGAAAGGCGTCATTGCGAGCGAAGCGAAGCAACCCAGGCCCGGCATGGCCGGTTTGAAAAGTCACGGATCGCGCGTGCGGCGCCGCTGGGTTGCTTCGCTTCGCTCGCAATGACGGCATTATTGATAAGCAATAACGCGGAATTTCTTAGGTGATTCGACAGGAAGCTGGGCTTTGCAGCCCAGTCCTCCCGGAAGCCACAGTCACGCCGCGGCGCGGGCGCCGGTCTCCCCGCCGATCGCGGCCTCGCCCTCGAGAGTGGCCGAGACGGCGTGGACGACCGCGGCAATGCGCACGGCCGCCTGGATCGCCTCGACGCCGAGGCCGGCCCGGCGGAGCTGGTGTTCGTGGGAGTCCACGCACATGCCGCAGCCGTTGACCGCCGACACCGCCAGCGACCAGAGCTCGAAATCGGCCTTCTCCACACCCGGCTTGCCGATCACGTTCATGCGCAGCCTGGCCGGCAGCGAGCGGTAGTCCTCGCTCGAGACCATGTGCGTGAACCGGTAGTACACGTTGTTCATCGCCATGATCGCCGCCGCGGCCTTGGCCGCCTGCAGCGCCTCGGCGCTGAGCACCGGCGTGTACTCGTCCAGCACGGCGCGGATCACGGCCGGGTTGCGCGACGCCAGCGCGGAGGCGACGAAGCAGCCGGCGCGCTGCTGCTCGGTCAGGGCCGCTTCGGTGGACAGGCTGGACAGGTTCAGCTTCAGGTCCTTGGCGTAGTCGGGCAGGCTCTGCTTGAGGGTGTCGATGGTCATGACCGGCGGTCTCCTCGTGCGGGGGAAGAAAGGGCGCCGGCGGGCAGGGGGGACCCGCCGGCGCGGCTGGCAGGGGGCGTCAGGCCGCCTTCAGGACCTCCTCGCCCTTCTGCCAGTTGCACGGGCAGAGCTCGTCGGTCTGCAGGGCGTCGAGCACGCGCAGGACCTCGTTCGGGTTGCGGCCGACGTTCAGGTCGTTGACCGCGACGAAGCGGATGATGCCGTGCGGATCGACCAGGAACGTCGCGCGCAATGCCACGCCCTCCTCCTTGTCGAGGATGCCGAGCGCCTCGCTCAGCTCCTTCTTGACGTCGGAGAGCATCGGGAACGGCAGGTCCTTCAGGTCCTCGTGGTTCTGCCGCCAGGCGAGGTGCACGTAGTCGGTGTCGGTGCTGGCGCCGTAGACGACCGCGTCGCGGTCCTCGAACTCCTCGTTCAGCTTGGCGAACGACACGATCTCGGTCGGGCAGACGAAGGTAAAGTCCTTCGGCCAGAAGAACACGACCTTCCACTTGCCGTCGTTGCTCTTGTCGGTGATGCGCGTGAACGCCTCCTGCGGATCGGTGGAGACGACGGCCTTGAGGTCGAACTCGGGGAAACGGTCGCCGATGGTCAGCATGGGGTGGGCCTCCGTTGACTGGCTGTGCGCGGCGAGGCGCGCGGGAATTCGCGTTGACGACCTGGCAGATGGCCGCCGGCGCCCAATCTATCCAATGATTAATTTCTGACGGATTGATCGACGGAACCGATGAATGCCGAGCCGACCCTGAAGCAGCTGCGCTATCTGACCGTGCTGGCCGACGAGGGCCATTTCGGCCGGGCGGCGGACGCCTGCCACGTCACCCAGTCCACGCTGAGCGCCGGCATCCGCGAGCTGGAGCGGCAGCTCGGCGCGGCGCTGGTCGACCGCACCACGCGCTCGGTGGTGTTCACGCCGCTGGGCCGCGAGACGGCGGCGCGGGCGCGGCGCATCCTGGACGAGGTGGACGGCCTGGTCGACGCGGCGCGCGCGGCCCAGGCGCCGCTGTCCGGGCCGCTGCGCCTGGGGGTGATCCCGACGATCAGCCCGTTCCTGCTGCCGCGGCTGCTGCCCGACCTGCGCCGGGCGTTCCCCGACCTGAAGCTCTACCTGAAGGAGGACCTGACCGACCGGCTGGTCGAGGACGCGCTGGCCGGGCGGCTCGACGTGCTGCTGCTGGCGCTGCCGTGTGCGCACGAGGGGCTGGACACGACGGTGCTGTTCGACGACGCCTTCGCCGTGGCCTGCCGCCGCGACCATCCGCTGGCCGCGGCCGGCGAGGTTACGGCCGACGCGCTGGACCGCGAGGCGCTGCTGCTGCTCCAGGACGGGCACTGCCTGCGCGACCACGCGCTGGCCGCCTGCGGCCTGGGCGACCGCGGCGAGCGCGGGCCGTTCGAGGCGACCAGCCTGCTCACCCTGGTGCAGATGGTCGACAACGGCCTGGGCCTGACGCTGCTGCCCCGCCTGGCCATCGACGCCGGCATCCTGGAGGGCACCGACCTGGTGGTCCGCCCGCTCGCCGCCCCCGGCAACGCCCGCCGCATCGGCCTCGCCTGGCGCCACGCCACCCGCCGCGCCGACGAATTCCGCCTGCTGGCCGGAACGCTGGCGGAGCTGGCGCAGCGGCGCAGCCCCCCGTAGGCTGGGTAGAGCGAAGCGAGACCCAGCACAACCCCTGCCCGCACGGCGCCGCGAACAACCACCCACCCGCGCCGCAGGCCGATGGCCGTTCGCGCGCAAAGCTGGTATACCTGCAACCCGACCCGCACCGGACAGAGCACCCCATACCGCCCCATGACCGCCCGCCGCCGCATCTTCCTGGCCCACGCGCGCGAGGACAAGGCGCAGGTCCGCAAGCTGTACGCGGACCTGCAAGCCGAAGGCTTCGACCCGTGGCTGGACGAGGAGGACCTGATACCGGGTCAGGACTGGGTGTCGGTCATCACCGAGGCAATCCGACAGGCGGGCATCTTCCTGGCCTGCCTCTCGAGCCGGTCCGTCGGCAAGCAGGGGTTCGTGCAGACCGAGTTCCGGATGGCCCTGACCGCCTACGGCGAACGGCCGCCGGGCACGATCTACTTGATTCCCGCCAAGCTTGATGATTGTGAGATTCCGGACCTGCAGATCCCGAATCAGGGCCTCAGTCTGCGCCGCCTGCACTGGGTCGAGCTGTCCCAGGACGACGGCTTCCGGCACCTGCTGCGCGGCCTGCGGCACGGCCTGGGCGAAGGGTCGGACGACCGGCAGCAGCCGGTGCCGCAGCCGGCCGAGGTTGCGAGCAGCGGCGAGGCCGCGGAGCGGGGCGGGGCGGCACGGCCGAAGGGTACCCGGCCGACCGGTGGGGCCGCCGCCCTGCTGGCGGAGATCGACCGGCCGGAGACGTCTCACGAGCGCCGCGCCAAAATCGGCCGGCGCCTGGACGAGATCGGCGACCCGAGGCCGGGCGTCGGCGTCGATGCGGACGGCACGCCGCAGATCGATTGGTGCGAGGTGCCCGGCGGTGAGGTCGTCATCAAACTTCGGGATGGCGCGTTACGGCCGAAGCGGGTCGACACAGTCCACGTTGCCCGCTTCCCGGTGACCGTGACGCAGTACAGGGCATTTTTGGACGCGGAGGACGGCTGGCGCAATCCGGACTGGTGGGCGGACGATTTTGACCGTGATCCGAAAGGCAACAGCCATAAGTTCGGCAGCCTCGGCAACCACCCGGCGGTTGAGGTCAGTTGGTTCGACGCCATGGCCTTTTGCCGCTGGCTGAGCCGGCGCCTGGGCTTCACCGTGTGCCTGCCGGACGAGTGGGACTGGCAACAGGCCGCGACCGGCGGAAATACCGGCAACATGTTTCCATGGGGATCGGATTGGGATCCAGGACGGCAGCCGGCTTTGGCGAATACTGCGGAGAGCAAACTCTATAGCCTGACGGCTGTCGGCATGTATCCGGCCGGCGGGACCCCGAAGGGCGTGCTGGACATCGCGGGCACAGTCTGGGAGTGGTGCCTGAACAAGTATTCCAAGCCTGACATAACGGATTCCAGCATAGGGAATAATGATCCTCGTGTGCTGCGCGGCGGGTCCTGGAGCAGCGGTCAGGACCACGCCCGCTGCGCCAACCGCGTCAGGCACTACCCGTACTACCGGAACGTCAATGTCGGTTTTCGCGTGTTGTGTTCGTCCCCCATCTTTGACCACTGACTCCTGAAGCGCCGCTTCAGCGGCGCCAACGGCGCGCAGCGCCGTTCCGCCCGGCATGCGGGGCTTGATGTGAGGAATAAATTCCGCCATACTGCCGCGCAGCGACCCAATGGCCTGGAGACCGCCGCGATGGGCAGCACGAGCCGAAACAGCAGGACCGGCCCCCCCGGCAGGGCGCGAGACCCGGCACCCCGCGCCCGCCCACGCGCCTGCGGATGCCGTCCCCGGAGCGGCCGCCGCAACGCCGAAAAATCCGTTGCAATCGTCGCACCGGGGCTGAAACATGAACGTCCTCAAGGCGTTATCCTGCAACATCGTGGTTGCACGGGTGTTGCATCGAGGATGCACCGGATGCCTCGGGACGGCTGCCGGCGGCACGCCGGGACGAACCGGCCGGTGCGGTAGACTGCCGCCAATACGGTGGTGATCGACCGGATCCTCCATGCCGGCCGCAATCCGGATCCGGCCATGACGGACGACGAACCGCCGCACGCCCCCCGGGCGCCGCGCGGCAGGGGCTGTCGCCGGCGCTGCCGATCTTGACACCGGCAATGAAGGCGTCCCCGGCAGGCAATGCGTCGCCGCCCGGCGCCTCCGCACGATCGGCGATGAACCCGCCGGCAAAGACGCCTATGGTGGCAGCCCCGCCCGGCACTCGTCCCGCCGGGCACTCGTCCCGCCGCCGCCCGCCCCGTCGCCTATCGTCCCGCCCATGTCCGCCGTCATCCCCGCCCTGGCGCCGATCTTCCTGCTCATCGTGCTCGGCTACGGGCTGAGGCGCGCGGGGTTCGTGCCGGAGTCGTTCTGGCCGGCGGCGGAGAAGATGACCTACTACGTGTTCTTCCCCTGCCTGCTGGCGACGACCATGGCCGGGGCGGACCTCGACCTCCTGGCGGTGCTGCCGATGGCGGCGGCGCTGCTCGGCGGGGTGCTGGCGACCGTGGCGCTGCTGGCGCTGGTGCGGCCGGTGTGGCGGGTCGACGGGCCTGGGTTCACGTCCATTGTCCAGGGCGGCATCCGGCCGAACACCTATGTGGGGCTGGCCGCGGCGGACGTGCTGTTCGGGGCGGAGGGGCTGGCGCTGGCGGCGATCGGCATCGCGGTGGTGGTGCCGCTGGTCAACGTCGTGGCGGTGTCGGCGCTGGCCCGGTTCGGCGACGGGGCGGCCGGCGGCCTGCGCGCAACGCTGCGCGCCATCGTCACCAACCCGCTGATCCTGGCCGTGCTGCTCGGCCTGGCGCTCAATCTGACCGGGCTGCCGCTGCCGCCGCCGGTCGGGCCGATGGCCGAGGTGCTGGGGCGGGCGGCGCTGCCGGTCGGGCTGCTGGCGGTCGGGGCGGGGCTCGACCTGCCGGCGGTCGGGCGCGCGGGGCGGCACGTTTTCCTGGCGAGCGCGTTCAAGCTGGTGGTCACGCCGGGGGTGACGGCGGCGCTGTGCCTGGCATTCGGCGTCGGCGGCATGCCGCTGGCGGTCGCCGCGCTCTACAACGGCCTGCCCACCTCCGCGTCGTCGTACGTGCTGGCGCGCCAGATGGGCGGCGACGCGACGATGATGGCCGGCATCATCACGGCGACCACCCTGGCGGCCATGGCGACCCTGCCGCTCCTGCTGATGCTGATCGGATGATCCTTCATGGTCTTCGACCTGTCGGGCCTGCCGCTCGCCGCGATCGTGGCCGTGTTCCTCGCGGCCGCCCTGGCCATCCTGTACACCGGGCCGCGCCTGGCGGCGACCGCCGACGCCATTTCGCAGCGCACGCGCACCGGCCAGGCGATGATCGGCGCACTGCTGCTCGGCGCCACCACCTCGCTGCCGGGCATCGTCACGTCGGTGGCGACGGCCGGGTTCGGCTATCCGGAACTGTCGATCAGCAACGCCATCGGCGGCATTACGGCCCAGACGGCGTTCCTGGGCGTCGCCGACATCGCCTACCGCCGTGCCAACCTGGAACACGCCGCCGCCTCGCTCGGCAACCTGACCTACGGCACGCTGCTGATCACGCTGCTGTCGATCCCGCTGGTCAGCTTCGCCGCGCCGGACTGGACCCTGTTCGGCGTGCACCCGGCGTCGGTGGTGCTGATCCTGACCTATGTGTTCGGCACGCGCCTGTCCTCGGCCAGCGAACTGGAGCCGATGTGGCAGCCGCGGCGCACCGACGAGACCGAGCGCGAGTCGCTGCACGCGTCGCACGACCGGCGCACGCTGACCCAGCTGTTCGTGGCGTTCGCCGTGCTGGGCGCGATGACCGCGCTGGCCGGGTTCGCCATTGCCGAGAGCGGCGTGGCGCTGAGCCGCCGCACGGGGTTGTCGCAGACGGCGATCGGCGGCCTGCTGACCGCAGTGGCGACGTCGCTGCCGGAGCTGGTCACGGCGGTGGCGGCGGTGCGGCGCGGCGCGCTCAGCCTGGCGGTGGGGGACATCGTCGGCGGCAACGCCTTCGACGTGCTGTTCCTGGCGTTCGCCGACATCGCCTACCGCGACGGCTCGCTGTACCACGCGTTCAACGACCGGCACGTGTTCGTGATGAGCGTGGCCATCCTGATGACCAGCGTGCTGCTGCTCGGCCTGCTCAAACGCGAGCGCCACGGCTTCGGCGGCATCGGCTTCGAGAGCACGATCATCCTGCTGCTGTACGCGGCATCGGTGGTCGTCCTGGTGCGGTGACGGGTTGCGGGGCGGAGCGGGGTGCCGCGACAAGCCGAGCGGGGAGGTCGACCCTGCTCGAAGAGGTACAATGACTGAGACCGAACCGACTGCTGCCGTGAGGGCAGCCCTCGCCGGCCTGCGCGTGCTCGACCTGAGCCGGGTGCTGGCCGGCCCCAGCGCGACGCAGGTGCTGGGCGACCTGGGTGCCGACGTGGTCAAGGTGGAGCGGCCGGGGCAGGGCGACGACACGCGCGCCTGGGGGCCGCCGTACCTCAAGGACGCCGCGGGCGACGACACGGGCGAGAGCGCCTACTACCTCAGCGCCAACCGCAACAAGCGCGGCCTGGCGGTGGATTTCACCACAGCGGAGGGGCGGAACCTGCTGCGCCGTCTGGCGGGCCGCGCCGACGTGCTGGTGGAGAACTTCAAGGCCGGCACGCTCGACCGCCACGGCCTGGGCCCCGCGGAGCTGCGGCGGGCGCACCCGCGGCTGGTGTACTGCTCGATCACCGGGTTCGGCCACACCGGCCCGTACCGCGACCGGCCGGGTTACGATTTCCTGATCCAGGGCATGGGCGGGATCATGTCGGTGACCGGCGAGCCCGACGGCGCGCCGGTCAAGGTGGGCGTCGCCGTTGCCGACCTGATGGCCGGGATGTACGCCGCGGTGGCGATCCTGGCCGCGCTGCGCCACCGCGACGCCACCGGCGAGGGGCAGCACATCGACCTGGCGCTGCTCGACACCCAGGTGGCGTGGCTGTCCAACGCCGGCCAGTACGCCCTGACCGACGGGGCGCCGCCGCCGCGGCACGGCAACGCCCACCCGATGATCGTGCCCTACCAGCTGTTTCGGGCCGCCGACCGGCCGTTCATCCTGGCGGTCGGCAACGACGCGCAGTTCCGGCGCCTGTGCGCCCTGATCGGCCGGCCGGCGCTGGCCGACGAGCCGCGCTTCGCCACCAACGCCGCGCGGGTGCGGCACCGCGACGCCCTGGTGCCGGAGCTGGCGGCGGTCTTCGCGGCGCGCCCGGCGGCGGACTGGCTGGCCGACCTGGAGCGGCACGGCATCCCCTGCGGCCCGGTCAACGACCTGACGCAGGTATTCGCCGACCCGCAGGTGCGGGCGCGGGGCATGACGGTCGCCATGGACCATCCCCTGGCGCCCGGGCCGATCGACCTGATCGCCAGCCCGCTGCGGCTGTCGGCGACGCCGGTCTCGTACCGCCATGCCCCGCCGACGCTGGGCCAGCACACCGATGCGGTGCTCGCCGACTGGCTGGGGCTGGACGGCGCGGCCGTCGCGGCGCTGCGCGCGGCGGGCGCCGTCGCCTGACGGTTGGTACTCCGGCAAATCGCCACAAATCACTGGCAGGACAGTGCGCGCCGCCCGGAAGGGTCCGGACGGCTGCGCGGGCCCGTAGGGAGCAAGCTCATGCCGATCCGCCTGATGCTGGCCGTGCTCTGCCTGCTGGTCGCCGGCGCCGTGCCGGCCGCGGGACAGGGCGGCAAGGCCGGCCCGGCGGACGGTCGCGGTGCCCTGGTGCTGGAGGGCGGCGGCCGGCCGGCGCACGGGTTCGAGCAGCGGGTCATGGCGCTGGCCGGCGGAACGGGCGACGTCTGCCTGATCACCACGGCGCTCGGCGGGATGCAGGGCGAATCCGGCGCGGCCTACGACCGCTTTGCCGGCGTGCCCGGCGCGCGCACCCATATCCTCGACATCGATGCGTCGAACAGCGGCGAACCCGCGGTGCTGGCGACGCTGCGCGGGTGCGAGGCGTTCTACTTCACCGGCGGCGACCCCGAGCGGCTGTCGCTGGTGCTGATGCCGGGCGGCCAGGAGAGCGCGGCGCTGGCGGTCATCCGCGACCGCTTCGAGGCGGGCGCGGTCGTCTCCGGCAGCAGCGCCGGCGCCATGATCGTCGGCGACCTGACCCTGTGCGAGTGCGGCGCGGTCAGCAGCGTCAACGCCCTGCTGTACGGCGAGCTGTTCGAGGCATCCGGGTTCGGACTGGTCGAGGGCGTGCTGGTCGACGCGCACTTCTTCGCCCGCGGGCTGATCGGCCGGCATGCCTGGCAGCTCGCCCGGCGCGACATTCCGGTCGGCGTCGGGATCGACGAGGGCACGGCCGTGGTCGTCCCCGGCGACGGCGGCCGCTGGGAGGTGATCGGCGCGGGCGGCGTCGGGCTGGTCACGCGCGACCCGGCCGGGCGGGGCCTCGGCGCATTCACGGTCAGCCTGCTCGCTTCCGGCGACCGGTTCGATCCGCACACCGGCGCGGTGACCGTGGCGCCGCGCCGCGAGCCGGCGGCCGTTTCGGCAGGAACCGCGCCGCCGCTCGACGCGGCGGACGTGTTCGCCCCCGCGCGGGTGCCGGACCTGATCGTCGATCTGGCCCGAGGGCCGGCGCGGCGGGCGGTCGGTGTCGCGGCGGACGGTGCCATCAAGCTCAGCCTGGCCGAAACCGGCCGTACCCGGGTCTTTGCCGGTGCCGACGGCTCATGGACCGTCCTGGATCTGGCGATGCACATCGATGTCGAGCCGCCGCGGTAGCGACCGCCCGGTGTTGGTCATGCCGATGCGCGGCGCTTTCCGGCATCCCCGGCTTCGTGAAGCCGCTTCATCCGGTCGTACGCGTCGGCGATGCGGTCGGTATCGCGCGGCTGGCTCAGGCTGGCTTCTGCCGCCGCCTTGAAGGCGGCCGCGTGGTGCAGCAGCACGCTGCGGTAGGCGGGATGCTCGACGCCGTCGAAGATCCGTTCGAGCACGCTCATCAGGTGCAGCGCGGCGTTGCGGTCGCCGGCGGCATAGGGGCGCAGGTCTTCGAACACGGCCGCGGCAACGTCGCCGTAGGTCAGGGCGGGCGCAACGATGCGCAGGCGGCCGTCCTCGTCGTAGCGGTGTGCCTCGGGCATTGCACGGCCTCCCAGGTTGATCAGCGCGCTGCCCAGCCAGTCCATGCAGCTCGTCGCCGTATAGGGATCGTTGATGCCCGGCGACAGCGCCCGGGCCGCGACCTCGACGAGCTGCTGGACGATGAACATAAGGTCCTGCGCCTGGGTCCGTTTGCGGTCGAGCGCGAAGGCAATGGCGATCCGACGCTGCGGGAGGCTCCCGTCCGCGCCGGTCTCGTGGGCGAAGGCCAGCGGTTCGCCTTCGCTGACGAAGTCGCCGGGTCGTCGGACCAGGTGGAGCATCAGGTCATGGGTGCGGGCCAGGTGGAACAGGCTGTCGCCGTCGATGTGGGTGATGTAGCCGCTGGATCGCGCCCGTATCACCTTGCCGGTCCCGGCCGGGTATGCCGCGGCCGCTTCCATGGCGTTCGCACCTTCAGGCGTTCCCTTGCCGAGCTGGTCGGGGAACAGGCCGGCGACCTTGTGGTTGAGCTCCTCGCCGATCTCGGCGACCACCTCGGCGGCCTGGATCGACACGGGCGTGTGGTGGAAAAAGAAGATCAGCACGCCGAGGCTCGCCAGCGTCATCAGCAGCGCCAGCATGACGCCGACGTGCGGGACGAACGGATCGATGGCCGAGTTGTCGCCGCCGCCGCCATGCACCGTGCGCAGGATGAGCAGGCAGTAGACGAACGTTGCAATGAAGGTGCCGAGCGTGATCTGGTTGCTGGTGTCGCGCATGAAATTGCCGAGCAGGCGCGGCCCGAGCTGCGAGGCGGCATAGGCCACCGCCGCAATCGTGATGGAGAAGGTCACGCCGGCCACCGTGATCATAGACCCCGCGATCGTGGACAGCAGCGAGCGCGCACCTTCCGGCGTGTTGAACGAGATCCAGTCCAGCCGCTGGATCACGTCCACGCCGAAGCGCTGGTCGATCAAGGTGGTAAGGAGCGAGAGGGCGATGGCCGCGAGGGCCATCATGCCCGGCACGAACCAGTAGCTTGCCCGCACTGCATGCCAGTACTTGGCCAGTTGCGCCCGCATGTCCCGGGTCCCCCATGCACTGCGGCCGCGGCCGCTCCGCCCTGCACCGGCAGTGCCGGCTCCGGAATTCCTTAACATGCCGCCCGGCCCGGAGGTTTCGATAGCGCCGCCGCTCGGCGGATCCGTGAGGTGCCGGCCCGGCGTCCGGCGCTGCGGCCGGCTGGCCGGGGCTGTACGCCGTGGCCGCTCCGTGCCAAAGGGAACCTTTCGCAGTCGTTGTGCTGTTTCCAACAGCGAGGCTGGCCGGCTCGTCGTGCACGGCTCGAAACCGGATCATGTTATGAAACTGACCGTCATCATGAACGCCCGGTCGGGCGTACTGCTGGAGCGCGATGCCGATGCGGTGGAGCGCGACATCGTCGATGCCTTCTCCCAAGGAGATACCGACGTCGAGGTGATCACCACCTCCGGCGCCGAGCTGACCGAGGCGATCGAGCGCGCGGTGCAGGCCGACAGCGACACGGTCGTGGTCGGCGGCGGCGACGGCACCATTCTGACGGCGGCCGTCCGCCTGGCCGGCACAAACAAGGCCCTCGGCATCATCCCGCTCGGCACGGCCAACATGCTGGCGCGCGACCTGGACATCCCGCTGGACATCGACGAGGCGGTGACGGCGCTGAGCGCCGGGCACATCGAGCGGATCGACGTCGCCGACCTGAACGGGCAGGTCTTCCTGAACAACTCCGTGCTGGGCCTGTATCCAAAGATCGCCCAGGTGCGCGAGCGGCGGAGGGGGAAAATGCGGGTCCGCGACTGGCTGCGGCTGATCGCGTCCGCCCTGCGCGCCATGGTGCGCCGGCCGCAGCTCCGGGTGGACATCGATCTTGGGCAGGGACCCCGGCGCGTCACCGCCCTTGGCGTGCTCGTGTCCAACAACCTGTACGACGGCGGTTTGCGGGCGCCGCTGGCGCGCACACGGCTGGACGCCGGCTGCCTGGGGGTCTATATCGCGCGTCACAGGACGCCGTTCGACATTCTGCGGTTGCTCGCGCGCATGGCGGCCGGGCGCTGGCGCAGCGACCGCGACATGGAGACGGCCCGCGTCGAGGCGCTGACGGTGAACAGCCGCAAGAGCCGGCTTCGGGTGACGGTGGACGGCGAGGTCCGACTGCTGAAGCCGCCGCTGGAATACCGCATCCGGCCGGGCGCGCTGGCAGTGGTCGTGCCCGGGAGTAGTGACGAGGACCGGTCGGCATGAGGTCGGCATGAGGACGCTGGCGCACATCTCGGACCTGCATTTCGGGCGCATCGACCCGGCGATCGTGGAGGCGTTGCTGGCCGAGCTGACGGAGGCGCCGCCGGACCTGATCGTCATCAGCGGCGACCTGACCCAGCGCGCCAAGCATCGGCAGTTCCAGGCGGCGCGGGCATTCATCGACCGGCTGCCGTCGCCGTCGCTGACCATCCCGGGCAACCACGACATCCCGTCCTACAATCTGCTTGAGCGGTTCACGCTGCCGCTGCGGCGCTACAAGCGCTACATCTCGCGCGAAATCGCGCCGATCATGATCGACGACGAGATCGCCGTCCTGGGCGTCAATACCTCGCGGCGGCTGCTGATTCGCGACTGGAACTGGGCGCACGGCAGCATCTCGCGCGAGCAGATTGCCATGGTGTCCGAGATCTTCCACAAGCTGCCCGACCGGCTGTTCAAGATCCTGGTGACCCACCACCCGTTCCTGCCGCCGCCGGATGCGCCCAACACGCCCGTACTGCGCCGGGCGCTGCTGGCCATGCAGGCGTGCGAGAAGGCCGATGTCGACCTGCTGCTGGCCGGCCACCTGCACCTGGGCTATGTGCGCGACGTCACCACCCATCACGCCGCCATTCGCCGATCGATCCTGGTGGCCCAGGCCGCGACCGCGACCTCCACGCGCGTCCGGGAGGAGCCCAACGCCTACAACCGGATCCTGATCGACGGCCGCGACCGCGTCGTGATCGAGGCGCGCACCTGGGCCGGGCGCGGGTTCGTCTGCGGGCAGGTCAGCGACTACGTCCGCGTCGGGCACCGCTGGGCGCTGCAATCCGAGCGGGAGACCGGCGCCTTGTCGCGGGCCGCGGCCTCGGCCTAGAGTGGCGGCCACGGAGGCCGCATACCATGGAACGCTTTCCCTTCGCCGGCGGGTATCCCCGCACCCGCCTGCGCCGCAACCGCGCCGACGCATGGACGCGCCGGCTCGTCGCCGAGGTCCGGCTGGCCCCGGACGACCTGATCTGGCCCCTGTTCGTCGTGGCGGGCGAGGGCCGGCGCGAGCCGGTGGCGTCGATGCCGGGGGGGGAGCGGCTGTCGATCGATCTGCTGACAGCGGCGATCGACGAGGCGCGCGGCCTCGGCATTCCGGCGGTGGCGCTGTTCCCCACGGTCGATCCCTGGGACAAGGCGGACGACGCAGCGGAGGCCTACAACCCCGACAACCTGCTGTGCCGCGCCGTGCGTACCGTCAAGACGGCGCACCCGGACGTCGGCGTGATCACCGACGTGGCGCTGGACCCGTACACGCCGCACGGCCACGACGGCCTGATGCGCGGCGGCCGCATCGTCAACGACGAGACCGTCGCCGTGCTGTGCCGGCAGGCGCTGGCCCAGGCCCGCGCCGGGGCCGACGTGATCGCGCCGTCCGACATGATGGACGGGCGGGTCGGGCTGATCCGCTCGGCGCTGGACCAGGGCGGGTTCGAGCTGGTGCGCATCCTGGCCTATTCCGCCAAGTACGCCTCGGCCTTCTACGGCCCGTTCCGCGACGCCGTCGGGTCGGGCGGCGTGCTGCTGGGGGACAAGAAGACCTACCAGATGGACCCGGCCAACAGCGACGAGGCGCTGCGCGAGATCGCCCTCGACCTGGCCGAGGGCGCCGACATGGTCATGGTCAAGCCGGGGCTGCCCTACCTGGATATCGTGCGCCGCGCCAAGGACGCCTTCGGAGTGCCGACCTTCGTCTACCAGGTCAGCGGCGAGTACGCGATGATGAAGGCCGCCGCTGTCAACGGATGGCTGGACTACGGTCGGATCCTTCTTGAGACCCTGCTCGGCTTCAAGCGTGCCGGTGCCGACGGCATCCTGACCTACGGCGCCGTCGAGGCGGCCCGGCTGCTGAGGGAGTGAATCGGCGGACCGCAGACAGTCAAACCGCCTGCCCGGCCAGCATGCGCCGCAGGTGGTCGACGTGGGCGCGGGCGCCGGTCAGGTGGGGGTTGACGGCGAGGGCCTGCTCGAACGCCGCCAGCGCCTGCTCGGGCCGGTCGAGCCGCATCAGGCACAGGCCTAGTCCTGACAAGGCGCCGAAATGGCGCGGCTCCAGAGCCAGCACCATACGGATGTCGGCGATCGAACCGACCGTGTCGCCGCGCGCAAAGCGCACCGTGGCGCGCCTGTTCCACCCCTCGGCGAAGGCCGGCGCCCTGGCGACGACCCGGCTGTACAGCCGCTCCGCGGTGACCAGCGCGCCCCGCTCCATGGCGGCGGCGGCGCGCGCCATCAGGTGCCGCACGTCGCCGTCGTCATCGTCCGGAAGCGTGTGCCAAGCCGACCAGATCATCCGCTCGACCAGGGCGGCTTCGTCGGCGCTGTCCGCCTCCTGCAGGCGCTCGAACAGCCGGTCGAGGCTGATATCGTCCGCCCCGGCCAGCGTCGCCCCGCCGACCGAGAAGCACAGAGCCAGAGCCATGCCCAGACGTACCACCGACATGGAACGGACATGGCATGCCGGCGGCGGACGGCAAGGGGGCTACTCGGCGGCCAGCGCGGCCTCGGCCGGTGCGTCTGCCGGCGCCCGGTCGGCCAGCCCCTCCAGTGCCTCCGGTTTCGGGCCGCCGGTGGCCCAGTCGAGCAGGTGCACGGTGTGCACGATGGGCAGCACCGAGCCGCCGCCGATCTGCGACATGCAGCCGATGTTGCCCGTGGCGATCAGGTCCGTACCGAGGCTCTCGATGTTGGCCACCTTGCGGTCGCGGAGCTGGCGGGCGAGCTCCGGCTGGAGCAGGTTGTAGGTGCCCGCCGAGCCGCAGCACAAATGCGCCTCCGGCACGTCGCGCACTCGGAACCCGGCCGCCTGGAGCAGGGCCTTCGGCGTCGTGGTGATCCTCTGGCCGTGCTGCATGGAGCAGGCCGAGTGATAGGCGACGGTGTGGCCGGTCTCGATCGCCGCCGCGCCCAGGCCGATGTCCGTCATGAATTCGGTCACGTCGCGGGTCAGGGCGGACACCTTCGCCGCGCGCTCGGCCCAGTCCGCCTCGCCGCGCAGCATGAACCCGTAGTCCTTGACCGTGGTGCCGCAGCCGGAGGTGTTGATGATCACCGCGTCGAGCCCCCGACCGCCGTATTCCGGCAGCTCCCGCGACCAGGCGGCGACATTGGCCTTGGCGGCGCGCAAGGCCGCCGCTTCCTTGCCCATGTGGTGGGTGACCGCGCCGCAGCAGCCGGCGCCGCGCGCCACCACCACCTCGCAGCCGTGGCGGGTGAGCAGGCGTACCGTCGCCTCGTTGATGCTCGGGTCGAGCACCTGCTGGGCGCAGCCGTTGAGCAGCGTCACCCGGTACCGCCGCGGCCCCTCGGCCGGGATCACCTGCGGCCGGTCGACCCAGCTCGGCCCCGGCAGCGCGCGCGGCGTCATGTCGGCCATGGCGCGCAGCCGGCCCGGCAGCCAGCCCGCCAGCGGCCGGCCGAGCTGGGCCCCGATCAGCGCGGCGCGGAACCGGAACGGGCTGGGGATCATCCAGGCCAGCAGCCGGCGCAGCCAGCGGTCGGCGGGCGTGCGCGTATGCGTCTCTTCGATATACGTGCGGGCGTGGTCGACCAGGTGCATGTAGTGCACGCCCGAGGGGCAGGTGGTCATGCACGACAGGCACGACAGGCAGCGGTCGATGTGCTTCACGGTCGAGTCCGGCGCCGGCCGCTCGTTCTCGAACATGTCCTTGATCTGGTAGATGCGGCCGCGCGGGCTGTCCAGTTCGTCGCCGAGCAGGACATAGGTCGGGCAGGTGGCCAGGCAGAACCCGCAGTGCACGCAGGTGCGCAGGATCGTCTCGCTCTCGGCCATGGCCTGGTCGGTGAGCTGGGCCAGCGTGAAGTTGGTCTGCATTTCTGTCTCCTCCCCGTGCCGGCCTTGTTCTCCGCCCGGCAGTCTTGTGCCGTCGGGCGTTCCGGTCGTCTACAGACTGGGGTGGCGGAGCGCACCTGCCAAGCGGGAACGCAGCCATCCCGTCGCGGCGTCGTCACGCGGCCGTCATCCGTGGGTTCAATCCGGTGCGCGGTGTTCCTATGTAAGAAGCGGTTCTATTGCATCGCAACATGCCGGGGACCCCATGCCGGAAGGACCGATCTCGACCGCCGCCGACCCGCTGTCCGCCTATCGTGCGCTGCGCCGCAGCGGCCAGTTGCGCCCGGACCCGTGCCAGGAACTGGCCGTCGAGAAGCTCCAGGCCCTGCATCACGCCGTGCTGAACTATCAGCCGCAGTCGGGCGCCGGCGGTTGGCGCGAGCGGCTCGGCCTGACCCGGCGGACCCGTACGCCCGCCCTGCAAGGCCTGTACGTGTACGGCGGCGTCGGGCGCGGCAAGTCGATGCTGATGGACCTGTTCTTCCACCATACGCCGATCGAGCGCAAGCGCCGCGTCCACTTCCACGAGTTCATGCTGGAGGTGCACGACCGCCTGCACCACTGGCGACAGGCGTTCGCCGAACGCGACCGGCGCCGGCGCGGCGGGAAGGGCGAGGACGACCCGATCGCCCCGCTCGCGCAGCGGCTGGCCGACGAGGCGTGGCTGCTGTGCTTCGACGAGTTCCACGTCACCGACATCGCCGACGCCATGATCCTGGGCCGGCTGTTCACCCGGCTGTTCGACCTGGGCGTCGTGGTGGTCGCGACCTCGAACTGGCCGCCCGACGAGCTGTACAAGGACGGCTTGCAGCGCCACCTGTTCCTGCCGTTCATCGGCCTGCTCAAGGAACGGCTCGACGTGCTGGAGATCCAGGACGGCACCGACTATCGGCTGGCCCGCCTGCACGGCATGAAGGTGTACCACCACCCGCTGGGCCCGGCGGCGGCGCGCGGCCTGCGCGAGATCTGGACCGGCCTGACCGACGGCGCCGAGGGCGCGCCGGACACCCTGGTCCTGAAGGGACGCACATTGGCGGTGCCGCGCGCAGCGCACGGGGTCGCCTGGTTCCCGTTCGAAGAGCTGTGCGCGAAGCCGCTCGGCGCGGCCGACTACCTGGCGCTGGCGACGCACTACCACACGGTGATCATCGACGGCGTGCCGAAGCTGACCGAGTCGCGGCGCAATGAGGCCAAGCGGTTCATCACGCTGATCGACGCGCTGTACGAGCACAAGGCCTACGCCGTGATCGCCGCCGAGGCCGCGCCCGATCGCCTGAACGCCAGCGACACCCACGCCTTCGAGTTCGACCGCACGGTCAGCCGCCTGATGGAAATGCAGTCGGCGGACTATCTGGGGCAGCATCATTTGACGTGAGAAGAATGCTGCCGTCATCGGCCTACGCCGCCGGGTGCACCGCCTCCCCCAGAACCCGTTCCAGTTCGTCCGGGCGGATCGGCTTGGCCAGGAAGCGGAAGGCGTCGTCCTGGCGGATCTTGTTGCCGAAGATGGCGGCGTCGCCGGTCAGCAGGATGCCCGGGATGCCGGATCCGAACGTGTCGCGGATCAGGCGGATGGCGTCGCTGCCGGTTTCGCCGGCCTCCAGGCGGTAGTCGGCGACGACGGCGTCCGGCGCATGGTCGCGGCGGCGCAGTTCGTCCACGGCCTGGCGCGCCGTCGGCGTGGCGACCGCGGCGTAGCCGAGCTGCTCGACGAACATCCGCAGGCTGTCCAGCACGTCCGGGTCGTCGTCGATCAGCACGATCAGGCTGCCGTCATCGTGTCGCGCGCTCCCCTCCGGCAATGACGCCGCGGCGGCGGCCGCGGCCGCTTTGGCAACCGGCGCCGACACCTCGAACGCCGTGCCGCGGCCGACCGCCGAGCGCACCGAGATGGGATGATCGAGCAGGGCGGCCAGCCGGCTGACGATGGCCAGCCCCAGCCCGAGTCCCTTGCGTCGGTCGCGGCCGACATTGTCGACCTGGTAGAACTCCTCGAAGATCAGCGAGAGCTGCCGGTCGGGGATGCCGACGCCGGTGTCGTGGACCTGGACCGATACGCGGTCGCCGCGCCGGCGGCAGCCGACCAGGATGGCGCCCTGCTCGGTAAACCGGATCGCATTCGACAGCAGGTTGCGCAGGATCAGCTCGAGCAGGTGCGGATCGCTGGCCGCCTCGAGCGAGCAGGGCACGGCGCGCAGGGCCAGCGCCCGATCCTCCGCCAGCGGCGTGAACTCGTCGACCAGCCGCTCGATCAGGCCGCCGAGCGGCACCCGGCCGACCTCCGGCTTGATGATGCCGGCGTCGATCTTGGAGATGTCCAGCAGCGTGTCGAGCATGCCCTGCAGCGCCTCCAGGGCATGGCCCAGCTTGCCGTGCACGCTGTCCTTGCGGCCGTCGTCCATCCCCACCGGCAGCATGTGATGGAACAGCATGGCAGCCTGCACCGGCTGGCGAAGGTCGTGGCTGGCTGCGGCCAGGAACCGGGTCTTGGCCCTCGCGGCCTCCTCGGCGGCGCGCTTGGCCTCGACCAGCGCGCGCTCCGCCTGCTTGCGCGCGGTGATCGGGTGGTGCATGACCAGCACCTCGCCGACCGTGCTGGTTGGGTCGCGCACGGCGATCATCTCGAACCAGCGCTCCTCCCACGGGGCATGGCAGGGGTATTCGATCGTAAAGACGCTGATCTCGCCGCTGAGCAGCTTCTCCAGCGCCTCCGCCACCTCCGAGGCGCCCTCGGATCCCCGGCTCGCGGCGCTGCGGCAAGCGCCCAGGTAATCGGTGCCGATGCAGGCATTCTCGTCGCGGCAGTCGTTCTCGGCCGCGAACCGCCGCCACGCGTCATTCACGGCGCAGATGTGGCCGGTGCGGTCCAGGACGGCGATGTTGGCAGGCGCGGTGTTCGGCGCCCACAGGACTTTGCCGAAGGGAGTGGACACGGCATCGACTCCTTCGTTGGGGGCCGGGTGCGAACCGGCAGTATCGTCATGCATGCTGCACTGCGCCGAAGGTCGTTCGTCCATGATGTCCATAATGGCAGGCATGCATCGGCTGCATGGCTGGCTTGTCTCGCGAGTTGCTTTCGCGCCGAAACGGCTTGCGGTGTCAGTGCCCGCCGGACCGTCGGCATGGCCATGCCGGCGTCTGCCGGAGCCCCGGAACCCGCCGCCGGCCGGGCCGGCGACTCGGCAGCGGCCTTCGCGGAGTGCCCAGCAGAGACGGCCTCTGCGGCCCGAGCGCCGCATATCTTTAACGTCACATGGGTCCGGCCGGAGCGCCAGCCAATGCGCGGGCGGCGGGGCGGGTCCACTTTGCCGCTGACCTCGCGCCGGTGCGGGTGTAAGACACGGGCCCGCAAGCCGGGGAGAATCGCATGCGCGTGATGTTCATGACCAACGAGTTCCCGCCGCACGTCTACGGCGGGGCCGGGGTGCACGTCGAATACCTGTCGCGGGAGCTGGCGAAGCGGGTGCCGCTGGAGGTGCGCACCTTCCACGACCAGGCCGCCAGCGAGAGCAACCTGACGGTCCGCGGCACGCGCTTCGACACTGCGGTGTTCGATGGCTGCCCGAAGGAGTTCGTCTCGCCGCTGCGCGCAATGGGCACGTGCCTGGCCTTCAACGGCCAGGGCATCGACGCCGACATCGTCCACTGCCACACCTGGTATGCCCAGTTCGGCGGCCTGCTGGCCAGGATCCTGTACGGGGTGCCGTTCGTGCTGACGGTGCACTCGCTGGAGCCGCTGCGGCCGTGGAAGCGCGAGCAGCTGGGCCGCGGCTACGAGCTGTCGAGCTGGATCGAGCGGACCGCGCTGGAGACGGCCGATGCCGTGATCGCCGTGTCGGAGAGCACCCGGCGCGACGTGCTGCGCCTGTTCGACGTGGACGAGGCGCGCGTGCCCGTCATCCCCAACGGCATCGATACCGAGGAGTACAAGCCGACGTACAACCGGGACCTGCTGGTCCAGTACGGCATCGACCCGGACAAGCCGTACGTGCTGTTCGTCGGGCGGATGACCCGGCAGAAGGGCATCCTGTACCTGCTCAAGGCGATCCCGTTCATCGATCCGAACCTGCAGGTGGTGCTGTGCGCCGGCGAGTCGGACACGCCCGAGATGCAGAGCGAGATGGAGACCCTGGTCGGCGAGCTGCAGGCGACCCGCGCGGACGTGGTGTTCATCCCGCAGATGGTCGCGCGGTCGACGACGGTGGTGTTCTATTCCCACGCCAAGGTGTTCTGCTGCCCGTCGATCTACGAGCCGTTCGGGATCATCAACCTGGAGGCGATGGCCTGCGGCACGCCGGTGGTCGGCAGCGCGGTCGGCGGCATCGCCGAGGTGGTCGTCGAGAACGAGACCGGCTTCCTGGTCGATGCGCGCCTGGATCCGGCGCCGCCGCACGACCCGTCCGATCCCGACGGCTTCGCCCGTCGGCTGGCCGAGGCGATCAATCGCTTCGCCAACGACCCGGTGCTGGGCGAGCGCATGGGCGCCGCCGGCCGCCAGCGCGTCCTGGACAGGTACAGCTGGGGCAGCATCGCCGAGCAGACCCTGGACCTGTACCGTCGGCTGACCGGGAGGCCGTAGGCCGGCCCTCATGCAGGTCGGCCCTCATGCGGGTCGGCCCGGGCAAAGCGAGGCCCGACAACCGGCGGTGCCATCCGCACGGATGGCGTCGCCATGGCCCCGGCATCGGGTCCTATGCACCATGCCCCCGCTTGCGTCGGCAGCACGGGCCGCAGCTGTGACGGGAACGGTCCGGAAAGACGTCCGGCGGCGCGCATTCCTCCGCTCCCGGGCTGGAGGCGGCGCACCGCGTGCAACGGCGGTGCAACCTCCATGTTGCGCGCCAACCCGTTGATTCGGATGGGAATTTCGGCTTTTGCAACGGATGCGACGGAAATTTTAGCGTTGCATTCCGGGGCCGGGGCATGCGCCGCGGCATGGCGGACGACCGGACATGCTCGCGCCGGTTCCGCGCAGGCCCTGCCGTGCCAATCCGCACGGCGTGCGGCAAATTACCGGAAACCTTCGTCGCAGCCGTCATGCCTGCAATCCCACCGGTCCTCATGGCGGCCAGGATATAGGAAAATACGCCGAGACCGCAAGCGGAAATGCCTGACGGCGCTCTATCGCCGCAACCGAGTCCGCCGGGTACGCCGGTCGGGACGCGATCCTGCGCCGCCGGGAGTCCTGCCCGGTCCACGGCGGCAGGCCAAATGCAGGGCCGGAACGACGACCGGGTCAGCTCTGCGGCAATTTGCCGAGCACGGCGTCCGGGCTTGGGGCATCGAGGGCGCGATCGATCCATATGTCGAGCGTGTCCGGATCGGCCGCCAGCACCGCGGCGCGCACGGGCTCCGACGGCTCCCCGAAGCGCCGCGTCAGGATCCGCAGCAGCGCGGCCGCCTTGCCCGCCGCGACTCCCTTGGTTAGACCCCGCTGCTCGCCAAGCTTCAGGCCACGCTGCTCGCCACGCTGCTCGCCACGCTGCTCCCACTGCTCCGCCAGGGTCGACATGATCCGCTCCTCCTGTGCCGGCAGGGCCCGCCGGACGGCGGCCCTGATGGCCTCCTCGTTCAGAAACTGCCGCGTGGCGGCGATGTACCTCAGCACCTCGATCACGAAATCGGCCGCCTGCGCCGCCAGCATCCCGGCCAGGTGTTCGGGCAGGTCCTTTCGGAAGATGTATTTGAGCGCCATCAGCCCGGCCTGCAATCGGGCATCCGCCGACAGCGCAGGGTCCTCGATCCGGCCGAGGTCGGTCAGCAGATAGTCGAACGTCGGCACGTGCGGCTGCAGCGCCGCCGGCGCCCGGACCAGGGCCGGGAACGCCGTGGACACGGTCCAGGTCTCGGCGCCGTGATAGACCACCATCGGGACGATCGCCGGCAACCGGGGCGGCGCGCCCTCCCGCGGCCGCTCGCGCCGCCACCGGTCCCAGATACGGACCATGTAGCGCAGCAGCTGGAGCGCCACCATCGGGTCGGGATCGCTCTTGTGCTCCAGCAGGGCATACAGGAATGCCTCGTCCGCGTCGATCGTGCGCACCCGGAACAGCAGGTCGGACTGGGAGAGGCCCAGCTCGGCATCGACGAACGAACCCGGCACCGGCTCGGGCGGATCGGGGGCCAGCGCCGCGGCGATCTCCGGCGGCAGCCGCTCGCGCAGGAAGGTGGCCGCTGCCTCGGGCGTGCCGAGCAGGCGCTTGAAGAAGGCGTCGTGTGGCGTGCCGACATCTGCCATCGACGCCTTATTCGAGAAGCCCGGCTCGCCGTCAAGGACCCCGGACAGCCGAAGGCACCCGTCATGGCCCGGCGACCGGACCGGCCGGGGGAGGGGCGGGGAGGTTCTCGGCGCAGGCGCGGCGTCGATCGCCACCTGAGCCGTGCGTCGGGCCTCGCTACGCTCGCGCCGACCTACGGTCACGGGGGTGAGGTCTGCGCGTCCTCTGCCTGCGCGCGCAGGTCCGCGATGATCCGGGTGTAATCCGACTCGGCGAACACCGCGGAGCCGGCAACCAGCACGTTGGCGCCGGCGGCGGCCACGGCGCCCGCGGTGGCGCGGTTGATGCCGCCATCGACCTGAAGGTCGATGGGGCGGTCGCCGATCATGCTGCGGATGCGGCGGATCTTGTCGAGCACGGCCGGGATGAAGGTCTGGCCGCCGAAGCCGGGGTTCACCGACATGACCAGGATCAGGTCGAGCCGGTCGAGCACGTACTCCAGTACGCCCTCAGGCGTCGCCGGGTTGAGCGACACCCCGGCGCGGCGGCCCAGCGAGCGGATCAGCTGCAACGAGCGGTCCAGGTGCGGGCCGGCCTCGGCGTGGACCGTTATGATGTCGCTGCCGGCCTCGGCATAGGCCGGGATGAACGGGTCGACCGGCGCGATCATCAGGTGGGTGTCGAACGGCTTGGCCGTGTGCGGGCGCAGCGCGCGGATCACCGGCGGCCCGAAGGTCAGGTTGGGCACGAAGTGACCGTCCATGACGTCGATGTGGATGTAGTCGGCGCCGGCCGCGTCGATCGCGCGCACCTCCTCGCCCAGCCGCGCGAAGTCCGCCGACAGGATCGACGGGGCGATCTTGACGGGCGGGGCCATGGCCGGTTCGGGGTCGGAGCAGGCGGGCCGGGGCGCCGGCTCACTCGGCCGCCTGCCGCGCCTTCACCAGGGAACGCGCCTTGGCGGCGACGTTCTGCGGCGTGAACCCGAAGTGCTCGAACAGCACCGGGGCCGGGCCGGCGACACCGAAGCCGCGCATGCCGATGACGTGGTCCTCGGACTCGACGTAGCGCGTCCAGCCGAACGCGGAGCCCGCCTCGACCGCGATACGCGGCGCCGCCCCCAGCACCTGGGCGCGGTAGGGCGCGGTCTGCGCCTCGAACCGCTCCCAGCACGGCATCGACACGACGGCGGCGCGCACGCCCTCCGCCGCCAGCAGCTTGGCCGCCTCGACGGCGATGTGCACCTCCGACCCGGTGGCCAGGATGCTCACGTCGCGCTCCCCGTCCGGCTCGATCAGGACGTAGGCGCCGCGGGCGCACAGGTTCTCCGGTGTGTGTTCGGCGCGCACGACGGGCAGGTTCTGGCGGGTCAGGACCAGGATGGCCGGCGTCGTCGGCGCCTGCAGCGCCAGCGTCCAGCACTCCGCCGTCTCGATCGCGTCGGCCGGGCGGAAGACGTCCAGGCCGGCGATCGCCCGTAGCGAGGCGAGGTGCTCGACCGGCTGGTGGGTCGGGCCGTCCTCGCCGATGCCGATCGAGTCGTGGGTCATCACGTAGATGACCCGCTGCTGCATCAGCGCCGACAGCCGGATCGAGGGCCGGCAGTAGTCGGTGAACGTGAAGAACGACGAGCCGTAGGGAATCACGCCGCCGTGCAGCGCCATGCCGTTCATCATGCCGGCCATGGCGTGCTCGCGGACGCCGTAGTAGACGTAGCGCCCGGTGAAGTCCTCGGCGGTGATCTGCGCGGTGGACGGCGTCTTGCTGTAGGTGGAGCCGGTCAGATCGGCCGAACCGCCGATCATGTTCGGCAGCGCCTTGGTGAACATGGCCAGCGCTTCGCCGCCGGCGCGGCGCGTGGCCCAGTTCGGCCGCTCCTCGATCAGCCGGCGCTTCAGCGCGTCCAGGTGCGGATCCAGGTCGGGCAGGGGGCCGCGGTCGTTGTACCGGTCCCAGGCGGCCCGGCGCTCCGGGTCCATGGACTCGAAGCGGCGCTGCCAGGCCTCGCGATCGCCGCGGCAGCGCTCCCCGGCACGGCGCCAGACCTCGAGGATCGCCTCCGGGATCTCGAACGGCTCGTATGGCCAGTTCAGGTTGTCGCGGGTCGCGGCGACCTCGTCGGCGCCGAGCGGCGCGCCGTGGGTGGCGACGGTGCCGCCCTTGCTGGGCGCGCCCTTGCCGATCACCGTGTGGCAGGCGATCAGCGACGGCCGGTCGCTCTTGCGCGCCGCCTCGAACGCAACGGCGATCTCGGAGGGGTCGTGGCCGTTGATCCGCACGGCGTTCCAGCCGGCCGCCTTGAAGCGCAGCAGGGTGTCGTCGGTCTCGCACAGGCTGGTCGGGCCGTCGATCGACGACTCGTTGTCGTCGAACAGCACGATCAGCTTGTGCAGGCGCAGGTGGCCGGCCAGGCTGATCGCCTCGTGGCTGATGCCCTCCATCAGGCAGCCGTCGCCGGCAACGACCCAGGTGTGGTGGTCCACGATCTCCTTGCCGAACCGCGCCGCCAGCAGCCGCTCCGCCAGCGCCATGCCGACGCCGTTGGCCAGGCCCTGGCCGAGCGGGCCGGTGGTGGTCTCCACGCCCGGCAGCAGCCCGACCTCCGGATGCCCCGGCGTCCGGCTGCCGAGCTGGCGGAACCGCTTCAGCTCGTCCAGCGTCGTGTCGGGATACCCCGTCAGGTGCAGCAGTGCGTAGAGCATCGCCGAGCCGTGACCGGCCGACAGCACGAACCGGTCGCGGTCCGGCCATTCGGCATCCAGCGGGTCATATTTCAGAAATCGGGTGAACAGCACCGTAGCCACGTCGGCGAAGCCCATTGGCATGCCGGGATGCCCCGACTTCGCGCGCTCGACCGCATCGATGGCCAGGAACCGGATCGCATTGGCCAATTCGTCGTGGCTGGGGGCCGCCGACGGGCTGTCAACGGTGGCGGCGGTGCTCGTCAGCATTCCATCACTCCTGCGAGGGCGCGGCGGCGATCGGCCGCAGCGCCGCGTCGGACCGGCACCGGGCCCATGGCCGTCGGCCCCGGCCGGCGGTCGGGCGACCGGCGGGGCGCGGGGCGGCGGGCGGTTCGGCGCGCCGTGGGCATCTGGCCTGCAGCGGTTCCATACGGCATCGGTGCAAGGCGGACTGGTCTGTCTATCGGGGATGCCACAATCTGCAACAACACTTCAACGGCGATCAGGGTGTATCCCCTGCGACGGCAATGGGCGCCAGAGGCGCCCACTCTGCCGTCCCGGCGTACCCGCAGATGCAATACGGACGAGGGGCGGTTCGCCGGTGCGCGCCGCCTCGCCCCCCGAGCGCGGCAGTGATAGTCGCCGCCCGGCACATTGGCAACCGGATTCCTCGGCAGCGGTTCCTGCAAAGGTCGGTCCCTGCCGAGACATCGGGCCGCAGCCGCCGTGGCGGAGGCTGAGGCCGCTCAGGTGATCACGGTCGGCGCCTCGCGGCCGGTGCGGGCGCGGATCTCGGCGACCTCGCCGGCGATCGCGATCAGCTCGGCCAGGGCCTCCTGCGGGTCCTTGTCGTGCCGCGCCGGGTCGGGCTCGTACTTCTCGATGTAGACGCGCAGCGTGGCGCCGGCGGTGCCGGTGCCGGACAGCCGGAACACCAGGCGCGAGCCGTCGGTGAACAGAATGCGGACGCCCTGGCGCGTGGCGACGCTGCCGTCGACCGGGTCGGTGTAGCTGAAATCGTCGCAGGCCTCGACCTCGTAGGCGCCGAGGCGGCGGCCCTTGAGCCCGCCGGTCATGTCGCGCAGCCGGTCCATCAGGCCGTCGGCAGCCTCGGCGTCGATGGCCTCGTAGTCGTGCCGGGAATAGTAGTTGCGGCCGTAGGCGCGCCAGTGGTCGCGCACGATCTCGTCGACGCCCTGGCGGCGCGCCGCCAGGATGTTGAGCCACAGCAGCACCGCCCACAGCCCGTCCTTCTCCCGGACGTGGTCGGAGCCGGTGCCGAAGCTCTCCTCGCCGCACAGCGTGGCCATGCCGGCATCGAGCAGGTTGCCGAAGAACTTCCACCCGGTCGGCGTCTCGTAGCAGCCGATGCCCAGCTTGTCGGCGACGCGATCGGCGGCGCGGCTGGTCGGCATCGAGCGCGCCACCCCGGCGATGCCGTTGGCATAGCCCGGCGCCAGGTGGGCGTTGGCGGCCAGCACCGCCAGGCTGTCGCTCGGGGTGACGAAGAAGCGCCGGCCCATGATCATGTTGCGGTCGCCGTCGCCGTCGGACGCCGCGCCCAGGTCCGGCGGGTTGTCGCCGTACATCTTCTCGACGAGCTGGTGGGCGTGGACCAGGTTGGGGTCGGGGTGGCCGTGGCCGAAGTCCGGCAGCGGCGTGCCGTTGATCACCGTGCCGGGCGCGGCGCCCAGGCGCTGCTCCAGGATGGTGTGGGCATAGGGGCCGGTGACGGCGTGCATGGCGTCGAAGCAGGCGGCCAGATCGCCGGCGACGAACCGCGCCTGGATCAGGTCGAAGTCGAACAGCCGCTCCATCAGTGCGGCGTAGTCGGCGACGGCGTCGATCACCTCGACGGTCAGGCCGTCGACCCGCTGCTCGCCGAGCCGGTCGAGGTCCACGTCCGGCGCCTCGGCGACACGGTATTCGGACAGCGCCCGGCTGCGCGCGAAGATCGCCTCGGTCACCTTTTCCGGCGCCGGGCCGCCGTTGCCGATGTTGTACTTGATCCCGAAGTCCTCGTCGGGGCCGCCCGGATTGTGGCTGGCCGACAGGACGATGCCGCCGTAGGCCTTGTGCTTGCGGATCACGCAGGACGCCGCCGGCGTGGACAGGATGCCGCCGCGGCCGACCAGGATGCGGCCGATGCCGTTGGCCGCGGCCATCTTGACGATTGTCTGGACGGCCTCACGATTGTAGTAGCGGCCGTCGCCGCCGAGCACGAGGGTCTGCCCGGCCACGCCTTCCAGCGAGTCGAAGATCGCCTGGACGAAGTTTTGAAGATAGTGAGGCTGCTCGAACACCTTGACCTTCTTGCGCAGGCCGGAGGTGCCGGGCTTCTGGTCCGGGAACGGGCTGGTCGGGACGGTGCGTACGGTCATGGCGGTGGCCCTTGCAAAACCTGGCGGGTGCCGCGGCGGCAGCGGCAGTGGTTAGCACGAAACCGGACGCGGCTCTACGGCGGCGCCGGGTTTCCGAAAAACATGGAGCTTTGCCAAACTGCGTTCTTCTGTCGCGACTCGGAACCGGCTACAGTGGCCTGAACAGGTCCCCGTTCGACAGAAGGCGGACGACGAGCAACAGGGAAGCTTGCGATGGACACGCAGATCGAGGATCGCGCGCCGACACCCGCGCCGGCGGCGCGGGGGCAGAAGGTGGATGATATCAAGCAGCGACTGCTGGATCACCTGAGGCTGACCGTAGGCAAGAATCCGGTCACGACCACCGAGCTGGATTGGTTCCACGTCGTCGCCCAGGCGGTGCGTAACGAGCTGGTCGAAAGCTGGTTGAACACCTTCAATGCCGCGTACACCGAGGACGCCAAGCGCGTCTACTACTTCTCGGTTGAGTTCCTGATCGGCCGTTCGCTGATCAACAACCTGATCTACACCGGCAACGACGAGACCGTGCGCGCGGCTCTCCGGGAGGTGTCGCTGGAGCTGGAGCGCGAGCACGGCATCCACCTCGACCTCGACCTGGACCGGATCGCCGAACAGGAGGCGGAGGCTGCGCTCGGCAACGGCGGTCTGGGCCGGCTTGCGGCCTGCATCCTCGACTCGCTGGCCACCCAGGGCATCCCCGGCTACGGGTACGGCATCCGCTACGACTTCGGCATGTTCCACCAGATGATCGACAACGGCGAGCAGGTGGAATTGCCGGATCACTGGCTGCGCTATGGCACGCCGTGGGAGTTCGAGCGCGCCGAGTTCAGCTATCCGGTCAAGCTGTTCGGCCACACGGTGCAGTTCCGCGACGAGCTCGGCAACGAGCACCTGCACTGGGTCGACACCGAGGAGGTGCTGGCCGTCGCCCACGACCTGCCGGTGCCGGGCTACGGCAACAAGACCGTGACCCACCTGCGCCTGTGGAAGGCCAAGTCGCCCAGGGACTTCGACCTGAAGGGCTTCAACCGCGGCAACTACATCGAGGCGGTGCGCCACCGCGCCGAGTCCGAGAGCCTGTCGCGGGTGCTCTATCCGGACGACAGCACGTCGGCCGGCAAGGCGCTGCGGCTGAAGCAGGAATATTTCTTCGTCAGCGCCTCGCTGCAGGACATCGTGCGGCGCTACCTCAGCACGCACCGCGACCTGAGGCGGATGCCGGACAAGGTGGCGATCCAGCTCAACGACACGCATCCGGCGATCGCCATCCCGGAGCTGATGCGCCTGCTGATGGATGTCCACCACCTGGACTGGGACACGGCCTGGGACATCACCACGCGGACGTTCTCGTATACCAACCACACGCTGCTGCCCGAGGCGCTGGAGAAGTGGCCGATCCACCTGTTCGAGTGGATGCTGCCGCGCCACCTGCGCATCATCGAGCAGATCAACCACCGCTTCCTCGAGGCCGTGCGGCACCGCTATCCCGGCGACGACGACATCGTCCGCCGCATGTCGATCTTCGAGGAGGACGGCGAGCGGCGCGTCCGGATGGGCACGCTGGCCTTCGTCGGCAGCCACAAGGTCAACGGCGTGGCGGCGATCCACACGGAGCTGATGAAGCAGGGCATCTTCGCCGACCTGCACCGGTTCTTCCCGGACCGCATCGTCAACAAGACCAACGGCATCACGCCGCGCCGCTGGCTGCGGCAGGCCAACCCGCCGCTCGCCGGGCTGATCACGTCGCGCATCGGCGACTCCTGGGTGACCAACCTGTCGGACCTGCGCCGGCTGGAACCGGCGGTGGACGATGTCGGCTTCCAGGACGCGTTCCGCGAGACCAAGGTCCTCGCCAAGCGGCGCCTGGCCGACCTGATCCAACGGCGGGTCGGGCTGACCGTGGACCTGAACTCGATGTTCGACATCCACGTCAAGCGCATCCACGAGTACAAGCGCCAGCTGCTCAACGTCCTGCACGTGATCACGCGCTACAACCGGATGCGTACCAACCCCGAAGCGCACATGGTGCCGCGCACCGTGATCTTTGCCGGCAAGGCCGCGCCCGGGTACTACGTCGCCAAGATGATCATCGAGCTGATCAACAGCGTTGCCGACGTGGTCAACAACGACCCGACCATCGACGGCAAGCTGAAGGTCGTGTTCATCCCGAACTACAACGTCTCCAGCGCCGAAGTGATCATGCCGGCGGCCGACCTGTCGGAGCAGATCTCGACGGCGGGCACGGAGGCATCGGGCACCGGCAACATGAAGCTGTCGCTCAACGGCGCGCTGACGATCGGCACCCGCGACGGCGCCAACATCGAGATTGCCGAGGAGGTCGGCGAGGAGAACATATTCTTCTTCGGCCTGCTGGCGGACGAGGCCGACGCGTTGCGGCACGGCCACGGCTATCAGCCGCGCCAGTACTATCACCAGAACCCCGAGCTGAAGCAGGTGCTCGACATGATCGCCGGCGGGTTCTTCTCGCCGAAGGACAAGGACCGCTTCAAGCCGCTGGTCGACAACCTGCTCAACGTCGACTACTACCTGCTGCTGGCCGACTACGCGTCCTATGTCGACACGCAGGGGCGCGTCGATCACCTGTTCGTCAATCAGGAGGAGTGGACGCGGAAGACGATTCTGAACGTTGCCCGGATGGGTAGGTTTTCGATCGACCGCACCGTGATGGATTATGCGGAGGAGATCTGGAACGTGAAGCCGCTGGACTACGTCGCGCACGACCGGCGGGAAGAGGCGGCGCACCTGGCGCCGACCGACTGAGGCGGCGGTCCGCGACGGTGCCGGCCCGTCCCGCTTCAGGGCGGGACACCGGCCGGCGTCCGCCGGCGGATTGACAAGGGGGAGCATCCGGCCGTGAGGTACGCAACCGTCGCACTCGCCGTCCTGGCCGTCGGGGCCTGTTCCGCCGACCGCCCGGCCCCGCCCACGCCGTTCGAGCGGGCCATCCTGGAAGGCGACGTCCAGTACGTGGACGCCTACGTCGCCGCCAGGCAGCAACAGCCGGCCGAGGTGGAAAACAGGCTGATCAACGGGCTGGAGACGGCGGCGCAGGCCTGCCCGCGCAATGACCTGGACACCAGCCTGGACATCTACCGCACCTTCCTGGCGGCCGGGGCCGACGTGAACGCGGTCTACATGGTCGGTCCGGAGGACGACCCGCAGGAGACCACGCCGCTGATTCGCGCCACCTTCTACTGTCCGGTCGAGGTGGTCGACCTGCTGGTCGATTCGGGCGCCAACGTGACCCAGGCGACCGCGGGCGGCATGACCCCGCTGATGAGCGCGGCCGACGCCTACTACTACAACGTCGAGGACAAGGTGGAGCTGCTGCTGGCCGCCGGCGCCAATCCCGGCGCGACCGACGCCCAGGGCCGCACCGCGCTCGACTATGCCTTCGCCAACACGCACGTGCGGGAATACCCCGAGGTCATGCGCATCCTGAGCGCTGCCGGCCCCGCCGGACCGACACCGCTGGGCCGCGGCGCGGTCTCGCTGCGGGTGGAATAGGCGGAGCGCCTGCCTGCGTCCCCCCGCAGGCTAGTCCCCGGAACAGTCCGCGAAGGCGGACAGGGCGCGGTTCCGGAAGTCGATCTCCTCCGCCGCGGAGCGCGGGCAGGCATCGGCGTTGACCCCCTCGGCGCCGCGGTACCACGCGTCCTCAAGGGCCTGGGTCTGCTCGGTGCTGACCCCCTCGCGTTCCGCCCAGCGGAAGAACGAGCGGCGCATGTAGCTTGCCTGAATGAACAGGTCGCGCCCGGCGCAACGGGTCGTCAGGCGATGGATCGCCCCGCACCGGTTGGCCAGTTCGGAAAACGCGCCGAACGGTTCGGCCGGCATTTCGGCCGCGACCGGCCCCGCCGCCAGCGCCCCGATGACGGCAACCATGCCTGCCAGCCGCATCTCGGCCCCTCCTTTATTCGGTGGGCCAGTGATGCCGGCCGGCGCGGCGCGCGTCAAGGCCGGCCGCAACTGCCGGTGCGGGATATTCGCCCAGACCTGCCTAAGCGTTGAAGTCCAGGCCCCAGGGCCGGTAGAGCTCGGCGTTCTCCACCCAGTCGCGCACCTTGACGAACAGGTTGAGGTGGACCCGCCGGTCCAGGGCCTGCTCCAGGTCCTGGCGGGCGGCGGCGCCGATCGCCTTGATCATCTGGCCGCCGCGGCCGAGCACGATCGCCTTCTGGCTGTCGCGCTGGACGTAGATGACCTGGGAGATGCGCACGCTGCCGTCGCGGAATTCCTCCCATGATTCGGTCTCGACCGCGACCGCGTAGGGCAGCTCCGCATGCAGCCTGAGGAACACCTTCTCCCGCGTCACCTCGGCGGCCATCAGCCGCATCGGCATGTCGGTGATCTCGTCCTCCGGGTAGAGCCACGGGCCGTCCGGCAGGCGCGCCGCCACGGCCCGGCGCAGGTCGCCGACGCCGTCGCCGGTCAGGGCGGAGATCATGAACGTGTCGCCGAACGGCGCCAGCCGGTTGAGTTCGTCGGCGAACGGCAGCAGGCGGGCGTGCGGGGCGGCGTCGACCTTGTTGAGGGCCAGGATCGCCGGGCGGCGGGCCTCGGCAAGGCGGGCCGCGATGCCCCGGGTGTCCTCGTCCAGCGAGCGTTGCGCGGCGTCGACCAGCAGAACCACCAGGTCGGCGTCGTCCGCGCCCCGCCAGGCCGCAGCGACCATGGCCCGTTCGAGGCGCCGCTTCGGCGTGAAGATGCCCGGCAGGTCGACGAACACCATCTGCGCGGCACCCTCGACGGCGATGCCCAGGATGCGGGTGCGCGTGGTCTGCACCTTCGGCGTGACGATCGCGACCTTCTCGCCGACCAGCGTGTTGAGCAGCGTGGACTTGCCGGCGTTCGGCGCGCCGACCAGGGCGACGAAGCCGCACCGGGTCGGGCCCTCGGGCCCGGCGTCGCCGGTGCCGGCGGTGTCCGCGTCGATCACGGCGCCTTCTCCGTGGAGGTGTCGAGGTCGGCCAGGAGCCGGGCCGCAGCCTCCTTCTCGGCCACCCGCTTCGACGTCCCGAACGCGGTCGCCGGCGGCAGCCCGGAGACCACGGCGCGGATCTCGAAGGTCGGCCCGTGGTCGGGCCCGGCGCGCGATACGATCTCGTAGCGGGGCAGGGGCAGCCCGCGCCCCTGGGCCCATTCCTGGAGCGCGGTCTTCGGGTCCTGCGGCGGGCGCAGGTTGCGCGCGACATACCGGTCCCAGTGGCGGCGGATGAAGGCGCGCGCGGCGTCCAGCCCGCCGTCCAGGAACAGTGCGCCAATCACCGCCTCGCAGGCGTCGGCCAGGGTGGCGGTGTTGTCGCGCCCGCCGGTCTCGGCCTCGCTGACCGACATCGTTAGAAACCGGCCCAGGCCGAGCGTTGCGGCGATATCCGCCAGCGTCTCCGCGCGCACCAGCGAGACCAGGCGCCGGGCCAACGCCCCCTCCGGCTCGTCCGGGTAGCGCTCCAGCAGCCATTCGGCGATCACCAGGCCGAGCACCCGGTCGCCCAGAAACTCCAGCCGCTGATAGCCGAACCGGGCGCCGCCGCGCCGCTCCGGCGCCACGCTGGGGTGGATCAGTGCCTCGCGCAGCAGATCCGGCTGCCGGAAGTCGTGGCCCAGCGCCGCGGCCAGGGCCTGGGCGGCCGCCGCCGGCGCCGCCTCTTCGCCACTCATCCCTCACCGCTCATTGGATGCCGGTAAACATGCGGTCGATGCGGAGTTCCGTCGGCCAGCGCCAGATCTGCCAGAAGCTGCCCTCGCCCAGGCTGAACCACAGGAACTCGGCCCGGCCGACCAGGTTCTCCTCGGGAATGAAGCCGACCGGACGGAAGCCGTTCTCGCGCACAACACGGCTGTCCTCGCTGCTGTCCCGGTTGTCGCCCATGACGAAGTAGTGATCCTCGGGCACCACGTAGACGCCGGTGTTGTCATAGCGGTCGCCGTCGCTCAGTTCGCGGATGTAGTGGCGCCGGCCGTTGGGCAGCGTCTCGATATAGATGTTGCCGCCGGCGTACGGCGGCAGGCCGTCGATCGTCGACGGGTCGACCCGCTCGCGCTCCACGGCCTCGCCGTTGATGTGCAGGATGCCGTCGATCACCTGGATGCTGTCGCCGGGCAGCCCGACGATGCGCTTGATGTAGTCCACCGAGGGGTCGCGCGGCAGGCGGAACACGACCACGTCGCCGCGTTCGGGCTCGCTGCCCAGGATCCGGCCGTCGAACAGCGGCAACCCGAAGGCGATCGTGTAGCGGCTGTACCCGTACGAGAACTTCGACACGAACAGATAGTCGCCCACCAGCAGCGTCGGCACCATCGATCCGGACGGGATATTGAACGGCTCGTACGCGAACGTCCGCACCAGGAGCGCGATGACGACCGCGATGACGATCGTCTTGATCGTCTCGAGAAAACTGCCGGCCTTTTTGGGCATTGCGGTGGCTTGTTCGGCCATGGTGAGGCTCGCGCTCCTGTATCGGCCGTGGCCGTATGGAAATCAACCCTCGGCCGGCGCGGGCAGGGCCGAGATGAGAACGATCGCCTGCGCCTGCGGGAAATCGTCGGTCATGGTCAGGTGGACATGCGCCACCATGCCGGCCGGCGTCATCGCCTGCAGCCGCCTGAGCGCGCCGCCGGTGAGCTGCAGGGTCGGCTGGCCGCTGGGCAGGTTGACGACGCCCAAGTCGCGCCAGAATACCCCGGCACGGAAGCCGGTACCCAGCGCCTTGGAGCAGGCCTCCTTGGCCGCGAACCGTTTGGCGTAGGTCGCAGCGCGCATCAGCCGGCGGTCGGACTTGGCGCGCTCGATGTCGGTGAAGACGCGGTGCGTGAACCGGTCGCCGAACCGGTCCAGCGTCCGCTCGATGCGGCGGATGTCGATGATGTCGTTGCCGAGGCCGAGGATCATGGCCGGTCGCCCCGGCGGCGCCAAGGGCCGCCCTCAAGTGGATGGTGTCGGCGCCGGCGCGGATGGTGCCCGGCGCGACGGCGGCATCGCCGCTTCCCGCGCTTGTGATGACTCGTGACGGGCGCGGCGGGCGACCGGATGCATATGGTAGCGCGAATGCGGCGAGCGCCAACCCCTTCCGCCAACCCCTTCCGGGTCCGGCGGGATGCGGTCCGGCCGCGCGCGTCGCCATACAGTCCGGGAGATGAGAGCCATGTCAACTGTCCTGTCCGCACGCTTCGCTTTGCGCCCGCTGGCCGCGGCCGGCGCCCTGGCCGCGACGCTGACCCTGGCCGCCGCGGCGTGGGCCGGCCCGCAGTACGTCGAGGACGGCTACGCCCTGAGCGGCTACGACCCCGTCGCCTACTTCACCGACGATGCCGCGGTGCGCGGCGACGAGGCGATCACCTACGACTACAACGGCGCCACCTGGCTGTTCTCCTCCGAGGAGCACCGCGACCTGTTCGCCGCCGATCCGGAGGCCTATGCGCCCGCCTATGACGGCCACTGCGCCTACGGCGTCGCCCAGGGTGGCAAGGTGCCGGGCGACCCGGAGCTGTGGGACATCGTGGACGGCCGCCTGTTCGTCAACGTCAACGACCGCGCCCAGGCGTTCTGGCTGCAGGACATCCCCGGCAACATCGCCCAGGCCGACGAGACCTGGCCCGGCATCGAACCGAACCCCGCCGCCGCGCCGCGCTGAGGGGCCCTGCAGCGGAGGAGGCCGCCAACCGCGGCGTCCTCCGTCTCCTTTCGCGGCGCCCGAAGCCGTCAGGGTGCGGGCCGGGGCTCGGGATGGGGGCCGGGACCGGGCCAGAAATTCGGATCGCAGACTTGGTCGAGGGACCAGGGGCAGGTGTGCGGAAACGTGTCCGATGGCAGGCGGGCCTCGCCGACGGCCCAGGTCAGGGCGTCGGCATAGCACTCCCCGCCGTGGAACAGCGTTTCCAGATGCCGCTTCAGGCTGGGGCTCTGCCGCAGGAGGCGGGCCAGTTCCTGCCGGGCGTGGATGATCGTGGCGCGCCAACTGCCGCTGCGTTGGTCCGGCTGGCGGGCGTATTTCAACAAATGCGCCAGCAGACGGACGAGCTGGCTCTCGACTGCCGACCGCTCGGACCGGCTCAAGGCGAGCAACTCCTCGAGTATGTTCGCAAGGTCCAGCGCATCGGCCCTCCGATCCCGGATCGCCGCAGCCTGAGCATCCAGCCAAGCCACGTAATCCCGTTCGTAAAGTTTCGCCATCTTGGAAGCCGCAATCTCCGGAGCGATGCCGGTTGGCAAGCTGCGCGTTCTGGCCATGGTCATGCCCTCATGAGCCGCGACTGTCCATCGTTCACCCGCTCCGGGCGCGTTCCACGGCGTTGATGACCGGGGTGGCCCGCAGCGCGGCGATGATGTTGGACAGGTGCTTGACGTCGCCGACGTCGATGTCGATCAGCATCTCGAAGAACTCCAGCGACCGGCTGGTGATCTTCAGGTTGGTGATGTTGCCGCCGTTCTTGCCGATCACGGTGGACAGCGTGCCCAGGCTGCCCGGTTCGTTGGCGAGCACCGCGTGGATGCGGCCGACGTGGTCGTCGCCGCCGTCGGCGGCGTTCGGATCCCAGGAGACGTCGACCCAGCGCTCCGGCGAGTCGTAGAAGCTTTCCAGCGTTTCGCAGTCGATGGTGTGGATCGTCACGCCCTTGCCGGTGGTGATGATGCCGACGATGCGGTCGCCCGGGATCGGATGGCAGCAGCGGGCATAGTGCACGGCCATGCCGGGGATCAGGCCGCGGATCGGCACCGGCTGGCTCTTGTCCTTGGGGCCGTGGCGGCGCACGCGGCCGATCGGGACGACGTTCTCGTCCTTCTGCTGAGCGGCGCGGTGGCCCGGGAACACGGCGTGGAACACCTCGCGCGCCGAGGTCACGCCGGAGCCGACATGGGCGTAGATGTCGTCGGCAACGTGCACCTTGAACTGCTTGAGGACGCCGTCGAGGGCCTTCTCCGTAAAGTCGTAGCCTTCCTGCCGGAACGTCTTCTGCAGCATGGCCCGGCCGAGCTCGGCGTACTGGGCGCGCTGCTGCTGGCGGACGAAGCGGCGGATGCGCGCCCGCGCCTTGCCGGTGACGGCGAAGCGCTCCCACTCCGGCGACGGCGTCGAGGTCTTGGAGGTGATGATCTCCACCTGGTCGCCGTTGTTGAGCTGCTGGCGCAGCGGCATCAGGCGGCCGTTGACCTTGGCGCCGACGCAGCGGTCGCCGATCTCCGAGTGCACGGCGTAGGCGAAGTCGACCGGCGTGGCGCCCTGGGGCAGGGCGATCAGCATGCCCTTCGGCGTGAAGCAGAACACCTGGTCCTGGAACAGCTCCAGCTTGGTGTGCTCCAGGAACTCCTCCGGCTTGGCCGCATATTCCAGAATATCGAGCAGCTCGCGCAGCCAGCGGTACTTGGGCACGTCCTTGGGCCGGCCGCCCTGCTTGTATGCCCAGTGCGCCGCGACGCCCAGCTCGGCGACGGCGTGCATGTCGGGGGTGCGGATCTGCACCTCGATGCGCTGCTGGTACGGGCCGATGATGGCGGTGTGCAGCGAGCGGTAGCCGTTCGGCTTGGGCGTCGAGATGTAGTCCTTGAACCGCCCGGGCAGCGAGGCGTAGCGGCCGTGGATCAGGCCCAGCGCGTGATAGCAGTCGCCGACGCTCTCGACCATGACCCGGAACGCCATGATGTCGCAGAGCTGCTCGAAGGCGACGCTCTTGTGCTGCATCTTGCGCCAGATCGAGTACGGGCGCTTTTCGCGGCCGGTGACCTCGACCTGCAGGCCGCCGCCTTCCAGCACCTCCTGCATTTCCCCGATGATGCGCGCGGTCAGGTCGCCGCCCTCGTGGCGCAGGTAGGACAGGCGCTGGACGATGCTGTCGCGCGCTTCGGGATTGAGGTGGGAGAAGGCGAGGTCTTCCAGCTCGTCCTTCATCTCGTGCATGCCGATGCGCTCGGCCAGCGGCGCGTAAATCTCCAGCGTCTCCCGCGCGATCCGCTTGCGCTTGTCGGCGTCCTTGATGGCGTCCAGCGTGCGCATGTTGTGCAGCCGGTCGCACAGCTTTACCAGCAGGACGCGCAGGTCCCGGGACATGGCAAGGACCAGCTTGCGGAAGTTCTCCGCCTGTTTGTTCTCGTCGCTCTGCAGCTCAAGCTTGGACAGCTTGGTGACGCCGTCGACGAGCTGCCCGATCTCCTTGCCGAACAGCTTCTCGATGTCTTCCAGGGTGGCGACGGTGTCTTCGACGGTGTCGTGCAGCAGCCCGGTGACGATCGACCCGGTGTCGAGCTTCATGTCCGCCAGGATGCCGGCGACCTCGAGCGGGTGCAGGAAATAGGGGTCGCCCGAGGCGCGGCGCTGCTGGCCGTGCGCCTTCATGGAGAACACGTAGGCGCGGTTGATCAGGTCCTCGTCCGCGGAGGGATCGTATCCTTTGACTCGTTCGACCAGCTCGTATTGGCGGATCATGGCCTCGTTCCGCGGCGGCCCCGGACCCTGCGGGCGGCCGGCCGGCCGATCCGGCCGTCCGGAGCGGCGGCCGGATCATCCGGAGGCGGTCAGCGGTTCAGGTCGTCGTCTCCCGCATCCTCGCCAATGTCGGCGGTCCCGGTGTCGTCCCCGGTGTCCTCCTCGGTATCCTCGCCCAGGCCGCCGATCACGACCCCGTCGACATCCTCGCCCACGGCCTCGACCGCGTCGGCCAGATCGGCCTCCTCCGCGCCGGCCTCCTCCTCGGCAAAGTCGGCCGCCTCGCCCTCCTCGAGCAGAGGCTCCCGGTCCTCGACCAGCGGCTGCTCGTCGCCTTCGCTGGGGCCCAGGTCGTCGTCGGCGAACCCGGCCAGATCGGCCTCGTCCAGGCTCTCGAACGGGTCGCCGATCGACCGCTCGTCCCGCTCGCGGGCATCCGCGTTGCGCAGCCAGTCCTCTTCGCCGGCCATCAACTCGATGACCTCCTCCTCCGGCTCCTCCATCTCGACGTGGCGCTGGCGCGAGCGGATCAGCGCGTCGCGCACCTGATCGAGCGAGACGGTGCCGTCGGCGATCTCACGCAGGGCGACGACCGGGTTCTTGTCGTTGTCCTGATCGACCGTGAGGGGAGCGCCGGCAGTGATCTCGCGCGAGCGCTGCGCCGCCATCATGACCAGCTCGAATCGGTTGGGAACGCGGACGACGCAGTCTTCTACGGTAACTCGGGCCATGTTGCCGGAACTCCACTACCTGCCTGGAACAGCCTGCAATATATGGGGCGGCCCAATGGGGCGCAAGGCGATGCGCGGCCCCGATGATCCGCCCCGGCGGCGGGCACCGGCGCTCTTGCATGGGGCCTGCCCGGCGCTATTCTCCATCCATGCAACGGGTGCCGTCCTGGCCCGCCACTGCGGTCTGTGTGAGTCGTTGACTTTCTACGTCAACCGGTTTAGCCGTATCGTGCGTGCCAATGAGGCATTTGCCAGTCAGAAAAGGTAGAACATGATTTTTTACAAGGAAGAGCGGCTGGCTCTTTTCATCGACGGAGCGAACCTTTACGCGGCAGCGCGGTCCCTTGGTTTCGATGTCGATTACAAGCGCCTGCTTGACCTGTTCGCGAAGAAGGGCCGACTGATCAGGGCCTTTTACTATACGACCCTGATCGAGGACCAGGAGTATTCGCCGATCCGGCCGTTGATCGATTGGCTCGACTACAACGGCTACAGCATGGTCACAAAGCCGATCAAGGAGTTCACGGACTCCCAGGGCCGGCGCAAGGCCAAGGGCAGCGTCGACATCGACCTGGTGATCGACGCCCTGGAGATGGCCGACAAGGTCGACCACATTCTGCTGTTCTCCGGGGACGGCGATTTCCGGCGTCTGGTTGATGCCGTTCAGCGCAAGGGCGTCCGGGTCACCGTGGTCAGCACGATCAAGTCGCAGCCGCCGATGGTCGCGGACGAATTGCGCCGCCAGGCCGACAACTTTATCGAGTTGATGGACCTGTCGCCGCACATTCAGCGTTCGCCGCAGGCCCGGCAGGCCGCCGCCGCGGAGCGTGCGCCGCCGCAGGAGCAGGAAGAGTACGCCGAGGCGAGCGGGGACGAGGGCTACTACCGCTGATGACGCCGCCTGAGCGGGGCGCGCCGGGAGATCCGGCCGCTCCCGATGATCCCGCCGAACCGGTGCAGCCGGGGCGGGATTGTCCGTACTGTGCGCGGCTTGTCGCGTTCCGGCAGGAGAACCGCGCGCAGTACCCCGATTTCTGGAACGCGCCCGTGCCGTCGTTCGGCGACACGCGGGCCCGGCTGCTCATCGTCGGATTGGCGCCGGGGCTGAAGGGCGCCAACCGCACCGGCCGGCCGTTCACCGGGGACTATGCCGGCAAGCTGCTCTACGCGACGCTGCCCAGGTTCGGGCTCGCCGAGGGCGCATACGAGGAGCGGGCCGACGACGACTATCGCCTGATCGACTGCCGCGTGACCAACGCGGTGCGGTGCGTTCCGCCGGAGAACAAGCCGAACGGCGAAGAGATCAGGACCTGCCGCTCGCACTTCCTGATCGAGGAGTTCGAGGCCCTGCCGCGGCTCAAGGTGATCGTGGCGCTCGGGTCGATCGCGCACCGCACGGTGGTGGCGACGCTCGGCCTGCGCCAGAACCGCCACCCGTTTGGCCACGGCAACTGGTACGACCTGCCGGACGGTCGCGTTCTCGGCGACAGCTACCACTGCTCGCGCTACAACACGAGCTACGGCAAGCTGACGCCGGAAATGTTCGAGGCGGTGTTCGCGGAGGCGCGGCGCCGGCTCGACGCGGCGTGAGCGGCGCGCGCAACGGCCGCGGTCATCCCTTCTCCCGCAGCAGCCGCGCCTTCTCGCGCTGCCACGAGCGCTCCTTCTCGGCCTCGCGCTTGTCGTACTGGCGCTTGCCGCGGGCCAGGCCGAGGTCGACCTTGGCCATGCCGCGGGAATTGAAATAGATCGACAGCGGCACCAGCGTCACCCCCTCGCGGCGAACCGCGCCCATCAGCCGGTCGAGCTGGCGGCGGTGGACCAGCAGCTTGCGCGGCCGCTTCGGCTCGTGCTGGAAGAACCGGCCGGCCTGCTGGTATTCGGGGATGTGCGCGTTGACCAGCCACAGCTCGCCGTGATCGACGCTGGCATAGCTCTCCTGCAGGCTGGCGCGGCCCTCGCGCAGGCTCTTGACCTCGGTGCCGGCCAGGATGATGCCGGCCTCCAGGTTCTCGTCGATGAAGTAGTCGTGCCGGGCCCGCCGGTTCAAAGCCACGACGCGGCCGGGCGTGCGGTTCTGCTTGCTCATGTCCCGATGGGGTTCGCCGCGGAGGGCGCCGGGCGGCGCCCCGGAACCGGCCGCGTGCGCGCCGGTACCGGGCGGAATGTGGTGCCCGCCGCGGCGGTCGCCAAGGTTACGCAGCCGGTCAGTTCAGCACGCCGGCGTGGATCAGCGCGGCGCGCACCGCCTCCCTGGTGGCCTCGCCCGGTTCGACCAGCGGCGGCCGGACCCGGCCGTTGCCCTTGCCGAGCAGGCTGGCGCCGTACTTGACCGGCGCGGGGCTGCTCTCCAGGAACAGCGCGCGGTGCAGCGGGGCGAGCCGGTCGCGCAGCGCCGCCACCGTCGTCAGGTCGCCGTGCTGCCAGGCCTCCTGCAGGTCCGCGCACTGGCGCGGCGCCACGTTGGCGGTCACCGAGATGCAGCCGACCCCGCCCTGCGCCAGAAATGCCGTCGCGGTCGCATCCTCGCCCGAAAGCTGACAGAAATCGGGTCCAATCTCCACCCGCGTGCGGAGCGGCCGGGCCAGATCGTTGGTTGCATCCTTCACGCCGACGATGTTGCGCAGCCCGGCCAGACGCGCCATGGTCTCGACCGTCATGTCGACGACGCTCCGCCCCGGAATGTTGTAGATGACGATCGGTAGGTCGACGGCATCGTGGATTGCCTTGTAATGCCGGTACAACCCCTCCTGAGTCGGCTTGTTGTAATAGGGCGTCACGATCAGCGCGGCGTCGGCGCCCGCCTTGGCGGCATGCTCCGTCAATGCGACCGCCTCCGCAGTCGCGTTCGACCCCGCGCCGGCGATCACCGGGACGCGCCCGGCGGCGGCCTCGACGCACAGCTCGACGACGCGCATGTGCTCGGCGTGGCTCAGCGTGGGCGACTCCCCGGTCGTCCCGCACGGCACCAGGCCGTGCGTACCCTGCGCGATCTGCCATTCGATCAAGGCCTGGAAGGCGTCCTCGTCGATGCCGCCGTCGGTGAACGGCGTGATCAGCGCACAAATGGATCCTCTGAACATGCGGATACCCCCATGGGCCTGCCCGGAAATTCCGTGACCATAGCCCGCGGTCCCCGGCTTGCCAAGCGCGCGACCGGCGCCGCGGCGGCCGGCCTCCTGGCGCTGGCGTGCGCCGGCCCGGCGGCGGCGCTCAACCAGCGCGACGTGCTGGTCTACCAGGCGGCGTTCGAGGCGGCCTCGCTGGGCGCCTGGGACGCGGCCCGCCAGATGGTGCAGCAGACCGGCGACCCGGTGCTGGCCAAGGTGATCGACTGGGCCAGCATGTCGAACCCCGAAGGCGACGCGGACTTCGCCGCGATCGCGGACTTCATCCGCGACAACCCGGACTGGCCCGACCAGACCGGGCTGCGCCGCGAGGCGGAGAGCCGCATGCCGGAGGACCTGCCGCCGGCGGAGGTGGTCGCCTGGTTCGAGGCCTATCCGCCGGTCGGGGTCGACGGCGTCATGCGCTATGCCGGCGCCCTGGAGGCCCTGGACCGGACCGGGGAGGCGGCCGAGCTGATCCGGCGGCAGTGGGCCGACATCGGCCTGTCCACCCAGGGCCAGCAGGCCATGCTCGGCGCCTTCGGCGGCTACCTGACCGAGGCGGACCATGCCGTGCGCCTCGACACCATGCTGTGGGCGGACCGCGAGGAGGAGGCGCGGCGCATGCTGCCGCTGGTCGGGGCCGGCTGGCGCGCCCTGGGCGAGGCCCGCCTGCGCCTGGCCGACCGTGCCTCGGGCGTCGACCCCCTGGTCGATGCCGTGCCGCCGGACCTGGCCGACGACGAAGGCCTGATCTACGAACGGGTGCGCTGGCGCCGGCGCGCCGGCTTCACCGACAGCGCGATCGACCTGCTCGAGGCCGAGCAGCCGGACGTACTGGTCCACCCCGAAGCCTGGTGGACCGAGCGGCACATCCTGGCGCGCCGGCTGTTCGAGGCCGGCGAGTACGAGCGCGCCTACCGGCTTGCCGGCGGCCATCGCCAGCCCGACGGCTTCCCCCGCTCGCAGGCCGAATGGCTGGCCGGCTGGCTGGCGCTCGGCTTCCTCGACGATCCGGAGGCGGCGTTCGGGCACTTCCAGACGCTGTACCGGACTGTCGGCTCGCCGATCAGCCTGGCCCGCGGCGCCTACTGGAGCGGCCGGGCGCTGGGGGCGATGGGGCGCATGGAGGAGGCGGAGCGCTGGTACCGGCTGGCCGCCGAGCATCCGTCCGCCTTCTACGGCCAGCTCGCCGCCGGCCGGCTCGGCCTGCCGACGGTGCCGCCGCTGCCGCCCGATCCGGCCGCGACGCCCGCCGAGGAGGCGGCCTTCGAGACCAGCGAGCTGGTCCGCGTGACCGAGGCGCTGGACGCGGTCGGCGAGGACGCGCGGGCCGACCTGTTCCTGCGCCAGCTCGCCCGGAACGCCGAGACCCCTGCCGAGACCGTGCTGGTCGGTCGGCTGGCGGAGGCGCTCGACCGGCCGCACATGGCGGTCTGGGCGGCCAAGCAGCTGGTCTACGACGCCGTCGTGCTGTACGAGACCGGCTATCCGGTGCGCGTGCTGAACAGCGCCGCCGCCGGTGTCGAGCCGGCCCTGCTGCACGCCCTGATGCGCCGCGAGAGCGAGTTCAACAGCGACGCGGTCAGCCCGGCCGGGGCGCTGGGCCTGATGCAGCTGATGCCCGCCACCGCCGACACCGTGGCCGCGAGCCTCGGCGTCGCCCACAGCCCACAGCGCCTGACCGCCGACCCGGACCACAACGTCCGGCTCGGCTCGGCCTACCTGGCGCAGATGCTGGAGCGGTATCGCGGCTCGTACGTGCTGGCCGTGGCGGCGTACAATGCCGGGCCGGGGCGGGTCGACGACTGGCTGGAGGAGCTGGGCGACCCGCGCGCCGCGGACGCCGACGTGATCGACTGGATCGAGAGCATTCCCATCTACGAGACGCGCAACTACGTTCAGAGGGTGCTCGAGGATACCCAGGTCTATCGCCTGCGGCTGGGCGGCGCCCCGACCGTCGGCGCTTTGGAGGCCGATCTTGCCCGATGACCCGTCCCCGGCCCTGCCGGGCATCCGTGCCTGCGTGTTCGACGCCTACGGCACCCTGTTCGACGTGCACTCCGCCGCCGAGCGGCTGCGCCGGGAGCTCGGGCCGAAAGCCGACGCCGTGTCCGCCGTGTGGCGCACCAAGCAGCTGGAATACACCTGGCTGCGCAGCCTGATGGGCCGGCACGCCGACTTCTGGCACGTCACCGGCGATGCGCTCGACTTCGCGATGGACGAGGCCGGGGTCCGCGACGACGACCTGCGCGAACGGCTGATGGTCGAATACCTGCACCTGCAGGCCTATCCCGAGGTGCCGGTGACGCTGGAGATGCTGCGCGCCGCGGGCCTGCGGACGGCCATCCTGTCCAACGGGGCGCCGGCCATGCTGACCTCGGCGACCGGCAGCGCCGGCCTGGACGGGCGCCTGGACGCGATCCTGTCGGTCGAGGAGGTCGGCATCTACAAGCCGCACCCGCGCGTCTACCAGCTCGCCGTGGACCGGCTCGGCGTGCCGCGCGAGGCGGTCTGCTTCGTCTCGTCGAACGGCTGGGACGTGGCCGGGGCGGCCGCGTTCGGCTTCCGCGTCGCCTGGCTGAACCGCGCCGGCCGCACGCCGGAGCGCCTGCCGGCCGGCCCGGACGTGGAGATCAAGACGCTCGACGCCCTGCCGCAGCTGCTGGGGCTGTAGCCGTGCCGTTCCGCGAGGGCACCGTCACCGCCCAGGACGGCAAGCGGCTGTACTACCGCGACTACGGTCCACGCGTCGGCAGCCCGGTCCCGGCGGTCTGCCTGGGCGGCCTGACCCGCAACTCGGCGGACTTCCACCGCGTCGCCTCGCGGCTGTCACGCGACGGCCGGCGGGTGGTCTGCCCGGACTACCGCGGCCGCGGCCGGTCCGACTACGACCGGGACTGGCGCAACTATGCCCCGAAGGGGCTGGTCTACGACCTGACCGTGATGCTGACCGCGCTCGACATCGGTGCCGTGGTGGCGATCGGCACCTCGCTCGGCGGGCTGCTCGCCATGGGGCTGGCGGCGGCGCGGCCCACGGCGGTGAAGGGCGCGCTGCTCAACGACGTCGGCCCCGAGCTGAATTTGGCCGGGGCGGAGCGGGTGCGCGACTATGTCAGCGAGGACCGCGTGCACCGCGACTGGGACTCCGCCGTCGCCGACCTGAAGACCATGATGCCCGACATCTCCGTGCCGGACCCGAAGGAGGAGAACTGGCTGCGCATCGCCCGGACCACGTGGCGGCGCGGCGAGGACGGGCTGCTGCACTACGACTTCGACCTGAACGTGGCGCGCACCCTGATCGACCCGAACGAGGTGCCCGACCTGTGGCCGCTGTTCCGCGCCCTGGGGCGGGTGCCGGTGGCGGTGGTGCGCGGCGCCGACTCCGACCTGCTGCTGCCGGCGACGGTGGAGCGCATGGCCGCGGCGCGCGGCGGCGACCTGATCGCGGCGACGGTGCCGGGCGTGGGCCACGCGCCCAACCTGGACGAGCCCGAATCGCGCGAGGCGATCGATGCCCTGCTGGCCCGGGTCGATGGCGCCGCCGGCGATTGACGACCTGGAGGCCGCGGCGGCGCGCCTGGCCGGCGTCGCCGTGCGTACGCCGCTGCTCGAGTCGCCGCTGCTGAACGACCGGCTGGGCGGGCGCCTGCTGGTCAAGGCCGAGCCGCTGCAGCTGACCGGCTCGTTCAAGATCCGCGGCGCCTACAACAAGATCGCCGGGCTGCCGGCGGACCGGCGCGCCGCCGGCGTGGTGGCGTTCTCCAGCGGCAACCACGCCCAGGGCGTGGCGGCGGCGGCGCGGCTGCTGGGCGTGGCCGCGACCATCGTGATGCCGGCCGACGCCCCGGCCATCAAGCGGCGCAACACCGAGGCCTGGGGCGCCCGCATCGTGCCGTACGACCGCCTGCGCGACGACCGCGAGGCGATCGGCGCCGCGATCGCCGCGGAGACCGGGGCGACCCTGGTCAGACCCTACGACGACCCCGCGATCATCGCCGGCCAGGGCACGGTCGGGCTGGAGCTGGCCGAGCAGTGCGCTGCGGCCGGCGCGCACCCGGACGCCGTGCTGGTGCCGTGCGGCGGCGGCGGCCTGAGCGCCGGGATCGCCACCGCGCTGGCCGACCGCCTGCCCGGCGTGCCGGTGCACCCGGTGGAGCCGGCCGGCTTCGACGACACCGCCCGCTCGCTGGCCGCCGGCGCGCGCCTGGCCAACGCGCCCGGCGGATCGTCGCTGTGCGACGCGCTGCTCGGGCCGATACCCGGCGAGGTTACCTTCGCCGTCAACCGCCGCCTGCTGGCGCCGGGCCTGGCGGTCGACGACGCCGCGGTGCTGGCGGCCATGGCCGCGGCCTTCGAGGCGTTCAAGCTGGTCGTCGAACCCGGCGGCGCGGTCGCCCTGGCCGCCGTCCTGTCCGGCGCGGTGCCGACGGCCGGCCGCACCCTGGTCGCCGTCGCCTCCGGCGGCAACGTCGACCCGGCCGTGTTCATGCGCGCGCTGGCGGGGTGAGCGGGGCGGCCCGCCCGCGGGGTCCACCGGATGCACGCCAGTAATCCTGTGGCCTGGAGCACAACGGCAAACGCAAAAAGCCCATCACTGCGAGCGAAGCGAAGCAGCCCAGTCCCGCTGCTGCAGGCCAGGCAAGACATGCATCGCGCGTGCGGCGCCACTGGGCTGCCTCGCTCCGCTCGCAGTGACGGTCCTTGGGGCGATATACTTTGCGCAATCCCGTCGATTCTACCAGGCCCGGTGGCAAGTGACCCTGTTTCCTGGAAAACCAGCCCGGTCGCGCGGCCCCCAATCGCGACGCTGATCGGGGGGCACCGTCCGGCGACCGGCGCAGGTCCAAACAGCACCGTCCTGCCGACTGCCGCTGTTCGCGACGCAGCTCCCGTGCCGTTCCGGTCAGGCACTTAAGCCGGCGAGGGCGGGGGAGGCGAAACACGGCGGGAGAGGATTTCGTGAGGCATATGAATTTCGTGAGGCATATGATATGCAGAATCGGTACAGGTCTTTGGTTCGAGCGTGCGGAACCGTGAACAACCGTGAGGGTCAGGACGCTGCGGACATGGACGCTTGCGACCAGTACACCTTGGTATGATGAATGTTCCGATTTAGTTTACCTGTTGGTTATTGCGATCCTTGGCCAGAATGTCACAGAACCGCTGCCGCGATGGCGCGTCCGCCGTGATCAGCGACGCATCGTCGGGGAACACGGGGCTGCCCGGTGCCCACAGTTCGACGCTTTCGGCATGCCGGTCGAAATGCTCCGGGTCCGTGGTCACCCGCACCTCGGCGGCGAGGCCGGGGCGGAGGTAGGCGAAATCCCTGGGGCCGGACGGGCGGGCCTCGCATCCCGGCGGCAGCAGCCGCGGATCCGCCAGAACGCGGGCGAGGTCCGCCAGATCGTAGGCCGGCGGCGGCCGCGGCGGCTCTTCGAGGACCTCGTCGGTGATCTCGTCTATGTCGAAGGACGAGGCATTGGCGGCGTCGGTCTCCCGCTCGATCCTGGCCCGCAGGGACTCCCGGTCCTCCGAGCCGGTCAATGCCGCCTCGGCGATGGCCTGCGGCAGGCGCGCCAGGATGGGCTGCAACCTGCCCACGAATTTGCTGAAGAGGCCGATGCGCTCACGCAGAGCCACGTACACGTCGGTCTCAACCGTATCCGCATAGTGAAGATTAAGAATGCAAATGTCGTCGTACCGCTGCCCAAGCCGGTCGATGCGGCCAATGCGCTGTTCGACCTTCATCGGGTTCCACGGCATGTCGTAGTTCACCAGCGCGCCGCAGAACTGGAAGTTCAGGCCCTCGGCCGCGGCGTCGGTACAGACTAGGATTTCGGCCCCCCTTTCGGCAAACCGCCGCTTGATTTCGTCGCGGCCGAGCCGCACCCAGACCCGGCCATCGTGAATCTCGCCGCCGCGGCCGGAGAAGCACATCACGGAGAATCCGGCCTCGCGCAGGCGATCGCGGAGCATGTCCAGCGTGTCGGTGAACTGCGTGAACACCATGACCTGCCGGTAGTCCCTGGCGCGCAGGTCGCGCAGTTCGGCCTCCAGCTTTGCCGCCTTGGTATCCGGCGGCAGGCGGCGGACGGCGGCCAGCAGGGCTTCGATGGTGCCCTGCTCCTCGAAGGCGAGGGCCGTGCGCTCCAGCTCGGCGGCCTCCTCGGCGTCCGGCGCCTCACCCACCGGCATGGTCGTCTCGTCGTCCTCGGGCAGGTCCTCCTCGCCGGCGAACAGGCCGCCGCGGTCATGCACGGCGGTCAGCCGGTTGGCGAGCGTGCAGGCCAGCGCATGGAAGCTGCTGGCCAGGCGCTTGCGGTAGATGGTCATCACGAAGCCGATGGCGCGCCGGTTGCCGTCGCCGGTGGCGAAGCGGTTGTAGGTCCGCGAGATGTAGTCCTCCACATCCTCGTAGACGCGGCGCTCCGCATCGCTGAGCTCCACGGACCGGTCATCGACGCTGCGCCGGGCGATCCGCGTGGTCAGCCGACCTGCGTCCTGATAGCGGTGCAGCAGGTCCCGCGTGTGGCGCGAGATCAGCGCGCGCACGGGCGTGTTCCGGCGCATCAGGCTGATTGCGGCACGCCGGTGGTCGGCTTCCAGGGCGCGCCGGTCAAAGTCGGCGTCGGAGCGCAGGGCGCGCAGAATGCGCAGCCGCTGCATGGGCCTGAAACCGGTCAGCGCCCGGTCCACCACATTGTCGGGCACCAAGCCGAAGGTGTCTTCCATGCGGCGGAACAGCGTGGCCATCCTGGAAAAGTCCGCGTGCGACGGGCTCGGCTGGGCGGCCAGGTCGAAGAAGCCGACGAACGCCTCCTCGGTCCAGCCCGGCGGCAGGCCGAGCAGGTCGAGCAGGTCCCACACCTCGACCGGGCTCACCTGCATCGGCGTCGCCGTAAGCAGGACCAGCCCGTCCGTCCGGCTTTTCAACTGCCGCATCAGCCGCAGCAGGTGGTTCGGGCGGGCATCGCTGCCCAGGCCGCCGCCGCGCCGGCGCGCGTGGTGCGCCTCGTCCAGGATGACGAGGTCCCAAGGCTCCGCTTCGGACACCAGCGCCTGGGCCCGGTCGCGGCGGCGCATCAGGTGGCTGGAGGCCAGGACCACCGGCTCCCTGTGCCAGGCATCGCGGTCGACGGGCCGTTCCACGGCCCCGAACAGGGCCGGCGACGGATACCAGGTCAGCTTCTGACCGTCGTAGATCGGCCAGTTCAGGTTGAACTTCTCCCGCAGCTCCACCTGCCACTGCCCCAGCACCGCCTTCGGCGCCAGAATGAGGATCCGTTTGGCGCGGCCGGACAGCCAGGCCTGCCGCAGCAGCATGCCGGCCTGGATGGTCTTGCCCAGCCCGACCTCGTCGGCGATCAGCAGCCGCGGCGGCCAAGCATCGTAAAGACGATGAAAGGCGCGGATCTGGTGCGGCCAGGGCGTCACGGCGCTGGTCGCCTCGCCGACCCGGGCGCCGCCGTCGGCCAGCGTCGGCGCTGCCCGGATGTAGGCCCAGACCAGGGCCCGCGGGTCCTCGGGCGGCGCTGCCGGCGTCGCCGGTTCCGGCGGCTCCGGCGCCGGCGCGACGGGGTCGGTCAGCGCGCGCAGGCGCTTCGGGTCGCCCTCGGGAGGCAGGAAGCGCAGCAGCTCGGCCCGTACCGCGGCGGGTACGTCGAGCACGATGACCCCCTTGGCGCGGTCCACCCACAGCCGCTGGAACGAGGCCTCGGCCTCCTCCAGGTGCGGCAGCGAGCCGGCCCAGCTCGTGTGGATGTCGAAGCTCTCCCAGTGCCCGGCCCAGCCCAGCCCGGACTCGTTGGCGCTGCCGGTGAAGGCCAGCCGGTTCCCGGCCCCGTCCTCGATGATCCCGGCCTTCTCGTGGAACAGCTCCGATCCCGACAGCGGCTGCCGGTCCGGCGTGCACGGCACGGCGACCTTGACGTCCAGATGGCCGCGCGCGATCAGCCAGGCCATCAGTTCCAGCGCCTCGGCCTGGCTCGGGTCCTCGGCAACCAGCGGCATGCGCAGCAGGCTGGCCGCAACGCTGTCGCGCAGGGACTCGCCGCGGCGGATCGCCGCCACCGCCGCCTCGTCCAGGTGGCAGTCCACGATCAGCCGCATCCGTCCCCGGTTGGCGACCAGGCGCTCCAGCCCGCGCGTGGCCAGCGCCAGGCCGCGGGGGCTGAAGAAGCCGCTGGAGCGGTCGTAGCGCACCGCGCAGGACAGGGCCGGCAGGTACAGGCGGTCCAGCAGCGGCCCGTCGTGGCTGCTCAACCGGGCCGGCCAGACGCGGTCGCACAGCAGGCTCATGCCGCGGTCTCGACCCACAGCCGGAGCTGCTCCGGCTCGTCCACCTGATCGGTGAAGGCCAGGCGGCGCAGGCCCTCCAGCGCCTCGAAGTCCCCGGCGAAGGGCCGCGCGGCATCCACCGGATCGATGCCGGTGTACCGCTGCGACGCCGGCAGGACCTCCAGCAGCGCCTCCAGCGCGCCCAGGAAGGCCGGGTCGGCGGCCAGGCCGGTTTCACGCAACTGGTCCAGCGCGGCCTGCAGGGTGCGGGTGCGGCCCAGGTGCGCCGCGTGGTGCAGCGCGTCCAGGATCGACTGGCTGCCGTCGGGCGGGCCGATCCCGCCCTTGGCGATGCGCGTGCCGCTGTCCCAAAGCAGGATGTCGCCGCCCTGCTTCTGGGCGGCGCGGCCGATCAACTGCCGGTCCATGTCCAGCCCGACGACCCGTGCCAGTTGCAGGGCTTCGTCGAACGGGAACTTCGTGCCCTTGAATGCGTCCCAGGCCAGGATGAACCAGTCGGTCAGCGGGTCGATCTCGGTCTTGCGCGTGCGATTGGTCAGTTCGTTGAGGCGCAGGGCCTTCACCTCGCGCCGCGCCGCCTCCAGGGCGTCTTCAGGGACCACGGCATAGGGATCCGGCGGCGCGGCGCCGGCCGCCTTGGTGCGCCGACCGGTACCAACGGGCTCGGGGCGCGGCCGGCCGCGCTCGACCGGCCAGTGCCGCGAGAACACCTCCAGCGCCGGCCCGAAGCAGGCCAGGTAGAGGTCGACACCGCCGATGCCGACCGCCTTGAACTCCGCATAGCGGGCGCGCACGGCGCTGCGCACCTGCGGTTCCAGGTCTTCCCAGTAGACCGTGGCGTCGCCGGCGGCGCGTTCGGCGCGCGGCCGGCAGACCAGGAAGATGGTGCTGTTCGCCGCGGACTTTTCTCGAATGTGCAGCGAGCCCTGCGCCTCGGTGTTGATCGGCCAGCTTGCGGTGATGACGAAGCCGGCGGTCATCAGGCCGGCGGTCAGCGCGTCCCAGGCGCCGGAGGCCTTGTGGGTGAACATCAGGGTCATGACGCCGTCGGGCTTGAGCACGCGGCGCATCTCCCGGAACACGTCCGCCATGCGCTCCTGGTAGTCCACCGTGGCCAGCGCCTTGGCGCCCTTCTGCCCGGCAAAGCGCATGGGGTTGGCCACCGCCTCCCGATCCTTGTCGGTCAGGGGGCGGGTGAACAGCTCCGGATGGATCAGCCCGGCGGTGCGCTTCAGCCAGACATAGAAGAAGTCCGACAGCTCGGCGTACATGACATTGTCGTAATAGGGCGGGTCCATGACGACCACGTCGACGCTGCCGTCCTCCAGATGGTCCAGTTGGTCGGCGGACCCGCAGGTGACGGTCACCGGCGGCGGGCGGTAGGCGCCGTCGCTCCAAAGGGACGCCGCGCCGTTCTTCCTTGCCGCCTTGACGTCGATGTCCGGCCGGGCGAGGTCGACCAGTTCGCCGATGCACTTGGCGGTCTGCTCGATCGCCCAGTCGAACCCCAGGCCGGCGATCAGCGGCGCCATTTCGGCATAAGACCACTTGAATGCAAAATCATGTCGATCAAAGGTGTTGACCATGACCTCCCGGTTCGAGTGCCAGCGGGTCATGCGGGAATTGTAGTCTCGCATTTTGTCCAACATAAGAGCGAGATATACAAATGCGGCTGCCAACGGACCATGTAAGTTGTTAGTATCCTGCTCTTCCTTGATTAATTCTTGGAATATTTCGACACCATGGCAGTGCCCAAGAAGTTGCCGCGGCGAAAAAAGATCGCGCCACCGCGGCATTCCATAGTATATAGGGCGCAGGTCATTAATATCATTCGGAATGGACTCGTTTGGGATGATATCCAACGCCTCCCACTCCGGCAGCTTGTCGTCCAGGGCGGCCTGGATGGCGGCGCTGTTGTCGTCTTCCGGACGCGGGGCGCGGTATTTGCGGACCCAGGCGTCCCGGGTTCGGCCGGTTTTGGTCTGCTTTTTGACCTTCTGCTTGTAGACGACGGCATAGAGCTGGTCGCCCAGGCCGCGGGCCTGCGCCTGGCGCTTGATCTCCTCGCCGTCGATCGCGCGGCCGCAGTCCGGGTAAGGACACAGCCCGTCGCCGCCCTTGACCGTGCCGGGCGCGTGATGCCTGGCGCCGTGCACCACCTCGAACCGGCAGATGCGTTCCCCCGCGGTCTGCGGATGCAGCCGCACGCCGGTCCCGTCCGGCGCCAGCCGCCAGTTCGGCGACAGCGGCACCAGCCCGCTGCAATAGGGACACTCGACCGTCCGGGCCCAGATGTAGTTGGTCGGTATCGAGTTTGGCGTGGGCTCCGCAGGGAAGAAAGGCGAAAGCTTCGCTTCCCTGCGCTCGATGAACGCATCGGCAATGCGGCGGAATTCCGACAAAAGCGAAAGGCCGTACTTTTCTGGAAATTCTATGGTTGCCCGGAGTATCAAGGCAGCAACCGGGTTCAACTCATTGGCATGGGTTGTCAGGCCCAGTCGAAGTGCCTCGAACGGGATGCTCCCTCCACCGGACATGGGATCCAACAGAACCGGCTCCTGAAGCTCAAGCTGTTGCTCCTGGGCCTCCATCCAGCCTTTTTCCGGTGCTGACGGGGAATACGTGAAGGCCCGCTTGTAATCGTAGGCTTCCCCCTCAAATCGAATGCCCTTCTGCCGGGCCGCATCGATGCGGCGCCGGCTTTTCACCGGATCGCCGTGGATGCCCAGGGCATGGAGCACGCGCTTGTGGTCCGCGTCGGCGGGCAGCAGCGAGGCCAGCACCGCCGCCCGCGAGGCCACCAGCGGCCGCCGCGCCCACCAGACGTGCAGGTAATAGGTGGGCGGCAGGGCGGTCATGGACCGGCGCTCGCGGACGCTCTCCTCGCTCAGCTCCGCGATCGGCAGCCACCGTTCGATCAGCCGGGTCGTCATGGGCTCGCCTCCGGGGCGGCGGATTGGTGGCGGGACGGGTCCAGCAGCAGGATGCGCAGCGCCATCAGCACGCGCCGAGGGTTGCGCCGGTGCATGGCCATGCCCAGCCAGTAGGCGGCCTCCTCCCGACCCATCGCGGCGATGCCTTCGGCGCAGGCGCGCATGTTGTCGCGGCGGCGCATCGGCGCCAGCACGCGGAACAGCAGCCCCAGGGTCAGCGCCGCGTCCTCGTCCAGCGCCACGGCGCCGGGCTGCCCCCGGCTCAGGCCGGACAGCCGGATGCCGGCAGCCGACAGGCGGCGCAGCACGCGCGGCTCGACCAGCGCCAGGTTGCGCCCGCGCAGCCCGGCGACCCGCTGCGGCGCCGTCAGGTGCGGCGTGGCCGGTGCCGGCATCTGCCAGACCGACAGCTCCAGGTCGTCCGGCCCGTGCTGCAGGGCGCGAAGCTGATAGTGCGGGTGATGGCCGGGCGCGGAGGGCTCGTCCGGCAGCAGTCCGGGCAGTGCACTCATTGGGCCGCCTCGACCGTGTCGGCCGCCTGGGCCGTGGCGGTCACATAGGCGGCGCCGCCGGCGGTGCGGCTGAGCTGCTCGGTCAGCGTCTCCGGCGCGGTGCTGTCCAGGTCCAGGCCGTCGGTGTAGGTGACGCCGATCCGGACCTCCATGTCCCGGTCCCTGGCCGCACGGAGCTGCGGCTCCAGGAAGTCCTTGACCGGCGCGGCGTCGTCCGTATTGCCGCTGTAACGGATCTCCAGCGTCGCGCCGCCCTGGGTCTCGTAACCGCCCTCGATCAAGACGCGCTTGTCGGCGTCGCGCACCCGCATGTTGACCAGCGCCATGACGCGGAACCCGTCGATGGGATCGGCCGGGCGCAGTTCCAGGTCCTTGAGGTGCCGCACCCTGCCGGCGCGCGCCTTGTCCCACAACTCCATCAGCGCCTGGCGCAGCGGGCCTTCGGCGGTGAACCGGAGCGGCCCGGCCGGGTCGGGCACCCGGTCCGGCGCCGCTTCCGGCTCGCCGGCCGACGTGGCCGGCGGCGGCGACGCCATCTGCCCCGGCTGAAATCCGCGGACCTGTTCCCGCACGCCCGGCCCGAACAGGCCGGTCTGGTCGGCGGCGGCGCGTTGCGGCGGCAGTGTCTCGGCCGGGGCCGGGCGCGGCCAGACACCCCGGTCGCGCGCCGCCTCAGCCGTGTAGATGAACGACTGCTCGTCGATCCTGACGTGGACGGCGGGCTCGCCCCTGGCCCAGATCAGGTCGCCGCTGGTGTAGACGTAGACGCCCTCCTCCACGCCGCGGCGGACCAGCTTGAAGAACACGTCGTCGCCGACCAGCATCGGCTGGGCCGGGTCGCGGCGGAACTCGGCGCGCAGGGCGGCCGTGCTCATCTGCCCGGTACGCCCCAGCGGCGTGCGGTCGCGCACGTAGTTCGGCCGGTCCGGCTCGTCCTCCGGCAGGCGCAGCCTGTGGCCGTGCAGCTCGCGGATCACCTGCTTGTGCCCGTCGCCAGGTTCGGCGGCGCTGCTGGTGTCGTCGATGGCGGCATGGGCCAGGTCCACGCCCTCTCCGTCCAGGCCCGGTTTGGAGGGATAGAAGATGTGCCGGTAGGTCTGCTGCACGGCGGTGGCCAGGTCGCGGTCCGACTGGCCCTGCCAGCCCCGAAGCTGCTCGCGCTGATGCTCGGCCAGATCCTCCATGCGCCCGCTGGTCTTCAGGGCCTGCAGCGCGAGGTACTTGCGGGTCTGCGCGCGCAGGGCCTCGATGCGCGACTCGTCCGCGACCACGAACAGCAGGTTGTTGCGGTTGAGGCGAATGTCGTGGCCTTGGCCCTTGTGCCGGAACAGGGTCTTGACGAGGTCCGGCACCACCAGCCGGTCCTGGGCGACCGATGCGGCATCGTAGTGCAGGGTCACCAGGTACGGCTTGCCGTCGCCGGCGTCGTCCGGCACGTCGAACGGCATGCCGGCGAACACCACCGGGTTGAACGCGGCCGACTTGCGGCTGAAGGCGCTGCGGATGCGGTCGTCCAGTTCGGTCCTGAGATCCGAGGCATCGATCTGCTGCTGCTGGCGGCGGACGATCTGCGTCAGGTTGGCCTGCGTGAGGAAGCGCAACGGGGCCGAGGGCCGGTCGTCCAGGTACGCGGACTCCTCCACCAGGCGCCGGACGGCGTCGTCTATGAAACTGATGTCCGTGCTCGGGGAGAGAATCGAGTAGCGCAGGCGATCCCGCTTGATGCCGCACAGCCGCTCATTGAACGCCAGCGAGTGGAACAGCACGGTGCGGGCGACGCAGGAACCATAGGGCGGCAGGCCGCGGTAGGCGGCGGCGTCGATCTGCTGGGCCAGGGCCGGCTCCTCGCCCTCGACCGCGGCCACGTCGGCGGCGATCGCCGGGATGTAGGCGTGCAGGCCCAGCCGCGTGGCGATCTCCTGCCGGATGCCCTCGATGCCGGGATCGATGTGACAGAGCTGGATGGCGTGGGTGTCGGCCGGCTGGCGCCGCCACAGGTCCGCCACCGTCCGCGCCAGCAGCCGCAGCATGCCGCGCACCCGGTGGAAGTTCTCCAGGGTGGCGGTCTTCTCCTTCAGGGTCTCGATCAGCTCGGGATGCAGCGGATAGCCGGCGGCCAGCAGGTCGGCCCGGATGGCGGGGTCGCCCTGCGGCAGGTGGTCGGCGTGGCGGTCCCACAGGGTCCGGTACTCGCGGGCGATCTCCGCCGCCCGGCCCTCGTCGATGGACGCGAACAGGCGGCGGCGCAGGACCTTGATGGTCTCGTCCTCCTCGGTCGGGTCGAGCACGGTGGCCTTGCGCGCGGAGACGCTTTCCGCCTCCGCCATGCTGTCGGCGATGAACTGGTTTTCCTGGCTGTAGGCATCGCGGGCGCGGCGGTCGTCCTTGCCGACGGCCAGGGTGAACACCACCGCCGCCCGCGGCGAGCTCTCCACCGCCTTGAACAGGGCGGTGAGGAAGGCGGTGAGCTGATTGGCCATGTGGCGGTTGCGGTTGCTCCAGACCTTGCGCAGGTAGACCGACAGCTCGTCCAGCAGGATCAGCACCGGCCGCCCGGCGAACAGCTCGCGCAGCGTGTCGGCTCCCGGCGCGACGCCCTGTTCGTCGCTGCGGCGGACCAGCGCGAATCCCTCCGCACCGCGCAGCGCGAAGGCGAGTTCCCCCCAAGGCGTGTGGGCCCGCACGTCCGGCGCCAGACGGCGGCCGTTGGCCGGGTCGGCGTTCTCGCCGTCAAACGCGGCGACGGCGACGGGCTCGGCCGGAAGCAGCGAGGGATCCAGGAACTCCGCGGCATTCGGGACAGCCCCCAGGCCGCGCACGGCATGCGCCAGGGCGATCAGCGCATGGGTCTTGCCGCCGCCATAGTTCGTGTCGAGCCGGAAGATCGACGAGACCTGGTCCGGCTGGTCGGCAAGCCGTTTGGCGACGTTGCCCAGCAGGGTCTTGAGGCCGCGGGTGGGGTGCGTGTTGGCGAAGAACCGTACGGGATCGCAATAGTCCGCCGGCGCGTCGCCGCGCAGGACCTGCGCCAGATCGGCGGCGAAGTCCGACTCGGTAACCGCGCCGCGGCGGACATCCTCGCGGGGCACGCACGTCTCGAACAGGGTGGGAACCGGCATGGGCCTGCCTTCACTGCACCGGCCTGGGTTGCGCCGGGATGATTACCTCTCAAAGGCAACTCCCCAACCTCAGGCGACCTATGCATGTTCACAGATGCCGACCTGCGTATCAAGCGGCGTCGGCAGGCACGGCCTTTGCTATTTAAATCACCTGAGTGATCAGAACATGCAGGTTCGCGGCCGCCAGGCAGGCAGTCTGATTTTTTGGCAATTCCAATTGCTTGCGGGAGTTGGTCTGCGGGGCGTGTGTCTATGCGGGTGCGGCAGCCGGAGCGGCGTTGGTCACTGCCATGACCGGCCTGGGCCATGGAAAGCCAAGCCTATCAGGGTTTCGCCAAGCCCGTAGTGACCCTGGATCTGCCGGAGACGATGCTGCTGGACATCAAGCAACGGGCGGGCCGCGAAGGGATGCCCTACCAGAGCTTCATGCGCCGGATCCTTGAGCCCGCCGTGCGATCCTGATGCGGACGATCGTCACGGCGCAGCCTGCCGAGGTTTCCACCCCCCTCAATGCACCGCCCCTCGGGGCGCGCTGGGGGTGACGGGTTCGTGGATCGGGCCGGCGTGGTGGTGGATCATGCGCCAGCCGCCGCCTTCGCGGACGAACACGTTGGTGGCGGCCAGCACGGCCTCGCCGAGGCTTTCCAGGCACAGCACGATGCCGGTGTCGCCGGCCAGCACCGGGACGGGGTCGCTGGCGTGGATTGGCGGGGGGTTGGCCATGATCGCGGCCCAGCTCTGCATCACCGGCTCGCGGCCGAACAAGGGCGACCAGCCGGGGTGGATGCAGGCGACCGGGCGCGCCAGCGCCCAGACGGCATTCATGGCCTCAACGTCGCCCGTGGCGAACGCGGCGTAGAAGGCCTCGTTGGCCTGCAGGAGAGCGGTCTTGTCGGTCATGGCACCGTGCACCATGCGCCAAGCCACCGCCGCTGGCAACGCCCTCGCGGCCGGCATAGACATTTGCAGCGGCGCGGCCGGCGCGGCCGGCGCGGAGCGGAGGGCGGACCTTCGCGCGCCGGGCGCGCCGTGTCCGCCGTCGGCCACGCGCGGCTGCGGGAGCCGGCGCGGGCGGAGGGTGTCCGTCCGCGCGCCGCGCCCGCGTTGCCGCATCGCGCCGGCGGGCAGGCGTCGGCGGGGGATGGACAGGGCCGCGTCCAGCGACTAGGAGGGCGGGACGCATCCGCCGCCACGGCCGCGCCCACAGGCGCAGCCGCCGCCCCGCATCCCCGCATGCCCGCATCCTCGCCAGCGCAAGCCCCGCCCGTGACCCGTTCGCTCCTCTCCCTGTCCTGGGGGCCGATGCCGGCCCTGTCGTGGCTGGCCCTGGCCGTGTTCGCCGGGCTGCTGTACGGCGTCAACCTGGGCGGGGCGAGCGCGCTGACCGACCACGAGATGCTGGTCGGCGGCGTGGCGAAACAGATGGCCCGCGACGGCACCTGGGGCATGCTGTGGATCGGCGACCGGCCGTGGCTGGAAAAGCCGCCGCTGCCGCACTCGCTGGCGGCGCTGTCCGGCCTGGCCTGGGGCGGCTTCGACGAAGTCGCCGTGCGGTTCCCCTTCGCCGTGGCCGGGGTCGGCGTGGTGCTGGTGACCGCCTGGCTGGCGGCCTCGTGGTACGGCGCGACGGTCGGGCTGCTGGCCGGGCTGATCCAGGCGAGCACGCTGTACATGCTGAAGTACGCGCGCCTGGCCGAGGCCGAGATCCTGCTGCTGCTGATCGTCGCCGGCGCGCTGGCGGCGTTCTGGCGGATGCACGCGGCGGCCGCGGCCGGACGCTCGCCGGCGCGCGCCCGGCTGCTGTTCTGGGCGCTGCTCGGCCTGACCAACCTGGTCAAGGGGCCGGGGTTCGGGGCGTTCTTCGTGGTCGCGACGGTGGCCGGGTGGCTGCTGTGGCGGCGCGACCGGGCCGGCATCCGCCGCCTGTGGTCGCCCGCCGGGATCGGTCTGGCGGTGGCGGTGTCGCTGCTGTGGCCGGCGATCGTCGCCGTGCAGGGGCATGGCGGCACGCTGGTCGACGAGTGGTGGATGCACACGGTGACCCGCGGCGCCGGCGACTTCGGCGACCCGGAGCCGCCCTGGTACTATCCGGTCGCGATGCTCTGGCAGATGCTGCCCTGGACGCCGCTGCTGCTGGCCGGGGCCGGGCCGTCGCTGGCGCGGGCCTGGCGCAACCGGGATGCGCCCGACCGGTTCGTGTGGTGCTGGGGCGTGCTGCCGGTGGCGCTGCTGTCGGTTCCGGCGGTCAAGCACCACCAGTACATCCTCCACGCGCTGCCGGCGTTCGCGCCGGTGATGGCGCTGGGGCTGGTGCGGATCGGCGGGTGGTACGCCGGCCTGCCCGACCGGTGGCGCGCCCGGAGCGCCGGGGCCGCCCTGGCGGCGGCCGGCGCGCTGCTCGCCGGCAGCGCGGTCGGCGGCGCGGTGTGGTGGGACTACCGGGCCGAGGCGTGGCTGGTCGGCGGCGCGCTCGCGCTCGGCATCGCCGCCATGGGGCTGGCGCTGCGGCGCCGGCGCATCGCGGGGATGGGCGTGGCGCTGATGGTCATGCTGCTGCTGATCGGCGTGATCCTGCGCTCGGACCTGATCCCGCGGCGCGACCCGTCCGGCCCGGACCGGAACTTCCTGCTGCGCGTGGCGGAGCAGGTGCCGGACGACGCGCCGCTGGTCGCCACCGGCGGCACGGCGATCGCCCGCCACGTCTTCTACGTGGACCGTCCGGTGACCGGGGTGTGGAGCCCGGCCGCCGTCCCGGCGCCCGCGGACGGGCCGGTGTTCGTGATCGCGCAGGCCCGCGATGCCGCGACGCTGGCCGCCCTCGGTCCGCTCGCGCCGCTCGACCAGAGCGCCCGCGCCCGGTTCGAGCGGTCGCCCGAGGACCGCTACACCCTGTACCGCATCGATCCGCCGCCGGCCGCGGCCGCCGCCGCGGAGTGAGCCCTACGCCTCGGTGGCGCCGGGCAGGGCGGCGATGCCGGCCCGGGCGACCTCGAGGTCGCGCTCGTGGTCGCCCGATTCGACGCCGATCGCACCGACCAGCGTGCCGTGGACGAACACGGGCAGGCCCAGGTGGCCGTTGACGTGCGGCCCCGGCACGCCGGGCCGGCGCGCGGCGGCGGCGCCGGCCTTGGCGATTGCGGCGTCGATTCCCGCGGTGACGGCGCTGCCCACGCGGGCGAAGCCGAGCAGGTGCCCGCCGTCGTCGACCACGGCGATCGACGGCGCGCAGCCCAGTTCCTCCGCCTTGCGCGTGGCGGCGTTGAGCACCTTCATCGTGCCCCGGTGGTTGAGCCGCGTGTACTGCGAGACGTCCGGCAACGGCCCGTGCATTGTCTTCCTTTCGCCGCCCCGTCAAAACCGGCGGCAACCCTATGCGGACGCGGCCGGACCGGCAATGCCCTCAAACGGTCTTTCGCCGGCACATGTTCCGGTGCCGTCAGCCGCCGAAGGTGCCCTGCGGCAACCCGCGCACCCCGGGGCGGAAGGCGACCACGTCGCCGGCCCAGGGCTGGGCGGCGAGCTGTTCGCGGCTCAGGCCGTCGCCGGCCGAGGTTATGTACAGCACGTCCAGGTCCGGCCCGCCGAACACGCAGCTCGTCGGGTTGGAGACCGGCGTCTCGACGATGCGGTCCACCGACCCGTCCGGCGCCCAGCGCACGATCCGGCCGCCAGCGTACATCGCGTTCCACAGATACCCGTCGGCGTCCATGGCCGACCCGTCCGGATAGCCGCGGTCGCTGCGGGCGAACGCGCACCGCACGCCCAGGGTGCCGGCGGCGAAGTCCAGGTCGTAGGCGTACAGCACCTGGTGCGGCGAGCAGGCGACGTACATGACCCGCTCGTCCGGGCGCCACAGCATGGTGTTGGGCGTCTGCACGCCCTCCGCGACGCGATGGCAGGACAGGTCCGGATCGAGCCGATAGATGGACCCGGCCGGGCGGTCGTTGGGGATGTTCGAGCCGTCGTCGCCATAGTTGTTGAGCATGGTGCCGGCCCAGAACCGGCCCAGGCGGTCGCAATGGCCGTCGTTGAACCGGTTCTCCGGCTTGTCGGCCTCCGGGTCGACGATCTTCTCCAGCGCGCCGGTCGCCGGGTCGAAGAAATGGAAGCCGCCGCGCAGGGCGGCGACCAGGCCGCCGCGGGCGCGCTCGGCGATGCACCCGATGAAGTCCGGCAGGGTCCAGTCGCGGCGCGCGCCGCTCTCCGGGTGCCAGCGACGGATGCGCCGGCCGCGCACGTCGATCCAGTAGAGCGCCTGCTCGGCGACCGACCACACGGGGCTTTCGCCGAGGACGTCGCCCGAGGCGACGGCGCGGGTAAACTCGGTCATGACGGGGATCCTTCGACGGCGCTCCGTGGCCGGCCCTCCTCGACCAGGCCGCGCACGGCGCAATGCAACGGGCTGTCGGCCTCGCCCAGGGCGTCGATCACGTCGAAGTGGTGGCGGCCGGGCAGCTCGAAGGCGACGACGTCGTGGCCGGCGTCGCGCAACGCCTCGGCATAGTCGTCCTGCTGGCGGTGGAACTCGGCGCACTCCAGCTCGCCGAGCGCCAGGATCACCGGCGGCAGGCGCTCCGGGATGCGCCGGACCGGGCTGTACCGCGCGGCCTGCTCCGGGTCGAGCCGGATGTCGCCATTGACCGAGGTGAGCCGCACCGGCTCCAGGTCGTAGGCGCCGCTGATCGCGCACCCGCCGGCGAGCGGTTCCGGCGGGGCGCCGCGCGCCGTCCAGTCGGTGGACAGCAGCGTCGCCGCCAGGTGCGCCCCCGCCGAATGCCCGGCGACGAACAGCCGGCCGGGGTCGATGCCGTAGGTGGCCGCGTTGGCGTGCAGCCGGAGCACGGCGGTGCGCGCGTCCTCGACCACCTCGTCGAACGTCACCCTCGGGCACAGCCCGTAGCCGACCGCGGCGAAGGCGATCCCGGCCTCGACGAACGGGTGCGCCAGGTGACTGAAGTAGTCCTTGCTCAGCGTGCGCCAGTAGCCGCCGTGGAAGAACGCGACCAGCGGCGCCGGCTCGGGTCCCGGGTCGACCGGGGGGAACAGGTCCAGGCGCTGGCGCTCCTCCGGGCCGTACGGGACGTTGCGCAGGTGGGGCAGGCGGGCGCGCGTGCCGATGCTGGCGAGCTCCCAGGCGTCGAAATGGTCGTGGTAGGTCGGCACTTGGGCGCGCAGGTCGTACTCGGCCTCGAGCTCGGCCGCGGTCAGGCCGCGGTACAGGGGGGCCGCGATGTCGTTCATGGCGCCGCCGGTTCAGGTGAAGGCATTGAAGGTGATAATCGTGTAGGTGTCCTTGACGCCGGGCAGCGTCTGGATCGACCCGGTCACGAACCGCCCGACGTCGGCGTCGCGCGGCAGGTAGCACTTGACCAGCAGGTCGTACATGCCGGAGGTGGAGTAGACCTCGGACACCTCCTCGATGGTGTCCACCGCTTCCGCCGCCACGTCGTACGCCCGGCCCAGCTCGCACTTGACCTGGATGAAAATGGCCTGCATGGCATTCAAGCTCCTGAGGTGCCGGGAAACCGGCAAAGAGTTGGCGAGCTAGAGTGCAGCACCAGCGCCTCCGCCTTCACCCTACGCCACCGTAAAGCATTCCCGCCAAGCGCGGCAGCCGCCCGACACTTTGCAGACCGACGCCATTGGCAGCGAAGCTACGGGGAGCCGATTGCGCGCGCAACCGCATCTCGAACCGAGCCCGGAAGATCGGGGGGCGCTGTGCTCAGCAGCCACCGCTCGAGCGCCCGATCCGGGTCGTGCAGAAGCTCCCCGTTGCGGCAGGCGATGCCGCCGAACACCCGCAATCCCTCTTCCGCCGTGGGCGCAGCGGGGTCATGCACGACGACGCCACGATAGCCGAGACCGGCCGGCTGCGGTAGTTGGCTCGTCCCCGGGGGCAGGCTATCGACGCGCTGTCGCAACTCCCGCTCCTGTTCCGGCGACAGTTGCCAGTGCGGGTTGGGACGCCCGGAAAAGACATCGAGAACGGTTTCGTGGGGCATCTGCCGATCTCCGGACGGTCATTGATCGGGCCGCGATCAGCCGTCTCGGCTCCTCAACGGATGACGACGGTCCTGTCCGTTATCATATAGGTGCAGAAGTCGGTGTAGGGACCACGGTCGCAGAGTCTTGGATCCCTGATCCGGTTTCCACTGTTGTCCGTGTTCAGGACAGGCGTCTGGCCAGGCTTGTGCGACCAGCAGCCGGTACTATCCTGTGCGTACCAATGATGATCCATGCCTGGCCAGACGACAAGCGCAACATACCAACCGGCACCGTGCCCCAGCGGACTGCTGAAGCCCGGTACCGGTCTTAGGCCGTCTGCCTGGGCAGAGATCTCAACACTGCTGCAGTCGATTGCCGCGATGGGTGCTCCCTTCGCCTTGCCGGGCTGGGCAAACGTATTCGTTATTCGGTCATTTGCATAGTTGTAGCAATTGTTCGTAGATTGTACATGACTGGCATTCCATATGCTTAGGTTGTAGGACGGTGCGTCCGCTGCCCGGCAAGGTGGACAGTCGTCCCGATCCGTCGCCGGATGGGGCACGGGCTCGACCGACGACGGCCGTTCGATGGCCGCTTCGACGTGCGCACGCAGATCCCTATTGATGGTCGGACCGGCGGTCTCCAGCAGCCACCGTTCAAGCCGGATATTATTTTCAATATAGCCCATTTCACTTCGATTGCGCACAGCTACGTCTTCGCTCATCAAGAAGCCCAACCGATCCACTCCAACACTGCGCCCTACCGGCACACCCGATGCCAGAAAACCTCGATACCCAAGGCGATCCAATCCGCTGTGCGGCACGATGACGGTTGTCTCCGCCGATCCAAGTCGGTGGTCCAGTTCCAGAAATGCCTTTGCATGATGAGGTTTCAGGTCCCAGACAGGGTTGGGCCGTCCCGAGAAAACGTTCAACGTGATTGTCACATGGTCATCCATATAAAACATCCCGGTTGAAGGCAACGATATACTCCTTAAGGTTGCAGATCATCGCAACCAGAAAAAGATGGTTTCGAGCTAGACGCCCAGATACCGCTCCCGGATCCCCGGCTCGGCGCGGAAGGCGGCGGCGTCGCCGTGCCAGACGATGCGGCCCTTCTCGATCACGTAGTGCCGGTCGGCCAGGCGGGCCAGCACGTCCACGGTCTTGTCGATGACCAGGATGGCCTGCCCGTCGCGGCGCAGGCCCTCCAGGCAGGCCCAGATCTCTGCCCGCACCAGCGGGGCCAGGCCCTCGGTGGCCTCGTCCAGGATCAGCAGGCGCGGGTTGGTGGTCAGCGCGCGGCCAATGGCCAGCATCTGCTGCTCGCCGCCGGACAGCTGGCTGCCCAGGTTGTCGCGCCGTTCGGCGAGTCGCGGGAACAGGTCGAACACGCGCGCCGCGGTCCAGCCGCCCCGGCCGCGGCCGCCGGGATCGCTGGCGAAGGCGACCAGGTGCTCGGCCACGGTCAGGTTCGGGAAGATCTGCCGGCCCTCCGGGACCAGGCCCAGGCCGGCCCGGGCGATGCGGTGCGGCGGGCGGCCCTGCATCGGCACGCCGGCGACGCGCACCACGCCGCCGGCGGGCGGGGTCAGGCCCATCACCGCGCGCACGGTGGTGGTCTTGCCCATGCCGTTGCGGCCCAGCAGCGTGACCATCTCGCCGGCGCGCACCGACAGGTGGACGCCGAACAGCACCGAGCCCTCGCCGTAGCCGGCGAACAGGTCCTGGACGTGCAGCAGCGCCGGTTCCGTCATGCCGGCGCCTCCTCGCCCAGATAGGCGGCGCGCACGTCCGGGTCGGCGCGCACCGCGGCGGGCGGGCCGGCGGCGAGGACACGGCCGTTGACCAGCACGGTGATGCGGTCGGCCAGCGCGAACACCGCGTCCATGTCGTGCTCGACCAGCAGGATGCCCGGCCCGCCCTTCAGCCCGGCGATCAGCGCCGTCATGGCGGCGGACTCCTCCGCGCCCAGCCCGGCCATCGGCTCGTCGAGCAGCAGCACGCGCGGGCGCGCCGCCAGCGCCATGGCGATCTCGAGCTGGCGCTGCTCGCCGTGGGCCAGGGCGCCGGCCGGCACGTCGGCGCGGGCCGCCAGCCCGACGCGGGCCAGGGCCTCCCGGGCCGGGTCGCGCAGCCGCGGGTCGCGCCGCGCCGGGCGCCAGCAGCGGAAGCTGTGCCCAGCCTGCGCCTGGACCGCCAGCGCCGCGTTGTCCAGCGCCGTGAACGCCGGGAAAATGCTGGTCACCTGGAAGCTGCGCGCCAGGCCGCGGCGGGCGCGGGCGTGGTCGGGCAGGGCGGTGATGTCGGCCCCGTCCAGGCGGATGCGGCCCGCGTCGGGTTTCAGCGCGCCGGCCAGCAGGGCGATCAGCGTGGTCTTGCCCGCACCGTTCGGGCCGATCACCCCATGCACCTCGCCGGCCGTCACGTCCAGGGCGAGCGCGTCCACGGCGACCAGGCCGCCGAAGCGGCGGGTCAGGCCGCCGGCCTCGAGCAGCGGCTCAGTCGGCATCGCCCGGCCCGCGCCGGCGCCAGCGCCGCCAATGCCGCCACGGCACGGGCGCCGACTCCACCAGTCCCCACAGCCCGCGGCGGGCGAACAGGACGACCAGCAGCAGCACGGGGCCCAGCACGATCGGCCAGTGCTCGGTCACCTCGGCGAGCTGCTCCTCCAGCAGCAGCAGGGCGGCCGCACCCAGCACCGGGCCGACCAGCGTGCCCATGCCGCCGATCACGACCATGACGATCAGCTCGCCCGAGCGGTGCCAGTTCATGTAGGCGGGGCTGACGAACTCGCCGGCGTTGGCCAGCAGCGCCCCGGACAGCCCCGCACCGGCCCCGGCCAGGGCGAACGCGGCGAGCCGGTAGCGGTACACCGGGAAGCCCAGCGCGCGCATGCGCTGCTCGTTGTCCTTGGCGCCGCGCAGCACCATGCCGAAGCGCGACTCCACCAGCCGCCGGCACAGCAGCACGAACCCGGTCAGCAGCGCCAGGCAGACGTAGTAGAAGGTCACGTTGTCGCCGATGTCGATCACGCCCGCGAACTCCGACCGGCCCCAGAGCGCAATGCCGTCGGTGCCGCCGTAGCGGCGCAGCGACACGGCCAGGTAGTACAGCATCTGCGCGAACGCCAGGGTGATCATGATGAAGCCGATGCCGCGGGTGCGCAGCGACACCGCACCGATCGCCACCGCGGCCAGCGCCGGCACCAGCACCGCCAGCGGCCACACGACGAACCCGTTCACCGTGCCGGGCAGGCCGAGCAGGGAGGTGCCCTCGAAGTCATGCGTGAACAGGACGCCGACCACGTAGGCGCCCAGCCCCACGAAGGCGGCGTGGCCGAAGCTGACCAGCCCGCCGTAGCCCAGGATCAGGTCCAGGCTGACCGCGGCCAGCGCGAAGACGAGAATCCGCGTCACCAGCGTGACCCAGAACGGCGCGTCGAGCGCCAGCGCCACCGGCGGCAGCGCCAGCGCCGCCGCCAGCAGCACCAGCGCCGCCACCCGCCCGCGCCGCGCCGCCGCGTCGCCCGGCGCCGCCGCCCGGACCGGCGCGACGCTGCCGGTTGCGGGGCCCGCGGGCGATCCGGCGCCGGGCGGGCCGCGGCGCGGCGGGTCGGCGGCATGGTCCATCGTGATCCTCTCCTTCCGGCGGCGTCGGGGGCGCGGCCGTCCGGCACAGGTGTAGCGGACGCCGCGCCGGCCGGCCACGGCCCCGTGCCGCCCCCGCGGCTTGCCCGCCCGGCCGCCGCGCCGTAAGGTCGGCCCGGCCCGAAACCGCAGGGAGGCGGCCGATGAAGGCGGTGCTGTGCAGGGAGCTGTGCGACCCGGACGCACTGGCGGTGGACGAGGTCGAGGCGCCGGCGCCGGGTCCGGGCGAGGTGCTGATCGCGGTCGCGGCGGCCGGGGTCAACTTCGCCGACACGCTGATCATCGCCGGCACGTACCAGACCAGGCCGCCGTTCCCGTTCAGCCCCGGCATGGAGGCGGCGGGCACGGTGCTGGGCTGCGGCGCGGGCGTGACCCGCTGCCGCCCCGGCGACCGCGTGCTGGCCACGCCCGACTACGGCGCCTTCGCCGAACGGCTCGTGGTGCGGGAAAGCGACGTGCACGTGCTGCCCGAGGCGATGGACATGGTCACCGCCGCCGGCTTCCCGGTCGCCTACGGCACCTCGCACGTGGCGCTGGCGTGGCGCGCCGACCTGCGGCCGGGGGAGGTGCTGGTGGTGCACGGCGCGGCCGGCGGCGTCGGGCTGACCGCGGTGGAGATCGGCAAGGCGCTGGGCGCGGAGGTGATCGCCACCGCCGGCGGGCCGGACAAGCTGCGCGTCGCCGAGGCGCACGGCGCCGACCACCTGATCGACTACCGCAGCGAGGACATCCGCGAGCGGGTCAAGGAGATCACCGGCGGGGTCGGCGCCGACGTGGTCTACGACGCGGTCGGCGGCGACGCCTTCGACGCCTCGCTGCGCAGCATCAACTGGGGCGGGCGCATCCTGGTGATCGGCTTCGCCGGCGGGCGGGTGCCGCAGATCCCGGCCAACATCCTGCTGGTCAAGAACGTCGCCGCGATCGGCGTCAACTGGGGCTCGTACCGCACCCGCGCCCCGGCGCGCCTGGCCGAATCCTTCGCCTTCCTGTTCGACTGGTACGCCCGCGGCCTGCTCAAGCCCCTGGTCTCCGCCACCTACCCCCTGGCCGACGCCCCCCGCGCCCTGGCCGACATCAAGGCCCGCAAGGCCACCGGCAAGATCGTCCTGACCGTGGGTTGAACTGCCCTGTGCCGTAGGTCGGCCGGAGCGAAGCGACGCCCGACGCCCGGCCTCGCCGCCAGCGCCGGCATTGGTGCCGCGGTCCGGACGCCGCGCGGTGCTGCCGTCGTGGAGGGGCGGCCTCCGGCCGCCCTGGGCGCCGAGGACGGAGCCCTCCATGGGTGCCGTGCGATGGGATGGCGGCGGCAAGGGTGTGCGTGTGGCGGGTCCGTGCGGCGGGCGTCGCTCCGCTCCGGCCGCCCTACGCCGGGCGGTTGACGGGCGTGTCCCTTTTGGGCGCCGGTCACCCCTCCGCGCCCAAGGCCCGGTCCAGGTTGAAGGCGGCGGAGATCAGCGCCAGGTGGGTGAACGCCTGCGGGTAGTTTCCCAACGCCTCGCCGCGGAAGCCGGTTTCTTCGGCGAACAGGCCGACGTGGTTGGCGAAGCTTAGCATGCGCTCGAACATGATGCGGGCGTCGTCCAGGCGGTGGTGCTTGAAGCGGCCGGCGCGGGTCAGGGCCTCGACCAGCCAGAACGTGCAGATGTTGAAGGTGCCCTCGTCGCCGTCCACGCCGTCGGCGGCCTCGCTGACGTTGTAGCGGTAGACCAGGCTGTTGGCGGCCAGCCCGCCGCGCTCGGGCGGCTCCAGGATAGCGTCCAGGGTCTGCAGCATGCGCGGGTCGGTGGGCGACAGGAAGAAGGTCAGCGGCATCATCAGCACCGAGGCGTCCAGCGCATTGCTGCCGTACGTCTGGACGAAGGCGCCGCGCTGCCCGTTCCAGCCCTTGTCCATGATCTCCTCGTAGATGGCGTCGCGCTCGGCGTACCAGCGGCGGCGGTCGGCGGGCAGCGAGCGCTTCTCCGACAGGCGCAGGCCGCGGTCGATGGCCACCCAGCACATCAGCTTGGAGTACACGAACTGGCGCTGCCCGTCGCGCACCTCCCAGACGCCGTCGTCGGGGCGGCGCCAGTTGTCGCACACCCAGTCGACCATGCGGCGCAGCGCCGACCACAGGCTGTACGAGATCGGCTCGCCGTACTTGTTGAACAGGTACGCGGCGTCCAGCAGGGCGCCGTAGATGTCCAGCTGCAGCTGGCCGTACGCGCCGTTGCCGATGCGTACGGGGCGCGAGCCGCAGTACCCGTCCAAATGGTCCAGGGTCTGCTCGGCGAGGTCCCGGCGGCCGTCGATGCCGTACATGATCTGCAGGGCGCCGTCGAAGCCGCCGTCGAAGCCGCCGTCCGCCTCGCCGTCGCCGGCGCAGCGCAGGCAGATGCCGCTCAGGAAGTGCATGAACCGCTCGGCCTCCTTGGAGAAGCCGAGGCGCAGGAAGGCGTACAGGGTGAACGCGGCGTCGCGGATCCAGGCGTACCGGTAGTCCCAGTTGCGCCCGCCGCCGATCGCCTCGGGCAGGCTGCAGGTCGGCGCGGCGACGATGGCGCCGGTCGGCTCGTAGGTGAGCAGCTTGAGCGCCAGCGCCGAGCGCTGGACCATCTCCCGCCAGCGCCCGCGGTACTTGCACCGCGCCAGCCAGGCGCGCCAGTAGGCGACGGTGTCGCGGAACGCCGCCTCGGCCTCGTCCTCCGACAGGCTCAGGCCGCAGCCCTCGTCGTCGGACAGCTGGCGCAGCACGAACACGGCGGTCTCGCCCTGGTTCAGGGTGAACTCGGCGCACACGCCGGCGCCGTCGCGGCGCAGCGGCGTGCGCGTCGCGAGGCCCAGGGTCAGGCCCGGCCCCTCGAACGCGGCGCCGTCGGACAGCAGCCGGACGTCGTGGCCGGCGCGGGCGTAGTCGAACGCCGGGGAGCAGTCCATGCGCAGGCGGATCGCGCCGCGCACGGCGGTGATGCGGCGGACCAGTTGGTGGCGGTGCGGGCGCGGGTCGGTGCGGTCGCCGACCGGCATGAAGTCGGTCAGCTCGACCGCGCCGTGCGGGGCCATGAAGCGCGTGACCAGGACGTTGGTCTCCGGCCAGTAGAACTGGCGGGCGGTGACGTCGGCGTCGATCGGCGCGATGCGGAAGAAGCCGCCCTTGGCGTCGTCGAGCAGGGCGCCGAACACGCTGGGCGAATCGAACCGGGGCAGGCACAGCCAGTCGATCGAGCCGTCGGTGCCGACCAGGGCGACGCTGTGCATGTCGCCGATCATGCCGTAGCTCTCGATGGGCTTGTAGGCCATGGCCGTCCGTCTCCCGCCGGCGTCGTCGTGGGTTTTCGAGCGAGAAACGTGGGGCGCGGCGCCGCGGGGGAAAGGCGTGCCGGCCGGCGACGCACGCGATCGTGATGACGGACGGCGCGGGAGCGGGGCCGGAGGGCTACCAGCCCTCGTGCTCCTGCATGCCGATCATGTGCTTGGCCCGCTTCTGGAAGGCGATCGCCTCGGCGAAGGTGCGGATGCCCAGGTCGTGCAGGCGCGGGATCATGCGCACGAACACCTCGGCGGTGACCAGGCAGTCGCCGAGCGCGGTGTGCCGGCCCTGGATCTCCACGCCGAAGCGGTTGGCCACCGCCTCCAGGTTCAGGTTCTCGGTGCTCGGCTCCAACGCAATCACCAGCAGGCCGGTGTCCAGGCTGGGCGGCGCCTTCCAGGCGATGCCGGCGCGCTCCGACTCGCGGCGCAGCATGGCCAGGTCGAAGCGGATGTTGTGCCCGACGATGACCGTGTTCGTCATCATCGCCTGCAGATCGCCGACCACCTCGGCGAACGGCGGCGCGCCCGCGACCATCGAGTTGGTGATGCCGTGCACGGCGGTCGACCGCGCCGGGATGGCCAGGCCGGGATTGACCAGCCGGTCCAGGGTGACGCTGTGGAACACGCGGCTGCCGTGCACGCGCACCGCGCCGATCGACACGATCCGGTCGGTGCGCACGTTCAGGCCGGTGGTCTCGGTGTCCAGCACCAGGGTCGGCAGGTCGAGCAGCTGCGTCCCGTCGGCGATGGTGCCGGCCGGCGGCAGCACGTCGTGCAGCCCGAAGTCGTGCACGACGCCCGGCCGGTGCTCCACCGGCGCCGCCTCGAAGGTCAGGGCGAAGCCGCCGTGGTGGCCCAGGTCGGCCACGCGCGTCGCCATGTAGTCGCCCTCGACCGTGCGGATCATGGCCGAGACCGGGCGGTTGGCGGTGCGGGCGCGCTGCGCGGCGGCGATCACGTCCTCGCGCTCCAGCGCGGCGTAGACGCTGGTGCCGACGGCCGTGCGGACGTGGCCGAACAGCGCGGCGGCGGCGGAATTGATCAGGCTGACCAGGCCGGTGTCGGTGATCACCACCAGGCCCTCGGCGATCGTGCCGACGACCGCCTCCAGCCGGGCGTCGGGGACGCCGCGCTGCGACTGCTGGCGGCCCAGCATGTCGTTGATGGTGCCGGCCAGGCGCTTGAGCTCGTCGTCGGTGCGGGTCTCCAGCGACCAGTGCCGGGGCAGCTGCGAGGCCGCCTCGCCGACCATGACGATGTCGCCGCGCAGCCGCTCCAGGTCGTCGAAATGGCTGTTGAGCTCCTGGTGGAGGATCGCCAGCCCGACCCCGGCCATGGCGCCGAACACCAAGACCAGGACCATGCCCAGGCCGATCTGCCGGAAGTCCAGGGCCACGACCCCGATGGCGATCAGCACGGGCAGCGCGCACAACCCGGCGACCGACACGGTCACCAGCAGCACGCTCAAGTTCAATGCCGAACGTTTTGGTTTCTTCATGACGACGGCTGCCGCCCCCGGCGGGGCACCGGGGCGGTGCGCGGCCCGGTCCGGAGAGGGCTCAGTGGCCGGGCGGCAGACGGCGGCCCGATGCGGCGGTCGAGCAGGTCCCGCCCGCGCAGCCGGGCAGGCCGGGCACGAAGGCCAGCGCCAGCGGCACCAGGCCGAGCAGCCCGAGCCAGCGCAGGCTCCCGTCGAGCACGACGAGCAGGGACAGCAGCGCCACCGCCGGCAGCAGGCGCAGGGCCAGACGGTAGCCGTCGAATACGCGGTCCATGAGCGGTCTCCCGAAAAGTCTCTTGTTGTCCCGCCGCAGTGCGCGTGTTGGGGACACCTGCACGTACGGGGCCGATAGCGGACGTATGCACCACACCGCCGGTGCCGGGGCGTACGGCAAAACGCCGCGGCGCCTGCGGGGCGATGCGCCGGAGCATGCGGTCAGAAAACGTCGCCGGTGAACTCGCCGCGCACCTTGCTGCGCAGGTCCTCGATCGACCGGAACGATTCGACAAGCTGCTCGCGATCCAGCTTCGACAACGCGTCGGGGTTTACATAGTTGCTGACCTTGCGGTCCGCCTGGTAGTCGGCGATCTGCTGGCGCAGCAGCAGCGTGGTGAGCACGTTGAAGGCCCGGGTCAGGTATTCCTGCTTGTCGCGGTTCAGGATGCCGGCCTCGTGGAGCAGCCGGATGCGCTGCACCGTACGCGTCTCGGCAATGCCCTCGCGAAGCGCGAGCAGCCGCACGAACTCCACCAACGGCAGCGTGCCGTGAGCCTTCAGGTTGATCTTCCCCTTGTGCTCGCGGCTGTCGCGTTCGACCAGCAGGCGGCTGAACCAGCCGAGCGCCGTGCCGTGGTCGGCCTCGTCCTGGTAGAGCTCGCGCAGGAAGCCGGGCGATTCGCCCATGACGTGGGTGACGTGTTCGCGCAGGCGGCGGGTCATCACGCCGCGGCCGTACGCGGCCTGGAAGTCGAAGAAGATGCCGACCAGCCGGGCGACAATGAAGTTGCGCTTGCGCCCCCAGTTGGCGGTCTGGTCCATCCACTGCTGGATCGACTTGCGCCACAGCGGGTTGATCGCCATCACGTTGCCCCGGCAGTACGGGAACCCGATGGCGTCGAGGTCGCGGGTCATGCGCGTCGACAGCTCCAGGAACCAGCCGTCGATGACGTCGTGACGCTCGTCCGGATAGTCCTCCACAATCAGGCCGTTGTCCTGGTCCGGGCGCAGGAAGCTCTCGCCGCGGCCGCCCGAGCCCATGATCAGCACCTCGAACTCGACCGGCGGCGGACCCCAGGCGTCCTCCACCATGGAGCGGGTCACGATGTCGACGATGCGGCGGTACAGGTCGCGGTTGATGTCGGTGAGCATCTGCTGGATTTCGGGCGCCGGAACGTTCTCCTGGAACAGGTCCTCGGCGACCTGGACCTGGGCCTTCTTGACCTTGTGCAGGCCTTCGAGGGTCCCCTCGGCGGTCAGCCGGTCGATCTGGTCCATCAGCCGCTGCACGGCGACGGCCACCGCGTCGTCGAGATTCAGGATGCCGACCAGGCGGCCCGGCTCGTCCACCACCGGCATATGCCGCCGGCCCATGCGGCGCATCATGGCGATGGCACGGTACAGGTAGTCCTGGCAGTCAATGCTCTCGACCGGCGAGGTCATTACCTTATCCACCGGCGTGTCCGGAGGCATGCGGAAGGCGATGCGCTGGGTGACGTCGCGCTCGGTGATGATGCCGATGACCTGGCCGTCGCCGTTGGTGACCAGCGCGCTGGACGCGTTCCGGTCGGTCATGGCCCGGACCAGTGCCCCGCACTCGGTTCCGGAGGGGATCGCGACCGGCACCCCCTGCATCACGCTGCCGGCCAGCAGCCGGAAGATCTGCGTCTGGATCGCCAAGATCGTGTCCTCATGCTACGCCGATTCGGCGGCGGATGCGGCACCGGGACGCAGGCGCGGGTCCAAGCCGCAACGTACGGCGCCGCACCCGGGCGTCTGCCGCTGGGCGCGTCTGTGCCGGTTGTCGCACGATTGGATTACGGAGGGTAGCGCTTTGTCCGGCAGGTATGTCGAGAAACGGCCGACTTCTGCGGAAATCGGCGGGCGTATGCCCCGGATCGTGTAACCGCATTGCGAGTCCATGCCGGGAAGTGGGCAAAGATTGCGCCTGCCACCGAGGCTCCTGCTTGCCCGTACGTCGCCTTCTGGTATAGTTGAACAATCGGCGGGTCCGCTGCTGTCGTTCCGTCATCGCGTCGGGACCGACCGGCACGTACCCTAAAATAAGATCGCTCTGTTCCACGGCAAGACCACCGGGATCCGTCCAAAAGATCCGCGGCCTGCACGGGATGCGATGAGCGTCGCCCTAGACCCGTGCCCGGCATCCGACAGGGAACTACCGGACGGGCACGGAGATCTGCAAAAGGAGGAAAACGTCTTGGAAGCGAAGGTGATCTGGCTGTTCGTCTTCGTGCTGCTTTACTGGTCCTATTGCATTGCGATGGGCCTGAAGGGCATGAGGATGACGAAGACCGCCAGCGACTACTTCATCGCCGGCCGAAGGCTGTCGATGTGGGTATTCATCCTGGCTGCGACCGCAACATCGTTCTCCGGCTGGACCTTCATGGGCCATCCGGGTCTGGTCTACCGCGACGGGTTCCAGTACGCCTACGCGTCGTTCTACACCATCACCATCCCCTTCACCGGGGTCATCTTCCTGAAGCGCCAGTGGATGCTGGGCAAACGCTTCGGGTACGTGACGCCGGGCGAGATGCTGTCGGACTACTACCAGGGCGACGGCATCCGCATCCTGACGGTGATCGTGGCGCTGCTGTTCTCGATTCCCTATCTGGGCGTGCAGCTCGGCGCATCCGGCTTCCTGTTCAACGTGCTCACCGACGGCATGATCCCGACCGAGGCCGGCATGTGGGTGCTGTCGGCCGTCGTGCTGATCTATGTCGCCTCCGGCGGCCTGCGCGCCGTGGCGTATGTCGACACCATGCAGTGCATCCTGCTGATGGCCGGCATCGTCATCACCGGCATCATCGCCATCAGCGTGATCGGCGGCTGGGGCGCGATGAACGACGGCTTCGCCGGAATGGCCACGGCGACGACTCCGGACGGCGGCTGGGTCAACAGGTGGACCGGGGGCGAGTACAACTCGTACTTCGCCATTCCCGGCGTGATCCAGTTCACCGCCGGCCTGGGCAAGGAGACGCCCGTCGGCGGCCTGTGGACCGGCATCATGGTGCTGACCTACATGTGGGCGCTGATGGGCATCCAGTCGGCCCCCGCGTTCTCCATGTGGGCGTTCGGCAACACCAACCCGCGGCCGTTCGCGCCGCAGCAGGTGTGGGCCTCCTCGTTCGGCATCGGCCTGATCCTGTTCTTCTTCACCGCCTTCCAGGGCATGGGCGCCCACCTGATCGGCGGCAACCCGCTGATCAACATGAACTCGGAGCTCTGGCAGGGCGTGATCGACCGCGGCGGGGCGGTGCTGGTCACCGACGAGAACGCCGAGCGCTACAACCTGCCGGAGGACTGGCGGGAGAACCCCGAGGCGATGCTGGCGCGCGGCGACGTTCGCAACCAGCTCGAGCGCCGCGGCCTGATCGCCCTGGTCGGTGAGGAGGACGCGCCGCTCGCGGCTCGGCACCTGGCCGGCCGTGCCCTGGCCGACGACCTGCTGGGCGTCGAGCTGACCGAGGAGCAGGAGGCGCTGCTGGCCCAGGCGCGTGAGGCGCGTGGCGTCGACAGCAATACCGCACTGCTCGAGACCGCCGCGTTCTACCATCTGGTCATGCCGGAAGGCATTGCCGGACCGCCCTACGGTCAGGGCGAGAACGGGCTGGTGCCGACCTACTTCAACCTCATTGCCGAGGCCGCTCCGTGGCTGGTGGGCATCCTCGCCGTCTGCGCGCTGGCGGCGATGCAGTCCACCGGCGCGGCGTACATGTCCACGGCCGGCTCCATGCTGACCCGCGACCTGTACAAGCGGTACCTGAACCCGACCGCCAGCCACACCACGCAGAAGCTGTTCGGCCGCATCGGCGTGGCGTTCATCGTCGTGTCGGCACTGCTGGTGGCGACCTTCTCGACCGATGCGCTGGTGCTGCTCGGTGGCCTGGCGGTGGCCTGGGGCTTCCAGATGTGGACGGTGCTGGCCGGCATCTGCTGGATCCCGTGGATCACCCGCCAGGGCGCGACCTGGGGCCTGGCGGCCGGCCTGCTCGGCGTGACCTTTACGGAGAGCTTCGGTCTGTCCATCCTGGCCTTCTTCGGGCTGGACCTGTGGGGCCGCTGGCCGTGGACCATTCACTCCGCCGGCTGGGGCATGATCTTTAATGCGATCGTCTGTGTCGCGGTCTCGGCCATGACCCAGGACGCGGCGGCGCGCGAGCACCGCATGAAGTTCCACGACTTCCTGCGGCAGCACGCCAGCCTGCCCGAGGAGAAGCGCAAGCTGATCCCGGTGGCCTGGATTGTCACACTCGGCTGGTTCTTCTTCGGGATCGGCCCGGGCGCGGTGATCGGCAACACGATCTTCGGTGCTCCGGACAATCCGGACGCGTGGGTCTTCGGGATCCCGTCGATCTGGGCCTGGCAGATCATCTTCTGGCTGCTCGGCTGCGCCATGATGTGGTTCCTGGCCTACCGGATGGAGATGTCGACGCTCCCGCACCGCGAGGTCGAAGCGCTCACCGAGGACATCGGCGACGTGGTGCAGAAGCCGAGCCGCGCCGGCAAGTAGGCGGCGTGCCTCGAGACCTGGATCGGGGGAAGGGCCTTGCGCCCTTCCCCTTTTTCTTCTCATGCGCTATGCTGGCCGCATCGGGTGCAGTGCCGGTAACCGACGCCGAGGTCATGACCGATATTTTCAGTGCCGACTACTGGATCGTGTGGGGCGTGCTGCTGGCCCTGGTGCTGTTCGTGCCGGTGCGCCGGATAATCTGGATGATGACCGTCAACCGCGCCGCCCGGAAACGCGACGTGGACGACGCCGAAAAGCAGCGCCTGCGCCGCCGGGCCGGCTTTACGGCTGCGCTCACCTGCTACGTATTCGCCATGCTGTACGCCTACTGGCTGTTTCACAGGGCACCATGAACGCTGCCGTCCTTCGCCGCTACATCACGATCGGGATCGTCGTGGTCCTGGTCGTGCCCGCCGTCTACATCATGATCGGCTATTTCGACACGCCGCCCGGCGACTACGAGGTGCGCCAGGGCGACATCCATCTGGGCGTCGAGGAGTGGGAGGAGGCGCTTGCGGATTTCGACCGCGCGCTCGAGGCTCAGCCCGACCACCGCGGTGCGCTGATGGGCCGGGCGCTGGTCTTCCTGAACACGGGCCGGGACCGGGAGGCCGAGGCCGCGCTGCTGTACCTGATCGACTACCTGACGGAAACGCTGGAGGAGAGCGACCTGACCGGGCGCGGCACCCTGGCGGCCGCGCACGCCAACCTGGGCATCCTCTACGACCGCCAGGGCCGCTACGAGGACGCGATCAGGCACTACGATCTCGCCACGCAGGTTGACGAGGAGACCGTGGACGGGCCCGGCATCATGCACCGGATCCTGTACGAGGCGCGCCCCTCGACCGTGGCGGACCGCGCCAGCTACCTGAGGGAGCAGCTCGCCCTGCCGGAGGAGGAACGGCTGCTGCGCGTGCCGGAGATCGACGAGCGGCAGCGCATGTACAAGCCGTAGGGGATCGGGGCTGCGGCCGGCGGCGGCGCCGTCAGAAGGTCACGATGCCCAGCACGTCCTCGAACAGCACGAAGAAGAAGTACACCGCCGCAATGCTGCCGAACAGCAGGCGGACGAAATCGGTCTTTCCCTCGGCATCGCGATAGCGGATGCCGTGCCACGCGATCACCGCCGTGGCGATCAGGAACAGAATGTTGATGGGCAGCTCCCACTCGCCCGCGAACTCGAACATGCGCTTCCCCCGATGTTGCGGCCCTTCCGGCCCGCCGGCCGTACACGTTTTTTGTCCTTATAGCGCACCCCGGCCGCCCGGACACGCGCGCAATCGCGCCCGCTGCCGGCCGCGCCGCGGCCCGGCGCTCAATCCTGGCCCGAGACCTCCGACCGCTCGAAATAAGGCGGCAGCAGCGAGGTCGGCTCCTCCACCGCCCAGGTGGCGATCGCAATGCCGCCGATCAGGATGGCGGCGCACCACAGCGTGGCCATCCAGAACCGGCGGACGCCGTTGGGCACATACGTGATATAGTTGCGGTCATAACGGTGGTAGGCCGGATTGTCGTCGTCCAGGGTGCCGTGCCGCTCGCGCTCCAGGATGCGTTGCGCGTAATCGCGCGCCCACGGCGGCACGTGCTGCTCGACCATATAAACGGTGAACAGCCGGCTGGTCTCGCTCTCCGGCAGCTCGCGGCCGAAGGCGTCGTAGAACGCCAGCTGCAGGAGCTGGAATTCGCCGGTCTGCAGCAGGTTGGCCGCGTCGGCGATCTCGTCCTGGCCCTGCTCCGCCTCTTCGCGGTCCGGCTCGAACAACAATTGAAACAGTTTCATGGCATCCGCCCCAGGTCTGAGCGGATGTTAGGCCCGGAAGCCGCGAATTCAAGACGCGGCAGCGCCCGATCGACCCGCCGCCGCCACTTGCTTGGGCGCGGCGTTCGGCCGCGGGAAATGCAGCGTCACGGTGGTGCCGCTGCCGACCACGCTGTGCAGGCGGAGCGTGCCGCCGTGCAGGTCCATCAGCCCGGACACGAGCGACAGCCCCAGGCCGGTGCCGCCTTCGGTGCGGCGATAGCGGTTGTCCATCTGCTCGAACGGCCGCATGACGCGGTCGAGCTGGTCGGTCGGGATGCCGATGCCCGTGTCCGCAATCACCAGGTCGGTGCCGTCCCCGGCAGGCCGCACCTCGACCGTGATCGCGCCGCCGGCCGGCGTGAACTTGATCGCATTGCTCATGACGTTGACGAGCACCTGTTTGGCGGCCCGCTGGTCCGCCCACAGTGCCGGCGGCGGGTCCGGCAGGTCCGTCTCGATGGTCAGCCCCCGGACCGCCGCCCGCTCGCGCACCAGCCGGATGCACGACTCGACCAGGGTTGCGCTGTCGACGTCCGCCGGGCTCAGCGCCATCTTGCCCGACTCGATCTTGGCGATGTCCAGGATGTCGCTGATCAGGTCGAGCAGGTGCCGCCCGCTCGCATGGATGTTCGCGGCGTAGTCGGCGTAGCGGTCGATCGCCGTCGGCCCCAGCATGCGGTCGCGGATCATTTCCGAGAACCCGAGGATGGCGTTGAGCGGCGTCCGCAACTCATGGCTCATCGTCGCCAGGAACTGCGACTTGGCGAGGTTGGCGTCCTCCGCCGCGCGGCGCGCCGCGGCCAGGTGCCTGGCGGTCTCGCGGATCTGGGCGGCCTGGAGCACCAGCCGGTCGCGCTGGTCCCGCAGGTCCTGTTGGAACCGCACCCGCTCGCTCACGTCGCGGGACAGCGCGATGACCTGCCCAGGGCCGCTCCCGGCGGCGGGCGGGATGCGCCGGCTGGTGGTCTCGACCCAGACGGGGGTGCCGTCGCGGTGCTGCATGCGCGTGATCCGGACGCCGGGCTCATGCGCCGCCGCATCCGGTTCGCGGCCCGGCGCGGCGTTTGCACTGGGGCCGGTCGCGACCAGGTCGCCGATGCGCCGCCCGGCCAGCGCGTCGGGCCGGTAGCCGAGGAGCCGCTCGCTGGCCGGGGAGACGTACAGCAGCGTGCCGTCGGCGTCCTCCAGCGTGATCATGTCGGTGGCGTTGTCGGCGAGCAGGCGGTAGCGCGCCTCGCTGTCCCGCAGCGCGGCTTCGGCCCGCTTGCGCCCGGTGATGTCGCGGGCGATCACCGACATGCCGACAACGGCGTCGTCCTCGTCGCAAATCGGCGAGATGGTCAGGGACACGTCGATCAGCGACCCGCCCTTGCGCCGGTGCACGGTCTCGAAATGCTCGATGCGCTCGCCGGCGCCCACGGCGGCGAGCAGCGCCGCGGTCTCGTCGGGCCGGTCGGGCGGCGCCAGGATCGAGATCGGGCGGCCGACGGCCTCCTCGGCGGAGTAGCCGTACATGCGGGCCGCGGCCCGGTTCCAGGACGTGATCGTGCCGTCCGGGGTCTTGCCGATGACGGCGTCGTGGGTCGACTCGACGATCGCGGCCAGGCTCTGCGCCGCCTTCTCCGCCCGGCGGCGCTCCGTGACGTCGTGGATAATCGAATAGAGGTAGGTCTTGTCGCCGAGCCTGACCGGGCTGGCATAGACCTCGACGTCGCGCAAGGCGCCGTTGGCGAGCCGGTGCCGGAACCGGAAGAAGTTGCGCCGCCGGCTCTTCGCCAGCTCCATCTCGGCGTTAAGCCGGTCCGGCTCCGCCGTGTTGATGGACGTGATGCGCTGACCGGTCAGGGCGATGCGGTCATAGCCGTAGAACGCGCAGGCCGCGGGGTTGACGTCGACGATCGTGCCGTCCGCCGGATCGATCAGCATCTGGACCGCGCGGTTGTCCATGAACATCTGCCGGTAGCGCGTTTCGCTGTCCAGCCGCTCCGCCTCGGCACGGCTGCGCTCGGCCATCTCGCGGCGCAGGTCGGCGTTGGCGCGGTTCAGGTCGCCGGCGGTGCGGGCCAGGGTGTTCGACTGCTCGTCGAGGCGCCGCGTCTGACGGAGCTGCATGCGCGTGATCAGCACGATGACCGTAAACGCCAGCACGACGACCAGCAGCCACAGCCGGAAGTCCCGCTCGAACGGGGCCAGGGCGACGCGCTCGTCGAGCGCGAAGGCGACCACGATCGGCCACGGTGTCACTGTTCGGTAGGCACGGGTCCGGTCGCGGGCCAGCGCCAGCAGGCCGCCGCCGGCGTGCGCCCTGTCGGCGGCGAACCGCGGCAGCCGCGAGATCGGCCTGCCGACCGGGTCGTCGCTGTACGGCGACAGGGTCAGCACGGTGCCGTCGCTGCGGGCCAGCACGGCGGTGCGGCCGGGACCGGCGGCTGCGAACCCGAGCACGGCATCCAGGTGCTCCGGCTGCACCGCCGCGACCACCACCGCGCGCAGCGTCCCGTCGGGACCGCGGGCGGCGCGCGACAGGGTCAGCCGCCACTCGCCGGTGACCCGTGAGCGGAGCGATGCACCGACGTACAGGCCGGCGTGCCCGGCGTCGCGGTGCACGGTAAAGTAGTCGCGGCCGGCCGCGTCGCTGCCGACCACGGCGGCCGAGCGCCTGGAATGGACCTCGATCCGGCCGCTGCCGTCGATCATGAAGACGGCCGCGGGCATGGGCAGCAGAGCCTCCGCCTGCGTCAGCAGCGGCTGCAGCAGGGCCAGGTCGTCGCCGGTGGCGGCTGCCGCCGCCACCGAGGCCAGAACCCTGTCCACCGACTCGAAGGTCAGCCGGGCATGCTCGGCCAGGGCCGCGGTGGTCGCATCGACCGTGGCGGTCGCCGTCTCCACCCGCGCGCGGTAATTCATGGACAGGGCCAGGCCGGCCAGCGCCGCCATGCCCAGGGCGATAAGAACGGCCGCGATCCAGATCGTGGACGTCAGCGATCGCGCGCCCTGGGGCCGGGCGTCGCCCCGGCATGCCGCCGATCCCTCAGGCATGGGGCGATCCACCGCAGTCCCGGCCGCCCCCGCATACTCCGTGTCGTCTTCGAACAGCCCCTGGCCGGTTGCGGACATCACGGTCTCGGGTGGTGTAGTGTTTTGCTGGAGGCTTGGCGTTGGCGGGAAGCAAGCTGAACGAATGCCTCCTTTCGTCTGCAATATGCGAAATTTGTTGAAAATCCATGAAGGTGATCCGTGGTCCGGGACGGCCCGTACGACCGTTGTTGCCGGTTATGGGCCACGCGGCGCGGCGATGCGCCGCCCGGCTGCGCCGATCGCCGCAAATGGGCCTTGGCTGCGCGGGCACGAAAGGCCTGCTCGCAACGCCCGTCCCTGGCCCGCCTTCGACGACCGATCCGACGCCTCTGGACCCACAGACGCGGAGTGCCCCCGATGCGCATAACCGACGCAAAGGTCGTTGTGAGCTGCCCCGGCCGCAACTTCACAACCCTCAAGATCGTCACCGGCGAGGGGCTGTACGGCCTCGGCGACGCCACCCTGAACGGCCGCGAGCTGGCGGTGGCGTCGTACCTGCGCGACCACGTGGTGCCGACCCTGATCGGCCGCGACCCGCACCGGATCGAGGACACCTGGCACTACCTGTACCGCGGCGCCTACTGGCGCGGCGGGCCGGTCACGATGACTGCGATCAGCGCCGTCGACACCGCGCTGTGGGACCTGAAGGCCAAGGCCGCCGGCCTGCCGCTCTACCAGCTCCTGGGTGGTGCCAGCCGCGACGGCGTCCTGGTGTACGGCCACGCCAACGGCCGCGACATCGAGGAGACCGCCGACGAGGTGGCGCGCTATCTGGAACAGGGCTACCGCGCCGTCCGCGCCCAGACCGGCATTCCCGGGGTGGAGGACACCTACGGGGTGTCCAGCGACAAGATGTTCTATGAGCCGGCGGATTCGGCCCTGCCGCGGGAGGCCAGCTGGCGCACGCAGGCCTATCTGGACCATGTGCCGAAGCTGTTCGACCATCTGCGCGCGCGCTTCGGCTTCGACTTCGACCTGCTGCACGACGTTCACCACCGGCTTGCGCCGATCGAGGCGGCGCGGCTGGGCAAGGCGCTGGAGCCGTACCGGCTGTTCTGGATGGAGGATGCGGTCCCGGCCGAGAACCAGGACGCGTTCCGCCTGATCCGCCAGCACACGGTGACGCCGATCGCGGTGGGCGAGATCTTCAACACGATCTGGCAGTGCCGGCGGCTGATCGAGGAGCAGCTGATCGACTATATCCGGGCCACCGTCGTCCACGCCGGCGGCATCACCCATCTGCGCCGCATCGCCGACCTGGCGGCGCTGTACCACGTGCGCACCGGGTGCCACGGGCCGACGGATATCTCCCCCGTGGGGCTGGCCGCGGCGCTGCACTTCGACCTGTGGGTCCCGAACTTCGGCATTCAGGAATGGATGCGCCAGCCGGGCGACACCGAGGCAGTGTTCCCGAACGGGATCACGTTCGCCGACGGCTACCTGCACCCCGGCGAGGCCCCCGGCCTGGGCGTCGATTTCGATGAGGCGGCGGCGGCGAAATTCCCCTACCGCCGTGCCTATCTGCCGGTCAACCGGCTGGAGGACGGCACGCTCTGGAACTGGTAGCGGCGGGGCGGCGCTCCGCCCGTTGGGCACTGGCGGCGGCCGGGGGCTGGGCGTACAGTCGTCTACCGCCGCGTGCCGCCGCGGCCGCAACGCAGCGCGGGAGGAGACGCCATGCCGCTCAAGGACCTGCTCGTCATCGTCGACAACACCAAGGCCGCCGCGCGGCGCATCGACTATGCCGCGACCCTGGCGGACAAGCACGACGCCCATCTGACCGGCCTGTACGTCAAGTCGCCGCCGCAGGTGCCGGCCTATGTCGAGGCGGCCTTCCCGCCGGACGTGCGGCGCCTGCAGCAGCGCATGCTCGACGAACTGGCCGAGAAGGCCAGGCACGTGTTCGACGATGCCATACAGCGGGCCGGCCGCGGGGACCGCTCGGAATGGCGCGTCGCCCACGGCGACGCCGAGGTCGCAGCGGAGATCCTGGTGCGCTACAGCGACCTGATCATTGCCGGCCAGGTCGACCCGGACGAGGACGACCGCCTGGGCACGATCAACCCCGGCGACCTGGTGCTGGGCTGCGGCCGGCCGGTGCTGCTGGTGCCGTATGCCTACCGGCTGGAGCACGCCGACCAGCGGGTGCTGGTCGCGTGGGACGGCAGCCGCGAGGCGGCGCGCGCCATCGCCGACGCCATGCCGCTGCTGGAGCGGGCCGTCCACGTCACCGTGCTGGCCGTCAACCCCGGACCCGATCTGGGCGACGAACCGTGCGCCGACATCACGCTGCACCTGGCGCGGCACAACGTGCCGGCCGAGGCCGCGCACATGGTGTCCGAGGACCTGGACACCGCCGACGCCCTGCTGAGCCGCGCCGCCGACCTTTCGGTCGACCTGATCGTCATGGGCGCCTACGGCCGGCGCCGGCTGCGCGACCTGGTCATGGGCAGCGTCACCGGCCACCTGCTCAGGCACATGACCGTGCCCGTCCTGATGTCGCACTGAAGCGTGGCGGCGGGCCGGCATTCTGCCAATATAGCAGCGTATGAACCGGTGCCGCAGCGGTCACCGGAGCGAACAGGGAGGACGCGGCCGTAACCGGCTGCGGCGCACGGGGCGCCGGCCGGGGCGCGGCGTGCGCGGCAAGCCATGATTCTCGTTTTTGGTTCCCTCAACATGGACCTCGTGGTGCGGGTCCCGGCGCTGCCCCGGCCGGGGGAGACGGTGCTGTGCGACGACTACGTCACCGTGCCCGGCGGCAAGGGCAACAACCAGGCCGTGGCGGCGGCGCGGGCCGGTGCGGAGGTGATGATGGTCGGCTGCGTCGGCGACGACGAGTTCGGCCGCCGCCTGCTCCACAACCTGCGCGACAGCGGCGTCATCACGACGGCGGTCGCCGTCTCGGACCGGCCGACGGGCGTCGCCTACATCTGCGTCGACAGCCACGGCGAGAACAGCATTGTCGTCGCCTCTGGCGCCAACCTGGACGTTCACATAAGCAGCGTGCCGGAATCGATGCTCGGCTTCGGCGCGGCGACGGTGCTGATGCAGATGGAGGTGCCGCTGGAGGAGAACTGGGCGCTGATCCGGCACGCCCACGAGGATGGCGCGCGCATCGTGCTCAACGTGGCCCCGGCGCAGGCGGTGCCGCGGTCGGTGCTGACGCTGGTCGACGTGCTGGTCGTCAACGAGTTGGAGGCGGCCCCGACGGCCCGCGCCCTGGGGCTGCGCGCCGCCAATCCGCCGGACTTGGCGACGGCCCTGGCCAAGGCCGGGCACCTGACCTGCGTGATCACGCTGGGCGCCGACGGAGCGGTGGCGGCGCGGGGCGACGAGCTGTGGACGGTCGGCGGCATGACCATCCGGCCGGTCGACACCACCGGCGCCGGGGACGCCTTCACCGGCATTCTGGCGGCGGCGCTGGACGCCGACCGGCCGCTGCCCGACGCGCTGCACCGCGCCGCGGTCGGCGCCGGCCTGACCTGCCTGGAGCTGGGGGCGCAGAAAAGCATGCCGTCGGCGGCGGCGATCGAATCCAACCTGACCCGCATTCCGAAGCCCCGCCGGGTCAACCAGACCGCGGCCGGAGCCGGGACCCGCCGGCACTGACCCTCCCGGGGGGCGCGCCGCGCGCGCGCCGGCGCGCTGTCGGGCAAGAAAGACGCGAAAAAAGAAGGGGTTTTTCCCGGTGCCTGCCACGCTAATGTCATGAGCTTAAGGGCGCGAGCGCAGGGGGGCGACATGCCGGTGATCAACTCCATCGCCGCACGCCACGACGAAATGACGGCGTGGCGGCGGGACTTCCATGCGCATCCGGAGATCGCATACGAGGAGGTGCGGACCTCCGGCCTGGTGGCGGAGCGGCTGGCCGCCTGGGGCATCGAGGTCCACCGCGGGCTGGCGGAGACCGGCGTGGTCGGCGTGCTGCACGGCCGCGGCGGCGGCAACGGTCGCGCGGTCGGCCTGCGCGCCGACATGGACGCGCTGCCGATGACCGAGGAGACCGGCCTGCCGTACCGCTCGCGCAACCCGGGCGCCTTCCACGGCTGCGGGCACGACGGGCACACCGCCATGCTGCTTGGCGCGGCGCGCTATCTGGCCGAGACGCGGGCCTTCGACGGCACCGTCCATTTCATCTTCCAGCCGGCGGAGGAGGGGCGGGCCGGCGCCAAGCGCATGATCGACGACGGCCTGTTCGAGCGGTTCCCGTGCGACGAGGTCTACGCCCTGCACAACTGGCCCGACCTGCCGGCCGGCACGATCGGCCTGCGCCACGGCGTGATGATGGCCGCGTCGGACGAGATCCAGGTGACCGTGCGCGGCCGCGGCGGCCACGCCGCCATGCCGCACAAGTGCGTCGACCCGGTGGTGGCGGCGGCGCACATGATCGCGGCCTTCCAGACGCTGGTCAGCCGCAACGCGGACCCGGTCGAGTCCGCCGTGATCAGCATCACGCGGCTCAGCGCCGGCACCGCCAACAACGTGCTGCCGGAGGAGGCCCGGTTCGGCGGCACGGCGCGCGCGTTCCACGACGCCATGCGCGAGCATCTCGAGGCCGGGCTGCGCCGCGTGGCCCAGGGCGTCGCCGACGCCTTCGGGGCCGAGGCCGAGGTCCGCTACCGCTACGGCTATCCGCCGACCGTCAACCACGACGAGCAGGCCGATGCGGCGGCGCACGCGGCCGCCCGGGTGGTCGGCGACGCGAACGTGCGTACCGACGTGCCGCCGGTAATGGGCGCGGAGGACTTCGCCTACATGCTGGAGGCCTGTCCCGGTGCCTATCTCTGGGTGGGGCAGGGTGGCGGGCCGACGGCGTGCTCGGTGCACAACCCGCACTACGACTTCAACGACGCGATCCTGCCGACCGGCGCCAGCCTGTTGGCGACGCTGGCCGAGACGCGCCTGAACGGAGCGGCGCCATGAGGGCCCGGACGGGAATGCCGGCCCTGGCCTCGGCAGCAATGCTGCTGCTGGCGGCCTGCGCGGGGTCATCGCAAGGCGGGGCGCCGGCGGGGCCGGGGAGCGAGCGCGCCGGCGCAGCAGCGGGCGTGCCGGATCCGACGGCACCGGTGCCCGTGGTCGCCGGGCAGCGCCGGTGGACCGGCAGCCAGAGCGCGGCCTTCACCGACATGTTCGTGACCGCCCGCGACCGGCGCGGCTGGGAGCTGCTGTGGCAGCTCGCCGGCGAGGCCCCGCCGGGGCCGCTGCCCGAGAACGCCATCGGCGTCGGCGTTTTCCTGGGCATGCGCCCGACCGCCGGGTCCGGTGTGGAGGTGGTGGACGTCCTGTACTGGCCGCAGGAGGTGCTGGTCGTCTACGAGGAAATCCCGCCGCCCGCGGACGCGCCCGCCGCCCAGGCGCTCACGGCGCCCTATGCCATCGCGGTCGCGCCGGCCAGCGAGGCCCCGGTGCATTTCCGCAGCGTGGACGCCGCGCGATAGCGGACGACGGGCCGGGGCGCGTCGCCGGGCGGGTCAGGCGCCGAAGGTCTCCAGGATCCGCTGGGCCGCAAGGGTGGCGGTGAGTTCGCCTTCGACGACCTGGTCCTTGACCTCGGGCAGCAGCTTGACGACCTCGGGGTGGGTCTTGAGGGCCGTGAACAGGCGGTCCTCGATCATCGCCCACATCCAGTTGAGCTGCTGCTTGCGCCGCTTGCCCTGGAGCTCGCCGGTGGAAGCGAGCAGCTCGCGGTGCTCGAACACCTTGCTCCACAGCTCTTCCAGACCGATGCTCTTGAGCCCGCTGCACAGCACCACCGGCGGGCGCCAGTTCGGGCTGGTCGGCGTGAGAATGTGCAGGGCGTTCTCGTACTCGCGGGCGGCGATCTTGGCCTTGTTCACGTTCTCGCCATCGGACTTGTTGATGGCGATCATGTCGGCGATCTCCAGCACGCCCTTCTTGATGCCCTGCAGCTCGTCGCCGGCACCCGGCAGCATCAGCACCAGGAAGAAGTCGACCATGTCGGCGACCATGGTCTCCGACTGGCCGGCGCCCACCGTCTCCACCAGGACGACGTCGTAGCCCGCCGCCTCGCACACGATCATGGTCTCGCGCGTGGTGCGGGTGACGCCGCCCAGCGTCCCCGACGACGGCGACGGCCGGATGAAGGCCTTCTCGTCGGTGGCCAGGCTGGCCATGCGGGTCTTGTCGCCGAGGATGCTGCCGCCGGTCCGGCTCGAGGTCGGGTCCACCGCCAGCACGGCGACGCGATGGCCCCTGCCGGTCAGGTACAGGCCCAGGCCTTCAATAAACGTGCTCTTGCCGACCCCGGGCACGCCGGTGATGCCGACGCGATGGGCGGCGCCGGTGTGGGGCAGCAGGCGGACGAGCACCTGCTGCGCCAGCGCCTGGTGCTCCGCATTGCGGCTTTCGACCAGTGTGATGGCGCGGCCGATCGCGGCGCGGTTGCCGGCCAGCACGCCCTCCACATAGTCGTCTTCCGTCCATTGGCGACGGCGGGCCTGTTGGCCCGCCGCGCCCGCCTCGGTCGGGGCCTGCTCGACGCTGAGATGCTCGAGCCCGGCCGTGAAGTCCGGTTTGACTGCCACCGTCACCTTACTCGGCTGCGAGCGGGGGATGGCCCAGCGCATCGTTCAGCTTGGCCAGCAGGTCGACCGCCGCATCGCCGATGACGGTGCCGGGGCCGAAGATCGCCGTCGCGCCGGCCTTGTAGAGCGCGTCGTAGTCCTGCGGCGGCACGACGCCGCCGACGACGACCAGGATGTCCTCGCGGCCGAGCTTGGCCAGCTCCTCCCGCAGGGCCGGCACCAGGGTCAGGTGGCCGGCGGCCAGCGAGCTGACGCCGATGACGTGGACGTCGTTCTCAACCGCTTGACGGGCGGTCTCATCCGGCGTCTGGAACAGCGGGCCGATGTCCACGTCGAAGCCCAGGTCGGCGAACGCGCTGGCGATCACCTTCTGGCCGCGGTCGTGGCCGTCCTGGCCCATCTTGGCGATGAGGATGCGCGGCCGGCGCCCCTCGCGCCGCTCGAATTCGTCGATCAGCTTGTGGACCTTTTCCATGGTATCCGTCGCCTTGCCGACCTCGCTGCCGTAGACGCCCGAGATCGCCCTGATCTCCGCCTTGTGGCGGCCCCAGACCCGCTCCAGCGCATAGCTGATCTCGCCGACGGTGGCCTTGTGCCGGGCCGCGTCCACGGCCAGCTCGAGCAGGTTGCCCTCGCCGGTGTCCGCACTCTTGGTCAGGGCGTCGAGCTTCGCCTCCACGACCTTCGGGTCGCGGTTGGCCCGCAGTTCCTCCAGCTGGCGGATCTGCTGGGCGCGCACGGCGGTGTTGTCGACCTTGAGGACCTCGATGTCCTCCTTCTCGTCCAGGCGGTACTTGTTGACGCCGACGACGGTCTGGCGGCCGCTGTCGATGCGCGCCTGGGTGCGGGCCGCGGCCTCCTCGATGCGCATCTTGGGGATGCCCGCCTCGATCGCCGTGGCCATGCCGCCCAGGCCTTCGACTTCCTGGATGTGCTCCCAGGCCCGCTCGGCCAGCTTGCGGGTCAGGCGCTCAACGTAGTAGCTGCCGCCCCACGGATCGATGACCTTGGTGGTGCCCGACTCCTGCTGCAGGAACAGCTGGGTGTTGCGCGAGATGCGCGCCGAGAAGTCGGTCGGCAGGGCCAGCGCCTCGTCCAGCGCATTGGTGTGCAGCGACTGGGTGTGACCCTGGGTCGACGCCATCGCCTCGATGCAGGTGCGGATGACGTTGTTGTAGACGTCCTGGGCGGTCAGGCTCCAGCCGGAGGTCTGGCTGTGCGTGCGCAGGCTCATCGACTTCGGGTTCTGCGGGTCGAACTGCTTGATCAGCTTGGCCCACAGCAGCCGGGCCGCGCGCATCTTGGCGATTTCCATGAAGAAGTTCATGCCGATCGCCCAGAAGAACGACAGCCGCGGCGCGAACTTGTCGATGCCCAGGCCGGCCTTCATGCCGGCGCGCGCGTACTCCACACCGTCGGCCAGGGTGTAGGCCAGTTCCAGATCCGCGGTCGCCCCCGCCTCCTGCATGTGGTAGCCGGAGATGCTGATCGAGTTGAACCGCGGCATGGTCTTCGACGTGTAGCCGAAGATGTCCGAGATGATCCGCATCGACGGCTTGGGCGGGTAAATGTAGGTGTTGCGGACCATGAACTCCTTGAGGATGTCGTTCTGGATGGTGCCGGCGAGCTGCTCCGGCTTCACCCCCTGCTCCTCGGCCGCAACGATGTAGAGCGCCATGACCGGCAGCACGGCGCCGTTCATGGTCATGGACACGGACATCTTGTCGAGCGGGATGCCGTCGAACAGGGTGCGCATATCCATGATGGAGTCGATCGACACGCCGGCCATGCCGACGTCGCCCAGCACGCGCGGGTGGTCGGAGTCATAGCCGCGGTGCGTGGCCAGGTCGAAGGCCACCGACAGGCCCTTCTGGCCGGCGGCCAGGTTGCGCCGGTAGAAGGCGTTGCTGGCCTGGGCGGTGGAGAACCCGGCGTACTGGCGGATCGTCCACGGCTGGGTGATGTACATGCTGGGGTAGGGGCCGCGCAGATAGGGCGGCAGGCCCGGCATGGTGTCCAGGTGGTCGAGCCCGTCCAGGTCCGCCGCCGAGTACAGCGGCTTGATGTTGATCTTCTCCGGCGTCTCCCAGAGGAGATCCTCGATGGTCTTGCCCGTCTCGGCCTTCAGCCGCTCCCGCCAGGCGTCCAGACCCTTTTCCTGCGGCGGCGCGTTGCCGGGCTCGAGATGGATCGTGGTGAAATCAGGAATGGCGCTCATGATTCGGTCACTCCCAGATGAGCCAGGGTCTTGCGCAACGTCTCCAGCACGTTGCCGCCGAGGAAGATGAAGTCGTCCACGCCGGCATCCAGGTAGGTTTGTTTCTTTTCGCCGGGATGCCCGGCCATGAACACCATGGTGCAGCCGGCCTGCTTCAGCGCCGGGGCGAACTGCGGCACCATCTCCTCGTACTGGGTGTCGGCGCCGCAGATAATGGCGATGCGCGCGCCGCTCTCCTTGAACGCGGCCACGCAGCTGTCCGGGTCCTTGAAGCCCTCGTTGGTCAGCGCCTGGATGCCGCCGGCCTCGAAGAAGTTCTTGGAGAAGGTGGCGCGGGCCGTGTGCTGGGCGATGCGGCCCAGGTTGGCCAGGAAGATCTGCGGCCAGTGGCCGGTCTTCTCCTTGTAGGCGTCGGCAGCGTTGCGCATCGCCTCGAACGGCTCGGCCAGCCGGCGCTGCGGGAACGGCTCGAGCGCGGCCCCCTCGGGCTCGGCCAGGGCCTTGGCCAGGGTGCCGACGGTGGCGCCTTGGCCCGCCGCCTGGACGCAGGCCGCGGCCACCTGCCCGGGCGTGTCCGACTTGACCGCCGCGGCGATGTCGGCACCGGTCTGGCCGCCGCTCTTGCGCACGGCGGCCAGCCGCTCGGCCGCCGCGGCGCGGTAGCCGGCCATGTCCATCGGCGGGCGGGTGACCGGCTGCTCGTACAGGTTCGGGAACTCGCTGATCCCGGTCACGGGATCGCGGCGCTTGGCCAGGTTGGCCAGCCGCTCCTTGTGCACGGCGTCCACCCAGCCGCGGATCAGCCCGGTGCTGAGCGCCGCGACGATGCCGCCGGCCTTCTCGATCTCCTGGAAGTTGCCCCAGGCGGTGCGGGCGAGCTGGTCGGTCAGGCTCTCGATGTACCAGGAGCCGCCGGCCGGATCGATCACCTTGGTCAGGTAGCTCTCTTCCTGCAGGGTGATCTGGGTGTTGCGCGCCAGGCGGCGGCCCAGCGCGTCCGGCGGCCGGATCGCGCCGTCATAGGGCTTGACGGTGATCGCGTCGGCCCCGCCCAGCGCGGCGGCGAAGCTGGACGCCGTGGTGCGCAGCAGGTTCACCCAGGGATCCCGCTGGGTCAGCATGCGGTGCGCGGTGACGCCGTGCAGGGTCATGGCCCGCGCCGGCTCCGCCGCGCCGCAGGCCTCGGCGATCCGCGACCACAGCTTGCGCGCGGCGCGCAGCTTGGCGATCGACATGAAGAAATCGCAGCTCACCGGGTAGGTGAAGGCGATCTGCCGGCAGGCGGTATCGATGTCCAGCCCGGCGTCGGTCAGCGCCTTCAGGTAGGCCACCGCCGTCGCCATCGACACGGCCAGGTCCTGCGTTTCCGAGGCGCTGGCGGTGTGGTAGGGCGAGGTGTCGACCCGCACCGCGGTCACTTGCGGCCAGGTCCTGGCGGTGTACGCGCCCAGGTCGCCGACGCTCTTCAGCGCCGTGTCGATCGACACCGGCAGCGAGCCGGTGGCGGCCAGCACGCCCAGCGGGTCGGCATTGAAGGCGCCGCGGGCGGCATCCCCGCCGACGCCGCGCCGCTGCCACAGGGCGGCGAGCAGGGCGGCCCCGGCGGTGAACTGCGCCCCGGCCTCGATCGACACCGGCACCAGCGTCAGGTCCACCTCGCCCAGCACGTCGTCCAGGTCGCCGGCGGAGTAGACCATCAGGCCGTCCTCGCCGGCCAGGCCCTCGGCCTCCGGCGCATCGCCGTCGACGCCGGCGTGGAAGGCGTGGTCGAAGCGCAGGATCAGCGAGGTGACGCCGCGGTCCAGGTCGCTCAGGATGTTGGCGTTGGCGGTCTTGATGTCGGGGTGGACGTGCATCTGGCGCACGTCCCAGCCGTCGATCACGTGGCCCGCGGTCCGGCTGCCGCGCGTGAACGGCATGGCGCCCGGGAAGCCTGAGGGGTCGCCCTCGGCCGGCCAGTCCGTGCGGGTGTACACCGGCTGAAGGGTGATCCCCTCGTAGGTCTTGGTGTACATTTTCTTGTCGAAGGGGGCCCCTTTCAGGGTCTTCTCGACCTCCGCCACCCATTGCTCGTACGACGGGGACGAGAAGTCGCTGCCGAGGGTGAGGGTTTCGTCACTCATGGCGTCTCCGACCGGTCTGTTGCAGCACAGGTCCCCGCCCCGGCGGGCGGCGGGGACGGGCTCGGCATTGGCAACGCGAATGGCCTGCGGGCCGCGCCGACAGCGTTTTGAACGGCGACGCTACGGCAGGACACCCCGACCGTCAAGGACCGCAAGGACGATCCGCTTGCGGTGAGTCGCGGGGCTCTGGTAGGGGATGGGCGGCAGCGGCGACAAGGTGGAAACGCGCACCGATGACCAACGTGAGCAATGAGCTGCTCTACGAAGTCCTGAAGAGCATGCAGGACAGCCTGTCCGACGTGAAGGCGCAACTGCGCGAAGTGCGGGACGAGATCCGCGCCATGCGCACGCATATGCTCGCGTTCCAGACGGATATCAACAATCTCTACAACGGGCAGGCCGAAATGAGCCTGCGCCTGGAGCGGGTCGAACGCCGCCTCAACCTCACCGACGAGCGGCAATAGGTCGCCCGCTGTGCCGTCTTCTGAACCGGGGGCGCGCCCATGACCTACGAGGACATCCTGTACGACGAGGCCGGTGGCGTCGCCACGATCACGATCAACCGGCCGGACCGGATGAACGCCTTCCGCGCGCAGACCTGCGAGGAGATCATCCACGCCTTCAACCGGGCCGGCTGGTCCAGGGAGATCGGCGTGATCGTGCTGACCGGGGCGGGCGGCAAGGCGTTCTGCACCGGCGGCGACCAGTCCGCCCACGCCGGCCAGTACGACGGCCGCGGCACGGTGGGGCTGCCGCTGGAGGAGATGCAGGCGATCATCCGCGAGGTGCCCAAGCCGGTGATCGCCAAGGTGCGCGGCTACGCCATCGGCGGCGGCAACGTGCTGGCGCTGCTCTGCGACCTGACCATTGCGGCGAAGAGCGCGGTGTTCGGGCAGGTCGGGCCGCGGGTCGGCTCGGTCGACCCCGGCTTCGGCACCGCCTACATGGCGCGCTGCCTGGGCGAGAAGAAGGCCCGCGAGGTCTGGTTCCTGTGCCGGCGCTATTCCGCGGACCAGGCGGTGGAGCTGGGCCTGGCCAACGTCGCCGTCCCCGACGAGGACCTGGACGCCGAGGTCGCCCAGTGGTGCAGCGAGATCCTGGCGCTCAGCCCGACGGCGATCGCCATCGCCAAACGCTCCTTCAACGCCGACACCGCCCACATCGCCGGCATCTCCGCCATGGGCCTGTACCAGGTGCGGATGTTCTACGACACCGAGGAGAGCCAGGAGGGCGTGCGGGCATTCCAGGAGAAGCGGCAGCCGGAGTTCAGGAAGTTTGTGAAGTGAATCTCAAGATGGATGTGGCTTATTCCATCAAGATCTAAGCGGCATGTATCTGCCGGACTGGTTGCATGAACTTAACACATCAATTCGATCCAGACTTCATCGTCACCTCATGCGGCTGTTATGGTTTCAAATGGACTGTGCCCGCCTTCCGAAGCTGTTCTTCAGTAGACCACGGTAGTTTTGTATTCTTATCTATTTGTGCTTGACCTACACCATTGTTACCAAGAATTTGAACGTGGGTCAGTCCCTTCGATGCGCGGAGATCGGCGCCGCATAGATTGGCGTTCGAGAAACATGCGCCAGAAAAGTCGGTCAATCCCGCGCTTACTCGCCACATCCGCGCGACCATAAACTGTGCATCTTGCGCATTAGCTTTTTGAATTGAAGCATCGTACAGATCTGCCCCTAAGAATGAAGCCGACCTCAATTTGGCCTTATCAAAATGAGCCCGATGTCCCATTATTCCAGAAAAGGAGGTTTTTGTTGCGTTGCTCCCAGTAAAAAACGCGTCATTCAATATAGCGCCATCGAAGGATGCTTCGTATAGGCAGGTATCCACGAAGCGGGCATGCCGCAGGTTCGCGCCAATAAATACAAAACGTTTGAAATTTCCGCCTTCGAAAATAGCAGAAGGGAGATTGGTAAACGAAAGATCAACCCATTTCCTAGGATCGTCTAAAAACCGTCTGCGCCTAATAAGGGCATCCACAACAGCTGCAGCATCGGGAGATAGGTTCTCAACCGGAAGCGCATATTGCTTCTGAGCAAAGTCGTGTATACTACCTTCAAATGACTGAGAGACTTTTGCCGATGGAGCCCCAAATCTCTGTTTCCTCATCGTGACATTTCGGCCCGGTTCGCTAAGTGCCGGATGGCATTGTCTCAAAAAAGTTGCCAACGAGTCAATGGCGCGCGCATTTAGATAAACGGACTGCCTTGAGATCTCTAAAATCTCTTCAATTGCAAGGACTCTTAACATTAAGTTGTCACTATGCAGGCCACTTATCGATTCATGAAGGGATGCTTTCAGCGTTGATTCAGTACGAAATCCCCAAAATAAGCTCCAGGCAAGAGCCGCAGTAGCTATTATGTACAATAGGGGCGGTACCCACTTGAGTAAGGTCTCAAACGCAGGATCTTGCCAATTGGAGCCAAACAAGATATCCAAGCCGGACTCAAAATCAGCTCCCAACATAACAAGAAACGGCGTTAATGCTGCAATCCAGAATGTGCGCAAGAGCCAAGCGGAAAACTTTAGAATCCAAATGATTTGCGAATACATGTTAGTGACCCCCGCGCATTGACAGACGTAGGAAATCCTGTTACCATGGCCGTTTTTCTTGTTTTTTACCAGCTTACACCTTGAAAATGTAAACTACGGTCGATGGCTTTCGGTTCCGAAGGCCGTGCCAAGCTTCTTTAGCATGAGGCGAACATGACCGCAAGCAGAGCATGAACCTATGCAGTTTTGAGGAACTTACAAGTGCTATGCTCTTAACACCTTCGTGTTCTACCGGCTTTGGAAGTTGTGGCATGACTGAATGGCCGGCAAGTCAGCATTGGGCAATAAAACAATCTCTTTATAAAAGAGGCGTGCTATACACAAAGCTCCAGTGACGTCACAATGCGTCAGAGTTATATGGTGGCGTCGTGAGACGGACTAGAAAGGGCATAACAATTTATGTAGTTTCGGTTCTATCGTATGTCCAACATGAATTAGCAGCTCCCTCACTCCACCGGAAAGTTCAAATCCCTTACGATCGCCGACGCATATTCCTCCAGCCGCGCCGGGTTCGGGCCGGTGGGGTCGGCGCCGGGCGCGGTTCGGGTGCGGAGTTCGGCGGCGACGCGGCGGAGCTCCTGCGCCATGTTTCGAAAAAGTTGCGCGTCTTCGGGGGTCAGCCAGAACATCGTTGCCTGCCCGTCGTTTCAGCCAATCCCTGTCCGGGTAACCATTTTGTCACTGTGGTTCCCGTTTGTGTCGCATGCTGGCCGAGTCGACACCCGCTGTAAATTGTTATTTAGTTAACGAAGGGAGTTTTCACGACACCGACACACTCGCAGCGCCACCCCACACCCGCTTGAGCCGCACCGCCAGGCGCCCAACATCACGCTGGCGCAACGGCGCAACGGACCGGGCACGGGCGCGGGGAGGGGACGACGGTGAAGCTGCTCTATTTCGCCTGGCTGAAGACCCGCATCGGCGTGGCCGAGGAGGAGGTCGATCCGCCGCCCGAGGTGCGCGACGTGGCGTCGCTGCTCGGCTGGCTGCGCGGGCGCGGGCCCGGCTATGCCGCGGCACTCGAGCACGAGGAGGCGGTCAAGGTGGCGGTCAACCAGGAATATGCCCGCGCCGGCGACCCCGTGCGCCCCGGCGACGAGGTCGCGCTGTTCCCGCCGGTCAGCGGGGGCTGACGTGGCGGTGCGGGTGCAACGCGAGGACTTCGACCCCGGCGCGGCGCTGGCCTCGCTGGCCGGCGGGAACCGGCGCGTCGGCGGGGTGGTCAGCTTCGTCGGCCTGGTGCGCGACATGACCGGCGGCGCGGCGGTCCGGGCGATCACGCTGGAGCACTATCCGGGCATGACCGAGCGCACCCTGGCCGGCATCGAGGCCGAGGCGCACCGGCGCTGGCCGCTGGAGGCGACGCTGATCGTGCACCGCTACGGCCGGCTGGAGCCGGGCGACCGCATCGTGCTGGTCGCCGCCGCCTCCGCGCACCGCGATGCCGCGTTCGACGCCTGCCGATACCTGATCGACTGGCTGAAGACCCGGGCGCCGTTCTGGAAGCTGGAGGAGACCGGGGCCGGGTCGCGCTGGGTCGAGGCGCGCGCCGGCGACGCCGCCGCCGCGGCGCGCTGGACCGGGCCGGACCGCCGGTAACGCCGCGGCTGCCGCTAAGCCAGGTCGTCCGTGTCCAGCTTGAAGCGCTGCGCGGAGCGGCGCAGCTCCGGCAGGTGCGGGGCGACGGCGGTGCACGCCTTCGACGTGATCAGCAGCCGGTAGGAGCGCCCGGAGCGCTGGCGCCGCACCCAGTCGTCCTTCATCAGCAGCACGACGCGCCGCGACACCGTCGGCGCCGGGATCCGCACCGCGAGCGCCAGCGACGACACGTCGAACGGCTTGCCTTCCAGCTGGCCCTGGGCGATGCGCCGCATCAGCATGGCCGAGACCGGGTCGCCCCACAGCGCGCGTTCCATCTCGTCGGTCCCGCTGAGGAACCGCAGGGCGGCAAGAACAAGTTGGCGGCTCTCTGCGTGGTTTTTTGTCATTGTAGAATGGTCTTCCTGCCGAACCGGCCCCCGGCCCGGTGCATGGCTGCACGCATCGGCCGCGGAAGCGGGACGGATACAGCCGATCGTTCGCCGGCTTCCCGCGGCCGTACCGTTGAAGTGCCGTACAATTCCGGCTTTGCACGGGAAAGGCAATGCGCTATGTCCTCATTTTGAGAAAGATCATTCGTATCCTGCAATTATCTTGAATGCCTCGGTCCTGTCACCGGACAACGCCCCTTCGCCCGCGCGAAACCGGCCGCCGCGCGCCCGGTTGATACAGGTCATGACGCCGCCGGGGCGGCCGGCGGTAGCCTTGATCCGCCGGGTCCGCCTGGCCCCGCCATCCCCGCACCGCCGGAGTCGCCGATGGACCAAGCCGTGACCGCCCCCGAAACCCTGTCCCTGGCGCTGACCGGCAGCGGCGGCGCCGGGGCCATGACCGCCGGTACGCTGTTCCTGGAGGCGGCCGGCCGGGCCGGCTGGTACGGCTTGATGACGCGCTCGGTCGGCCCGCAGATCCGCGGCGGCGAGGCGGCGGCGATGCTGCGCCTGGGCACCGGGCCGGTCGACGGCCACGGCGACCGCTTCGACGTGCTGGTCGCGCTGGACTGGCGCAACGTCGACCGGTTCGCCGCGGAGATCCCGCTCGACCGGCACAGCCTGGTCATTGCCGACACCGGGGCCGGCGCCATGCCCGAGGCGATCGCCGCGAGCGGCGCGCGCACGGCCACGCTGCCGTTCGCCGAGCTGGCCAAGGCGATCAAGGGCGGCCGGCCGAACATCGTGGCGCTCGGTGCGATGGCGCGGCTGGTCGGCCTGCCGGAGCCGATCCTGGCCGCCGCCGCAGCCGCCACGCTGGGCCGGCGCGGCATCGCGGCGGAGGATGCGGCGGCGGCGGTGGCGGCCGGGTTCGCCGCGGCGGCGGCGCTGCCGCACACGCCCGGGCTGACCACGACCACGCACCGGGACGCCGAGCGCTGGAAGCTGACCGGCAACCAGGCGGCCGGGCTCGGCTGCCTGAACGCCGGGGTGCGCTTCGTCGCGGTCTACCCGATCACGCCGGCGACCGACATGCTGGAATGGCTGGCGCCGCGGCTGCCCGAGGTGGGCGGCCAGCTCGTCCAGGCCGAAGACGAGATCGCCGCGGTCAACATGATCATCGGCGCCGCCTATGCCGGCACCCCGGCGATGACCGCGACCTCCGGCCCCGGCCTGGCGCTGATGACGGAGAGCCTGGGCCTGGCGGTGGCCGCGGAGGTGCCGATCGTGGTGATCGACGTCATGCGCGGCGGCCCGTCCACCGGCATCCCCACCAAGTCGGAGCAGTCCGACCTGAACATCGCGCTGTACGGCCTGCACGGCGACGCGCCGCACCTGGTGCTGGGCGCCCTGTCGGTCGGCGACTGCCTGTTCACCGCGCAGTGGGCGGTGCACCTGGCCGAGGCGCTGCAGGCCCCGGCGATCGTGCTGACCGACCAGTTCGTGGGCCAGGCGGTCGCGGTGATCGACCGGCCGGAGCCGTCCGGGCTGCACGCCGAGCGCCGGGTCGCGACGCGGCCGGCGCCGGACTGGCAGCGCTACGCGGTGACCGCCGACGGCGTGTCGGAGATGGTCCTGCCGGGCGCGCCGGGCGCCCTGTACACCGCCGACGGCCTGGAGCACGACCCGCGCGGCACGCCCTCCAGCCGTGCCGACCACCACCTCCAGCAGCTCGACAAGCGCCTCGACAAGCTGGTGGGCCACGATTACGGCCCGGCCTGGGCGGAGATCGACGGCGCCGGCGAGGGCGACATCGCGGTCGTCACCTGGGGCTCGACCTCGGCACCGGTGCGCGAGGCGGTGGCCCGCGCCCGCGCCGGCGGCCTGGGCGTGCGCATGATCGCGCTGCGCCTGCTGGCCCCGCCGCGGCCGGCGCAGATGGCCGCGGCGCTGGCCGGGGTGCGCCGGGTCCTGGTTGTCGAACAGAGCCACGGCGCCCAGTTTCTGGATTACCTGCGCGCGCACTACGCGCTGCCGGCCGAGGTGCGGTCGCTGGCGCGGCCGGGGCCGCTGCCGATTCGCCCGGCCGACGTGCACGACGCCCTGACGGTGTGGAGCTGAGTTCATGGACGATACCCGCGTGGCCGCCCTCAAGCCGAAGGACTTCCGGTCCGACGTGACCCCGATCTGGTGCCCGGGGTGCGGCCATTTCGGCGTCCAGGCGGCGCTGACCCGCGCCTTTGCGGAACTGGGCCTGCGGCCGGAGGAGCTGGTCATCGTCTCCGGCATCGGCTGCTCGTCGCGCCTGCCGGCGTACATCAATGCGTACGGCTTCCACGGCGTGCACGGCCGGGCGCTGGCGGTGGCGGCGGGCGTCAAGCTGGCCCGGCCGGAGCTGACCGTGGTCGCGGCCGGCGGCGACGGGGACGGCTTCTCGATTGGCGGCAACCACTTCCTGCATGCGTGCCGGCGCAACGTCGACATGGCCTACGTGGTCATGGACAACGAGATCTACGGCATGACCAAGGGCCAGCCGTCGCCGACCACGCCGCCCGACCGCGACAGCGCGCTGTCCCCCGGCGGCACCGGGATCGGCGCGTTCCGACCGGCGGCGGTGGCGCTGGCCTCGGGCGCGCCGTTCATCGCCCGCGGCTTCGCCGGCGACCCGAACGGCCTGGCGCGCATGCTGATGGAGGCGATCCGCTATCCCGGCTTCGCCTTCGTCCACGTGCTCAGCCACTGCGTGACCTACTGCCCGGAGCAGCGCGACTGGAAGCAGTCGGTGCACGCCGCCGGCGACGGGCCGTTGCGCGACCCCGGCGAGGCGGCGCGGCTGCTGATGACCGACGACGGCCTGACCACCGGCATCTTCTATGCCGCCGACCGGCCGGCCTATGCCCCGCTGCCGGCGCGCGGCACGGCGGGCGAGGCGGCGGCCCTGGCGGCGATCGAGCGGGAGCTGGCGATATGAGCGGCGGCGAGCAGGGCGTGCGCGAGGCGGCGCGGATCAACAGCGTGGCGGACCTGCTGGCGCACTCCCACGCGCTGGAGTCCGAGGCGGTCGAGCGGTACGAGGAGCTGGCCGGCCAGATGGCGGCGCACAACAACCCGGAGCTGGCCGACCTGTTCCGGAAGATGGCGGCGATCGAGGCCAAGCACGTCGCCCGCGTCGACGAGATGGCCGAGGACGTCGAGCTGCCCCACTTCGCCGCCTGGGACTACAAGTGGCTGGAGTCCGAGGCGCCGGAATCGACGCCCATCGGCGAGGCGCACTACCTGATGACCCCGCACCACGCGCTCAAGCGCATGCTGGTCAACGAGGAGCGCGCCCACGGCTTCTTCAAGGCCGTCGCCGACCGCACCGAGGACGCCGAGGTCCGCGCGATGGCCGAGGAGCTGGCCGCCGAGGAGGCCCACCACGTCGAGCTGATGCACCAGTGGCTGGCCAGGTACCCGGAGCCCGACGCCGGCTGGGACGCGGACCCGGACGAGCCCGTCTCGCAGGAGTAGCCGGCCTCACACCGCCCCGGCGGCGCGGAGGCGGGCCAGGGCGGCGGCGTCCAGGCCGAGCAGGTCGCGCAGCACCGTCTCGGTCGCGCTGCCCAGGGGCGGGCCCAGGGAGGCGATCCGGCCGGGGGTCTTCGACAGCTTCGGGACGACCGCGGGCACGACCACGTCGCCGACGTCCGGCTCGTGCACCGTGACCAGGTCGCCGCGCGCCTGGAACTGCGGGTCGGCGAAGATGTCGGCGATGCTGTTGATCCGGCCGATGGGCACGCCCGCGGCCACGCACCGCTGCATCAGCGCGTCGCGCGGCAGCGATTCGGTGAACGCGGAGACCAGGCGCTCGACCTCGTCGCGGGCGGCGCGGCGCTGCGCCTGCCGGCCGTAGCGGTCGGGCGCGGCGAGCTCCGGCCGGCCCATGGCGTCGCCGGCCAGGCGGGCGAACATGCGGTCGGTGGTGCAGGCGATCGCCACCCACTTGTCGTCCTGCGTGCGGAAGTGGCCGTGCGGGCAGGCGGTGACGGTGCCGGCGCCCTCGCGCCGGCGGCGGCGGCCGAGCAGCCCGTAGACCACGACCATCTCGTCCAGCTCGCGCAGCACCGCCTCGCTCACCGCCGTGTCGACCACCTGGCCGCGGCCGGTGCGGTCGCGGTGGGCGAGCGCCACCAGCACGCCGATCGCGCCGTACAGCCCGGCCATGTATTCGCCCAGGAACGGCGTGCCCGGCACCACCGGCGGCTCGCCCGGGAACCCGGCCAGATAGGACAGCCCGCCGAACGCCTGGGCCAGGTGGCCGATGCCGGGACGGTGGCGCAGCGGGCCGGTCTGGCCGTAGCCGCTCATGCGCAGCAGGACCAGGCCGGGGTTGGCCTCGCGCAGCACGTCCCAGCCCAGGCCGCGCGCCTCCAGCACGCCGGGGCCGAAGCTCTCCACCAGCACGTCGGCGCGCGCGGCCAGGCGGCGCAGCAGCGCGGCGCCCTCGGGCCGGGCGGTATCGAGCGTGACCGACTTCTTGTTGCGGCCCTCGCTGAGCCAGAGCTGGGTGGCGTCGGCGCGGGCGCTCGGCGTGCCGATCCGGCGCAGCGGGTCGCCCGCGCCCGGCGGCTCCAGCTTGATCACCTCGGCACCGAACTCGCCGAGCACCGTGGCGGCGTAGCTGCCGGCCACGTAGGTGCCCGCGTCGAGCACGCGGAGCCCGGACAGCGGCAGGGCGGCGGACGGATCGGTCACGGGCGGCGGTTCCCGGCGAAGGCGAAGCGATCACCCCGCATTCAGCACATCCCCCGCTGCGTTCGCAAGCCGGTGCCGCGGCGGCGCGGGCCGGCGGCCGGCGCGTCATGAGCGGCCGTGATGGCGGCATGAATTGTCCTGATGCCGTGCGCGGTCGCCTTGCGGCCTGCGGTCCCCGTGGTGCAATGGCACGGGCAAGGACAAAGACAAAGTGACGGAAAGGACGCCCGCCCCATGCCGGCCCCGATCGACTTCTATTTCGACTTCGCCTCGCCCTACGGCTATTTGGCGTCCACCCGGATCGACGACCTGGCGGCGCGGTACGGCCGCACGGTCGAATGGCGGCCGATCCTGCTGGGGCCGGCGTTCTCGCGCTCCGGCGCCCGGCCGCTGATGACCCAGCCGGTGCGGGGCGACTATGCCCGGCGCGACCTGCCGCGGTTCGCGCGCTTCCTGGGCGTGCCGTTCGCCTTCCCGCCGATCATGCCGATCGCCACCCTGGCGGCGGCGCGCGCCGTCTACTGGCTGCGCGACGGCGACCCGGCGCTGGCGCACCGCCTGGCCAAGGCGCTGTTCCACGCCCACTTCGGCGAGGGCCGCGACATCCAGCAGCCGGGGCAGGTGGCCGAGGTGGCGGCCCTCCTGGGTATCGACGGCGAAGCCCTGCGCGCCGGCATCGGGTTGCGGGCCGTCAAGGACCGGCTCAGGGCGGAGACCGAGCAGTCGCTGGCGCGCGGCGTGTTCGGCGCGCCGTTCCTTTTCGTGGACGAAGAGCCGTTCTGGGGCGCCGACCGCCTGGACCAGGTCGAGGCGTGGCTGGCCCGCGGCGGGTTCTGACCGCCGACCGGCGTGACCGTTCAGGAGGCCAGGGCGAACGGCGCCGCCACGAACCCGCCGGTGCCGGGCCGGCGGTCCGCGGCGCGGGCGGTCTGCGCGCCGGCGGAGCGGGCCGGGGCGGCGTCGTCTCTCGACCCCGCGGCCATGCCCGCGCGCCCGGTGTCCTCGGCGGCCTCCAGCTGCTTCGGGTGCAGGCCGTGGCGGCGCAGCTCGTCCATCATGCGCTGCTGCGCGTCGGGGCGCGTGTCGTGGGCGAACTGCGCGGCGATCTCGTGCACCTTGGCGAGCTGCATGGGCGACGGCCCGCCGTCGAGCGGATAGAAGACGCTGCGGTGGACGCGCAGCCGGGCCTCGTCGGCGGGCCGGTCGGGCGCCCCCGGCGCCGCTGCGGCCGCCGCGCGGGCCGCCTGCGCGGCGGCGAGCATCTGCCGCGCCTCCGCACTCAGGCCGACGTGCGCCGCCGGGCCGAACCGGTCGGCCGGTCCCTGGCCGGTCCGCGGCGGCGGGGCGTGTACGGGGCCCGCCGGACCGGGCTGCGGCGGGGGCGCGAAGCGGTGGAGACGATCGAACAGCGACTGGATGTTCATGGCCGACGTCCCGGCTGGACTGTTCCCGACCGGGATCATGCAACGCCGATGCCAGTTTCGTCGCTCGCGCAAGGGCCGTGCGGCCGGACCGGACGTATCCCGCCGACGGCAACAATTTCACGGCCGCCCAGGTCCGGTGCGGCGGATGCCCGGCAAGACCTGCCGGCGCGGTCTGGGGACCGGCCATGCGGTGCGGCTGGGTATCGGCATGAGCGCCGGCCGTGCTAGCCTGAGCGCCACGAGTGCAGACCGGCGAGGAGGACCACCGTGACCGATCCAGCCTGGGCCCAGGGCGGCCGCGACCCGCGCCTCGAGGGGCTGAAGACGACCGCCATGATCGTCTATATTCTGTATCTCGCCTCGTTGATCGCCGGGATCACCTCGATCATCGGCGTGATCATCGCCCACATCAAGAAGGGCAGCGCGGTCGGCACCATCTACGAAAGCCACTACGGCAACCAGATCGTCACGTTCTGGGTCGCCCTTGTGCTCAGCATTATCGGCTTCGTTCTGACCTACGTGCTGATCGGCTTTCTCGTCCTCTTCGGCGTCTTCGTCTGGTTCCTGTACCGCACCATCAAGGGCCTGATGCGGCTCAACGACGGCCGCCCGTACGACTGAGCCAGACCGCAGGCAACGCACGGCCGCAGGCAGCGCGCGGCCGAGAGCCGGCCCGTCAGCCGGTCCCGCCGCCGTCGCGTCCGGGTGCGCCGCCGCCGCTGCTGCGGGCGCGCTGCTGGGCCTTGCGGCGGGCCAGGTTGGCGCGCAGGGCCTCGGCTTCGCGCTGCTTGCGTTCGGCCGCAGCGGACGGGGCCGACGGGGCGGGGCGCTCCGGCACGGGCGGGGGCGGGGGCGGGGCGGCGGGGTCGCGGCGGTCGTCGCTCATGGCGCGAGGGTCCGGGATCGGGAGGGGCGGCCGGGACGGCGGGTCTTGAAACGCCTTGCCGGGCGCGCATGTGATGTGGCAGTGTCGCCACGCTTTTCCAACGGGCGCTGCCGTAGCTCAGGGGTAGAGCACCCCCTTGGTAAGGGGGAGGTCGTAGGTTCAAATCCCACCGGCAGCACCAGTTCCTCCCGTACGGACCGTCAAGCATCCCCAAGTCGCACCGGCCGCGTTTGCCGTCGCCGGCCCGGTTTGCCGACCGGAACCTGCGCCGACCGGGCGCGGGGACAGTTCCGCCCGGCCCGTGGTATCGTCGTTGCCGGCGAAAACCACGCACGGGCGTGTCATGTCGTTCCTGGCCTTGTTCAGCCTGTTCCGGCTCGGTCCTCTGGTGCCGGTCCAATTGACCGTTGACAACCGCGCGCGGGCGCGACGGCATTAGCGGCGGACGGCGCGCGGCCCGCCCGGCCCGGCAGCATGCCGGTCCCGTGATGGCGGTGCCGCTTGCGGAGGAGCCCGAGCCATGCCCACACCCGCCGACCTGGGCTTCGTGATGCCCGCCGAGTGGGAGCCGCACGCGCGCTGCTGGATGGCGTGGCCGTGCCGGCGGTCGGTGTGGGGCGACGCCATGGACGCCGCGCGCGAGGTCTATGCCACTGTGGCCCATGCCGTTGCCGCGTTCGAGCCGGTCACCATGCTGTGCAACCCGGCCGACGTCGCCGAGGCCTCGCTGGCCTGCGGGCGCGGCATCGACGTGCTGCCCATGGAGATCGACGACAGCTGGACGCGCGACACCGGGCCGACCTTCCTGGTCGACCGGCGCGGCGGCCTGGCCGGCGTCGACTGGCGGTACAATGCCTGGGGCGAGCGCTACCGCCCCTACGACCGCGACGCCGACCTGGCCCGGCGCATCCTGGAGCGCGTCGGCGCGGAGCGGTTCGAGGCGCCGATCGTGCTCGAGGGCGGGGCCGTCCATGGCGACGGGGAGGGCACGGTGCTGGTCACCGAGACCTGCCTGCTCAACACCAACCGCAATCCGGGCCTGGGCCGCCTCGAGATCGAGGCCGTGCTGCACGATTTCCTGGGCGCGGCCAGGGTGATCTGGCTGACCGGCGGGCTGGAGGACGACGAGACCGACGGGCACGTCGACAACGTGGCCTGCTTCGCCGGGCCCGGCGTCGTGCTGGCGCTGGTCAGCGACGATCCGGGCGACGGCAACTATGCGGTGCTTCAGGAGAACCTGGAGATCCTGCGCGGCGCCACCGATGCCCAAGGCCGGGCGCTGCGGGTGCTGACGGTGCCGCAGCCGCCCCGGCGCGAGCATCAGGGCCGCCGGCTGCCGCTGTCCTACGTCAACCTGTACGTGGCGAACGGCGGAGTCGTCATGCCGACGTTCGAGGCGGCGACCGACGACCGCGCCTACCGGGTGCTGCGGGACGCCTTCCCCGGCCGCCGGGTGGTCCGCGTCTCCGCCTCGGACATCGTGCCCGGCGGCGGCGGCATCCACTGCATCACGCTGCAGCAGCCCGCGCCGTGAGCTCGTGCCGGCCGGGGATCGGTCCGGGGCGGGTGAGGCGGTGCCGCAGGTACGGGAAGTGTTCCCAGGCCTCCGGCAGAAGTCCCATCGCCGGACGCAGGTCGAGGGTGCTCGGCTCGACAAAAGTCTTGACACGAGGCCGCAGTATTGCCTATATGTGGATCGTCTCTCAGAGACGCGATAGCGCCCTTAGTGCCGTAGGGGCGTATGGGAGTAAGGTTCCCGACCAATGGACACAGCCCCGCGCCCGTCCGGTGCGGGGCTTGTTTGTTTGGTTGAGCCGGATTGCAGGCCGGAAGCCGGAACGGGAGAATCCGGCCGCGGCGGCAGTCGGCGCCGCCCGGCCCGACGGGCGTTTCCGGATTCTCCGAACCAGGTTTTCCGAAAGAGGCGGGGTTGGAGGCGCGAGCCGGAATCGAACCGGCGTATACGGATTTGCAGTCCGCTGCTTCACCACTCAGCCATCGCGCCGCCTGGCGAGACGTTGTTCATAGCCGGGGCCGCCCGCCGCGGTCAAGCCGTCCGACATGCTGTGGCCGGTGCAACACTGTGGCCTGCGGAACGCACCACAGGAGCATTGCCCTCTGGTCCCGGCGCAACGGTTTGTCTACAGTGCCCGAGCATTTTCTTCGCCCCGGCCTTGCCGCCGGCCCCCCGCAGCAAAGCGCCCTCACGCCGCACCCTCACGTACGCCAGAGACCGTCCATGCCCGACTATACCGTTGCACGCCTCAATATGGTCGATGGTCAGATCAAACCCAACAGGGTCACCGACGGTGCCGTGCTGGATGCGTTCCTGGAGGTGCCGCGGGAGCTGTTCGTGCCGAAGGCGATGCGCGGCATCGCCTACGTCGACGAGGACATCCGCATCGGCGGCAACCGCTGGCTCATGGAGCCGATGGTGCTGGGGCGCCTGATACAGGAGTCGGTCATCGGTCCGGACGACGTGGTGCTCGACGTGGGCTGCGGCAGCGGCTACTCGACCGCGGTCATCGCGCGGCTGTGCAACACCGTCGTGGCGGTGGAGAGCGACGCCGAACTGGCGCATCAGGCCACCCAGCTGCTCGCCCAACTCGGCGTCGACAACGCGGTGCTGATGGAAGGGCCGCCGGCCGAAGGGCATCGCGACCAGGCGCCCTATCAGGTCATCATCGTCAACGGTGCAGTAGCCGAGGTGCCGCAGGCGCTGACGGAGCAGCTTGCCGACGGCGGCCGCCTCGCGGCGGTGATCCGCCCGGGCAGCGGGATGGGCAAGGCCACCCTGTTCCTGCGCATCGGCGACACGCTGTCGCGCCGCGAACTGTTCGACGCGGCCACTCCGTACCTGCCGGGCCTGGAGCCGCGCCCGGCCTTCCAGTTCTGAGAGCCCGGGCTCGAGGGCATGATGGACGACTGCGCGCCCGACCCGCAGACCGGTACCGCCATCGGCGGCCGGAGCGACGTCGATGCCGATTGGCTCGACGCCCGCCGCCGCCGCGGTGAGCCGTGTGCCGTGCTCGACGTGCGCGAGCCGTGGGAGACGGCGGTCTGCGCGCTGCCGGACAGCCTGCTCGTCCCGATGGGGCGGGTGCCGACGCACCTTGAGGCGCTGCCGCGCGACCGGCCGCTCGTCGTGCTGTGCCACCACGGCATCCGCAGCGCCCACGTCGTTGCCTGGCTGCGCGCGCAAGGGATGGACAATGCCGTCAACCTGGCCGGGGGCATCGACGACTGGGCCCGCCGGATCGAACCGGAAATGAGGCGCTACTGATGTCATTGCTCGCATCCCTCGGCGTGCGCCGCCGCACCGCCCGCCGCGGCGCGCTGGCGGCCGCCGTCGCCGTCCTGCTGGCGGCCGCCATGGTTGCGCCCGCCGGCGCGGAAACCCTCGAGGATGCCCTGGCCATTGCCTACCAGACCAACCCGCAGCTGGCCGCCCAGCGCGAGGCCCTGCTCAGCACCAACGAGCGGCTTCCCCAGGCCCTGGCCGGCCACCGCCCTTTTGCCAGTGCGACCGGGTCGATCGGCGCCGAGTACCAGGACACCACCCCGGGCGACGACGACACCCTGAACCCGTCCTCGATCGGCGTGGCGATCAGCCAGCCGATCTACCGCGGCGGCCGGACCTCGGCCAACATCGATGAGGCCGAGGCGGCCGTGCAGGCGGCGCGGGCGGCACTGTTCGACACCGAGCAGGCGGTGCTGCTGGACGTTGCGATCGCCTACATGAACGTGCTGCGCGACCTGGCGGTCCTGGAGCTGCAGATCAACAACGAGCAGGTCCTGGCCCGCCAGCTGCAGGCCGCCCAGGACCGCTTCGCCGTCGGCGAGGTGACCCGGACCGACGTGAGCCAGGCGGAATCGCGTCTGGCCGGCGCGACGGCGTCGCAGATCGAGGCGGAGGGGCTGCTGCGCGTGTCGCGCGCCAACTACATCCGGGTGGTCGGTCAGGCGCCCGGATCGCTGGAGGCGCCGCCGCCGATCGCCCCGCTGCTGCCGGCCACGCTCGACGAGACGGTGGCCTTGGCGGAATCGCACAACCCGGCGGTGGTCGCATCCATTTTCAACGAGCGCGCGGCGCTGGCGGCGGTGCGCTCGGTGCGGGGCGAGCTGCTGCCGGAGGTGCGCGTCGTCGGGCAGGTGCAGCGCCTCGAGGAGCCGTCCCGGTTCACCGACAACTCGACCGACGCCAGCATCACCGCCGAAGTCACGGTGCCGCTCTATCAGTCCGGCGCGGTCTATTCCCGGGTCCGCGAGGCACGCTACATCGCCGAGCAGCGCCGCATCGAGGTGGAAGACTCCCGGCGCGCGGTGGTGGAGGCGGCGGTTGCCGCGTGGGAGGAGCTGACCACGGCGCGCGCCACCATCGAGTCGCGCCGCGCGCAGGTGGTCTCAGCCGAAATCGCCCTCGACGGCGTCAACCAGGAGGCGCTGGTCGGTGCCCGGACCGTGCTCGACGTGCTCGATGCCGAGCAGGAGCTGCTCGATGCGCGGGTCGCCCTGGTGCGCGCGCAGCGTGACGAGGTGGTCGCCAGTTTCCGGGTGCTTTCGGCGGTCGGCCGGCTGACGGCGCCGGAGCTGAACCTGCCGGTGGACTACTACGACATCGACCAAGCCTACAACGCGACTCGGGCGCGGTGGTGGGGCACCTCGGTCATTTCCGAGTAGAGGCTCGGCGACGCGCGCCGGATCGGCCGCTTAAAGGTTTTCTTACCGGTCGTTCTTTACACGGTGCACCCAATCTTTATGCTTCACGGGTTGCTACCGCGGGTCGGGGCGCGCACGGATGAATGAGCCGAGGACTCAACAGGAACCATCGATGGAGGAAATCCTCGCCTCCATCCGGCGCATCATTTCCGAGGACAGCACCAAGAGCGAGTCCGAGGAACCGGACGAGCAGGCCGCCGAGGAGCCGGAGCCGCCGCCCGCGGCCGAGCCGGAACCGCCGCCTGCGGTCGAGCCGGAGCCGCCGGTCCCGATGGCCGAGGAGGATGAGCCGGACGACGTCCTGGAGCTGACCGACGCCGTCCCGGACGAGCCCATGATGCCGCCCATGCCGGACGAACGCGACGAGACCGACGAGCCGGATGCCGAACCGCCCCGCCCGGCGTGGGCGGAACCGGCCGAGGAGCCGCCGCCGCGCCGCCCGGAGCCGCCGCCGCACCGGGAAGACCCCGCGCCGCGGCGCGAGGCGTTGGACGACGACCGCCTCGTCTCTCCGGCGACGGCGGGCCTGGTCGGCGACGCCTTCGCCCGGCTGCTGCAGAGCCCGGAGGAGCCGCCGCGCGCGGCCGCGTCGCTGCCGATCGGGTCCGGCGGCAAGACGGTCGAGGACATCGTCCGCGAGCTGCTGCGGCCGATGCTGCGGGAGTGGCTTGACGCCAACCTGCCGGACATGGTCGAACGGGCCATACAGCGCGAGATCGAGCAGATCGGCCGCACGACGGGGCGCCGCCGCGACTGACGCCGGCCCGGATCGCCGCCGGCCGGCGGCATTGCGCCCGCCCGCGGCCACTGGCGAACGGGACCGTTCTGACATGCTGGACAAGACCTACCGGCCCGCCGAGGTCGAAGCGGCGATTTATGCCGAATGGGAGCGCTCGGGCGGGTTCGCCTGCGACCCGGCGTCCGCGGCGCGGCCGTTCACCATCATGATGCCGCCGCCGAACGTCACCGGCAGCCTGCACATGGGTCACGCCCTGAACATGACCCTGCAGGACGTGCTGACCCGCTATTTCCGGCGGCGCGGCCGCGACGCCCTGTGGCAGCCGGGCACCGACCACGCCGGCATCGCCACCCAGATGGTCGTCGAGCGGAACCTGGCCAGGGAGGGCGCGAGCCGCCACGACCTGGGCCGCGAGGCGTTCGTGGAGCGGGTCTGGGACTGGAAGCACCAGTCCGGCGGCACCATCACCCGCCAGCTGCGCCGGCTCGGCGCCCTGCCGGACTGGCCGCGCGAGCGCTTCACCATGGACGAGGGCCTGAACCGGGCGGTGCGGCGGGTGTTCGTCCGGCTGTACAAGGAAGGCCTGATCTACCGCGACAAGCGGCTGGTCAACTGGGACCCGAAGCTGCTGACCGCGATCTCCGACCTGGAGGTGGAGCAGCGGGAGATGCCCGGCCACCTCTGGCACCTGAAATACCCGCTGGAGGACGACCCGTCGCGGTTCGTGGTGGTCGCCACGACCCGGCCGGAGACCATGCTCGGCGACACCGCCGTCGCCGTGCACCCCGACGACTCCCGCTACATCGACGTGATCGGCCGGCACGTGGTGCTGCCGCTGGTCGGCCGGCGGCTGCCGGTGGTGGCCGACGAGCACGCCGACCCCGAGACCGGCAGCGGCGCCGTCAAGATCACCCCGGCGCACGACTTCAACGACTTCGAGGTCGGCCGCCGGCACGGCCTGGACATGGTCAACGTCCTGGATGCGCACGCCCGGATCACCGGGGAGATCCATTTCGGCAGCCCGTGGGCCCCCGGTGCGGAGGGCGCCGCGGGCGCCGCCGACGCCGTGTTCGGCGGCACGGCGGCGGAGCACGCCACGCGGCTTCAGGGCTATGTCGGCCTGGACCGCTATGCCGCGCGCGAGCGGGTGCTGGCCGACCTGGAGGCGCAGGGGCTGATCGAGCGGGTCGAGGCGCACACCCACGCCGTGCCGCACGGCGACCGCTCCGGCGTGGCCATCGAGCCGTGGCTGACCGACCAGTGGTACTGCGATGCGGCGGTGCTGGCGGAGCCGGCGATCCGGGCGGTCGAGGAGGGCCGCACCGAGTTCGTGCCGCGCCAGTGGGAGAACACGTATTTCGAATGGATGCGCAACATCCGGCCCTGGTGCATCAGCCGCCAGCTCTGGTGGGGCCACCGGATTCCCGCCTGGTACGGGCCGGACGGCGCCATCTTCGTCGAGGAGTCGGAGGAGGAGGCGGCCGCGGCGGCGCGCCGGCACTACGGCGACGACCGGCCCCTGACGCGCGACGACGACGTGCTCGACACCTGGTTCTCCTCGGCGCTGTGGCCGTTCTCCACGCTCGGCTGGCCGGACGACCAGGCGATGGTGGCCCGGTATTACCCCGGCGACGTGCTGGTCACCGGCTTCGACATCATCTTCTTCTGGGTTGCCCGGATGATGATGATGGGGCTGCACGTCATGGGCGACGTGCCGTTCCGCACGGTCTACATCCACGCCCTGGTGCGCGACGAGAAGGGGCAGAAGATGTCCAAGTCGCGCGGCAACGTGATGGACCCGCTCGACCTGATCGACAAGTTCGGCGCCGATTCGCTGCGCTTCACCCTGACCTCGATGGCCGCGCAGGGCCGCGACGTGAAGCTGGCGGAGAGCCGCGTCGAGGGCTATCGCAACTTTGCGACCAAGCTGTGGAACGCGGCGCGGTACTGCGCGCTGAACGACTGCCGGCCGCAGCCCGGCTTCGGCCCGCGCAACGCGCGGCTGACCGTGAACCGCTGGATCGTCGGCGAGGTCGTGCAGACCGCCCGGCGCGTCAGCCGCGGCATCGAGGAGTTCCGGTTCAATGACGCCGCCGCGGCGATCTATCAGTTCACCTGGGGCACCTTCTGCGACTGGTACCTGGAGTTCACCAAGCCGATCCTGTCGGGGGGCGACCCGCAGGCGGCGGCCGAGACCCGCGCCACGACCGCCTGGGCGCTCGACCAGATCCTGCACCTGCTCAACCCGATGATGCCGTACGTGACCGAGTCGCTGTGGGCCACGCTGGGCGACGGCCGCAACGACCTGCTGCTGACGGCGCCGTGGCCCGAGTACGCCGAGGACCTGATCGACCGGGACGTCGCGGCCGAGATGGACTGGGTGGTCGAGGTGGTCTCGGCGGTGCGCGCGATCCGGTCGGAGATGAACGTGCCGCCGTCGGCGGCGCCGTCGCTGCTGATCAGGGACGGCACGCCGGCGGTGGCGGCGCGCCTCGACGCCCACCGGGACCTGATCACCCGGCTGGCGCGCCTCGGCTCGATCGAGCTGACGGGCGGCGAGGTGCCGGCCGGGTCGGCGCAGGCGGTGGTGGACGGCGCCACGGTGGTGCTGCCGCTGGCCGGGATCATCGACCTGGACCAGGAACGGCGCCGGCTCGGCAAGGCGATCGCGAAGCTGGACGACGACATCGCCAGGCTGGAGCGCAAGCTGTCCAACGAGCAGTTCCTGGCCAAGGCGCCGGACGACGTCGTCGAGGAGCAGAAGGAGCGCCGCGAGGAGGCGCTGGCCGCCAAGGCGAAGCTGGAAGCGGCGGTGGCGCGGCTGGCCTGAGCCCCTGCGGTTCGGGCCCGGCCCTCTCAGACGTCGAGGTCGCGCGCCCGGGGCGCGTGCTCCTGGATGAAGCGCAGGCGCAGCTCCGGCCGGCGGCCCATCAGGTGGTCGACCAGCGTGGCGGTGCGCGCCGCCTCCACCGGGTCGTCGCCGTTGGCGATCTGCACCTGCCACAGGGTCCGTTTGGCCGGGTCCATGGTGGTCTCGCGCAGCTGGGCCGACGGCATCTCGCCCAGGCCCTTGAACCGGCTCAGCTCGACCTTGCCTTTGGCCTTGAACACGGTGCGCATCAGTTCGTCCTTGTGCGCGTCGTCGCGGGCGTAGAGCGTGGTGCCGCCGGCCTGCAGCCGGTACAGCGGCGGCTGCGCCAGGAACAGCCGGCCGTCGGCGATCAGGCCGCGCATCTCCCGGAAGAAGAAGGTCATCAGCAGCGAGGCGATGTGCGCGCCGTCCACGTCGGCGTCGGTCATGATAATGACGCGCTCGTAGCGCAGCCGGTCGCCGTCGTACTGCCCGCGGGTGCCGCAGCCGAGCGCCTGGATCAGGTCGGCGATCTCCTGGTTGTTGGCCAGCTTGTCCGCGGAGGCGCTGGCCACGTTGAGGATCTTGCCGCGCAGCGGCAGCACCGCCTGGGTCTCCCGCTGGCGCGCCGCCTTGGCCGAGCCGCCGGCCGAATCACCCTCGACCAGGAACACTTCGGTGCCCTTGGCGTCGGTGCGCGTGCAGTCGGACAGCTTGCCCGGCAGGCGCAGCTTGCGCGTCGCCGACTTGCGGGCGAGGTCCTTGGCGCTGCGCCGCCGGGCGCGCTCCTCGGCGCGGTCGACGACGTGGTCGAGCAGCGCCTTGGCGCCGGCCGGGTCGCCCGACAGCCAGTGGTCGAAGTGGTCCTTGACCACCGCCTCGACCAGCCGCGAGGCCTCCGGCGAGCTGAGCTTCTCCTTGGTCTGGCCCTGGAACTGCGGGTTGCGGATGAACACCGACAGCAGCAGCGCGGCGCCGCCGAGCAGGTCGTCGGCGGTGACGGGCCCGGCGCGGCGGTTGCCGGCCATGTCCGCGTAATTCTTCAGCGCCCGCAGCAGGCCGACGCGCAGCCCCGATTCATGGCTGCCGCCCTGGGGCGTGGGCACGGTGTTGCAGTAGGAATGGACGAAGCCGTCCTCGTCCTCCGGCCAGGCGACGGCCCACTCCACGCTGCCCTCGCTGCCGGGGAACGGTGCGGTGCCGCAGAACGGCGCCGGGGTCAGCGTGGCACGGTCGGCGATCGCGTCGCGCAGGAAGTCGTTCAGGCCGCCGGGGAAGTGGAACGTGGCCGCCGGCGGCGTCCGGCCGTCGGGGTCGAGCAGGGCGGGGTCGCAGCTCCACCGGATCTCCACGCCGCGGAACAGGTAGGCCTTGGCCCGCGCCATGCGGAACAGCGCGTGCGGGCGGAAGCGCACCTGGGTGCCGAAGATTTCCGGGTCGGGGTGGAACGACACCGTCGTGCCGCGCCGGTTGTGCACCGGCCCGACGCGGCGCGGCGGCGACTGCGGCACGCCGCGGCGATACTCCTGCGCCCACAGCTCGCGCTCGCGCGCGACCTCCACGGTCAGCCGGTCGGACAGGGCGTTGACCACGGACAGGCCCACGCCATGCAGCCCGCCGGCGGTGTGGTACACCTTGTTCGCGAACTTGCCCCCCGAATGCAGCGTGGTCAGGATGACCTGGAGCGCCGACACGCCGGGGTACTTCGGGTGCTCGCCGACCGGGATGCCGCGGCCGTTGTCGCGCACGGTGGCGGTGCCGTCGCCGGCCAGCGCCAGCTCGATCCAGCTTGCGTGGCCGGCCACGGCCTCGTCCATCGCGTTGTCGAGCAGTTCGGCGACGAGGTGGTTGAGCGCGGCTTCGTCGGTGCCGCCGACGTACATGCCGGGGCGGCGGCGCACCGGCTCCAGGCCCTCCAGGACCTCGATGTCGTTGGCGGAATAATCGCCGTTCGCGGCGCCGTAATCGAACAGATCGGTCATGGGCCGGTTAATAGGTTCTCGGCGGGAACGACGCAAGGATATGCTGTGCGCGGCCATGAGTGGTTCACAACATCTGGGGCTTGAAGACATCCCGCCAAGGAGCACGGGAGAGCGGCGGCGGAGCACACGAATGACGGACGAGGAGAAGGAGGCGCGCCGCAGCGAGCGCGAGCCGCTGGGCGAGCCGGCGCTGCGGACGATCGCCATGCCGGCGGACGCGAACCCGAACGGCGACATCTTCGGCGGCTGGCTGGTCAGTCAGATGGACCTGGCCGGCGGCGCCACCGCCTATCACCGCGCCCGCGGCCGGGTGGCGACGGTGGCGATCGACGCGATCACGTTCCACGAGCCGGTCTACGTCGGCGATCTGGTCAGCTGCTACGCGCACATCGACCGTGTCGGGCGCACGTCCATGCGGATCAAGGTGGAGACCGTGGTGCGGCGGCACGAGGGCGACCGCGTCGTCAAGGTCACCGAGGGCACGTTCACCTACGTCGCGATCGATCCCCGCGGCCGGCCGCGCCCGATGCCCGGCGCGCCGCCCCGGCCGACCGTCCCCGTCTGACGAGGGACCGGCGCCGGCGGTCACAGCCCGAACCCGTGGCCCAGCACGGCCAGGACGTAGACCGTGCCGGCCAGGGCGACGAGGGTGGCGAATTCCTTGATCACGGTGCGGCGGGTCATGAGTCGGCTCCGTCGAGGCGTTGCGAGAGCGGCGGCGCGAGAGCGGCGGCGATCGGCGCTTGTCGGAACGCAAAGAGAACATATACACAACGTCCTGTCAACATCATCGTGCCGGCGCGCGGCCGCCCGATCGGACAAGTCGAACGGCGGCTTGCCCGCCCCGCGCGGCCGACTAGGATTGAGGGACATGAACGGGGAGGGCGCCCATGCGCATCGCGATCCTGGCTTTCGCGCTGATCGTCGCGGCGGCGGCTGCGCGCGCCGGCGAGGCCGACGTGGTTGCCGTGGAGGCGACTCGGGAAGCCCCCGGCACCTGGCGGTTCGACGTGACCGTCGCGCATGCCGACGAGGGCTGGGGCCACTACGCCGACCGGATCGAGGTGGTGGCGCCGGACGGCACGGTGCTGGCCACCCGCAACCTGGTCCACCCGCACGTCGAGGAGCAGCCGTTCACCCGCAGCGTGCTGGGCGTGGTGATTCCCGAGGACGTCGGCAGCGTCACGGTGCGCGCCAACGACAGCGTGCACGGCTACGGCGGCGCGGAGATCGTCGTCGAGCTGCCGCGGTAACGGCGCCCGATGCCGACCGATCCGATGACCTATAGGCTGTGCGTCGCGCCGATGATGGACTGCACGGACCGGCACGACCGCGTCTTCCTGCGGCTGCTGTCGCGGCACCTGCGGCTGTACACCGAAATGATCACCACCGGTGCGATCCGCTTCGGCGACCGCGACCGGCTGCTGCGGTTCGCGGCGGTGGAGCGGCCGCTGGCGCTGCAGGTCGGCGGCAGCGATCCGGACGAGATGGCGTTCGCCGCCGAGATGGCGGAAGCCTTCGGCTACGACGAGGTCAACATCAATTGCGGCTGCCCCAGCGACCGGGTGCAGTCGGGCCGGTTCGGCGCCTGCCTGATGGCGGAGCCGGAGACCGTGGCGGCCTGCGTCGCCGCCATGCGGCGCGCCTGCGGGCTGCCGGTGACGGTCAAGTCGCGCATCGGCATCGACCGGCAGGACGACGAGACCGCCCTGGCCCGGTTCGTCGAGACGGTCGCGGCGGCGGGCTGCGACACCTTCGTCGTGCACGCCCGCAAGGCCTGGCTGTCCGGGCTCAGCCCGCGCGAGAACCGCGAGATCCCGCCGCTGCGCTACGACGTGGTGCACCGGCTGAAGGCGGCGCACCCGGAGCTGACGGTGGTCATCAACGGCGGCATTGACAGCCTGGACGCAGCGGCCGCGCAGCTCGGCCCTGTCGACGGAGTCATGATCGGCCGGGCCGCCTACCACGACCCCTACCTGCTGGCGGAGGCGGACCGGCGGCTGTTCGACCCGGCCGCGCCGGTGCGCTCGCGCCAGGAGGTCGTGGCGGCGCTGCTGCCGTACATAGAAGCCGAACTGGCGGCCGGCACGCCGCTGGCAGCGATCACGCGGCACATCCTGGGCCTGTTCCAGGGGGTGCCGGGGGCGCGCGCCTGGCGGCGCCACCTGACCGAGCGGGCCCGCCGGCCGGGCGCGGGGGCCGAGGTGGTGCGCGAGGCGGCCGCGCAGGTCGCCGCCATGGCGGCACGCCGCGCCGCGGCCTGAGCGACGCTCCGCGGGAAGCGGCTGCTGCTCCTGAAAACAAGCGCCCGGCCCGGCGATGCCGATCAGGTCCCTGGACTCGGAAGTGAAAATGATTATCATTATGTTTTAGTGCTTTTCGAACCGGGCGCCCGATTCTTGTTTCAAAATCCAGGTCTTCGCGGCATTTACTTGTCCGGATCCGGAATCGTGGCGACATAATTCAACATCATTGATCCAGGTCAATTGCCCGGCCCGACGGCTTTGATAGCGTCCCGGCCACGCGCAGAAATAAAATTGCGCTTTACGTCTGGGGGAAACACCAAAATGAACTACATCAAGAAAAACACCTGGGTCCTTCTGGTCGCCGGCTTTGCGATTCTGATCGCAATCGGCATCGCCACCACCTGACCACCCGGCTTGGCCGGGGCTCCGCGGCCTTGGGAGGCCTGCGGCGGACGGCCGGAACGGCGACGATCGGGCAGGGACCGACCTTGGGGGTATGCCCCCCGTGCGCTACGACAGTGGGAGGACTTCGGGTGACGCGGTGTCGGCGTGCCTGGGACTGTGACCCGGAGCGGCCGGAACCCGGATAACGCCGCCATGCGAGCGGCGACCTGCAATCAAACAAGATCGCGCATCCGAGGGATGGCGGTGCTGCCGGCAAGACGGCGGCGCCGCCATCATCGTTTTGGCGGCCCGGGTTGCGGGCGCCGTCCCGTGCAGGCAGCGGTGCAGGACCCTAAGCCGCGCGCCCGGCCGGTCGCTCAGTTGCTGTGCACCGGCATCGTGCCGCCCCGCAGCAGGGCGAGCATCTCCAGCGTCGGGAAACCGTCGGCGGGCACGCCGGCGTGGCTCTGGAACGAGCGCAGAGCCGCCCGCGTCAGCGGCCCGGTGCGGCCGTCGGGCTCGCCCGGATCGAAACCGCGCGCCGCCAGCAGCCGCTGCATCTCCTCGACCTCGGCCGCGCTCAGTGGCCGCCCCACCGCCGGGCGTGGCCCGGTCAGCGGGCCGGCCCCGATCAGCCGGTCGGCCAGGTGCCCCACGGAGACCGCGTAGAACACGGAGTGGTTCCACTCCATGATCACGCGGAAGTTGTCGTACACCAGGAACGCCGGCCCGCGGTGGCCCATGGGCAGGATCAGCGACGCCTCCATGTCCGCGGCCGGCAACGCGCCGCCGTCCATGCGGCGCACCCCGCGCGCCTGCCAGTCCGACAGCGGCAGCCGGATCGACAGGTCGGCCAGCGACCAGTCGAACCCGGCCGGCACGCGCACCTCGCGGCCCCAGGTCTCGTTCGGCTGCCAGCCGGCCTCGGACAGGTAGTTGGCCGAGGAGGCGAACACGTCGGGCAGGCTGGACCAGATGTTGCGCCGACCGTCGCCGTCCGCGTCGACCGCATAGCGCATGTAGGTGCCCGGCATGAACTGGGTGTGCCCCATCGCCCCGGCCCACGAGCCGCGCAGCTGGTCGACCGTGGCGTACCCGCTGTCCACCATGCGCAGCGCGTCGAGCAGCTGGGCGCGGAACATGTCGCCGCGGCGGCCGCGGTGGGCCAGCGTGGCCAGCGACCGGATCACCGAGAAGTCGCCCATGAACGTCCCGTAGCCGGTCTCCAGCCCCCAGAAGGCGACCAGGAACCGCGCCGGCACGCCGTAGCGGGCCTCGACCTCGCCGAGCAGCCGGCCGTACCTTGCCAGCATGCGCTGGCCTTCGGCGATCCGGCTGTCGCTGATGGCGTTGTCGATGTAGTCCCAGAAGGTGATGGTGAACTGCGGCTGGCGGTCGTCGAGCTCGATCACCCGCGGGTTGGGGGTCAGGCCGGCGAGCGCCCGGTCGAGCGTGGCCGGGGAAATGCCCGCGGCGGCCGCCTCCGTGCGGAACGCGGCGAGCCAGGCGGCAAACGGCTGTTCGCCCTGGGCGCGCGCCGGGGCGGTGCCGGCCAGCAGCAGCATCCACAGCACGGCCGTGAGGACGAGGTTTCGGGGTATGCCGCACCGGCGCCCAGCCGACCGATCCGCTTCAGGCATCGGCGCCCTCCTTCCCGCTCCGCCGAGGGATGTCAACGGACGGGAAGATAGCGCACCGGCGGCCTGCGGCAAAGGCTCGCGTGCGAACGAATCGCATCCTGCCCAAGGATACGGACCGGGCCGGTGCCGCGGCCCGCAGGATACCCCGAAAACGAATCACTTTCGCGTGCTGGTCGCCAAGGGCTCCCGGATCGCCTCCGAAGGCCGGTCCGCCTGCACCCGTTCTCCCGGCGCGACGACCGATGAACCGCCGTCCCCGGTCGCAAACAAAAAGAGTCATGCAGGCCGAACGAAATTTCGCTTTCCCTTCCGGATGATACCGGATAAAGAAGGGCCGTGCCGGGAGCACGGCCCAAGTCAAGGGAGGAATCGCCCACAAGGGCAAAGCAAACCGAGCAGCTTGCTGTGTGTTAATCATTAGTTCGGTTCGACCCGGGCAGCAACCGGGCTCCGTGTCTCGGCCCCCGAATTGCGGGGGCCGTGGCATTTCAGACACACTGATGCCGCGGAGCCATGCTTTCGGTCATACCCTTAAGGCGCACTGCCGGGGATGCCAAACAGCGCCAGCGCCTCGCGGATGTCCGGCACGGCTGCCTCCCCCGCTTTGGCGCCCAGGTCGATCAGCTCGTTCGCCCGGTCGAACTCGGCCAGCCCGATGTGGCCGATGCGCGGCGCGATGTGGATGTCCGGCGGCTCCCCGGCGAGCCGGCTGCGGGTGGCGCGGTCCAGCACGATGCCGAGCGAGGCCACCATCACGCCGAACAGGCTCGGCGTGTTGCGGTCAGGGCGGAGGATTTGGCGGATCAGCCCGGCCAGGCCCGGCAGTCCGGTGCCCCAGCGGCCGCGTTCGGCCCGTTCCGCCTTGACGGCGGCCCGCACCACGTCGTCGACGTCGATGCGGGGTTGCAGCGGCCCGCCCGGCGACACGGTCCCGCCGCCGGGGCCGCGGATCCGGCGGATGCCCTCACCGTTGGCGTTGACGCCGATGACCATGCGCGCGCCGAGCGCGATGCACACCGAGACCGGCACCGGGTTGACCAGGGCCCCGTCGACCAGCCAGCGCCCGCCGATCTGCATCGGCGGGAACACGCCGGGCATGGAGAACGACGCGCGGATCGCCTCGGCCAGGGGGCCGCGCGTCAGCCAGACCTCGTGGCCGGTGACCAGGTCGGTGGTGACGCAGGCGAACGGGCGGGGCAGGTCCTCGATGTGCACGTTGCCGAGCTGCGCGTGCATCTCGCGCGCCAGCCGCTCGCCGGCGATCAGGCCGGGCTTGCGCATCCGGAAGTCCAGATAGCCGACCGCCTTGAGCCGGTTGATGGAGCGCGCCCAGCTTTCCACCGCGTCGAGCTTGCCGGCCAGGTAGCAGCCGCCGACCACGGCGCCGATCGACGTGCCGACCACGATGTCCGGCTCGATGCCGGCGCGCGTCAGGGCGCGCAGCACGCCGATGTGCGCCCAGCCGCGGGCGACCCCGCCGCCGAGGGCGATGCCCAGCTTGGGCTTGTCGAGAGTCGAGATCTGGTCGGTCTGGTCCGGCATCGCGTGCACATCGGGCAGGCGGGCGCGGCCATCGCCCCCGCGATCGCCCGAACCGTATCAAGCTCGGGGCCGCGCCGGCAACGCGGCGAAGGCGCCGGGTCGGATCCGCCGTCGGACGCGGCGGCTCACGGGCGCAGCAGGCGGTTCAGACTGTAGAAGACCAGCAGCCCGAAGCCGACCAGCGCGGCCGCCGCCAGCCACGGGTCCCACAGGGACACGTCGATCAGATTCGCCCACCAGTCCCAGGCGCGCTCGACCGGGTTCATTGCCCGCACTCCATGCCGACGGCCGCCCGGCGGCGGCCACCGACCATATTCACAGCATAGTATGAGGCGCGATGAAAGGTGGTGCCCCGGAACCGATACCAAAGGTGGATGCCACCCGGTGCTGCAACCGCCCGCAGCTATTCGACCGTAACCGGCTGGCGTGCCAGGGTGCGGCCGGACTGCCCGGTGTTGTACCGGATCTCGTAAGCGCCGGGCGACTCGGGCGCGGCCAGGGTGAGCGGGTTGCCGCGGTCGGTCCGGGTGTAGTTGCCGTATTCGCCGGCGCCGGCATCGGCCTCCACGATCGTGATGTAGTCGCGGTGATGGTCGGGGCCGGTCCACCGAACCGAGAACTCGGTTCCGGCGGCGATGATGGGCGGGGCCTGCACCGTGGCCGTGACCTCCCGCACCGTGACCGGCACCGCGGCCAGCGTCTCGCCGGACTGGCCGGTGTTGTAGCGCAGCTCGTACTGCCCCGGCTCGTCCGGGGCGCGGATCGTCAGGGGGTTGCCGCGTTCGGTGCGGGTGTAGTTGCCGTATTCGCCCTGGGCGGCGCCGGCTTCGACAATCGTAATGTAGTCGCGCTGGTTGTCCGGGCCGGTCCAGGCGACCTGGACATCCGCGCCGGCGTCCACGGCCTCCGGCGCGTCCAGGCTGGCGGTCGTCTCGCGCACGACGATGGGCACCGCGGCCAGCGTCTCGCCGGATTGGCCGGTGTTGTAGCGCAGCTCGTACTGGCCCGGTTCGTCCGGCGCGCGGACGGTCAGCGGGTTGCCGCGCTCGGTGCGGGTGTAGTTGCCGTACTCGCCCTGCGCCGCGCCGGCCTCGACGATGGTGACGTAGTCGCGATCGTTGTCCGGGCCGGTCCAGGCCACCTGGACATCCGCCCCGGCGTCGACGGCCTCGGGCGCGTCCAGGCTGGCGCTGGTCTCGCGCACGACGATCGGCACCGCGGCCAGCGTCTCGCCGGACTGGCCGGTGTTGTAGCGCAGCTCGTACTGCCCCGGCTGGTCCGGCGCGCGGACGGTGAGCGGATTGCCGCGCTCGGTGCGGGTGTAGTTGCCGTATTCGCCCTGGGCCGCGCCGGCCTGGACGATGGTGACGTAGTCGCGGTGGTCGTCCGGTCCCACCCACGAGACCTGGAAGCGCGCACCGGCATCCACCGCGTCGGGCGCGTCCAGGGTCACGGCCGCCACGGTGACCGTGAACGGCGCCCGCGCCAGCACGCTGCGCTCCGGTCCGGAGACGTAGCGCGCCTCGTAGCTGCCGGGGTCTTCGGGTGCGCGCAGGGTGAGCGGGTTGCCGTCGCGCGTGTAGGCATAGACGCCAAACGACATGTCGGGCGCGCCCGGAGCGACCAGCGCGATGTAGTCGCCCTCCGCGTCCGGGCCCTGCCAGTGCACGGTCACCTCGCTGCCGGCGACCGGGTCGGGCGGCTCGACGGTCACGTCGGCGCGCGCCGGGGCCGGCGCGGGCTCCGGTTCGCTGACCGAGGCACCGACGGCGGCCAGCGCGTCGGACAGCTCGTCGGCGGTGCCGGCGGTGTGGAACTCGCCGCCGGTGCTCTCGGCGATGCAGCTCAGGCGCGCCTGGTCGGCGGGGTCGAGGACGTCGAACCCGATGACGTGAGCGGTCAGGTCGACGCCGGCGCGCTCCATCTCCGCGGCTACGGCGCAGGGGTCGCCGCCGCAGGTCTCGACGCCGTCGCTGAGCAGGATGACCGTCGCCGGCCGCTCGCGGTAGCCGATGGTCTCCGCCGCCAGGCGCAGGGCATCCGTCAGCGGCGTGCGGCCGCGCGGCTGCAGCCGGTTCACCGTGGCCATCACGGCGTCCGGATCGACCTGGCCGACCGGCACCACCGTCTCTATGTCGCTGCAGTCGTCGTCGCTGCGGTGGCCGTAGGCGATCAGGCCGAGACGCACCGACGGCGTCCAGTCGGCGAGCAGGTCGGCCAGCACCTCGCGGGCGATCTCGATCTTGTAGCGGTCCTCGACCCGGCCCCACATGCTGCCGGAGGCGTCGAGCACCATGACCACGTCGGCCGGGTCCTGCTGAGCCGTGGCGGGTCCGGTGGCGGTGGCGGCAAGCAGGGCGAGCGCGGCGAGACAGGTTCGGGCAATCGGCGAACGCATGGCCATCCTTCTCGGGACGCCGCCGCCGGCCACCACGGTGCGGCGCCCGACGGACGGCGTGCACGTCTGCAAAAAAGGAACGGAGACAATGCAACGCCGCCCAGATTCATGCAACCTTTACCATCGAAGGACTCCGCCGCGATGCGGGCGGGCGCGCCGGCCCTGCCCGGAATGCGCAGCGCCGGCCGGGCTGCGGGACGGTCAGTACGGGGTGCCCTTGGCCCGTTCCGCCTTCAGCGCGCGCTCGTGCCACTCGAATTCGTCCAGGAAGCGGCCGATGCGGCGTTCCCAGGTGGCCGGATCGTCGGGGGTGCCGTCGAGCTCGAAGGCGTTCTGCACCCGCGGCACGGAGAAGATCGACGAGATGCTCGGCATGCCGATCTCGGCCAGCGTCATGCGCAACTGCATGGCGGCGCGCACGCCGCCGAAGCTGCCGGCCGAGTAGCAGACGATCGCGGACGGCCGGAAAAAATACTCCTCGAGGAAATGGTCGAGCAGGTTCTTCAGCGCCGGCGGCATGCCGTGGTTGTACTCGCCGCTGACGATGACGAACCCGTCGGCGGCGCGGTACAGTCCGGCCAGCTCCTCCAGCACGGCCGGCGCCTCGCCCGGCTCGTACTCCTTGTACATGCGGTCGAGCAGCGGCAGTTGCCGTTCCATCGGGTCCACCAGGGTGACGGCGTGGCCGCGCTTCTCAAGCTGCGCAGTGACGAAGCGGGCGGCGCCGATGCCGCGCCGCGCCTGGCGGACCGAGCCATAGAGGACGACGGTGTTCAGGGCCATGGGACCATCCTTTGCGAACGGGGCGATGAGCGGATTGTGTGGAGAAAGGCCGGGCCGGCGGCCGTCCGGGCGTAACGCCAGCGAGGGTAGCGCCGGCATCCTGTGCGGCAAGGCCGCGTCCCGGCCATGACCCCGGCCGCCCGCACCGCCGCGGCGATCGAGCTGCTGGAGGCCGTGGAGGCGTCGCCGCGGCCGGCCGATGCCGTGATCACGGGATGGTTCCGCCAGCGCCGCTACGTCGGCGCCAAGGACCGCACCGCCATCGGCGACCGCGTCTACGCGGTGCTGCGCCACCGCCTGCGGCTGGAGTGGTGGCTGGTGCGGGCCGGGGCGCCGGTGGCGCCGCGCACCCTGGCAATCGCCTGGCTGGTGCTGGGCGAGGCGCTGGAGGTGTCGGCACTGGTCGTGCTGTTCGACGGCAGTCTTTATGCCCCGGCACCGATGGACGAGGCCGAGCGGGCGCTGATTGCGGCGCTGCCGCCGGGCCGGATCGACCATCCCGACATGCCGGAGGCGGTGCGGGTCGAGTGCCCGGAGTGGGCGGCGCCGTCGCTGCAGGCGGCCTTCGGCGACCGGTTTACCGAGGAACTGGCGGCGCTGCTGGCCCCGGCGCCGGTCGACCTGCGCGTCAACGAGCAGGTGGCGCGCCGCGACGACGCGCTGGCCCGGCTGCGCGTCGACGGGATCGAGTCGGCGCCGACGCCGTACTCGCCGGTCGGCATCCGGGTCGCCGGCCACCCGCCGCTGGCCGGGCATCCGCTGTTCCGCGGCGGCGCCATCGAGATCCAGGACGAGGGCTCGCAGCTCGTGGCGCTGCTGGTCGGGGCGCGGCCCGGCGACCAGGTCGTGGACTTCTGCGCCGGCGCCGGCGGCAAGGCGCTGGCGCTGGCCGCCCGCATGGCCAACAAGGGTCGGGTGGTCGCCTGCGATGTCGCCGCCGAGCGACTGGAGCGGGGCCGCGAGCGCCTGCACCGGAGCCACGTCAACAACATCGAGCCGCGCGTGCTGTCCGGCGAGCGCGACCGCTGGGTGGCGCGCCAGAAGGGCAAGTTCGACCGGGTGCTGATCGACGCGCCGTGCAGCAACAGCGGCGCCTGGCGCCGCCACCCGGAGGCGCGCCGGCGCCCGGTGGACCTGGAGGCGCTCGCCGCCGTGCAGGACTCCATCCTGGACAGCGCGTGCCGGCTGGTGAAGCCGGGCGGACGGCTGGTCTACGCCACCTGCTCGCTGCTGCCGGAGGAGAACGAGGCGCGACTCGAGGCGTTTCTCGGGCGACACGCCGAGTTCCGGCCGGTGCCCGTGGAGCAGGCCTGGCGCGACGCAGGGCTCGGCGAGGCGCCCGCAGCCGGCCGGGACCTGCGGCTGACGCCGGCCCGGCACGGCACCGATGCGTTCTACGTGGCGGTGATGGACAGGGCCGCCGGCGACGGAACCGAGAATGGCTGAGGCGCTTCGGATCTTTGCGGCCGACGGCTGTTGCGAACCTTCTTTTGCTGCGGACGACTGTGGGGAGGGCGCTCCTACGGCCCCGGGAACAGGGATACGGCCGGGCTGGTCATCATATGGATGGCCCACAGCACCAGATACAGCCACAATATCATGCGTAGCGCCATGACCGGCCTCCGTTCCATCGAAACCTTCACATCATCATATACACGATTGTTGTTAAAGGATGATTGCCAAGAGGCATCTTGATGGCGCGTTTGCAGCACATGTCACTTTTTCGCACCATGTGCGGCCGCATTGCCGCCGGCATTCGACGAAATTCCGACGGGATCGTGTCCCGCCGCGGCGCGGGCCGTCCCGGTCCCGCGGCCTCGTCTTTGCGCGACCGCGGCGCGCCGGTGCGGGCCGCGCCGTCACCTTGCTATCAGAGCCTCGTTGTTTCTTCGTTTATTTGCGTGCCGCGGATCGCGTCAGGGCCGGTCCGCGCCCGTCCGCCGGCGGGCCGGTGTCGCGTTGCTTGTCGGGAGGCCGGCGGGGCACTAGGTTTGCGGGCCTGAGCCCGCAGCGCCGCATCCCGCCCCATGATCTCGTTTGCCGCCGAACATCCCCGGCACGACCGCGTGCTGATCCTCGACTTCGGGTCGCAGGTGACCCAGCTGATCGCGCGCCGGATCCGCGAGAGCGGCGTGTATTGCGAAATCTGGCCGTTCAACGCCGGCCCGGAGCGGATCGCCGGCTTCGGCGCCCGTGCCGTCGTGCTGTCGGGCGGCCCGGCCTCGGCCGCGGAGGAGGGCTCCCCGCGCGCGCCGCAGGTGGTGTTCGATCTGGGCGTGCCGGTGCTGGGCATCTGCTACGGTCAGCAGATCATGTGCATGCAGCTCGGCGGCGCCGTCGAAGGCCACGAGCACCGCGAGTTCGGCCGCGCCGAGATCGAGGTCGTGGACGACTGCGCCCTGTTCGATGGGTTGTGGCCGCAGGGCGCGCGCGAGCCGGTGTGGATGAGCCACGGCGACCGCGTCACCGCGCTGCCCGAGGGCTTCCGCAGCGTTGCGGTCAGCGAGGGCGCGCCGCATGCCGCGATCGCCGACGACGCCCGCCGCTTCTACGGCGTCCAGTTCCACCCCGAGGTCGTGCACACGCCGCGCGGCGCCGAGCTGCTGCGCGCCTTCACCCACCGCGTCGCCGGCTGTCGCGGGGACTGGACCATGGCGGCGTTCCGCGACGAGGCGGTCGCCCGCATCCGCGCCGAGGTCGGGCCGGTCGCCGACGGCGGCCGCGTCGTGCTGGGCCTGTCCGGCGGCGTGGACAGCGCCGTGGCGGCAGTGCTGATCCATCTGGCGGTGCCGGAGCAGATCACCTGCATCCTGGTCGATACCGGCATGCTGCGCACCGGCGAGGCCGAGCAGGTGGTCGGCCTGTTCCGCGGCCACTACAACATCCCGCTGGTGCACGCCGACGCCGGCGACCGGTTCCTCGACCGGCTGGCCGGTGTCGACGACCCGGAGCGCAAGCGCAAGATCATCGGCGCCACCTTCATCGACGTGTTCGAGGAGGAGGCGGCGAAGATCGGCGGCGCCCGCTTCCTGGCCCAGGGCACGCTGTATCCCGACGTGATCGAGAGCGTGTCGTTCACCGGCGGCCCGAGCGTCACCATCAAGTCGCACCACAACGTCGGCGGCCTGCCCGAGCGCATGAACCTGCGGCTGATCGAGCCGCTGCGCGAGCTGTTCAAGGACGAGGTGCGGGCGCTCGGCCGCACGCTCGGGCTGCCCGAGGCGTTTATCGGCCGCCACCCCTTCCCCGGGCCGGGCCTGGCCATCCGCATCCCCGGCGCGGTGACGGCCGAGCGCCTCGACGTGCTGCGCAAGGCCGACCGGATCTACCTGGAGGAAATCCGCCGCGCCGGCCTGTACGATTCGATCTGGCAGGCCTTCGCCGTGCTGCTGCCGGTGCGCACGGTCGGCGTGATGGGCGACAGCCGGTCCTACGAGAACGTCTGCGCCCTGCGCGCCGTGACCTCCACCGACGGCATGACCGCCGACTACTTCCCCTTCCCCCACGACTTCCTGGGCCGCGTCGCCACCCGCATCATCAACGAGGTGAAGGGGATCAACCGTGTGGTGTATGACGTGACGTCCAAGCCGCCGGGGACGATCGAGTGGGAGTGATCATGGTGCTCTGGTGTCATGACGTGTGCAAATCTGCAAGGTTCACGTGCTGCCATACATGTCATGGTTAAACATAGTTTTGTTGCAATAGATGTTATTTAATTTGCTCGATTAATCAGGTGTAGAAAGCGAGCTGATCTAAGGTAAGTATGGTCTGCAGAGCAGCAATCATGGTATAGGTGTCAGGATTAGCGGCTCCATGCCCAACTGCATGCCGTGATCTAGCAGTGCCCTGCCATTTTCTTCCGTCAAAACTTTTAAACGTACAATTCTTGAGATACAATATAAAGTCCGAAGGCAATAGAAGAGTGTCTGGTTCGCCTGCTTTTTTTTCAGCTGACTTGCAGACATCCCTTATTAGATTTTCCAATTTAGGCCTCTTGCCATGATCTACATGGTATGCATCCTGAATAATGCCCTCAACTTCAGTAAGTAGTATTTTGATAACAGGTATAGGATTGCGATCTTTGAACGCTGCAAGAGCCGAATTAAGAAGGTTTTTCCTTTTTTCGAAATGAGGCTTAGTCATCCAACGTGCAAACATTCGTTCTAGCCGCTCGCTATCAAATTTATTGACAATATTTTCTTCCTTGGCAGGAATGTCTGTGCCCCGTTCATAGCACTCTGCAAGATCATAAAATTCTTTCCCCAGTATCTCAACAAAGGGAAACCACCCTGCTTCACACAATTGTAATAATGCTTTTTTGTCCGAAATTATTTCGTAAAGATGTTTATATTTAATTTTGCGGTACAAGGTACCAAGTTGTTTGGTGCAGGCCTCAAGATCAAGCTGATTATTTGGATTGAAATCAAAGAAAAGCCCGAAGAGCCAGTCCTGCCGAAAGATGCAAACAAGACGGTCGTTGGGTCCAATTTCAACAAGGGGGAAACGCATGCCAGTCACATCGGCAATGTCGCTGGTAAATACGGCGGATCCGGATGCCATGCTGTGCTTGACCATAACATTTAGCTCCATAGCAGCCGTATCTAGCCAAAGCTCTGCGCTGTTGTCAGGCCGAATTACCAAAAGAACCGTTTGTGATTGATTTAAATTCACTAAGTGTCCTGCTTTTCGAGCATGATCAACGATTATAGAAGTCAGATTGTCAGCGACCTGATGAAAATTTCGCTGATCTGACGTAAGAGAAAGCCGCGTCGCAGCTTTTACGAGATCGCCCTCCTTCGCAGCCTCTAGACAGACTCCAGAACAATTCCAGCCAGTCAGCCGAATTGGCTCACCAAGATTTCTGACAAGCAATGATGGTCGCGAAGACCTGCTCGTCGAGCTCTGCTGTATAGATCGATCGTGTTTAGGTCCACTCATAGAAACTTCCCGCTGTCGCTGCATAGGTCTTTGTGTGGCTAGCCCAGAAAGGATCACGTCTTGAATGACATTCTCTACATCCGACCGGTCGTGATTAACAACATCATAAGGCGCTTCGCTCAAGAGTTTTTAAGCCTGTATTGCGCCAGTGCCAACACTTCCCGATGACTTGTTGTTAGGCCCTCAGCTGTGGCTCTCTGTATCAGAGATTGCCGCGTGATCTTGCGATTGTTGGCGTATGCCAATGGTAACTCCATCTGCCGTTAATTTGCGTCATCATATCCCAGTTCAGCGAAAACGTTTTCCGTGCCTCGGATCGTCTCGTCCGGATCCGTCGTCGTTCAAGGACTCCATCTTGCCAAGGTAAACTTCATTGTGCTGACGAGCAGCTTATCCCGATTCTAGCATGAGGGTTCAGAGCGCACAATCGATTGGGGGGCCGTAGGGGGGTGGGGCCAGCCCGACTCCGAGAATTTTCAGCTTGCATCCCCTTAAATCTTCGGTAGAAACTTGTGACGATGGCGGCATCGCCGCGAGTGCGGTGTGCCCATCTGCACCGACCGGACCTTCCTTCCGGCACCCGGAGGTGACGGTCCGCACTGAGCGCGACAACGGTCCGCAGCCGCCGACCGGATGCCGTGCCGACTCTGCAAAAAAATGGGAGGACGCCTACAATGACAAGATTGATTCGCCTGTTCTCGATCGTGATCGCCGCGGTCGCGGTCTCCTTCGCCGCTCAGGCCCAGGAGCGCGCCAGCCTGGAGGAAGCCCAGGCGATGGCGGAGCGCGCCGCCGCCTTCCTTGAGGCGGAGGGCCCGGAGGTGGCGTTCCCGGCGTTCAACGAGGGCGAAGAGTGGCACGACCGCGACCTGTACGTGTTCGTCTTCGACCTCGACGGCACCGCGCTCGCGCACGGCGCCAACGAGTCGCTGGTCGGCACCAACATGATGGACGCGACCGACGCGAACGGCACCCACTTCATCGCCGACATCGTGGCGGTCGAGGACGAAGGCTGGGTCGACTACGTGTTCGCCAACCCGCAGAGCGGCGAGAACGAGCCCAAGCGCAGCTACGTGATCCGCGTGGACGACCAGTACGCCGTGGGCGTCGGCGCCTACGTCCAGTAATCACGCCGTCGACCAAAGCGGTGGCGCGCCCTCGGCCAACGGGGGCGCCACCGCGAGTCGCCGCGCCGACGCCGGGGCGGGGGCGTCCATCGGCCAAGCGCGGCGCAGGCTGGGAGAGTCCGGCGGCTGTTCCCGCCGGTGGCTGGTGTCACGCGAGGGTTTCGACGACACCGCCGTCGACGCGCAGGGCGGCCCCGGTGGTCGCGGAGGCCTGGGGCGAGGCGGCGTAGACGATCATGTTGGCCACCTCCTCGACGGTGGCGGTACGCTGAAGGATCGAGCTCGGCCGGTGCTGCATGACGAAGTCGGCAGCCGTCTTCTCGACCGCTTCGTCGTCCCGGCCGCCTCCGTCCGGAAGCATTGCCTTGAACCCCTCGGACAGCGTCGGGCCGGGCAGCACCGCGTTGACGGTGACGCCGGTGCCCGCCATGCGCTTGGCGAGACCGCGGGAAACCGACAGGTCGGCCGTCTTCGTGAAGCCGTAATGGATCATGTCGGCCGGTATATTCAAGGCCGACTCGGACGAGACGAAGATGACCCGGCCCCAGCCGCGCTCCTGCATTCCGGGCAGATAGGCCCGCGACAGCCGCACACCCGACATGACGTTGACCTGGAAGTACTGCTCCCAGGTCTCGTCCGGCGTGGCGAAGAAATCCTGCAGTCCGAACATTCCCAGATTGTTGACGAGAATGTCCGTCCGCGGCTCGGCCTCGACAAGGGCCGCACATCCATCCGCCGTCCCCAGGTCCAAGGCGTGGCCGGCGACCTCGCCGTCGGGTGATGCGTTCCTGAACCGTGCGAGTGCCGCGTCAACGCTGATGCGGGTTCGGCCGTTGATGACGACGCGGGCGCCGGCGCGGCTGAGCCCGATCGCGGCGGCGAAGCCGATGCCCTTCGTGGACCCGGTGACGATCGCGGTCTTGCCGTGAAGATCGATGTTCATGGCGTTCTCCCTCGGCATTGATCGGGAAGTCAGCTTGGTCGCGGGGCAGCGCGGCTTCAACCGCGGGGCCGGGGCGGGCCCGGGCCGGCCAAGAAAAAGCCGCAACGGTCCGCGAGCCTGCGCCTTGAGACGCTCCCGAAAGGGAGTGCCCGCCGTTGGCGACGCTACCGGATCGGTGATCGTGACAACCGCCGCAAACGGGGCTACATGGAGCCTTCGTTCACCGAGGCGTGCCCCGGCATGCAGGACCTCGCGTTTCCATGACACCCAAGGACATCGTCCGCATCCTTGCCGAGCACGAACGCTGGCTGGCCAAGCAGGCGGGCGGGCGGCGGGCCAACCTGGCCGTGCAGGATCTGTCGTCGGCGCACCTGCCGGGGGCCAACCTGCGGCTGGCCAAGCTGTCCGGCGCGAAGCTGGAGAAGAGCAACCTGGCGTCGGCGGACCTGAGCTTCTGCGACCTGTTCGCCGCCAACCTGTCGCGGGCCGATCTGAGCGACGCCAGCCTGTTCCACGCCGACCTGCGCGGCGCCCGGCTGCGCGGCGCGCGCCTGAGCCGGGCCAACCTGGAAGGGGTCGACCTGCGCGAGGGCACCCTGATCAGCGCCGACGGCGATCGGGGCGTCACCCTGCTGGAAAGCGACCTGGGCAAGGCGACCCTGGACCACGCCGACCTGACCGGCGCCAACCTGTCGCGCGCCAACCTGGGCAAGTCGTCGCTGGTCGGCGTCAACCTGTCCGGGGCGATGCTGCGGCGGACCCGCTTCGCCGACGCGAACCTGTCCGGCGCCAACCTGAGCGGCGCCGACCTGACCGGGTCCAACCTGACCGGAACGAATATGACCGGCGCCCGCCTGACGGGCGCACGGCTGGAGGGCGCGGTGCTGCGCGGCACCAACCTGACCAATGCCGACCTTGCGGACGTCAACCTGGACGGGATCGACCTGTCGATGTGCACCGTCGACCGCACCTTCGTGGAGCGGCAGCGCGACCGCAAGCCGGGCCTGGTCGAGGAGCTGGTGCGCGGCCACGCCGCCTGGATGACCTCGAACGGCCGGACCGGCGCGCGCGCCACCCTCGACGGGCTGAACCTGTCCGGCATGGACCTGACCGGCGTCAACCTGTCGGGGGCCAGCCTGCGCGGCGCCTGCCTGCGCGACGCCAACCTGTCCGGCGCGGTCCTGCTGATGGCCGACCTGTCCGGCTGCGACATGGTCAACTGCGGGCTGAGCCGCGCCGTGCTGGACGGCGCCAACCTGTCCGGCGCGGACCTGACGCGCGCCGACCTGACGTGGGTCAAGCTGACCTCGGTCGAGATGCGCGGATCGACCGGCGGCAGCACCGGGCGGTTCTGGCCGGCCAACCTGAGCGGGGCGAAGCTGATCGGCGCCAACCTGCGCGGCGCCGACCTGCACACCGCCAACCTGACCCGCGCCGACTTCACCGGCAGCGACCTGACCAACGCCAACTGCATGGACTGCGACATCGACGGCGCGGTGTTCATGCAGGCCATCCTCAAGGGCACGGTGCTGCCATAGCGCACTGCGCTGTCTCTGTGCCCGGTTGTGAAGAGTACGCAATGGGGGCGGCGGCCGGCCCCTACGTCTTGTGGATTAACCCGTTCGAGTTGACGGACCGGCCGGCGGAGACTTGTTCATTTGTTTCCTTTGGAACCGTTCTACACAACAAGCACTGTTTTACTGTTGCAGCAAGGAAGGCGGCGCCCAACATATGTGAATCATTAAAGGGCAGTCGCAGCCGGTTTGCGGCGAGTCTTGCAGGGCAGTGCAGGCGGACGGCCCGGCCGGTCCGGTGGGGGTGTCGATGGGACAGGTGGCACATCTTCAGTATGTCGTCGAACGCAACCCGGACACCGGCGAGCGCGTCTGGTCGGTCACCTTCGGCGGCGAGCACTTCGGCCATTTCGAGAGTCAGCAGGACGCGCTCGACGCCGCGCTTGAGGATGCCGAACGCGTGTCTCGCCTGGGTCACGAGGTCGAGGTGCACGTGCATCGGCGGGACGGCCGGATGTCCGAGGTGTGGACGTACGACCCGGGCCGGCAGTGCATGGCCCGAAACGGCGACGGGACCGGACACGAGCCTGTAGCAGGGCCCGAAGGCGGCCGCGCGGTCCACTGAGCGACCTGACGCCGCACGGCAGCCGCCTTGCGCCCGCTGCGGAATGCGCTGCCCTGCCCGCGCTTGCGCGGGGAGAGGAGGGAAGGCAGGCCATGAAGATCGAGGAGCTCATGGTTCGCGAGGTCGCGCTGATCGACCCCGAGAGCCCGGTCGCGGAGGCGGCGGAGCGCATGCGCGCGCTCGGCGTCGGCAGCCTGCCGGTGGTTGACCGGCTTGGCCGCCCGGTCGGCATTGTCACCGACCGCGACATCGTCACGCGCTGCGATGCCTACGGCCGCGACACCTACGTCGCGAGGGTGGGCGAGGTCATGTCGCCGCACATCGTCTCCTGCTACACGGATGAGGACGTGGACACGGTCGCCCGGGCCATGGTCGCCCATCACGTGCGGCGCATGCCGGTCGTCGGCCGCGCGGACGGGCGCGTGACCGGGATCGTCTCGGTCGACGATCTTGCCGAGTGCACGGACTTCCAGGCCCTGGTCGGTCAGCTGCTGCATGCCGGCAGCCGCACCCATCCGTCCGGCAGGGGCGGCACGGCCTGAGCCGCCGCCCGCCTGCGTCGACCCGCTCGTCGCCACCGCCCATGCTGCTGCGGCGACGCGCGACGGGCCGATCCGGGGACGGCGCCGTCGTCGGGTGCGGCACCCGGCCCGGAATTTCGCTGTGAGCCCGAGGAGGGGGCTGCCATGACTGCGCCCATGACTGCGCCCATGACTGCGCCGGATCTGCTGTGGCAGAAGGAGGCGCGGCACCACGCGCTGAGCCTGTCCGTGGAGATGCACGGCTACTTCGATTTCCTGCACCGCAACGGCTGGTTCGACGACGCCGTCGATTTCGCGCTCGACCAGGTGCTCGAGTTCCTGCCGACCGACGATGTCGCCGCCGCCGATACGCTGGAGCACGTCAAGACCGCCGTCGTCCAGGAGAAGCCGGAGCAGGTCGGCAACGCCGTGTTTCATTTCCTGATCAACGACACGCTGGAGAAGGCGGGCACGGCCGGTGCCCACCCGGTGCACGCGGTGACCCATGCCTACTACTGGTTCCGCTGGCGCGACGACACCGTCCCGGGCATGCGCCGGCTGCTTGCCGAGCTGCCCGCGTTCGTCGAGGAGTAGCGGCAGGCGCCCGGTCAGAGCTGCCAAGAGCATCCCGATCGGGCCATGGAATGCGTGCATCCTCAATCGTGGCGGGTGATCGGACCGGCCGCCGGCCAGGCCGGGCGGGTCGCCACGTCGCGACTGCCGCAGCCGGTGCAGCGCATGTGCGCGCCGACAGCGGGGACGGGCACGGCGGGACCGAGCTGGCGGATCAGCAGGGCGGTGGGGACGACGGCGTTGTGGCCGCACCGGTTGCACCAGCAGAACACGTCGATCGCGCCGTCCGCCAGCGTGCCCAGCAGCGCCGGGCCGGCGGACGGTGCCGGACGCACGCGGCGGGGGCGGTCGTCTTCATGGGAGTCGCGCATGCGTCTGCGGGCGTAAACGGGCGGCGGGGGGCCGGATTTGCGTCCGAAAATAGGAACATATACGGAACATCCGGCGGGCGCAACGCCTCCGGTCTTGCGCCGGCCGAGGCCGCACGGAACACGTCTTGGCGTGTCTGCGTTGGCACCGGTACCAGATTTGCGGCGCACCGGGGCGTGCTGCTCAGCATGTGGCTGTGGCGGCACGGTGCTGCCGTTTCGCAGCCGTCATGCTGCCACGAATTGCGCGCATGCTCGCCAGCGGCTATACACGGATCACATGCAGATGGGTTGAAGGCTCATGTTATCCACATTTGCGACCCTGCTGGCGGTCCTGGGGACCGTCACGGCGGGGGTCCTCGACCTTCCCGACCACCGCCGGCTCGCCTATTATGAGCCGCCGCAGGCAACCCGCCTGTATGCCGCCGACGGGCGCCTGGTGCGCGAGTATTACCGCGAGAACCGCGCCCATGTGCCGATCGAGTCGATGCCGCCCTATCTGGTGCAGGCGTTCATCTCGGCGGAGGACCAGCGCTTCCGCGAGCACTTCGGTGTCGACCTCCGCGGCCTGGCCCGCGCCGCGCTGGTCAACGTGCGCAACGCCCTGACCGATCGCCGCCTGCACGGCGGGTCGACCATCACCCAGCAGCTCGCCAAGAACCTGCTGCTGACCAACGAGGTCTCGCTGCTGCGCAAGATGCGCGAGATCGTGCTGGCGATCCTGATCGAACGCACCTTCGACAAGGACACGATCCTCGAGCTGTACCTCAACCAGATCTATCTGGGCCGCGGCGCCTACGGTGTCGGCACGGCATCGATGCGCTATTTCGGCGTGCCGCCGGCGGAGCTGACTTTGGCCCAGGCCGCGTTCCTGGCCGCGCTGCCCAAGGCGCCGAACAACTACCACCCGATCTTCCGGTACGATGCCGCGGTGGCGCGGCGCAACTACGTGCTCGACCGGATGGTCGAGGACGGCGCGATCACGCCCGCGGAGGCCGAGGCGGCGCGCGCCGAGCCGCTCGAGGTGCGCGAGCGGGCTGCGCCCGATACGGTGTCCGCGCCCTATTTCGCCGAGGAGGTGCGCCGCTTCCTGCGCCAGACGTACGGCAGCGACTTGCTGTACGAGGGCGGGTTGGCCGTGCGCACCACGCTCGACCCGCGCCTGCAGGCGATTGCCCACGACGCGTTGCGCGAGGGACTGATGGCCTACGACCGCCGGCACGGCTGGCGCGGCCCGATCTCCAACATGAGCCGCATCGTCAGCCAGCAGGCCGCGCTCGACGAGGCCGCCGCCGCGGCGCCGCAGCCGGAGGCGCCGCCCCCTGCGGACGAGGCGGACGACGGGTCGGGCGGGCTGCTCGGCGCGGTGGCCGGGCTGCGCGAGCGGCTCGCGGGCGGGGATGCGCCGGAGGATCCGGCGGAGGATCCGGCGGAGGATGAAGCGCCGGCGGCCGAGCCGGTGCCGTTGTGGCAGACCGTGCTGGCCGAGATCGATCCGCCGCCGGGGGCGGAGCAGTGGCGCCTCGCGGTGGTCCTGGAGGCGGGGGCGCAGTCGGCCCGCATCGGCCTCGGCGACGGCGAGATCGGGACCATTCCGCTGGAGGAGGTGCGCTGGGCGCGTCGCCAGCATCCGGGCGGCTGGCTGGGGCCGGCGGTCTACCGCGTCAGCGACGTGCTGGCCCTGGGCGACGTGGTGCTGGTCGAGCCGGTGACCGCGATCAGTGCCGGGACTGCCGCCGCGGCCGGCCAGACCCGCGCCTTCGGCCTGCGCCAGATCCCCGAGGTCCAGGGCGCCATCGTCGCCATGGACCCGGAAACCGGCCGGGTCGCCGCCATGGCGGGCGGGTTCAGCTATGGGATGAGCGAGTTCAACCGCGCCACCCAGGCCTATCGGCAGCCCGGCTCGGCGTTCAAGCCGTTCGTCTACCTGGCCGCACTGGAGAACGGCTACAGCCCGACCTCGGTGCTGCTCGACGTGCCGGTTGCGGTCGACCAGGGGCCGCGCCAGAGTGCCTGGGTGCCCGAGAACTACGGTCGGGACTTCCACGGGGCGCTGCCGCTGCGGTACGGCGTGGAGCGCTCGCGCAACGTGATGACGGTGCGCCTGGTGCTCGAGATGGGCATCGAACCGGTCGCGGAGGTCGCCAACGCCTTCGGCATCTACGACGACATGCCGCTACTGCCGTCCATGACGCTGGGTGCCGGAGAGACGACGCTGCTCAGGCTGACCACCGCCTACGCCATGATTGCCAACGGCGGGGAACGCATCGAGCCGTATCTGGTGGAGCGCGTGCAGGACGCCGACGGCCGGACGATCTACCGCACCGATACCAGCGCCTGCTTCGAGTGCCAGAGCGGGGACTGGGGCGGAGGCCCGACGCCGGCGATTCATGCCGAGCGCGAACAGGTCACCGACCCCGTCAGCGCCTTTCAGATGGTCTCCATCCTGCGCGGCGTGGTGCAGCGGGGCACGGCGGCGCGCCTGGCCGGGCTCGACCTGCCGCTGGCCGGCAAGACCGGCACCACCAATGACGCCCGCGACGCGTGGTTCGTCGGCTTTGCCCCGGAGCTGGCAGTCGGCGTCTATGTCGGGTTCGACGAGCCGCGCTCGCTCGGCGCGGAATCCGGCAGCACTGCCGCCGTGCCGATCTTCGGCGCGTTCATGGAAGCGGCCCTGCGCGGCCGGCGCGACCGCGATTTCCGGGTGCCGGAGGGCGTGACCGCCGTGTGGGTCGACCGGTGGACCGGCTCTCCGGCGGCCGCCGGCTCCTCCGGCGCGATCCTGGAGGCGATGCGGGATGGGTGGGAACCGTCGGACCGCCCGCAGCCCCAGGTGTTCGACGAGACGGCGGAGCGCGCCTTCCAGGGGACCGGCGGCTTGTACTGATCGCCCCGCCGCGCGCCGCGTTTCGGCGGCCGGGGCCGGCCGGCGAAACGGGTGCAGGCGACAGCGCGGCGTGCGGATCCGGATGCGGCCGCCTCGCAGGCTGCGCGCGGGCACCGGACGGTGACTACCTTTGCTTGACGCGACGGGGGGTCTCGCCCAAACTCCGGACCGTCGGCGGCCCTGCGTGACGGGCCGCCAGCGTCCCGGTGACGGCAACGCGGTACGGTGGGACTTTTCACGGTCGATGGGCGGATCGGTCATACCCGGCGGCATCGGCCTCGACGAGGCCCGCCATGACGAGGCGCCGCAGCCGCCGGCGCCCGCGGGGGCGATCATGTCCGGCATCGCACCAGAGCCCGGCCCTGCGCCGCCGCCCGAGGCCGCCGTGTCGCCCGACGCTGCCGTGGCTGCGGGCGTGCCGGCCTCGCCGCCCGGAGATGGCGGCCAGACGGTCGTCCTCGTGAGCCCGGACGAAGGCGTTGCGCTGGACCGGAGCTGGGCAACGGGCGGGACCATCGCCGTGACCCTGGTGCGCGACGGCGCCGACCTGCGGATCGATTACGGCAACCCCGGCAGCGTGCTGCTCGCCGGCTTCTTCGCGGCGGCGGGCGGACCGGCACTGGCCGTGGGCGACGGCGCCCCGGTCCCGGCCGCACGGATCGCCGACCTGTTCGCTGCCGGCGAGCGCGAGCTGGCCGAGCCCGGTGCCCTGAGCGGCACCGCCCCGACGTTCCGGTCGGTCGTCGCCCTGCCCGTGGGGGAGCGCATCGGGATCATCGCGCTGCTCGGGCCGGACGGCCTGACGTTCGGGCTGCCCGAGGCGGACGGCGCCGAGCCTGCGCCCGACGATGCGCCGCTGCCGCCGCTGCCGCCGCTGCCGCCGGAACCGCCCCCCGCCGTCACGCCCATAACGGACGCGCGTCCACCTTCCGAGCCGTTTCCCGAACCGCCGCTCCCCGCCGAACCGGAGCCGGCGTCGACGCCGACGGACGTTGCGACGCCGGCCGAGGAGCCGGGTCCTCCGCCCGAGGCGGGCGAGGACAGTGCCGCGGCCGAGCCGCCGCCGCCGCCCTCGGCCGAACCGGATGCGGATCGGGCCGGGCTCCCGGAGCCTGAGCCGGATGCCGCGATCGGAGGAGAGCCGGAACCGTGGCCGGAATCAAACGTCCCGCCGGACATGGCGGCGGAGTCGGCAGAAGACTACGAGCTTGAGCCGGGGCCGGAGCCGCAGGCAGGGCCGGAACCGGAACTGGAGTTCGAGCCCGAAGCCGGGGACATGCCTTCGGCGCCGGCAGCGGACCGGGCCGGCGAAGCCGCGCCGGCCGCCGCGGCCTACGCAGTCCGGTGCGACACGGCGCTGGACGTGCCGGCAGGCGACGGCGTGCTGCGCGGGCAGCCGGAGCGCCGCCTGGTCAGCGTCGGCGCCATGAACACCGACCGGGACGGCAGCGTCGTGCTCAATACCGACGGCTCGTTCTGCTACATGCCGCCGCCGGGCTTCGGCGGCGCGGACGCCTTCGAGTACAGCTTTGTGGATGCGGACGGCACCCTCGACACGGCGGTGGTGGCCGTCGCGGTCGAGCCGCCCGAGGCGTCGCAGGTGCCCGACAGCGCCGCGGACGCCGCGCCCGACAACGTCATCGTGCTGCCGACGGCCGTCGCCCGTCTGCCCGCGACGGTCCTTGCCAATGCCGGGGCCGGGGGACCGGGCGAGGTTGGTCCGCCAACCCGCCCGGCCGTCGAGGATGCCGACGACGCGGACGCGCTGCCACCGGACCGTCCGGACGGTCCGGACTGGGGGGGCGCCGCCGCGCCTGCGGCGGACGAGCCGGGCTGGACCGAGGTCGGCACCCTGCCGGCGGATGCGTCGGATCTCGCCGCCGGTGCCGCGCCGCCGCCGGAGGCGCCGGGCTGGCCGGACATCGACATCTCGGCGGCGGACGACCTTGAGGCCGTGGAGGCCGTTCCGGATGAGGCCGGAGCCGGCATGCCGCCGCCGGACGAGGAGGGCGAGCCGGCCGCGGAGGCGATGCCGCCAGGCCGGCCGGCCATCTCGGCAGGCGATCCGGACGCTCCCGATTTCGTGTTCGGCCTCGATGACCTGGACAGCGCGCCGGACGACGCAGCAGCAGCGACGGGCGAGCCAACCGGTGCAGGCGGCTGGTCCGGCACGCGCTGGGAGGACGATGGCGAGGCCGCAGCCATCGAAGAACCGCCGGCAGGGGCGGCTCAGGCGGCCCCGCCGGAGGACGATGTGCTGCCGACGGTGCTGCCGGCTGTAGCGGCAATGCCCCGGGATGTGCTATTCGCCATCGACCTTGCCGCGCTGCAGGGCCCGGACGCGGCGGCCCCGGCTGTCGCGGGCAGCGCCGGGACCGCGGCGGTCGCCGCCGTCAAGCGGTGCGTCGCCGCCCTGGCCCTGGGCTGGGCGAGGGACCAGACGCGGGTCCGGGTGCAGCCGTTCGCGGGCGACGGCACGGCGATGGCCGCCACCTTCTCCGACCTGTCGGACCCGGAGAGGGTGGTGCGGTTCCTGGATGACCTGTCGCCGGCGATGGGCGCCGGCGCGGAGGCGCTGCCGGACGCGGTGGCGCGCTGGCTGGATGCGCCGGGTACGGGAAAGCGGCCGCGCCGGGCGCTGGTGCTGGTTGCCGCGCCGCAGGCGGCCGGGTTGGCCGACCGGCTGGCGCCGCTGTTCCCCGGGCAGGCTGCGGCCGAGGCGGTCGTTCTTGCCCTGGGTGCGCAGGCGCAGGCGGGGGCGGACGACCGGGCCGGGCCGGTGCGCGTAGTCGCCGCGCCGTCGGCGGCGGCACTGCTGCGCGGGATGGCGGCAGCACTGGCGCCGTCCGGCGGCGACGACCGATAAGGAACGGCCGGCGCCGAATTTGGTTGCGGCGGGGTGCCGCAATCGGGAAACCTTCTGTACCATGGCGCTGGCAGTTGCGCCGGCCGCCTATATGTTTACTCTCAACTTCAGTCGCTGACGGCACAGCCGCGGAGCCCTGCCATGGATGTGATCAAGACCGACATCGTGATCGTCGGCGCCGGTGGTGCCGGCCTTCGCGCCGCGATTGCGGTCGCGGAGACTGACCCCAAGGTCAATATCGCGTTGATCTCCAAGGTCTACCCGATGCGGAGCCATACATGCGCCGCGGAAGGGGGCGCCGCCGGCGTAGCCAAGGACGAGGACAGCTTCGACAACCACTTCATGGACACCGTCGGCGGCGCCGACTGGCTGGCCGACCAGGACGTGGTCGAGGCGTTCATCCACGAGGCGCCCAAGGAGCTCATCCAGGTCGAGCAGTGGGGCTGCCCGTGGAGCCGCACGCCCGACGGCCGCGTCGCCGTCCGCCCGTTCGGCGGCATGAAGATCGAGCGCACGTGGTACGCCGCCGACAAGACCGGGTTCCACCTGCTGCACACGCTGTTCCAGACCTCGCTGAAGTACCCCTCGATCCGCCGTTTCGACGAGTTCTACTCGACCGACCTGATGGTCGAGGACGGCCGCTGCCAGGGCGTCACCGCCATCGAAATCCGCACCGGCGAGATGAAGCTGTTCCTGGCCAAGGCGGTCATCATCTGCACCGGCGGGGCCGGGCGCGTCTATCCGTTCACCACCAACGGCGCGATCAAGACCGGCGACGGCATGGCCATGGCCTACAAGGCCGGCGTGCCGCTCAAGGACATGGAGTTCGTCCAGTACCATCCGACCGGCCTGCCCGGCACCGGCATCCTCTTGACCGAGGGCTGCCGCGGCGAGGGCGGCTTCATGCGCAACAAGGACGGCGACCGCTATCTGAAGAACTACGGCCTGGGGCCGGAGCGGCCGGAGCCGGTCAAGAAGGCCATGGAGCTGGGCCCGCGCGACAAGCTGAGCCAGGCCTTCTGGCACGAAATGAAGGCGGGGCGAACCATCCCGACGCGATTCGGCGAGGCGGTCCACCTCGACCTGACCCACCTCGGCGAAAAGCTGATCGACGAGCGCCTGCCGTTCGTGCGCGACCTCGCCAAGAGCTACATCGGCGTGGACATGGTCTACGAGCCCGTGCCGGTGCGCCCGGTCGTCCACTACATGATGGGCGGCATTCACACCGACATCGACGCGGCCACGCCGCTGCCCGGCCTGTACTCCGCCGGCGAGTGCGCCTGCGTGACCATCAACGGCGCCAACCGGCTGGGATCCAACTCGCTGACCGAGCTGCTGGTGTTCGGCCGGCGGGCCGGCGAGGCCGCGGTGGCCTACGTGGCCGCCGGCGGGAAGGAGCCGGACCAGGCCAAGATCGAGAAGCAGGCCGAGGCGGTCGAGGCTCGGATCAAGGCGCTGATCACGCGCGGCAAGGGCAGGGAGCGGGTCTCCGGCCTGCGCGACGAGCTGACCGAGACCATGGAGGAGAACGTCGGCATCTACCGGGCCGGCGACATGCTCCAGACGGCCTGCAACAAGATCGGCGAGCTGCGCGACCGGTACAAGGACATCCAGCTCAGCGACAAGAGCATGGTGTTCAACACCGCGCTGATCCACGCCCTCGAGCTCGATGCGATGATCGAGGTGTCGCATTCGCTGGCCCACGCGGCCCTGGTGCGGACGGAATCGCGCGGTGCCCACCAGCGGCTCGATTACGAAAAGCGCGACGACCTCAAGTTCCTGAAACACTCCATGGCGCACTACAACCCGAACGGCGATCCGCGAATCGATTACCTGGACGTGGTCATCACCAAGTCGCAGCCGGCCGAGCGCCTCTACGGCGGCGCCGCCGAGGACGCGGACAAGGCCACGAAGGCCGCCAAGGAGAAGAAGAAGGCATCGGCCGCAGAGTAGCCCGCCTGGGCGGGACAGGTGGCCAGCGGCCCGCGTGGGGCCGACCGTTCCAAAGGATTGCGGGAGACGACTCCAGCCATGACCGACATCCGACAGATGGAGCTCGAGGTGCTCCGCTACGATCCGGACCAGGACGCCGAGCCCAGGTATCAGACCTACTCGGTGCCCTGCGACAAGGATTGGGTGGTCCTCGACGCGCTGAACTACATCAAGGACAAGCTGGACGACAGCATCAGCTACCGCTGGTCGTGCCACATGGCCGTGTGCGGCAGCTGCGGCATGATGGTGGACGGCGAGCCGGTGCTGTCGTGCAAGGCGTTCCTGCGCGACTACCCCGACAAGATTCGGGTCGAGCCGCTGACCAACTTCCCGATCGAGCGCGACCTGATCGTGGTGCTCGACTCGTTCATCGAGAAGCTGGAGAGCGTCCGGCCGTACATCATCCCCAAGGAGGAGCGTACGGTCGACGACGGCACGTACACCCAGATGCCGGCGCAGCTCAAGGCGTACAAGCAGTACTCGATGTGCATCAACTGCATGCTCTGCTATTCCGCATGCCCGCAGGTCGCGCTGAACCCCGAGTTCATCGGCCCGGCGGCGCTGGCCCTGGCGCATCGCTACAACCTCGATTCCCGCGACGTCGGGTTCAGCGCGCGGCGCGACGTTGTGGCGGCCCACGAGGGCGTTTGGGAATGCAGCTTCGTCGGCGCCTGCAGCGAGGTCTGTCCGAAGGACGTCGATCCCGCCGGCGCCATCCAGCAGGAGAAGATCGCCAGCACGACCGACTACTTCCAGGCGTTCCTCATGCCGTGGAGCACGCGATGAGCCGGAGACCGTACGTTCGCCCCGTTTCGAAGACGACCTGGTGGATGGGCCAGGGCCGCTATCGGGAGTACATCGCCCGCGAGGTGACCTGCATCTTCATCGGCGCGTACATGGCCATGCTGGTGATCGGCATGTGGCGCCTGTGGCAGGGGCCGGAGGCCTGGAATGCGTACGTCGGAGCGATCCTGAGTCCGCTCGGCCTCGTGTTCCAGCTGATCTGCCTGGGCTTCGCGCTGTACAACACGATCACGTGGTTCAACGTGACGCCCAAGGCCATGCCGCTGATGGTCGGCGGCGAGAAGGTGTCCGGCGGCACCATCATCGGCGCGCACTACGCCGTCTGGGGTGCGGTCTCCCTGGTGCTGCTCGTGCTGGCGGGGTTGTGAGCCATGGCGACGAAATCCCATAAACCCATCGTCTGGGGCCTGTTCGCCGCGGGCGGCACGATCGCCGCGTTCCTCGCACCGGTGCTGATCGCGATCACCTCGATCATGCCCCTGGCCTTCGGCGGCGCCGAGCCCGGCGGCGTGCTGAACTACGACACGGTCGTCTTCTTCGTCGAGAACTGGCTGATCAAGATCATCGTGTTCGGCGTGGTCGGGCTGCAGCTCTGGCATGCCGCACACCGCCTGCGGGTCACCGCGCACGACTTCGGCATCCGTGCGGACACCGCAGTGTCGGTGATCGTGTACACGCTGGCCGGCGTGTTGACGATCCTGGCGGCGGTGTTCCTGATCCTGATCTGATCGCGAGCGTTTCCGGCGCAGGGCCGTCGGCCGCAGTCTGAAGCCGGCGGCGCGGGATCGTCTATTGCGAATCCATGACGGAGGGCGCGTCGGCCATTGCCCCGGCCTTGAAATCCGGTTTCAATTGATTAGTCCCAAACAGGGGAACCAGAGACGCACGCCGGCGCGGTCCGGACAAAAAGCGTCCGCTCGAGGCTCTTACGGACTGGGGGTTCATCCCATGCAGACCCATACGGTTGAGCGCGAGGTGCCGTTCCGGCCCGATCAGCTGTTCGATCTGGTCGCCGATGTCGAACGTTATCCGGAGTTCGTGCCCTGGTGGGTCGCGGCCCGGGTGCGCCGCCGCGGCAACGGCGAGTACCACACCGATCAGGTGATTCGGATCAGCATGATCAGCCAGCGGTTCATGTCGCGGACGGTGCTGCGCCGGCCGGACTGGATCGAGGTGACATCCAGCGAGAACCCGTTCAACAAGCTGGAAATCCGGTGGCGCTTCGACCCCGCGCCGGGCGATCACTGCCGGGTTCGCCTGGACCTGCTGTTCAACTTTAAGAGTGCGACGCTCGGCAAGATGCTTGGTCTTGTCTCCGGAGAGGCCGCGCACAAGCTGATCAATGCCTTCGAAGCGCGCGCACATACCGTGTACGGCGCGGCGCCGCTCGGCCTGGATGGCGTGGTGACCGTGCACTGACCCGGCGCCGGGGGAAGCGCCGGGATACGAACGAACCAGGATACGCGGCCAGAACCGCATGCACCTTCCGGCGGGCTCGGACCCGCCGCCTTGATGACGGGGAACGATTGCGAATGCTGCTTCCAGCCAAGGGGAGACGTGTGCCCAACGCCTGCCGACCCGCAGGGCAGGGGGCGGAACAATGAGCCAGTACGCCGGCAGCTACGCCCGAACCGCAGACGACGCGCAGGCGACCATCGCGGCCGATCTCGACGATGCCGACCTGCCGCAGACTGCCGCCGAGAGCGCCGAGAGCGTGCCGCTGCCGGACTACCTGCGGAACACCTACTCCTGGGCCTACCTGAACCCGGTCAGCCGCGCGGTGTTCGATCAGTGGTTTGTGGTCCAGGCGATCCTGTGGGGCAATGCCGACCGTCTGGTGCGCGCCGTGCTGGACGAGCTGGAGCCGGGCCAGCGCGTGCTGCAGACCGCCTGCGTGTACGGCAACTTCTCCAACCGTCTGGCCGAGCACATCGGCCCCGGCGGCAGCCTGGACGTGATCGACGTTGCGCCGATCCAGGTGCACCACACGCGGCGCAAGCTGCAAGGCCTGCCCCAGGCCAGCGTGCGCCTGGCCGATGCGGTGCGGCCGGGCGGCGCCGGGCCGTACGACGCCGTGTGCTGCTTCTTCCTGCTGCACGAGGTGCCGAAGGCGTACAAGACGCGGATCGTCGACGCCGTGCTGAACAGCATGGCGCCGGACGGCAAGGCCGTGTTCGTGGACTACCACAGGCCGCGGCCGGTCCATCCCTTGCGGCTGGTCATGACGTCGGTGTTCGCCCTGCTGGAGCCGTACGCGCGCGAGATCTGGGATGAGGAGATCGAGGCGTACGCCAGCGAGCGGGACGGCTATCGGTGGTCCAAGGAGACCTTCTTCGGCGGGCTGTACCAGAAGGTGGTGGTGCAGCGCGGGCCGGCCGACTCCTGACGGCGGGCCCGCCCTACTCCACGGAGATGATTCGCTTCGGCAGGGCGGCCAGCGCCAGGGTGCCGCCCGGCTCGATCTCGACACGCTGGTAGCTCTCCAGCGTGTCGATGTAGGTGACGGTGATCGCCTCCTCGGTCCTCAGGTTGCGCATCACCGTAACCGGGCGTTCGCCCACCATGTCGCTTTCGATCGCGATCACCGTGGCATAGTCGACGATGTTCTCCACCTGGAACAGGTCGGGGACCCACGGATTGGTGTAGACAATAGGCTGGTTCGGCCAGAGTTCTTCGGCCGGCGCGGTCATGCTCTCGCAGCCGCCGACCACCGCAGCGACGCCCGAGAGGAGCGCAACCAAGGTTGCCAGGCGCATCAACCGTTCCTCGTACCCGTTCGACACGGCCGGAGTGTACGCGCCGCGCCGCGCAAAGCACAGCGGCAACATGCGCAGACCTTCGGATCAGCCGACGGTCGCGTCGAGCAGTTGGAAACGCCGCGGGTCGCCGAGCACCGAGCAGGCGACGGTGCGTTCCTCACGGATCGAGACCGCCGCAATCCTGGCATGGGGCACGTTCAGGCTGTCGCGGGTGATCGCCACCACTTCCCAGACCAGCCAGCGCGCCTCGGTGCTGCGGTAGCGCTGTCCGACTGCAATGTCCCGTCTGCGCATGATGCCCCGGCATCGTCAAGCGTGACCGTTCCCGCGTGAGGAGAGCGGTGCCGGGCCGGAGAAACAACATTGTTGCTCATGATGGGAAACAGTGTGTCTTCCAGCCCGTGCAGCGCGCAGAATAGTCCCGGCCGGGGGCACGATCCAAGCCCCGTGCGGCCGTCCCGAAACGCCAAGGCGGCGGCGCGTTGCCGCGCCGCCGCCGGATCGTCCGCGACCGACGGGCGGTCAGACCGAATAGTACATCCCGAACTCGATGGGGTGCGGGGTGTGCTCGAACGTGTACACCTCCTCCCACTTCAGCTCCATGTAACCCTCGAGCATGTCCCGGGTAAACACGTCGCCGCGGGTCAGGAACTCGTGGTCCGCCTCGAGCGCCTGCAGCGCCTCCCGCAGCGAGCCGCACACCGTCGGGATGTCCTTCAGCTCGTCGGGCGGCAGGTCGTACAGGTTCTTGTCGATCGGGTCGCCCGGATGGATCTTGTTGACGATGCCGTCCAGGCCGGCCATCAGCATGGCCGCGAAGGCCAGGTACGGATTGGCCGAGGGGTCGGGGAAGCGGACCTCGACGCGCTTGCCCTTGGGGCTGGTCGCAAACGGGATGCGGCACGAGGCCGAGCGGTTGCGGGCCGAATAGGCCAGCAGCACCGGCGCCTCGAAACCCGGGATCAGCCGCTTGTAGCTGTTCGTGGTCGGGTTGGTGAAGGCGTTGAGCGCCTTGGCGTGCTTGATGATGCCGCCGATGTAGTACAGCGCCGTCTCCGACAGGTCGGCATAGCCGGTGCCGGCGAAGGTCGGCACGCCGTCCTTCCAGATCGACTGGTGGACGTGCATGCCCGAGCCGTTGTCGCCCTTGACCGGCTTCGGCATGAACGTGGCGCTCTTGCCGTAGGAATGCGCCACCATGTGCACGCAGTACTTGTAGATCTGCATGTGGTCGGCGCAGGTGACCAGCGTGTTGAACTTGGTGCCGAGTTCGTGCTGCGCGGGCGCCACCTCGTGGTGGTGCTTCTCCACCATGACGCCCATGTCGGCCATGGTGCTGATCATCTCGGCGCGCAGGTCGGCGGCGCTGTCCACCGGCGGGACGGGGAAATAGCCGCCCTTGATGGCCGGACGGTGGCCCAGGTTGCCGGCCTCGTAGGCGCGGCCGGCGTTGTACGGGCCCTCCTCGCTGTCCAGGTGGTAGTACGCCTGGTGCATTTGCGAATCGAAGCGCACGTCGTCGAACACGAAGAACTCGGCCTCAGGGCCGAAGTACGCGGTGTCGCCGATGCCGAGCGAGGCCATGTACTGCTCGGCCGCCTTGGCCAGCGACCGCGGGTCGCGGTTGTAGCGCTGCCCCGTGGACGGCTCGCCCACGTCGCAGAACAGGATCAGCGACGGCTGCGCGGCGAACGGGTCGAGCACGGCGGACGCCGGATCGGGCATCAGCGTCATGTCCGACTCGTTGATCACCTTCCAGCCCGCAATCGACGAACCGTCGAACATGATGCCGTCGGTGAACACGTCCTCGTCGATGGTGCTGACGTGCTGTGCCGTATGCTGCCACTTGCCCCGCGGGTCGGTGAAGCGGAGGTCAACGAACTTGACGTCGTTTTCCTTGATCAGGTCCATGACCTTGGTGATATCGTCGGACATTGGTTTTTCCCGTAGTTGGCCCTTGTTTTCGCTCTGGCTGGCTGATGACGGAAGCGGCCGGTGATCAGATGGCCTCGGCGCCCTTCTCGCCGGTGCGGATGCGCACGACTTCCTCGACCGGCGAAACGAAGATTTTCCCGTCCCCGATCCGGCCGGTCTGCGCGGCCTGCTGAATGGCCTCGATGGCCGGTTCCACCAGACCGTCATCCATCACGACTTCCACTTTCACCTTCGGCAGGAAGTCAACAACGTATTCGGCACCCCGATACAATTCCGTGTGCCCCTTCTGGCGACCGAAGCCCTTCGCCTCGGTCACGGTGATGCCCTTGATGCCGACTTCGTGCAGCGCTTCCTTCACCTCGTCGAGCTTGAAGGGCTTGATGATCGCTTCGACCTTCTTCATCGGCGTCCGCACCGTTCCCCTGGTTCATCCGGAGGCTTGAGCTTGCGTCGCCGCGGCGGGGCTGCGACGATGCTGGGACGAAGCACGGCCCGTGCCAACACGGCCGCCGCCCGGCACCGGCGCGTTTCGTGCGCAGTGCAGCATGCTCGGCGCCGGTCCGCTGCCCAAACTTTGATCATTTGACCGCGAACCAGGCACATGGCCTGCCGGTCCGGCGGGCAGGCGGTGCGCCCCGCCGCCGGGCGCCAGACCGTTTCGCGAACCCGCCGCGCTGGGTATAGTGCACCGCACCCGTAAGGAGCCGGTGCCGATGACCGCCAACCTGTCCATTCGTGAGGCCCTGACCTTCGACGACGTGCTGCTCGTCCCTGCGGCGTCGTCCGTGCTGCCTGCCGAGACCGAGACGCGCACGCGCCTGACGCGCAGCGTCGAGCTCGGCATTCCCCTGATCTCGGCGGCCATGGACACGGTGACGGAGAGTGCGCTGGCCATTGCCATGGCCCAGGCCGGCGGGCTCGGCGTGATCCACCGCAACCTGGACATCGAGCGCCAGGCCGAGGAGGTGCGCCAGGTCAAGCGGTTCGAATCGGGCATGGTGGTCAACCCGATCACCATCAGCCCGGACGCGACCCTGGCCGACGCGCTGGCGCTGATGCAGCGGCGCCGCATCTCCGGCATTCCCGTGGTCGAGGCCTCCGGCCGGCTGGTCGGCATCCTGACCAACCGCGACGTGCGCTTCGCCTCGATCCCGGACCAGCCGGTCTCGGAGCTGATGACCCGGGACAACCTGATCACCGTGCGCGAAGGCGTGGATCGCGCCGAGGCCAAGCGGCTGCTCCACCAGCACCGCATCGAAAAGCTGCTGGTCGTGGACGACGACTACCGGTGCATCGGCCTGATCACCGTCAAAGACATCGAGAAGGCGCAGCTCCATCCGGCCGCGGCCAAGGACGAGCACGGCCGGCTGCGGGTCGCCGCCGCCACCGGCACGGGCGACCGCGGGTTCGCGCGCGCCGAGGCGCTGTTCGACGCCGAGGTGGACGTGCTGGTCATCGATACCGCGCACGGCCACTCCGAGGAGGTCGTCCGTGCCGTGGAGCGGGCCCGCCGGCTCGGCAACTACACCCAGATCGTCGCCGGCAACGTGGCCACGGCCGACGGGGCGAAGGCGCTGGTCGACGCCGGCGCGGATGCGGTCAAGGTCGGCATCGGGCCGGGGTCGATCTGCACGACGCGGGTGATCGCCGGCGTCGGCATGCCCCAGCTGACCGCCGTCCTGGAGGTCGTCGGCCTGTGCCGGGACCGCGACGTGCCGGTGATCGCCGACGGCGGCATCAAGTATTCCGGCGACCTGGCCAAGGCGATCGCCGCCGGCGCCGATTGCGCCATGATCGGCTCGCTGTTCGCCGGCACCGACGAGGCGCCGGGCGAGGTGATCCTCTACCAGGGGCGCTCCTACAAGAGCTATCGGGGCATGGGCTCGGTCGGCGCGATGGCGCGCGGCTCGGCCGACCGCTACTTCCAGGACGAGGTGTCCGACAGCCTGAAGTTCGTGCCGGAGGGCGTGGAGGGGCGGGTGCCCTACAAGGGGCCGGTGGCCAATGTCGTGCACCAGCTGATCGGCGGCCTGCGCGCCGCCATGGGCTACACCGGCAACCAGACCATGGCCGACATGCAGCGCCGCTGCAGCTTCGTGCGAATCACCAATGCCGGCCTGCGCGAAAGCCACGTGCACGACATCACCGTGACCCGCGAGGCGCCGAACTACCGGCCGGATTTCTAGGGCCTGTCGGGGAGGGGGAGGCGGCGGTGGCCGGGCGTCCGCAGCAGACCGTTCATCTGATCCGCCACGGCGAATCGCTGTTCAATGCGCTGTGCGCCCAGGCGCCGTGGTCGGACCCGATGCTGTTCGACGCGCCGCTGTCGGCCAGCGGCGAGGCGCAGGTTGCCGACCTGCGCGGCCGGGTGAGCGGGCTGGCGGTGGAACTGGTGGTGACCTCGCCGCTGACCCGCGCCATCCAGACCGCGCTGGGCGCGTTCGGGGGCAACGGCGTGCCGATCCTGGTGGAGGCGCTGCACTGCGAGCGCGTCGAGGCGAGCTGCGACGTGGGCCGGTCGCCGGGCGTGCTGGCGGCCGAGTTCCCCGCGCTGCGCTTCGACCACCTGGAGGACCCCTGGTGGTACGCCGACGGGGTCCCGCCCGGCCAGGTGCCGTGGGAGCCGGAGGCCGTGTTCGCGGCGCGCGTGGACGGGTTCCGCGCCTGGCTGGCGGCGCGGCCGGAGCGGACCATCGCCGTGATCGGGCACGGCGCCTTCTTCACCCGCCTGACCGGCCAGCGCCTCGCCAACTGCGAGCTGGTCACGCTGAGGCCGTGACGGTCGGGCCGGGCCGTTCGGCCAGCCAGATGCCGATCCGGCGCATCGCCTCGTGGATCGCGTCCACCGACGCCGCGTAGGAGAAGCGCAGGAAGCCCTCGCCGTGGGCGCCGAAGCTGGTGCCGGCCACGGCGGCGACGCCGGCCTCCTCCAGCAGCCGGGTCTGCAGGCCCTTGGCGGTCAGGCCGGTGCCGGCGATGTTGGGGAAGGCATAGAAGGCGCCGCCCGGCTCGATGCAGCGGATGCCTGGCAGCTGGTTGAGCGCGGCGACGATCACCCGGCGCCGCTCCGCGAACGCGGCGGTCATGGCGTCGACGGCGTCCTGCGGGCCCTCCAGCGCGGCGATGCCGGCCCACTGGGCGGCAGCGTTGACGCAGGAGTGCGAGTTCACCGCCAGCTTCGTCGCCGCCTCGATCAGCCCCGGCGGCCACACCGACCAGCCGAGCCGCCAGCCGGTCATGGCATAGGTCTTCGACCAGCCGTCGAGCAGGATCACCCGGTCGCGCAGGGCCGGGTAGGCGAGCAGGCAGGTGTGCTCCCGCCCGTCGTAGAGCATGCGGCTGTAGATCTCGTCGCTCAGCACGGCGACGTGCGGGTGCGCCGCCAGCCCCGCAGCCAGCCGGTCGAATTCGGCCCGCGGCACGACGCCGCCGGTCGGGTTGGCCGGGCTGTTGACGATCAGCAGGCGGGTGCGCGGCGTGATCCGCGCCAGCACCTCGTCGGCCGCGAAGGCGAAGCCCTTGTCCTCGGTCATCGGGATCGGCACCGGCGTCGCCCCGGTAAACCGGATCGCCGACTCGTAGATGGGGAAGCCGGGATCGGGGTAGAGGATCTCGGCGCCGGGCTCGCCGAACATCAGAATGGCGAACCACATGGTCACCTTGCCGCCGGGCACGATCAGCACGTGGTCCGGATCGACGGCGACGCCGTAGCGTGCGTCCAGCTGGCGGGCCACCGCCTCGCGCAGGGCCGGGATGCCGGTGGCCGGGGTGTAGCCGTGCTGGCCGTCGCGCAACGCCCTGACGGCGGCCTCGACGATGTGCGGCGCGGTTTTGAAATCCGGCTGGCCGATCCCCAGATTGATGATCGAACGGCCTTCGGCGGCAAGTCGGTTGGCGCGGGCCAGGACGTCGAACGCCGTTTCGGTGCCGATCTGCTGCATGCCGGCGGCAAGGCGGAGCATGGCGGCCCTCCCTGGGATGTGTTATCGTGATCCCGAGAGTGCCGCGTTGCCGCCGCCCCGCAAAGCCTTGACGGTCGGGGGCGGATGGCGCATACGGTGCGGCCTTCCATGGCGGTCGTAGCTCAGTGGTAGAGCCCTCGGTTGTGGTCCGAGTTGTCGTGGGTTCGAATCCCATCGATCGCCCCATTTCCTTCCAGTTCGTGCGGCCGGGGGCCGGGGCCCATTTCGATAGCGGGTTCGCTTCGGGCAGGTGCCATCTGATGACCGGGAGCATCGCCGATTTGTATGAGGCGCTGAAGCAAGCGGGTGCGCCCGAGGAAAGCGCCTTCACCAATGGCGACGAAGCGGGCGTGCGGGCCAAGCGGCGCAAACCTTCTGCTGCATGACGGCCGACCGTCTCCGCCGGTCCGTCTTGCGGCCGTCCGACCGGCTTCGCTGAGGCGCTCTGGTTGCCGCATCCTTGCGCTTGCCCAGGAATGGATTTCCGTTCACGATCGTTGCCGCAGGGTGCGTTCCACCGGAAGACTGATGGCCGACCATGTCCGTAGTCCCGTTCGACACGCTGGCCTTCGCGCAAAAGCTGGAGCAGGGCGGATTTACGCTTGAACAATCGCGAACCGCAGCCAGCGCGCTTGCGGATGCGTTCACCGACAGCGTTGCAACCAAAGACGACATCAAGGAGTTGAAAAGCGACATTGGCAATCTGAAAGGCGAGATTGAAGCCGTCAGAATGGAGCTAGGCACCAAGATTGAAGCCGTCAGAATGGAGCTGAAAGCCGAAATCGAGGCTGTAAGAAATGAGATGGCCGGCATCCGTGTCGAGATCGGTCACCAGATCCAAGCCTCCGAGCAGAGAACGACCATTCGGCTTGGCGGGATGATCGTAGTCGGCGTCGGTATCCTGCTTGCGGCAAACTTTTTTGCTTGATGACCAACGAGGTACCATAAGGCTTGTTGGGCTGTTTGGCGCATCGACCTTTGAAATCTTCTGAAGAGCCTTTGCGGGCGCACTACTTGGATCGCCCTAATGACGGATCATCGACGACACGCCGAAGCCGGCAAAGATGCCGAGAGAGATGAGGCATGGGAGGCGAAGACAGGGGCTGCCACGCATGACGGGCGCCTGAAGCATCGCGAGCGCGAAGTCCTGATCGTTGCCGCCCTGCCGGATGATGTCGTGGCTGCCGTCGAGGCGGCGGAATACGGGACGGGACCCGCATGAGGTCGCCGCCCGTGGCATGACGGCGCCGTCCGTTGCCATCCCGCTTGCCGCCGTCCCGTCCGCTTGATAGCCAGGGCGCCCCGAACAAAGCTCCGGGACCGGTGCGGCCATGTATCGTGACAATCCCCTCACGGCAAAGCTCCGCGCCGGACGGCCGGGGTTGGGCTGCTGGCTGACGCTCGGCGATTCGGCGACGGCCGAGATCCTGGGGCTGGCCGGCTATGACTGCGTGCTGATGGACCACGAGCACGGCGCCATCGACCTGCGGGAGACGCTGACCTGCCTGCAGGCGCTGTCGGCGCTGCCGGCGGCGGGGCTGATCCGGGTGCCGTGGAACGATCCCGTCTACATAAAGCGCGTGCTCGACCTGGGGGTCGAGGGCGTGATGGTGCCGTCGGTCAATTCGGCGGAGGAGGCCCGCGCCGCCGTCGCCGCCTGCCGGTATCCGCCGGGCGGGGTGCGCGGGGCGGCCTATCCGATCGTGCGCGCCGCCGACTACGGGCTGGCCCGCGACCGCTACCGGCAGACGGGAGAGGGCAATCTGCTGATCCTTTGCCAGATCGAGAGCGCGCAGGCGGTCGAGGCGGTGCCGGATATCGCCGCCGTCGACGGCGTGGACGTTCTCTTCGTCGGCCCCTACGATCTGTCGGGAAGCATTGGCCGGCTCGGCCGGTTCGATGACCCCGAGGTCGCCGCCCTGGTCCGCCGCGCCGAGCGCGCCGTCAAGGACAGCGGCCGCTGGCTGGGCGCCCTGCCGTCGCTGGGCCGCACGCCCGCCGACATGGTCCGCGACGGGGCCGACCTCGTCATCGCCGGCAGCGACGTGCGCCTGCTGCGCGACGCCGCCCGCGCCGAGGTGGCCGCCTTCCGCACCGCCGCCGGCGACGCCAATGGGGAGCCGTGACGCCATGACCACCGGACTCGAGCTGCTGACCGTGGAGGAGATGGGCCGCGCCGACCGGCTGACCGCCGAGTGGGGCACGCCCGGCATCGAGCTCATGGAGAACGCCGGCCTGGCCATCGCCGAGGCGATCCTGGCGCGCTGGCCGGTCCGCCCCGTGCTGGTGCTGTGCGGCCCCGGCAACAACGGCGGTGACGGCTTCGTGGCGGCGCGCCGGCTGGCGGAGCGCGGCTGGCCGGTGCGGGTCGCGCTGCTCGGCCGGCGCGACTCGCTCTCGGGCGACGCGGCCATCGCCGCCTCGCGCTGGGACTGGCCGGTCGAGCCGCTGACCGCCGAACTGCCCGGCGAAAAGCCCCTGGTCGTGGACGCCCTGTTCGGCGCCGGCCTGACCCGCCCGGTCGAAGGCCTGCCGGCCGAGGTGCTCGGCGCCGTGGCCGCGGCCGGCCTCTCGGTGGTGGCGGTGGACGTGCCCAGCGGACTGGACGGCAACACCGGCGCCCTGAAGGGCACCGTCGCCGCCGCGGTGCTGACCGTCACCTTCTTTCGCAAGAAGCCGGGCCACCTGCTGCTGCCGGGCCGGGCCATGTGCGGCGAGACGGTCGTCGCCGACATCGGCATCCCGGACCGGACCCTGGAGGAGATCGGCCCCGCCGCGTCGGAGAACGGCCCGGCGCTGTGGCTGCCGCGCTATCCCTGGCCGCAGCTCGGCGGGCACAAGTACCAGCGCGGCCACGCCCTGGTCTATGGCGGCGCCCGCATGACCGGCGCGGCGCGGCTGGGCGCGGTGGCGGCGCGGCGGCTGGGGGCCGGGCTGGTCACCGTGGTGGCGCCGGAGGAGGTCGTGCCGATCTATGCCGCCGGGTCGCCGGGCACCCTGGTCAGCCCGATGGGCGACCTCCCCGATCTGCTGGACGACCCGCGCCGCAACGCCATGCTGATCGGCCCCGGCGCCGGGCGCAGCGATGCCACCCGCCAGGCGGTGCTGGAGGCCTGCCGCGCCGGCAAGCGCCTGGTGCTGGACGCCGATGCGCTGACCAGCTTCGCCGGCGACCCCCAGACACTGCTCGACTCGGTGAGCGAGCATGCCGTGATGACGCCCCACGACGGCGAGTTCGGCAAGACCTTCGGCGACCTGCTGCCCGATCCCGACGCGGACCGGCCGGCGCGGGCGCGGGCCGTGGCGGCCTCCGCCGGGGCGGTGCTGCTGCTCAAGGGGCCGGACACGGTGATCGCCGCGCCCGACGGCCGCACCGCCATCAACGCCAACGCGCCGCCGTTCCTGGCCACCGCCGGCAGCGGCGACGTGCTGTCCGGCATGATCCTGGGCCTGCTCGCCCAGGGCATGCCGGCGTTCGAGGCCGCGTGTGCCGCCGTCTGGCTGCACGGCGCGGCGGCGGCCGACATCGGCCCGGGTCTGATCGCCGAGGACCTGCTCGACGCGCTGCCGGGGGTGCTGCGGCACCTGGCCGGCCTGGCCACGGCGGCGGGACACGGTCCGTCACATTGATCTTGCGCAATATTGGCAATCGACCCTTCGAGAGAGAGCAAAGTTCAATCTTCTGTAAACATTTTTGGCTATGCTCGAACCGGATAAGGGATTGAGGCCCTTGTGGCACGGCATTGAGAGACTGGTGCAATGATGTGGAGGCGTAGGGAGTCAGTCGAGGTCCCGGTCGGCGCCCGGTTCCGCCGGCCCGAGTGCAACAACATGATGGAACTGGCGGAAGTCCTTGCGGTCGCCCGCGATCGGGCCGGCATTCCGCATGTCCACTACAAGGTCCAGTTCCAGCGCGTGAACGACAACCGCCCGGCGATCGAGAAGCGCACCCTGGCGCTCAGCGCGTTCACGCAGCTCTATCCGGAGCGCATGCCGGCCTGAACCGCGGATACCGCACCTTCGCAGCGCCGCCGCGGCGCTGCGGACCGGCGGTGCGCTCTACGGCCCGCGATCGCCTCGGGGCGATCCTGCTGCCGTCGTTGCCCGTCGCGCGGCAACGGCGTCCGATTTGGCCTGTCTCCGCAGAATCCGTTGTGCTATAGACGCCGATCCGAATTGCCGTCGGCGGCGGCGGGGCCCACTATAACTGCGGTTCATGGCCGCGGGGCGGTGCGGCGGCGGGCGTGGCGGAACTGGTAGACGCGCTGGATTTAGGTTCCAGTGACGGAAGTCGTGGGGGTTCGAGTCCCTTCGCCCGCACCAGTACCAGTGCCCGGCGGCGGCATCCGCCCTTCCGGCGGCAGGCAACCGGAACCAGGCGAGCGGGGATGAACGTCACTGAAACGAGTGCCGAAGGGCTCAAGCACGAATTCAAGATTGTCGTCCCGGCCGACGACATCGAGCATAAGTTGCGCGCCAAGCTTCGCGACATCGCGCGTCGCGTCAAGCTGCCGGGCTTCCGGCCGGGCAAGGTGCCGCTGACGATCCTCAAGCAGCGCTACGGCAAGTCCGTGATCGGCGAGGTGCTGGAAGAGGCGGTCAACGAGAGCTCGCAGCAGACCCTGACCGAACGCGGCATCCGCCCGGCAGGCAAGCCGCATATCGAGGTCACCAGCTTCGACGACGGCAGCGACCTCGAATTCACGATGGCGCTCGAGGAGCTCCCGGAGGTCGAGATCCCCGACCTGTCCAAGCTGGAGCTGGACCGGCCGGTCGCCGAGGTCGAAGACCAGGAGGTCGACCGCGCACTGGGGCGGCTGGCCGAGCACCGCAAGCGGTTCGAGCCGCCGGCCGAGCCGCGCCCGGCGCGGCAGGGCGACCAACTCGTCATCGACTATACGGTCGTGGTCGAAGGCGAGGAGCGGGCGGACATGGCCGCGAGCGGCCTGGAGGCCGAGCTGGGCGCTGCCGAGCTGTTCGCCGACGTCCAGCAGCAGCTCGCCGGCGCCATGCCGGGGCAGCACGTCAGCGCGGCCATGACCTTTCCGGAGGACGACCCGCGCCCCGACGTGGCCGGCAAGCCGGCCGTGTTCGAGGTCGACGTCAAGGAGGTCCGCGAGCCGCGGCCGTCGGAGGTCGACGAGGAGTTGGCCGAGAGCTACGGCTTCGAGAGCCTGGACCAGCTGCGCAGCGCAGTGCGTGAGCGCATCGAGGAGGACTACCGCCGCGTATCACGGCTTCGGGTCAAGCGCCAGCTGCTCGACACCCTTGCGGCGGAGCACCGCTTCGACGTGCCGCAGGGGCTGGTGGACCAGGAATTCGACACCATCTGGCGGCAGATCGAGCGGGCCAAGGCCGGCGGCGCCGAATCCGACCCCGACCTGGAAAAGCCGGAGGACGAGCTGCGCGCCGAGTACCGGGAGATTGCCGAGCGCCGGGTCCGGCTGGGCCTGCTGCTCTCGGAGATCGGCCGGCAGAACAACATATCGGTCACGCGCGACGAGCTGAACCGCGCGGTCTGGCAGGAGGCGCGGCAGTTCCCCGGCTTCGAGCGCCAGTTCGCGGAGCAGATTGCCCAGAGCGAGCGGGCGATGGAGAGTGTGCGGGCGCCGCTGCTGGAGGAGAAGGTCGTCGATTTCATCCTCGAGATGGCCCAGGTGCACGAGCGCCGGGTCGATGCCGAGGAACTCCTGCGCGACCCGGACCAGGACAAGAAGGCCGCCGGCGGCGAGACGCCTGCCGGCGAAGGAAGCGAGGCCGCCGGCGGCGCCTGATCCCCGGGCGCCGGGAAATTGTGCCGCGGGCAACGAGGACGGTGATGGACCCTGTCGATACGTACATGAATACGCTGGTCCCGATGGTCATCGAACAGACCAACCGGGGTGAACGCGCCTTCGACATCTATTCCCGCCTGTTGAAGGAGCGGATTATCTTTCTGATCGGCGGCATCAACGATGCCGTGGCCAGCCTGGCGGCCGCGCAGCTCCTGTACCTGGAGTCGGAGAACCCGACCAAGGACATCGCCATATACATCAATTCGCCCGGCGGCGTCGTCACGGCCGGCATGGCGATCTACGATACCATGCAGTACGTGAAGCCGGAGGTCTCGACCGTGTGCATCGGCCAGGCGGCGTCCATGGGCTCGCTGCTGCTGGCGGCCGGGTCGGCGGGCAAGCGGTTCGCCCTGCCCAACGCGCGCGTCATGGTCCACCAGCCGCACGGCGGCGCCCAGGGGCAGGCCACCGACATCGAGATCCAGGCGCGCGAGATCCTGAAGATCCGCCAGCGCATGAACGAAATTTACGTCAAGCACACCGGCCAGGATCTGGCGACCATCGAGGCCGCGGTGGAGCGCGACAAGTTCATGTCGGCCGATGAGGCCAAGGTCTTCGGCATCGTCGACGAGGTGGTTGAGAAGCGTGGTACGCCGCGCCCCATGGGCGAGGAGAAACCCTCGGATTAACAAAATGTTGATCGCTCCCTGTCAGTCATGTTCAATGACGGACTTGGGAACGGGGCCGGCGGGTACCATTGTTCTCGTTGAGCCTGATTGGCCCCGGCGGGCTCGCCGAGACGAGGTGGCCCGACGGGGCGGCAACGGGTGGCAGGCGCCCGACGAAGTTTAAGTGGAGCCTTCATGAGCAAGTCCACCGGCGGAGACTCCAAGAACACGCTCTATTGCTCGTTCTGCGGCAAGAGCCAGCACGAGGTCCGCAAGCTGATCGCGGGTCCGACCGTGTTCATCTGCGACGAGTGCGTCGAGCTGTGCATGGATATCATTCGCGAGGAGAACAAGACCACCCTCGTGAAGAACCGCGACGGCATCCCCACGCCACGCGAAATCCACCGGGTGCTTGACGACTACGTGATCGGCCAGCAGCATGCCAAGCGCGTGCTGTCTGTTGCAGTGCACAACCACTACAAGCGGCTCTCGCACGCCCAGAAGAACAGCGACGTCGAGCTGGCCAAGTCGAACATCCTGCTGATCGGGCCGACCGGCTGCGGCAAGACGCTGCTGGCCCAGACCCTGGCCCGAATCATCGACGTGCCGTTCACCATGGCCGATGCCACCACGTTGACCGAGGCGGGCTACGTCGGCGAGGACGTCGAGAACATCATCCTCAAGCTGCTCCAGGCCGCCGACTACAACGTCGAGCGCGCCCAGCGCGGCATCGTCTACATCGACGAAGTGGACAAGATCAGCCGCAAGTCGGACAACCCGTCGATCACGCGCGACGTATCGGGAGAAGGCGTGCAGCAGGCCCTGCTCAAGATCATGGAGGGCACCGTCGCCTCGGTGCCGCCGCAGGGCGGCCGCAAGCACCCGCAGCAGGAGTTTCTGCAGGTCGACACGACCAACATCCTGTTCATCTGCGGCGGCGCGTTCGCCGGGCTGGACAAGATCATCGCGCAGCGCGGGCGCGGCACGGCGATCGGGTTCGGTGCCGACGTGCGGGCGCCGGAGGAGCGCCAAACGGGCGAGATCCTGCGCGAGGTGGAGCCCGAGGACCTGCTGAAGTTCGGCCTGATCCCCGAATTCGTCGGCCGCCTGCCGGTGGTGGCCACGCTGGGCGACCTGGACGAGGCGGCCCTGGTCGACATCCTGACCAAGCCCAAGAACGCCCTGGTCAAGCAGTACCAGCGCCTGTTCGAGATGGAGGACGTTGCGCTTTCGTTCGCCGAGGACGCGTTGCGCAGCATTTCCAAGAAAGCCATACTGCGCAAAACGGGGGCGCGCGGGCTGCGCTCGATCATGGAGGCGATCCTGCTGGAGCCCATGTTCGACCTGCCCGGGCTCGATGGTGTCGAGGAAATCGTCATCAATCGGGAGGTTGTCGAGGGCCGCGCCAAGCCGCTGTTGATCTACGCCGAGAAGCGGGGCGATCTCGCCCCCGGTGCCTGAGGCGCCGGCCGGCGCCGCACCGGGCGCGGGCCGGCCTTCCGCCTTGAACCGGCCCGCGCGCGGGCCACGTTAGATCGCGTACCCACATTGGTCCGCTTCCGCCCGGTGCCTGACCGGTGCCGTCCGGGGGAGACCGCCCGGTCGACGCTACGAGGCTCGTTGCTTGATGTTGGAACTCCATCGCGGTGGCATTTTTCCGGTTCTCCCGCTGAGAGACATCGTCGTCTTCCCGCACATGATCGTGCCGCTGTTCGTCGGCCGCGAGAAGTCGGTGCGCGCGCTCGAGGACGTGATGAAGGATGACAAGCAAATCCTTCTCGTCACGCAAAAGAACGCCGCGCAGGACGACCCCAGCCCCTCCGATATCTTTGGTGTCGGCACGGTCGGGACCGTCCTGCAGCTGCTCAAGCTGCCCGACGGCACGGTCAAGGTCCTGGTCGAAGGCAACCAGCGTGCCGGCATATCCCGGTTCGCGCCCAACCCCGAGTTCTTCCAGGCGTACGCCGACGTCATCTCGGACGTGGCCGGCGAGCACCAGGAGCTTGAGGCGCTCAGCCGCGCAGCGGTCACCCAGTTCGAGCAGTACATCAAGCTCAACAAGAAAATTCCGCCGGAGGTGCTGGTCTCGATCAACCAGATCGACGACCCCAGCAAGCTTGCCGACACGGTCGCCTCCCATCTGTCGCTGAAGATTCCCGAGAAGCAGCAGCTGCTCGAGACGGCGTCGGTGGCGGAACGCCTGGAGAAGGTGTTCTCGTACATGGAGAACGAGATCGGCGTTCTGCAGGTCGAGAAGCGCATCCGCAGCCGCGTCAAGCGGCAGATGGAAAAGACGCAGCGCGAATATTACCTGAACGAGCAGCTCAAGGCGATCCAGAAGGAACTCGGCGAAAGCGAGGACGGGCGCGACGAGGTCCAGGAGCTCGAGGACCGGATCAACAAGACCAAGCTGTCCAAGGAAGCCCGCGACAAGGCCATGGCGGAGCTCAAAAAGCTGCGCAACATGAGCCCGATGTCCGCCGAGGCGACCGTTGTGCGCAATTATCTGGACTGGATCACCACGATCCCTTGGAAGAAGCGCACCAAGGTCAAGAAGGACATCAAGCTGGCCGAGATGGTGCTGAATGAGGACCACTTCGGCCTGGAAAAGGTCAAGGAGCGGATCCTTGAGTACCTCGCCGTGCAGCAGCGCATGAGCAAGCTGCGCGGGCCGATCCTGTGCCTGGTCGGACCGCCGGGCGTGGGCAAGACCTCCCTGGGCAAGTCGGTCGGCCGGGCCACGGGGCGCAACTTTGTGCGCATGTCGCTGGGCGGTGTGCGTGACGAGGCGGAGATCCGCGGGCACCGCCGGACCTACATTGGATCGATGCCCGGCAAGGTCATCCAAGGAATGAAGAAGGCCAAGTCGTCCAACCCGCTGTTCCTGCTCGACGAGGTGGACAAGCTGGGCGCGGATTGGCGCGGCGACCCGTCTTCGGCGCTGCTCGAGGTGCTCGACCCGGAGCAGAACCACACGTTCCAGGATCACTACCTGGAGGTCGACTACGATCTGTCCGACGTGATGTTCCTGTGCACGGCAAACACGCTGCGCATGCCGCAGCCGCTGCTCGACCGCATGGAGGTCATCCGCATCCCGGGCTACACCGAGGACGAGAAGGTCGAGATCGCCAAGCGCCACCTGATCGGCAAGCAGATGAAGGCGCACGGCCTGAAGAAGGGCGAGTGGTCGATTTCCGACGAAGCGCTTCGGGATCTGATCCGCTATTACACGCGCGAAGCCGGTGTGCGGAACCTGGAGCGGGAGATCGCCAACCTGACCCGCAAGGCGGTGAAGGAAATTCTGATGAAGGGCGGCGAGCGCATCGCGATCACCCGCCGCAACCTCGACAAGTTCGCCGGCGTGCGCCGGTTCCGCTTCGGCGAGGTGGAGCAGGCCGATCTGGTCGGCGTCACCACGGGGCTCGCCTGGACCGAGGTGGGCGGCGAGCTGCTGTCGATCGAGTCGGTCATGGTACCCGGCAAGGGCAAGGTCACCACCACCGGCAAGCTCGGCGACGTCATGCGCGAATCGGTGCAGGCGGCGGAAAGCTTCGTGAAGTCGCGCGCCGCGGCGTTCGGCATCAAGCCGACGGTGTTCGCTCGCAAGGACATCCATGTGCACGTGCCGGAAGGTGCAACCCCGAAGGACGGGCCGAGCGCCGGTGTCGCCATGGTCACGTCGATCGTCTCGGTGCTGACCGGCAACCCGGTGCGCAAGGACGTCGCAATGACCGGCGAGATCACGTTGCGCGGCCGCGTGCTGCCGATCGGCGGGCTCAAAGAAAAAATGCTGGCAGCACTGCGCGGCGGTCTGACGACCGTGGTAATTCCCAAGGACAACGAGAAGGACCTCGCGGATATTCCCGACAACGTCAAGCGCCACCTCAAGATTCTGACGGTCAGCGACCTGGATCAGGTGCTCGCTCATGCCCTCGTCGAGCCGCTCAAGCCCATCGAATGGGAGGAGCCGGCGGAGGTGGACGGGGTGACGGTGCCGCCGGACGGCGACGAGGAGGCAGTCATCCGGCACTAGCGACCGGCCGCGGAAAAAACTTAGATCAATCATGCCGTCTGTATTACTGGGCGATTGACCCAAACGGGTAGGTGCGCATAGACTCTCGCACCGCGGTCGGCTGGCCGGCATCGCCCTACCTTTTTCGGCTGCTCAGGCACCGGGAATGGCGGCTCGAACAAGGCGGTCATGAGACGATCGCGGTTGCAGGCTGTTGACGGGTTATTACTGGGGGGCAAAGCGTGAACAAAAATGATCTGGCCGCTTACGTGGCCGAAGAGACGGGACTTGCCAAGGCGGATGCGAGCAAGGCCGTCGATGCCGTTCTTGAAGGAATCACCGACGCCTTGAAGGACGGGACGGAGGTTCGCCTCGTCGGCTTCGGCACCTTTACGGTCGCGGAGCGCGCCGCGTCGGAGGGCCGCAACCCGCGCACCGGGGAGAAGATCGACATCCCCGCATCCAAACAGCCGAAGTTCAAGGCCGGCAAGGCGTTGAAGGACGCGGTCAACCCGGAGTGATCCATGCCGGTTCAGGCGGTATCCGCGCAGGGTCCCGCCGCGGCAGTCCGGGGCACCCGTTTCCTGGGTGGTATTCAGTGCGGTCTTTTCGCTGTCGTGCTTTCTGGTCGGCAGGGTATGACGTTGTTGTTTCGGTTGTCGGCAGGCATCAGGTTTGGCCGAGCCGGTGACGGTGTCCCTGGTCTTGTCGGCTGTCCCGGGCGGTTAGCTCAGCGGTAGAGCATTCGGTTTACACCCGAAAGGCCGCAGGTTCGATCCCTGCACCGCCCATGCCGGAATGCCGGCGGGCGGCCGTGGCCGATGCGCTGCCGGTACCGGCCGGTCCTGCGGAAACCGCGGTTTTTGCGTCCCTCCTTGCCGCCGCGACCATTGCGGATTCGCCGTGCCGCCCCATCTGTGCGGGAGCGGCGGACGGCAGCATTGCCGCCGGACCGGGCCGGAGGACGGCCTTGACACCGGTGGCAGGCGCCGTTAATCAAACTGTCGCGGTCGGCGTTGTCTGCCGGCCGGATGCGGGTGTAGCTCAGTTGGTTAGAGCGCCGGCCTGTCACGCCGGAGGCCGCGGGTTCAAGTCCCGTCACTCGCGCCACTTCCTCCGAAGCACGCCGTACGCGTACGCGATGCCAGGGATGGGCCGTCGGCCCCCCGTGTTGCATCGCCGCAGGGGTGCCCGCAGGGCGGCCGAATTCCCTTCCCAAGCGCTCCCGCCAGCCTATATAGTCTTGCGCCGACAGCACCGGCAAAATCGCATAACCTTTTGAGAGTTATGAGCTTTCGGACGGCCTGCCGGTCCGGCCGAAACCGTCACGCCGAGGCGCCGATGATCAGCTCGCTCGTTGTCGATTACTTTCCGATCCTGATCTTCCTGGCCATCGCCGTCGTCATGGCCGGCGCCATGGTGGCAATGTCGTACATGCTGGGGCCGCAAAACCCGGACGCGGAAAAGGTATCGCCCTACGAGTGCGGGTTCGAGGCATTCGAGGACGCCCGCTCAAAGTTCGACGTCCGCTTCTATCTGGTATCGATTCTGTTCATCATCTTCGATCTCGAGGTCGCCTTCCTGTTCCCGTGGTCGACTTCGCTCGGCGCGATCGGGATGTTCGGCTTCTGGTCGATGATCGTGTTTCTCACCATCCTGACCATCGGCTTCATCTACGAGTGGAAGAAAGGAGCGCTGGAATGGGAGTGACCGCGCCGCGCGATCCGGGCGACGTCTACGCGCCGATTCCGCCGGGGCCCGGCCAGGACGCGGTTCTCAAGGCGGCCGCGGCCGACCTCCAGAGCAAGGGCTTCCTGCTGTCGAAGTACGATGCGCTGGTCAACTGGGCGCGCACCGGTTCGCTATGGCCGATGACGTTCGGCCTGGCGTGCTGCGCGATCGAGATGATTCACTCGTACATGCCGCGCTACGACCTGGACCGGTTCGGGGTGATCCCCCGCCCCAGTCCGCGGCAATCCGACGTGATGATCGTCGCCGGCACGCTGTGCAACAAGATGGCGCCGGCGCTCCGCAAGGTCTACGACCAGATGCCGGAGCCGCGCTGGGTCATCTCCATGGGATCCTGCGCGAACGGCGGCGGCTACTACCACTATTCCTATTCGGTGGTGCGCGGCTGCGACCGCGTGGTGCCGGTGGATATCTACGTGCCGGGCTGCCCGCCGACGGCGGAGGCCCTGGTCTACGGGGTGCTGCAGCTTCAGAAGAAGATTCAGCGCGGCGACAGCATCGCGCGCTGACCGCACGGCGGAGGCGGAGCCGGACATGGCCTTTGCGACGCTCGAAGAACTCGGTGACTATCTGGTGCGCAGTCTGGATCCGGACGTGGCGCGCTGGGACCTGCACCACGGCCAGCTGATCGTGTGGGCGCGGCGCGGCGCGGTGCCCAAGGTGATCACCTTCCTGCGCGACGATTCGAACTGCCAGTTCCAGCAGCTCATGGACCTGACGGCGGCGGACTACCCGGAGCGGGAGGAGCGCTTCGACGTCGTCTATCAGCTGCTTAGCCTGAGGCACAATCAACGCGTGCGGGTCAAGGTGTCCACCGACGAGGACACGCCGGTGCCGTCGGTCGCCGCCATCTATCCCTCGGCGACATGGTATGAGCGCGAGGCCTGGGACATGTTCGGGGTGTTCTTCTCCGACAACCCGGACCTGCGCCGCATCCTGACCGACTACGGGTTCGAGGGCCACCCGCTGCGCAAGGACTTCCCGCTGACCGGCTATGTCGAGGTCCGCTACGACGACGAACAGAAGCGGGTCGTGTACGAGCCGGTCAAGCTGACGCAGGATTTCCGCTCCTGGGACTTCCTCAGCCCCTGGGAGGGGATGACCCGCCAGATCCTGCCGGGCGACGAGAAGGCGGAGGGGAAGGCGTAAGCCGTCATGGCCGAGATCGACATCAAGCCGTTCACCATGAACTTCGGGCCGCAGCATCCTGCGGCCCACGGCGTGCTGCGCCTGGTGCTGGAGCTCGACGGCGAGGTGGTCACGCGCGCCGACCCGCACATCGGCCTGCTCCATCGCGGCACCGAAAAGCTGATCGAGTACAAGACGTTTTTGCAGGCGGTGCCGTATTTCGACCGGCTCGACTACGTCGCGCCGATGAATCAGGAGCACGCCTACGCGCTGGCGGTGGAAAAGCTGCTGGGCATCACGGCGCCGGAGCGCGCCCAGTACATCCGCGTGCTGTACGCCGAGATCACGCGCATCCTCAATCACCTGCTCAACATCACGACCTTTGCGCTGGACGTCGGCGCGATCACGCCGTCGCTGTGGGGCTTCGAGGAGCGCGAGGTGCTCATGGAGTTCTACGAGCGGGTCTCCGGGTCGCGCATGCACGCCGCCTATTTCCGCCCCGGCGGCGTTCACCAGGATATGCCGGCGGGTCTGGCCGACGACATCTGGGAGTGGACCGAGGGCTTCCCGAAGTTCATCGAGGATCTGGAGAGCCTGCTCACCGAGAACCGGATCTGGAAGCAGCGTTGCGTCGACATCGGCATCGTGTCCACCGAGCAGGCGCTGGCCTGGGCGTTCAGCGGACCGATGCTGCGCGGCTCGAACGTGGCCTGGGACCTGCGCAAGGCGCAGCCCTACGACGTCTACGACCGGATGGACTTCGACGTGCCGGTCGGCCTGACCGGCGACTGCTACGCCCGCTACCTGGTGCGCATGGAGGAAATGCGGCAGTCCAACCGGATCGTGCGCCAGTGCCTGAAGGAAATGCCCAAGGACGGGCCGGTCAAGGTCAACGACCACAAGATCGCGCCGCCGCCGCGCGCCGAAATGAAGCGGTCGATGGAGGCGCTGATCCACCATTTCAAGCTCTACACCGAGGGCTATCACGTGCCGGCGGGCGAGTATTACGGCGTCGTCGAGGCGCCGAAGGGCGAATTCGGCGTGTACATCATCGCCGACGGCACCAACCGGCCGTACCGCTGCCGGCTGCGCGGACCGGGCTTCGCCCACCTGCAGGGGCTGGACTTCATGTCGCGCGGCCACATGCTGGCCGATACGGTGGCGATCATCGGCGCCATGGACATCGTGTTTGGGGACATCGATCGATGAGCTTCGGCGAGCCCGCGCCCGAGGGCGTGCAGCCTGACCACTTCGAGTTCACGCCCGAGAACGTCGAACGGGCCCGGCAGATCATTGCCAAGTATCCGCCGGGCAAGCAGTACAGTGCCGTCCTGCCGCTGCTCGACCTGGCCCAGCGCCAGCACGGCAACTGGCTGCCGCGCGCGGCGATGGACCATGTCGCCGGTTTCCTGGAAATGCCGCGCATCCGGGTGTACGAGGTGGCCAGCTTCTACACCATGCTGAACAAGGCGCCGGTCGGCCGGCATCTGGTCCAGGTGTGCACGACCACGCCGTGCTGGCTGTGCGGGTCGGACGACATCCTGCGCGCCATCCGCGACAAGACCGGCACCACGCCGGGCCACACCAGCGGCGACGGCGAGTTCACGGTCATGGAGGTCGAATGCCTCGGCGCCTGCGTGAACGCGCCGATGGTGCAGGTCAACGACGACTATTACGAGGACCTGGACTACGATCGCATGTGCGGGATCATCGACATGCTGAAGCGGGGCGAGAAGCCCGTCGTCGGATCCCAGGTCGGCCGCATGGGCAGCCAGGCGCTCGGCGGCCCGACCAGCCTGCTCGGCGAGCGTCCCGGCGCGAAGAAAAAGGCCGCGCCCGCCGAGGAGGCCGCTGAGCCGGCCGCGCCGATTCCGGCCGCGAAGCCTGCCGCGGCGCCGCAGCCGGAAGAGCCGGCGCTGAGCACGTCGCCGATCGAGCGCCGGACGCCGTCCGCCGCTGCCGAGGAACCGGCCGCCGAGGCGGAGCCGGCCAGGAAGCGGACCAGGACCCGTCGCACCACCGGCGCCAAGACGGGCACCAAGACCGGCGGCACGGGCAAGACGACCCGGTCCGGCAAGTCCTCGCCCGCGAAGAAGGAATGACCATGCTGCGCGATCAGGACCGCATCTTTACCAACCTGTACGGCTGGCACGACTGGCGGCTCGCCGGGGCGCGCGAGCGCGGCATCTGGGACGACACGAAGAAGCTGATCGAGCGCGGACGCGACGGCATCATTGACGAAGTCAAGGCCTCCGGCCTGCGCGGCCGCGGCGGCGCCGGATTTCCGACCGGGCTGAAGTGGTCGTTCATGCCCAGGGACGTGAAGACCGAGCGGCCGCACTACCTGGTCATCAATGCGGACGAGTCGGAGCCGGGCACCTGCAAGGATCGCGACATCCTGCGTTTCGACCCGCATCGGATGCTCGAAGGCGCGCTGGTTTCCAGTTTCGCGATGGGCGCGCACGTCTGCTACATCTACATTCGCGGCGAGTTCTATAACGAGGCGTCCAACATCCAGGTCGCGATCGACGAGGCCTACGAGGCCGGCCTGCTCGGCAGGAACGCCGCGGGCTCGGGCTGGGACTTCGACGTGTATCTCCACCGCGGCGCCGGCGCCTACATCTGCGGCGAGGAGACCGCGCTGCTGGAGAGCATGGAAGGCAAGAAGGGCATGCCGCGGAACAAGCCGCCGTTCCCGGCCAATGCCGGGCTGTGGGGCTGCCCGACCACGGTCAACAACGTCGAGACGATCGCCTGCGTGCCCGAGATCGTGCGGCGCGGCGGTGACTGGTTCGGCGCGCTCGGCCGGCCGAAGAACACCGGCACGAAGATCTTCTGCATATCCGGCCACGTGAACCAGCCGTGCAATGTCGAGGAGATCATGGGCATCCCGCTGCGGGAGCTTATCGAGAAGCACGCGGGCGGCGTGCGCGGCGGCTGGGACAATTTGCTGGCGGTCATCCCGGGCGGCTCGTCGGTGCCGGTCCTGCCGAAGGCGATCTGCGACGACGTGCTGATGGACTTCGACAGCTTGAAGGAGGTCAAGTCGGGCCTGGGCACGGCCGGCGTGATCGTCATGGATCGGTCCACGGACATCATCTACGCCATCGCCCGGTTGGCGCACTTCTACATGCACGAGAGCTGCGGCCAGTGCACGCCGTGCCGCGAGGGCACCGGCTGGATGTGGCGGGTCATGCAGCGCATGGTGAAGGGCAATGCCCGCGTCGAGGAGATCGACGTGCTGCTGGACGTGACTCGCGAGATCGAGGGCCACACCATCTGCGCCCACGGCGACGCCGCTGCCTGGCCGGTGCAGGGCCTGATCCGGCACTTCCGCCCCGAGATGGAAAAGCGCATCGCCGAATACCGCAGCCATGCGGTGCGGGCGGCGGCCGAGTGACATGCCGCACCTGGAGCTCACATATCTGATCCTGTTCGTGGCCTTCGTGCTGCCGGGGGCCATCTCGATGTACATTTATGGGCTGCTGGTGCCGCAGGGGGACCATGCCTTGAAGGACAGGATTTTGGAGGCTGTCTGTTTCAGCCTAATAAATTTCGTCCTGTTGTTTTGGCTGATAGAAGTATTGATGCGGGAGGGTTTCATTGGGGATCATCCCGCGCTGTCATGGAGTATAGGCGTAGTGTCGTTTCTGCTGGCTCCCGCGGCCTGGCCGGTCCTTCTGGTCATGGTCCTCAAGGTGCTTGCTTTAAGGCGCTTGGTCCTGTTTCGTGCCAAGACAGGATGGGATCATTTTTTCCATAACAGACAAGAGGGCTGCTTCGTCGTGGCGCGTTTGGTGGACGGAAAAACGGTCGGCGGCCGGTATGGCCGCAAGTCTTTTGCAAGCGCCTATCCGAATCCGGGACATATCTTCATTGAAGAGCTTTGGGAGATTGGTGAGGATGGAGCTTTTACAGGAAACCCATTGCCCGGAAATGAAGGCATCATTCTAAGACCGGGGGACTATCAGTACATCCGCGTTATTGGAGGGTGACCATGGGATGGCTTCACACGCTTGGGTTGCCCGTATTGATCATCGAGAAGGGCGCGTACCAGCCCGAAACAGACGGGCCGGCCTGTCCGCCGACAGGAAGGACAGGGGAAGCGGTACCCAACGGAGAGGGTGAGCAGGAGGGCAGTGTTCCTCTGGGTAAAGCGAACACCGAGAGCCATCGGCCCGGCACCGACCCGCTTGGCACCAAGGAGTGAGTGATGCCAAAGCTGACCATCGACGGACTGGAGATCGAGGTGGAGCCCGGGGTCTCGGTGCTGCAGGCCTGCGAGCGGCTCGGCATCGAGATCCCGCGGTTCTGCTACCACGACCGGCTCAGCGTGCCAGCCAACTGCCGCATGTGCCTGGTCGAGATGGAGCGCTCGCCCAAGCCGATCGCCTCGTGCGCCATGCCCTGTGCCGACGGCATGGTGATCCACACCAACAGCGAGATGGTGCACAAGGCGCGTCGCGGCGTCATGGAGTTCCTGCTGATCAACCACCCGCTGGACTGCCCGATCTGCGACCAGGGCGGCGAGTGCGACCTGCAGGACCAGGCGATGGGCTATGGCTTCGACCGCAGCCGGTACATCGAGGCGAAGCGGGCGGTTAAGGAAAAGTACCTCGGCCCGCTGATCAAGACGTTCATGACCCGGTGCATCCACTGCACCCGCTGCATCCGCTTTGCCGACGAGATCGCCGGCGTGCCCGAGCTCGGCGCCACGGGGCGCGGCGAGCATCTGGAAATCGGAACCTACGTCGAGCACGCCATCACGTCCGAGCTCTCGGGCAACATGATCGACATCTGCCCGGTCGGCGCGCTCACGTCCAAGCCGTACGCCTTCGAGGCGCGGCCCTGGGAGCTGCGCAAGACCGAGTCGATCGACGTCATGGACGCGGTCGGCTGCAACGTCCGCGTCGATGCCCGCGGCGGCGAGGTCATGCGCGTGCTGCCGCGCCTGCACGAGGACGTCAACGAGGAATGGATCAACGACAAGACCCGCTTCGCCTATGACGGCCTGCGCCGCCAGCGCCTCGACCGGCCGTACGTGCGCCGTAACGGCCGGCTGCAACAGGCCACCTGGGGCGAGGCGTTCGCCGCCGTCGCCGAGCGCCTGCGGGGTCTGGACGGCGACCGGATCGCCGCCATCGCCGGCGACCTGTGCGATGCCGAGTCGATGCTCCTGCTCAGGGAGCTGATGACCGCCCTCGGCTCGCCCCATATCGACTGCCGCCAGGACGGCGCGCAACTCGATGCCGCGCACCGCTGCGGGTACATTTTCAATACCGGGATTGCCGGGATCGAGGACGCCGACGCCATCCTGATCGTGGGATCGAACCCGCGCGTCGAGGCGACCATGGTCAACGCGCGCATCCGCAAGCGCTGGCTGATGGGCGGGCTCAAGGTTGGCGTGATCGGCCCGCAGGCGGACCTGACCTACCGCACCGAGTATCTGGGCGCCGGGCCGCAGACCCTGGACGAGGTGGCGCAGGGCCGGCATGGCTTCGGCGAGGTGCTGGACAAGGCCGAGCGGCCGATGATCATCGTCGGCATGGGCGCGCTGGCCCGGCCCGACGGGGCGCGCGTCCTCGGCGCCTGCCGTCAGGTGGCGGACCGCTACGGCATGGTCCGCGACGGCTGGAACGGCTTTAATGTCCTGCACACCGCGGCGGGGCGCGTTGGCGGGCTCGACCTCGGTTTCGTGCCCGGTCCGGGCGGCCGGAACGTGGCCGGCATCGTCGAGGGCGCCGGCAAGGGCGAGATCGATGTGGTCTGGCTGCTCGGCGCCGACGAGATCGACACCACGGCGCTCGGCGACGCGTTCGTCGTCTACCAGGGCCATCACGGCGACCGCGGCGCACACCGCGCCGACGTGATCCTGTCCGGTGCGGCGCACACTGAAAAGAACGCCACCTACGTCAACACCGAGGGTCGGGTCCAACTCTCCCGCATGGCGGTGTTCCCACCGGGCGACGCCCGCGAGGACTGGAAGATCCTGCGCGCCTTCAGCGAGCAGATCGGGCGTACGCTGCCGTACGATTCGCTGCGCGAGGTGCGCCGCCGGCTGGTCGAGGCGAACCCGGTGTTCGGCGCTGTGGATACGCGCGAGCCGGCGCCCTGGGCCGAGATCGGCACGACGCAGGGGCGCATGGATGCCGCGCCGTTTGTATCGCCGGTCGAAAACTTCTATATGACCGATCCCATCAGCCGCGCCTCGATCACCATGGCCAAGTGCGTCGAGGAGATCCTCGGCCGCGGCGAAAGCGGCAAGACGGGTACCCATGGATAACGGCTTCTGGACGGGATTCGCGTGGCCGACGATCTGGGTGGTCATCCAGATCGTCGCCATCATCGCGCCGCTGCTGCTGGCGGTGGCCTACCTGACGTACGCGGAGCGCAAGATCCTCGGCGCATTGCAACTGCGCCAGGGGCCGATCAGCGTCGGTCCGTTCGGCCTGCTGCAGCCGATCGCCGACGGCATGAAGCTGTTTTTCAAAGAGACCATCATCCCCAGCGGTGCCAACCGTGTGGTGTTCATCATTGCGCCGATGATCACCTTTCTGTTGAGCCTGGTCGCGTGGGCGGTCATCCCGTTCGACGAGGGCATGGTGGTGGCCGACATCAACGTCGGCATCCTGTACCTGTTTGCGATCTCGTCGCTCGGCGTGTACGGCATCGTCATGGCCGGGTGGGCGTCGAACTCGCGCTACGCCTTCCTGGGGGGTCTGCGCTCTGCGGCGCAGATGGTGTCGTACGAGGTGTCGATCGGGTTCATCATCGTCAGCGTGCTGTTGACGGTCGGGTCGCTGAACCTGAGCGACATCGTCCGTGCGCAGGAGACGGTGTGGTTCGTCGTCCCGCACCTGCCGATGGCGGTGCTGTTCTTCATTTCGGCCCTGGCCGAGACCAACCGTGCCCCGTTCGACCTGCCCGAGGGCGAGTCGGAGATCACCGGCGGGTTCATGGTGGAGTACTCCGCCATGACGTACGCGCTCTTCTTCCTGGGCGAGTACGCCAACATGATCCTGATGAGCGCGATGACGACCATCCTGTTCCTGGGCGGCTGGCTGGCGCCGTTCGGGGTGGCGCCGTTCACCTGGATCCCCGGCCCGATCTGGCTGATCCTGAAGATCTGCTTCTGCCTGTTCCTGTTCATCTGGATTCGCGGCACCATGCCCCGGTTCCGCTATGACCAGCTCATGCGTCTGGGCTGGAAGGTGTTCCTGCCGCTGTCGCTGTTCTGGGTGGTGCTGACCGCGGGAGTCCTGATGGCCACGGGCTGGCTGCCGGGTTCGGAGATGTAAGCAAACGACGAGGCTAGACGGCCATGGCGTTCATCGACCGCACGGCGCGCAGCCTGCTGCTCAGCGAACTGCTGGCGGGCATGGCGCTGACCTTTCGGTACATGTTCAAGCCGAAGGTGACTCTGAACTATCCCTTCGAGAAGGGCCCGATCAGCCCGCGCTTCCGCGGGGAGCACGCGCTGCGGCGCTATCCGAACGGCGAGGAGCGCTGCATCGCCTGCAAGCTCTGCGAGGCAATCTGCCCGGCGCTGGCGATCACCATCGAGTCCGAGCCGCGCGACGACGGCAGCCGGCGCACCACGCGCTACGACATCGACATGACCAAATGCATCTACTGCGGCTTCTGCCAGGAGGCCTGTCCGGTGGATGCCATCGTCGAGGGCCCGAACTTCGAGTTCTCAACCGAGACCCGGCAGGAGCTGTACTACAACAAGGAAAAGCTGCTGGCCAACGGCGACCGCTGGGAGGCACAGCTCGCCGCAAACATTGCGGCCGACGCGCCTTACCGCTAAAAGACCCCCATCCGCCGCGACCGCTGCCCGGCGCGCGCCGGCTGCCGGCGGCCGGTGCGCGCACCGCAGCCGGATCGGGCGCGGTGCGGCCGCGCCACTCCTTCGGACCTGACGCCGCGCCGGCAGTGCCGCGCGGCGGGAGCGTTTCGCCATGATCGTTGCGGCTCTCGCCTTCTATCTGTTCTCCGGCGTGGCGATCGCCTCGGCGCTGATGGTCATCGCCGCGCGCAACCCCGTTCATTCCGTGCTGTTCCTGATCCTGGCCTTCTTCAACGCCGCCGCGCTGTTCGTGCTGATGGGCGCGGAGTTCCTGGCCATGATTCTGGTCGTCGTGTACGTCGGCGCGGTGGCCGTACTGTTCCTGTTCGTGGTCATGATGCTGGACATCAACTTCGCCGAGCTGCGCCAGGGCTTCCTGCAGTATCTGCCGTTCGGCGCGCTGATCGGCGTCATCCTGCTGGTCGAACTGCTGTTCGTGATCGGCGCCTGGACGCTGGTGCCGGAAGCCGATCTGGGCGCCGCGGCGCCGACGGCGACCCCGGTCGCCGAGGCCGGGGTGACCAACACCGAGGCGCTCGGCCGGCTGCTGTACACGGAGTATGTCTATCTGTTCCAGGGCGCCGGGCTGGTGCTGCTGGTTGCCATGATCGGCGCGATCGTGCTGACCCTGCGTCAGCGCGTCGGCGTGCGCCGGCAGGACGTGGGCGCGCAGATCTCGCGCCGGCGCGAGGAGGTCCTGGCAGTGCGCAAGGTCGAGCCCGGAGGGGGGGTGTCGTAATGGAAATCGGGCTGTCCCATTACCTGACGGTCGCCGCGATCCTGTTCACGATCGGCATTGCCGGCATCTTCCTGAACCGCAAGAACGTGATCATCATCCTGATGTCGATCGAGCTGATCCTGCTCGCCGTCAACATCAATCTGGTCGCATTCTCCATCCAGCTCGGCGACATGACCGGACAGGTGTTCGCCATGTTCGTACTGACCGTCGCGGCGGCGGAGGCGGCCATCGGCCTCGCCATCCTCGTCGTCTACTTCCGCAATCGCGGCTCCATCGCGGTTGAGGACATTAATGTGATGAGAGGTTGAACCGGTGCCTACGACGCTCGATGCACTGGTCATTCTGGTGTTGCTGATCGTGCCGGGCTTTGTCTTTGCCCGGCTCGTCCGAGCGCCCATGCCCCGGGCCCTGGTGTCGGGCAAGAACTTTTTGGTGCGGGCGCTCCTTTTCAGCCTAGTCATTCATGCGATTGCGCTGCCTTTCACAATGGCGATGTCCGATCGGATTTCCAATTACTTTATAACGGTCGCTGTATCCGGGCCACGCCAAGCTCTGCACGTTGACGGTCTCGTTGTCATTTGGTTGGCGATAGTGTTGGTGCTCTTGCCTATTCTGCTCGCGCTCGTCGCGTCCCGCATTTGGAAGGCAAAATGGGCGCAGCCTTTCCTGGAACGTCTCGGCCTTTCGCTGGTCGATATGACCCCACGGGCTTGGGACTGGTTTTTTCTTACCCAGAAAAGGGGATGCTGGATTGTTGCTGAACTCAAGGACGGGCGCATGATCGGTGGTGAGTATGGGGAATCCTCTTTTGCATCGCTGAATCCGCACGGCAACGACCTGTATGTGGAAGCAGAATACTATGTTGATGAAAGGCATACGTTTTTTGAAAAGGTTCCGGACTCCATTGGCGTATGGTTGAATGGTTCGGAGATCAGGTCGGTGCATTTCTATCGCGCCGACGAGCCTGCGGGAGCTTGAGATGAACGAGCGGCACATCGATCTGCGTCGCATCCGTGCCGGCAAGGGCGTACAGCCGATCTCCGATGCGGGGCCGAAGCCCACGCCCAAGCACCGAATCATGGATTGGCGACAGGCGTCGATCGGCCGGTCAACGCTTGACGATGCTCCTGCCCCGGTGCCAGAGGAAAGGCCTCGCGGGAACCGAGGAAATTGACCGAGATGCCCGACGAGAAGACGACAATCGACTCGACAAACCGCGGCGCCGCTGCGACGAGGCCCGACACGACGACGCGCGGATCGCAGCCGGGAGCCCCGGCTGGCGCGAAACCCGCGCCGAAACCGACACCCGGCAACAAAAAGTAGCCTGTCATGGAATTCGCCGCCGTATTCCTGCCGCTGCTGGGGTGCATCGTCGCCGGGCTGTTCGGAAGCCGGATCGGCGACCGCGGCGCCATGGCGGTGACCTGCATTGGCGTCAATGTCGCGTTCCTGATCTCGATTTGGCTGTTCATCGACGTTGCCATCCTGGAGAACCCGCGCACGGTCGGGTTGTTCACCTTCCTGGACAGCGGCGGGTTCGAGGCCGACTGGGCGTTGCGCGTGGACACCCTCACGACGATCATGCTGCTGGTCGTGAACGGCGTGTCGGGAATGGTGCACATCTACTCCATCGGCTACATGGAGCACGACCCGAACAAGGCGCGGTTCTTTGCATTCCTCAGCCTGTTCACGTTCGCCATGCTGCTGCTGGTCACGGCCGACAACCTGATCCAGCTGTTCGTCGGCTGGGAGGGCGTCGGCCTGGCCTCGTACCTGCTGATCGGGTTCTGGCACGAACGCGACTCGGCGCGCGCGGCGGCGGTGAAGGCGTTCGTCGTGAACCGCATCGGCGACTTCGGCTTCATCCTGGGCATCATTGCAATCTTCCTGCTGTACGACTCGGTCCGGTTCGAGACGATCTTCGCGCTGGCCGGAGAGCCTGAATATACCGCGGCCACCTTCTCCTTCCTGGGTATGGAGGTGAACCACCTGACCACGGCCTGCCTGCTGCTGTTCATCGGCGCCATGGGCAAGTCCGCACAGCTCGGCCTGCACACCTGGCTGCCGGACGCGATGGAGGGCCCGACCCCCGTCTCCGCCCTGATCCACGCCGCGACCATGGTGACCGCGGGCGTCTTCCTGGTGTGCCGCATGTCGCCCCTGTTCGAGTACGCGCCGACGGCGCTGATGGTGGTGACCATCGTCGGCGCCCTGACGGCGATCGTCGCCGCCACCATCGGCCTCACCCAGTTCGACATCAAACGGGTGATCGCCTATTCGACGATGAGCCAGCTCGGCTACATGTTCTTTGCGGCCGGCGTGTCGGCCTATTCGGCGGCGATGTTCCACCTTGCCACGCACGCCGCGTTCAAGGCGCTGCTGTTCCTCGGCGCCGGCTCGGTCATCCACGCCCTGGCGGGCGAGCAGGACATGCGCAAGATGGGCGGCCTGTGGCGCCACATCCCGTGGACCTACGGGATGATGTGGATCGGCTCGCTGGCGCTGGCCGGCATCGGCATCTACGGCGTGTTCGGGTTTGCCGGGTACTATTCGAAGGACATCGTCATCGAAGCCGCGTTCGCGGCGCACACCTGGGACGGCATGCTGGCCTACTGGCTGGGCGTGACCGCCGCCCTGCTCACGTCGATCTACAGCTTCCGTCTGATCTTCCTGACCTTCCACCGCCAGCCGCGGGCCGACGAGCACGTCATGTCCCATGTCCACGAGTCGCCGTGGAGCATGCTGGGACCGTGCGCGGTGCTTGCGGTCGGCGCGGTGTTCCTGGGCGCGATCGGCTACGAGGCGTTCGTCGGCGAGTACCGGGAGGCGTTCTGGCAGGAATCGCTGCTGGTCCGTCAGGTCCACGACACGATCGAGGCGGCGCACCACCTGCCGCTGTGGGTCAAGCTGCTGCCGGTGCTGATGGGCTTCGCCGGGCTTGCCGTCGCGTACGTCGGATACATGGTCGAGCCGGGTCTGCCGGGGCGGATTGCGGCCGCGGCCCGGCCGGTCTATGCGCTGTTCTTCAACAAATGGTATTTCGACGAGCTGTACCGCTGGATGTTCGTGCGGCCGACCCACGTGCTTGGCCGCGGGCTGTGGCAGACCGGCGACATGGCCATCATCGACGGCTTCGGACCCGACGGCATCGCGCGCGCCTCGCGCGGGCTGGCACGAAGGTTCAGCCGCTTTCAGACGGGTTACGTCTACCACTATGCCTTCGCCATGCTGGTCGGCATCGTGGTGTTCGTGACCTGGTACCTGTACGCGATCTAGGCCGGGACCGTCGCCGCCATGGTCAACATGCCGCTGTTGTCGCTCGTCACCTTCCTGCCGGTTGTCGGCGCGCTGATCATCTTCCTGATCGCCCGCGGACCTGCCGACGTCGTTGCGCGCAATTCGCGCTTCATGGCGTTGTGGACGACGCTCGCCACCTTCCTGCTGTCGCTGTTCATCTGGTTCAACTTCGAGACGGGCACCGCCGCCTTCCAGTTCCAGGAGCGGGTCGAGTGGTTCCCGGGGCTCGGCATCTCCTACCGCATGGGCGTGGACGGCATCTCCATGATGTTCGTCCTGCTGTCCACCCTGCTGATGCCGATCTGCATCCTGGCCAGCTGGGAATCGATCCAGGACCGGGTGAAGGAATACATGATCGCCTTCCTCATCCTGGAAACGATGATGGTCGGCATGTTCTGCGCTCTCGACTACGTGCTGTTCTACGTGTTCTTCGAGGGCGTTCTGATCCCGATGTTCATTATCATCGGCGTGTGGGGGCACGGCGACCGGCGGGTGTACGCGGCGTTCAAGTTCTTTCTGTTCACCCTGGCCGGCTCGGTGCTGATGCTGCTGGCCATGCTGGCCATGTACCTGCAGGCCGGCACCACCGACATGCTGGTCCTGCTCGGCCGCGAGGAGGGACCGTACGGGCTGGTGGTGTTCCCGTACACGATGCAGTTCTGGCTGTGGCTGGCGCTGTTCGCGTCGTTCGCGGTCAAGGTGCCGATGTGGCCGGTGCATACCTGGCTGCCGGACGCGCACGTGCAGGCACCGACCGCCGGTTCGGTGATCCTGGCCGGCGTGCTGCTGAAGATGGGCGGTTACGGCTTCCTGCGGTTCTCCATTCCGATGCTGCCGGAGGCGACGGCGTTCTTCGCGCCGCTGGTCTTCGCGCTGAGCGTCATCGCAATTATCTACACGTCGCTGGTCGCGCTGGCCCAGGACAACATGAAGAAGCTGATCGCGTACTCGTCGATCGCGCACATGGGCTTCGCGACGATGGGCATGTTCACGATCACGACCCAGGGCATCCAGGGCTCGATCTTCCAGATGCTCAGCCACGGCATCGTCTCGGGCGCGCTGTTCCTGCTGGTCGGCGTCGTGTACGACCGGCTGCATACCCTGGACATCGACCGCTATGGCGGGCTGATCAACAACATGCCCAAGTACGCCCTGGTGTTCATGGTGTTCCTGCTGGCCTCGGTCGGCCTGCCGGGGACCAGCGGGTTCGTGGGCGAATTCCTCAGCCTGGTCGGCGCCTTCATCGTGTCGAGCTGGGTCGCGGTGCTGGCCGCGATCGGCGTGATCCTGGGCGCGGTCTACATGCTGTCGCTCTACCGCCGCGTCGTGTTCGGGCCGATCACGAAGGAAGACGTGAAGACCATGGTCGACCTGAGCCCGCGCGAGATCGCCATCTTCGCGCCCTTGATCGTGATGGTGCTGTGGATGGGGATCTACCCGTCGAGCTTCATCGACGTGATGGATGCGTCCGTCGAGAACCTGATCGAGAGCTACCGGCTGGCGCTGGCGCGGGCCGACGCCGTAAGCGTGGCCGCGCAGTGACGGCGGAAGGCTGAGCAACCATGACCGAGTTCCCGAACCTGCTCCCGGCTCTGCCGGAGATCTTCCTGGCCTGTGCCGGCATGGCGCTGCTCATGTTCGGCGTGTTCCGCGGGGACGGGGCGACGCGGCTCGTCTCGCATCTGGCGGTGGCCAGCTTCGCCGTCGCGTTCGTCATGGTGCTGGCGGTCGGCGGCGGCCGGACCACCACCTTCAGCGAGCTGTTCATCGTCGACGGCTTCGCCGTGTTCATGAAGCTGCTGGTGCTGGTCGGTGCCGGGCTGACCCTGCTCATGTCGCAGGACTACATCGAGCGCGAGCAAATGCAGCGGTGCGAATACCCGGTGCTGTTCGTGTTCGCGACGGTCGGCATGATGATGATGGTCAGTGCCAACGACCTCATCTCGCTGTACATCGGGCTCGAATTGCAAAGCCTGGCGCTGTACGTCATTGCTGCGTTCCGCCGCGACAGCGTGCGCTCGTCCGAGGCCGGGCTGAAATACTTTCTGCTCAGTGCGCTGTCGTCCGGCATGCTGCTGTATGGCGCGTCGCTGATTTACGGGTTCTCCGGCAGCACCAATTTCGACTTTCTGGCCGAGGCGTCGCTGGCCCTGCGCGAGGCGCCGGAGCTGGGCCTGATCATCGGGATCGTGTTCGTTTCCGCCGGGCTGGCGTTCAAGGTATCGGCGGTGCCGTTCCACATGTGGACGCCCGACGTCTATGAGGGCGCGCCGACGCCGGTGACCGCGTTCTTCGCGGTCGCGCCCAAGGTGGCGGCCATGGCGTTGTTCGTGCGCGTGCTGATCGGCCCGTTCGGCGAGCTGGCCGACCAGTGGCGGCAGATCATCATCGTCGCCGCAGTGCTGTCGATGATCCTGGGCGCGTTTGCCGCAATCAACCAGCGCAACGTCAAGCGGCTCATGGCGTACTCGTCGATCAGCCACGTCGGTTTCATCCTGGTCGGCCTGGCGGCGGCGACGCCCGCGGGCGTGCGCGGGGTGATCATCTACACGACCATCTATCTGGCCATGACCGTGGGCACGTTCGCCTGCATCCTGTGCATGCGCGTCAACGGTCGCATGGTGGAGCGGATCGACGACCTGTCGGGCCTGAGCCGCACCAACCCGCTGATGGCGCTGGCGCTCGCCGTGTTCATGTTTTCGCTGGCGGGGATTCCGCCGCTGGCCGGGTTCTTCGGCAAGCTGTACGTGTTCATGGCGGCGATCGAGGCCCAGCTCTATACCGTTGCCGTGATCGCCGTGCTGTCGAGCGTGGTGGCGGCCTTCTACTACATCCGCATCGTCAAGCTGATGTATTTCGACGAGCCGGGCGAGGCGTTCGACCGGCCCATCGGGCGCGAGATGACCGGAGTGCTCGTCGTCACCGGCGTGTTCGTCATGTTCTTCTTCGTATTCCCGGGCGTGATCGTGGACGCCGCGGACAGCGCCGCTGCCACCCTGTTCCCGCCTGCGGCCGAGGCGGCGGCCGCGTCCGTCCCGCCGGGATGAGGCCGGGTCACCCCGTGACAAGCGACGCCAGCACCGCCGCCGTGAGCCTGCCGCAGGGCTGGGCCCTCGTCGCCTTCGACAGCCTCGGCAGCACGAACGCGACGGCGCGCGACCTCGCCGAAGGCGGCGCCGGCGCCGGCACCGTGGTCTGGGCGCGGCGCCAGGAGGCCGGCCGCGGCCGGTGGCGGCGCCATTGGCATTCGCCCGAAGGCAACCTGTACTGCTCCACGATCCTGCGGCCGGCGGTGCCGGCAATTGCGGCCGGGCAGCTCACCTTCGTGGCCGCACTGGCGCTGGTCGACGCACTGGCGGCGCTGGCGCCGGCTCTCGAGCCGGGGCTCAAGTGGCCCAACGACGTGCTCGCCGGCGGGCGCAAGATTTCCGGCATCCTGCTCGAGTCGAACGTCACGCCCGACGGCGGCCTGCCCTGGGTGGTCGCGGGCGTCGGGCTGAACCTGGTCAGCCATCCCGACGGCACCCCGTTCCCGGCGACGGACCTGCTGGCCGAGACCGGCCGGACCGTGACTCCGGAGGCGGCGCTCGAGGCGTACGCAGCGGCATTGGACCGCTGGGTGAGGCACTGGGGCCGCGACGGTTTCCCGCCGGTCCGGCAGGCGTGGCTGGACCGGGCAGTCGGCATCGGCGGGCTGGGCACGGGGCGGCTGGGGGCCGGGGGGACTGGGTGGGGGCTTTGTGGGGCTGGGGGGGGGGGGGGGCCTGGGGGGGGGGGGCGGCGCG